>Ga0207677_10000002_pt1 | contig 478921 bp, 385 predicted proteins | sample KBSMisM42_FD_184311 | JGI IMG/M metagenome (GOLD analysis project Ga0207677, IMG submission 184311) | Miscanthus rhizosphere microbial communities from Kellogg Biological Station, Michigan, USA - KBS Miscanthus M4-2 (SPAdes) (version 2) | ecosystem: Host-associated > Plants > Roots >...
CAACGTCGCATTCGTCCCGCCGAAGCCGAACGAATTCGACATCGTGTGCGTCAGCTTCTGCTCGCGCGCTTTGTTCGGGACGTAATCGAGATCGCACTCCGGGTCGGGGTTCTCGTAGTTGATCGTGGGCGGGATGATGCTGTGCTTCATGGCCATCGCGGTGATGGCCGACTCCAGACCGCCGGCGGCGCCGAGGAGGTGGCCGGTCATCGACTTCGTCGAGCTCACCGCCAGCTTGTATGCGTGGTCGCCGAAGACGCGCTTGATGGCCACCGTCTCCGTCTTGTCGCCCACGGGCGTCGAGGTGCCGTGCGCGTTGATGTACTCGATGTCGTTCGGATGCAGCCCCGCATCCTTCAACGCGCGCTGCATCACGCGCATCATGCCGCTGCCATCCTCGGCCGGCGACGTGATGTGGTACGCGTCGCTCGACATGCCGTAGCCGGTGATCTCGCAGTAGATCCGCGCGCCGCGGGCGATGGCGCGCTCGCGCTCTTCGAGCATCAGGATGCCGGCCCCTTCGCCCATCACGAAGCCGTCGCGCTCCTTGTCCCACGGGCGCGAGGCGCGCTGCGGATCGTCGTTGCGCGTCGACAGCGCGCGCATCGCCGCGAAGCCGCCGACGGCCAGCGGCGTGATCACCGCTTCCGAGCCGCCGCCGAACATCACGTCCGCTTCGTCGCGGGCGATGATCTTGAACGCGTCGCCGATGGCGTGCGCGCCGGTGGCGCAGGCGGTGGCCGGCGCGGAGCTGGGGCCGCGCGCGTTGAAGCGGATGGAGATCTGGCCCGAGGCGAGGTTCACGATGAGGCCGGGGATGAAGAACGGCGAGATGCGGCTCGGCCCGCGCTCCATCATCTTCTGATGCATCTCCTCGATCAGCGGCAGTCCGCCGATGCCCGAGCCGATGATCACGCCGACGCGGTCGCCGTCCTCGGCCTTCATGTCGAGGCCTGCGTCATCGACGGCCATCTGCGCGGCGGCGATGGCGTAGTGGATGAACGTGTCGGACTTCTTGACCTCTTTTTTCTCGATCCAAGTCTCGGGCTCGAAGCCTTTGACTTCGCCGGCGATCTGGCAGGCGAAGGCGGAGGCATCGAACTTCGTGATGCGGCCGATGCCGGAGCGGCCTTCGAGGAGACCTTGCCACGTAGCGTCGTTGCCGATGCCGAGGGGAGAGATCATGCCGATGCCGGTGACGACGACGCGCCGTTTTTCCAAGGGAAACTCCTGTTGACAGTTGGCAGTTGGCGGTTGGCAGAAGAACGACGGTCAACTGCCAACTGCCTACTGCAAACTAAAATGGGAATGGTCAGTTCAGATTGCCGGATCGACGATCTGAACTGACCACTGAAAGGACGTGCGGATTTTGCAGGCGAGCGATTACTGCGCGCTCTGACGCTTGTCGATGTACTCGACCGCGTCCTTGACCTTTCGGATCTTCTCCGCCTCATCGTCCGAGATCTCGACGCCGAACTCCTCCTCGAACGCCATGATCAACTCGACCGTATCGAGCGAATCCGCGCCGAGGTCTTCGACGAACGACGCCTCGGGCTGGACTTCATCCGCGTCCACTCCGAGCTGCTCGACGATGATCGACTTGACCCTATCCTCAACCGACATGGGCATCTCCTCCATCAGATTCCTGGGAACGCAACGTGTGCAGGCCGCGTTTTAGCACAAGCGAAACTTCAGCGTCTACGCACGGTACACTTCGAATCCGATGAGAAAACTTGGTGCGATTCTGTTTCTCGCCGTCCTCGCCGTCGCCGTCTGGGCGGGCGCGCGCTGGATGGTCACCCGCGGCACCGTCAAGGCGACGATCATTTTTCAAAGCGCGGCCGGTTTGAGCAGCGGCGATCCGGTGGTGGAGAACAAGCTGAACGTCGGCACGGTCACGCGCATCGACAAGGTCGACGAGCGCGATGCCGTGACCGTGCGCATCGATCGCGATCATCGCCGCGCCATCGTCGCCGACTCGCTCTTCAGCATCGACGATCACAAGCTCGTGGTCATGAACGCGTTCGCCGTCGGCGCGCCGGTGGAGAATGGCGCCGTCATCCAGGCGAAAGAGGACAGGGTCAGCCGCTGGCTGGCGAAGAACGGCGGCAAAGTCGAGCCGCTGGTCGACAAGCTGAAAGAAAAAGCAGACCAGGGCGTCGAGACCGTCCGCACCAGCTCCGGTGATGAGGCGCAAAAACTGAAAGAGAAGGTTGACTCATGGGTCGACAAGGTCCGGAAGAAGAAGTGAGCGACAAGAAAATCTTCTCGTACGAGGATGCCTGCGCGCTGCTGCCGGAAGTGCAGCGGCTGACCGGCGTCGCGTACGCGGAAGTGGAAGCGCTGGGCGAAGAGGTCGACGAGACCGACCCCGACTTCCGGCGCATCGTCACCGACTGGGCCGAGCAGGTCGTCTCCCTCGGCATCGACGTCAAGGGCCTCTGGCTCGTCGATTTCGACAACGGCAGCGGCTACTACTGCTGGCGGCATCCCGAGCCGTCGTTGCAGTTCTTTCACGGCTATGAAGAAGGATTCGGCGGGCGGGTGCAGTTGAACTGATGATCAAAGCAATCGCCTTCGACCTCTGGGAAACATTGATCACCGAGGATGCGGCCACCGCGAGGCAGCAGGAGCTGCTGCGGCTGGAGCGCATCGAGCGGATCCTCGGCCATCCGCCGACGCGCATCGAAGCGGCCTACCGCGCGCTCTGGCGGCGCTGCCACGAGCTCTACTGGTCCGAGGATCGCGACGTGCCGTGCCGGAAGCAGATCGAACATCTGCTCGAAGCGATGGAGCTCGATCCGGCGTCGTTCGACGAAGCGACGCTCGCGGAGCTCGAGCGGGTCTACGCGCACGCGGCGCTCGAGGTGCTGCCGCGTCCCGTGACCGGGGCTCCGGAGACGCTCGATCAGCTCAAGCAGCGCGACCTCGTCATCGGCCTGATCAGCAACACCGGCCGCACGCCGGGCTACGTCCTGCGCGAGATCCTCGACCGCCTCGGGCTGGCGCGCTCCATCGACGTCATGGTCTTCTCCAACGAACATGGCGAGTGCAAACCGCGCACGTCGATCTTCGAGCAATTACGCGCGGGGCTCGGCGTGGCGTATGAAGAAATGATGTTCGTCGGCGACAACCTCTACGTCGATGTCTACGGCGCGCAGCGCTGCGGCATGCGCGGCGTGCACTTCGTCCCGCCGCAACGCGGCATGGCTGTCGCACCACCGGTCGATCACGACATGGAGATCCATCCCGACGCCACGATCACGTCCCTCGGCGAGCTGCCGGCCATCATTGCAAGGATGGCGGATGCGTAGGCTGATCGCCCTCCTCACCGTCATCGCGCTGTTCGCCGTGACGCCGCTCGATGCGGCCACGGCGAAGAAGCGCCGCCGCACCACGCGCAAAAAGGGGAGGGCTGTCGCGGCCGCGCCGTCGATCGCCGGCACCGCCGTCGGCGCGACGCTCGGCGAACGTTTGCAATCATTGATGAACGGCCCGACCGGCCGCAGCTCCGAGGCGAGTCTGCAGGTGGTCGAGGTCGAGAGCGGCACCGTCGTCGCCGAGCGGACACCGCATACGCCGCTCGCTCCCGCATCCAACATGAAGCTCTTCACCACCGCCGCGGCGATCGATCTGCTGAAGCCGACGTTCGAGGTCACGACGACCGTCTACGCGCGCGGGCAGGTGCAGCCGAACGGCACGCTCGAGGGCGACCTCAAAGTCGTCGGACATGGCGATCCGACGATCGGCGGGCGCTTTCACGACGGCCACGCCACCGCGGTGATCGAGGACTGGGTCAAGGACCTCCAGCGCGCCGGCATCAAGACCATCCACGGCTCGCTGATCTTCGAATACGGCTACATGGACACGGAGTACATCCATCCGACCTGGCCGGCCGATCAGCTGGTGAACTGGTACGAGGCGCCGGTGTCGGCGTTCTCGATGCAGGAGAGCTGCGTCGAAGTGCGCGTGCTGCCGTCGAAGCCGGGCAAGCCGTGCAACGTGCAGCTCGATCCGCCGACGAGCTACATGACCGTCGAGAACGGTTGCCGCACAGGGCGCGGCATGCCGTTCATTACGCGGCTGCGCAACACGAACACGCTGGTGATCCGCGGCGGCGTGCCGGCGCGATCGGGCACGAGCTCGGTTTTCGTCACGATCGAGAATCCGATCCAGTACTTCGCCACCGTCACGCACGAGACGTTCGAGCGCAACGGCATTCACCTGCAGGGCGAGATGGTGGTGACGCCGCACGACGGCCGCCCCGACTGGCGCGCGGTGGCGCAGCATTCGACGCCGCTCAACGTGCTCGTCTACGTCGTCAACAAGAAGAGCCAGAACCATTACGCCGAGGAAGTCGTGAAGATGATCGGCGCGGAGACGAAGAAGGAAGGGACGTGGGCGGCGGGCACCGGCGCCGTGACGGAGTGGCTCACGACGAAGATCGAGGTGCCGCCGAACGAGTATCACCAGGCCGACGGCTCGGGGATGTCGCGCGAGAACCGCGCGTCGGCCAACGCGTTCATCCACCTCCTGCGGTACATGTGGAAGAGCCCCTGGAGGGAAGATTTCGTTTCCTCACTTCCGTACTCCGGCGATCCCGACTCGAAGTTCGGCCATCGCCTGCGCCAGGCGCCGTATGCGCGGCAGGTCTACGCGAAGACCGGCTACATCGTCGGCGTGGTCGGGCTTTCGGGCTACGTGCACGCGCAAAGCGGAAAGATCTACGCCTTCAGCTTCATCTTCAACCGTTACCATGTCGGCGTTTACGCGATTTACCAGCTGCAGGATGAAATGCTGAGGGAGATCATTAGAAACGGATAGCGGTGTCATTCCGAGCCGCCTCGAGCGCAGCGAGAGGACGGTCGAGGAATCCCCTGCCGAAGCACGCAGCTCGCTCTGTTGCAGGGGATCCCTCGACCGTCTTCGCGGCTCGGGATGACACGTTGAACTCATGACCAGAGACAATCTCGTTTTCACCGGATTCGGTTTTCTCCTCGGGCTCGTGATCGGCGGCATGGTGATCGGCCCGCGGCTCGCGCAGTCGAAGCTCGCCGGTGCTCAGCCGAGCGTGTCGGCCGAGGCTCCCGCGGCACCGGCGACGCCCGTGGCCCAGGCCGCGACCGGCGGCAGTCCGATGGGCGCGGTCTTCCAGCAGATCAACAACCTCAAGCAGGAGATCGACCGTGATCCGAACAACGCCGACGCGCTGGCGCAGCTCGGCACGATGTACATGGACGCCGGCAAGTTCCCGCAGGCCATCGAGTACTTCGAGCGCGCGCTGAAAGTCCGCGACAATCCGCAGGTCCGCACCGACCTCGGCATCTGTTACCGCAACAACAACGAGCCCGACAAATCGCTCGCCGAGTTCCGCCAGGTCGTGCAGGCCGACCCCCAGCAGTGGCAGGCACTCTTCAACGAGGTGATCATCCTCGCCGAGACGCGGCACATGGACGAGGCGAAGACCGAGCTGGCGAAACTGCAGAAGTTGCGGCCGGGCGATCCGGATGTGGCGAAGCTGGCGGAGTCGATCGCGAACGCGCCGGCGCGCTGAGTCACGACAACTTCAACTGCTGGCTCGCCGGCGCGACCGCCAGCGTGTAGACGCCGCTCGGCTTGCGCACCGTGGCGATGCCCTGAAATCCGGGGAAGGTCTGGATCTTTCCGATGATCTCCGCGCCGTCGATGCCGACGAACACGCGCACCGCTTCCTCCACCGATTCCGCATCACAGTTGTGAAACGAAACGGGAGCCGGCGTCGCCACCAGTTTGCCCGCGAGGTCGGTCAGGTGACGTTCTTCAATCGTGAAGCGCATCAGCACGGTCTCATTGTCCCGCGATCCTGCATGCAATTTCGATGCTTTTCAAACCGTTTTATACTCGACCTACATGAGTGAAGAACGAGTGCTCAAAGATGTAGTACCGGTGATCGGACGTATCGATATTCACGAAAGCGAACAGCGCGAGCTGCCGTCGTCGCGCTTCGCCGAACCGATCCCGATCGCACTCACCTTCGATGACGTGCTGCTGAAGCCGGCGCGCTCGGAGATGCATCCGAACTTCGTCGACGTCTCCACGCGCCTCACGCGTGACATCCGCCTCAACATCCCCATCGTCTCCGCGGCGATGGACACGGTCACCGAGGCGCGGCTGGCCATCGCCATGGCGCAGCACGGCGGCATCGGCATCATCCACAAGAACATGCCGATAGACCGGCAGGCCGAAGAAGTGGACAAAGTGAAGCGTTCCGAGGCCGGCATGATCGTCGATCCGGTGACCATGCGGCCGTGGCAGACCATCGCCGAGGCCATGCAGGTCATGGAGAAGTACAAGATCTCCGGCGTGCCGGTGACCGATGCGAACGGCAAGCTCGTCGGCATCCTGACCAACCGCGACCTCCGCTTCGAAACGCGCTTCGATCTCCCCATCGCCGAGCGGATGACGAAGCAGGACCTCATCACCGTGCCGGTCGGCACGACGCTCGAGCAGGCGCGCGACGTCCTGCACCAGCATCGCATCGAGAAGCTGCTCGTCGTCGACATCAACGGCGACCTCAAGGGCCTCATCACCGTCAAGGACATCCAGAAGGCGCGGCGTTATCCCCAAGCCGCGAAGGATCGTCTCGGGCGTTTGCGCTGCGGCGCGGCGATCGGCATCGGACGCGACGGTCTCGACCGCGCGCGTGCGCTGATCGATGCCAAGGTCGACGTCGTGGTCATCGATTCCTCGCACGCGCATTCGGTCGCGGTGATGGACACGATCAAACAGTTCAAGAAGCTCTTCCCCGATACGCCGCTCATCGCGGGCAACGTCGCCACGTACGAAGGGGCGCGCGATCTCTGCGAGCTCGGCATCGATGCACTGAAAGTGGGCATCGGACCGGGATCGATCTGCACCACGCGCGTCGTCGCGGGCGCCGGCGTGCCGCAGGTCACCGCGGTGATGGAGTGCGCGCGGGCCACCGAGCCGTTCGACATCCCGATCATCAGCGACGGCGGCATCAAGTTCTCCGGCGACGTCACGAAGGCGCTGGCCGCGGGGGCGAGCACCGTGATGATCGGCTCGCTCTTCGCCGGCACCGACGAGGCGCCGGGCGAGACGATCCTCTACCAGGGCCGCACGTACAAGGCGTACCGCGGCATGGGCTCGATCGGCGCGATGCAGGCGGGGTCGAAGGACCGCTACTTCCAGGAAGATGCGGACGAGGTCTCGAAGCTGGTGCCGGAAGGGATCGAAGGCAAGGTCCCGTACAAAGGCTCGCTCAGCGCGATGATCCCGCAGATGGTCGGCGGCCTCCGCTCCGGCATGGGCCTCACCGGCTCGCAGAGCATCGAGGACCTCCGGACGAAAGCGCAGTTCATCCGCATCACCGCCGCGGGCCTGCGCGAATCGCACGCGCACGACGTGACGATCACGAAGGAAGCGCCGAACTACCGGATCGAATCGACGGACTAGACGGCGCCCGTCAGTTCGACGTATCTCCCTCGTGAAATACCTGCTCCTGTTTCTATGCGCCGTTCCGCTGTTCGCGCAGACGATTTCGCAGGTCCAGTTCGAGCCACCCGATCCGACCTCGCGCACGGCGGTGCTCGCTCACGTGCACCTTCCCGCGTACGGCTGCGGAGTCGCCAGCGTCACGACAGCGCGTATCGGCTCGGCCATCACCATCGCGCTTTTCCCGCGTACGATCGAGTGCCTGATCGCCGCGGCAGCCGATGTCACCGTCGATCTCGGCGTCCTTCCGGCCGGCGTCTACGGCGTGAACGTCGTGCCGGGGAACTCATCCTTCGAGCCGGTTATCCTCGCCGGCGAGACGCTCGTCGCCCGCGATGCGAACCCTCCGTTCGAGGTGCGCCCGAACACGCGCGGCTCGGGCCTCGACTCCATCCGCCTCGTCGGTCCGGACCTCGGCGACGCGGTCGCCGTCCACTTCGGCACGATCTCCGTGGAGATCCAGAGCGCCTCGCCGACCGAGCTCAAGGTGAAAGAGCCGGGCTTCGCTCCCGGCACGTTCGACGTCACGATCACGAAGCAGAACGGCACCACGCTGCGCGCGACGGCCGCGTACAACGTGCCGACGCCGAATCCGATTCACGCCAACCGTGCGTTCTACGAGCGCGTGCTACTGCCGGTGTTCTGGTCCGGTCCTGGCGCCTTCGGCGCGCAGTGGGTGACGACCGCCACGCTCTACAACGGCACGGAGTACACCGTCACGCCCGCGTACACCTCGGTGTTCCTCATCAGCTGCTTTCCGGTCTGCGAGCGCCGCCCGCTGCCGAAAGCCACGGTCTCGATGACGGCCGGCTCGACCTTGCCCGCGGGCTACGTCGAAGAGCTGCCGCGCCAGGCGATGACGAACATCGACCTCGGCCTCAACGTCCGCGACACCTCGCGCAGCGCGCAGGACCTCGGCACCGAAATCCCGGTCGTGCACGAATCGCAGCTGTACGCGCGTCCCTTCAGCATCCCGAACGTGCCGCACGATTCCCGTTATCGAACCACGCTGCGGCTCTACAACCTCGACTCCGCGCCGCCGTTCATCCTGCGCGTCTTCCTCTCCGGCGCCACCGAGCCGCTGGCCGTGACGACGATCCCGCTGACCGCCGCCGCCGGACTGCACAACGGCGGATACGCGGAGGTCACGGAGCTTCTGCCGCCGCTCCCGGAATTCATCTCCGGTCCGCTCCGCCTCGAGATCGATCCGCAGATCCACAGCGGCATCCGGTCGGCGTGGGGCTTCGTCACGGTGACGAACAACGAGACGCAGCACGTGACGGTGATTTCGCCGCAGTAGAATCGAGCGCGTGCTCGATCTCACGAACGTCCCGACCGTCGACGACTTCTCCATCGCGCTGAACGACCGCCGCCTCGAATTCGTCGACGGCAACGGCAAACGGCTGGCCTGGTTCCCGGCGTGGGAGAACGCCGATCGCGACCTCAAGCACTTCATCGCCACCGACGTGCCGCTGGGGACGATCGACGCGCCGTACGAAGACTTCGACGACGCGTGGCGGATCGCGATCCTGGAACACGAGGGCTTCGTCTACGTGCTCGAGGGCGACGACCCGCACGCCGAGACGTTCCCGCGCCGCTTCCGTATCCCGCGCGACACGTACATCCGCTCCTGGGCGGTGCTGATCACGGAGCACAACCCCATCGATTTGCTCGACGGCCCCGTATAAAGGATGCGCGGTAACGCGATGCTGGGTTGCGCGGTGACGCGGTTGCGAGGTTACGCGGTCGTGTACGGCCGCGATCGTCCGTCTCGGCGGAGCCCCTCGCAACCCCGCAACCGCGCAACCCCGCAACCGGCAACTGGCAACCGGCAACCCCGGGAAGGATGAGCAGATGATCAAATCGATTCGCATTCTCTGCGCGCTCTCGATTGCGCCGCTCCTCCATGCCGCCACGTTCCGTTTCGATCCGCCGGTGCCGACGAACGACACGACGACGACCGTGACGCTCTCCGCCGCGTGGCCGACTTCCTGTGCTCCGCTGACGCCTCCTCGTGTGCTCATCGACGGCGGCGCGAAAGTGATCACCCTCCGGTTCGAGTACAGCAAACTGGGCGACGGCCTCTGCATCGAAAGGCCTCTTCCGTTCACCACCAGCGTGAACCTCGGCGTCGTCCCCGCCGGCGTTTACGACCTCGTCGCGCAGAGCGCCCTCGGCACGATCCCGACCGTGGTGGCCTCGACGAAGCTCGTCGTGCGCGATGTGAAAACGTTCACCGTCATTCCGCCCGTCGGTACGATCGCAGGCGGCACGCAGCTGCGCGTCGTCAGCCCCGAACCGTTCGACGTCGAGCCGATCCATGTCTCGATCGGCGGCATCGAAGTGCCGGTCATGCTCCTCGATCCGCACACCATCCATCTCACCACGCCGCCGCACGCGGCCGGCGCCGCCGACCTGCTCGTCGAAAGCGTGATGGGCGGCACGCACCTCGCGCCTGCCGCGTTCACCTACTACGATCCGAACGCCGCCACGCCCGATCCGTTCGTCTTCGCGCCGCTCCTCTTCCCGATCGACCTCGCCGGCGCGGGGGCGTTCGACGCGCAGTGGACGACCGAGAACGTGCTCGAAGTCGACGGCATCAAGACGAAGCTGCCGGTGACCGGCAGCGCGGCGGGCGTCATCCATCCGGTGCTGCGCATCGATACCGTCAACGCGAACTCGCGCATCCGCGACCTCTCGCGCGGCGCGCTGAATGCGGGCACCGAGGTCCCGGTCGTACGCGAAAACGACTTCAAGGATCGCATCCGCCTCCTCAACATCCCGACCGGGAAGAACTACCGCACGCTGCTCCGCGTGTGGGCCTCGGGCGAACCGGTGAAGATGTTCCTCTTCGACATGGACCAGGTGGCCAGCCTCGTCTCCAGCCCCGCGCCGCTGAAACCGGCGCAGGGCGGACTGCTCTACGGAACGGCCGATCTGACACCGTTCTTCGACGGACCGTACGACCATCTCGACGTCACGGTCCACGCCGGCGCGGCCACGCGTATCTGGGCGATGGTCAGCATTACCAACAATGACACGCAGCAGGTGACGGTCATCTCGCCACAATAGTTCGATGCGAAATCTCGCACTGTTCCTCGCGCTCGCCATCGCACCGCTGTCGCACGGGACGACGTTCCGCTTCGATCCGCCGGTGCCGGACAACGCGACGACGACGATCCTGACGATGAGCACCACGTGGCCGGACGGCTGCCCCGATCCGACTCCCGACGTCGCGATCGGCACGGATCAGATCACGCTGGCGTTCGAGCGGCCGGCAGTCGTCTGCGTCGACGTCCTCACCCCGTACACCTGGACGATCAACCTCGGCGTGCTGCCGGCCGGCGTCTACAGCCTGAACGTGAGCATTCCCGATGTCGAGCCCGCGGGCCGGCCGTCGCGGCTCGTCGTGCGCGACGTGAAGACGTTCACGATCACGCCGGCAGTCGGTCCGATCAGCGGCGGCACGCATGTGCGCGTGGTCAGTCCCGAACCGTTTGATGTCGAACCGATTCACGTCTCGATCGGCGGCGTCGAGGTGCCGGTCACGCACGTCTTTCCGAACACGATCGATCTCGTCACGCCGCAGCACGGCGCCGGGCCTGCCGATGTGGCGGTCGGCTCGCACGTCGCACGCGCCGCGTTCACGTACTACGACCCGAATGCCGCGACGCCCGATCCGTTCGTCTTCACGCCGCTTCTCTTTCCGATCGATGTCACCGGCGCGGGTGCATTCGGCGCGCAGTGGACGACCGACAACGTGCTCGAGGTCGACGGCGTGAAATCGAAACTGCCGGTGACCGGCAGCGCGTCGGGCGTCGTCGTGCCGGAACTGCGCAGCGCGACGGTGTTCGCAAACTCGCGTATCCGCGACACGTCGCGATCCGCGCAAACGGCGGGGACGGAGATCCCGGTCGTGCGCGAGAACGATTTCCGCGAGCGCCTCCGCCTGCTCAATGTGCCGACCGGGAGCAACCTGCGCGCGCTGCTGCGCGTCTGGACGTCGGGCGAGCCGGCCTCGTTCTTCACGATCAACATCGATCAGATCCCGACGTTCGCCATCCAGACCGCGCCGCTGCAACCGGGACCGGACGGTCTGCGCTACGGGACGTTCGATCTGACCGCGTTCCTCAATTCGGCGAACGATCACCTCGATGTCAGCGCCGGCGTTACGAACGGCACGCGCATCTGGGGGATGATCAGCATCACGAACAACGAGACGCAGCAGGTGACGATCATCTCGCCGCAGTAGCGTCGCAACTACAATGCGCCGATGAACATCGTCCTCGTGCACGGCGTCCTCGGCGCTCACATCTTTGCCGGCAAGCCGTACTTCAACGGCGTGGCCGAGCATCTCCGCACGCGGTTCGGCGCGAACGTGCTGGAGACCGACGCGAAGCCGATCGGCACGGTGAAGGTGCGCTCGAAGGAGCTGCGCGAGCAGATCATCCGCCACTTCGGCACCGCGCCGGGGCAGCAGCTGATCATCATCGCGCACAGCATGGGCGGCCTCGACACGCGGCAGATGCTCACCGATCACCCCGACATGGCGCCGCAGGTGCGCAGCGTGACCTGCATCGCCACGCCGCATCACGGCTCGCCGATCGCGACGCTGCTCAATGTCGCGAATCCGCTGCGGTTCGACGACTTCAACGCGGCGCGCGATCTCTCCGAAAAAGGAGCGCGCGCAATCGATGCGAGCTGTCCCGATCAGCCGAACATCGTCTACCGCGAGGTCGTCGGCATCGGCCGCGAAGGGAAGCAGCGCACCGCGAAGTTCTTCGAGCTCCTCTCGATGGTCATCAAGGAAAAAGAGAACGACGGCGCCGTCCCCGCATCCTCAGCCCTGGCCGGCCGCACCCTCTTCGAGCGCGTCCACGCCGACCACGCCGACCTCGTCGGCCACGACGTCGACGACGCCCCCCACTTCCGCCCCCGCGCCTACGACCACCTCCCCTTGTACGAGCGCATCGCCCAAAGTTAAAAAATCGGGGTCGGATCTGGAAATTTAACTTAACGGGGGCCGCACGCCAGAGCGCTCCGGGCTCTTAAGTTAAATTTCCAGATACGACCCCGATTTTTTAACTTAAGGGATTTTGAAGATGGTGCCGTTTTTCATGACGAAGCGGACGTCTTTGAGGGCGTCGACGTTCTTCAGGGGGTCGGCGGGGACGGCCACCACGTCGGCGTAGGCGCCGGGGGCGAGGACGCCGAGGTCGCCCGTCATGTCGAGGAGGTCGGCGGCGCGGGTGGTGGCGGACTGGATCGCTTCCATCGGTGTCATGCCGAACTCCACCATCCGCGCGAACTCCTGCGCGATCGGCTCCGTCCAGGCGAAGCCGCCGACGTCGGTGCCGAACGCGATCTTCACGCCGGCCTTGTGCGCCTTCGCGAACGACACGCCGTGCAGCTGCACGCGCTTGAGGTCGCGCTTGCCGGCGGGGGTGTCGGGCGGCGCGTCGTGGTCGTAGTAGACGGCGAGCGTCGGCACGAGCCACGTGCCCTGCTTCAGCATCTGCGCGATCTCCGCATCGTCGAGGTCGAGCCCGTGCTCGATCGAATCGCAGCCGCCGTCGAGCGCGCGATGCAGCCCTTCGCCGCCGTACGCGTGGCACGCCACCTTGCGCTTCTGCCCATGCGCTTCGTCGACGATCGCGCGCAGCTCCTCCACCGTCAGCGTCGGCTGCGAGACGAGGTTCCCCTGTTTGTCGAGCCACGAGCGGTGCGTCATGTAGACCTTCACCCAGTCGGCGCCGTTGTCGATCTGTTGCCGCGCCGCCTTGCGCGCCTCGACCGGCCCGTCGATCAGCTGCGCCCCTTTCGGCACCTCGATCTCCGGCGCATAACCTTCCAGCGGATAGCCGCCGGTCGTCGAGATCGCGCGCGTCGAGACGAACATGCGCGGACCGGGGATGTAGCCCTGCTCAACCGCCTGCTTGATCCCGACGTCGCCGTAGCCCGCCCCTTCCGTCTCCACGTCGCGGATCGTCGTGAAGCCCTGCTCCAGCGCGCGCCGCACCGAGACGGTCGCCCGCGCCGCGCGATACGCAATGCCGTACTTCAGCAGTTGCACGTCGTACCCGCCCTCGGCCGGGTCCTCGCCCTGCAGAAAGATGTGCGTGTGTGTGTCGATGAGGCCCGGCAGCACCGTCATGTTCGAGAGGTCGATGACCTTCGCCGCCGGATCGATCGCCGCCGCGGGACCGACGCTCTCGATCCGATTGCCGCGGATGACGATCATCTGATTGTGCCGCGCCTCATTCGAGCGGCCGTCGATCAGCGTCCCCGCCTTGATGACGGTGAGTTGCTGCGCGATCGCAAACGGCGCGGCGAGAGCGGCGATGACGGCGAGGCACGTACGCATGATCACTCCTCCTGATCGACGATTCGTTGGGCGATGAGCCAGCGCGAGAGCTCCGCGCGGATCGATTCGTTCACGTTCTCCGGATCGAAGTCGACGCGCAGCAGGCCGGCGACGTCGGTGTGCATCGCGGCGCCGCGCGGCGTGAGGATGCAGACCGGCTTGCCCAGGCCGCGGACGTAGCCCGCTTCGTAGACGACGTTCGAGTTCGCGGCGTCGTAGACCGCGATGGCGAAGCCGCAGCCGTGCAGGTAGACCTCGATGTTCGCCAGCAGGTCGGTCGCGTATGCCTTCGCATCGGCGCGGAACGCACGGAGGCCGTGCGCGGTCAGCGTCTCGATGATCGCCTGATACGCGTCATCCCACGCCGCGTTGAACGGCATGATCACGAAGCCGTTGAGGCGGATGTCGGGCGCGTCTTCGAGCAGGTGGCGGACGCCGTCGACGACGTGCTTCGGCAGCACGCGCGGCAGGCCGTTGAGCGCCTTGCGCAGATCGATGAGCCGCACGTTGAGCGCTTCATGGAACCCGTCCGCGATGTGCACGAGCGTCAGGAACGGCGCGCGCATGCTGCGCTCGATCCAGGAGCCTTCGCCGCCTTCGCGTTTGTCGAGGCGCAGCTCGTAGCGGATCAGGGCCGTGGCCAGATCGCGCACGCGCAGCTCCGTGCGGTTGTCGAACTGCGCGCTCCTGATCGCGTTGTCGATGAGCTCCGGCCGTTCGGCCTCGCGATAGCGCGGCTCGGAGTAGAGCGGGCTGTCGCCGTAGTGATCCTCGACGTCGCGCTCGAAATCGTCCTCGATGAAGTTCGCGCCGGCGTCGGGATCGCCGCCGAGCGAGACGACCACGTCGCGGAACTCCTCGGCGTGGCGCAGCAGCGCGAGGAGGAAGAGCTTCGGATACGGATCGTTGTCGACCGACTCGCTGAAGCGTTCCACCCAGGCGAAGAGGTCGAACAGCTTGTGCGACATCGTGAACGAGCGCGAGGCGACGTATTGCCGCAGGTCATCGAGCGCCGCTTCGGCGGTGAGCGCCATTCGCCCGCGATTGTACAATCCGCCCTCCTCATGCACTTCGACCACAACATGCGCGCGCTGGCGCACGGCCTCGTCGACAAGCTCTTCGATCACGTCGAATCGATCGACTCGCGTCCCGTCGTCGACTGGAAAACCGCGCCCGAGCTGCGCGCGCTGATCCGCGACACCGCCGACCCGGTCCAGGCGATCCTCGATCATTCGATCCAGCTCCATCACCCGTCGTACATGGGCCACCAGGTCTGTCCGCCGTTCCCCTCCGCGATCCTCGGCGACCTCCTGATCTCGACGCTCAACCAGTCGACCGCGGTGTGGGAGATGAGCCCGATCGGCACGGTGATCGAGCAGGAAATGGTCCGCTGGCTCGCCGATCGCGCCGGCTATCCCGCCGAGTCGCTCGGCACCGCGGTCTCCGGCGGTTCGGCCGCGAACCTCACCGGTTTGCTCGCGGCCCGCGCGCGCTGGCGTGCGCGTGGCGGCGAGGGGACGCCGGTCATCCTCGCCTCCGCCGACACGCATTACTCCGTCGCGCGCGCCGCCGCGATCATGGGCATCGATCGCGTCGTGAAGATCGAGACCGACGATCGTCATCGGATGAGTCTCGACGCATTGCGAAACGCGATGACGCCGAACGTCCTCGCGGTCGTCGCGACCTCCGGTTCGACCGCCACCGGCGCCTTCGACGATCTCGAAAAAGTCCGCGAGATCGCGCGCGACACCTGGCTGCACGTCGACGCCGCGCACGGCGCCTCGGTGCTGCTCAGCGAACGGTTGCGCCATCTCGTCCGCGGACTCGATCAGGCCGATTCGTTCTCCTGGGATCCGCACAAGATGCTTTGGATGCCGCTCTCCCTCGGTGTGATCCTCGTGCGCGACGCGCAGTGGCTCCGCCGCGCGTTCGAAGCCGATGCGCCGTACCTCTTCCACGCCGAGCGCGAGGCCGACAACATCGGCGCCGTGACGATCCAGTGCTCGAAACGCGCCGACGCGATCAAGCTCTGGCTCCCGCTGCGGATGTTCGGCACCGAGCCGTTCTCCGCCGCGCTGGAGAAGGTCACAGACATCACGCGCTACCTCTACGACCGCATCGTCGAATCGAGCGACTTCGAGCCGATGCACGATCCCGACTTCAACATCTTCTGCTTTCGCTACCGTGGGACCGACGAGCAGAACCTCGACCTGCGCGAGCGGCTGATCCGCAGCGGCGAAGCGTGGATCACGTCGACGGTGCTGAAGGGGCAGCGCGTGCTCCGCGTCACGATGATCAATCCGCGGACGGAGCGGGAGCACGTGGACGCCATGCTCGAATCGCTGCGGAAGCTTGCGCGATGATCCGCATCGTCCTCGTCGAGCCGCGCGAGGCCGGCAACGTCGGCGCCGCGGCGCGCGTGATGAAGAACTTCGGGCATCGTGACGTGTGGATCGTCGGCGAGCATCCGAACCTGCATCCGCTGGCCGGCTGGTGGGCGAGCGGCGCGGAGGATGTGGTGGCCGAGGCGCACTTCGTGCCGACGCTGATCGAGGCGCTCGATGATGCCGCAGTCACGATCGCCACGACGTCTTCGCGCGGACGGACGACGCCGATCGACCTCACGCCGCGCGAGGTCGCGAAAGTCGCGTCAACGCTCGCATCCGAGCAGACGCTCGCCCTCGTCTTCGGCCGCGAAGACAGCGGGCTGACGCGCGACGAAGTCGTCATGTGCCAGCGCACCTGCTCCGTGCCGACCGATCGCGACTTCCCGACGATGAACCTCGCGCAGACTGTCGGCATCTTCTGCTACGAGCTCTCATCCGTCGTGCCGGCGGCGCAACCGTCGCGCGAGCTCGCGCCGGCGGGACTCGTCGACCGGATGCATCGGCGTGCCGAGGAGCTGCTGCTCGACGTCGGATTCCTGCATGCGAACAATCCCGATCGCATTTACGACGACATCCGCAACATCGCCGGCCGCGCCGACCTCGACGCGCGCGAAGTCGGCATCCTCCTCGGCATCCTCCGGCAGGTCGACTGGAAGCTGAAGCATCCGAAATGAAACGTTTTCTCCTTGTCAGTCACTACTGACCAAGGAGGAAGTTCATGCCACTCGTAACTCGCCAGCTCGCGTCTCGTCTCGCCGGTCTGGAAGTCAATGCACTCGTCGCCGCCGGGACTCTGCCGGCCGCGATCTTCGATGACGCGCGCGTTTCCGCGTCGCCTACGCCGATCTTCGACCTGAACGGCGAGGTGCTGTTCCATCGCGTCGCATTGCGCGCGAAAGAATCGGTCGGCATGTTCGCCGACATCGCCGCGTCGCCCGTCTTCGGCGACACGCTGCTGCGCGTCAGCCACGGCCTGGTGTGGGACGAAAAGGCGCTCATCGCCGCGGCCGAAGCGGCGGCGAAGAAACAGCAGCGCGGCTTCCGCTACGACACCGCGCGCTTCGTCGCATACAGCTATCCGAAAGTCGCGGTGCAGTTCCTCGCCGGCAACGAAGAAGTGGCCATGATCGAGCTCGGAAGCTGGACGCCGGTGCCGCCCGCGCGCAAGCGTCCGCGCAAGGAAGACGAGCCGCCCGCCGACTTCGAGCGCTGGTCGCTCATCGAGGAGTATCCGCGCTACAAGCCGGCCGCCGGCGAGCGCCGCATCACCGAGAAGATCCGGCAGTGGGAAGAGATCGCGCCGGCCACCGGACGATTCGATCCGCGCGTCATCTCGTCCGAGCGGTTCGTGAAGGAGTTCGCGGCCGTGACGGCGTTCCGCGTCGACACGCGCCGCGTCGCGTACGGCCCGCGCGCCGGCGATCACGTGCCGTGCTACGAGCTGCAGGGACAGGAAACGAGCGTCTGGTGCGTCGCCGCGAGCGTGCAGATGATCCTCGACTTCTATCGCTACAACTATGACCAGACGCGCATCGCCGCCGACCTCGGGCTCGGCACGCTGGCCAATCCGAACGGCCTGCCGTACACGAGCGACGGCCTCGTCGTGACCGTGCTCGAAGCGCTCACCAGCAACGCGCTCGACGCGAACATGAACACCACGCCATCGTGGACCGAGTTCCGCAGCGAAGTGCGCGCGAACCGTCCGCTCATCAGCTTCATCCCCGGACACTCGCGCACCGTCGCCGGCTACACCGCGACCACGATCTTCAGCTGGTCGACGTTCCGCGGGCTGCTCGTCTACGACCCCTGGCCGCCGACGACCGGCGTCATCACGCAGTGGGAGAACTTCGACACGTCGACATATCGCCGGACGTTCACCGCGGCGGTGAAGCTCGTTTAGCATCGTCCTGCATGGATCGATCGTCGGACGACGTTCGCGCGGCAGCGGATCGCCTCCTTCGTTCCGGATACGTCGATGACCCGGCGATCGGAAGCGAGGGCACCATCGGCGATCCGCTGCCCATCCGCGCGCCCGACGGCGCGGCGGCCGGCTGGTTCGTCCCGGTGATATGCGGCGAGCTGCTGTGCGGTTTCTTTCAGTTCCATCCGCAACGGACGCTGCTCCGCTTCAGCAGGTTTCCGAAATATCCGCCCGCGAAATCGTGGCTCGATGCGCATACGATTCGCGAGCTTGCACTCGAAAAATTTCCCGACCTCGCCCCCGCCGGGACTCCGTTCATGACGTACGACCGGAACGTGACGCGACTGGCGTGGGCGGTACCGGTCGCCGGCGGGCGGACGATCTACGTCACGGGAAACTACGCCTGGCTGGATTGATGAGGCATCCCGTCGTGATCGAGACACTCACCGATCAACTCGATGAACTTCTCGAGATCGAACGGCTTGAGGATCGAGGCGCAGATCGAGTCGGGCTGGATCTTGTCGACGCCGCGCTTTCCGGCCGCGGTGAAGACGATGATGTGCGGCCGTTTCATCTCGAGCCGGCCGACCTGGTCGATGAACTCGTAGCCGTTGAGTTTCGGCATCATCAGGTCGAGGAGGACGAGATCGACCGTGCCGTCCGACTGCAGTTTTTCCAGCCCGGCGGCGCCGTCCTCGGCCAGCTCGACGTCGAACTTCATCCGCCGGAGGACCGCCTGCAGCAAAACGCGGATGGCGAGATCATCGTCGATGACCAGAATCCGCTTTCCCTCACCATTGACCTTCGTGATTGGCATTGCTCGTTACTTACATCTAGCGAAATGTATGCCGAACTGAAGTGTATTGGACCGAACGACTTAGAGAGTACGGGAAGGACCGCCGCACGGCAATGGGGGAGCCCCTGATTTCATTCGGATTCCGCCCGTGGGTCCGCCGCGCCGGCCTTTCCATCGTCCTCGTCGCGGCGGCGGTGACGGCGGCGATCGTGATCACGCTCAGCGTCGACCCCTCCGCGCGCTACGGCTGGATCGGCGAGCGCTTCGTCTGGGTCTACCTTGGGACGCTCTGGCTCGGCGGCCTGAAAGTGTGGCTCGGGACGATGCGGCCGGTCGCCGAGGTGTCGGAGGAGACGCTCACGCTGCGGCCACTGCACCAGTTCCGGTCGCGCACGGTCCGCTGGAGCGACATCAGCGGCACCGAGCAGATGGTCGGCGGCGACCGGATGATCGTCTACTTCGACACCCCGCGCGGCATGCGCTTCGTCGCGATGAACCTCAATCTGGTGAAAGGCCGCCGCGAGTTTCTGAAGCTGATGGACGAGCGGCTCCTCGGCATGGGCTTCCGCGAAAAAGTCGTCGAGCGTTCGCGGTATCTTTCCCGCGCATGACCGAGTCGACAGGAGTGCGGCGGCTTGCCGCCGCCCTGGAGTGCGGCAGCTTGCTGCCGCGAACACGCCGCGCAGGCAAGCCTGCGCAATCCACAGCGGCGGCAAGCCGCCGCACTCCGGGAGTTGCATGACCCCGAAACAGGAGATCACGAAGCTCCGCGCGGAGCTCGAACGGCACAACCGGCTGTACTACACCGAGGCGAAGCCGGAGATCAGCGACTACGACTTCGATCAGCTGATGCGACGCCTGCAGGAGCTGGAGGCGAAGCATCCCGAGCTCGATGATCCGAACTCGCCCAGCCGCCGCGTCGGCGGCGAGCCGATCTCGGAATTCAAGAGCGTCATCCACGATCCGCCGATGCTCTCGATCGAGAACGCGTACACGATCGACGAGCTGCGCGAATGGGACGACCGCGTCCGCCGCGGCCTCGGACGCGACGAGGTCGAGTACGAAGCGGAGCTGAAGATCGACGGCGTCTCGATCGACCTGCTGTATGAAAACGGCCAGCTCGTGCGCGGCGCCACGCGCGGCGACGGCATGCGCGGCGACGACGTCACGCCGAACGTCCGCACCGTCCGCGTGCTGCCGCTGAAGATCGATCCGAAGGCCGGCCGCGTCGAAGTGCGCGGCGAGATCTACATCGCGAAATCGGACTTCGTGAAATACAACCAGCAGCTCGAGGACGCGGGCGAAGAACCGCTGGCCAATCCGCGCAACGCCGCGGCCGGCGCGCTGCGGCAGAAGGATCCGAAGCAGGCGGCGCAGAAGCGGCTCAGCGCGTTTCTCTACCACCTCGTCACCGCCGGCGACGTCAAAATCAAATCGCAATCGCACGCGTACGAGGTGCTCGGCAAGCTCGGGCTGCCGCTGAATCCGAAGCGGCGCGTCTGCGCGAACCTCGACGAGGTCATCGAGTTCATCGAGGAATGGCGCGCGAAGCGGCACGACCTCGAGTTCGAGATCGACGGGATCGTCGTGAAGGTCAATCGCCGCGAAGACCAGCTCGAGCTCGGCGCGACGTCGAAGTTCCCGCGCTGGATCGTCGCGTTCAAATATCCCCCCGAGGCGGCGAAGACGATCGTGCGGGCGATCAATTACTACGTCGGACGCACCGGCTCCGTGACGCCGGTGGCGCAGTTCGACGAAGTGCCGCTCGCCGGCACGAAGGTGACGAACGCCTCGCTGCACAACTTCGACGAGCTGGCGCGGAAGGACGTGCGCGTCGGCGACACGATCACGGTCGAGAAGGGCGGCGACATCATCCCGAAGGTCGTCGAGGTGCTCGAGCACGCGCCTGACTCGACGTCGATCGTGCCGCCGACGGAGTGCCCGGTCTGCGGCGAGCCGCTGCATCGTTTCGAGGGCGAAGTCGCGATCCGCTGCATCAACCAGGGCTGTCCGGCGATCGTGCTGCAATCGATCACGCACTTCGGCAGCCGCAAGGCGATGGACATCGAAGGCCTCGGCGATCAGACCGTCACCGCGCTGCTGAACGCGGGCCTCATCACCGATTACGCGTCGATCTACGAGCTGACCGAGGAACAGGTCGCGGGGCTGGAGCGCAAAGGGGAGAAGTCGGCGAAGAAGCTGATCGAGAACATCAACAACTCGAAGACCGCCGACCTCTCGCGCTTCATCTTCGCCCTCGGTATCCGCTTCGTCGGCGAGCGCGCCGCGAAGGTGCTGGCGGATCGTTTTCAGTCGATCGATGCGCTGATGAATGCGACGACCGAGGAGCTGCTCGAGGTGAACGAGATCGGGCCGAAGCTCGCCGAGTCGATCACGTTTTATTTTTCGGTGCCGGCGAACCGCGAGCGGATCGAGAAGATGCAGCGCCTCGGGCTCGCACCGCATCACGTCGCGATCGCGAGAGGCGACCGGCTCGCGGGGAAAACCGTCGTCGTCACCGGCACGCTGCAGCGCTTCTCGCGCGACGAGATCCACAAGCTGATCGAGCGCGAAGGCGGCAAGGCGTCGAGCTCCGTGTCGGCGAAGACGTCGTATCTCGTCGCCGGCGAGGCCGCGGGCTCGAAGCTGGAGAAGGCGCAGTCGCTCGAGGTGCCGGTGCTGAGTGAAGACGAATTTCTGAAGATGATCGGAGAGCTGTGAAATTCTGGAGGCCGGCCGCGATCGCCGCGATCTGCCTCGTCACCGTCATCCGCATCGCGCTCACGCATTCGATCTTCAGCCCGACCTACGACGAGCCGCTGCACGTCGCGGCCGGATACGAATTTCTCGTCGAGCACCACTACCGCACGGGCACCGACAACCCGCCGCTGGCGCGCGCGTTCTTTGCCTGGCCGCTGCGGCACGCGCATCCGACGTCGAGCGACGGCCTCGAACGGATCGGCCAGGTGTACGAATCGGCGGGCGATTACATGCGCGGCGTCGCCGCATCGCGCAAGGGGAATCTGGTCTTCGTCGTGCTGGCGATCGTCGGCACGGCGTTGTTCGCGGGCGAGCTGGCCGGACCGACCGCGGGCGTGCTCGCGGCGCTGATCTTCGCCATGCTCCCGCCGACGCTCGCGCACGGCGGACTCGCGACGACCGACATGGCCGGCACCGCGGCGTTCGCGTGGGCGATGTTCGCGTTCACGCGCTGGCTCGACCAGCAGTCGTGGCAACGCACGACGTTCCTCGGCATCGCCATCGCGTTCATCTTCCTCACCAAGTTCACGTTCGCCGCCTTCTTCGTCGCAGGTGCGCTCGTGCTGATGATCGCGCGGAAGCGCTGCCCGCTCCGGCAGGGCATCGCGGCCGCCGTCATCGCGCTCGTGTTGGTCTACGCCGTCTACGTCTACGGCCACGCCGCGCCTCGCTTCCTCCTCGGCATCATCAACGTGATCCGCATCAGCGGCCGCGGACAGGACGCCTACCTCCTCGGCGAGGTGCGCCACACCGGCTGGTGGTACTACTTCCCGGTCGTCCTCTTCGTGAAGACGCCGATTCCCGTGCTGCTCCTCGCCGCCTTCGCATGCTGGAAGCGCCAGCAGAAAGCGCTGATGGCGATCACGCTCGGCATCCTCGCGCTGGCGATGACGAGCAAAGCGGACCTCGGCATCCGGCACATCCTGCCGATCTACGTGCCGCTCTCGATCCTCGCTGCGCAGCGCGCGCGCTGGACGGTCGTCGCGTACGCGTGGCTCATCGCCGGCTCGCTTCTCGCGCATCCCGACTACCTCCCATGGATGAACGTCTTCGGCGGACCGCACGTCGTCGTCGACAGCAACTTCGACTGGGGCCAGGACGTCGTGCGACTACGCGACGCCTGCCGCGCACGGCACATCGAGGCGATCGGCGTCGAGTTGTTCGGGACCGCGGATCTGAAACGCATCGGCATGCCGCCGACGCACGCGATCGATCCGTATCAGCCGGCGCCGGGCTGGTTCGCCGTCAGCGAGTCGTTCATCATTCCCGCGCAGGTGCGCGATCCGCGCGCGTTCCGGTGGCTGACGGATCAGCCGTTCGAGCGGATCGGGAAGACGATCCGGTTGTATCGGGCGACGCATTAGCATTCGGGCAAGGCGACTACAAGCGGGCCGACCGCGCATTCCGCGACGCCGCGGAGATCGAGCTGCGGTGTCATTCCGAGCCGCCCTGAGCGCAGCGAAGGGACGGTCGAGGAATCCCCTGCCGAAGCACGAGACGCGCTCCGTCGGCGAGGGATCCTTCGCCTTCTGCGGGGCTCAGGATGACACTCATTTCCACGCGTACACGTCCACATTCGCCCGCGCCCGCAGCTGCGCGGTCCACTTATCGATCTCCGTCTGCAGACGCTCCGACTTCAGCAGCGTGCGGATCTCGTCGCGCACCTGATCGAGCGGCGTGATGGCGAGGCCGCGCGCGCGGCGCTGCTCGGACCACGGGCCGCGGTAGTACGTCTCGATCTCCTCGTTCGGGATGAACACGAGCGGCGAGAAGCGCTCCTGGATGTACGCCTCCACCTGCAGCTGCCGTTTCACCAGCGCGCGCACCTCGTCCATGCTCAGCTCGACGGACGCCACCGCCGCGGCGAACTCCGCCGGTGACTTGAAGCGCGACGTGATCTCCGTCAGCCGCGCCTCGATCGAATCCTTCGGGATGTCCTGCGCGCCGAAGCGCTCCACGTCGCGATAGCGCAGCGACTGCGCGATCAGCGCCTCCAGCACGTCGTGGCGATAGTCGTCATCCGACCGGCCGCTGACGCGAGGAAAGAAGCGGATCGCCACCATCTGGTTGACCTCGCTGAGCGTGATCACCTGGCGGTCGATCACCGCCGAGATGCGGTCGATGGTGGTGCCGAGCATGAGAACGGCGGCGAAGAGCGCTAAAGATCGTGAAATCATCGTCTTGACACTCTCGTTTTGAGAGTGCTAACTGAAAACAACGAACCGATGGTAACGAAACTCGAGATGAACGGTGAAGAGCTCGACAGCCGCGCGCGCGATGTGCTGCGGGAGATCATCCTGCAACACGTCTCGACAGGCGAGCCGATCAGTTCCCGCTCCCTCTCCAAATGCGGACGGTTCCAGCTCTCGCCGGCAAGCCTGCGCAACGTCATGGCCGACCTCGAGGACTGGGGTTATCTCGCACAGCCGCACACCTCCGCAGGTCGCGTGCCGACCGACCGCGGCTATCGCTTCTTCATCAACAACCTGATGAAGTCGCGTCCCATCTCGCAGCGCGAGCGCGAGGCCATCGACGGCGAGGTCTCGCAGGCCAGCGAGATCGAGCAGATGCTGCATCTCGCCTCCAGCGTCATCTCCAAGCTGAGCGACCAGGTCGGCGTCGTCTTCATGCCGACGCTGCTGCAGTTCACCATCCGCAGCATGGATTTCGTGCTCGTCGGCGAGACGAAGATCATGTGCATCATCGTCGGCACCAACGGCGTCGTCGTGAACAAGATCATCGACACGCGGGTCGGCTTCACGCGCGACGAGCTCGAAAAAATCGGCCGCTACATCACGACCGAATTCTTCGGCCTCACGCTCGACGTCATCCGCCGCCGGCTCATCCGGATGACCGAGCACGAGCGCGCCATGCACGACCAGATGCTGCAGAAGACCATCGCCCTCGGCATCGAGGCGGTCAACGACGTGACGCCGGTCGAGCACGAGCTCTTCGTCGAAGGGGCGGCGTCGATCCTAACCAAGCCCGAATTCTCCGACGCCACCGCGCTGCGCAAGACGTTCCTGGCGCTGCAGGAGAAAGAAAAGCTGGTCGAGATCCTGAATACGTTTCTATCCGAGGATGGCTTGCAGATCCTCATCGGCTCCGAAAGCGACTTCACACAGATGCACAACTTCAGTATCGTCGCCCGCCGCTACGGCTCGAGCGCGGCCCCGCTGGGGATGGTCGGCATCATCGGGCCGATGCGGATGGAGTACGCGCGCATGGCGCCGCTGGTCGATTACCTCGGCCGCGCGCTGACGCGCAAGATTGAAGAACAGGAGCAGGAAAGCTGATGGACCAGAACACGCCCAAGTCCGGCGAAGACGATGACAGCTACGTGATCGAGGACAGCGGCAGCTCCATTGAAGAGATCGAGCGCGAGATGCACGAAGCCGCCGAGGAAGCGGTCCAGGCCACCGAGGCCTCGGACGCGGCGGGCGGGGCGGACGACCTCCGCGCCCAGAACCGCGCGCTGCAGGACCGCGTGCTCCGCACCCTCGCGGACTTCGAGAACTTCCGCAAACGGAGCGAACGGGAGAAGCAGGACTTCTTCAAATACGCGCTCGCCGCGACGATCAAGGACATCCTGCCGGTCCTCGACAACTTCGACCGCGCGCTCGAGCACGCCGAAGAAGGCGACGAGTTCCACAAAGGGGTGCTGCTGATCTACAAGCAGCTCTTCGAGGTGCTGCAGCGCCACGGCGTCACGATCATCGAGCAGTCCGGCGTCCGCTTCGATCCGAACATCCACGAGGCCGTCGTGCGCGAGGAAGACGAGTCGGTGCCCAACCACACCGTCGTCGCCATCCTGCAGAAAGGCTACTTCCTGCACGACCGGCTGCTGCGTCCCGCGCTGGTGAAGGTGGCGGTGGGTGGGCCGGAGGAAGCCGCGCAGTAACGTTTGATACCCTGAAAAAACCAACTCATGGCCAAAATCATCGGAATCGATCTCGGGACCACCAACTCCTGCGTTGCAGTCGTCGACGTGACGACGCCGCAGGTGATCCCGAATCGCGAAGGAAGCCGCACCACCCCGTCCGTCGTCGGCTTCACCGAGGACGGCGAGAGGCTGGTCGGACAGATCGCCAAGCGGCAGGCGATCACCAATCCGTTCAACACCATCTTCGCCATCAAGCGCCTGATCGGACGCAAGTACGAATCGGAAGAAGCGACGAAGGCGAAGCAGGTGCTGCCGTACCAGATCGTCCCCGCGCCGAACGGCGACGTGAAGGTGAAGATCCGCGACCGCGAATATTCGCCCGAAGAGGTCTCCGCGTTCGTGCTGACGGAGATCAAGTCGTTCGCCGAAGACTTTCTCGGCGAGCCGGTGACCGAGGCGATCATCACCGTCCCGGCGTACTTCAACGACTCGCAGCGGCAGGCCACGCGCGATGCCGGCAAGATCGCCGGCCTCGAGGTGCTGCGCATCATCAACGAGCCGACCGCCGCCGCGCTGGCCTACGGTCTCGACAACAAAACGAACCAGCTCATCGCCGTCTACGACCTCGGCGGCGGCACGTTCGACATCTCGATCCTCAAGCTCGAAGACGGCCTCTTCGAAGTGCTCTCCACCTCCGGCGACACCTACCTCGGCGGCGAAGACTTCGACAAGCGCGTCATGGACTGGATGATCGAGACCTTCCAGAAAGACACCGGCATCGATCTCCGCGACGACCGCATGGCCTTGCAGCGCCTGAAGGAAGCGGCGGAGCGGACCAAGTGCGAGCTCTCCATCGCGGAGGAGAGCCGCATCACGCTGCCGTTCATCTCCGCCGACGCCTCGGGGCCGAAGCACCTCAACGCCGTGCTCACGCGGCGCGAGTTCGAAAAGATGGTCGACGACCTCATTCAGCGGACCATCGATCCGGTCAACGACGCGCTCAAGCAGGCCGGCGTCACGCCGCAGAAAATCGATGAAGTCGTTCTCGTCGGCGGCCAGACGCGCATGCCGAAAGTCGTCGAGGCGGTGAAGAAAGTCTTCGGCAAGGAGCCGAACCGCAACATCAATCCCGATGAAGTCGTCGCCGTCGGCGCCGCGATCCAGGGCGGCATCCTGCGCGGCGACATCAAGGACATGGTGCTGCTCGACGTCACGCCGCTCTCCCTCGGCATCGAGACGCACGGCGGCCTCTTCACGAAACTGATCGAGCGCAACTCCACGATCCCGACCAAGAACTCGCTCATCTTCACCACCGTCGCCGACAATCAGAACAAGGTGCAGGTGCACGTGCTGCAGGGCGAGCGCGAGTTCGCGCGCGAGAACAAGGACCTCGGCAAGTTCGATCTCGTCGGCATCCCTCCCGCGCCGCGCGGCGTGCCGCAGATCGAGGTCATCTTCGCCATCGACTCCAACGGGATCGTCAATGTCACGGCGCGCGATCAGGCCACCGGCCAGTCGACCGGCGTGCAGATCAATCCCGCCGGCGGTCTGACCAAAGACGAGATCGACCGCATCATCAACGAAGCCTCGGAGATGCAGCGCGTCGATATCTCGCGCCGCGAGCTGCGCGTCATGCAGAACAAGCTCGAGGGAATGATTTACACCAACGACAAGGTCTTCAAGGAATTCGGCAAGCTGCTGAACGAGGATGATCGCAACCGCGTCGGCAAGATCCTCGTGCGGGCGAAGGAAGCGGCGGGCGAGGAAGACAAGCAGAAGATCAACGACGCGATCTTCGAACTGCAGGCCGCGGCCCGGATCCTCACCAGCGTCATGCTCTACAACCCGCTGAAATCGACCGCGCCGAAGGAAGAATCGGCCCCCAGCAGCATGCCGAGCGAAAAATAAATTGATGGCCACGACAGAAAAACGCGATTACTACGAAGTCCTCGGCCTGCAGCGCACCGCCTCGATCGACGAGATCAAGAAGGCGTATCGCCGCCTCGCCGTGCAGTACCACCCCGACAAGAATCCGGGCGACGCCTCGGCCGAGGAGAAGTTCAAGGAAGCCGCGGAAGCGTACGGCGTCCTCAGCGACGAGGAGAAGCGCGCCCGCTATGACCGCTACGGCCACCAGGGCATCAGCGGCATGGGCGGCTTCGATCCGAATCAATTCGCCGACTTCGGCGACATCCTCGGCGACCTCTTCGGCTTCGGCGATTTCTTCGGCACCGGCCGCCGCCGCGGAACGCGCGCCGCGCGCGGTGCGGATCTCCGCTACGACCTCACGCTGTCGTTCGAGGACGCGGTGTTCGGTAAGGAAGTCACGCTCGACATTCCGCGCGTCGCGACCTGCCAGACGTGCAACGGCTCGGGTGCGAAGCCGGGGACGCAGCCGGTGACCTGCAGCGGCTGCCGCGGCGTCGGCCAGATCCGCTATTCGCAGGGCTTCTTCGCCGTTTCACGCACCTGTCCGCAATGCGGCGGCGCGGGAAAAGTGATCAAGGATCCGTGCACCGCGTGCGACGGCGCGGGCCGCGTGCGCGAGGAGAAGAAGATCTCGGTGAAGGTGCCGGCGGGCGTGGACGACGGCTCGCGCCTGCGCGTGGCGGGCGAAGGGGAGGGCGGCCACAACGGCGGTCCGTCCGGCGATCTCTACGTCTTCATCTCGGTTCGCGAGCATGCGAAGTTCCAGCGGCGCGACTACGACATCCATGCCGAGGAGCCGATCAGCATGACGCAGGCAGCGCTCGGCGCGGAGATCACCATCGAGACGATCAACGGCCCGGAATCGCTGCGCATCCCGGCGGGGACGCAGCCGAACCAGGTGTTCCGCCTGCGCGGCAAAGGCGTGCAGTACATCGACGGCGCCGGCCGCGGCGACCACTTCGTGCACGCGGTCGTGCGCGTCCCGACGTCGCTGACTGACGATCAGCGGCAGTTGCTGGAGCAGCTCGCGGCCGCCAGCGGCGAGGAAGTCACGGGCAACCGGCGCGTCCTCGACAAAGTGAAGGATTTCTTCTCGAACTGACCTCGTTTTAGGTACCATCGTTCGGTCCTCAAAGGTCCGAGGTCAGACATGATCCGTCCCTCACTCCGCATTGCGTCGGCGCTCGCCGGTCTGATGATCATCACGGCCGCGATCACCTCTCAGATGCACACCCTCGGTATCGCCATCACCAGCGTCGGCGTCCTGTTCTTCCTCCCGCTCTTCGCCTCGTGGCGCGCCCCGAGCGCGCAGGACTTCGAATGGCTGAGCGAATGGGTCCAGCGCCTCCGCACCGCCATGGTCGTCTGCTACGGCACCGCGCTCTGGATCTACCTGATGGTGCTCTCGTCCCAGCGCGCCGGCTCCACCAACCTCGATCGCCTCGCCTCCCTCGGCGCCGCCTTCTGGACCGTCGGCTTCGTGGCCATGTTCTTCACCGCCTACTTCGCGTCGAGACGCTCCGCGGTGGCGCGCGAGATCAGCCGGGACTAGCCGGGAATTCCAGCCGCAGGGACGTCTAACGATGACGGAGGCAATCCGTCATGTTCGACATGCTCGATGTGGCCATCGGCCTGGCATTTCTCTACGTGATCATGAGTCTCGTGGCTACGGCCGGGGTCGAGATCCTCGAGGCCGTGCTGCAATATCGCGCCCGCGACCTGGAGCACGGCATTCGAGAGATGCTCGACGATCCGGATCTGACGAAGCAGCTTTACAACCATCCGCTCATCGCCTCGCTGTACAAGGGCGACTACAAGGGCCACGGCCCGAACGAACGCGTCTGGCGCTGGACGTACAAATGGACCTGGTGGAAGTGGCGCCTGCCGTCGTACGTGCCGTCGCGGAACTTCGCGCTGGCCATGATGGACATCGTCGTCCCCAATGGCATTACGGGCGCGACGACGCAGCCCGAAACGACGAAGATCGAGGCCGCAAACCTGCCTGTGGTCGGTGAAGCTGATCGAGCGAAGAGCGCGATCGTGAAGCTGATCGCCGCCGCGAATCGCGATGCCGCGGCGGCCCGGGCGAACATCGAGGATTGGTTCAACAGCTCGATGGATCGCGTCTCCGGCTGGTACAAGCGGCGGACGCAATGGTTCCTGCTCGTCAGCGGCATCGTCGTCGCGCTGACGCTGAACGTCGACAGCATCAAAATCGCCCGCCAGCTCGCGACGAACAAGGCCGTGCGCGAGAGCGCCGTCGCCGCCGCAACCGAGTGGAACAAGGCGCACGCGCAGTTGGTCGTGCAGACGTCCACGATCGATCCGAACAGTGATCCCGGCAAGGCCCTCGACACGAAGGTCAAGGCGTTCGACAAGCAATACCAGGACGCGCAGGTGCAGCTGAAGAAGGCAGGCTTGCCGATCGGATGGGAAAGGCCGTGGTGCGAATACTGGTATGACCCGAAGCTCGGTACGGGCGACTACATGCTGAAGCTGATCGGCATCCTCATCACCGCGAGCGCCGTCTCCCTCGGTGCGCCGTTCTGGTTCGATCTACTGAACAAATTCATCGTCGTCCGTTCGACCGTCAAGCCGGAAGAAAAGAGCAATACCGAGGCACCGAAGGAGCCGACGAAGAAGTAAGCTCCGCGTGCATGAAGGACTTTCTCCTGATGATCTCCTTCGACGATCCGTCGTCTGAGGAGATCATCCAATCGCGGCTCTTCCTCACCACCTCGACCGGGTCGACTTCGACGGACGATCAGATCGTCGCTTATTTCGATTCGCCCGCGGATCGTGACGCGGCGAAAGCGCTATTGTCGGACTTCGATGTCAGCGAGGCGGAGCGGGAGCGGGTGGACTGGCTGGAGCTTTATCAGCAATCGCTCGAGCCGATCGAGATCGGGTCGCGGTTCATCGTCGCGCCTGACGCATCGTTGATCCGCGACAGCAAGCGGATGCCGATCATCGTCCCGCAGGAGCAGGCCTTCGGTACCGGTTCGCATGAGACGACCGCGCTCTGTATCGAATTGCTGGAGTCATTGGACATTACGGGCAAACGCGGGCTTGACATCGGCACCGGCAGCGGAATTCTCGCCATCGCCATGCACCTCTTAGGCGCGTCGAAAGTCGTCGCCTTCGACAATGACCGCGACGCTTATGCCGCCATGCGCGACAACAGAATCCGTAATGGCGTGCCCGAAAACACAATGCCGATGTTCATCGGCGGCACGGACGCATTACAAGGCGGCGTATTCGACGTCGTCACAATGAACATCATCCCCGAGGTCATCATGCCGTTATTGCCGGACGTCGTCAGACATGTCGGACATGCGCTCATTCTCAGTGGAATTCTCATTGTGAAACGCGACGACGTCATTGCAGCGGCAGCGCAGAACGGACTCGTGTTCGAGCGTGGAGTGGAACGGGGGGAGTGGTGGGCAGGGATGTTCGAGCGGCGCTTGTCGGATTTGGCTGCCTCCTAAAAGTTCCGTATTGACGTCGCAGCGGAATTATCGCTACGCTTTAATCATGAAGCGCGCAGCCTGTTTCTCGCTGATCGTCGTCTTCCTCTTTTCATCAACGACCTATGCCGCTAAGGCTCCGGCACGTGCGACCAGCCCGCGGGCGCAGGAACGTCACGTCGACGATCCGCCGCAAGATGCCGCGACGGCGCTCCCGGTCATCTCGAAATTCCAGATGCCGAAGGCGGTGCCGAACGTCGGCTGCGGCGGCGGTGAGAACGGCGATCCCTGCACCGACGACGGCGGCGGTGGGTATACACAAGGAGGATGCAACTGCGGCCGCATCTGCTATTTCGTCAATGATCCCAAGTGTTACCTGTCGGTTGCGAATAACGGATGCATTGCAGGTCAGCCGCAATGTGCGTCATGCGGGTGCTGGTGATCAGAAGAATTCTTCTCGGTGCGACGCTGCTCGTGGCCGTGTCGGCGATGGCCTATCGCCGTGAATATTCGGTCACCTGGGCGGGACAGCGAAAAGCAGGAAGTGAAGTCTGCTTCTACCGCGGTGTACGCGGCGATCCATTTACACTCTTTTTCACATCGAGCGAAGTGCGATGTCTTTCCGCCGACTCGATACTCGACTTTCCTCCGGGATTGATTCACGTCTTTGCACGCCATCAGGAAGGATTCGCCAGTCGGAATCGTGAATACACCGTATATGACGGGCCGCCTGACCCGGAACGCGGTTATCAAAAGCTCGAAACGCCGCTCGTCCGGGCCGGAACCGTCGATTTCGCAGCCACGCTGAAGGCGTTGCGCGGCAGTCAGCACGTCGGCGTTTGGGTCGGTTCTACGCCGGCGTCCATGGGGACGTTCATTCCGCTTGTAAAAGGGGAGCGAACGATCCTTGCGCCGGCCGAGGTCACGATCGTGCCGCTCGTCGTCGACGGTGGAATGCCTGTGATGATCGGCGAGCCGCTCTATCTGGAGCCGGGAGAAAAACAGACGGCCACCTTCAAGCCACAAGCAGAGACGTCCGACGTCGTCGTATGGACTCGTCTGGATGGCGGGTCGTCCGAAGCTGTTGCCGAGGCGCCGGACATCACAATCACTTCCGGAGGGCAGATACTCCGGCCGCTCGTGCCGCTTTATGGTCATGAGGCGAATACGCTGCTCATCTTTCGCGGCGTGCCGCCCGGCAAGGCCGTGCTCACGGCTCGGGGCAGCATGTGGAAACGCGTCACTCGCGAAGTGAACGTTCCTGCTCAGCCGGTGACGATCGAGCGTGAAGCCGTGCCGCTCGAGATCGGCGGCAGTGTCATCGTTCGTTGGTCGACGGAAGGCGCGCAGTCGCAGCACTCTGATTGTTCCGCCGCGCGAACTGCGGATGTTCCACTCGTAAGAGCGGCGCTTCTCCATTGCACGGCAGCAGAGGATGGGAAGAAGAAATGTTCCGCCGTCGCCCAGACCACGGCAGCGTATGAATCGAATTCCAGTCTGAACTTCGACGGTGCGCCCGCCGGCCAGTACACGCTGATGATCGAGCCGCCATACGGCAAACGGCAGTCGCTCACGGCAGAGGTGGCAGCGGCGCATCAAACGAATGTCGACGTCACGTTTCCGTCGTTCAACTTCTTTGGAACCGTGACCGTGAACGGAAAACCGGTTCACGCGCGGCTCATTTTCTTTACCGGACAAGCAGTCAGTGACGCAGAGGGCCGCTACAACGCCACGCTCGCTGTCGATCCGCGCGCTGAGCAGATCCGCATCGAGCCGTGCGAAGAACATCGCGGCTTCCGCTACATCCCTCCCACCGGACCGGCGGCCAATGCGGCATTCGATCTCGATGTGCGGCTGGCGAAGCTGGAGGTGCGGGTCACCGATCCGCAGCATCATCCGGTTGCCGGCGCCTCGGTTTATTTCTCACCGATCAAGGATGTCCAGCCCAACGGACGGGCCGCGATGTACTTTGGATCGGACCCCAGGCAGACCGATGATCACGGTGAAGCCGCGTTCGACGATGTGCCGAGGGGATTTCTCGTCGGTATTTGTGCGGCCCACAAGGAATTCGTGACCAAATGCAGCGACCCGTTCGATCTGACGAAGCTCGGCGAAAGTCCTGCGGTCGTGCAGTTCGATCCGGTGGCGACGCGCGGCCGTGTTGCAGGTCATAGCGGAGACGGCTATGTCGAAACCGTGAATGCCACAGGGATCGTCACCGAGGACGTGCGGGTCGGCGCGGACGGAACCTTCCTGTTTCGGCTGCCGCACTCCGCCCCCGAGCACCTCGTCTATGTTTCGGAGAGCCGTCCGCTGACCGTGTTGCCGCTGCCTCTCGCGCCGCCTGCGGATCTGCTGATCCAGGTTCCTGCCGTGCCGGTCCGCACGTTTACCGTGACCGTGCCGAACAACAAGAATGATTTCGGGTCGCTCGGCATCTGGATCGGCGGGATGTATGTACCGGTCGATGTTTTCAATACGCACATGGAATTGCGCGGTCTCGATTCGGTCATTCACAGAGGCGCGAGCTTGCGCGTTCCCGATATCGCGGAAACCGGCCCGATCACGGTCGCTTTCGGCGTGCAGCCGCAGGGAGCGAAAACCTTCGTCGATCCCTTCACGCTCCCCCAATACGCCGGCGTGGCGCGCATCGCCGTAAAGACGAACGAGGTCGCGCTACCGCAGTAACGCGCCGCGGAAGAAAACGCGGTCGTGGAGTTCCATCGGCTGTTCAATTGAAGCGAGTTCGATCTGATCCACTCGAACGCAACGGATGATTTCCGTAAGGTGGGACCGAAGAAGGACTATGACGAGTTCATGGCGGCGGTTCGTCGAAAAATGGGACGCGCCGGCAAGTCGACGCGCGAGAGCTGGAACGTCATGGGTCACGCGCGCAAAAGCGCTCACGTCCTTGCGAACGTGAGCGCCGGGCCTCTAAAGCGGGAACTGCTTACCGCTGATCGATTGTCTTGTAGTCGCGTCGTGCCGAGCCGGTGAAAAGCTGCCGCGGGCGGGAGATCTTCTGGTCGGGGTCGAGCAGCATCTCCTGCCACTGGGCGAGCCAGCCGGAGGTGCGGCCGATGGCGAAGAGCACGGGGAACATGTCCATCGGGAGCTTCATCGCCTGGTAGATCAGGCCCGAATAGAAGTCGACGTTCGGGTAGAGCTTCCGCTTGACGAAGTACTCGTCCTCGAGGGCCACGCGCTCGAGCTCCAGCGCGATGTCGAGCAGCGGGTTGCGGCCGGTCACCTCGAACACCTCGTCCGCCACCTTCTTGATGATCTTGGCGCGCGGATCGTAGTTCTTGTAGACGCGGTGGCCGAAGCCCATCAGCTTCACGCCTTCGCCCGCCTTCACCTTCTTGATGAAGCTCGGGACGTTGTTCACCGAGCCGATCTCGGTGAGCATGCGGATCACTTCCTCGTTCGCTCCGCCGTGGAGCGGGCCGTAGAGCGCGGCCGCGGCTGCGGCGAGGGCCGAGTACGGATCGACGTGCGAGCTGCCGACGACGCGCATCGTGCTGGTCGAGCAGTTCTGCTCGTGGTCGGCGTGCAGGATGAACAGCACGTCGAGCGCCTTCTCGAGCGCGGGATGCGGCTGATACTTCACCTCGGTCGTCTTGAACATCATGTTCAGGAAGTTGCCGGCGTAGCTCAGGTCGTTGTCCGGATACGAGTACGGCATGCCCACCATGTGCCGGTAGCCGAAGGCCGCGATGGTGATCACCTTCGCGATCAGCCGCGCGATCTGCTTCTGGCGGTTGTCGTAATCAAAGATGTTCTTGGCCTCGGGATACATCGTGCCGAGGGCCGAGATCATGGAGATGAACTTGCCCATCGGATGCGCGTTGTAGCGGAAGGCATCGAGGACCAGCTTCAGCTTCTCGTTGAGGATGGTGTGGTAGGTGACGTCGTGCGTCCACTCCGCGAGCTGGTCCTTCGTCGGGAGCTCGCCGTTGAGCAGCAGGTACGCGGTCTCGAGGTACGAGCTCTTCTCCGCGAGCTGTTCGATGGGGTAGCCGCGATATTCGAGGATACCTTTGTCGCCGTCGATGAACGTGATGGCGCTGCGACAGGCCGCCGTGTTCATGAACGCCGGGTCGTAGGTCATCATCCCGAAATCGCTCTCTTCGATCTTGATCTGTCGAAGGTCGGTGGCCCTGATGGTGCCGTCCTTGATCGGCACTTCATAGGTCTTTCCGGTCCGGTTGTCGGTAATGCTGAGCGTTTCGGGCAAAGTAGGAACCTCCGCAGACTTTCCGCGCGGAAATCTATCAGTGGAGTCGAGCACTGGCAACGAAAATGAATTGTCGTTCATATCAATCGATCATCGCCCTGGCGAGCGGTCAGATCCCCCCATCGTGCCTCGACGACCACACACGCCGCGATCGCCGCTGTCTCCGCGCGCAGTCTGCGCGGACCGAGGCGCTCGATCACGCACTCACGTGCGAGGGCGAGGGCGATCTCGTTATCCGTCCATCCGCCTTCTGGCCCTATGAACACCGTCACCGAGTCGAGTGACGGCGGACACGCGGCCGCCGAGACCGTGTCTGCGTCGAAGAAAATCTTGTTCGCTCGATTCAGCGCCGTCTCGAATTCCTCCGGCGCCTCGACGCGCGGAATCACGCCGCGTCCCGACTGTTTCGCCGCCTCGTACACGATCTTCTCCCACCGCTCCGTCTTGCCGCGGTAACGCTCCGGCCGTATCTCCACGCGCTCGGTGACGAGCGGAATGATCGAGCGGACGCCGAGCTCCGTCGCCTTCTGCAGCACGAGCTCGAACTTGTCGAGATTGATGATGGCCATGGCGAGGTCGATGGCCAGCGGCGACTCGCGCGAGTCGATGCGCGAGAGGACGTACAGCGTCGTCGGATTGACGACGCGTGCGACCGCGATCGCGCCGCGGCCGTCGAAGACCTCGACCTCTTCGCCTTCGCCCAGCCGCAGCACGCGGGCGTGATGCAGCTCGTCGCCGGTCAGCGTGATCGTCTCGTCGATGGTCGGAACGAAGAAGCGGTTTTTCATGCGAGCACCCGTCGAACGCGCGGCAGGAGGAGCAGCGCGGGAAGTCCGAGGAACACGGTGAGCCAGAAGAACGGTCCGTAGCCGAGGTTCTGTGCGAGGAGGCCGCTGTACTTGCCCATCACGAGCCGGCTGACGCCGAACAGCGCCGACAGCAGCGCGTACTCGGTGGCGGCGCGCTCGCGGTCGCAGATGGCCATGAGGAACGCGAGGAACGCGGCGTTGCCGAGGCCGTAGCCGAGGTTCTCGGCGATCGACGCGGCGTAGATGCCCCAGCGTCCGGCGCCGAGCGTGGCCACGATCGCATAGCCGATGTTCGACACGATCTGCGCGAGGCCGAGCCACCAGAGCGCGGCGTAGAGGCCGAAGCGGGCGACGAACGCGCCGCCGGCGATCGCGCCGACGATGACGACAGTCGCGCCGATGGCCGTGGTGATCGTGCCGATCTCCGCGACGCTGTAGCCGCGATCGACCCAGTACGGCTTGATGACGAGCACGATGGCGAACTCGCCGAGGCGGTAGAGCAGGACGAGGGCGAGCAGCGTGAAGGCCCGCGGGCGTTTCAGCCAGCGTACGACAGGCTCTCCAGCCTGTCGCTGCCGGGTTGGAGAGCCCGGCTCCTGTTCGGGAATGACAAAGGTGAAGGCGAGGATCAGCGCGCTCACTACCGCGGCGACGGCGAAGGCGGTGCGCCAACCGAGGTAGCCGGCGACGGCCGCGAGTCCGCCGCCGCTGACGATGATGGCGATGCGATACGCGGTGACGCGGACGGAGTTGACCGGCCCGAGGAGCTCATGCGGCGTGATGCGGATGGTGAACGCGTCGATGGCGATGTCCTGCGTCGCCGAGGCGATGGCGAGGAGCATCAGGACGATCCAGAACGTCGGCGTCGAGAGGGCCAGCGCGGCGTAAAGGAGCGTCATCACCGCGAGCGCGCCGGCGATCCAGCGGCGATAGGTCCCGAGCTCGATGAGCGGCGACCAGAGGAACTTGATCGACCACGCGAAGCCGACCAGCGAGAGCATGCTCGTGATCTCCGCCAGCGGCACATGCCTCACCCGCAGGTAGATCGGCGCGAGCTCGTTGACGATGCCGTACGGGAAGCCTTCGGAGAGGTAGAGGATGGAGGCGAGTACGATGAGTTGTTTCGTGGTTGCGAGGTTTCGCGGTTGCGCGGTCTCGAGCGGCACGGTCGCATCGTATCCGCGCTACCGCGTAACCGCGTAACCGCGAATCTACCGGCTCGAAAACACCGTCACCGGAAACCTCATCTGCCCGAGCGGGGTGCCGTAGTACGCGTTGCCGCGGATCTCGTATCTCGCGCGGTTGCCTTGCACGGCGTCGGCGATGTCGCGGAAGAGGGTGCGGGCGTTTTCGTAGCCGAGGCGGGTGCGGAGGTGGATCGTGCCGAGGCCGCGGGCGGGGATCTGGACTCGCGGGTCGTTGCTGACGCTGTTGAGGACCGGGTTGTCGTTGACCAGGAGGTCGAAATCGACGTGGTCGAGGCTGAGGCCGACGGAGTTCGGATTGTCCACTCCGAGGGTAAAGTCGAAGTCGATCGAGGACGCCGAGAGGGGGAGGGCGAGGGCCACGCGCGGCTGGACGTCGCGGATCGAGTAGCGCGGATTGACGATGTTCAGCGCCTTCGCCACGGTGCTGCATCCCGAGAGCGAGAGGGTCACGAAGGCCAGTCCGACGCAGGCCAGCGCGAGGAACCAGGCGTAGAGCAGGGTGCGCTTCATGAGGGGGAAAGAGTGCAAGGGGGATTCCCGGCGGGGGATCAGCTACAATCCGCCCTCTGGTCTGCCGGTTGCAGATTGCCCTGGTGACTCTCGAGGTGAATGTTTGGGCGTAACGGCCATCATCGCGGCGTACAACGAAGAGAACACGATCGCTGACGTCCTCGCGATTCTGACGCGCAATCCTCTGATCAACGAGGTGATCGTGGTCAGCGACGGGTCGACGGACGCGACCGTGGACATCGCGCGCCGTTTTGACGGCGTCCGCACCATCGCTCTTCGCGCGAACCGCGGCAAGGGCTACGCGATGAAGGTCGGCGTCGACAACGCGTCGCACGACATCTTCTTCTTCGTCGACGGCGACATGTACAACGTCAGCGATGCGCACATCGAGGCGCTGGTGCTGCCGGTGCTCCAGGACAAGTGCGACATGAACATCGGCGTCCGCAACCGCGGCGCCATCCTCAACTACTTCCATCTGCAGATGCAGTGCGGCCCGGTGCTCTCCGGCATCCGCGTGATGCGGCGCGAGGTGTGGGCGACGGTCCCCGTGCAGTACATGGAGCGGTTCAAGATCGAGGCGGCGCTCAACTGCTTCTGTTCGCGCGCCGGATTCCGCCAGCAGCACACGGTGATTCACAACCTCGACCATGTGCTGAAGGAATCGAAGCGCGGTCTGCGCAACGGACTCCGCGCGCGCTGGGACATGACGCATGAAGTCGTCGTGCTGCTGTTCGAGCTGCATGTGTTCGAGAGCTGGCGCTGGATGCCGCCCCCCGCCGAGGTGCCCGAGGCGGAGTACGATTTGTTCGAGTGAAGAGACGCCTCGCGGTCCTGCTCCTGCTGTCCGCTGTCTGCTTCCCGCTGTCCGTCTCCTGTTCCCCTCGCGCCCGCTTCCTCGAGCGTTCCGTCACCGTCGGCGTCCACACGTACAAATATCGCGTGTGGCTTCCGCCGCATTACTCGAAGGTGCATCACTGGCCGGTCGTGCTCTATCTGCACGGCAGCGCGGAGCGCGGCGAGGACGACATCCGGCAGCTCGCCGGCGGCCTGCCGGCACAGCTCCCGCGGTACTCCGAGCGCTACAAGTGCATCGTCGTGATCCCGCAGTGCGCGTACGGGCAGGAGTGGTACGGCGAGATGGAGACGCAGGCGCTGGCGGCGCTGGAGGATGCGATCCGCGAGTTCCGCGGCGACCGCCGGAGGCTCTATCTCACCGGCGTTTCGATGGGCGGCGCGGGGACGTGGTACATGGCGCGGCATCATCGCTGGGCCGCGGTGCTGCCGGTGTGCGGCGAGGTGTCGCGGCAGCCGGATGATCCGTTCCCGATCGATCCGCCGCCCGACCTCGCGCGCATCGTCGGCTCATCCGATCCGTTCGCCGCGATGGCCCAGGCGATCGGCCCGACGCCGGTGTGGGCCTTCCACGGCAGCGACGACCCGGTCATCCCCGTCACCCAATCGCGCCGCATGGCCGCGGCCCTCGGCAACACCGCGCGCTACACGGAGCTGAAGGGGATGGGGCACGACATCTGGGATCGCGTGTATTCGGATCCGGATGTGGTGCACTGGATGCTGGCGCAGAAGAAGCGGAGATAGGTTGCGGGGTTGCGCGGTTGCGGGGTGCGCGGCGGAGGACCCGCCGCGACCGCGTTACCGCGCCACCGCGTCACCTACACCTGCGCCGCCAGTTTCTTCGGCGCGATCAACCGATAGCTCTCCCGCACCAGCTCGCGCACTTCATCCCAATCCTTGATCTTCCGCGCGTCCATCGACACCCACCCTTTGTGGCCGACGTACGGCGCGCGGGCGAAGCGGGGATCGTTCTGCGTCAGGACGTCGGCGTGCTCCATCTGCAGCTTGAAGCCGATCGACGGGTGGCCGTCCTTTTCGCCGTAGCCGGCGAAGATCTTTTCGCCGACGCGGAAGTGCGGCTCGCCCCACGTGATCGTCTCCTTCGTGTTCGGCAGCTCGAGGCAGATCTTTCGGAAGCGGTCGAGCGTCGACGGCGGCATCAGCGCGGCCCGCCTTCGCCCGGGAACTGGCTGATGTAGCGGGTGACGATCTGGTGGAAGCTGCCGACCGGCGAATCGAAGTACATGATGCTGCGGAGGTTCACCGGCTCGGACGACGGCGTGCGGCCGCGGTCGGTGGCGAAACCGTAGCCGTGGGCCCAGAACTTCACGCTGGCGAAGTGGTCCGGCGCGATCGGCTCGTTGTACGTGAAGAACTCCTTCCGCAGGATGTACGAGCCGGTGCCGACCGACTGGATCTCGATCCGCTTGAGCGTGATCGGCTCCTGCGAGCGGTTGGCGATGCGCGCCTCGAACTGGATCTGCGTCGGGCCGGTGGCGTAGCCGACGTCGACCGGCGCGTTGAGCTGGAGCAGGTTGATCTCCGGCTTCAGGATCTGGACGTCTTTCGTGCTGCTGCAGGCCGCCAGGAGAAACGCCGCGAGGAAGATGATTCGCTTCATGATGGCGATAACGTGGCGTCCGCATTGCTTCTTTCCGCTGCACGATGACCGATCCGACGCACGTTGACCGAGCCGCTCCGACCCAGGAGCCCGACTCGCCGGTGCTGATGCATCAGAACTGGCACCACCTTCTTTTCCTGCATTGGGAAGTGCCGCCGCAGGAGCTGCAGGCGCTGCTGCCGCACGGCCTCGATCTCGACACATTCGACGGCAAGGCGTACGTCGGCCTCGTGCCGTTCACCATCAGCGGCGTGCGGCCGTCGTTCGTCCCGCCGCTGCCGCTGATCTCCAGCTTTCACGAGGTGAACGTCCGGACGTACGTCCATCGCGGCGGTAAAGATCCGGGCGTCTGGTTCTTCAGCCTCGACGCCTCCAGCGCGCTCGCCGTCACGGCGGCGCGGGCGATGTACAAGCTGCCGTATTTCGATGCGGCCATGACCTTCGCCGCGTCGGAAGAGCCGCTGCCGACGATCGAGCTCACCGCGCAGCGCACCGATCCGCGCGGCACGAAGCCGGCGCACGGCCGCGTGATCTACAAGCCGGCGGACGGCGTCGTCTCGTACGCGCAACTCGGCACGCTGGAGTTCTTCCTGCTGGAGCGCTACATCCTCTACTCGGCCGACGATCGCCACAATCTCTTCCGGGCCCGCGTGCACCACCAGCCGTACCCGATCGAGCGCGCCGAGGTGCTGGAGCTGGACGAGACGCTGGTGTGGGCGGCGGGGATCAAACGCGGGGAGGAAGCGCCGCTCCGGCATTACGCGAAAGAGGTGAATGTGAAGGTGTACGGGCTCGAGCGCGCGAGCTAGCCGCCACATTTCCGCCACGTTCTTTCCCCCACTTTTGCTGCGCTGCATCACAGAAAGCGTGCCGTTCCGCACTTACACTGCGCGGCATGAGACGTGTGATTGCTGCCCTCGCGTTGTTGTTTGCCTGCGCCGCGACCCAGGCCCCCGGGCCGCTGACCATCATCAAAGCCGGACCGGTGGGCGAGATTGCGCAGCTCGCCGAGGCCAATGAAATTCGCGTGGTGTTCTCGGAGCCGATGATCGCCGTCGGCAAGATTCCGAAAGACCTCACGCCGCCGTGGTTCCATGTATCGCCCGCCATCAAAGGCACCTTCCGCTGGTCGGGCACCACGACGCTGATCTTCACTCCCGATCCGAAAACGGCGCTGCCGTATTCGACAAAGTACGACGTCACCATCGACGGCAACGCGAAGTCGGTCGACGGCAAGACGCTCGGCAAGGCGTACACGTTCTCGTTCATCACGCCGACGATCAAGCTGATGCGGACGATGTGGTATCGCAAGACCACGGAGCCCGGCAGCCCGGTCGTCATCGGCATGTGGTTCAACCAGCCGGTCGATCGCAACGTCATCACGCAGCACCTGCAGATCCGCACGCAGGCACACGATGTCACGCTGCCGTCGCTGCAGCCGGAAGCGATCCCGCGCCTGCAGAAGCTCGATCCGAAAGCCGTCCCCGCGTTCGACGCGAAGATCGCGAAATCGCAAGCCGCCGCAACCTCCAACGGCGCGCCCGTCCTCTCCTTCCTCGCCGACACCTGGGACAAGAAACAGTGGCCCGCGGTGCCGGAGCTCGTCGTCCTCGAGACTAAGCCCGGCATCGCCCCCGACACCTTCCTGCAGGTCTATCTCGATCCGAAGCTCGCGAAGTCGCCGGGCGGCATCGCCACCGGCGTCGAGCAGACCACCACCGTCGAGCTCGACCCCGCGTTCTTCGTCACGCGGCTGAGCTGCACGAAGGAGTGCAATCCGGAAGAGCGGACCTCCATCGAGTTCCGCGCGCATGAAGGGGTGAAGCTCGCCGACGTCGCGACGGCGCTGCACGTCACCGACATCACGAATCCCGCGAAGCCGGTGGAGGTGAAGCCGGGCGAGATCAGCGGCGACACCTACGACGAAACCTCGAACTACACGCTCGACGACCTCGGCTACACGATCCAGCCGGCGCACGTCTACGCCGTCCGCATCGATCCGACGCTCCAGGCGATGGACGGCCAGACCCTCGGCTACACCTGGCTCGGCATCGTCGACTTCTGGCACAAGTCGGCCTTCACCAGCTTCGGCGGCGGCCACGGCGTGTGGGAAGCGAGCGGCGGACCGGTCCTCCCGTTCTACGCCCGCAACTACAAGACCGTGCAGCAGTGGACCGCGCCTGTCGCAGTCAACGATGCGATGCCGACGATCCTCCGCCTGCAGAAGGGCGACTTCAGCGACGCGCCCGACGTCCCCGGCAAGATGCGCACGCTGACGCCGGCCGCGGACAAGATCCAGTCGTACGGCGCGAACATCGGTCCCGTCCTCAACAACGGCCGGGGCCTGGTCTGGGCCGCGGTCGAAGCGGGCGAGCCGATCCCGAAAGCGAAAGCGTGGGAGGGCGAGCCGAAGCGCCGCGCGACGCTCGTGCAGGTCACGAACCTCGGCATCAGCGTGAAGGACTCGCCGCTGAACACGCTCGTGCTGGTGACGACGCTCGACGACGGCAAGCCGGTCGAAGGGGCGACGGTCACGATCCGCACGCTCGACAACAACGTCGCCTGGAGCGGCAAGACGGACGCGCACGGCATCGCCACCGCGCCGAACACGCATCTCCGCGTCCCCGAAAAACCGCTGCCTCCCGATCCGACGAAGAACTCGTGGGAACAGGGCGAGGACCAGTGGCAGGCCGCATCGAACCTCCACTTCATCGTCACCGCGGAAAAAGACGGCGACGTCGCGTACGTCGCGAGCAACTGGAACGAAGGCATTCAGCCGTGGGAGTTCGATCTCAACTTCGACCTCACCGAGCGCACCGGCCTGCTGCGCGGCACGGTCTTCACCGACCGCGGCGTCTACAAGCTCGGCGAGGAAGTGCACTTCAAGGCCGTGCTGCGCAGCGACACGCCGCGCGGCATGCAGCTCCTCGCGCCGGGGACGAAGGTCGACATCACGGTCAACGACAGCCACGCGAAGAACGTCGACTCGCGCTCGCTCACATTGAATGAATGGTCGAGCGCGGAGTGGACCTGGCGCGTGCCCGCGGACGGGCCGCTCGGCACCTACTCGATCAACGCGACGGTCAACGGTGAGCGCCTCGAGATCGACGGCAGCTTCCTCGTCGCCGCGTATCGCCGTCCCGATTTCCGCGTCGACGCGACGCTGAGCGGCGCGAGCTCGGTCGCGGGCGTGGACCTCGACGGCAAGATCACCGGCCGTTATCTCTTCGGCGGTGCGATGGCCAAACGCCCCGTGCGCACGATGTACACGAAGCGCCGTGTCTTCGACGTCCCCGACAAGATCAGCGAGCACTGGACCGAGGAGGTCTACACATTCCTCGGCTGCGACTACACGACGAATGATTGCCATCCCGACAAGGTCGAGATCGACTCGAAAGAGGAGACACTCGACGCGAAGGGCGAGTTGAAACGCGAGCTGCCGACCGACCTCGCCGCCGGCGTGCCGTACATCTACACATACGAAGGTGAAGTCACCGACGTGTCGCGGCAGAAGATCGCGAACCGCGCGTCGTTCCGCGTCGATCCGGCGCCGTGGTACATCGGCCTCGCGCGTCTGCCGTACTTCGCCGATGCCACGAAAGGCCTCGATACCGAGATCGTCGCCGCGGGACTCGACGGCAACGCGGTGGCCGGCGTGAAGGTCGACGTCGACCTGATCCGCGTCCAGTGGAACAGCACCCGTCACGCCGAAGGCCACGGCTTCTACACGTGGGAAAGCGAGAAGAAGGAAGTGCCGGCCGGCCACTTCACGATCACGACCGGCACCGTGCCGGTGCCGCTGCACGTGCCGCTGGGTGAAGGCGGCGAGTACCGCATCACCGCCACGGCGAAAGACGCGGCGGGACACGTGACGTCGACGCTCGACTGGTTCTACGCCACCGGCTCCGGCTACACGGCGTGGGAACGCTACGACCACAACCGGATCGATCTCGTTCCGGAGAAGACGACGTACAAACCGGGCGACACGGCCCGCATCATGATCAAGTCGCCGTGGGAGCATGCGACGGCGCTGATCACGACGGAGCGCGAAGGCGTCCGCTCGTCGCGGCAGTTCGACGTGACCTCGACGCAGCAGACCGTCACCGTGCCGATCACCGAGGCCGACATCCCGAACGTGTTCGTGTCGGTGCTGCTGGTGAAAGGCCGCACGAAGGATGCGACGCCCGACGATTCCAGCGATCCGGGCAAGCCGTCGTTCCGCCTCGGCTACACGGAGCTGACGGTCATCGATGCGGCGAAGCGCCTCAGCGTCGACGTGAAAGCGAATCGCGACGAGTACCGCCCCGCGACGAAGGCGAAGATCGACCTGCTGGTGAAAGACGCGAAGGGGGCGGGCACACGCTCCGAGGTCACGCTGTGGGCCGTCGATTACGGCGTGCTGTCGCTCACCGCGTACAAGACGCCCGACGTGCTCGAATCGATCTACCTGCGCAAGGCGCTGCAGGTGCTCAACGAAGACTCGCGGCAGATGATCATCGCCCGCCGCGCGCTGACGCCGAAAGGGGCGGCCGACGGCGGCGGCGGTGGACGCGACAGCGGCCCGGGGATGATCCGCAAGGACTTCCGCGTGCTGGCGTTCTGGGTCGGCTCGATCACCACCGACGCCAAAGGCCGCGCGCACACCGAGATCACGCTGCCGGAATCGCTGACCACGTATCGCATCATGGCCGTCGCCGCCGACAAGTCGTCGCGCTTCGGCTGGGGCCAGAACGAGATCCGCGTCAGCAAGCCGGTGCTGTTGACGCAGGCCTTCCCGCGCTTCCTCGCGGTGGGCGACAAGGCGTACTTCGGCTCGGTCATTCATTCGCAGCTCAAGCAGGCGGGGAAGGCGACGGTCACGATCAAGTCGCTCGATCCGAACGCCGTGGCGTTCACCGGAGAACAGAAGCAGGTCGTCGATGTGCCGGCCGAGGGGACGGTGGAAGTGCGGTTCGATGCGGTGGCGAAGGCCGTCGGCGAGCCGCGCATCCAGATGAGCGTCGAGCTCAATGGCGAGAAGGACGCGTTCGAGGACGTCGTGCCGGTGCGCTACATCGCCTCGCCCGAAACGGTCGCGGCGTACGGCGAATCGAAGGGGCGGGCAAAGGAAATGCTGGAGATCCCGGGCGCGGTCGTGCCGGGCTTCGGCGGCATGCACGTCGAGCTGTCGTCGACCGCGATGGTCGGCCTCAGCGAAGGGGCCGAGTACCTGATCACCTATCCGTACGGCTGCGCGGAGCAGCGCGGCTCGGCCGCGTTCGCGCTGATGCTCGCGTCCGATCTCGGCGATGCGTTCAAGCTGCCGGGGATCGACGCGCCGAAAGCGCACACGATCGCGCAGTCGACGCTCGTCGAGCTGCAGAAATACCAGTGCGGCGACGGCGGCTTCGCGTACTGGGCGGGCGAGTGCCAGAGCGAGTCGCCGTATCTCACGAGTTACCTGCTGCACGTCTTCCAGCGCGCGCAGAAGCTCGGCTACGCGGTCGATGAGTCGATGGTCAACAACGCGTACACCTACCTCGACAAGTCGCTGCAGGCGCCGCGTCCGACGAATGAAGGTTGGTATCCGTCGTACACCGCGTGGCAGGCCTTCGCGGTGAAGGTGCTGGTGGAGGGCGGACGCAACGAGGACAGCCACATCACGCGGCTGCTCACGTACGCCGACCGCATGCCGGTCTTCGGCCTCGCGTATCTCGCCGACGCGCTGGTGGCGAAGAAGGAAGGCGGTCCGCGACTGGAAGACGTCCGTCGGCGGATCATGAACGCCATCCTGCCGGAAGGCGGCAGCGCGCACGTCGAGGAGCTGGCCGATCCGTACCTGCTCTACTTCTGGAACTCCAACGTCCGCTCGACCGCGATCGTCCTCGGCACCATCGTTCGCGGCGGCCAGGACGAGCAGATGTCGAAGCTGATGGTGCGCTGGATGATGAGCGTGCGGAAGCAGGGGCGGTGGGGCAACACGCAGGAGAACGCCTGGGCCATGGAGGCGCTCGTCGATTACTACCGCAAGTACGAATCGGAAGTGCCGGACTTCACCGGCGTGGTGTCGGTCGGCACGGAGACGATGTCGAAGGACGTGTTCAAGGGACGTTCATCCGACGCGAAGACGCACGACTGGACGATGCCGCAGTTGCAGTCGAAGGCGCCGGGCGGCACGCAGCTGCCGGTGATCTTCGAGCGGCAGGGAACGGGGACGCTGTTCTACCTGATGCGCCTCCGCTACGCGTCGACCGAGATCATGAAATCGCCGCTCGACCAGGGCTTCAACGTCGATCGCACGTACATGACGCCCGACGGCACGAAGCCGGTCACGACGTTCAAGGCGGGCGAGATGATCAAGGTGACGCTGAAGATCCGCAACACGAAGGAGCGGCGCTTCGTCGCGGTGACGGATCCGATTCCCGCCGGCACCGAGCCGGTGGAGTCGTGGTTCGCCACGACGGCCACCGACATCGCCGAGCAGCAGGAGCGCCACGAAGCGCAGAACTACGACTGGACGTCGTGGTGGGAGCGCGGCGGCTTCAATCACATCGAGCGCCACGATGATCGCGTACTCCTCTTCGCCACGCGTCTCAGCGAAGGCAACCACGAGTTCGTCTACATGCTCCGCGCGACGACGGCCGGAACGTTCATCACGTCACCGACGCACGTCGAGGAGATGTACGAGCCGGAGGTGTTCGGGAGGACGGCGACGGCGGTGGTGGAGGTAGGGAAGTGAGATTGCGCCGCGGTTTTTGGGTTGTCGGGTTTTTGGGTTGTTCGGGCTTCATCGCCTGGATCATCCTCGGCTCGATCCCCGACATCGCGCATTCGGACACGCCGACGGTCGTCGATCGCAACGGCGTCGTGCTGTACGAGCCGCTGTCGGTACATGGCGACCGGTCGGAGATGATCCAGGCGAACGCGTTGCCGCGGCGCGTGGTGCAGGCGACGCTCGCCGTCGAGGACCGGGATTTCTATCGGCACAGCGCGGTCAGTCTGCGAGGCGTGGTGCGCGCGGCGTGGCACGACCTGCGGCAAGGGCGCATGGCCGAGGGGGGATCGACGATCACGCAACAGGTGGCCAAGCTGCTGGTCCAGCGCAGGGATCGCAGCGTCCTCGACAAGATCCGTGAAGTGATCATCGCGGTGCGGCTGGAGCGCCGGTATTCGAAGAACGAGATCCTGGCGATGTATCTGAATCTCGCGCCGTACGGAAATCAGACGACCGGCGTGGCGCGTGCCGCTCATTTGTACTTCGGCTGCGCGCCGGAGGACCTGACGGTGGCGCAGGCGGCATTTCTCGCCGCGCTGCCGCAGCGGCCGGGCGCGTTCAACCCGCTGCGCGACGAGACGCGGGCCATCGCGCGGCAGCGGAAGGCGCTCACGATCATGCACCAGCTCGGGTACATCGACGAGCGCGAGCTCGCCGCTGCGTACAACGAGCGGCTGCGCTTCGAGCGCGGCGAGCGGCGCGTCACGGCGCAGCACTTCGTCGAAGAGGTGCTGGCGCGCGCGCCGAAGCGCCGGCGGATCGAGACGACACTCGACGCGAACCTGCAGCGCGAGGTGGCCGGCATCATCGCCGCGCAGAAACGCGATCTCCTCGATCACGGCGCGCACAGCGTCGCCGTCGTCGTGCTCGACAACCGCACCGGCGAGTGGCTGGCGTGGGAGGGCTCGGGCGATTACTTCGGGACCGATTTCGGCGGCGCGATCGACGGAGTGACGGCACTCCGTCAGCCCGGAAGTGCGCTCAAGCCGTTCACGTACGCGCTGGCGTTCGAGCGCGGCGACTCGCCGGCCACCGTGCTGGCCGACGTGCCGTCGCACTTCGCCACCGCGGAGAAGGGCGTCGTCTACACGCCGCGCAATTACGACGGACGGTACCGCGGCCCGCTGCGCGTCCGCGCCGCGCTGGCGGGATCGGAGAACGTGCCGGCCGTCGCCATGGCGGCGAAGCTCGGCCCCGCGTCGCTGCTCCGCTTCCTCCGCCGCGCCGGCTTCAGCGACTTCGAAAAGACCGCCGACTACTACGGCGTCGGCCTGACGCTCGGCGATGCCGAAGTGCGCCTCGAGCAGCTCGTCGCCGCCTATTCGATCTTCGCCCGCGGCGGCATCTACATCGAGCCGACGATGCTGCGTAGGGCGGGCTCTCCAGCCTGCCCGCGTGTTCTCAGCGCACGCACCGCCTTCTGGATCACCGACATCCTCAGCGATCCCGACGCGCGCGAGTACGTCTTCGGCCGCGGCGGCAATCTCGATTTCCCGTTCAGCGTTGCGGTGAAGACCGGCACGTCGCAGGCGTATCGCGACAACTGGACCGTCGGCTACACGCGCGACGTCACGGTCGGCGTCTGGGTCGGCAACTTCGATCGCAAAGAGCTGCGCAACTCGACCGGCGTCACCGGCGCGGGCCCGATCTTTCACGCCGTCATGCTGACCGCGGCGAAGCGCGCGCGCGGCGGCACGCTGCCGGTCGGCGACGACAGCCCGATCGTCGATCCACCCGCGGGCCTCGTGCGCGCGCCGATCTGCGCGCTGAGCGGACTCCGGCCGTCGACGTCATGCCCGAACGTGACGACCGAGTGGGTCGCCGCCGACGCGCCGGTGCAGTTCTGCTCCTGGCACCACGCCGGCTACATCGACTGGCCGCCCGAATACCGTGCCTGGTCCCAGAAGGGAGCGGACGTCTCGTCCGCTCGGGTCGTCAAGAATCGGCGCGAGTCCCCACTGCAGATCCTCTCGCCCCCCAACGGCGCCACGTACCTCATCGACCCGACGCTGCGCATGCCGTATCAGACGCTCAAGCTCCGCGCCTCCGCGCGCCACGTGCAGTGGCACATCGACGCGCAGCCGCTCGCGACCCCCGACTGGCCGCTGCAACCCGGCTGGCACACCGTGACGGCGACCGATGACGCGGGCCGCCGCGAGTCGGTGCAGATCGTCGTGAAGTGACTCAGAACTTGAACACCACCGCCGCGAAGAGCGCGCTGTCGCCCTTCCTGATCTCCGGCGACGGCGGGCGGTTCTTGTAGTCGTAGTTGTACGCGAGCTTCAACTCCGCGCGCGTGGCGATCGTGGTGGTAAGGCCGGCGTCGAAGTGGTAGAGCGAATCGGCGAAATCGTTCGTCTTCCAGATGCCCGTCACCTTCTGCGTGAACTTACTGGTGGGGGAGAGCATCCACTCGAAGTTCTCGCCACCCTTGAGCGCGCCGCTGGTGGTGCGGCCGATGCCGAGGTCGTTCTCGATGATCGCGCCGGCGGCGCCGTCGACCGAGAGCGTGCGGCGGTCGCTCTTGAAGATGCGATAGCCGACGCCGGCCAGCGGCGCGAGCGAATACGAGATCCCTTTGAACGGATCGCGCAGGTACGACACCTCGCCGAACGTGAAGGTGCGGTCGGAGAGCGTGTACTCCTCGCGCAGGTCCGCCGTCGCCTTGTCGACCTGCTTCTCGCCGTTCGATTTCCCGAGCAGGTAAAGCGCCTCGGCCTTGAACAGCAAGCGCGTCTTCGGGTCGTACTTTGTCGTCAGCGACACGTTGTAATTACGCGTGCTGGTGTTGCCGCTCGTCAGCGCGAGGCCCGCGCCGAAGGTCGACGTCCACGGTTTCGCCGGCGTCGTCTGCGCGAAAACCGGCAAGGCAAGGAAGGCAAGAACGATCACTCTTCGCATGCCGCGCATGCGAAAGCAAATGCCGAGCCCGGTGGGCTAGACGCCCCACCTCGCCACGTACCCGCGCGCATCGACGTGCAGATACGGCCCATGCGCGCGGTTCGCGTGATACACCCCCGCGCCGCCCTTCAACCATCCCCACTGCTGCGATTTGTCGATCGCCTCGGCCACATGCAGCAGGAACCGCGCATCCTCGGCATTCACGCTGCCGTCGTGATTGACGTCGTCCATGTTCCCGTCGTGGTTCTCGTCGATGTAGATGTCCATCGCGTCACCGTAGAGATGCCGCGAGCGCGACGTCTCGTTGCCGATCAGCGCGTTGTAGTACGGCGTGCGATAGCCCGACATGATCACGAATCGCGTCAGCTTCACGTGATGCCGCGTCTCGAGGATGTGCTGCAGCAGCTCGAGCTTCACCAGCGCCTCGGTGCGCAGCACGAGGAACTTCGAGTGCCCATCGAGCTTGCACTGGAAGTCGCGCAGACGATAGTGATCCGAGACCCACAGATCGCGATTCTGCGCGGTAAGCCGCATGAAGCCCTTCGGCCGCTCGTACGACCGCATCCCGCGCAGCGGCAGCATCGCGTACTCGCCGATGCGATACCCCTCCAGCAGCCCGGCGCGCATCCGCGAATACGGCACGACGTTGATGACGGTGAGCGTCAGCTCGCGCTGTCCCATCCGCACCGTGACGTAGCCCGCCGCCTCGCCAGCCGGCGCGTCGATCACGAGCATCCCGTCGCGGCGCGTGCAGGTGAAGCCGTGCGGCTCGTGGACGATCGCGTCGACGGTCAGCCCATGCACGCGGAACGTGTTCTCGACTTCCGGCACCGTCGGCACGAAGACGCGCTGCAGGAAGTCGGGGACCGCGTTCAGCTCGACGTGCGTCCCTTCGCGCGGGAACCACTTGTCGAGCACGCCTTCGTCGGCACGCAGCGTGGAGACGTTGAGCAGGAGGAGGGCGAAAACAGGGGCGAGGAACCGGGACATTTGGGATCTCCGCGACCATGATACGTTACGTGCGATGAGCAAACCGTTGATCGGCATCGCCTCCGACATCTCCACCCCCACGCCTGGCAAGCGCGACCGCGCGTTCGTCTACACGACCTACGTCGAGGCCGTCCGCCGCGCCGGCGCGGTGCCGGTGCTGGTGCCGCCGCAGCCGGAGAACGCGGCGTCGATCGTCGAAGAGCTCGACGGACTCGTCCTCGCGGGCGGCGACGATTGCGACCCTTCGATCTATGGCGAAGAGCGCCATCCGACCACCGAGACGATGGATCCGCGCCGCCAATCGAACGACCTCACGCTCGCCCGCGTCGCGCGCGAGCGCGGCATCCCGACGCTCGGCATCTGCCTCGGCGTGCAGGTGATGAACGTCGCGGCCGGCGGCACGCTGATCCAGGACATCAATTCCGCGATGCAGACGGAGATCGAGCACGCCAGCGAGCCCTCCGATCGCGGCCGCCACGACGTCCGCATCGAGCAGGGGACGCAGCTCGCGAAGATCCTCGGCGAGCGCGAGCTCAACGTGAACTCGTCGCATCACCAGGCCATCCGCGACGTCGGCGCCGGACTGCGCGTCACCGCGCACGCGCCCGACGGCGTGATCGAAGGCCTCGAGGATCCGCGGCATCCGTTTTATGTCGGCGTGCAGTGGCACCCCGAGGACATGCCGGGGGAGAAAAGCGCGGACGTGTTGTTCGGCGCGTTCGTCGAGGCGGCGCGCAAGCACGCCACAGAGCGGCACGGCACCGCGTCCGAAATGTCACCCGTGGCCGCGGGGCGATCGGAATAGGGTGTTACAGGCGGTCGTTTTTGACCGACGTCGGAGGAGCTCCCTTGAAACGAATCGCACTGGCCGTTGCGCTCGCAGTCTTATTGGTGCCACAGGCGTATGCCGGCCCGTGGCTCAAATCGCTCGCCGCGGCGCAGCAGAAAGCAAAGACCTCGAACCAGCTCATCTTCGTCGACATGTTCGCCGACTGGTGCGGCTGGTGCCACAAGATGGAGCAGGAGGTCTTCCCGTCGCAGGCGTTCCAGAACGCCACCGATGACCTCGTCCTCCTCCGCCTCAACACCGAAGACGGCGCGGACGGCAGCAAGCTCGCGCAGAAGTTTCAGGTGACGTCGCTCCCGACGTTCCTCCTCATCACGCCCGACATGACCATCGCCGGGATCATCCGCGGCTACGCGCCGCCGAGCGATTTCGTGAAGTCGGTCAAGGACTCGGAGACGCGCTACAACGATTTCGCGCAACGGGTGAAGGACGAGCCGACGTTCGCGAAGGACTACCAGAAGCGCCTCGACCTGGCGCGCGAGTTCACGCAGCGTTTCGCGCTGCCGGAGAGCGAGAGCCGCTTCAAGGCGCTGACCGCGGAGCGCGGCGTGCCGGTGACGATCCGCGATCAGTCGTACTACGAGCTCGCGGTGTCGCAGATCATGCAGAAAAAGTACGTCGACGCGGTGAAGACCGTGACGGCGTTCTCGAAGGTGCAGACGAAGGGGGAGGCGTACGAGCGCTCCCGCCTCCTGCTCGCGCAGGCCTACATGGAGCAGGGGAACATCCTCGGCGCCGTGAATGAGCTGAAGCGCTTCAAGCAGATGTTCCCGGATTCGAAGCTGCGCGGCAACGTCGACATGATCCTCCCCGACCTGGAACGCCGCCTGGCCGGAAAAAATCAGTGATGTCGTTGCGGCGAGCCGTCCTTCTCCCGTTCCTTCTCTGCGCCGTTCCGCTCTTCGCGCAGCTCACTCCGTTCGGCGGCGTCGACGCCGGCGGTCAACAGGTCGCGCTGGAGGGCTCGGTGCAGTCGCGCAGCGGCGACACCGTGCAGGGAACGATCACGGCGAAGATCTCGCCGACGTGGCACATCAATTCGAACAAGCCGCTCGATTCGTTCTCGATCCCGACGACGCTGAAGCTCGATGACGCGGAGCTCGTCAACGCGACCTATCCGCCGCACGAAGTGAAGACGTTCACCTTCAGCGCCGGCTCGCAGCTCGCGGTGTACGAGGGGACGATCCAGATCCCGTTCACGGCGAAGGTGAAGCCGGACGCGAAGTCGATCAAGGCGACGCTGCACTACCAGTCGTGCAACGACAAGGTGTGCCTGCCGCCGAAGGATGCCAGCGTGGAGTTCCCGGTGACCGCCGTTGCCACCGCGCCGCAGCCTCCGGCTCCCCCCTCCGGTTCCTTCACCCCGCTCAGCGCCGCTCCGAAGAACGCAAAGCTCTTCTCCAGCGACATCGGCTCGACATTCATCCACCGCGGACTCCCGCTCACGCTGCTCGCCGTGTTCGTCCTCGGACTGGCGCTGAACCTCACGCCGTGCGTCTATCCGCTGATCCCGATCACGATCGGCTACTTCGGCTCGCAGAGCGGCGGCAGCCGCCGACATCGCATCGCGCTGTCGACGCTTTACGTCCTCGGCATCGCCGTCACGTACTCGGCGCTCGGCGTCTTCTCCGCGTTGTCGGGGAAACTCTTCGGCGCCTGGCTGCAGCTGCCGGCGGTGCTGATCTTCTTCGCGCTGCTGATGCTCGTCCTCGCCTCGTCGATGTTCGGGCTCTTCGAGATCACGGTTCCGCACTTCATCAGCGACCGCTCCGGCGGCCAGGCCGGACTCGCCGGCGCGCTGGTGATGGGCCTCTTGATCGGCATCGTCGCCGCGCCGTGCGTCGGACCGTTCGTCATCTCGCTGATCGCGCTCGTCGCGCAGCTCGGCTCGCCGCTCCTCGGCTTCCTCATGTTCTTCGTCCTTGCCCTCGGCCTCGGCGTCCCGTACCTCCTGCTCGGCATCTTCTCGTCGGCGGCCAGCTCACTGCCGCGCTCGGGCATGTGGATGGTGCAGGTGAAGAAGGCGATGGGCTTCATCCTCATCGCCATGGCGTTCTACTTTTTGCGGCCGCTGATCGGCGACACCGCGTTCCGCTACGGCGTCGCCGCAAGTTTGCTGATCGGCGCGATCTTCCTCTTCGCCTCGCGGACGCAGGGCGCGCGCGTGCTGCGCATCGCCATAGCCATCCTGCTCCTCGCCGCCGGCGCCGCGTTCGCCATCCCGAAGAAACACGGTTCCGAATTGCCGTGGCAGCCGTACGACACCAAGTCGCTCGCCGCCGCGGCCGCCGCCCACCAGCCGGTCATCATCGACTTCTACGCCGACTGGTGCATGCCGTGTAAAGAGCTCGACGAAAAGACGTTCAGCGACAAGACCGTCGCCGCCGAGCTTTCGCGCTTCACCCGCATCAAAGCCAACCTCACCGCCGCCGACGACCCCAAGACCATCGCGCTCGCCAAGCAATACGGAATCCTCGGCATGCCGACGATCGTCTTCCTCGACGCCAACGGCCACGAGCTGCCGTCGCTGCGGCTGTCAGGGTTCGAGGAGCCGGGGAAGTTTCTGGCGAGGGCGAAGCAGGCGAAGTAGCTACGGCCTCGACGAATACACAAAATTCAAAAACACCCGATTCGTGTTCATCCTCCACCCGGCGTCCTTCGCCTCGAGGTGCTCGTACTCGGCGCCGGGGACGAGGAACCAGTTCGACTCGCCGAGGCGGATGGGGATGCCGGCTTCGCCGCGGTAGCCGGTCGTGTCGGCGTCCTGGTCGAGGCCTTCGCGGAACTTGGCGGTGCCGATCATGCCGCGGCCGAGGAGGTAGAAGCCGGCCGGGCGGTTCGTCGCGGAGTGAAAGCGGACGCCCGCGGTGATCGCCTGGTGATCGATGTTCAGGTCCGTCGCGATCGGGTTGCCGAAGAACTCGATGCCGCCGAGGCGGACCTGGTCGAGGCGGACGCCGCCCTGCAGGTCGAGGATCGGCAGCACGGCGAAGCCGATCGTCACCTCGCCGCGGTCGCGCGTGTAGTCGCCGGTGTCGAGCACCACGTCGACGAGGCTGATGCCGTTCTGCGGATCGTGGTCGTACAGCCAGTCGATCACGAACGCGCCGTTGCGGTAGTCGCCGACCAGTCCGTAGGACGACACGCGTCCCGTGCGGAGCGACAGCAGGTCGGTGTCGAGGTGCGTCGAGTAATTACTGATGCGCGGCCCGATCTCGAAAGACTGGGCGCCGGCGGCGGTGGCGAGGAGAAGAGCGCAGGCAAACAAAAGCAGCCGTTTCATGCTGGCTTCGCTTTGCACGGGGATTGCCATTACGATTCGGCCATGGCTGTGCTCACCTCGAAACAGAAGCAATTCCTCAAGGGACTGGCGCATCCGCTCGCGCCGATCGTGCGCGTCGGACGCGGCGGCGTCAGCGATTCCGTCGTCGCCGAGACGAAGAAATCGCTCGACGCGCACGAGCTGATCAAAGTGCGCATCGACGCGGACGACTCCGCGCTGCGCAAAGAGCTCGCGGCCAGGCTCGCGTCGGCCTCCGACGCGCAGATCGCGGGGATGATCGGGAAGACGCTGATCCTCTATCGCCGGCGCGACGAGAAGCCCGACATCAAATTACCGGGTTAGCCTTTCGGGACGCCGGCGTGGCTCACCGAGGCCGAGGCCCCGCCGGACGGCACCGCGACCTGCGACGGCAGCGGCACGTTGGCCGGATCGTCGACCGCCTTCGGCAGCGTCGGCATGGTCGGATCGAGCGGCGTGGTGAGCGGCTTCAGGTCGTCCGGCGTCGGCAGGCGGAACGTCCACGACGCCTCGACGCGATTCCCTTTCACGTCGTTCGCCCAGATCATCGCCCGCTGATATTTCCCCTTCAGCGTGCTCATCACGTTGCTGAGCATCATCGTGATCGAGCCATCTTTCGGATCGTACGTGTACGGCACGTTGCCGACGCTCATCAGCGCCATGCCGACCGACTTCGGATCGATCGTCTTGTAGTTCGGGATCTTCGCCTGTACGACCGGCTGCGTCGGATCGAGGAACTGGCCGGGGAGCGGCGCGACGCGCTGGATCGGCATCTGGCCGGCGCCGAGGAAGTGGCGGAAGGCGGCGAAGTCCATCTGCTTATCGATGACCATCCGCTTCATGCGCAGCGGGTCCGAGCCTTTGCGGACGCGGCCGAACTCGCACGTCAGCGCCGCGGAGTAGCCGGCGCTGGCCACGGCGGCGGTGAGGTGATGATCGAAGTCGCCGTACGGATAGGCGAGGAACGAGACCGTGTGGCCGGTCTCCTTTTCCAGCAGTTTCTTGCTCTGCACCAGCTCGCGGTCGAGCCACTCGGAGTAGGCGCGGTCATCGAGCGACTCGTGGCGGCGGCGGGTGAGGAACGGGTGCGAGTACGAGTGGCTCTGGATGTCGACGCCGGCATCCGCCATCTCCTTCACCTGCTTCCACGTCATCGCGTACGCCGTCTGGCCGATGATCTTCGGATAGACGAAGACGGTGAAGGGGAAGCGCCGTTTCTTCATCTCCGGGAAGACCTGGGTGTACGTGCTGCGCCAGCCGTCGTCGATCGTGACGACCACGGCGCGCTTCGGCAGCGAGTCTTTCTTCCCCATCACGAAGTCGTAGAGGTCGCGCAGCGGGATGACGGTGTAGCCGGTCATCTCCAGGTAATCCATCTGCTGGGCGAAGGTGTCGCGGCTGATCTCCATCCGCGGATCGTGCGGCGATTCGACGATGTGATAGCAGAGGACCGTCGCCCCCGGCTCGTCGCTGCGGTTCTTCCGCGTTCCGCCGGCGTGGATCGGGAGGGAGATGAGGACAGCAAACAGCGTTGCCAGCGTGGCCCGCGAGGTCATGTTGCTCCTGGGTGAAACGATCGGAATGTCCGCCGACGGCGACTGCAAACAAGGTGCCTCGGCGGTGAGAGCAATTTTACTGCGGAGAGTGTGGCAAAAATAAGGAAACTAGAGGCCGAATGAAGAATTTCGAATGAAGAATGAAGAATTGAGTAACGAGGCGAGCTGGGCGTCGCGGGAATTCTTACCTCTTCATTCGAAATTCTTCATTCGTTTCTGCTACCCTCACGCACCTTCGAACGGAGGCAGTTTTTTCCTATGGATCGTCAACATCGCAGAGAGCTCAAGCACGACCGGTTCGTCGATGAAGTCGGCGCACTGTCGGGACGCGCGCGCGACAACCAGCGCCTGCTCGTGACCATCGCCGCCGCCGCGGTCGTCCTCGCCGTCGCCATCTACGGCACCTACTTCTATCGCACCACGCGCGAGCAGAAGGCGCAGGACGCGCTCGGGACAGCCATCGAGACCATCAACTCGCCGCTGATCGCCACCACGCCCGGCCAGCCGACCATGCCGAATGCGAAGTTCCACACCGATGCCGAGCGCACCGCCGCCGCCGAGAAGCAGTTCAAGGACGTGCAGGCGAAGTTCGGCGGCTCGGACGCGGCCGACGTGGCGAACCTCTACCTGGCGCGCATCGAAGCGAGCAAGGGGAACGTCGCCGGCGGACGGAAGATGCTCGAGCAGTTCATCAGCGAGCACTCGAAGAACATCCTCGTCGGCGTGGCGCGCTACGACCTCTACCAGCTGCGCATCGACAACGGCGAATCGCAGCAGGTGGCCAACGAGCTGACGCAGGAGCTGCAGAAGAGCGACAACCAGGTGCTGCCGCCCGACTCGATGCTCGCCCTCCTCGCGCACGCGTACGACGCGCAGGGGAGCGCCGACAAGTCGCTCGAGGCCTACCGCCGCATCGTCACCGAGTTCCCCGATTCCGCCTACGTGCTCGAAGCGCAGCGCCGCGTCGGCACGACGTAAGACCTTCCTACGAACACCTTCTTCACGATCGTCCTCGCGTTATGGGTCATGGCCCTGGCGAGGACGATTTTGAATTTGAGGGTGGTAAGGACGCTGAGGTCCCCAGAGGGCGGGTTGGAGAACCCGCCCCACATTTCGATCCTCGTGCCGGCGCGCAACGAGGAGCGGATCATCGAGCACACCGTCCGCGCGTTTCTCGCGCAGGACTATCCGAACTTCGAAGTGATCGTCGTCGATGACCGTTCGACCGACGACACGCCGCGCATCCTCGCCTCGTTCGATGATCCGCGTCTCATCGTGATCCGCGGCGAGGAGACGCCGCCGGGCTGGCTCGGCAAGCCGTGGGCGCTGCATCAGGCGGCGGCCCGCGCGCGCGGCGAACTGCTGATGTTCGTCGATGCGGACGTCTTCTACGCCCCCGGCACGATCTCCGCGGCCGTCGCCCACATCCAACAGCGCGACACCGCAATGATCGCGCTGCTGCCGCGCTTCGAGCTGCACGGTTTCTGGGAAAACGCGGCGATGCCGCAGCTGGCCATGAGCGTCTTCTCGTTCCTGCCGATCTGGATCGGCGAGCGGCGGCAGATCGCGTTCCTGGCGGTCGGCGGCGGCCCGGGCAACTTCGTCCGCCGCGCCGATTACGACGCCGTCGGCGGTCACGAATCGCTGCGCGATGCGGTGATCGACGACGTCAGCCTGGCCCGCCGCCTGCGCAAGAGCGGCCGCCGGACGGAGACGGTCCTCGCCGACGACTTCGTCTTCATCCACATGTACCACGGCCTGCGCGAGGTGATCGACGGCTTCACGAAAAATGCGTTCGCGATCTTCGGCCGCAGCTATCTCTTCGCTCTCACCACGACGCTGCTGATGCTCCTGCTCCACCTCGGGCCCTACGTCGCCGCGTGCATGGGCAACGTCCCCGCGATCGCGGCGGTCGTCGTCATCAGCCTCACGCGCGTCATCCTGTTCCGGTCGCTCCGCTATCCGATGTGGAATGCGATCCTGCTCCACCCCGTGATGACGGCGATCTGGTCCTGGATCTTTCTCCGCTCGCTGTGGCTGACCGGCATTCGGCGGCAACTCCATTGGCGCGGACGGACGTACGATGCACGCGACACGAAATTTGGGCATGAACGCTGAATGCATCAGCCCGTAAAGGAGTACCAATGACTGACAAGCCTTTTCTGACCGACGTCACCGAGCTGCGCCGCCGCGCGCGGAAGCACATTGAAGAAGGAGCGGTGACCGAGGGTTATCGCGCCGACCGCGAGACGGTGAACAAGCTGCTGAACGAGGCGCTGGCGACGGAGCTCGTCTGCGTGCTGCGCTACAAGCGGCATTACTTCATGGCGCAGGGGATCCACTCCGATCCGATCGCCACGGAGTTCCTCACGCACGCGAACGAGGAGCAGGGCCACGCCGACCAGATCGCCGGCCGCATCGTGCAGCTCGGCGGCTCGCCGAACTTCAACCCCGAGGGAATCCTGAGCCGCTCGCACTCGGAGTACGTCGAGGGGCAGAACCTCGTCGACATGATCAAGGAAGACCTCATCGCCGAGCGCGTGGCCATCGATTCGTACACCGACATGATCCGCTACATCGGCGACAACGACATCACCACCCGCCGCATGCTGGAGTCGATCCTGGCGGTCGAGGAAGAGCACGCCGACGATCTCGTGTCGTTCCTCGCGGACATCGACAAGGATTGGAAGACGAGGGACCGGACGAACGGCTAGCTAACCGTTCGACCAGTGCGCCGCCGTCTCGCCTCGCGCAATCCTGTTCCGATGAGCGCGATCGAAAACGACGAGCAACTTCTCGATTCCTACTCGCGCGCCGTCACCACGGCGGCGGCGCGCATCACTCCCGCTGTCGTCAACGTGGAGAGCAACGGCGGCCACGGCTCCGGCTTCTTCTTCACGCCCGACGGCTTCATCCTGACGAACAGCCATGTTGTGAACGCGGCGCGCGCGATCGGCGTCACGACGTTCGACGGCGTGCGATACGCGGCCGAGGTCGCGGGCGACGATCCGCACACCGACCTCGCCGTCCTCCGCATCTCCGCGCCGACGCAAACCTCCGCCACCCTCGGCGACTCCGACGCCATCCGCCCCGGCCAGCTGGCCATCGCGGTCGGCAATCCGTACGGCTTCCAGTGCACCGTCACGGCGGGCGTGGTCAGCGCCCTCGGGCGCTCCATGCGCGCGCGCAGCGGGCGGCTCATCGACAACGTCATCCAGACCGACGCGGCATTGAATCCGGGCAACTCCGGCGGTCCGCTCGTCGACTCGCGCGGGGAAGTCATCGGCGTGAACACCGCCGTCATCGCGCAGGCGCAGGGCATCTGCTTCGCCATCGGCATCAACACCGCCACGTTCGTCGCCGCGCGCCTGATCCGCGACGGCCGCATCACGCGCAGCTTCATCGGCGTCGCCGGCCAGACCGTGCCGCTGCACCGGCGCGTCGTCCGTTTTCATGGGCTCGACGGCGGCAGCGGCGTGCTCGTCGTGTCGGTCGAGCCGAAGAGTCCCGCGGCGCGTGCCGGCATCCGCGAAGGCGACGTGATCGTGACATTCGGCGAAAAGCAGGTGACGAGCGTCGACGACCTGCATCGCCTGCTGACGGAAAACGAAGTCGGTCAGCCGTCGCGTCTGACGCTGATTCGCGGCTCGGAGAAGGTCGAGAAATCCATCATTCCGGCGCCGGCGGAGGGGCGGTGAGACCGCCGGAATATGATAGATTCGACTTCGTTGTAGGCGGCACAAATGTCTCGACCCGCGGAACGTTACGCACAGATTCTCGACCAGATCATCAGGCCGTTCGACCTGAGCCACGACTTTGGCCGCAAGCGCGCGTACGAGGCAACGATCGATTACGCGCGGCAGAATCTGATCAACGATCCGCAGTGTGACGAGTTCCTCAAGACCGCCGCCGAGCGCCTCGGCTTCCAGGCCATCAGCTTCGATGCCCTGGAGAACCGGGTGAAGGTCCCGAAGGACGCATGGCTCGACATCTGGATCTCCGACGAGGATGACGAGGTTGCCCTCACCGGGACGCGCGAAGGGATCCAGTACCTCATCGAGCTCCTCACGCACCTGCGCGACTCGGCCGATCCGGAGCAGCACGTCCACCTCGACCGCGGCCTCGTCCCGATGACCGAGAACTCCGCGAACCTCGTGCTGTTCAAGGAAGAGGAGACGTGGTTCACCGGCACCGGCACGGAAGGAGCGGCGGACCACTATCCGCAGCGTGAGATCGATCCGAAGCAGATCTACGCCATCCAGTTCATCCACTATCCGCCCGAGGACCTGCCCATCAGCCCGCACCGCCTCTACCGCGTGCTCTCCGTGCAGGACGACGACGGCTACACCCCAAACGTGAAGGAATTCGTCGACGGCCGCGAGGACCGCTACTGCAAGTTCACGTTCATCGCCGACAACGACGAGAAGTTCACGTACAGCTTCCACCTCGACGATCCGGCGGTGAACTACTTCACGCATCGCGAGATTCTGAAGCTGGCGATGCGGGCGGTGTAGCGTCTCGCGCATGAACGAAGAAGCACAAGTTCCTCAAACCGCCGGCCCCGTGGAAGCGGGCCTCGGAACGCGCATTGCCGCGCGCTTCTCTGAAATCGGTCTTGAAGAAGAGATTCCCGAGCTGCGTGGTCAGTCAGCGACGCCCGCCGATCTCTAGCACGCTCCTGTTCGGATCCGCGAAAGACCTTCGCGTCGTGAGGCTCGGTACTTTGCGGCCACCTTCCATCTCGGCGATGTACGGGTAGGCGAGTCCCGCCGCTTCGGCGAGCGACCGGTGCGTTTCGCCGCGTGCCTGTCGCATCTCGCGCAGGCGCTTGCCGAACATCTTGCCTCCGGGCTGCGCCGGCGTGGTCATTGGCCGCTCGCTCGATGCGATCGAGGAGGCGCTGGGCGAAGACGCAGGCCGGATTCTTCTCTCCGCGCTTCGCTCGTCTTTGCTGCGAGCACGCGTGCCGCTCTATCAGTTGGCCATGCTCCGGCACATGGCACAGCAGGAATCGTCGACGGTGAGCGCCGTGCTCACGCGCGAGCTCGAAGACATGGCCTGCGCACACGCCGATGGCTCTCGCCTGCGATTCCAGGCTTCAGCGCGGCGCTTGCGTGGCCCTTCGGCAGCGACACGCAGGAGGCATGCTGAGAATCAAGCGAGCAGGGGAGGAATGAATACGTCCGCCCCGACCCGCGCCTATCGGCACAGACAGGAGTGTCTGTGCCACACGGCGATTCTTATGTGGAGCAGACACTCCTGTCTGCGACCGTATGGTTTCAAGCCCCGCCGGGCATGGATGGATGTGTCGCACCGTGGCATGCAATCGACCGCGGATCGCATTCAATCGCCGCGCGATGGGATCAATGCCATGCCGCATGGCGTGAATCTCACCTGGAGGACAGTGCATTCGATCCCGGCTCGCATGCATTCCACGCCTGATGGGATGCCTGTGATCCGCGATCGATTGAATGCGATCGCGGGACACGTGAATCTCGTCCAGAGGGATAGTGAATCCGATCCGCGGTCAATTTCTTTGTCGCGTGCTACCAATGCGTGAGTACGCCGAGGTCTTTAGAGCGATTGGCCAGCGGATCCGGACCATGCTTTATGAAGCCTTCCCGCCGGACGTTCGGTGGTGACGGAGACGCGACCGGACCAATGCCTATCGATACTCGAACGGCCCCGCCTTTCCGATGATCCGCGTGGAGCGCGCGCTGGTGCGCTCCATGACGTACAGCCAGATGCGGACCGGGCGGGCGAGCTGGGGACTCTCCAGCTCGCGCGCGACCGGATAGCGGATCGTCACGGAGCCGGAACGAGCGGGGATGCGGTAGTTGTCCTCGAAGCCTTCCTCCATGCTGAAGGTCATGCCGGGTCCTTCCTTCGACGCGAACACCGGCGCGATGTAGTAATCGACGTCGGGTTGGAAGTTCTCGATCGACCAGGTCACCTCGGCGGTGAACACCGAGGCCTTCGTGAGCGCGGAGCCGGCAGCGGGCGATACAGTGCCGAGCGTCAGCGTCGCGGTGGCCTTGGGTCGGGACGGATCGACGATGCCGGACGTCGTCGTACATCCGAGGAGGAGCGCAACGGTCAGCGTGACGATCGCGGATTTCATGGTCTCGAAACTGTAAATCGAGCCACTCCGTCCCACAATAGACATCGACTCATGTTCAAGACCTTCACAATCGTGCTCTTCAGCGTTGCCATTTCGCTGAACGCCGCGACCTTCACAGTCACCAACACCAACTCCTCCGGCCCCGGCTCGCTGCGGCAGGCGATGCTCGATGCGCAGTACTCCGCGAAGGCGAAGATCATCTTCGACCTCGCGGGCAATCCGCCGTTCGCGATCGACGTAGACGAGCCGCTGCCGGTGATGTATCGCAGCGTGACGATCGACGGCCTTTCGCAGCCGGGTGTGAGCGGCGCTCCACTGATCGCGCTGGTGAATCGCACGTCGTTTCCCGCGATCGATCTCCGTGGCGGCGACTCGCAGGTCGACATGCTGCGCTTCGTGCTCACGCGCGGCGACGGCATCGTCTCCCGCGCCGACGGCGACCTGATCTTCGGCAACGTCTTCGAGCGCCTCGGCGAGCCGTCGCCGGACGAGCAGGCGGCGATCCGCCTCAGCGGCAGTGGGGCGAGCGTCGGCGTCAACCGCATCGGCTTCGGCACCTGCATCCTCGTCGAAGGCGGCTTCAACAACTGGATCTCGGAAAACACCTTCGACGGCTGCTACGCGAACGCGATCGCACTGCACGCCGGCCAGCATTCGTCGATCAACAGCCACAACGTGATCCGCGGGCCGCTCGTCGACGGCAATCCGGCCATCACCATCGACGCGCCGGCATTCGACACCTACATCGGCGAATCGGTCATCGAGCACGCGTACGGCGGCATCGACGTGCGCGGAAGCACCTCGTACATCCAGTCGAACTTCATCCACGACATGGCCGGCTACGCGATCCGCATCGACGGCGGCCGCTCGAACAGATTCAGGCGCAACATGCTCTGGAACACCGGCAGCGACGTCGTCCTGATCAACGACGGCAACCAGAGCCTGCAGCCGCCGAACCTGTCCGAGGTCACGGTCACGCCGTTCGCGACCACGATCAAAGGCAGCCTGCGAACGACCGCGGGCGGCGATCAGACGTTCGAGTTCTTCCAGAGCGACACGTGCGATGCGAGCTCGCCGCGCGTGCTCGTCGGCATCGGCTCGAACCGCGGCACGAATCCGTTTTCGTTGACCATTGCGCCGGTCACCCCCGGCGCGTTCCTCACCGCCATCGCGACCGACCCCGGCTCCGACAGCAGCGGTTTCTCGGTCTGTGCGAAAGTGCAGGGATCGCTCTCCATGTCGGCGCCGGTCATCACGTCGATCACGCCGGCGCACGGTCACCGGCAGCAGATCGTCATCCGCGGCGCGAACTTCGCCGAGAACATGCGGGTGTTCTTCGGCGGCATCCCGACGACGATCGATTACTTCCAGTCGGATGAGATCGGGGCGACGCCGCAGGACGACCTCCCGAGCAGCGACGTCGACCTCGTCCTGCGCAACCCCGACGGCCAGGAGGCGCGGACGACGTTCCACTTCGACGAGCCGTGCAACCTCTGGGTGAATCGCCCGCCGCAGACAGTCGCCGCACATGGCGACGATCCCGCGACGTTCACCGTCGTCGCGTCTTCGTCATCGATGCCGATCTCGTATCAGTGGTATCACGGCCCGATTCTCGACCGCTCGCATCCGATCGACGGCGCGACCTCTGCGTCGCTCGTCACGCGGCCGTCGCTCGGGATGGAGTACTGGGTCGAGCTGAAGAGCTCGTGCGCGCTTAGCTACGTCTCCACGAAGTTCATCAACGTCCCTCGCCGCGCGGCGCCGCATTGATAAACTCCGCGCCATGATTCGGCAGATTGCAGTCATCGGCACCGGCACGATGGGACGCGGCATCGCGTATCTCTCCGCGCTCGCCGGCTACGACACCGTCATCTTCGACGTCGACAACGCCTCGCTCGATGCGGCGAAAGCCTCGATCGAATCGACGCTGAAAAAAGGCGTCGAGAAGGGGAAAGTCAACGAGACCGACGCCGCGCTGGCGCTTTCGCGCGTACACCTGGCGAACGATCTCGAGCCGGCGGCGCGCGGCGCGGAGCTGATCATCGAAGCCGTCCCCGAAAACTTCGAATTGAAGAAAGACCTCTTCGCGCAGGCCGATCTTTTCTGCGACGAGGAGACGATCCTCGCCTCGAACACGTCGTCGATCTCGATCACGAAGCTCGCCGACAGCGTGGAGCGGCGCGACCGGTTTGTCGGATTGCACTTCTTCAATCCGCCGCACGTGATGAAGCTGATCGAGATCGTGCGCGGCGACCGGACGAGCGACGAGACGATCGAGCAGGTACGCGAGGTGGCCGAGAAGATGGGGAAGACGCCGATCGTCGTGCGCGACTCTCCCGGCTTCGCGACCTCGCGCCTCGGTGTGGCCATCGGACTCGAGGCCATCCGGATGTTCGAGGAGGGCGTGGCCAGCGCCGAGGACATCGATCGCGCGATGGAGCTCGGCTACAACCATCCGATGGGACCGTTGCGTCTCACCGATCTGGTCGGACTCGACGTCCGCCTCGGCATCGCCGAATATCTCGCGGCGACGCTCGGCCCGCGCTTCGAGCCGCCGCAGGTGCTGCGCGACATGGTGGCGGCCGGCAAGCTCGGGAAGAAAACGGGCGAAGGTTTTTACCGCTGGTGAGCGGCCGCGGTGAGGCCTACGCCGCGTTCGCGTACGCGTACGACGAGGCCCTCGGCAAGCGCTTCTTCAAGGCGGTGCGCGTGCTCGTCGAGGCGCAGCTGGCGAAGCATCCGACGGTCGACAAGACGCATCTCGACATCGCGTGCGGGACGGGGCTGGCGCTCGAGTCCTTCGCGAAGCGCGGCTGGAAATCGACCGGCGTCGATGCGTCGATCGAGATGCTGACGATGGCGCGGTCGCGGACGAAGAGGCTGGTCGCAGGCGACTTTCGCGCGCTCCCGCTGCGCGGCACGTTCGCGCGGATCACCTGCCTGTACGACAGCCTCAATCACCTCCGCGAGCGCAACGATCTCGTCGCCGCGTTCCGCTCGATGCGGCGCCTGATGTCGGACCAGTCGCTGCTCCTGTTCGACATCAATCATCCGGAGATCTATCCCGCGGTGTGGGGGATGAGCGAGCCGTTCGTCGCCGACGGCAAGGACTATCACCTCGAGATCGCCACGACGTACCGCAAGCGCGACGCGACCGGCAACGCGCGCGTGACCGGCTGGGCTACGCTACCCGGCGGCACGCGCGCCGCGATCGACGAGCAGCACCAGCAGCGGGCGTGGAAGGAGCGCGAGATCACGGAAGCGCTCGCCGCCGCGGAGCTCGCGCCGCTCGACGTCATCGAGTTCGATCCGTACGGCGAAGCGGAAGCGCTCGACGTGGCGGCGGTGAAATTGTTCTACGTCTGTCAGCGCGTGCCTGCGCGGAGCGCGGCGACGTCGACGGCGCGAATCTGATCGCCCCGAGCCAACGCCGGAAACGTGACCTCGGCCAGTCCCAGTTGCCGGCGAGCATCGTTGAGCTTCGTCCGCAATTCGATCACGTGCGCCGCGTATGCCTTCGTGACCCGCGGTGTGAGCACCGGATCGACGTAGGCCGTCGGCGTGACGCCGGCGGTGCGCTGGACCGCATCGATCACGCTGCGCAGTTCCGTGATGTGAATGGCTTTGACCGTCGTTGATCGCGCGACGAGCGGATCGTCGGTGAATGCAAACGGCACGGCGAGATCGTCGTTGCTGAACGCGGTCGGCGCGCCGTTGGCGAGGATGCCGCGCACGCGGTAGACGTAGGCAACGCCCGCGGGTGGCGTGTCGGTGTACGTCGTCTGAGCCGTCGAAACGCCCGCGCTCCAGCTGCCGGTGTCGCGGCGCCAGATCTCGTACGAGACGGCGCCGGCGATCGGAGTCCATGACAGCGCGACGTTCGACGCGCCGGCCGTTGCCGTCAATGTGCTGCGCGTCCTGAACGCTGCCTGATCGAGGCCGAGCGCGCTGCCGAGCGCGATGATCGAGAACGCCTGGTCGTACACGCCGAAGCAGCTCTCCGAATTGAAGACGTGCGTCGACAGGTGAAACTTGCGTTCGAAGATCGCTCGCAACCGCGTCCAGACCTCGTCCGGGCCGCAGAAAAAATTGAGGTAAGTCCCGAGGCCGTTGTTGAAGTACGAATCGATGATGCCGTCGGGCTCGAACGGTGTGCCGCTCACCGTGAAGCGTTTGTTGTACGTCGCGGCGGCCGTGCCGTAGCTGAGCGCGTGCGTCGACATCCAATCAGTGCAGTAGGACTGCAGGTCGGGCGTGACCGGGAGGCCGGCGAGGTTTTCGTAGTAGGCGAGCTTGCACAGCGAGACCGCGCGCGGGGCGTCGGAGTCGTCCCACGCGATCTCGCCGTTGTACGTCGGGCAGCCGGGGCATTTCGCCGTCAACGTCGCATCCCAGTAAAACGACGTCGGTGGAACGCGGAACGCGCCGGGGTTCCACGCGGCGGCGGTGAGATAGTTCTGCACCGTGTCGTCGACGAGCGTGAGGTACGCGCCTTCGTGCGTGTGCGCGTAGGCGGCGAGCATCGCGATCGCCGCGTCGCCGTAGTAGCCCGCATAGCTGAAGGTCGGACAGCTGGAGTCGGTGCAGACGACGTCGGGATGAAATTTCGCCGTCACCCAGCCGCTCGCGAGCCAGTTGTTCACGACGCGATTCCGCGCGGTGATGGCGTGCTTGACGTAATCGCGCGCGGCGAATGCGGCGGCGAGCTGGTTCGCCATCGAGAGGTACGCTGCGCGCTGCAAGGACATCGCATTCGAGTCGGCGGCGATGTAGAGCGCGATGATGATGCGCGCCGTGGCGTCGCTCGCGTCGTCCGTCTCCGACACCGTGATCGCGCCCTGCGCTCCGGTCCAGTCGATCCTCTGCCGCCACGCGGGGAGTTTGTCGGCAGTGCCATCCACGTTGACGAGGATGGTCTGCAGCGTGTTGTACCACTCGGCGAAATGCGTGGCGTCGGTGCTCATCGCGAGCGCCATCCCGACCTGCGAGAACTCGTCGGTGACCTGACAACCCTGCGTCGAGGTGGGGCTCGACCAGCCGCATGACGTCGGATCTTCGAGGCTGCACTCCGAGCTGCTGTGAAACTGCGGCACGAGCAGGCATTGCCCCACGCCGCTCGGGCATGTGCGCACCGGCAGCGCGTGAGCGCCTACGAACCAGCTGCCGGTGAGCGCGTCGTACGAAAGGGCGTTGCCGTCGGCGTCGGTGATCGATTGCGTGAGCGGCGTGTACGGAGTCGCGCAGACCTGCGCACGCGCGGCGGACGCGCACAACATCGCGATCATCACAACAAGCCGGACCCGCATGGCTCACTTCGCTTTGCAAACAGCAGACCTCGGCGGAACAACAGTGTCACACTGGCGGTTAACGTCTGTTCTGACGATGAATTACCTCGATAAGCACTTCGACATCGGCGGCGTCCGCATCGATCCGCCGCTGGCCCTCGCGCCGATGGCGGAGGTGACCGACACCTACTATCGCTCGCTCATCAAAGAGCTGGGCGGGGTGGGGCTCGTCGTGTCGGAGTTCATCTCGGCCGAGGGGCTCACGCGCAAGAACGACCGGAGCCATCAGATGCTGGCGTTCGCGGAGAACGAGCGGCCGGTGTCGATCCAGATCTACGGCGGCGATCCCGACCGGATGGACGACGCGGCGGCAATCGTGGAGCGCGAAGGGGTCGACATCGTCGACATCAACATGGGCTGCCCGGTGAAGAAGATCGTGAACAGCGGCGCCGGCTCGGCGATGCTGAAGGACTTCGACAAGGCCGCGCGCACCGTGGAGAAGATCCGCAAGCGGGTGAAGATCCCGGTCACGGTGAAAGTGCGCAAGGGGTGGGAGAGCGACGACGTGCTGCCGCTGCTCAAGCGCTTCGAGGAGATCGGCGTCGCGGCGATCGCGATTCACGGCCGCACGCGCAAAGAGGCGTACACCGGTGCGAGCGACTGGGCGTACATCGCGCACGTGAAGCAGAACCTGACGATCCCGGTGTTCGGCAACGGCGATGTGAAGACGCCGGCCGACGCCATCCGGATGTTCGAGACGACCGGCGTCGACGGGGTGATGATCGGCCGCGCGGCGCTGCACAACCCGTTCATCTTCCGCGACATCGCGGCGCACGTGGCCGGCCGGCCGCTGGTCGGGAACGAGGTGGAGCACCGCATCGACGCGATGCAGCGGTATCTGTCGAAGATCGACGGCGCGCCGCAGATCGACAAGTGGAAGCTGCACAAGGCGCGGACGGTGATCGGCTGGTTCTCCAAGGGGATTCCGCACGGCAAGGACATCCGGACGGGGCTGCAGGACATCGTCGCGGTATCGGACGTGCAACGCCTGCTCGACGCCGCCCGCGAGCGCGCAGCCGCATAGGCTCCGGCTGGCACGAATCGCGATACACTCCGCCATGCGTGAGGCCGGAAGCCATTGTGTGGCGGAAGGACCGCAGAAGGAGATGCCGATTCAGATGGCTTCCAAAGTTTTTGTAGGGAATCTCAATTTCAACACCAGCCGGGAAGAAGTGGAGACGCTTTTCTCGCAGGTCGGCAAGCCGCGCGACGTGTTCATGCCGAACGACCGCGAGACCGGCCGTCCGCGAGGGTTCGCGTTCGTCGAGTTCGAGACTGACGACGAGGCGAACAACGCGATCGAGAAGTTCAACGGCTACGAGCTCGGCGGACGCGCGCTGCGCGTGAACCGCGCCGAGGAACGGCCCCGCGGCGGCGGACCGGGTGGTGGCGGCGGCGGTCGCTTCAGCGGCGGCGGCGGTGGCGGCTTTGGTGGCGGCGGCGGCTTCGGCGGCGGCGGTGGCGACTTCGGCGGCGGCGGTGGCGGCGGCCGGGGCGGCGATCGCTTCGGCGGTGGCGGCGGCGGCAAGAACAAGGGAAGCCGCCGGAACATCCGCGCCAAGAAGCGCGGACTGTAGCTCGAGTTACCGGTTGCCAGTTTCCGTGTTGCCGGTTTCCGCGTTACCGGGCAACTGGTAACCGTCAGCTGGCAACCGCGTGTCCTTTCCCGAGCACATCGGCCGCATTCTCGACGCGTACGGCGTTCGCGCCGACACGAAGGCGTCGCTCTTCGACCTCTATGTGTCGATGGGCGACGAGGTGCTCGAGGTGTTCGCCGATGTGGCGGAGAGCGCGCCGGCGGTTGCCGCGCTGCTCCCCGAGGACACCGCGCAGATCCGCTCGCAGGTCGTCGAGCGGTATTTACGACGCAATCATCCCCAGTGGCTCGCCGGGCAACCGACGGCGAGCCTCTGGCATCCTCGGGTTGCCGAAGGGCGCGCCTCCGGTCTGGCCATGCCGCTGCGGCGCCACGAAAATCCCGACGGCATCGTGATGCTCGGCCGCAACGCGCATTACGGCGGACGGCAGGAGACGATCTCGTTCGACATCGTCGCCGCCGATCTCGACGACGCGATCGCGATCGGCCAGGCCGTGGGTCAGCAGCACACGATGCCGGGCTCCGTCGGCGAGACGAGCGGCACGTTCGACGCCGCGGCCGCCATCGCGTTGATCTGGGAGATCCAGCCGAACGTCTACAAGCCGTCCGCCGACCGCAATCGCGCGATCGCGAAGGTCTATCGCCGTCATCGCGACTGGCACGTGCTGACGCTCACCGCCGCGCTCGACTGGCTGCACGCGCAGAAGTGCGCCGTCTACATCCTCCGCGGCGAAGCGCTCGCCGCGACGCACGAGGTCAATCCCGACAAGCCGGTATCACCGACGATCGTGACGCTGCACAACCGCACCGTCGAGCAGGTGACGCACACTCTCGGCGTCGCACTGCGCGACACGAACGACGACGACGGGCTGCTGCTGCTCGACTCCGTGGTGATGAACCACGCGTTGCGCCAGCACGTGCTGAAAAACGGTCCGGCCGGGTCGATCTGGCGCGTAAATGCAATATAATTACGCGTCCATCGTCCAAGCTTAAAGAAACGTGTCCCTTATGCCTTCACTCCGTGGGCTGGCGTGTGCCGCCCTGACCTCCTTTTGCGCTCTCTCCGCGTTCGCGTGGGGAAAAGAAGACGTCATCTTTCACCTTCCGACGCCCGAGGAGCTGGCCATGACCAGCGTGCCGTCGGCGCCCGGCGCGCATGCGGTGATCCTGCAGTGGGACCATCGCCAGGATGACGGCGACAACTGGGAGAGCGAGTACGTCCGCATCAAGATCTTCGATCGCGAGGCGGCGAAGTGGGGCGACGTCGAGCTGCCGTACGCCGAGGGACATTCGTGGATCAAGCGGCTGGAGGCGCGGACCATTCACGCCGACGGCACGATCATCCCGTTCGACGGCAAGACGTACGACAAGCTGATGGTGAAGAGCCGCGGCGTCAAAGTCATGGCGCGCACGTTCAGCTTTCCCGGCGTCGAGCCGGGATCGATCCTCGAGTACTACTACGTCCGCGATGCGCACGGCATGCGCCTTTCGCCGACGCATTGGGTCGTGCAACGCTCGCTGCCGGTGCTGAAGGAAACGCTCTGGTTCAATCCGGCGCCCGGCGCGCGCAGCTTCTCCACGATGAGCGGCCTGCCGAAGGGGAAGAAGCTCGAAGAAAAGAACGGCCATTTCGAGCTGGCCCTCGAAAATCTGCCGCCGTACGAAGGGGAGCCCTTCTCGCCGCCCGAACGCCACACCAAATCACGAGTCGATTTCTATTACTCGACGGCCAGCCTGCAGGGCGACGCGTTCTGGAACACGTTGGGGAAGGCCACCGCCGTCATCATCGACATGACGCTCAGCAACTCCCGGCTCGTCCGCAAAACCGCCGACGACGTGGTGAAAGGCGCCGCGACTCCCGACGAGAAACTGCGCCGCATTTACGCGCGGGTGCAAGAGATCCACAACCTAAGCTACGACGCGCCGCGCAGCGAGCAGGAGATCACGCATTCCAGCCTGACGCCGAACCGCGACATCGACGACGCGCTGGTCAAGGGCTACGGATCGCGCTCCCACATCAACCGGCTGTTCGTCTCGCTGGCGCGCGCCGCCGGCTTCGACGCGAACGTCGTGCTGGCCGCGAGCCGTGAGAATGCGTTCTTCGCGCAGCAGATCCCCGACGCCACGCAGCTCAGTTACGAGCTCGCGGCCGTCACGGTCGACGGCAAGGATCGCTACTTCGATCCCGGCACGCTGTTCGCGCCGTACGGGATGCTGCCGTGGCAGGTGACCGGCGTGCCGGCGATGAAGTTCACGCGGAAAGACGGCACGTTCATCCAGCTCCCGCACCTGAAGCCGTCCGAGGCGCTGATCCGCCGCAAGGCCGAGCTGCACGTCGACAACGGGATGCTCAAAGGCACGTTGAACGTCACGTACAGCGGCGAAGAGGCGTTGCAGCACCGGCTCGACGCGCGCAACAACGACGAAGCAGCGAACCGCAAGGCAATCGAGGACGACATCAAGCAGTGGCTGCCCGAGGGCTCGACGGTGAAACTGAAATCAGTGAGCTCGATGAAGTCGGGCGGCGAGCCGCTCACCGCCGATTTCGACGTCGAGTTGCAGAACCTCGGCTCGTTCGCCGGCTCGCGCATCCTGATGCCGCTGGCGATCTTCACCGTGTCGTCGCGAAATCCGTTCACCGCGAAGGAGCGGAGGAACGACATCTACTTCGAGTACGAATGCCAGAACGACGACGAGATCGTGCTGGCGATGCCGGACGGCTACACGATCGAATCGCTCCCCGCCGGCAGTGAAGCGAACCTCGGCGGACTCGCGTACAAGAATTCCTGGAGCCGCGACGAGCACGCGGTGACCTTCCGCCGCTCGCTCGTCGTCAACACCGTCCTCATCGCGAAATCGAATTACGAATGGGTGCGCAGGTTCTACGAGACCTCGCTCGCCGCCGACCAGGAAGCCGTCATCCTCAAACACTGAAAGGTATTCATCCCCATGCAGCCTGTCCGCCGTTTCGTCTTTGCCGTCATGACCCTTTGTGCGCTCTCCGCATTCGGCCGGGAGCAGATCTTCCACGACGCGACGCCCGAGGAGCTGGCGATGAAAAACGTCGCGGCAGCTCCCGGCGCGCAGGCCGCCGTGCTGCAGTGGGACCACCGCCAGGATGATTTCGCATCGTGGGAAAGCGAATACGTCCGCATCAAGATCTTCGATCGCCAGGCCTCGAAATACGGCGACGTCGAGTTGATGTACTTCCCCGGCTACAGCTGGATCAAGGACCTGCAGGCGCGGACGATCCATGCCGACGGCACCGTCGTCCCGTTCAACGGCAAGACGTACGACAAGCTGATCGTCAAGGCGTCGGGCGTGAAGGTGATGGCCCGGACGTTCAGCATGCCGGACATTCAGCCGGGGAGCATCCTCGAGTACTACTACGTCCGCGCCTGGAACCCCGACCACCTCGCGTCATCGCGCTGGGTCGTGCAGCGCGACATCCCGGTGCTGAAGGCGACGATCTGGCTCAAGCCGTACACGAAGGTCTATTCGAGCTTCTTCACGTATCAGAACCTGCCAGCGGGAAAGATGCCGACGAAGGTCGGCGATCACTTCGAGCTGGCGCTGGAGAACATGCCGGCGTACGACGAGGAGCCGTTCGCGCCGCCCGCGCTGAACGAGAAGGCGCGCGTCGATTTTCTCTACACGCTCGGCGACACGGAGCCCGACAAGTTCTGGAAAAAAGAGGGTGAGGATCTGACCGATCGCGTGGAGAGCTTCATCGGCCGCAATCCGCTGAAGAGCGAAGCGGCGCTGCTGACGAAAGACGCGAAGGACGACGAGCAGAAGCTGAAGCTGATCTACGACCGCGTGCAGAAGATCCGCAACCTCAGCTACGAGCCGGAGAAGACGGAGAAGGAAGAGAACCGCGAGAAGCTGCGCGACAACAAGAGCGTCGAGGACGTCTGGAACAACGGCTACGGCTGGCGCGGGGAGATCAACCGCCTCTTCGTCGCCCTGGCGCGCGCGTCCGGCCTCACGGCGAACGTGGTGCGCGCCGCGAGCCGCGAGGAGCTGTTCTTCTCGCAGCAGGTGCCGGACAGCTCGCAGCTCGACACGGAGCTCGCGGTGGTTGAGATCGGCGGCAAGCAGCGCTTCCTCGATCCGGGGACGCCGTTCGCGCCGCTGGGTGTGGTGCGCTGGGAAGTGAGCGCGGTCCCGGCGATGAAGCTGGCGAAGAAGCAGCCGGCGACGTTCATCGAGATCCCGCACCTCGCGCCGGCCGATGCGCTGCTGACGCGCAGGGCCGATCTGCAGATCGACGGCGACGTCGTGAAGGGGACGGTCAAGCTGACGTACACGGGCGAGCGCGCGCTGGTGCGCCGCCTCGCGGGCCGCAATGACGACGAGACGAAGAACCGCAAGACGATGGAAGACGACGTGAAGAGCTGGCTGCCCGACGGCTCGACGGTGAAGTTGAAATCGTACGGACCGCTCAAGGGATACGACGAGCCGCTCGTCGCCGAGCTCGACGTCGAGATGCCGAACCTCGGCTCGTTCGCCGGCTCGCGCGTGCTGCTGCCGCTGTCGATCTTCGCGGAGTCGGCGCACAACCCGTTCGCGGTCGATTCGCGCAAGCACGACATCTATTTCGAATACGAACGGCAGACGAACGACGAGGTCGTGCTGCACGTGCCGGATGGCTACGCCATCGAGTCGGTGCCGCAGGGGCTCTCGAACAATCTCGCCGCGCTCGTCTTCAAGACCGCCTGGGCGCACGACGCGCAGAGCGTGACGCTGCAGCGCACGTTGACCGTCAACACGCTGGCGCTCGATCGCAACTACTACCCGCAGGTGCGCTCGTTCTACAAGCGCGTCTCGACGGCCGATCAGGACAACGTGGTGCTCAAAAAGGCGGCGAAATGAAGCGTGTTCTCCTGCTGTCCGCAGTGTGCTGTCTGCTGTCCGGCCCCGCCTTCGCCTGGGGCGGCGCGCCCGACTGGCTCAAGCAGTTGTCGAAGACGACGCTGCCGTCGTATCCGGGCGACATCCCCGGCGTCGCGCTGCTCGATGAAACGATCGTCACGGTCGGAAACGACGGCGGCATCAGCACGGCCCATCGCCGCGCCTACAAGATCCTCGGCACGGAAGGGCGCGACCTCGGCTACATCGGCATCCACTTCGATGCCGACACCCGCATCGTCGGACTGCGCGCGTGGGGCATCGACGCGAACGGGCAGGAGTACGAGGTCAAGGACGGCGATGCGGTCGAGACGGCGGCGTTCGAGAGCTCGCTGTACGCCGACTACAAGCTGAAGGTGCTGCGCATCCCGGCCGCGCAGCCGGGCGGCGTGATCGGTTACGAATATCAGCAGCGCGAGCATCCGTGGGCGCTGCAGCAGGAGTGGGAGTTCCAGCAGACGGTGCCGGTGCGGACGGTCCGCTTCGTGCTCAACCTGCCGGACGGCTGGAAGCACGAGGAGAGCTGGTTCAACACGCAGCCGCTGACGCCGAGCGTGGCCGGCAACCAGACGGTGTGGGAAGTGAGCGACGTCGCGGCGATCCGCCCCGAGCCCGAGGCGCCGCCGCTGCCGACGCTCGCCGGCCGCATGGCCATCAACTTCATCCCGCCGCAGGAGCAGCTGCAGGGGAAGGCGCATCGCACCTGGAACGACGTCGGGCACTTCTACTTCGGCCTCGCCGACTCGCGTCGCGCTCCGACGCCGGAGCTGCAGGCGAAGACGCGCGAGCTGACGGCGGGGAAGACGTCGGCGTTCGACAAGATCGCGGCGCTGGCCGCGTTCGCGCAGCGCGACGTTCGCTACGTGGCGATCGAGATCGGCATCGGCGCGATCCAGCCGCACAACGCGGGGGAGATCTTCACGAACCGCTTCGGCGACTGCAAGGACAAGGTGACGGTGCTGAGCGCGATGCTGCGCGAGATCGGCGTCGACTCGTATTTCGTCCTGGCCAACGCCACGACGCGTGGGCTCATCGAGCCGTCGTTCGCTTCGCTGGCGTCGTGCAATCACGTGATCATCGCCATCAAGCTGCCGGCCGATGCGCCGGCGAAGAACCTCTACGCGGTCTACAACGATCCGAAGCTCGGCAAGCTGCTGCTGTTCGATCCGACGAGCCGCACGACGCCGCTCGGCTATCTCCCGCAGGGACTGCAGGAGAGCCGCGTGGTCATGGTCACGCCGGACGGCGGCGAGGTGGTGAACGTGCCGCCGCATCCGGCCGAGGCCAATCGGATGGAAGTGACGGCCAAGCTGAAGCTGACGGAGGACGGCGTGCTCGGCGGCGACGTGCGCGAGGTGCGCACGGGCCTCGTCGCGGCGCAGATGCGCTCGTACCTCTCGTCGCTGAAGAACGACACGGAGCGGAAGCAGTACGTGGAGCGCCGCTTCGCGCGGCACCTCACGCAGTCGAGCGTGTCGGATCTGGTGATCGAGAATCTCGACGACATCGACAAGGAGCTCGTCTTCCGCTGCACGCTCAACGCGAACGGCTACTCGAAGCGCGCCGCCGGCATGCTGCTGGTGCGGCCGCGCGTGTTCGGGCAGAAGTCGGAAGGGACGATCGACCTGAAGGAGCGGAAGTTCGGCTACGTGACGCAGGGGCCGTCGCTGGAGACGGACGATTTCGAGATCGCGGTGCCGGCGGGACTCAAGCCCGACGAGCTGCCGTCGAAGGTGACGATCGCGACGACCGCGGTGAGCTACAACAGCGAATCGAAGTTCGATCACGACGTGCTGCACTACACGCGGCAGTACAAGGTGCAGACGTTCGGCGTCCCGCTGGCGGGGCTCGCGGAGTTGAACAAGGCGTTCTCGCAGATCAGCGCCGACGAGCGCAGCAGCGCGGTGTTCAAGTGAGACAGCGCTGTCCGCCCGCAGAATAGCGGACGGGCCGGGCGCGTTTCCGTCTTCTCATGACCGAAGTCACGCTCGAAAAGCCCATCCGCCGCGTCGGGATGATCTCCCTCGGCTGCCCGAAGAACCTCGTCGACGCGGAGATCATGCTCGGCCAGCTGGCCGGCGATGCCGAGGTGCAGATCACGAACGACCTCGGCGAGGCCGACGTCGTGATCGTCAACACCTGCGGCTTCATCGACGCGGCGAAGCAGGAATCGATCGACACGATCCTCGAAGTCGCCGAGCGGAAGGGCAAGGGGCTGGAGCGGCTCATCGTCTCCGGCTGCATGGTGCAGAAGTACCGCAGCGAGCTCGCTGAATCGATCCCCGAGATCGATGCGTTCGTCGGACTCGATCACCTCGAGAAGATCACCGAGGCGGTGACCGGCCTGGCCGATGACGCGGCTCCGACGCGGCGCAAGATGTCGGTCCGGCTATACGAGGACCTCCCGCGCGTGCTGGCGCAGGGGAACGCGCATGCGTACCTGAAGGTCAGCGAGGGCTGCTCGAATCCGTGCACGTTCTGCTCGATTCCGCAGATGCGCGGCAAGTTCCGCTCGCGCTCGATCGCGTCGCTGGTGCGTGAAGCGCAGCAGCTGCAACTGCATGGCGTCCGCGAGCTTTGCCTCGTGGCGCAGGACACCACGCGTTACGGCGAAGACCTCGGCATCGGCAGCGGCCTGACGAAGCTCGTCGAGACGCTGCTCGCGGAGACCGACTTCCGCTGGATCCGTTTCCTCTACGCGTATCCCGGCTCGCTCGACTGGTCGCTCTTCGAGCTGATGGGACGCGAGCCGCGCTTCGTGTCGTATTGCGACATCCCGCTGCAGCACGTGTCGCAGAGCGTGCTCGAACGGATGCGCCGTCCCGGCTCGCCGCGCGAGTATCGCGAGATGGTCACGCGGATGCGCCAGCTCGTGCCCGACCTCTCGCTGCGCACGACGTTCATCACCGGACATCCCGGCGAAGGGGCGAAGGAGTTCGGCGAGCTGTACGACTTCGTCGAGTGGGCGCAGTTCGATCAGATGGGGGCGTTCGTCTTCTCACCCGAGGACCACACGCTGGCCGAGCGGATGGCCGACATCCCGACGCGCAAGACCGCCGAGCGCCGCCGCGCGAAGCTGATGGAACTGCAGCAGAAGATCTCCGCGTCGCGCAACGAGCTGAAGGTCGGCAACGTGTACGACGCGCTGATCACGGGCGTCTGCGAAGAGACCGAGCACCTGCTCGAGGGGCGCTTGATCGGACAGGCTCCGGAGATCGACGGCCGCCTGCTGATCAACGACGGCATCGAGCTGTTGCCGAAGGACCTGCCGGCATTCGCGCGCGTCGAGGTCACGGATGCGCATCCGTACGACGTTGTGGGCGGCGTGATCGCGATTTCGTGGTGAATGTGGGGCGGGTTCTCTAACCCGCCGCCCCGGGGGCGGGCGGGTTGGAGAACCCGCCCCACATTATGAAAAAGGCCGCCCCTTGCGAGGCGGCCTTTTTACTACCTTGGGGACTTTGGGCTAGAAGCTCACGCGGAGGCCGAGGCGCATCTGCCAGCGCGAGACCAGGTTGCCGATCGAGAACTGGCGGCCCGGGGTCAGCGAACCGAAGATGCGGTTGCCGTTCGCGTCCACCGTCGTCGAGGCTTCGCGGTACACCGGCTTGCCCGTGGTCGGATCCTGTCCGACGTAGTTGACCGGCGTGGTGTTCTGGTTCGAGACGAAGTAGACGTTGCCGTACTCCTTATTGAAGTAGTGCAGGAGGTTCAGCATGTCGAACGTCACTTCCGTGCGCACCGTCTTCACCGGCAGGCCGAGCGCGTAGTGGAAGTCGAGGTGGCGCGACCACGGCTCGAACGACTCGTACTTGTTGATGATGCGGGCCTGATCCGGATTGAGGCCGGCGGCCTTCACGTACGAGTTGAAGATGTTCGGGTCGATCGCCGCGCGCGTGCCGCAGGGGTTCGTCGCGGTCGGGTTGCCGGCGCTCGACGGGCAGAGGATGAAGTTGTTCGTGCCCGGGATGTAGAGCAGGTCGTTGCTGGTGTTGGTGTCCTTGTTCGGATCGCCGCCCATGAGGATCGAGTACGGACGGCCGCTCTGCGCGTTGTAGAAGAGGCCGAACGAGTGGGTCAGCGGGCCGGTGGTCAGGTCATACGTCGCATTGACGGTGAAGCGGTTCTTCACTTCGAACGCGGAGCGTCCCAGCGTCGGCGTGAAGATGTCGCCCATCGAGTGCTGGAAGCGCCAGTTCGAGATCGCGCGGCTGGAGGTCGCGTCGAACGCCGAACGGGCGTTCTGGTGCGCATAGCTGCCGGAGAGCGTCACGCCATGCGAGAAGGGGCGGCTGAGCTGAACCGTCGTGGTCCGCTCGGAGCCCTTGTTCGTGTTGGTCAGGAACGTCGCGTCGACGATCTGCGTCGTGGCGCGGGAGTACGTCGGGCGGCCGTCGAGCACGCTCGTGCCGGTACGGACGTAGTTGAGGTTCTGGTAGTAGACGTCCTGCTCGGTCTTCGAATAGAGCATTTCGGCCGAACCGCGGATGCCGAAGAAGAGGTCGCGGTCGTAACCGAGGGTGGCGCGCAGCACACGCGGGAAGCGGAAGTTCGGGTCGACCATGTCGACCGAAAGGGCGCCGGCGGCGCCGAGCTTCGGCTGGTTGAGCGGATCAGGATTGAAGGCCGGGACCGTGCACTTGTCGACCGTGCGGCAGGCCAGGGCGACCTGCTCGACGCCGGTGCCGGCGTAGGCATTCGAGATCCAGACATACGGGGTGCGGCCGGCGAAGATGCCGATGCCGCCGCGGAACTGCTGGCGGCCGCCCGCGTTCGGGTTCCAGTTGAAGCCGATGCGCGGCGAGAAGACGACGTCCTCTCCCGGATGCTCGTCGGTGTGACGGCCGAGGGCCGTGAGGACCGTCTGGTTGAAGGACGGCGTGTCGTCGAACTTCGGCTTGTCGGCGCGGAGGCCGAACACGAGGTTCAGGTTGTTGCTGGCGTGGTACTGGTCGCTGACGTAGAAGCCGTACTGCTGCGCGCCGAACGAGGTCGGGCGCTTCGGATCGGCGCCGGTCGCGTAGCTGATGCGGTACTCGCAGCCGACCGAGCAGTCCTGCTTCTCGAACGCGGTGAGCGTCGGGTAGAAGTAGTAGCCGTTGAACTCCGAGAGGAAGAGGTTCTTGAACTTGAACAGCTCGTTGTGCGTGCCGAGGACGATCGTGTGGTCGCCCTTGACGTACGTGAAGTCGTCGGTGATCTCGGTGACCTTCTGGTCGAGCGAGTTCGCGCCCGAGAAGCGCTCCGTACCGGCATTGAGCGTGGCGTTCTGGTTCGCGCCGCCGATCTCGATGCTGGGGAACTGCACCGGGGTGTTGCGGATGTCTTTGATCGTCTGGTAGCCGACGCGGGCCTCGTTGAATGCCGAGCTCGAGATGACGCTGTTGAGCTGGGCGACGGTCGAGCCGGTGTGGTCGGCCTGCGAGTAGATCGAGGTCGGGTAGCGGAACTGCGACGAGGTGCGGTTCGCGATGACGTCGGTGGAGCCCTTGACGTAGTTGTAGCGGAGGGTCAGGGCGTTGCTCGGCGTGGCGTTGAAGTCGAAACGGAAGAAGGCGAGGTTGCTCGGCGTCCGCTGCGGGATGTCGCCGAGGGCGCCCGGATCGTAGCTGTACTTGTTGATGAGGTCCTGGCGGAGCTGCGCGGCGCTGCAGCCCGGGACGTTGCCGCAGGCCGCATCCTGCGCCGCGTTGACGTAGTTCGTGCCGGCGGTGCCGTCGGCCGACGTGCCGTTCGGCTGCGTCTGGCGATTGCGCTCGCCGCTGACGAAGAAGAAGAGCTTGTCCTGCACGATCGCGCCGCCGAGGCGGCCGCCGTACTGGCTGTAGTCGAAGTTCGTGATCGGCTTGTCGCTGATCGAGGTGAAGGTGCCGTTGCCGTTGAACGCCGCCGGGGTGAAGATCGGAACGACCTTGCCGACGGTGCTCTCGTTGCGCTTCGTGCCGTAGACCGAGCCGGAGATCTTGTTCGTTCCGGAGCGGGTGACGGCGTTCACGCCGCCGCCGGTGAAGCCGCCCTGGCGGACGTCGTACGGCGAGACGACGAGCTGGATCTGCTCGATCGCGTCGAGCGAGATCGGCTGCGCGTTCGACTGGCCGCCCGGCGTGCCGGTGGCGGCGAGACCGAAGAGGTCATTGTTGACCGCGCCGTCGATCTGGATGTTGTTGTAGCGGTTGTTGCGGCCGGCGACCTGCATGGCCGTGCCGGAGTCGTCGCGCGGATCGATGGCGAAGTACGGGTTCGTGCGCGCCATGTCCTGGAGGCTGCGGTTGACCGTCGGGAGCGTCTGGATCTGTTCGGTGTTGACGGTCGAGGTCGAGCCGGTGCGGTTCGGATTGATGATGTCATCCGGACGCGCCGTGACCGTGATCGACTCGGTCACCGTGGCCAGCTGCATCTTCAGGCCGACTTCCGTGGTGGTGCCGAGGTTCACGGTGACATTCGACGACTGGCTCGGCTTGAAGCCTTCCAGGTTGCCCGTCACCGTGTACGGTCCGCCGACGCGGGCGTTCGCGATGAAGAAGCGTCCCGAGGCTTCCGAGACCGTCTGGTAGTGCGTTCCCGTCGGAACGTGCACCGCCTCCACGGTCACACCCGGAAGCGCCGCGCCGGTGGCGTCGGTGACCGTACCGGAGATGTTTCCGGTTGTCACCTGCGCCGTGGCAGGCAGGACGAAAAGCACTGCTATTGTGACGATGAAAAGACTCCGCAGGACGGAGCTCATAATCGCCGGTCGATTCGACGTACGGCGTTCGAACATAAAGCCTCCTGACCGATTTTGACTTGGTGTGCGTCCCCTCTCCAGAAGACGCAGAACGGCAACGAATTGTAGTTGCGTATCGTAGCGCGGATTCCGGCCGGATGATGCAACAACAAACACCGCTCGACGTGACGCCGCCGGCAGGACGCTAGAAAGACTTCAGGAAGGCGTCGTTCGTCGGGAACTTCTGCAGCCGTTCCAGCAGCATCTTCATCGCCGTCATCGGATCGGTCCCGGCCAGCGCGCGGCGGAGCGTGTGCACCTTCGGCAGGATGGCCGGCGTGAGGAGCTTCTCCTCTTTGCGCGTTCCGGTCTGGGCGATGTTGATGGCCGGGAAGATGCGCCGCTCGAACAGTCCGCGATCGAGCACGATCTCGGTGTTGCCCGTGCCCTTGAACTCCTGGAAGATGACCTCGTCCATGCGCGAGCCGGTGTCGATCAGCGCGGTGGCGATGATGGTCAGCGATCCCCACTCTTCGGCGTTGCGCGCGGCACCGAAGAAGCGCCGCGGCTTTTCCATCGTCCGGGCGTCGATGCCGCCCGAGAGGATCTTGCCCGATCCGCGCTGCTCGTTGTTGTAGGCGCGCGACATGCGCGTGATGGAGTCGCAGAGGATCACGACATCCTTCTTCATCTCGACCAGCCGGCGCGCCCGCTCGAGCACGACCTCGGCGATCTGGATGTGGTTCTCCGCCGTCTCGTCGGAGCTCGAGGCGATCACTTCGCCCTTCTCCACCGAGCGCCGGAAGTCGGTCACTTCCTCGGGGCGCTCATCGACGAGCAGCACGAAGAGGAGGACGTCGGGATGGTTCTGGTTGATGCCGTGCGCGATGTCTTTCAGCAGCGTCGTCTTGCCCGCTTTCGGCGGCGCGACGACGAGGCAGCGCTGCCCCATGCCGATCGGCGAGAGGAGATCGAGCACGCGCGTGGTCAGCCGCTCCGGCTCCGTCTCCAGCTTGAACTGCACGTTCGGATCGATCGAGATCAGCTCGGAAAACGGACGGCGCGACTCGCGATACTCCTCGAGCGGCAACCCTTCCACCGCTTCGAGCGCGATCATCTCGAGGTTGCCGTTCTGCGCGCGGCGCGCGTTGCCGGCGAGGTGCAGGCCGGGCTGGAGATGCAGCTTCTCGATCACCGAGCGGGGGACGACGGCGTCACCCGGCTGCGGCACGTAATTATTGAGGAAGTTGACCAGGATGCCGCCGCCGTTGGCCTTGAGATAGAGCACGCCGGAAACAGGCGTGAGCTCGCTGGCGGGGATGTCGGTCGGGATCGGCGCAGACGGCTCGGGCATCCTCGCATCGCCGGGGCGATTCGGACGGCCGCGATGGCGCTGGCGGCGACGGCGTCGTCCTCCGCCTCCGTCTCCGAAGTTCTGAGAGGTGCGTTGTGCTTCGTTGCCGGGCTGGGGGCCGCCGTTGCCGTTGCCGGCCGGTTGACCTTCACCTGCCGGACGACGTCTACGGCGGCGCCGCTTACGCGGGGTGCGATCTTCTGGTGTCATGCAAGCTCGAAAAGCACGTGTTTAGTTCACCTGCGATTAACCCACGGGAGCCGACGATTTCGGGGCGGAGAGTCTCTCTCTGAAACGCCCGGCGGAGTGCCGTATCAAGATCGTCGCACGAGGTGCGAGGCGAAGTATGGGGGAAGCGTGATTTGAAAAGCAAGTAGTTAATGGAGGGGGCAGGGGGCGGGTCGCAGGGGGCAGGGGAGCACGAGCTGCCCCCTGTCATCTGCCCCCTGCCCCCTCTCCCATGCCCTTCTCATTTACTCCCTCCTGTGCCAAAATCGTTACCTCAATCCCCCTTCATGAGCCCCTACGTACATGTCTGAAAACATTCTCGTTGTCGAGTACGAGCCGCGCTACACCGACCGAGTGCGCCAGGCCCTTGCCGGACAACCGTTCGTTCCGGCGTTCGCGCGCGACGGCGAGGAAGCGATCCGCGCGCTCGACGATCAGGCGCCGAAGCTCATCGTCCTCTCGTCCGTCGTCCCGAAGATCTCGACGGCGGAGCTGATCCGCGCGATCCGCGGCCGCAAGCCGCTGCAGGACACGCCGATTCTCCTGACGGTCTCGGGCTACACGGGGAAGAGTCCGAAGCTCGACGCGCAGCGCCTCGGCGCGTCCGACATCCTCCCCAAGCCGTACTCGGAGAGCGAGTTCCTCGGCAAGATCCAGCAGATGCTCGGCGTCCGCGGCGACGTCACGGGCAAGACATGGGCGCCGGAGCTCGATCCGGAGTTCGCCGCCGTCCGCACCAGTTCCCTTTCCGGAGTGTCCGAAGGCCAGCTCACCTCGAATGAAATCTTCGGCGACCTGCTCGACGACGACCGCCCTGCATCGACCGGAGCGAAAAAAACGATGAAGCCGAAAGACGATCTCGACAAGATGCTGGCCGACACGCTCGCCGGAGTGATGCCGGTCCCACGCAAGACGAAGGAGCAGCCGCTGCCGGCCGAGGTGCTGAACAAGCCGCAGCCCGCGCCCGCGCCGGCCCCCGCTCCGCCGCCGCCTCCCGCCGCCGCGCCGAAACCGGCGCCCGCCGCCGACGCGAAAGCGAAGCCGCAGTCGGATTTCGACAAGCGGCTCAACGACACGCTCTCCGGACTCGGCAAGAGCTCGCGCCCGCCGGCCCCCGCCGCGCCTCCCGCCGCCGCGAAGCCCGCGGCCGCTCCCGCGCCGCAGCCGCAGCGTCCCGCCTCTCCGCCGTTCCAGACCGAGAAGATGAAGCCGGTCACCGTCGACAAGATGCCGATTGCGCAGCCGGTGCTGGCCAAGACCGAAGTGCCTCGCGAGGACGAGGAAGAGCCGAAAGACGGCATTAAGTTCGGCCAGTACGTCCTGCTGGAAAAAATCGCTACGGGCGGCATGGCGGAAGTGTGGAAGGCGCGCATGCGCGGCGTCGAAGGCTTTCAGAAGATCGTCGCCATCAAGAAGATCCTGCCGCACCTTTCGGACAACCAGGACTTCATCGAGATGTTCATCGATGAAGCGAAGCTCGCAGCGCAGCTGAACCACAACAACATCATCCACATCTACGACCTCGGCAAGATCCAGAGCTCGTACTACATCGCGATGGAGTACATCGACGGTGCCGATCTCAAGACGATCCTCCGCCGGGGCGAGGAGCGCGGCCAGCCGATCCAGGTCGAGCTCGCGCTCTTCATCGCCTCGAAGATCGCCTCGGCCCTCGACTACGCGCACCGCAAGCACGACTTCGAAGGAAAGGAGATGGGCCTCGTTCATCGCGACGTCTCGCCGCAGAACGTCCTCATCTCGCAGGAAGGCGACATCAAGCTGTGCGACTTCGGCATCGCCAAGGCCGCGTCGAAGGCCTCGCACACGCAGGCCGGCGCGCTCAAGGGCAAGCTGCAGTACATGTCGCCCGAGCAGGCGTGGGGCCGCCACATCGACAAGCGCTCCGACATCTTCGCGCTGGCCACCGTGCTGTTCGAGATGCTCACCGGCCGCAAGCTCTTCACCGGCGACAACGAGCTCTCGATCCTCGAGCAGGTGCGCGAGGCGCGCGTGGCCACGCCGTCCGAGATGAACGACGAGGTCACGCCGGAAATCGATCGCATCGTGCAGAAGGCGCTGCAGAAGGACGCCGCGAATCGTTATCAGACCGCCGGCGAAATGGCGCGCGATCTCGATGCGGTGCTCTACAACTTCCGCCCGACGCCGACCAGCGCCGACCTCGCGATCTACATGCATCGCATCTGGAGTCCCGAGCCGCTCGCGCACGAGCCGGAGCCGGCTCCGGCTCCCGCGCCCGCGCCCGCGCCGGTCAAGGCCGCGGCGCCGGTCACCGTGGCCGCACCGATGCCGGTGCCGGCCGCCCCTCCCGCGCCGCAGCCGCAGGCCCTGGCGACGCCGAGCTTCGCCAGCGAAGAACCGGCGAAGAAAGCACCGATCGTGCCGATTGCGATCGCTGCAATCGTCGTCGTGCTGATCGGCATCGGCTGGTTCGTGATGAAAGGAAAGTCGTCCGCGCCCGCGACCACCACGCCGGCAACGGCGAGCGGTCCGGCGACGACGACCGCGCCCGCGACGACCGCATCGACCGGATCGGTCGTCCCGTCGACGACTGCCGCCGGCACGACGCAGGCGCCGGTGCTCGATCCGACGAAGGTCGAAGCCGAGGTGCAGAAGCGCCTCGCTGCCGATCGTTTGAAGATGGAGCAGCAGGCGAAGGCGCAGCAGCCGGCCACCGCGACCACCGCGCCGGCGCAGCGTCCCACGCCCGCGCAGGTCGCGCAGGCCGCGCCGCCGCCGGTCACCGAAACGCATGCTCCCGCACCGCAGCCGGTGGTGCAGGCGCCGCCGCCGGTGCAGCCGCCGGTGACCGAGACGCACGCTCCCGCTCCGCAGCAAGCCGCTCCGGCAGCGCCGACGTATCGCGAAGGCGATCTCGTTCCCGCCGGAACCGAAGGACTGACCCCGGGACGGATGATTCATCGCGGCACGGTGCCGTATCCGCCGGTGGCGAAGTTGAACCGCGTCGAGGGAACGGTCGTGCTCAGCGTGCTCGTCGGCGAGACGGGGAAAGTGCTCGAGGTCCGCGTCATCCGTCCGATCACCCGTCCGGTCGGACTCAATGAGGCGGCCGAGGAGATCGTGCGGCGCTCGACGTTCTCGGCGCCGACGAAGGATGGCATCAAGGTCAAGGCGTGGACCACGGTGCCGGTGGAGTTCAAGCTATAATCCGGGCCGCTTCGGCCTCAAATTGAAATTTTGGAGGGTGTTGGACAATGGCGGTCCTGACCGATCAACAGAGAAAGTTCTACGAGACGACCCTCTCGGTAACCAAGCAGGAAATGAGCGACCTCAAAGACCAGATCGAAGAGGAGCTGGCGAAGGTGAAGGATCGGATCGCAGAACTGCAGAACGCCATCAACGCGTCGAAGCAGATGTATGCCGCGGCCTGCTCCCGCCTCGGAGTCGCCAACGACATGGAGGACGACGAGGGCGGCGAGTCGTAATCGCCCCTCGCATGCGATCGTTCATCACGCGGCCTTCGGGCCGCGTTTTCGTTTGCGCACTGCTGTTGACGTTCGCGGCCTGCCGCGAGAAAGAGACGCCGCCGTCGCTTGCCGGCTCGCAGCGCGCCGTCTCGCTCGCGCCGAACATCACCGAGCTCGCCTTCGCCGTCGGCGCCGGCAAACGGCTCGTCGGCACGGATGATTTTTCGGACAATCCGCCGGCGGCGAAGCCGCTGCCGAAAGTCGGCGGCACGCAGCCGAACGTCGAGAAGATCATCGCGCTGAAGCCCGACCTCGTGCTCGCGTCGACGTCGTCCGCGCCGCCGGGCCTCGAGTCGTCGCTGCGCGCCGCTCACATCCCGCTGGCCTGGATCAAGACCGATCGCCTCGCCGACGTCCCCGGCGCGATGACGATCGTCGGCGCGCACCTCGGCGTGCTCGACGCGCCGGTGTACGCGGCGCGTCTGCGGAAAGACATCGATGCGCAACGACGGCAACGCGCCCATCCGCCCCGCGTGATGTTCGTCGTCTGGACGAACCCGCTCTACGTCGCCGGACGCGAAACGTTCGTCGGCGATCTGCTCGAGCTCTGCGGCGCGACGAACGCCGTGACGGTGAACAGCTGGCCGCAGTATTCGCTCGAATCGCTCGTGGCCAATCCGCCCGACGTGATCCTCTATCCGAACCTTTCGGTGAAGCCGCAGGCGATGAAGGAGCTGCTCGATGCCGCCCCCGGCGTACGCGATCACGCGCGCGTCATCGCGGTGGAGGAGAACGTGTTCGTGCGGCCCGGCCCGCGCGTCGTCGAGGCGGCGCGCGCGCTGAATGCGATACTCGATCAACGATGAAGCGCGCCGTCGCGATCATGGTGCTGCTCCTCGCGATCTCGATCGCGCTCGCCGTCTCCTTCGGCGCGACCTCGCTTTCGTGGCGCGCGATCTTCGCCGGTGACGAGACCGCGCGCACGATCCTCTTCCGCATCCGCCTCCCGCGCGTCCTCCTCGGCGCGCTCGTCGGCGCGACGCTCGCCGTCGCCGGCGTCACGTTTCAGACGCTGCTCCGCAATCCGCTCGCCGATCCGTTCATCCTCGGCGTCTCCGGCGGCGCGGCGGCCGGCGCCGCGACGGCGACCGCCTTCGGACTCGCGGCGTATCGCGGAGTCGTCCCGGCGATCGCGTTCATCGGCGCATGCGGCGCGACCGCCGCGGTGTTCACGCTCGCCCGGCGGCGCGACTACGTCGATCCAACGCGCCTCTTGTTGTCCGGCCTCGTGCTCAATGCATTCTTCTCCGCGGTGATCCTCATCGCGTTCTCTCTGTCGAAGCAGAGCGATCTCACCGCCGCGCTGCGCTGGATGATGGGGACGCTCTTCGGCGCCGCGTGGAGCGACGTCGCGCTCCTCGGCGTGCTGCTGGCGGTCGTCGTCATCGCGCTCGCGTTCGTGGCGAACGATCTGCGCATGCTCGCCTTCGGCGAAGACGACGCGCGCTCGCGCGGCGTCGACGTGGAGCGGGTGAAATGGATCGGCTTCGGCGCGTCGTCGCTCGTCACCGGCGCGGCCGTCGCGGTCAGCGGGATCATCGGCTTCGTCGGCCTGCTCGTGCCGCATCTCATCCGCCTCGTCTGGCGCCGCGACTTTCGTTACCTCCTGCCGCTCTCCGCGCTCGGCGGCGCGGCACTCGTGGTGCTCGCCGATCTGCTCGCGCGTATCGCCGTATCGACGACCGAGCTGCCGATCGGCGCCTTCACCGCGTTGCTCGGCGTCCCGTTTTTTCTTTCGCTGCTGCGGAGGAGCCGCTGATGCTCGCGCTGCGCAACGTGTCGTTCGCGTACGGACCGACGGACGCATTGCGCGACATCAGCGTCGTCTTCGGCGCGAACCAGCTCGTCGCGCTGGCCGGTCCGAACGGCTCCGGAAAATCGACGCTGCTCAAGCTCGCCGCGCGCGTGGCACTGCCGTCGAGCGGGGAAGTCGCGTACGACGATCGCCCGCTGCGCGACTGGCCGGCGAAGGAGTACGCGAAACAGGTCGGCTATCTGCCGCAGGACACGGAGCCCGCCTTCCCGATGCGCGCCATCGACGTCGTCGTCTCCGGCCGCGCCCCGTTCCTCGGCCGCTTCGCGTGGGAGGGCGAGCGCGATTTCGCCGAAGCGCGCAAGGCGCTCGAGCTGTGCGATGCGACGTACCTCGCGGAGCGCTATCTCGACGAGATGAGCGGCGGCGAGCGGAAGCGCGTCTTCCTCGCCCGCGTGCTCGCCGGAACGCCGCGCGTGATCCTGCTCGACGAGCCGTTCGCCGCGCTCGACGTCGCGCACGTGCAGCAGTTTTCGCGGCTCCTGCGCGACATCGTCGACCGCACCGGCTCGACGGTCGTTTTCGCATCGCACGATCTCAACTGGGCCGCCGCGTACAGCGATCGCATGCTCGTGATGCGTGAGGGGACGCTCGCGCTCGATGCCGCGCCGCGCGACGTGATGCGCACGGAAGTCGTGAGCGAGCTCTTCGGCTTCGACGCGCGCATCAGCGACGGCTGGCTGGTTCCAGTCCAGCGGTAAACGCCGCCGGACGTACTCCGTCCAAGAGGCATGAAACGGTTTCTCCTCCTCGCGGCCTGCGTTCTTTTCACCGCAACGTCCTCCGCACTCAGCGAACGCGAGCGCGCGCAACATGCGCTCGACCGCCTCGCGTTCGGAGGGAAGCCGGGCGACGTTGATGTGGTGATGCGCATCGGCGTCGACAAATGGATCGCGCAACAGCTGCATCCGGAGCGGATCGCCGATCAGGCGGTCGACGTACGCCTCGCGCAGTACGCGACGCTGTCGATGTCGAGCGCGCAGATCTTCGATCAGTTCGAGAAGCCGATCCTCGAGGCGCGCCGCGCGAAGAAGAACAATCCGGACGAGGCGCGCGAGATGATCGCGCCGCAGAATCGGCCGCGCCGGCTGATCGCCGACCTCAGCGCGCAGCGCCTCATCCGCGCGACGGATTCGGAGCGCCAGCTCAACGAGGTGATGGTCGACTTCTGGCTGAATCACTTCAACGTCTTCGCGCAGAAGGGACTCGACCGCGTGCTCATCACGAGCTACGAGCGCGACGTCATCCGCCCGCGCGTGTGGGGAAAATTCGAGGACCTACTGCTGGCGACCGCGAAGTCGCCGGCGATGCTCTTCTATCTCGACAATGCCCGCTCGCGGAACGGCGCGATCAACGAGAACTACGCGCGCGAGATCATGGAGCTGCACACGCTGGGCGTCGACGGCGGTTACACGCAGAAGGACGTGACCGAGCTGGCGCGCGTCTTCACCGGCTGGTCGATCCGGCGGCCGAATGAAGGCGAAGGCTTCGTCTTCCGCCGCTTCGCTCACGATCGCGGCGAGAAGACAGTCCTCGGCGTGCACTTCCGCGCCGGCGGCGGCATGGAAGAAGGGGAGCGGATGATCCATCTGCTCGCACACCATCCCGCGACCGCGCATCACATCGCCTATCAACTCTGCCAGCGCTTCATCGCCGACGAGCCGCCGGCGTCCGCGGTCGAGCGCGTGGCGAAGGTGTTCCTCGCCAGCGACGGTGACCTGCGCAGGACCGTGCAGGCGGTCATCGATAGTCCGGAGTTCTGGCAGCCGAAGTACTACCGCGCCAAGATGAAGACGCCGTTCGAGTACGCGGTGTCGGCGATCCGCGCAGTCGGTGGCTGCATCGACGATCCGCTCCCCGTCGCGCGCCAACTGCAGCAGATGGGGGAGGGGCTGTATCTCTCGCAGCCGCCCACCGGCTACTCCGACACTGCCGCGGCGTGGAGCAGCAGCGGCGGCCTGATGGCCCGCCTCAACTTCGCCACCGCGCTCGCGGAAAACAAGCTGCCCGGCGTGCGCACGCACAACAGCGATCCGAAGAAGACCGCGCTGTTCCTCGGATCACCGGAGTTTCAAAAGCAATGATCGACCGCAGATTTTTCCTCAAATCCTCCGGCCTCGCCCTCGTCGGCGGTGCCCTCATTCCGAACGTGTTCGTGAAGATGGCGAACGCCGCGACGACGAAAGGCCGCAAGACCGTCGTCGCGATCTTTCAGCGCGGCGCGGTCGACGGTCTCAATGTCGTCGTGCCGTACGGCGAGCAGGCGTACTACGCGGCGCGGCCGAACATCGCCATCGCGCGTGACGCGGTCATCGATCTCGACGGCTTCTTCGGCATGCATCCGTCGCTCGCCTCGCTCGCGCCGTACTGGAAAGACCGCTCGCTCGCGTTCGTGCAGGCGGTCGGCTCGCCCGACGCGACGCGCTCGCACTTCGACGCGCAGGACTTCATGGAGTGCGGCACGCCCGGCGTGAAGACGACGGACAGCGGCTTCCTCGCCCGCGCTGTCCATGGCACGTCTCCGCTGCGCGCGGTCTCCCTCACGCCGACGCTGCCGCGCATCATGAGCGGCCCCGCGGGCGCAGTGGCGATGAGCGAGATCTCCCGCTTCGGTGTGCCGGGCGAGGTCTCGCCGATGTTCGAGCAGATGTACGGCAGCGCCTTCGACGCCGCGAAGCTCCTGAAATCGACCGCGCCGCAGAAACTGCAGCCGGAGAACGGCGCGCAATATCCGGCGAACCCGCTGGCGAATTCGCTCAAGCAGATCGCGCAGCTGATCAAGTCGAACGTCGGCCTCGAGGTCGCATTCGCCGACGTCGGCGGCTGGGACACGCACGCCGGCGAAGGCGCCGCGCAGGGCCAGCTCGCCAACAACCTCCGCAACTTCAGCGACTCCATCGCCGCCTTCATCCGCGACCTCGGCTCGCGCATGGGCGACGTCGTCCTCGTGACCATGTCCGAGTTCGGCCGCACCGTCCGCGAGAACGGCAACCGCGGCACCGACCACGGCCACGCCAACTTCATGCTCATCGCCGGCGGCGGCGTGAAAGGCGGGAAGGTGCACGGCCAATGGCCCGGCCTGAACACGCTCTACGAAAACCGCGACCTCCCCGTGACCACCGACTTCCGCGACGTGTTCGCCGAGGTACTGACGAAGCAGCTGGGCGTTGGATCAATGAAAGCAGTGTTCCCGAATTACCAGCCGAAGTGGCGAGGAGTGCTGGCGTAGCGCGATAATTCACGCATGGCTGCAAGACTGCGCACGCACGCAACGTATGCCGATCTGTTGCGAGTGCCGGACGATCGCATTGCGGAAATCGTCGACGGTGAGCTCTTCATGTCGCCGCGGCCGGGTGGGTCGCATGCGCGGTTCACCACGGCCCTCACGATGGATCTCGGCTCGGCCTATGACCGGCGCGTGAATGGTCCCGGCGGCTGGATCTTCATTTTTGAGCCGGAACTCCATCTCGGATCCGATGACGTGCTCGTTCCCGATCTCGCCGGGTGGCATCGCGATCGATTGCCGCAGATTCCGAAGAGCCACATCTTTCCGGTTGCTCCTGATTGGATTTGCGAAGTTCTTTCGCCATCGACCCGCCGTCTCGACCTGACGAAAAAGCTTCCGGTCTACGCGCGCGAAGGCGTATCGCACGCGTGGCTCATCGATCCACTCGAGCGGACCGCCGAGATCCGCCGCCTGCAGAATCAGCAGTGGCTCGTCATCGCCACCTACGCGGGCAACGACAAATTTCGCGCGGAGCCGTTCGAGCTCGTGGAGATCGACCTTCCCTCGATCTGGGGCGAGGACGAGAACTAGTCCACCTTCCACCGCGCGAGCATCGCCGACACGCACGCGAGCACGGCGCATCCGATCCAGAGGGCGTTCGGGCTCCTTTGAAACACCAGCGTGCCGACGGACGGTCCGATGACCAGCGCGAGCGCCCACGAGAAGACCCACATTCCGTTGTAGCGGCCGCGGTATTGCTCGGGCGCCAGGTGAGTCACGTAGGCGCCGGTCACGGGGGCGGCGATCATTTCGCCGACGGTCCAGACCACGACGGTTGCGGCGAGGGCGGGGACGCTGTGCGCGAGGCCGGTGAGGGCGATGCCGATGCCGGAGAAAAAATATCCGATCGCGATCAGGCGCTGCGGCGGGTAGTGCTGGATCCAGTTCGTGATCAGCAGCTCCAGCGCGATGATCAGCACGCCGTTGATCGACAGCAGCAGGCCGTACGTCGAGCTGCTGTGGCCGCAGCGCTCGACCCAAAGCGGGAACGTCGAGCCGGTCTGGAAATCGACCGCGGTCACGATTGTCGTCGCGGCGAGGAAGAGCATGAAGCGGCGGTCGCGGAACGCGATGCGGAACGCCTCGCCGAAGCGCTCATCGACGCGCGCCGGACGCAAGCCGTGCGGCAGGAACGCGAGCGCGATCAGGCCGTAGCCGACTGACGTCGTCGCATCGCCGACGAACAGCAGCAGGAACGAACGGTCGGCGAGGAAGCCGGCCGTCGCCGGACCGGCGGCCCAGCCGAGGTTCACGGCGAAGCGGTACATGGCGAAGGCGGTGACGCGTTGTTCCGGCGTCACCAGGTCGCCGATCAGCGCGCTCGCGGCGGGGCGATAGAGCTCCGCGGCGAAGCCGGCCACCGTCGCCAGCGTCACGATCGCGCCGTACACGCGCGCCTGCGACAGCGCGAGCATCGCCGCCGACGAGCAGAACATCGAGATCGCGATCGTGTTGCGGCGGCCGACGCGATCGGCCAGATGGCCGCCGGCCAGCGACGCGATCAGATGTCCGCTGCCGTATGCCGCCAGCGCGAGGCCCGCGCGCGACGCGCTGTAGCCGAGGCGCGTGAGGTAGAGCACGAGGAATGGCACGACGAACGTGCCGAAGCGATTGACGAACGTGCCGAGGAAGAGGATCCAGGCCGGAGCGGGGAGCGTGCGGAGATGCTGGCGGATGCTGACTATGCGCCCATCTCTCCGAGCGACTTGATGAAGCGCTGCACCAGCTGCTCGTCGAACTGCGTGCCCGCTCCTTCGCGCAGTTTCGCCACCGCGTCCTCGCGCGAGATCGACGGCTGGTACGAGCGTTCGCTCGTCATCGCCACCCAGGCGTCGCAGATCTGGATGATGCGCGACGGCACGGGAATCTGATTGCCGGCGAGGCGGCTCGGATAGCCGCGGCCGTCGACGCGCTCGTGATGCCGCAGCACCGCCTGCGCGATCTCCGGTCCGAGCATCGGCTCGACGATCGCGGCGCCGACGATCGGATGCTCGGCCACGCCGCGCAGCTCCTCCGCCGTCAGGTTGGGACGCTTGTACAGCCGGTCGTAATCGAGCAGGCGCATGCCGACGTCGTGTACCAGTGCGGCGATGCGCACCGTCTCCACCTGCGTCGGCGGCATCTCCAGCAGGATGGCGAAGCGCTGCGCGATCACCGACACCGAGCGGCAATGCTCGACCAGCTCCGGATAGCGTTGAAAGTCCGGCTCCAGCAACTTCTCCGCGATCGTCTGCCGGTCATTGCGGCCCGAGCTCGCGGCGATCGCCGCTTCCACCGAATGCTCCACCTGCCGCAGGAAGATGTGCAGCGCGCGTTGCGCCTGCGCTTCCGGCGTCCGCTCGAATGCCACCGTCAGCACGAGTCCTTCGACCGATTGCGCGTTCACCGGCGCGCTGAGGATCGTCGAGATCCCGGCCGCGCTCACCGGCACCACCTGCACGCCGAACGGGTAGATGAGGTTCGGCTTCGGCGGCGTCATGTGCGGCTGGTTCGCGCGCTTGAGCCACGCCTGCAGGTGTGTCTGCAGCATCTCCATCGCGTCGTCCGTGACGGTGGCGATGGCGACGATCGACTGCGGATTGTTGACGTGGCCGACCGCGGTGAAGCAGGCGAGCACCGCGCCCGGAATCGCGAGCGTCGCGGGGAGCAGCAGCCGCACGACTTCGAGGTCGCGCTCCGTCAGCACGCGCTTTCCGGAGACCTGCATCAACTGCCGTTTCGCCATGTACTCGCGCGCGGCGGCGATGGCGCGCGTCGCGTTCGGCGAGATGTCGTGCGGGCTGGCGACGCCTTGCCGTTGCTGCGGTTGCTGCGGTTGCTGCGCGGCGGGCGGCGTCATCACCTGCGGCAGATGTCCGACCGAAGGCGGCGGCACGCGCTGCGGCTGATCGGCCAGCGACACCGGCGCGATGCCGAAGAGGTTCTTCGAACCGAGGAGCGCGAGCATGTCGTCGGCGATCTTCTTCGCCGCCTCGATGTCGGGCGTGTCGAACGGTTTCTTTCCCGCCTTGTCGCGCATGTCGATGAAGCCGACGAGGCGTCCGCGCGAAAAGAGCGGCGTCGCCAGCAGGCGGTCGGTGCCCTGGCGGAAGAGAAGCTCGGAAAAGCGCGCGTCGGTGCCGAGTCCGTTCACGTAGAACGCGTTGCGGCGGACGGCGAGGCGGTCGACGAGGTCATCGCTCGCCTTCACGATTTTTCGCTGATCGTCGGTGAAGCGGTAGTGCGTGACCAGCTCGTACGTTTTTTCGTTGAGGTCGTGCGAGGTCGAGAGGTAGAGCGCCGCTTTCGTGGCCTGCACGTGCTCCACGCAGCCGTAAAGGATCTGCTTGAGCTGCGGCTCGATCGACTTGAGCTCGGAGAGCATGGCCAAACGACAAGTATAGCGACGCTATTCGAACTCGAATCGCACGCGCTGCCGGAGATGGCCGAGGATCGCTCCCAGCACGGCGCCGGTCGTGTTCCAGATCACGTCGTTCACGTCGGCCACGCGCGTCGGGAGAAAGTACTGCCATGCCTCGATGGCCAGCGAGAACGAGAGGCCGCCGAGGACCGTCAGCACGTACGTCTGCATCGTCGGACGCTCGAGCGTGTAGAGGCTGATGAACGTGAGGAAGCCCCACGGGACGAACAGCAGCACGTTCGCGATGATCGGCATCACGATCACGGCCACGATCTGCGTCGATACGGGACGATGCTCGAGGCGATGCGAGAGATGCCGCAGGTCCTCGAACGGAACCGGATCGATCTTCGAGTAGCTCTTGCCCGAGGTGTAGACCGTCACGGTCACGATCGTCGCCGTCACCAGCAACAGCAGGAGGATGGTGATGGGCCGGCGGACGGTGACGAGCAAGATGGCCAGCCTATCGCGTCGGCGGCTCCGAGTTGTAATAGAACATCGCCGTCACCCGCTCGCTCGGCATCGGGAAATCCTTCGGCAGCGGGTTGAGCGGCGACGAATTCTCGATCGCCTTCTTTGCCGCGAAGTCGTACGGCGGGATGCCGGAGCTGTTGAGGATCGTCACGTCGGTGATCTGGCCGTCGCGATGGATCGTGAAGCGGATCGTGACCACGCCCTGCATGCCGGTGCGGAGGAGGTCGGGCATCACGCTCATCCAGTTCACGCGGATGCGGGCGACCATCGACTGCGCGTAATCGCCCCAGTCGTACCACGACGTCTCGAATGAGATCGGCCCTTCGCTGGCGAAGCCCTTGGATCCGCCGCCGGCGTTGCCGAGGTCCGGGCCCTGCTCGCCGGTGCCGAGCGAGGCGACCTTGCCGACTTCCTTGATCGCGCTCTTCCAGTCGATCGAGCCGCCGGTCCGCTGCACCGCGGGTTTGATCAATTGCGACATCGACTGCGACTGCGAGATCGGTTGCTGTTGCGATTGCTGCTGCTGGTTGGGGTCGTTCGACGGCTGCTGCGCCTGCTGCATCACTTGCGGCTGGGCGGGGGAGGGACGGCGGCCGTTGCCCGACGGCGACTGCGGCGTGTACATGTGGCCGTTGCCCGGATTCAACGTCGGCTGGTCGCCGGTCGGATGCGGCGCGCTCGCCTTGCGGTTCGCGTCGGAGAACTGCGGCGAATCGACCTGTTGCTGGAGCTTTTTGCCGGGCGCTTCGACGAACTGCCGGTCCTGCTGCGGGTTCTGCCGGATGAGCTCGACGTAACGCGCGATCGGCGGGGCGCTGTCGCCAGCCGTGACCGGATGGTAATTGATCACGATCCAGGCGATCAGGAGGACGTGGACGATGAGCGAGACGATGACAGCGATGCTGGCACCGCGACGCGGCTCCTGCCCCTCGGCCAGAACCGCGAGATCGATGCGCTCTTCCACTTCCCGACTAGAAAAAATCCGTCCGTTGTTTTGTTCCATTGGCCCCGCACGCTTGCGGCGAAATTCACTTTGTACGGCGGTCACGCAACCGTAAGTGCGATCTCACGTACACTGCTCTCAGGATGTCCGAAGTCATCACACCGCCGCCGCCCCCGCCTCCACCGCCGCCCTCGCCGGAGCAGCCGAAGGCAGCCTTCGACTTCGTGAAACCGTTTGCCTTCGTGTTTGAAGACGCGCGCTGGATCAACAAAGTTCTGATCGGCGGATTGTTTCAACTCCTGGCGATGGTCCTGGTCGGCATTCCCTTCCTGCTCGGCTATCTGGCCAAGCTCGTACGTAATGTAATCGCCGGAGCCACCCTTCCGCTCCCCGAATGGGACGACCTCGGCGAAATGTTCAACGAAGGGTTACGTCTGATCGGGATCGGCATCCTCTACATGATCCCCTTCTTCATCATCATCTGCATGGCCATGATCCCGGCGATCTTCGTCGGCATGATCGGCCAGCACAGCCACGCCGATTACGATCCTTCGGGCCCGATGATGGCCTGCGTCTGGTGCCTCCTCTTCCCGCTCGGGCTGGTCTACGCGCTCTGGCTGCCGGCCGCGTTCCTCTACGCGATGGTCGAGGAGCGCTTCGGCGCCGCGTTCGACTTCGCCCGCATCTGGCGCTTCATCAGCAACAACGTCGGCAACTACCTGCTGGCCATCGTGGTGATGTTCGTGGCCCGCTTCGCGTCCGGCTTCGGCATCATCCTCTTCTGCATCGGGATCGTCTTCACCGTCTTCTGGGCGATGTGCGTCACCTTCTATGCGTTCGCGCAGACGTGGCGCCTGGCGACGGTGAAGTGAGCCGCGACACCCGGATCGCGGCACTCTGTCTGGCCACGCTGGCGCTGATCATCCTCACCTCGTCCGTCACCGCGACCTTCGCCATCGCGCACGGCGCGCCGGCGATGCTCCGCTGGCCGTTCAAGATCATGTGTCACGGCATCCCGCATCGCTGCCTGACGATTTTCGATACGCCGATGCCGATTTGCGCCCGCTGCACCGGAATCTACGTGGGATTTCTTTCCGGATTGCTGCTTTTCCCGATGTTCCGGCGGGCGAGCGAACGGGTCATGCGCATCGTCATGACGGTCGTCGCGGTGCCGATGCTGATCGACGGCGTGACCCAGGCCGCCGGCCTTCGCGAAAGCACGAATCCGCTTCGTCTGGCGACGGGACTAACCCTCGGCGCGGCGTTCGGTTTGTGGGTGCTCGTTTCGATCGAAACACGCGCACGACAACGATTTGCAGAATCTTGACGACCCACCACCGGTGGGTTACGCTTCGATGACACCCACGTCCAGCCGGGTCACTTCCTCACGACGGCTGCCGTCGGTTTCTGGGACAAATTCTGGTCGAGTTATCGGAGACAAATGGCCTTCCAGGGATCTCTAAAAGAACTGCCGCTCCCGGACATCATTCAACTGGTGAGTGTCTCGGGCAAGACCGGCAAGTTCACGCTCTCCCGTGACACCGACCGCGGCTTCATCTACCTCAAAAACGGCCAGATGGTGCATGCGCTGGTCGGCGATCTGATCGGCGAGGAAGCGATCTACGCGCTCGCCATCTGGAACCAGGGGGAGTTTCAGTTCGCCCCCGGCGAAGAGCCCGACCGGCAGACCATCACGAAGTCGAACACCAATCTGTTGATGGAAGCGGCGCGGCGCCTCGACGAGTGGCGCGTGCTGTCGAAGAAGATCCCGTCAGTCGACTACGTCCCCGAGCTGATGGTGCGCGAGAACCGGCACGAGCAGATCACGCTGAACCCGCAGGAGTGGATGCTGATCACGCGCATCGACGGCCATCGCTCGATCACCGAGATCGGGCGCGCGCTGAACATGTCGTCATTCGACGTGGCCAAAATCCTCTACGGGATGATCACCGGCGAGCTGGTGCAGTTAAAAAAAAAAATTGATCGAGACCCCGATCAGGAAAATGGCGAGCTAGTCGACCTCGCCGCTCGCATCCGCGCGGTGGCCGAGGAGTTCATCGGCGACAGCGCGCACAAGACGATCGAGAAGCACTTCCTCCACGCGCTCGACAGCATCATGAACGGCGACGGAGAGCGCGCCGTCGACACCATGATCGAAGAGTTCGAAAAGACCGCGTCCCTCCTGCGCGGCCTCGCGGTCACCGAGCAGCTGCGGTCGCGGATCACCGAGATCCGCGCGTTGGCTTCCTAAGTTGCTCTGGTTCGTCATCATCCTTCTGGCATTCATCACCGCCGCGGCGATCATCCGCCGCCGGGCGCGTGCGATCCACGCGTCCGGTCCCGTGCGCAACTGGTCGATCCCGAAGTCGTGGGCGGTGGCGGAAGGGCGGCACGAAGGGAAATCGGTGGCGACGCGCTTCAACGTCGCGCTGCGCCCGATCGCCGGACGCGACGAGTTCCCCGACCGCCTCGGCATCATCGCCCCGCTGCGCCACGCGAACGACCGCGGCTTCCCCAACCGCGCGGAGATCAGGGAGCTCGACGCGATCGAGGAGCTGATCGAGAAGCGGATGGGCGGCGGCAACGAGTCGCTCGTCGCCGGCGTCGTCACCAGCAACGGCCTCCGCGAGTTCGTGATTTACACGTCGAACCTCGAGGCCGCGAAAGCGAAAGCGGATGCCGTCGTGCGCGAGGTGACGACGCACGAACTGCAGATCATCGTGCGCAACGATCCGCAGTGGCGCGTGTATCGCACATTCGCGTCGTGAGCATGATTGAAGTCTCCACCATCGGCCGCATCGTCGTTCCCAACGGCGTGCCGCGCGGCTTCGCGCTTTTCTATACCACGCGCGATTTTCGCGGCGTGCTGAACCCCGAGGTGGCGCGCGGGTTGACCGGGTTCATCGAAGAGCGCTTCGGCATCGCCTGCGCGCTCACGACCTGCACGCAGGTGCACGGCGCGACCGTGGCCAAAGGTCAGAATGAAGCACGCTGGTCCGAGTGCGACTCGTGCGATGCGCTGTACACCACCGCATCGAAATCCGCTCTCGGTATCAAGGTTGCAGATTGCCTCCCCGTGACCCTGATCGATCCCGTGCACTCGGTCATCGCGAACATTCACTCCGGTTGGCGCGGCGCGGCGCAAGGCATCACGGCGCGCACCCTCGCCACTCTCGAAAATGAGACGCGATTCGCCCCCTCCGCCGCCCGCGCGTGGCTGGGGCCGACCATCCGCGTCTGCTGCTTCGAGGTAGGCAACGAAGTCGCCGTGCAGTTCGACGAGCATTACGTCGATCGTGCGCACGCGAAGCCGCATCTCGACATCGCGGCGTTCACGAAAGACGTCCTGCGCGAGCGCGGCTTCGGCGATGACTCCATCGTCGACACGGAGCTCTGCACGCGCTGTGACGGCTCGATCTTTCACTCCTATCGCCGCGACGGAAAGGGCGGCGGCCGGAACCTGGCGATCGTCGCGCAGTGAGCCGCATGCCTTCGCATTTCAAGCTGCGCATCCCGAAGCGCCGCACCGTCTTCCGGACGCTGTCGGTCGTCGTGGTCGTCGTTCTCGTGACCATCGGCGCCCTCGGCGCGTGGGTCTACAAACAGTCGGTCGGCCGCTTCGAAGTGCGCCGCCTCTCGCTCCCCACGCGCATCTTCGCCGACTTCACGCCGCTCCGCGCCGAGACGCCGCTGCAGGTCGACGACCTCCTCGAAAAACTGAGCCGCCTCGGCTACCGCGAGACGCAGGGCGTCACGCAGCCGGGCGAATTCGCCTCATCGAAAAACGCCGTCGACATCTACACGCGCGACTTCACGCATCCCAGCGGCCACTATCCCGCGCAGGTCGTTCACGTCACGTTCAAAGGAAACATGATCGACTCGGTCAGCGCGTCGAACGCGGCGCTCGAGCCGGAGCTGCTGACGTCGATCCTCTCCGATCAGCTGGAGAATCGCCGTCCCGTCCAGCTGTCGCAGGTGCCGAAGTCGCTGCAGGATGCGGTGGTCGTCACCGAAGACATTCGCTTCTGGCACCACCCGGGCATCGACCCGCTCGGCATCTTCCGCGCCGTCTTCCGCAACATGCGCGCGGGCGGCGTCGCCGAAGGCGGCTCGACGCTGACGCAGCAGCTGGTCAAGAACTACTACCTGACGAGCGAAAGAACGTTTCGCCGCAAAGTGGTCGAGGCCTTCATGGCCGTGATCCTCGACGCGAAGTACTCCAAGCAGGAAATCCTCGAGGCCTACCTCAACGACATCTACCTCGGCCGCAACCGCTCGATCTCCATCATGGGCGTCGGCGAAGCGGCGCGCTTCTACTTCGGCAAGCCGGTGGCGGAGCTCGCTCCCGCGGAGTCGGCGCTCCTCGCCGGCATGATCCGCAGCCCGAACAACTATTCGCCGTTCGCGAACCCCGACCGCGCGCTGAGCCGCCGCGCGACGGTCCTCGGCCTGATGCTGCAGAACAAGAAAATCGATCAGGCGACGTACCAGCAAGCGATGAACACGCCGCTGCCGCGCCGTCCCTCGCGCGAGCGCAGCGGCCTCTCGTCGATCCCGTTCTACGTCGACCGCGTGCTGCAGGAGATGGCCCGCGACTACGGCATCAAGGACGTCAAAGGACGCGGCCTGCAGATCTACACCGCGATCGACCTCACCGCGCAGGACACCGCCGCGCGCACGATCGAGTCGGGCATCGCGAACCTCGAGCGCGGCAGCCGCCGCCTGCGGCGTGCACAGAGTCCGTTGCAGGGGGTGCTGATCCACGTCGACGTCCCGACAGGCGAGATCCGCGCGCTGGTCGGCGGCCGCAACTACGACGTCTCGCAGTTCAACCGCGCGCTGAACTCGAAGCGGCAGGTCGGCTCGCTCTTCAAGCCGTTCGTCTATCTCACCGCGTTCGAGCCGAGCCTGACGTCGCTGCCGAACGCCATCACGCCGGCCACGCTGGTCAGCGATTCGCGCTTCATCCTCAAGCGCCGTTTCTCCGCCGACTGGTCGCCGCGCAATTACGAGGACGCGTACCACGGCACGGTCACGGTGCAGCGCGCGCTCGAGCAGTCGATGAACTCCGCCTCGGTGCGCATCGGCCTCGCCTGCGGCATCGATCCGATTTTGAAGACCGCGCACACGCTCGGCGTGCAGACCGACATCGACAACGCCAATCCGTCGGTGATCCTCGGCGCGGTCGGAGTGCCGCCGGTCGAAATGGCCGACGCGTTCTCGACCATCGCCCGCGTCGGCTCCCGCCTGCCGCTGCGGACCATCCGCTTCGTCACCGACGATCGCGGCCGCGTCGTCTCCGCCGGCGATGCGGTGCAGGCGGTGCAGGTCTTCCCCGCGCGCGACGTCTACGTCCTGCTGAACGTCATGAAGGGCGTGCTCGATCGCGGCACCGCGGCCGGCGCGCGCTCGCTCGGCTTCCGCCTCACCGGCGCCGGCAAGACCGGGACGACGAACGATGCGCGCGACGCGTGGTTCATCGGCTTCACGCCGCAGACGCTGGCGCTGACCTGGATCGGTTTCGACGACAACTCGATCGTCGGACTCTCCGGCGGCCAGGGCGCGGTGCCGATCTGGACGCGCTACATGCAGCAGGTGACGGCGGGACAGAAGAACGTCGATTGGGCGCCGCCGGGCGGCGTCGAGATGGTGCAGATCGATGAGATGAGCGGCGGCCTGGCCACACCGAATTGTCCGCGCAACGCGATCGTCACCGACGCGTTCAAGGGCGGCACCGCGCCGGCGATCCCCTGTCCGCTGCATTCGCCGCAGGCCGTGCCGCCTCCCGCGGTCGATGCGTTCGGCAACCCGATCGCGCTCGATACGACCGGCCTCACGCCGTCACCCGAGGCGACGACGACCGCGGCGCCGCCACCGGATTCGACGCTGACCGGCGGCGTGTTCAGGACCGACACGACGTCGACGTCGATGCAGCCGCAGCCCATGCCGCCGATGCCGCAGCAGCGACCGTCGCCGGAGCCGCAGCAACCGCCTCCGCCGCAGACCGACACGTCATCGACGACCAGCAGCGCGCAACCGCCTCCGACGAACACGTCGACGCAATGAGGTTGCGGCGGTCATGCGAGAGCTCAAGCTCCACCTCCGGCGCGCGATCCCGCTGATCATCTTTCTCGGGCTCGTCGTCCATTTCATCCTGCCGCGCTTCGCCACCATCGAGCACTCCGCGTCGATCATCCCGACGATGGTCCCGTGGGCCATCGCCGCGGCGATCATCGCGCAGGTGCTGAGCTACGTCTCGAACGGCGCGGTGCTGCAGTGCGTAGTGCACGTCGCCGGCGGCAAGCTGCCACTGAGGCGCGCCGCGGTGATCGAAGTCGGCGCCGCGACCATCAGCCTCGTCGCGGCCGGCCCGGTCGGTTTCGGCGCGGCGATTTACAAGTGGGTGAGCCGCATCACGACAGTCGAATCGGCCGCCGTCGCCGCCTGGCTGCCGGGGGTCTTCGACACCTCGGCGCTGATCCTCGCGGCGCTGATCGGCGCGCTGGAGCTGCTGCACGTCCACCAGCTCTCGCGCGCCACCGAGATCGCGCTGATCGGCGTCATCTCGACGCTGATCGTCGTCATCATCGGCGCGTTCGTCATGCTGGCGAAGCCGCGCTGGCTCGAGCTCATCGCGCGGCGCTTCCACCTCGACGTCGATCCCGACGCCGTGCGCGGCGCGTGGATGAAGCTGCGCAGCGGCGCCTGGATCCACGTCGCGATCCGCTCCCTCCTCACCATCGCCTTCGACATGCTGACGCTCTACTTCGCGTTCCTCGCCGCGCGCCAGCCGCTGCACTTCACCGTGCTGCTCGCCGGCTACGGCGTCCCGGTCCTGCTCGGCCGCTCCAGCTTTCTGCCGGGAGGAATCGCCGTGATCGAGATCGGCATGTCGGCCGTCTTCGCCGGCCTCGGCATCGACACGCAGGTCGCCATCGTCGCCGTACTGACGTACCGCCTGATCTCCTTCTGGCTGCCGACGCTGATCGGGATTCCGATCGCGGTCGCGTTCACTCGCGGTACGTCACCCGCACGTCCTTCACCACCACCTCGTCATCCGACGCCGTCTCGATGATCAGCCAGTCGCCCGCGACGTGGTGTCCGTCGATGCTGAACGTCCGGCCGTCGCGCGGGATGTCGATGTAGTCGCGCAGCACTTCGCTGTCGACGCGCACGCGCAGCTGCCCGCCGGCCTTCGCGCCGACGTTGTCGTGCGCGTAGAAACGGACGGAGCTGACGCTCCCGCCGTGCAGCGGGATGCGGATCTTCGCGCGCGAGCCGCCGCACTCGGAGCCGCCGATGCAGCCACCCGCATCACGCGTCTCGCGCTCCGCGCCGTAGCTGCGGCCGCGGTCGTGATCGTGATCGCGATCGCGGTCATGCTCGTACTCACGCTCGTCGCGGCGCCGCTCCTCGCGTCCGTAGAGCACGGCGATGTCGCTGATCACGACCTCGTCATCGCTGGCGGTGCTGATGGTGAGGCGCGAGCCGAACACGTGATCGACGTCGAACTCGTGCCGCTTGCCGTCGCGCGAGACGTCGACGTACGACGCGACGTTGTGATCGTCGATGCGGACGTGCAGCTTGCCGTCGGCACGCGCGCCGACGTTGTCGCGGGCATAGAAACGGATGCCGAGGACCGGCCGGTCCTCGAGGGCGATGGAGATACGGTTGCCATTCTGCCGGCATTGCGAGCCGCCGATGCACTGCTCCGCATGGCCGTAGCTCTTCCACCCCTCGCGATCGCGCTCCCATCTGCGCTCCTGCGCGAACGTAAGCACCGGGACGACCAGCAGCAACACGAGCATGAGACGACGCATAAAACGACCTCCGCGCGCTATTTTAACGTTGCGATGTACGCGTTCGTCATCGGCGATTTCTTCCGGCGCCGCCGCCGCGGTCCGCGCTACGAACGCGACGAAATGCCCGAGGGCCCGCTGCTGCAGGTGATCTTCATGTGGCTCCTCCTCGCCGCCGGCGGCCTCCTCGGCGCGTTCGCCGTCGCCGCATTTTTCCTCGACCTCGGCCTTGGCGTGGCCATCGTCTGCGCGATCCTCGCGCCGCTCTGCTTGTGGAGGGCGATGGTCCTCTGGTGGCGGCTCACGCGCGGCGCGGGGCAATGAGCTCGGCGATCTCCGTCAGCGCCGCCGGATCATCGATCGTCGCCGGCACGGTGTACGCCGTCCCGTCCGCGATCTTCTTGATCGTCCCGCGGACGATCTTTCCCGAGCGCGTCTTCGGTAAGCGCTTCACGATCGTCGCGGTGCGGAACGACGCCACCGCTCCGATCCGCTCGCGCACCAGCGCGATCAGCTCGCTCACGATCGTGACGTGATCGCGCGCCACGCCCGACTTCAGCACCACGAGTCCCACCGGCACCTCGCCCTTGATCGCATCGGCGACGCCGACCACCGCGCACTCCGCGACGTCGCGATGCGATGCCAGCACTTCCTCCAGCGCGCCGGTGGAGAGCCGATGGCCCGCGACGTTGATGATGTCGTCGGTGCGGCTCATGATCCAGAGATAGCCGTCGTCGTCTTTGATCCCGGCGTCGGCGGTCTGGTAGTAGCCGGGATACGTCGCCAGGTACGACTTGATGAAATCGTCGTCGCGCTTCCACAGCGTCGGCAGGCATCCCGGCGGCAGCGGCAGTTTGATCGCGACATTGCCGATCTTCCCGGCCGGCAGTTCTTCGCCCGCCTCGTCGAGGATGCGGACGTCGTAACCGGCGACCGGCTTCGTGCACGAGCCGGCCTTCACCGGGAGGCGCTCGATGCCGATGCAGTTCGCGCCGATCGGCCAGCCGGTCTCGGTCTGCCACCAGTGATCGATCACGGGAACGCCGAGGCGCTGCTCGGCCCATTGCAGCGTGTCGGGATCGCAGCGCTCGCCCGCGAGGAAGAGCGTGCGGAAGCGGCTCAGGTCGTACTTTTTGATGTAGTCGCCGTTCGGGTCATCGCGCTTGATCGCGCGGAACGCCGTCGGCGCGGTGAAGAGTGTCGACACGTTGTGCTGCGAGATCACGCGCCAGAACGCGCCGGGATCGGGCGTGCCGACCGGCTTCCCTTCGTAGAGGATCGTCGTGCAGCCGTGGAACAGCGGCGCGTAGACGATGTACGAATGCCCCACCACCCAGCCGATGTCCGATGCGGCCCAGTACACGTCGCCCGGCTCGACGCCGTACACGTTCTTCATGCTCCACCTGAGTGCGACGAGGTGTCCGCCGTTGTCGCGCATGACGCCTTTCGGGACTCCCGTCGTTCCGGATGTGTAGAGGATGTACAGCGGGTCGGTGGCGGCGACCGGCACGCAGTCGGCCGGCTGCGCGCTTTTCATCAGGACGTCCCAGTCGAGGTCGCGCTCGCCGAGTTCGGCGGGGCACTCCGGCCGCTGCAGGATCACGCAGCGCTCCGGCTTCGACGGCGAAAGCTCGATCGCTTCGTCGAGCAGCGGCTTGTACGGGATGATGCGCCCCGGCTCGATGCCGCAGGTCGCGGAGACGATGACTTTCGGTTGCGCGTCGGCGATCCGCTTGGCCAGCTCCTGCGCGGCGAAGCCGCCGAAGACGACGGAGTGGATCGCGCCGATGCGCGCGCAGGCGAGCATGGCCACGACGGCGGCGGGGACCATCGGCATGTAGATCACGACGCGATCGCCTTTCGTAACGCCGAGGGAGGCGAGCGCGCCGGCGAAGCGGGCGACGTCGTCGCGCAGCTCGCGGTAGGTGAATGTGCGGACGGTGTTCGTCAGCGGACTGTCGTAGATCAGCGCCGCCTGCTCGCCGCGTCCGCGCTCGATGTGGAGATCGAGCGCGTTGTAGCAGCTGTTCGTGATGGCGCCCGCGAACCAGCGATAGAACGGCGCCTTCGTCCGGTCGAGCACCTGCCCGGGCTTGCGGTACCAGAAGACGTCTTCCGCGGCCTGACCCCAGAAGCCTTCCGGATCACTGATGGAGCGCGCATACACGTCGTCGTATGACATGTCACAGATTAGGGGGCAGGTTGCGGGGCGAGGCAATGTGTTTCGTCACAGGGGGATGTGATGGGGCGGGGGGATCAGGCGCCCGGCGAGAGGTGCTCTTCGACCCATCTCGTGAATTCTTCCAGCGCCAACGCTCCTGAGGCGACGGCCAAGATCACCCGTTCCTGTTCTTCTACAGGGGCGGCGAGTTCCCGGCTGTTGAGCACGAGCGTAACCTCGAGCGCCGCGTGCCCAACACGCTTGTTGCCATCAACGAACGGATGGTTGCTTATGAGAAAGAACCCGACAGCCGCGGCTTCAGCAGCCAGCGATGGATAAAGATCTTCGCCGTCGAACGTCTGGCGAGGCTGGGCAACCGAAGATTCGAGAGCTGGCCAATCGCGGACGCCGTCAGACCCACCAGACTGAACGATGATCCTGCGATGAAGCTCAATGATCTCTGCCGTGGAGAGGTAGCGCACTAGGACAGGCGCTCGTACAGTTCGGCGTTCTTCGCCAGCACGTGTCGCGCGGCGCTGTCAAATTCCGCGTCCCTCGCAAGTTTCTCTTCAAGGCTGGCCTGGATCAGTTCTTCGACCGTCACACCACGGGTGTGTGCAGCCGATTCGATGCGCGCGGCGACTTCATCTGGAACGTGAACTTCCAACGTCCTCATCACGTGAAATGTACTCCAAACATCTCGTTTGGACGAGCGTCAGCGAACCGCTCGCCGCGCGCCCAACCCCTACTTCTCCCTCCCCACCGGATACAACATCCACCTCGCATCGAAGTACGGCGAACGCTCGTAAAAAAAGCGCAGACGCTGGTCGGAGCTGGCGCGGAAGGCGGGGTCGCTCTCCAGTTTCTTCTCGAACTCCGCCTTCAGTTTCGGGTCGGCGGCGAGCATCTTTTCGGCGAGTGGCTCCATGACGTAGGTCTCGTAGTACTCGGTGCGCTCGAAGATCTCGTCGAAGAAGCCCCACTGCAGGAACGAATCGATCGAGGCTGGCTCGAGGAGCGTCGCGGCGAGCTCGCCCAGCGGCTGATCGATCGGGATGCGCACCGAGCCGGGGGCGTAGTGCTCGGTATGATGCTCGACCGCCGTCTTCGCGGTCAGCCGCACGTGGCCTTCGAACGGTTCCGTGTCGAACTTCATGTCGTGCAGGCGATAGAGGTCGACTTCGACGTCGCGCGGCTCGAGCAGGCGCTCCATCTGGATGCCGTGCATGCGCAGGCGGTCGATGACGTCGTGCCACGCCGCCGGCACCCAGTACGCCTTCGGCCGCGACACCGACTCCGTCACCTCGTTCTGCTGATAGACCGGCATGCGGATGGTCGTCGGCTTGCCGAGGTATTCAATCTTCGTGGCGCCGCTGATCGCTGATGGCGACGTGCGCGATTCGATGCCGCGGAACTCCATCATCTGCGGCGGCAGTCCCTGCGGCACGCGCCAGGCGAACGGCAGCGGATCGATGCGCAGGTGCGTGTCGTCGCCTTCCGCGCGCTGCAGCTCGCGGCCGCTCATGGCCAGCACGTCGAGCGTCCGTTCCAGCAGCACGAGCGTGCCGAGGACGCGCTGGTCGTACGGCTTGAGCGAATGGTTCTCCACCAGCATCGTGGCCAGGTGGCGCACGTCGCCGTAGCCGGTGGAATAGCGCGCCTGGCCGCTGCCCATCACCAGGCCTTTGGAGAGATCGTTGTCATCGACCGGGAAGATGAGCGGGCCGGGGATGTGGCCCATGCCGTTGAGCGCGCTGTAGAGCGCCGGCTGCAGCGACTGATCGAGCCAGCGCGTGATGTTCGGCGAGTAGCCGCTGCGGTTCCAGCCGAACGTGATGTCGTACTGGTAATCGGCGCCGTCGGTGACGTGCAGGTCGATGTACAAGTCGGGCTGCCATCGATCGATCGCCGACACCATCGCGCGCATTTCCTCGGCATCGAGCTTCGTGTAATCGCGATTCAGGTTGAGGTTGCGCGCGTTGGTGCGCCAGCCGAGGACTTCCGGTCCGCGCTGGTTGATGCGGCCGAACTTCGAGGCGCGCTCGTGGCCGTCGACGTTGAAGATCGGGACGAACAGCAGGTTCACGCGCTCGAGCATGCCGAAGAGCCGGCCGCCGGGACGGAGATCGCGCAGCAGCATCAGCCCCGCATCCTTGCCGTCGATCTCGCCGGCGTGGATGCCGCCCTGCGCGAGCAGCGTCGGCTTGCCGGTGCGATGCAGCGCGTCGGGCATGAAGAGCTGTTCCTTCGACGCGACGACCATCCAGATGTCGCGTCCTTCGGGACTCTTGCCGAGCGACACCATCCGCAGTTGCGGCGCCGCGGCGGTGAGGCGGCGCAGGTACGCGACGGTCTCGTCGTACGACGGCGACGTGCGGAAGTTGCTCTTCTCCGCCGGCGTGATCCACGGATCGTCCGGCTTGACCATCAGGTCGCGCGACTTGCCGTTCCACGGCGTCGCCGGCGGCAGCGGACCTTCGATTTGTGCGGTGAGCGTGGATGCGAGGAGGGTCGACAGCAGGATGCACTGCAGGACGCGCATCGATAGATTGTATGGTGTGAAGATGCACATCCGGCTCGCGCTCGTCACCTTGATGCTGGCGTTTTCAGCACAGTCACAAAACCTCGGCGATGTTTCGTTCGCCAACTCCGGCGCACCCGCGGCGCAGGCGGCGTTCCTGCGCGGACTCGCGCTGCTGCACGACTTCGAGTACGCCGATGCGGCGAAGGCATTCCACGAGGCGCAAACGATCGATCCCGAGTTTTCCATGGCCTTCTGGGGCGAGGCGATGACGTTCAATCATCCGATCTGGTTCCAGCAGGACCTGGCGTCCGCGCGCGCTGCAATGCAGAAGGCTCCAAAGGCGAAGACGGAGCGCGAGCGCGATTACCTCCACACGCTCGATGCGCTGTACGGCGAAGGGACGAAAGAGGAGCGCGATTTCAAGTACGCCGATGCCATGGCCGCGCTGCACGCGAAGTATCCGGACGACGTCGACGCCACCGCGTTCTACGCGCTCTCGCTCCTCGGCACCGCGCACCACGGCCGCGACTTCGCGACGTACATGCGCGCCGCGGCGTTGCTCGAAGAGGTATTCCCCACGCATCGCCGCCATCCCGGCGTGCTGCATTACCTCATTCATTCGTACGACGATCCGATCCACGCGCCGCTCGGGCTGCGCGCCGCGCGTCTGTACGGCGACGTCGCATCGCACGCCGCGCACGCACTGCACATGACCTCGCACATCTTCGTGGCGATGGGGATGTGGGATGACGTGATCGCCGCGAACACGAAGGCGCTCGCCGCGCATCCGATGGATTGCGGCCACTACGCGATCTGGCTGCAGTACGGCTATCTGCAGAAGCGGAAGTTCGACGAGGCGCACGACGTCCTGCTGCGCTGCAAGGCCGCCGTGCCGGGCGACGCGACGAAGGGGACGCCGGTGCGCGCGGAGGATTCGGCGATCGGCGGCTACGCGACGATGCGCGCGCTCTACTTCGTCGACAGCGGCAAGCTCGAGGAAGCGCTGCCGTCGGCGCGCGCCGTGCCGTCGTTCACGATGGCATACACCGACGCGCTGGCGCATCCGACCGCCGAAAACGCCGCGCGCGTGCACGCGCTGGCGAAGGACGCGCTCGCCGCGATCGCGCAACGCAACCTCAGCGATCCGTCGCACCGCGAGCGGATCGAGGTGATCGTGCAGCAGGTCGACGCGCTCGCGCTGATCGCATCCGGCAAACGCGACGAAGGCCTCGCGCTGCTGCAAAAGGCCGCCGAGACCGAGCACTCGATGCCGTTCGAGTTCGGCCCGCCGTCGATCGAGAAGCCGAGCTACGAGCTGCTCGCGGACCAGCTCACCGCCGCCGGGCGGGCGGCGGAGGGGGCGAAGGCGTATCAGGAGCAGCTCGCGCGGACGCCGGGGCGGTGGCTCGCGTCACATCACCTTCTCGATCGTGATCGGTAGGTCGCGCACCCGCTTGCCGGTCGCGTGATAGACGGCGTTCGCGATCGCCGGGCCGACGCCGACGATCCCGATCTCGCCGATGCCTTTCACGCCGATCGGGTTCACGTGCGGGTCGTCCTCCTCCACCATCACGACGTCGATCGGCGGGACGTCGGCGTGTACGGGCAACAGGTACTCGCCGAGGTTGACGTTGGTGAACGTGCCGAGCCGTTTGTCGAAGTGGGTCTGTTCGAGCAGGGCCATGCCGATGCCCTGGATGATGCCGCCGCGGTACTGGCTCAGCGCGGTCTTCGCGTTGAGGATGCGGCCGCCGGCGAAGGCGCTGACGATGCGCCGCACGCGCACCAGTCCGAGATCGGGATCGACGCTCACCTCGGCGAACTGCGCTCCGAACGCATGCGACGCATGCATCTCGTGCTGGTCCGGCTTCGCGTCGAACTGCGTGTCGATCGAGTCGAGGTAATGCTTCGAGAGGATCGTGTGGTAGCTGTCCGCGGTCAGCGTCGACGGATCGATCGAGTCGAGCGCGGCGATCTTCTTCTTCAACTCGTCGCACGCGCCGAACACCGCGGAGCCGACGCTCGCCGCGGTCATCGAGCCGGCGGAGATCGGCGCGTTCGGCAGCGTCGTGTCGCCGTAATCGAAGCGGACGCGCTCGACCGGCACGCCGAGGGTGTCGGCGGCGACCTGCCGCATCACCGTCGCGGTGCCCATCCCCATCTCGTGCGAGCCGGAGCTGACGACGACCGTGCCGTCGGACTTCATCATCGCGCGCGCCGAGGCGGGGGAGCGATGCGTCGGGTAGGTAGCGCTGGCCATGCCCTGGCCGATCAGCAGGCGGCCGTCTTTCATCGAGCGCGGCTCGGGATTGCGGCGCGACCAGCCGATGCGCTCGGCGGCCTGCTGATAGCACTCCTTCAGCGACTTGCTCGACCACGGTTTGCCTTCGATCGGATCGGCGTCCGCGTAGTTGATCAGCCGCAGCTGGACCGGATCGATCTTCAGTTGATACGCCAGCTCGTCCATCGCCGACTCGAGCGCGAACGTGCCGGGCGTGAGGCCGGGCGCGCGCATGTACGTGCCGCTCGGGACGTTCAGCTCGACCACGCGCTGCGTGCCGCGGATGTTCGGCGAGGCGTAGAGCACCTGCGTCGGGCGGGCGAAGCTCTCGACGTAATCGCAGACCGTGTTGCCCTGGCCGATGCCCTCGTGAATGATCGAGACGAGCTTGCCGTCGGGCGTGGCGCCGAGGGCCACGCGCTGCTCGGTCTCGGGGCGATGTCCGTTGCCGAAGAAGAGTTGCTTGCGCGTGACCACGACCTTCACCGGCCGGTTCACCGCCTTCGCCGCCATCACGCCGATCAGCACGTGCGGCCACGACGAGCCCTTGCTGCCGAACGCGCCGCCGACGAACGCCGACATCACGTGCACGTTTTCTTTCGGGGTGCCGAAGAGCTGCGCCATCGTCCGCTGCGTGGCGAAGATGTTCTGCGAGGAGTCGTAGAGCGTGAGGTGGTCGCCGTCCCACGCCGCGGTGATCGAGTGCGCCTCGAGCGGATTGTGATGCTCGTACGGCGTGCGGTAGGTCCGGTCGATCTTCACCGGCGCGGTGGCCAGCGCCGCGTCGGCGTCGCCTTTCGCGAAGTGCGCCTGCTGGCCGCGCTCTTTCGCGTCGGCGCGATGCTGGAGGAGATCGGTGCGTGCCGGTGCGGCGTCGTACGCGACGCGCACCAGCTCCGCGCCGCGCGTCGCCTGCTCGAGTGTTTCGCCGACGACGATGGCGATGCGCTGGCCGAGGTAGTGGATGGTGCCGTCCTGCAGCGGGATGAGGTGCTGCTCGGCGAGATTGCCCGACTGCTGCTGCGTGGCGTTGACCTTCGGGGCGTTGAGATGGGTGATGACGGCGAGCACGCCGGGCGACTTCAGCGCCGCCGCGGTGTCGATCGTACGAATCGTACCATTGGGGATCGTCGACATCACGAGGACGCCGTACGTGACGTCTTCGCGATTGTGCTCGGCCGCGTAGCGCGCGCCGCCGGTGACTTTCTGCCGGCCGTCGACGCGATCGAGCGGCAGCCCGATGTTCGGCATCATGCGGCACCTCCGGCGAGGTCGCTCAGCGCGCGGACGAGCGTCCGCTTGGCGAGCTCGATCTTGAATCCGTTCTGCCCCCAGTCCTTCGCATCCTTCAATGCCGCCTCGGCTGCATCCCGGAAGATCTTCTCGCTCGCGCGCTGGCCGACGAGCACCGCTTCGCCTTCGATCGAGCGCCACGGCTTCGTGCCGATGCCGCCGAACGCGAAGCGCGCGTGGCGGATCGTGTTGCCGTCGAGCTCGAGTCCGACGGCGGCTGACGTGACGGCGAATTCGTACGAGGCGCGGTCGCGGACTTTCAGATACGCGGAGCGGCGCGCGTGCGGCGCGTCGGGAATGAAGAGCGACGTGATCAGCTCGCCCGGTTTGAGGTCGTGCTCGAGGTGCGGCGTGTCGCGCGGGAGGAGATGGAAGTCGGTCGCGTTGACCTTGCGCTCGCCGTGCGGTCCGCGCAGCGTGATGACGCCGTCGAGCGCGGCGAAGGCGACGGCGAAATCGGAGGGATGCGTGGCGATGCATGCCGTCGAGCCGCCGACGATCGCGTGCGAGCGGTTCTCGCCTTTGATCGCCGCGCAGCCGCTGCCGGGGTTCCGCTTGTTGCACTCCGCGAAGAGCAGCTCGCGGAAGTAGGGACAGCGCGTCCGCTGCATCAGGTTGCCGCCGAGCGAGGCGGCGTTCCGGATCTGCGGAGAGGCGGAGGCGAGGAGTGCCTGCGAGATGGCGGGGAAGTGCTCGCGGATCAGCGCGTGCTGCGCGACGTCGCTCATGCGCGCGAGCGCGCCGATGCGGATGCCGCCGCTGACCTGCTCGATCGTCGCCAGCGGCAGCGCGTTGATGTCGAGCAGTTGCGCCGGATGCTCGACGTCGGCCTTCATCAGGTCGATGAGGTTGGTGCCGCCGGCGACGAAGCGCGACTTCGAACCGATCGCTTTCGCAGTGTCATTCGTCCGGGCGAATTCAAACGGTTGCATGCTTCGCCTCCCGGATCGCGTCGACGATGCCGTTGTAGCAACCGCAGCGGCAGATGTTGCCGCTCATCCACTCGCGGATCTCGTCGTCGGAGTTGGCGTGTCCTTCTTTCAGCAGCGCGACGGCGGAGCAGATCTGCCCCGAGGTGCAGTAGCCGCACTGGAAGCCGTCGTTGCGGATGAACGCGGCCTGCACCGGATCGAGGCCGGCGCCGGTGGCGAGGCCTTCGATCGTGATGATCTTCTGCCCCTGGTGCATCGCCGCGAGCGTGATGCAGGAGTTGATGCGCCGGCCGTCGGCGAGCACGGTGCAGGCGCCACACGCGCCCTGGTCGCAGCCCTTCTTCGCGCCGGTGAGGTCGAGGTGCTCGCGCAATGCATCGAGCAGCGTGGTGCGCGGATCGAGCTTGAGCGTGTGGACCTTGCCGTTGACGTCGAGCGAGATCGGGATGGCGTGCGGATCGGCCGCGCGAGTCTTCGCCTGTTGCTGCGCGAGGAGCGGCGAGACGATGAGGCCGGCGGTCGCGGCCGCCGATCCGATCATGAACGTGCGCCGCGAGGGGTCGGGCGGCTCGTCGTCAGGCGGCGTGTAGCAGGGGGGCAACGGCATGAAAGCCTCCTGGCGCGTGCGCGTGCAGCACACGCGCCAGAGGCTTCCCACTCAGGATCAGTACGCCGGCTCGCCGGCGGGGACCGGTTGCTCCTCCTTCTTTTCCGGCATCGTGAGCCGGATGATGAACCATGCGAGCGCGAGGGCGCCGAGGGCGAAGAACGAATCGCCGAAGGCGCGCAGCCAGCGGACGTTCTGCAGCCACGGGGTCTGCAGGAACTCGGCGGAGCGGGCGTACCACGTGCCGCGATCGATGGCCGCGATCGTCTGCGCGATGCCGATCGGCAGCATCGAGAGCGTGACCATCAGCGTGAGGCCGATGTTGATGGCCCAGAAGGCGAAGCGGAGCGGCGCTTCGTTCCACTTGCGGCCGAGGGTCAGCGCGCGAAGCGTGAAGAGCATCAGGCCGATGCCGAGCATCCCGTAGACGCCGAACAGCGCGGTGTGGCCGTGCACCGGCGTGAGGTTGAGGCCCTGCATGTAGTAGAGCGCGGCCGGCGGGTTGATCAGGAAGCCGAAGAGTCCCGCGCCGACGAGGTTCCAGAACGCCACCGCGACGAAGAAGTAGATCGGCCACTTGTAGGTCGAGAGCCACTTCGCCGTGGTGCCGCGCGCGATGCGGATGTTCTCCCACGCCTCGAATCCGACGAGGCAGAGCGGCACGATCTCCAGCGCGCTGAACACGGCGCCGAGAGCCAGCACGGAGTTCGGCATGCCGGTGAAGTAGAGATGATGGAACGTGCCGATGATGCCGCCGAAGAGGAAGATCACGCTGGAGAGCAGCGTCGCTTTCGTCGCGGTGCGGATCGTCAGCACGCCGAGGCGGGTGAAGAGATAGGCGATGGCGACGGTGGCGAAGACTTCGAAGAATCCTTCGACCCAGAGGTGGACCACCCACCAGCGCCAGTACTCGGCGGTCACGATGTGCGAGCGCTGGCCGTACATCAGTCCCGCGCCGTAGAACATCGGGATGGCGATGGCGGAGGTGAGGAAGAGCAGCAGGAGCGAGCGGTCGGGGCGGTTCTTCGCGAAGAGCGCCGGCTTGATGCCGCGCCACATCAGCCAGAGCCAGAACAGCAATCCGCCGAAGAGGAGAATCTGCCAGAGGCGCCCGAGGTCGACGTATTCGTAGCCTTGCGCGCCGAGCCAGAACCAGAGTTTGCCGAGCTTCTGCTGGATGCCGAGCCATTCGCCGGTGAGCGAGCCGCCGACGACGAGCACGAGCGCGACGAAGAGCACGTTCACGCCGAGGCGCTGCCCTTTCGGCTCGCTGCCGCCGATGGCGGGGGCGAGGAAGAGTCCCGTCGCCAGCCACGACGTCGCGATCCAGAAGATGCCGATCTGCAGGTGCCAGGTGCGGACGATCGAGTAGGGGAGGTATTTGTCGAGCGGGAAGCCGAAGAAGCCGTTCCCTTCGACGCCGTAGTGCGCCGCGAGGCCGCCGGCGATGAGCTGCACGATGAAGAGCAGCGCGACGACGACGAAGTATTTGATCGTCGCTTTCTGCGACGGTGTCGCTTTCAGCTCGAGCAGCGGATCGGACGCGGGCGGCGTGGTGTGCTCCGCCTGCGCCTTCGACCCGAAGTACCAGATCATGCCGCCGATGCCGGCGAGGAGCAGGACCACGCTGGCGAACGACCACATGATCGATGCGGTCGACGGGTGATTGCCGATGAGCTCCTCGTGCGGCCAGTTCTGCGTGTAGGTGACGTCGCTGCCGGGACGGGTGGTCGAAGCGACCCACGAGGTCCAGAAGAAGAACGAGGCCATCTGGCGCTGCTTCGCCGCATCGACGAGCGCGCCGCGGGGGATGGCGTACTCCTTTCGGCCGTTGGCGAAGATGTAGGCGTAGTAGTTCGCGAGCTGTTCGAAGGCGGCGGCGCGATCGGTGGAGATGGTCAGCGTCTTCGTCGCCGGATCGTAGGTGTTGATGCGCACCGTCTTTGGATCGATGCCGCGCTCCTGCAGGATGGTCGCTTCGCGGTGCAGGTAGTCGGCGGTCCAGTCGGGGGCGAGGTAGGCGCCATGTCCGAAGATCGAGCCGATCTCCTGGCCGCCGAGTGATTGCCAGACGTTCTGGCCGTCCTGGATCGTGGTGCCGTCGAAGAGGAGGTGGCCGCCGGTGGTGACGACGCGCTGCGGGATCGGCGGCGCGTTGTGAATGCCGCGATATCCGACGCCGCCGAGCACGAGGAACGAGATGGCCAGCACCGCGCCGAGTGCGATCCAGAGCTTCCGATACTCCATGAGGTTTGACTCCTTCGCGTGATGTTCCGGCGGTGCTCTGTCCGGACAGTGATCACGTTAGAAGGAGGCGGAGTTCGGTTGTATGACGGATCGCATATGTGGGGCGGGTTCTCCAACCCGCCCGCCCCGGGGGGGAGGCGGGTTAGAGAACCCGCCCCACATTTTTTAGTTCTTCCAGCTCTCCTGCTCGACCTTCCAGGCGCCGTTTTCTTTGGCCATGGTGATCGTGCCGTTCATCACTTCGCTGCCGTCCTGCGATGTGGCGAGCAGCGTGGCGTGATCGCCGTCGATCGCGCCGCCGGTGATCTTGAGGTTCTTCGGCGCCATCAGCTGCAGCATCGGGATCATCTCTTTCATGTCTTTGTCCGACACCTGCTTCGAGCGCTCGGCGGTGACGGCGTTGCGGATCTGCGCGATGTTGCCGCCCTGAATCGTCTTCAGGTACGCCTTGTACGCCTTCGCCGGCTCGCCGCCGCCGGAGGGAAGCGGCTTGCCTTTCGGCGCCGCGGGAGGCGCCGGCTTCGGCGCGTCGCTGATCGGCGCGGAGAACTTCGCGTTGTACTTGTAGGTGTTGCCGAAGAAGTCGCCCTGCTTGTCGGTCGAGAGCTTTCCTTCGACCGACGTCGCGGTCAGCTTGCCGTCCCACTGATGCATGCCGGTGGCGCTGAACGAGCCGTCCATCTTCGTGAACGTCGGGCTGTAGAAGTTGCCGCTGATGATCTGGCCGTCCTTGTCGAATTCGACCGCGACGCCGCTGAGCGTGCCGGCCTTCGGGCCCATGAAGCTGAGCAGCTCGTCGAGGCCGATGGCCTGATCGCTGAGGAGGACGTGCACGTTCCCCTCCTTGTCGCGGCCGGCGACCACATGATCGAGCCTGGTCGTCTTGCCGTTCGCGGTCAGCGTGCCGCTGGCGGTCTGCGCGAACAGCGGAGTGGCGAGAAGAAAGAGGAGGGAGAGCGTGATGCTTTTCATGGGCGGCAATGTAATGCCGGGATGAGCGCGATTACGTGACGCAGGTCGCAAAAAGCGGCGAGTGCGATAATCCTCACCGGTCCAATCGTGAAGCGACTCGTCCTCGCTTTTCTCTGGCTCGCGCTCCCGCTCTGTGCGCGCGATCGCGCGGTGCTCGTTTATCCGCGCGAGCACGCGCTCTTCCGGCCGCTCTTCTACACGCCGCATCAGCGCGAAGTCGTGCGCGGCCTGCGCGCGCGATACGACGTCGACGTCCACGAACAGATCGCGACGGCGGACGAGCTCTTCGCCATCGACGTCCGCGGCGCGTCGCTCCTCGTCATCTCCGGCCACGGCAACCCCTTTGCCATCTCGCTCGACGGCCGCGACCAGCGGACGATCGACGCCGCCCAACGCACGCGCCTCGCCGCCTTCCTCGCCCAGCTCGCCCCCGACGCGACGATCGTCCTGCAAAGCTGCGACACCGGCCGCGGCTTCGCCTGGCTGGTCAAAGAGGCCGCCGGCCCGTCGCGCCACGTGATCGCGGCGAAGGGAACGATCCCGCGCGACGGGCTGTCGATCTCGCTGATGCCGCTCGATGCGACGATCACGTGTGTCGATGGGGAGGAGAGGTGGGACTGCACGGTGAGGTTGTAGGTGCTACGATCCTTCCACCCGTAAACAAACCACATCATGCGCCGATCCCTGATCGCAGTCGCTCTCCTTCTCCTCGCGCCGTTCGCGTTGGCGCAGTCGATCCTCACCATCGCGGGCGGCGGCACCGATGCGGGGCAACTCGCCACCGCGATTCCGGTGCATGGTCCGCGCGGACTGCTCGTCGACAAAGGGGGCAACCTTTACTTTGTCGAGATCGGGGCGGGGCGGGTGCGGCGGATCGATGCGGCGACGCAGCGGGTGTCCGACATCGCGGGCAACGGCGGATCGGGGTTCAGCGGGGACGGCGGGCCGGCGACCGAAGCGACGCTCAACGGGCCGACGAATATCGCGTTCGATCCGAACGGGAACCTCTTCATCGCCGAGCGTGACAACAACCGCATCCGGCGCGTCGATGCGAGGAGCGGGATCATCACGACGTACGCCGGCGGCGCGACGCTCCCCGACGGCCAGACCGGCGACGGCGGTGCCGCGACCGCGGCGCAGCTCTTCTCGCCCGTCGGCATCGCGATCAGCGGCGGCTACCTCTGGTTCAGCGAGTACGCCTACAACGGCAACCGCATCCGCCGCATCAACATGCAGACGAACGTCATCGAGACCGCCGCCGGTCCCGCGGACGGGAAGGCCGGCTTCGCCGACGGTCCGGGCAAAGACGCGCGCTTCGACACGCCGCTCGGCCTCGCCGCCGACAGCGCGGGCAACGTCTACGTCGCCGATGCCGGCAATCAGCGCGTCCGCAAGATCGACGCGAACCTCACCGTCACCACCGTCGCCTCGCAGCTCACGACTCCGCTGTCGCTCGCCTTCGACCCGGCCGGCAATCTCAACGTCGGCATCGAAGCGAAAGTCGTGAAGATCGACAAGGCGACCGGCGCGGTCAGCACGCTCGCCGAGCCGTTCGGGCTCGTCTGGGGACTGGCGTTCAACGCCGCGGGCGATGCGTTCATCGAGGACGATTCGAACGGCGTGATCCAGAAGCGCAGCGCAGCGACCGGCGAGATCACGCTCTATGCTGGCAACGGCGATTTCATCGGCGACGGCCGCGTGGCCACGTCCGCCGTGCTCGCCTCGCCGCTGGGGCTCACGTTCGACAAACAGGGGAACATCTACATCGCCGATTCGGCAAACACGGTGCTCCGGAAGATCGACGCGGCCAACGGTACGATTCGTACGATCGCCGGAAAAGTGGGTCGTTACTACGCCGAGGAGCAGGAAGGATTCGCTGCGACGGACGCGGCGATCGGCGGCGTGCTCGACGTCGTCCTCGACTCCGCCGGCAACATCTACACGCTCGATCCGCACAACGGCCGCATCTGGCGCATCGACGGCAACGGCAGGATCCACACGTTCGTCCAGACCGAGGGGCGGGGGATGGCCATCGATGCCGCGGACAACATCTACGTCGCCGACACCGATCACAACGTCATCCATCGCATCGACGCGAAATCGAAGGAGATCAGCGTCTACGCCGGCAACGGCACGGCCGGTTTCGCCGGCGACGGTGCGGCGGCGACGGCGGCGCAGATCGACACGCCGGTCGGTGTCGCGCTCGATGCCGACGGCAACCTCTTCATCGCCGATCAGGCCAACGGCGCGATCCGCCGCGTCGACGCGCGGACGCACGTCATCACGACGTACGCCGGCCGCGGCACGCCGCAGGACGGCATCGGCGACGGCGGTCCGGCGACGGCGGCCTCGCTCACGCCGCAGCACATCGGCGTGCGCCGCGCGACCGGCGATCTTTACATCGTCGACCAGAGCACGCACCGCATCCGCAAGGTCGACGCGAAGACGCAGGCGATCAGCACCGTGGCCGGCTCCGCGACGTCGTACCTCTTCGGCGATTTCGGCGGCGACAACGGTGCGGCGACCTCTGCGAAGTTGAACCTCGGCTATTCGCTTTCCGGCGTCGCGATCAACGACGCGGGCGATCTCTTCATCAGCGATTCGTCGAACAACCGCGTGCGCGCCGTCTACGCCTGCCGCGCCATCGACGCGACCTCACTCACGTCGCCCGCCGACGGCGCGTCGCTCTCGCCGTCGCTCGCCTGGCGCCCGGTTCCCGGCGCGTTCCGCTACGACGTTTTTCTCGACACGGTGAATCCGCCGGTGAAGCTCGCCGCGGCCGATCTGGCCGACACGTCGTTCACGCCGTCGAACCTTCAGCCGTCGACGCGTTACTTCTGGCGCGTCGTCGCGAAGGGCGACTCGTTCTGCTCGCCGCGCGCGACGTCGACCTCCGCCACCGCCGCGTTCACCACTGCCGGCGGCTGCATCCTCGGCGCGTTCGACATCACCGCGCCGGGTGAAAACGCGAACGTGCAGTCGCCGCTCTCGCTCACCTGGCAAGCACTCGCCGGTGCCTCGACCTACGACGTCTACCTCGGCCCTGCGAATCCGCCGTCGCTCTTCGCGTCGGGCATCAGCGGGACGTCGCTGCAGGTCACGCCGCGCGGTACGCAGTTCTGGTTCGTCGTCGCGCATGCCGCGTGCGACGCGCAGATCACGAGCACGACGCCGGTGCACTCGTTCACGGTCGGACAAGGCTGCCAGCCGGGCAGCGTGACGGTGGCGATTCAGTCGCCGGCGAACAACACTGTTGATGTTGCGTCGCCGGTCACGCTGCAGTGGACGTCGTCGAACGCGACCGGCTTCAATGTCGACTTCGGCACGACCACGCCGCCGCCCGCCTTCGCGACCGGCCTCTCCGCCAATCGACTCACCATCGCGAACCTCAATCCCGGCACGACGTACTACTGGCGCGTGACCGCGGTCGGCTGCGATCCGAATCCGCAGACGCCGATCGCCAGCTTCACCACGCGCGCCTGTGCCGTCCCCGCCGCGCCGTCGTTCAGCTTCACGCCGCCGTCGGTGACGAGCGGCTCGACGTACACCGTCGTCTGGTCCGCCGCGCCGGGCATCGACGCGGGCGGCGGCTATCTCGTCGAGCGTTCGACGAGCGCGACGTTCGTCACGATCCTCGACGCGCAGGTCACGCAATCGCGCGCCGCGGCGTTCGTCGCCGGCGCGCCCGGCACGCTCTACCACCGCGTCCGCGCGGTGCCGGCGTGCGATCCGGCGAAGCCCGGACCGGTCTCTGACGTTCGCGCCGTGACGGTGACCGAGGCGCCGCCGAACGTCGTCTTCACGGTGCAGCCGTCGGCGGCGATCAGCGCGATCGGCGACCGCATCGATGCGCTGCGTGGCTCGTTCACGCTGGAGAACCTCGCCTCGACGCCGCTGCAGGTGATCGTCGGCCGGCAGGAGCTCGGCGGCGCGCCGCCGTTCTTCAGCATCGTCGATCCCGCCGGCACCGACGCCGCGTTCGTCACGCTGCAGCCGCACGCGCCGCACACGTTCGAGATCCGCTATTCCGGTCCGCCGAACGACGTCGCGAAATCGTACGAAGGCGTGATCTTCGCCGCGGCGACCGGCAGGCCGCTCGCGGTGACGCCGTACGCGTTCGTCAACCTGAAAGTCGGCGGCAGCGGATCCACCGCTCCGCAGTTCCGCATCGCCGGAGCTCCGGCCGATTACGCCGCCTTCGCGCCGTTCGCCGCGAGCGGTGACGATGCGCAGCGGACGCCGCTCGCGGTCACGATCGCGAACAACGGCGCGTCGCCGATGGAGCTCGCGGCGGAGATCGGCCCCGAGGTCTGGCTGGTGCCGGAGAGCGGGTGGAACGCGACGCCGCTGGCGCCGAACAGCACGCGCACGATCAACCTGACGACACGCCGCGGCCGCGCGCCGGGCGGCTCCGCGCTGCCGCGCTACACCTACTTCACGGTGCGGACGAAAGACGGCGGCTCGGCGCGGCTGCTGGTGCAGGACAACGACACGCTGTCGGTGGCGAACGGCCGCTCCAGCCGGCTCGATCCGAGCGATTCGACGCTGATCGTCCCCGAAGTCGTGAGCCGCGTTTCGGGCGCGGGGACGCCGGTCGTGTCGCGCATGTGGATCACGAACATCGGCGGCGAAGCGGTGCAGGTCGAGCTGACGTACACGCCGGAATCCGCGGACGGCTTCGACGCGACGAAGGTGCGGCGCGCGATCGTCGTCGTGCCGCCGAACGACGTCGCCACGCTGACCGATCCGCTCGTGCAGATCTTCAACGCGACGCGGCCGGCGCGCGGCTCGATCGAAGTGCGCCTCCCGCGCGAGCGCCTCGGGTTCGTCAGCGCCTCATCATCAATCATTGCGTTGGGCGCCGGGACGTCGTACACGATGCCGGTCGTCGCGCGCGGCGACGGTGCGCGCGCCGGCGCGCCGCAAACGCTCCTCGGCGTGATGAAGAATTCCGGCGCGACGACCGCGCTGACGCTCGTCGAGACCTCGGGCGCCGACTCCGCGGCAGTGACCGCGACGATCCTCGATGCGAACGGCGCGACCCTCGGCACGCGCAACGTGACGGTGCCGCGCTACGGCTACATGCGCGTCGATGACGTCGTGCCGGTGAATGTCGACGGCGGACGGATCGAAGTGAGTGTCGCGAGCGGGAGCGGCGCAAGCGTCGCGGCGCTGGCGACGATCTCCGATGCGGCCGGCGAGCGCGGCGCGGTCTCGCTCGCGGCGAGCTTCACGCAGGGGGCGGGGGCGGCGTCGCTCGTGCGTCGCATGCTTTTCCCCAACGACACCGCATCATTAGTCACGACCGTCGTTCCCGTTTTGCCGAACACGTCGAAGACCGAAGTCGTCTTCTCGTCGCCCTCGGGCACGAGCTCCGCGTTCAGCGCGATCTTCCGGCTCGCCAGCGGCGTGCAGAGCGGCGCGACGAAGTCGATCACCGTGCCGAGCGGCGTCAGCATCGTCTTCCACGACGTCCTGACGAGCCTCTTCAACCTCGGCACGCCGGTGCCCGGCAGCATGTCGGTGTCGGCGACGAACGGCGGACGCGTGACCGCGGTGCTGGAGAAAACGAACCCGACGTCGACCGCGCCGTCGACCGCGCTGCCGCTGCCGACGTCCGCATCCGATCTGCTGACCGGTGCGACGCTCCTGTCGCAACGCCCGCTTTTCTACGACGGCCTCGAACAGTCGACCGACCCGACGCGCGGCGCGCGCTGGATGCTCGTGTTGAACGAGGTCGGCGGCGGCTCGGGCGCGCTGACCGTTCGCCTGTACGAGGCCGGCAACCGCACCACGCCGATCGCGCAGCAGGACTTCACGATCTCCGGCAATCAGCAACTCACGCTCGACACCGTCTTCGCCGCCCTCGGCCTCGACGCCCCGGAGCGCCGCAAGGACCGGACGAACGTGCAGGTCGTCGTCCTCGCCACCAGCGGCTCCGCCCGCGTCGCCGCGACCGCGATCGCCGTCGACAACCACACCGGCGACACGCAGGCCCACGCGCTCACGCCGGGATCGGCGCTGCCGTCGGTGAACGTGGTGACGCCGGTGATCCCGAACAGCGCGCCGGCGACGCGCCGGCATGCGGTGGGGCACTAAGCTCGATAAACCGCGCAGTACACCTCCGCCGAATGCTTCCACGAAAAATCGTGTGACATGCCGTTCAGCGCGATTTGCGTCCAGAGCGAGGGATCGTGATAGCAGCGTTGCGCCCACAGCACCGTGTCGCGCAGGGCCGACGGCGTCGCGTCGTCGAACGTGAAGCCGGTGGCGCGGTCGCGATTGTGGCCGTCGTAGCCGATGACGGTGTCGGCGAGGCCGCCGGTGCGGCGGACGATCGGCGGCGTGCCGTACGCCAGCGAATAGAGCTGATTCAGTCCGCACGGCTCGAAGCGCGACGGCATGAGGAACGCGTCGGCGCCCGCCTCGATGCGATGCGCGAGGTCGTCCTGAAAACCGACGTACGCCCAGAAGCGGCCGCCTGAATATTGATGCATCAGCTGCTCGAGATCCGGCTCGCCCGAGCCGAGCATCACGAAGCGGATGCCCGCGCCGATCAGCTCGGGCAGCGCCGGAAAAAGGAGATCGAATCCCTTCTGCCGCGTGAGCCGCCCGATCACGCCGACGACGAAGCCGCGATCGTCCGCATCCATCCCGATCGCCTCGAGCAACGCGCGCCGGTTCTCCAGTTTTCCTTCGATCGACGACGCGTCGTAATTCCGCGCGATCTTCGGATCGGTCGCCGGATTCCACACCAGCGGATCGATGCCGTTCACGATCCCGATCAAGCGATCGCTGCGCATGCGCAGGATCGGATCGAGTCCGAAGCCGCCGCTCGCGGTCGTGATCTCGCGCGCGAACGTCGGCGACACCGCGGTGATCACGTCCGCCGCGACGATGCCGCCTTTCATCAGGTTGATCACGCCGTCGAACTCGGTCTGCGGCAGCGCCTCGGGCGGCAGTCCGAGCGCGCCGAACATCGAGCGCGGATAGATGCCCTGGTACGCGAGGTTGTGGATCGTGAACACGCTCTTCGTGTTGCTGAAGATCCATTCGCGGTTCCAGGCCAGCAGCATCGGCGCGAGCGCGGTGTGCCAGTCGTGCGCGTGCATGACGTCCGGCGCGTTCCACAGCTTGTGCATCGCCGCGAACACCGCGCGCACGAAGTAGCTGTAGCGCACGATGCCGTCGTCCTGGCCCGACGGCGCGGGGCTGTAGATCTGCGGCCGGTCGAAGTACTCGTCCGCCACGATCAGGAACAGCGGCACCTCGGAGCCGGGCAACGTCGTCCGCAGCACGCCGTCGGTGACCATTTCGAGGTCGCGATATTTCTCGCGTACTTGTCGATAAAACGGCATCCACACCGTGACCTCGTGGCCGAGCTCCGCCTGCGCCTTCGGCAGCGAGCCGACGACGTCGCCGAGGCCGCCGCTCTTGGCGAACGGCGTCACTTCTGCTGAGAGATGAGCGATTCGCATGCACTGCTCGCCATGACGCAATTCCGGCCCGAGCTCTTCGCCGCGTACAACGCCTGGTCCGCCTGTTCGATCAGCATGTCCGGCACCTCGCGCGCCGTCGGCGTCATCGCCGCGACGCCGCAGCTCGCCGTCAGGATACGCGCGCCGCTCTCGTCGTACGGCAGCTCCAGCTGGGCGATGCCGATCCGCAACCGCTCCGCGATCGCCATCGCATCCGCTTCGCCCGCTCCGACCAGCAGCACCGCGAACTCCTCGCCGCCGTAGCGCGCCGCGACGTCGCCGCTGCGGCGGATCGTCGAGCCGAGGAATTCGCCGATGCGGCGCAGCGACTCGTCGCCCGCGCGATGGCCGCGCGTGTCGTTCAGCTCCTTGAAGTGATCGAGGTCGATCATGATCAGCGCCAGCGAGCTGCGGTCGCGCATCGCGATCTGCCAGTCCTCGCCGATGAGGCGCTGGAAGTAGCGCCGGTTCGCGATGCCGGTGAGCTCGTCGAAGAACGACAGCCGTTCGAGCCGCGCGTTCGCCTGCTCGAGCAGCTCCGTCCGTTCCGCGATCCGCGCGCGCAGGTGCTCCGCCTGCCGGTGCAGCGCGCGCGTGCGGATGCGCACGATGAGCATGATGATCGCGGCCAGCGTCAGCACCCACAGCGCGAACGACGCGCGCGTCGCGTACCACGGCGGCGCCACGTCGAACCGGTAGCGCGTCTCCGGACTGACCGACCCCTCGGGTGTCCGCGCGCGGACGCGCAGCGTGTAGTCGCCGCCGAGGAGGTTCGTGAAATCGACGAAGGCCTCGCTGCTCCACGCGCTCCAGTCGGCGTCGATCGGATCGAGGCGGTACTGGTACATCACGCCGGCGTGATACGAGGCCGGCGCGAACTCGATGCGCATGCGGCGCGATTTGCCGAGGCCTTCGACGCGATGGATCAGCGGCGGCGGCTGCGCCGGCGGCTTCGCCACGCTGCTCGCGTCGTAGCGGAACATGCCGCGGTTCGTGCCGAGCCACAGCACGCCGTCGGCGTCGCACATCAACGTCTGGATGTCCGTCACCGCGATGCTGACCAGCGGCGTCCCCTCGGCCGACCAGTCGCCGCCGGGCAATCGATGAAAGACGCGCGGCGGCAGCGTGTTCGTCCACAAATTGCCGCGCTGGTCCTGCAGGATGTGGAAGTAACCGCCCGGCGTCTGCAGCCGTTCGATGCGCGGATCGTCGACGAGCTTCGCGCCGTCGATGCGATAGAAATGCTTGCCGTTCTCGCCGACGAATCCGGCGCGGCCGTCGATCACCGTCAGCGACATCTCGCCGTGCTGCAGGCGCGTGAGCCGATCGCCGTCGATGCGCAGCACGCCGTCGAACGTCGTCGCCGCCCAGACCACGCCGTCCTGCTCGATGAAGTCGCGCACGTACGGCGGCGCGCCGGCGATCATCCGCTCGAGGACCCACTTGTTGCCGTCGTGCCGCAAGACACCGAGGCCCGTGCGGCAGCCGAAGAGCACGTGCGACGGATCGAACGTCGGGCGGATCAGGCCGTAGCCACCGGTGCGATCGGTGCCGGCGATCAGCGTCGCGTGCTCGCTGCGGTCGAAGAGGAAGATGCCGTCCGACATCGAGACGAGCGCCCCTTCCGGCACCTCGAGCATGAACCACGACGACGCGCTGCCGGCCACGCGGCGCACCGGCGCGCGCTCGCGGTCGATGGCGAAGAGGCCGTGCGAGTTGGTGAGATAGAGCCGCCCGTTCCAGCGGAAGAGCTGCCGCGCGGCGCCGCGGATGCCGAGGCGCGAGTCCCAGACGGTCAGCGGCGAGGAGAGATCGATCTGCGCGACCGAGCCGTCCGATGCGGCGAGCCAGAGCGAGCCTTCGCGATCGACGAACGCCGCGCGCAGCACGTCGTCCGGGACGCCGGCACTGTGATCGAGGATCTGGTCGAGCTGGCCGGCGGGCGTGAGGATCGCGACGCCGTCTTCGGCCGTCGCGACGGCGATGCGGCCGTCGTGCAGACGCACGCTGTCGACGATGCGCTTGCCGTTCAGCCACGGGTTGCTGATGGTCTCGTGCGGGCAGCGGCGCGATGCATCGACGACGTGTACGCCGTTCGCGTTTCCTTCCAGCACGAGGCGATCGGTGATGGCGAGGAAGCCGTTGCCGCTGCGGCAGATCTCGCTGACGTCGCCGATCGGACGATCGACGTTGAACGCGCGGAAGCGATTGTTCTCGATGATGCCGATCGTCCCGACGCCGCCGGCGATCATCCGTCCGGCGGAATCGCTGGCGATGGCGAAGACGGCGGAGCGATTGGGCAGCTCGACGACGTCCCACCACGCGCCGTCGAACGCCAGCGCTCCTTTGAGGTTGCCGAACCAGAGCACGCCGCGGCCGTCCTGCGCGATGGCGAAGTTCTGCGCGCCGGCGTGAAATTCTTCCGGCGTGTACGAGCGGACGAGCGGCAGTCCGCGATCGCTCGCATGCGAGCCGAGCGCGAGAAGAAGGAGCGTGGCGAGAGTACGCGCGCGCATTGTTGGAAGGACCTCGTCAAGGATACTCTGGGTCCGCGGGTACGAGGGCTCGCGGGTACGCGGCGTTTGACCGCGCTCCCGCGAACCCGCGTACCCTCGCACCCATCATGCACCTCCTCGGCATGCTCCCCGACGAACTCGCGTCGCACCTCCGCGCGCACGGCGTCGAGGTGCGCGACGGCGAGGCGCGGCGGATCGTCGCGCATGCGATCGCGCACGGGCGCGACGGCTTTCCGCAATCGCGGCCGGTGCCGCGAAGCGTGGAACAGGCCGTGGAACGTCTGGTCGACCGGAGTCCGCTGGAGATCGTCGAGCGCGCCACCGATCCGTCCGACGGCTTCGTCAAGTACCTCTTCCGCCTGCACGATGGCGCGGTGGCCGAGGCGGTTCGGATTCCGCTGGAGGCCGCGGGGCGCTTCACGGTCTGCCTTTCGAGCCAGGCCGGATGCGCGATGGGATGCACCTTCTGCGCGACCGGCCGCCTTGGGCTGACGCGCAATCTCGAGCCGTGGGAGATCGTCGCGCAATTCGTCGCGGTGCGCGCCGAGGCGCCGGGTGTCGTCACCGGCGCGGTGTTTCAGGGACAGGGGGAGCCGCTGCACAACTACGCGGCGGTGATGCGCGCGGCGGCCATCCTTTCGCACCCGTGCGGCGGCCGGATCACGTCGAAGGCGATCACGATCTCGACGGTCGGACTCGTGCCGATGATCGAGCGCTATGCGCGCGAGCGGCAGCCGTATCGCCTCATCGTGTCACTGACCTCGGCCATCGACGAGCGACGCCGCGAGCTGCTGCCGGTCGCCGGCGCGTGGCCCGTGCGCGAGCTCGCCGACGCCGTGCGCGCGTACCAGCGGGCGGCGGGCGGACGGGTGACGATCGCGTGGGTCATGCTCGGCGGCATCAACACCGGCAGCGATGAAGTCGAGGCGCTGCGCGAGTTGTTCCACGATGTTCCACTGCGCATCAACCTGATCGATGTGAATGACGCGCGGCCGGATGGGTTTCGTCCGCCGTCGCGCGAGGAGCTGGCGAAGTTTCGCGATGCGCTGCGCACGCTGGAGGTGCCGATGGTGCGGCGATATTCGGGAGGCGCGGCAAAGCACGCCGCATGCGGAATGTTGGCCAATGTCCCCCCTCTCCCCGCGCACGGGGAGAGGGTGCCGAAGGCGGGTGAGGGGTCTCTCCCCCGTGCATCGCGGCGGCCCCCTCATCCGCCTGCGGCACCTTCTCCCCCGCGCGGCGGGGGAGAAGGGTAACGATGGCGAACGTCCTCCTCACCGCCGAGTCGCTGACCAAATCGTTCGGCGCCCGCCCGCTCTTCGAGAAACTCTCGTTTGCGCTCTTCGAGGGCGACCACGTCGGGCTCGTCGGGCCGAACGGCTCGGGCAAATCGACGCTGCTGAAGATCCTCGCCGGCGTCGACGAGCCGGATTCCGGGACGCGCGCCTTGCGCAAGAGCGTGCGCGTCGGCTACGTGCCGCAGGACCCGGTCTTCACGCCCGGTCAGACGATCGAAGAGGTGCTGCTCGATGCGATCGCGAATGATGCGACGCTCGACGATTACGAGCGGACGTCGCGCGTCGCGCGGGCCCTCGGCAAGGCGGGCTTCAACGATCGCGCGCAGCAGACCGACATCCTCTCCGGCGGCTGGCGCAAGCGGCTGGCCATCGCGCGCGAGCTGGTGCGCGAGCCCGACGTGCTGCTGCTCGACGAGCCGACGAACCACCTCGACGTCGAAGCGATCCTCTGGCTCGAATCGCTGCTGCGCTCCGAGCCGGAAGCGTTCATCGTCGTCAGTCACGACCGCTACTTCCTCGACAACATCGCCAAGCGGATGCTGGAGCTGAATCCCGTCTATCCCGACGGCCTCTTTCAAAGCGACGGCAGCTACACCGACTTCCTCGAAAAACGCGACGAGCTGCTGCGCAACGAGTCGGCGTATCAGGAAACGCTGGCGAACCTCGTGCGGCGCGAGGTCGAGTGGCTGCGCCGCGGACCGAAGGCGCGCACGACGAAGGCGAAGGCGCGCATTCAGTCCGCCGGGAAGTTGATGGATGAACTGGAAGAGAGCCGGTCGCGCACGATGACGCCGTCCGGCGCGAAGGTCGATTTCAGCGCGTCCGAGCGAAAGACGAAGCGGCTCTGGTCCGCGAAGGGTCTGCGCCGCGGCGAGCTTTTCAAAGATCTCGATATCCTGCTCACCCCCGGCACGCGCCTCGGCGTCCTCGGTCCGAACGGCTCGGGGAAGACGACGCTGCTGCGGACCATCATCGGCGAGCTGCCGCCGGACGCTGGCACGATCGAGCGCGCCGACCGGCTGCGCGTCGTCTACTTCGAACAGAACCGGCAGTCGCTCGATCCGAACGTCACGCTCAAGCGCGCGCTCGCGCCGGAAGGCGACTCGGTGATTTATCGCGATCGCAGCATTCACGTCGCGTCGTGGGCGAAGCGGTTTCTGTTTCGCACCGAGCAGCTCGAGACCGCGGTGTCGCGGTTGTCGGGCGGCGAGAAGGCGCGCATCGTCCTCGCGCGGCTGATGCTGCAGCCGGCCGACCTGCTCGTGCTCGACGAGCCGACGAACGACCTCGACATCCCGACGCTCGACGTGCTCGAGGAATCGCTGCTCGAGTTCCCCGGCGCGCTCGTGCTGGTGACGCACGACCGGTATCTGCTCGATCGCGTCTCGACGCAGATCCTCGCACTCGACGGCAAGGGGAACGCCCAGTACTTCGCCGACTACTCGCAATGGGAACAACAAAAATCCTTCTCCCCCGCGTCGGCGGGGGAGAAGGTGCCCGAAGGGCGGATGAGGGGGCCGCGCGAAAAGCGCTTGTCCTATCTCGAACAACGCGAATTCGACTCCATGGAAGAAGCGGTGCTGGCAGCCGAAGACAAACTGGCGAAAGCCAAACGCGCCGCCGAAGACCCCGCGATCGCCGCCGATGCGGCCGCATTGCAGCTCCGTTTTGCCGAGCTCAGCGAGGCGCAGCAGGAAGTTGATCGCCTTTATGCGCGCTGGGCCGAACTGGAGGCCAAACTGGCGTAGGTCATGAAGTAACTCCTGTGGGGTAACAGGAGAACATCATGATCAGAAAAAACACCATTTTCGCCGTGGCCGCGACGGCACTGCTGCTGCTCGCGAGTTGCGGCTCATCCGGAATTCTGGGTGGCGGCGACAACAACAGCACGTATAACCGGACCATCCACGGCACCGTCGACAGCGTCGATCTCAACAGCAGCTCGATCGTCCTGATGAACACGAGCGGCTACAACACCAGCCTCACCAGCGGTGATCGAGGCAACAGCGTCCGCGTCTATTTCGACCGCAACACGACGGTCAATTACCAGGGGCAGTCGTATCGTCCCGAGAACCTCGACCGCGGTGATCAGGTCGACGTCAGCGTGCGGCAGTCGGGCAACGAGCTCATCGCCGACTCGATGACCGTCACCTACAACACGAACCCGAACGGCACCAGCACCGCGAGCGGCGTCTACTCGCCGTCGACCACCAGCTACACCGGGACGGTGCGTTACGTCGACACCTCGCGCCGCACCATCGAGCTCGATCGCGGCTACGGATCGAACGTGATCGTCGATTACGACCCAAACACGACCGTGATGTACAACGGCCGTTCGTATCTGCCGGCCGACCTAGAAGTCGGCGACCAGATCACGATCTACACCCGCGACATCGGCGGCGGTCACATGATCGCGCAGAACATCGACGTCACCCGCAGCATGACGAGCAGCAGCAGCACGTCGTCGTCGAACTACGCGACGCTGCGCGGCACGGTGCGCTCGGTGAACACGTACAACCGGACCATCGATCTCGAGCAGACCAGCTACGTCTCGGGCTTCCTCCCGAACGGCGGCAGCAGCCGGAGCTCGGTGATCACGCTGCAGTACGACACGAACGCGCGCGTCAACGTGAACGGCCAGATGCAGCCGATCTCCGGACTGGAGCGCGGCGACGTGATCGAAGTGCAAGCCCAGGACCTCGGCAACAACAGCTGGCTCGCCTCGTCCGTCACCCTCCTCCGCGACGCCCGCCGTTAAGTTAAAAAAACGGGGTCGCATCTGGAAATTTAACTTAACGACCCGTTAAGTTAAATTTCCAGATGCGACCCCAATTCTTTAACTTACCATTTGGGGCAGGAGGTTCCGGGATCATGGCTAAAGGGAACAACGCCCGCAAAAAAGAGACGAAGAAGCCGAAGAAGGAAAAAACCAAGTAGTTCATGTTCCGTCTCGATACCGAACGTCTTTTCATCAGACCCTGGCAGCCCGCCGACCGGATCGCGTTCAAAGGCCTCACTGAAGATCCCGAGGTCATGCGGTTCGTGCACGGCGGGTTGCCGTATTCGGAGGCGGAGGTCGACGAGTTCTTCGCTCGCCAGGAGCGCCAGCTCGCGGAACACGACGTCTGCATGGGCGCGCTCATCGAAAAATCATCCAACCGCCTGATCGGCGTCTGCGGCGTCCAGCCCCTCGGCACCACCGGCGATCTCGAGATCGGCTGGTGGCTCGCGCGCGACCTGTGGGGCCGCGGCTACGCGACCGAGGGCGGCGGCGCGGCGATGCGGCACGTGCTCGAGACGCTCGGCCGTCCGCGCGTCTGCGCCATCATCGATCCCGGCAACGAGCCCTCCATTCGCGTCGTGCAGCGCCTCGGGATGCAATACGAGGGACGCGTGACCGGCGCGCAGCTCGGCCATCGCAAGCCGGCCATCGTGGTCGATCTGTACGCTCGCGGCGTAAGATAACGGGTCCATCGGTCCCGACATGCGTCCAACCATCCTTCGTGCTCTCTTTCTCTCCTTCGTTGCCCTTTCTGCGCTCGCCGGCACGCCGTATCAGGTCGTCGATCTCAAGGGAGTCTCCGACGCGACCGCGAGCTCCCAGCCGCGGTTTCAGACGAGTGTCAACGGCGTCGCGCTTTTCGTCGCGTCGCCGGCCGGCACGTCGACGGCCCTCTGGCGGACGGATGGGACGCCCGACGGCACCTTCGCCCTGAAGACCTTCGCCCTCGACCAGTTCGGCGGCATCGTGTCGAACGGCACGACCGCCTGGTTCTCCGTGCTCGACTCCACCGGCTGGGGCGTCTGGAGGACCGACGGCCGGACCGTGGTGGCGGTGGAGACGAACTTCATCGACCCCATGCTGATGTTCGCCACGCTCGGCGGCAAAGCGTTTGCCGTCTACGGCGCACGCGAGCTGTGGGTGATCGACGACACGCACGCGGAAAGCCTCGGCCTGATCACGCCGGTCATCAACTACCGCTTCTCCGCCGCGCGCGACGGCAACATTCTCTATGTCGGCACCGACGGCGGCGTCTGGAGGACCGACGGCACGCGCGCGAACACGACGAAGATCTCGACCAACGGCGCCTACGCGCTGACCATCGCGAACGGCCGGCTGTTCTACGGCGGGCAGACGTTCGACAACGGCATCGAGCTGTGGGTGAGCGACGGCAACAGCGCCGGGCGGATGGTGGCCGACCTCGCGCCCGGCCAGCCGTCGACGTTCGGTCCGCTCTCGACGATGGGCGCAATCGGCGATCGCGTTCTCTTCATCGCCGCGAACGGCGACGTGATCGCGAGCGACGGCACCGAAAGCGGGACGTCCATCCTGCGCCACGGCTCGGCGCCCGACGCCAATTCCGTCATCGTGCCGTTCCACGACGCGCTCTATTTCACCTCCTCGAACCAGTTGTGGCGAAGCGACGGCACCGTGGCGGGAACGCAGGTCGCCGTCGATGCGAAGCCGACGAATTTTCTCCTGACGCCGTCGCAGATGTTCTTCGCCGGCACCGATCCGCAGCACGGCCGCTCGCTGTTCAGTAGCGACGGGACGGCGGCCGGCACGCACTGGATCGCAACCGCGTCGAACGACCAGTTCACGATCGCCAGCGGCAAGCTCTTTTTCGCCGGCGACGATCCGTACCACGGCGGCGAGCCGTGGATCAGCGACGGCACTCCGGCCGGCTCGCACCTGATCGCGAACCTCGCCGACGACAAGCCCGGCTCGTCGCGGCCGCGAAACTTCGTCCCGGGCGCCGACCGGCTCTATTTCGTCGCGGACGGCGACAGCGGCACCGACGTCTGGTCGACGGACGGCACCGCGTCGGGAACGAAATCGGTCATCCACGCGACGACCGCCGGCGAGCTTCCGTTCATCGTTGGCGCCGCCGGCAACATGCTCTACATCCGGCGCACGCATCAACTCGTGAAGGTCGACGGCGCGTCGGGCGAAACGCTGGTCCACAACTTCGGCAGCGATTCAGGCCCCACGGCCGGATTCACATTCGGCGGCCGGCTCTACTTCCTGGCAAGCGTCGCAGGGAGCTCGCAACTGTTCACCACCGACGGCACCGATGCCGGCACACTCCAGCTCACGAACGACAACCTCGGCGGTGTCCTGCCGCCGGTGTGGAGCGGCGGACAGCTGTACGTCATCGGCCGGCGCAGCGGCGTCGTGTATGCCGTGGGCACGACGCCGCAGACGACGCGCTCCGTCGCGCGCACGACCGACGGAACGGGCTCGGATTCGAATCTGCTGCCGCTCGCCGGATCGTTGCTCTCGTTCGGCCAGGCCGGCAACGAGACGCACCTCTGGAAATTCTCCGGCGGGACGAATGACGCCACGCTGGTCAAGACGTTGAAGAGCGGCTTTGTCCAGGGATCGGCGAGCATCGGCAACACGCTGTTGTACGTATGGCGCGAAGGTGCGGGTCCGTTCCAGCTCTGGAAAACCGACGGCACCGCGGACGGCACGCAGCAGATCGTGCAGTTCTCGAACGGCAACGCCGGCTACATCACGCCGCTCACGCCCCTCGGCAACCGGGTGCTCTTCGCGATGTACGACGGCACCGCGTTGCGGCCGTGGGTCACCGACGGCACGGCGGCCGGGACGAAAATCCTTGCGGCGGTCACACCCGCGAACACGGGCACCAATCCGTTCCAGTTCTTCGTCGCCGATGGCCTCGCGTATTTCGCGGCGGACGGAAGTCTCTGGCAGTCCGACGGCACTCCGGAAGGGACGAAGGCGGTCGCCGGTGCCGCCGCCGTGACCGAGGCAGTGATGGCGCGCGTCGCCGACACGCTCTACTTCACCGCGGCCACGAAAGAGCTCGGAACCGAACTGTGGGCCTATCCGCTGCCCGGGCCGGGCGCGCTCGCGATCGACGACATCCGCGTCGATGAGCACGCGGGTCACGCGTCCGTCGGCGTGCGACTGACACAGGCCACGAACCAACGCGTCTCGGTCGATTACGAGACGGCCGACCTCTCCGCGCAGGCGGGCCGCGACTACACCGCGGCCTCCGGCACGCTCACGTTCGAAGCGGGCGAGGTGGCGAAGACGATTTCGATCGCCATCAACGACGACACGACGCCCGGACCATCGCGGGCATTTCTCGTCCGGCTGCACGATGCGAACGTGGCCATCGAGAAGACGTCTGCCGGCGTGGCCATCGACGACGACGACAACGTGGCCGACGTCGAGCTGATCTTCCATCCGACGTTCAGCCCCAGCTTCGAACTGGTCAACCACGGTCCCGCCCGCGCGTCGAACGTCGTGCTCTGCACCGACTCGTTCGGCGAGATCACGCCGGATCACCGCTGCTATTCGCCGCTCGAGCTCGCGGTGGGCGAGTCGCACTCGTACTTCAACCTGCCGAGCGGTACGACGATCGCCGGCACGGAGACGCAGTGGGAGCGCGATCCGGTACCGGCAAACAATTCGTCGACGTGGGTGCGGCGCAGCAACCAGACCAGCCTGTACGTCTCTCCGTCGACGCTTCACGCGGGCGAGCGCGGCACGGTCGCCCTCGGGCTGTCGTCCGGCGCGGACATCACGTTCACCTCGTCTGATCCGACGGTGTTGCGCGTGCCGGACGACGTCACGAAAAACTCCGATCGCACGCTCTGGTGGGCCACGTTCACGGCGCTGAAGCCGGGGACGGCGACGATCACGGCGCAGATGCCCTTCCCGCAAACCGTCACGGTGCAGGTCCTGCCGCCCGCGGAAGTGGTGCGCCAACCGGCGGCGGTGCAGATCGAGACCTTCCAGGCGCTGACGTTCGGGCTGCCGAACGAGATCGTCGCCACGATCGCCGGCGTGAGCGCCACCGGCGCGGCGCCATCGGGCACGATCGAATTCTTCATCGATGCCGTGTCGATCGGCAGCGGTCCGATTGCGAAGGGCCGGGCGTCGGTCGTGGTCCGCAATCCGCCGCCGGGATTGCACGCGTATCAGGCGAAATACGCCGGTGACGCGCTGTTCCTCCCGGCGGCGTCGCAGAGCGTGAACCTGCGTGCGTCGAAAGGGACGCCGTCGTTCAGCGCGACTTCGACCGGCGGCGCAAACGTCGTGATCGCGCTGCGCGGTCTCGATGGCTATCCGCCGGCCGGGACGATCACGGTGTTCGAAGATGGATCGACGGCGCGCACCGCCGGGCCGCTCGCGAAGAGCGGCGCGGGGAGCGCCACGTCGACGGCCACCGGCTTCTCCGCCGCGGCGAGCACGGTGCGGATCGAGTACTCCGGCGACGGTTGGTACGACGCGGCGAGCATCACGATCCCGATCACCGGCACGCACCGCCGCTCGGCCGGCCGATGATCACTCGTCACTCGTCCTGACGCTGGCGTTCCAGTCGCCGTACTCGTCGCGCGTCAGGTCGACCTGCCACGGCTGACAACAAACGGGGCAGTCCTGCACGAACGACTGCCGGCTCCAGCCTTCGTCCTCGACGTTGAGCTCCGCCGGCTCTCCGCAATACGGGCATTCCACAGGGAGGTATTCGCTCATTTCGCTCCTGCCGCCTTGAAGGCGATGCGGCATTTCGCGTCATCGCCGATGTACGTGATGCGACCCTCGCGATCGCCGAGATCCTCGAACGTCGCGCCGTCGATCGATTTGCCGAGGAGCTCGAGATGCGTCAGTCGACTGCCGTCGATCGTCGCGATCGCGTCGCCGTCGCCGAAGCGAATCGTGTCGCCGCTGGCGATCGCGGTGGTCGGACGCACCTCGCGATCGCCGACGACGATCCGTCCGCGCGCCTCGCCGGGATCGAGCATCGTCGGCGTCGATTCGTTCGGTTCGTGATGCGCGACGAGTCGCTCGAGCCGCACTTCCCACCACCACGTCGTGCGGTTCGGCGACATCTGTTCCGCCGCTTCGAGCGGCACGTTGCGGTAGAGGATGAAGAGTCCCGCCGCGGCGAGCGCGATGAGGACGAGACCTCCGATGATGTTGCCGATCGAGCGGCGCACGAGTCGCGCGCGGATGGCGGCGGGATCGCCGTTCATCACTTTCAGCGTCGGCACGAGCGTGTCGGGTTCGTGCGTCAGGCCGCCTTCGCTCAGCGAGTAGTAGCCGAGGGCGCAGACCTCTTCGTTCGGACGGAGGACCGATTCGTAGAGCAGGCCGCGCTTCAGCGAATCGTTCGTGGCGATGTGGTTGCGATGGTCGTAGCGGAGGCGCGGCACGCGCGTCTTGTCCGGCTTGAACATCGTGGCGACGGTGAAGTGCGTCTGCTCCGCGTACTCCAGCGCGTTGCGCTGTTCTTCTTCGCGATGGCAGTACGTCTCCGGCACGTCGAGCTGCGGCCAGGCCAGCAGCTTCGTCGAGCCGATCGTCGACGGCACGAGCGCGATGCCCTGATAGTCGGTGGTGGTCGTCTTGCTGTGCGGCACGGCGACGCGATAGTTGTACGCGAGGCACGGCTCGCGGCGGAACGGCGAGAGCAGCGTGTCGTCGAGCGGCATGAGGCGGCCGATGACCGCGACGACCTCGCCGTCGCGCGGCGGCTCGCCGTTCTGCGCGCGGCGGATCAGGCGCGCGGTGCGGATCTTGTCGCCGACGCCGCTGATGTACGCGAGTCCGAGCCAGAGCAACAACCCGCCGATGAATCCGCCCGGGATCGCGGCGATGGCGATGCGCCGCCAGGCGAGGAAGCCCATCAGCAGCGTGCAGCCCGCCCACAGAACCGCCGAGACGCCGCACGTCTTTTTCATCGCGGTCAATCCTGCACGAACTCGCGGTAGTTGCGCCAGCGGGCCAGGATCTGGTCGACGTACGCCACCGGTTCAGTGCCGCGCGCGAAGCCGTGCTTGACGACCGGATCGTTGTAAACCGCGCGCTGCGATTTGCGGATCAGCCAGTAGCTGACGTCGAGCCACTTGTGCGGATCGTCGCCATGTTTTTCCGCGAGCCGCACCGCGTCCTGCACGTGGCCTGCGCCGACGTTGTACGACGCGAGGATGAACTTCACCCGCTCGTCCTCGTCCGGGATCGAGTCCTTCCAGATGTCGTCGAGCTGCCAGAGGTAGCGGCACGCCGCTTCGACGGCCTGCCGCGGATCGGCGGGATTCGCATGCAGCTGCCGCGCGGTCCGCGGCATGATCTGCATCAGCCCGACCGCGCCGGCCCATGAATGCGCGTTGGTGTTGAAGCGCGACTCCTGAAACGCCTGCGCCGCGACGAGCCGCCAGTCCCAGCCGGGAATCTTCGCGTACTCGCGGAACCAGTCGTCGTACGGCGAGAGCGTGCCGGTCTCCGCGGTCAGGTACGGGCTGTTCGTGCGCGCCGTGTACGCGCGGCGGTCGAGAAAATATTTTCGATAGAGGATCGCCAGCAGTCCCGATTTCCGCTTCGCCGCGATCCAGCGATTGAGCTGATCGCGCAGCTTCGGCGCGTTGAGGCGCACAGCCCACACCACCGGCTGCGGCGGACCGATGGCCGGCTTGATGATGAGGTTCGTGTACTCGCCGGTCTTGAGCGCCGCGACGTTTTCCGCCGCGACGGTGAAAGCGATCTCTCCTTCGGCGAGCTTCTGAATGAGGCGGTCGCTCGATTCGTCGACCTCGACGACGTCGATGTCCTGCGTCAGCTCTTCGTTCAGCTCGAGCAATCGCTGGCGATACGGCGAGTTGCGCGGGATCTGCACCTGTTGCCCCGCGAGCTCCTGCGGCGTGGAGATGAGCCGCGCGCGAACGACGACGTCGCTGGCCGACTGGCGCTGCAGATCTTTCGCGACGGTGGGCGTCGCGCTGCCGCCGCTCTGCGAGCGCTGCACGACGACGGGCGCGGTGGCGTAGAGCGAATCGGTGACGGCAACGCTGCTCGGCGGCGACGCGGCCGGCATGGAGAGCTGCGCCGCGACGACGTCGCCATCGCCGCGATTGAGCCGTTCGAACAGCTCGCCGCTGTTGCGCACGACGACCGGCTCGAGCTTCAGCTTCGCGTCGCGCGCGAACATCGTCAGCAGCTCGTATTCGTATCCGAGCGTCTCGCCGCGATAGAGAAAGTAGCCGGTGGAGTTGAACGTGAAGAGGACGCGCAGCACGCCGCCCGCGTTGATCTCCGGCAGATCGCGTGCAATCGGCGCGACCTCCGGCGGCTTCGACGGCGCGGCCTCGGCCGGCTTCGGCAGGGCGGGCGGCGGGATGGTGTGCGTGACCGCGGGAGCAGGCCGCTGCTCATGTCCGCCGCAGGCGACGAGAAGCAGCGCGAGCACGAAACGGCGCATACACAATCACGAACGGCGCCAACGTCACAGCTGCAACTCCCGAAACTCCCGCGGCAGATCGGACTCGAACACGACTTTTTTCCCCGTCCGCGGATGCACGAAACCGAGTCGTTTCGCGTGCAGCGCGAGGCGGCCGAAGTCGTCGTCGCGCTTGCCGTACATCATGTCGCCGACGACGGGATGTCCGGCCTCGGAGAGATGCACGCGGATCTGGTTGCGGCGTCCGGTCTCGAGCGTCACCTCGAGCATCGAGTAGCGCCTGCCCGAGGCGATCGTGCGGTAATGCGTGATCGCTTCTTTGCCCTCCGCGCCGCTGCGCACCTTCAGCTCGCGATCTTCGGCGAGCATCGAGCGGAACGTCCCCGCAGGCGGCTTCAGCTTGCCGTGCACGATCGCGACGTAGATCCGCTCGATGTCGTGCACGGCGAAGAGCTCCTGCAATCGCTCGCGAACATGCGCGTTTTTCGCGAAGACCAGCACGCCCGAGGTGTCGCGATCGAGGCGATGCACGACCTGCACGGGACGATACGCGTTGAGGAACGCTTCCGCGGTTTCGTACAGCACCTGCTCGTTCGCGACGGTGAGGAGGCCCGCCGCTTTGTCGATCACGATGAGGTCGTCGTCCTCGTAAAGGATGCGCACGCGTGGATCGAGCCGCTCGCTCTTCGACGCGATGTCGACCCGGTCGTCGTCGCCGATCATCCGCTTCGCGTCGCGCTCCGGCGCGCCGTTCACGCGCACGCGATCGCTCTGCAGCATCTGCCGCAGCGTCGTCTTCGACGAGTCGGGGAAGCGGCGTTGCAGGACTTCGAGCAGCGTGTCAGGCACGGCGTCCCGCCCGGTACAACATCGCGCAGACCGCGAGCACGACGATGATCCCGCTGACCGTCGCCACCGGTCCGCTGATCAGCGTTTCTTTCTTCGGTGTGAAGTGGAAGAGTCCGACGAGCACCGCGATCAGCACGCCCGCGAGGCCTTCGCCGGCGATCATCCCCGAGGCCGCGAGCACGCCGGCGTCGGTCGTCTCGGCGGTCTTCGCGTCGCGCTTCGCGTCGACGATGCGGCGGATGATGCCGCCGACGAAGATCGGCGTGAGGCTGCCGAGCGGGAGGTAGATGCCGACCGCGAAGGCGAGTCCCGGCAGGCCCGCGATCAGCGCGCAGATCGTGAGCGCCGCGCCGACGCCGACCAGTCCCCACGGCAGAGATCCGGAGAGCACGCCTTCGATGACGGTCTTCATCAATGTCGCTTGTGGCGCGGGCAGCGCGGGTGAGCCGAACGTGAACGCTTTGCCGAGCAGCAGCACCGTAGCAGCGACGGCCCAGCAGGCGAATGCGGCGCCGATGAATTGTCCGAACTGCTGCCGCGCGGGCGTGGCGCCGACGAGGAAGCCGGTCTTCAGGTCCTGCGAGATGTCGCCCGCTTTCGATGCGGCGATGCAGACGACCGTGCCGACGGTGAGGATCGCCGCGCGCGCCGACGGATCGCGCCAGCCGAGGAGGACGAAGACGACCGAGACGCCGAGGAGCGTGACGAGTGTCATCGCGGACGTGGGGTTCGACGAGACGCCGATCAGGCCGACGATGCGCGACGAGACGACGACGAACGCGATGCCGAAGATGGCCACGCCGATCGCCGCGACGAGCCGCGGCGCGAACGCCATCTCGCCCGCGAAGAGGCCGGGGACGGAGACGAGCGTGATGATGACGAGCAACGGCACGACGAGCACGACCCACGAGGGAAGGTCGCGGTCGCGCCTCATCTCGTCCTTCTCCCCCGCGCCCGGGGGAGAAGGTGCCGCAGGCGGATGAGGGGCGTCCTCGCGTCGCAATCCGCGCAGCACCGCCGCGAACGAGCTCCACATCGTCGGCAGCGCGCGCGCCACCGCGACGATGCCGGCCGCCGCCACCGCCCCCGCGCCGATGTAGCGCACGTAGCGCGACCAGATCTGGCTCGCCGTCATGTCGTGGATCGACAGCTTCAATTCGGGGAAGAGCGGCGCCGCGAGGTTCGCGCCGACGAGCGCGATCACCGGCGTCAGCACGAGCGCGGAGATGAGGCTGCCGGAGACCATGATCGCCGACTGCCGGTAGCCGAGGATGTAGCCGACCGCGAGCAGCGCCGGCGCGATCTCGAGCGCGAGCTCCGCTTTGGCCAGGAACGGCACGGCCATCGAGAGCGTCGAAGGCATCAGCGCCAGCGCGCCGAGGGCGAGCTTCACCACGCCGCCGACGGCGATCCCGATGAAGATCCACCGCCCGCCTTCCGCCGCCGTCGTCGTCGCGCGCAGCACCTCGGCGCACGCGGTGCCTTCGGGATACGGCAGTTCATCGGCCGAGCGGACGATCAGCAATCGCCGCAGCGGAATCATCGCGGCGATGCCGAGGAATCCGCCGAGGAGCGCGAGCAGCGCGACCTGCATGAACGGCGGCGTCATGCCCCAGAGGAAGAGCGCGGGGATCGTGAAGATCGTGCCGGTGGCGAGCGAGGAGCTGGCCGAGCCGATCGTCTGCGCCATGTTCGCTTCGAGGATCACCTCGCCGCGCTTCGGCATCAGCGACAGGAAGAGCACCGTGAGGACGGCGATGGGGATCGACGTCGAGACGGTGAGGCCGACGCGCAGGCCGAGGTAGGCGTTGGCGGCGCCGAAGACGACGCCGAAGACGATGCCGGCGACGACGGCGCGCGCGGTGAACTCACGAAGATCGTTGGTCATTTCTTACGCTCCGGCCGGACGACGACGCCGGTCACTTCGGCGATGGCCTGCATCACCGCGTCGAATCCTTCGATGTCGCGCTTCGACACGCGTTTGCTGATATCGCGCTCCGTCTGCTCCACGAACTTCTGCACCTCGTCGGCGACCGACTTGCCGTGCGCGGTGAGCGACACGACGAACGATCGGCGGTCGCCGGGATTGAGCGCGCGCTCGGTGAGTCCGAGGCCGGCCAGGCGGTCGAGCATGCTGGTCATGGTCGAGCCCTTCATGCCGAAGATGCGGACGAGGTCACCGATGGGCGCCGGCGCGTAGGCGCGGAGGTAGGTCAGCAGGTGGCCTTCCTGCGGCGAGAGGTCGCTGTCGGCGGCGCGGCGCTCGAAGTGCAGGCCGAGCTGGCGCGTGGCCTTGTGCATGGGTGACAGGAAGTTGTGTTTTTTCATACGATATCGTATTATCCGATATCGGAGGATATGACGATGACCTTCAACGAGACCATTATCAGCCAGCTTCAGTTCGCCCAGTGGGCCGCGCTGCGGAATCTCGAGGGAGTGACGCACGAAGAGAGCGTCGTCCGCCCCTCCGGCGGCGCGAACGACGGCAACTGGGTCCTCGGCCACGTGATCGCCGTCCGCAACCGCCTCATCGCGGCAGTCGGCGAGACGCCGCTGTGGGACGAGGCGCGCATCGCGTCGTACGTCGCGGAGTCGACCGACGACACGTCCGGCCGTCTGCCGCTCGACGAGTTGCGCCAGGCGTTCGAGATCACGCACCAGCGCCTCACCGCCGGCATCGCCCGCCTCGACGAGCAGGCGCTGGCGCAGAAAGCGCCGTTCAGCCCGGGCAACAATCCGGACGAGACGCTGCAGTCGCTGCTGACGAAGATCGTGGTCCATGAGTCGTATCACATCGGCCAGATCGGCATCCTCCGCCACGCGATGGGGAAGGCAGGGGCGATCCGGGTGGGGCCGCGGCCGGCGGCGGCGGCGGCGGCGAGTTAACATAGCGGCATGGCTGCGCGGACGCGCGAACGCGCCACGTACGACGACGTGATCAAGGCGCCCGACGACAAGATCGCGGAGCTGATCGACGGGGAGCTGTTTCTCGCGCCGCGGCCGCGGATCCGGCACTCGCAAGTCCTGACGCGCATCGCCTCGCGCCTCGATTCGCACTTCGGCAACAGCAGCGGCGGATGGTTGATCCTCGTCGAGCCGGAAGTGCATCTCGACGGCGACGTCTTCGTGCCTGACATCGCGGGATGGCGCCTCGAGCGCTTGTCGCTGGAAGGCGATCAGCTCTGGATCGACGTCGTCCCCGACTGGGTCTGCGAGATCCTCTCGCCGTGGACCACCGCATACGATCGCCGCGTGAAACTGCCGAAATACGCGCAATACGGCGTGAAGCACGCGTGGATCGTCGATGCGGTCAGCCGCAATCTCGAAGTGAGGCGCCTCGTCGACGGCGCGTGGGTCGAAGTCGCGGTCTTCAACGCCGACGAGCCCTTCCGCGCCGAGCCGTTCGAGGAGCTCGAGATCGTGCTCGATGTGCAGTGGCCGTCACCGCCGAGTTAACATCCGATCATGGCGGCGCGGCGTCGCGAACAGGCGACTTATCAGGACCTGATCGACGCGCCGGACAACCTCACGGCGGAGCTGGTCGATGGCGAGCTGTTTCTTTCGCCGCGGCCGCGGGCGCGGCACTCGGACCTGCTCACGGAGATCGCCGCGCATCTTCGGCTGCGGCTCGTCCGCGGATGGGTGATTCTGTCGGCGCCCGAAGTGCATCTCGGTCGCGACGTGTTCGTCCCCGATATCGCCGGTTGGCGTCGCGAACGGCTTTCGCTTGGTGACGAGGTGGGGATCGAAGTCGTGCCGGACTGGGTGTGCGATCGCCGCGTGAAGTTGCCAAAGTATGCGCATTACGGCGTGAAGCACGCGTGGGTCGTGGACCTGGTCAGTCGAACGCTCGAAGTCAAACGTCTGACCAACGGCGCGTGGGTCGAAGTCGCGGTCTTCAACGCCGATGAGCCGTTCCGTGCCGAGCCGTTCGAGGAGCTCGAGATCGTGCTCGATGTGCAGTGGCCGTCACCGCCGAGTTAACATCCGATCATGGCGGCGCGGCGTCGCGAACAGGCGACTTATCAGGACCTGATCGACGCGCCGGACAACCTCACGGCGGAACTGGTGGATGGCGAATTGTTTCTCTCGCCGCAGCCGAGCATCCCGCACAGCCGCTTCGCGTCCGCGCTCGGGATGGACATCGGCTCCGCTTACGACCGCGGGCCGGGCGGGTGGTGGATCATGGACAAGCCGGAAATCCACTTCGCGTACAACTCGCGCGTTGCCGTGCCTGACCTCGGCGGTTGGCGGCGCGAGCGGATCCCGGAGTTGCCGACCGATCATCGCTTCACCGTCGCACCCGACTGGGTGTGCGAAGTGCTGTCGCCGTCGACGTTCCGTTGGGACCGCGAGGTCAAGCTGCCGCTGTATGCCGAATACGAGGTGCCGTGGGCGTGGTACGTCCATCCGGTGCAGCACTACGTCGAGATCCGAAAACTGATCGGCGGCGAGCTGAGTCTGATCGAGCGCCACGAAGGCGACGCGAAGTTCCGCGCCGAGCCGTTCATGGACGTGGAGATCGACCTCGGGTCGATCTGGGCTTCACCGCCTGCTTCGTAACTCCGCCCCCACCTCGCCCCACTCCAGCCCTTCGTCCACCATCAGCACCGAGAGGTGATAAACGAGATCGGCGATCTCGCTGACGATGCGTTCGCGGCCTTGGCCTTTCGCCGCGATCACGACCTCGGTCGCTTCCTCGCCGATCTTCTTCAGGATCTTGTCGCGGCCTTCGTTGAACAGGTAGGCGCTGTACGAGCCTTCGGGGCGGTCGTCGTAGCGCGAGCGGAGGACGCGCATCAACGCGTCGAGGTCGAGGGCGGGAGGGGGGACATCCGGAAAGCAGGAAAATGCTCCGGTGTGGCATGCCGGACCGGAGGGCTCGACGGTGACGACGAGCGCGTCGCGGTCGCAATCCTCGGCGATGTGCACCACGCGCTGTGTGTTGCCGGACGTCGCGCCCTTGTGCCACAGCTCCTGGCGCGAGCGCGACCAGAACCACGTCTCACCGCTTTCGCGTGTGCGCCGCAGCGACTCCTCGTTCATGTAGGCCAGCGTGAGGATCGCGCCGGAGCTGGCGTCGCGCACGATGGCGGGAATCAACCCATCCGTGAATTTCATCGAACCGGAATCCCTTCATTCAGCAGGTAGCGTTTGACGTCGCCGACGGTCAGCACGCGATCGTGAAACAGTGATGCAGCGAGTACCGCGCGCGCGCCGCCTCGCTCGATCGCATCGCGAAAATCTTCGAGCTTCCCCGCCCCGCCGGAGGCGATCACGCCGATCTTCACGACGCTCGTCACGGCGCGCAGCAGCTCGATGTCGAAGCCGGAGCCCGTGCCGTCGCGATTGACGGACGTGAGCAGGATCTCGCCCACCCCCAGCTCCTCCGCGCGACGGCACCACTCCACCGCATCCATCGATGCGTCTTCTTTGCCGCTGCGCACCATCACGCGGCCGTCCTTCGCGTCGCACGACAGCACGACCGCCTGCACGCCGAACTCCGCCGCGCAATCGGCGATGAGCTGCGGGTTGCGCAACGCGGCGGTGTTGATCGCGACGCGGTCTGCGCCCGCGCGCAGCATCGCGCGAAAGTCCTCGACCGTGCGGATGCCACCGCCGACGGTCAGCGGGATGAAGAGCGAATCGGCGACGCGGCGCACGGTGTCGAGCGCGGTCTGGCGATTCGCGTCGGTCGCGGAGATGTCGAGGATCACGATCTCGTCCGCCCCTTCGTCCTCGTAACGCTTCGCGCACTCGACCGGATCGCCGGCGTCGCGGATGTTGACGAAGTTCACGCCCTTGACCACGCGGCCGTCGCGCACGTCGAGGCAGGGGATGATGCGCTCCGGGATCGCGTTCGGCATGGCCACGCGGGCCAGCGCATCGCCGAGGTCGATGCGATGCTCGAGCAGCGCCTTGCCGATGACACAGCCGCTGATGTTGCGATGCCGCGCCAGCGAGACGATGTCGCTGACGGTGGATACGCCGCCCGACGCGATGAGCCGGATGCGCGACATCTTCGCCAGCTCGCGATAGAGGCCGAACGACGGACCGCGCAGCGCGCCGTCGTGCGAGATATCGGTGACCAGCACCTCGGGGATGCCGAGCGCGTCGAGCCGCGCGAAGACGTCTTCGATCGTCGCCGTCGCGGCGCGCTGCCAGCCTTCGACGCGAATCTCGCCGTTGCGGATGTCGACCGCCGGCACGATGCGCTCGGGGCCGAACGTGTCGACGAGCGATGTGAGGAGCAGCGGCGAATCGGCGGCGACGGTGCCGACGACGATCCGCTCCGCGCCGCAGTCGAACCAGCGCCGCGCGTCGAGGACGGAGCGAATGCCGCCGCCGACCTGCACGACGAGCTCGCGTTTGGCCAGCCGCTCCACGATGCGCAGCTCGACCGGCCGTCCGCTGCGCGACGCCTCGAGGTCGACGACGTGCAGCCGCGTGCCGCGCGGCACTTCGAGCGACGCGAGCACGGCCTCGGGATCGCCGTAAACCTTCGCCGTGCTGAAGTCGCCGTGCGTGAGGCGGACGACGCGGCCGGCGAGGAGATCGAGCGACGGGATCACTTCCATGCGATGTAGTTCCTCAACACCTGCAGTCCGGCGTCCGACGATTTTTCGGGATGGAACTGCACGCCGAACACGCGTCCATTCTGAACCGCGGCGGTGAACGGGCCGCCGTAATCGGCACGCGCGATTTCATTCGGAGCGGCTGATGCGGCGTACGAGTTCACGAAATAGAAGACGCCGTCCTCGACGCCTTCGAACAGCGGACCGCGCGCGCGGACGCGGTTCCAACCGATCTGCGGGACGGGCAAGCGTCCGCTGAATTTCTGCACTTCGCCGCGCACGAGGCCGAGGCCGGGCGTGGTGCCCATCTCGTGCGAGACGTCGAAGAGGAGTTGATGTCCGACGCAGATGCCGAGGAGCGAGGCGCCGCCGTTGATCGCATCGCGGATCGCGGCGTCGATGCGGTGCTCGAGCAGCCAGCGCATCGCCGCGGCGAAGCTGCCGACGCCGGGGAGGACGAGCTTCGGCGCGCGCGCGATGGCATCAGGATCGCTCGTGATGTGCAGGTCGGCGCCGGCGGCGCGGAGCGCGCGCGCGATGTTCGCGGTGTTTGCGACCGGCGAGTCGATGAGGGTGACGCTCAGATGACCCCCTTCGTGCTCGGGATGTCGCTCGACACCACCGCCTTCGCCTCGCGCACCGCGATGGCGAACGCCTTGAAAATCGCCTCGGCGCTGTGATGTCCGTTGCGGCCGCGGATGAGATCGACGTGCACGTTGCAGGCGCACTTGTTCGCGAACGACTTGAAGAACTCCTCGACGAGCGCGAACGGAAAATCTTTGTGGATGAGCAGCATCTCGCGGTCCATCGGCACCTCGAAGACGAGGAACGGGCGGCCGGAGAAATCGACGACCACGCGCGCGAGTGCTTCGTCGAGCGGGACGTACGCATGGCCGAAGCGGCGGATGCCGCGCTTGTCGCCGAGGGCCTGCGCGAACGCTTCGCCGAGGACGAGGCCGACGTCTTCGACGGTGTGGTGATAGTCGATGTGCGTGTCGCCGGCGGCGACGATGTTCATGTCGACCTTCGCGTGCCGCGCGATCGCGTCGAGCATGTGCGAGAGGAAGCCGATCGGCGTGTCGATCTTCGATTCGCCCGTGCCGTCGAGGTTCACTTCGACGGTGACCGAGGTCTCTTTCGTGGAGCGCGACAGTGACGCGGTTCTCATGCGATCTCCTTCAGTGCGGCGAGAAAACGCTCATTCTGCTCCGCCGATCCGATCGACACGCGCAGGCAATTCGCCAGCCGCGGATACGCCGACACATCGCGCACGAGGATGCCGCGCGCGCAGAGCTCCTCGAACACGTCCTTGCAGGGGCGCTGCGTGCGGAACGTCACGAAATTCGCCGACGTCGGGAAGACGGTGAGGCGCGGCAGTTCGCGCAGCGCGGCGGCGACGCGCTCGCGCTCGGCGATGATCGTGGCGACGTTGCGGTCGCGCACGTCGCGGTTTTCCAGCGCGATCTCGGCGATCGCTTCGCTGATGATGTTGAGGCTGTACGGCAGCTTGACCTTGCGGATCTCGCGGCAATTCGCGGCGGTCGAGGCGAGCCAACCGACGCGCAGCGCGGCGAGGCCCCACGCCTTCGAGAACGTCGAGAAGGTGACGAGACGATCATCGAGCGGCGGCAACGCATCGTTTGCGAAATCGCCGTACGCGCGATCGAAGAGCACGGTCGCGCCGGTCGACAGCAGTTTCTCCAGGCCGCCGCGCGGGAGGACGCCGCCGGTCGGATTGTTCGGCGAGCAGACGATCACGATCGCGCCGGGATAGTCGCTGATCGCGTTCAGCATCTCGTTCAGCGGGAGGAGTCCCGAATCGGGATCGAACTCGATGGGCAGCGCGAGGCCGCCGGCGATCGTGACCAGCTTCTCGTACAGCGTGAACGTCGGACGCGGGAAGACGACCGGCGTGCCGGGGCCGACGAACGCGCCGATGGCCGCGGCGAGGAGCTCGTTGGAGCCGTTGCCGACGAGGATGTTGTCCTGCCTGAAGCCGTATGCATCGGCGATCGCGCTGCGCAAACCCACCGATTCGAAATCGGGATAGATGTTCCACGAGCGTTTCGCAACGCGCTCGAGCACCTGCTGCTTGAGCTCCGCCGGAAAATCAAAAGGCGACTCGTTCTGATTGAGCTTGACCTCGGCCGACCGCAGCTCGAGCGTGTACGCGGTCATGCGGGCCACATCGCTGCGCACGCTCATGCCGTCACCCCGCAGCGCACGGCAACGGATCGCGCGTGATTCGGCAGCCCTTCGAAGTTCGCCAGCGCCATGGCCTTCGCGCCGATCGCTTCGAGATCGCGCTCGCCGACGAAGACGATGTTCGACCGCTTCACGAAGTCGTACACGCCGAGCGGCGAGAAGAAGCGCGCGCTGCCGGCGGTGGGGAGGACGTGATTCGAGCCGACGATGTAGTCGCCGAGGGCGGGGGCGGAATTGGAGCCGATGTAGATCGCGCCGCAGTTGTCGGCGCGCTCGGCGATCGGGAGCGGATCGCGCGTGATGATCGAGAGGTGCTCGGGAGCGATGCGGTTCACGACCGCGATGGCGTCGTCGATCGAGCGTGTGCGTAGCACGAGCGATTGCTTTTCCGGCACGACCGGCACCTTCGCGTCGCCGAGGAGGATGCAGACGACCGCGGAGTCGGGGCCGTGCTCCGCCTGCGCGGCGAGATCGGCGGCGACGAGCTCGGGATCGCTCGTTTCATCGGCGACGACGACGAGCTCCGTCGGGCCGGCGGTCATGTCGATGCCGACCTCGCCGATGAGCCGAGCCTTCGCCGCGGTGACGTACTGGTTGCCGGGGCCGACGATCTTGTCGACGCGCTCGAGCGACTCGGTGCCGAGGGCCATCGCGGCGATCGCGCCGGCGCCGCCGGCGCGGTAGATCTCGCGGATGCCGAGCTTGCGGCAGGCGTACTGCAGCTCCGCGCGCTCCGCGGCCGAGGCGGTGGTGGCGACGACGATGTCGGGCACGCCGGCGATGCGCGCCGGGACCGCGCCCATGATCAGCGTCGAGACGTAGACCGCGCGGCCGCCCGGCACGTAGACGCCGACGCGGCGGAGCGGGCGGACGCGGTGCAGCACTTCCGTGTCTCCGGAGGTCCAGCGATACGTCTTCGGCAGCTGCTCGAGGTGGAAGGCGGCGACCCGCGCGATGGCGGTGTCGATCGCCGCGGCGATCTCCGGATCGACCGGGAGGTCGTTCGGGATGATCTTGATGTCGTTTGGCGCGATGGTCACGCCGTCGAATTTCGCGATCAGTTCGGCGACGTAGGCATCGCCGCGCGCGCGGACGCCGGCGATGGTCTCGTCGGCCACGCGCAGCGCGCGCTCGTTGCTCTCGCCGCGGCGCGCTTCGAGCTCGCGGAGTGCGGCTTCGGCTTCAGGCGATCCGAGTGTGAGGATGTTCATGGCGGCACCTCCTTTCAATTCTTAGCCTTCTCCCCTCGCGAGGGGAGAGGTGCGCGAAGCGCGGATGAGGGGTCGGTTCCTGTGGCGACGAGGTCCCCCTCATCCGCCTGCGGCACCTTCTCCCCCGGGCGCGGGGGAGAAGGGAGAGTCAACTCGATCCGCGCGATCATTTCGCGGATCTTCGTGGTTTCGGTCCGATAAGCGTTCTTGCCGACGATCAGCCGTGGCGAGATCTCGGCGACGAGGTCCTGCAGTTCCAGCTTGTGCACGCGCACCGTCTCGCCGGTCTCGACGAGGTCGATCACGTGCGACGTCAGCTCGAGCACGGCCGCGAGCTCGACGGAGCCGCCGAGCGGGATCACTTCCGCGCGGACGCCGCGCTGCTCGAGCCATTGCCTCGCGATGCGCGGGTACTTTGTCGCGACTTTCGTCAGCGGCGGCGCGCCCGGGGCGGCGATGAGCATCATCCGGCAGCGGCCGAAGTCGAGCTCGATCGGCTGGTACGCGCTGCAGTTGTGCTCGAGGATCTGATCGAGTCCGGCCACGCCGGCATCGGCGGCGCCGTGCTCGACGTACACCGGCACGTCGCAATCCTTGACCAGTATCCATTCGATGTCGCCGCGCTGAAACACGAGGCGGCGGCTGCGGAGATCGCTCTCCGACGGCGTGTCGTATCCCGCCGCCGCGAAGAGCGCGAGCGTGCGGTCCTGCAAACGTCCTTTTGGTATGGCGATGCGCATGTTCAGTCCAGGTCGTCGATGGTGAATGTGAAGCCGGCCGCGGCAGCCGGGGTCCCGAAGCGTTGATAGACGTCGTCGTAGCGGCCGCCCTGCGCGATGGCCTTGCGCGAGTCGGGGCCGAAGAGGCGGAAGCGGATGCCGGTGTAGTAGCCGGTCTCCTCGTCGAGGTCGTCGAGATGCAGCGCGAAGACGGCGGGATCGAGCGCGGCGGCGATCGATTCGAGGCGCGCCGCGGTGGCGGGAGGGAGGCGGCGCGCGATGTCGGACGGCGTGAGCGCGCGCTTCGTCACGACGGCCTTGCGCTCGTCGTCGCTGAGCAGCGCGGCGATCGAGGTGTCGTTGTAGACGACGCGCGGCTCGATGCCGAACTCGCGCGCGATGCGCACCGCGAGGTTCATCACTTCGACGTCGGCGTCGAGGGATGGCTGGCCGACGATCTCGGCGCCGATCTGGAAAAGCTCGCGGTTGACGCCGAGGCGCGAGGCATCGCAGCGGATGACGTCGCCGCGATAGAAGATCTTCAGCGGGAGCTGTGATTCGTCGAGCGCCGGCGCGAGCGCCCGCGCGACCATCGGCGTGAAGTCGGAGCGGATGGCCACGAGCTCGCCCTCGCGATCGACGAAGCGGTAGCTCGAGCGGGAGCTGTCGCGCGAGAGGACGCTGGCGTACGGATCGACATAATCAATGATGGGGAGGACGATCTCGGCGAAGCCGGCGTCCTCGAGGATGTTGACGAACCGCGACTCGATGCGCTTGCGCCGCGCCGCTTCTTCGAGCAGCAGCGGTCTCACGCCTGTCGGGTATCGCAATTTTTTCTCGACCAAACAAAAACCTCCTCCCCGCGAATCGGAGAGGAGGTCGAGTCAGTCGTTGGTCTGTCTGGCGGCGCCCCTTTCCGATTCGGGGCGCGTGGTTCGCCCCTACATCACGTGGTGATGATGGTGATGGTGGTGGGTGCGAACGATGCCAGTTGCGTTCATCAGCGTTCCGAAGCCTATCACGGAACGATAACGGGAGCGAGATCGGTGAATTCCTGCGGCTGGGCCGCGACGTTGAAGGTCTTCTTCGCGCGCGGCGTGGCCACCTGCAGCTTGTACGCGCCGGGCGCCACCGCGTTGATGCGGAACATCCCCTGGCGGTCGGTGTAGACGGTCGGCCCATCGCCGAGCGTCACGGCGACGCTGGGGTAAGGCGTCTTGCCGTCGGCGGCATACACGCGGCCGCGGACGTTCGTCGCGGCGAACGCGGTGGCGGCCGTGAAGAGTATTGCGAGCAGTGTGAGCGTCAGTTTCATTGCGCACCTCCCTGTGCGATCTGCGTTGGTTTCGGTTGATACGGCGGCGATTTCTTGAACACGATCGGTTGCGTGAGCTCGAGCGTGCCGTTCTTCGGCTTCGCCACTTTGTCGAGGAAGACCGGCTGCGGGTCGTAGCCGTCGGCGGAGCATTGCAGGAACGGCGCTTTGCCGGCATCCATGTCGAGCACGAACTGCGACCCGGCGCGCTGGAAATTCGGCGGATGCACCTCGCACGTCACGCCGGCGGGCGGCTCGCCCTCGGGAAAGAGCACGGTCCCGCGGATCTGCAACGCGGTCGGCTTGGCGATGCTCTGCGAAAAGAACGTGGCCACGAAGACGGTCAAAGCGACATATCCGCCGAACGCTCCGCCGAGGGAGACGTCGAGTCCGGCCAGCGGCCCTTTGACCACGGCGCGCGACGGCAGCAGCTTGAACAGCAGAAACGCCGGGATGAGCGGCAGCAGGACGATCGCACCGAGTACATACAGTTGATTCATGGGATCACCTCGTTAGCGATGAGTGACCGATCGATGAGAATCGTTACAATCCGACCTCCATGACGATCGACGAACAGTTGGATTTCCTCGGAAAAGGCGCCGTGAACCTGGTCGAGCGCAACGACCTGAAGGCGAAGCTGCAGCGCGGCAAGCCGCTCACGATCAAGGTCGGCTTCGACCCGACGGCCCCCGACATTCACCTCGGGCACACGGTCGTCATCCGCAAGATGAAGCACTTCCAGCAGCTCGGGCATCGCGTCATTTTTCTGATCGGCGACTTCACCGGGTTGATCGGCGATCCGACCGGCAAGAAGGCGACGCGCCCCGCGCTGTCGAAAGAGGAAGTGCTGCAGAACGCCGAGACGTACAAGACGCAGGTCTACAAGATCCTCGATCCGGAGAAGACGGAGATCCGCTTCAACTCGGAGTGGCTCGGCGCGCTCGGCGCCGAGGGGATGATCAAGCTGGCCGCGAAGTACACGCTGGCCCGCATCCTCGAGCGCGACGACTTCCGCAAACGTTTCGACAACCATCAGCCGATCGCCATCCACGAGTTGCTCTACCCGCTGGCGCAGGCCTACGACTCGGTCGCGCTGAAGTGCGACGTGGAGATGGGCGGCACGGACCAGCTGTTCAACCTCCTCGTCGGCCGCGACCTGATGCGCGAGTACGGCCAGGAGCCGCAGGTCGTGCTGACGATGCCGCTGCTCGAAGGACTCGACGGCATCGAGAAGATGTCGAAGTCGCTCGGCAACTACATCGGCATCAACGAGGCGCCCGGCTCGATCTACGGCAAGGTGATGTCGATCTCCGATGAGCTGATGTGGAAGTACTACCTGCTCTGCACCGACCTCACGCCGCCGCAGATCGAGGAGAAGAAACGCGAGCATCCGATGGACGCGAAGCGCGAGCTGGCGCGGATCATCATCGCGGAGTTCCACAGCACCGAGGCGGCGACGGAAGCGGAGTCGGAGTTCCGCCGCGTCTTCAGCGAGCGGCAGGTGCCGACCGATCTCGAGGAGGCGACGCTGCCGGCATCGAGCGAGGCGCAGCTGCTGTCGAAGGTGATCGTCGCCGCCGGCCTCGCGCCGACGAACAAGGAAGCGCAGCGGCTGATCGGGCAGGGGGGCGTGCTGGTCGACGACGAGAAGGTGGAGGATTCCCGCCGCGCTCTGGAAGCCACGGCGGGAAAGACGTACCTGCTGAAAGTCGGCAAGCGGCGCTTCGCGAAGATCACGTTCGCCTGAAAACGTTCCGGCCGCGCCTTGCGACGCGGCCGGACCGTACTGCGGAGGAGCGAGAACCCGCTTACCGATAGTTCAGCGGGAGGGTCACGACGGCGGTGGTGCCGCCGGCGGTGATACGCACTTTCATCGAGCCGCTCTGTCCGTGCACGCCGATTCCCGGCATGACCGAGACCGTGCCGTTCGCGTCGATCAGCTGGGCGTCGCTGCCGGCGTCGATCAGCTCGTACGTCGCGGCTTCGCCATGCTCGCCGGCGGCCACGAGACGGAAGTAGTTGGGGAAGCCCTGGCCGGTGAAGATGTCGATCGGGGCGTCGAGGACGCCGTCGCGGTCCGCATCCTTGATGTCGACGGTGCCGTTCTCATCGAGGTCGACGCCTTCGAAGTTCAGGCGGATCTCCGGACGCGTCTTCACGCCCGGCACGAACGTCGGATCGCCGCTCGCGTTGTTGACCGCGCTGCCGTAGAAGACCGCGGAGCCCTTGGTCACGTTGGCCTGCACGACGTCGTCGTTCTTCGCGTCGGCGCCGAAGAGCGAGCTGACGCCGTTCGCGTACTGCAGCTGCGTGCCGCCGGTATACGAGACTTGTTTCTGCGCGGCGATGGTGCCGTCGGCGCGGACGAGCTCCCACGTCACGGTGGCGTCGGCGACGGCGTAGAGGCCGAAGTTGAAGCGGTAGGCGTCGGCGGATGACGGGGCGGTGAGGATCGCGAGGTCGCCCGCGGCGGCGGCGTCACTCGCCTTCACGGCCGGGATGTCCTGGCCGAACTCGCCGCTGGCGGAGCTGTTGAAGGTGCGCGAGGTGACGGCGACGCGGGTGAAGTCTGCGTCGGGGATCGCGACTTCGATCGCGCCGGTGGCCGAGGTGCGGCCGAACTTGTTCCTGACGACGTCGGCGAGGGAGATGGTGGCATGGGCCGGGAGGGCGACGGAGACCGCGTCGGATGCGCCGGCCGCGTCGTGGAAGGTCAGCGTGGCGATGGTGGCGGCGGCGCTGACGTTGTGCAGCGTCACTTCGCTCTGCCACTGGCTGCCGTTGGCGCCCGGGCCGGTGCCGGCGGCGGGGATGATGAGGCTCGCGGCGCCGGCGGTCAGCGGAAGCAGGGCCAGCGAGGCGGCGGTGATGAAGGACTTCACGTTCATTGGGGCTTTCTCCTTAATTTCGTCTGCGTGCTGCGTTGTTGCCCGTAGATACGGCAGGACGAAAAGGAGTGTCTAAAAAGAATATGCGGTGGGCGCATGAAAATGGTGTACGAAAAATGAATACACTTCGGGCGTGTACGCCGGCTTGGTTTGCGTTGTTTGTACGGGTGGGGGCGCACAAACGTTTAGGCAATTACATCGGGTACACTGCGCCGCGCCATGGCCATCCCTCTGCTCGACCTCAAAGCTCAATACAAAACGATTCGCGACGAAGTCCTTCGGGTGACCGAGGAGGTCTACGAGTCGCAGTACTTCATCCTCGGGCCGCGCGTCGATGCGTTCGAGCGCGACTTCGCGGCCTACTGCCACAGCAGGCATGCCGTCGGCGTGTCGTCCGGCACCGATGCGTTGCTCGAGGCGCTGATGGTCCTCGGCGTGGGGCAGGGCGACGAGGTGATCGTTCCGGCTTATTCGTTCTTTGCCACCGCGGGGGTCGTGCACCGGCTCGGCGCGCGGCCGGTGTTCGTCGACATCGACCTCGAGGACTACAACATCGATCCTGCGCTGATCGAGGCGAAGATCACGCCGAAGACGCGCGCCATCATGCCGGTGCACCTGTACGGACAGTGCGCGGAGATGAACGCGATCAACGAGATCGCGCAGCGGCGCGGCGTGGCGGTGGTGGAGGATGCGGCGCAGGCGGTCGGCGCGGAGTTCGGCGGCAAACGCGCCGGCGCGCTCGGCGCACTAGGCTGCTTCTCCTTCTTCCCGTCGAAGAACCTCGGCGGCTTCGGCGACGCCGGCGCGATCACGACGGACGACGACGCACTGCACGAGCGGCTGGTCGACTTCCGCGTTCACGGCATGCGGCCGAAGTACTTCCATCACTACGTCGGCGGGAACTTCCGCATCGACGCACTGCAGGCGGCGATCCTCCACGTCAAGCTGCCGCATCTGGAGTCGTGGACCGAGGGGCGGCGCCGCAACGCGGATAAATACGGACGGCTGTTCGCCGATGCGAAGAGCGGCGAGCGCGTCGTGCTGCCGCGCGAGCTGAACGGGCGGCGGCACGTGTTCAATCAGTACATCGTCCGCTTCCCCGAGGGGCGGGCCACGCGCGACCACGTGCTCGAGCACCTGAAGAGCAAGTCGATCGGCTGCGAGGTCTATTACCCGCTCACGCTGCCGCAGCAGAAATGTTTTGCCGATGTGGCGGAGGGGTCGTATCCGAATTCCGATGCGGCGGCCGATTCGACGCTGGCCATCCCGATCTACCCGGAGCTGACCGACGCGCAGTTGGAAGAGATCGTGAAGGAGATCGTCGCGGCACTGCCGTGACGTCAGACGGCACGCGCCGCCTGACGTCACACCGTTGTTAGAGAATGTCCGACGCCGCGCGAATCGCGCCGATCGAGACTCCCGAGTTAAAGCCTCCTTTGTCGGAGCACCCCCCTTTCCCGTGTACTCCAACGATCTTGCCGTCCGGCCCGAGTATGGGGGCGCCGGAAGCGCCGCCGGCGGTGTCGATACTGTCGTAAAAAATGCGCCCCGCACGGTTGTCGAGCATTGGTCCTGCCTCGATCTTCTTCTCCCGGCGGGATGGATGCTGAATGATGCAGAGCATCGCGTTGACCGTCGTCAGGTCCTCGTCCGCGACCTCGAGCGTTCCGAACAGGTCGTGCGGTTTTCGGCCGCTGGCATCGTGTCCCAGTTTCGCGATGGCGTAATCGACGCCGTAATTGAAGCCACGGTTCGCCGGGTACTCGAGGAGGCCGACGATCGGAAAGGAGACGCCGGGTTTCGTCCTGCCGGTACGGCCATCGACCTGATAGTCGAAGTTGACGAACATCAGCTTCGCGATCTCAGGCGGCGAGATCGGAATGTTGTAACGCGTCGGCACCTGCCAGCCGGGCGGATGGGGACTGAAGCAATGTCCGGCGGTGAGGAAAAGATCGCCCGCGATGAGGGCACCCGTCGCCCACCGTTCCCCACTGACGTTTCCCGGATCCTCATGGCGGCCGGCGAACAGTTGCTGCAAATTGTCGGACCACTGCAGTTGCCCGACCGGCGCCTGATGATCGTCGACGAACTTTCTGGTCACGCCGAGTGTGCCGTCGTACAGCTCGACGTCCTGCGAATCGTCTTTTCCGCCGCACGCCGAGTATGCGATGAAATCGAGTTTCGCCTGGACTAGGCCGAGCTGGTGCGACAGATTCTTTTTCTGGCCGATCAGTTCCATGAGCGTCTTATCGATCTCTTCGGGCGGTGGCAGGACCTCGGTTAGGCGAGGTCTGGGCAGCGAATTTGTCTTCGTGTAAAACATGACTCCTCCCTTCATGCCGCGCAGCAGGTCGGTACACAGCCGGGCAGCGGAATCTCCTCGAGTTGCCGGAGAAACGTCAGATACGGATGGGTGGACGGCAGTTCAGACACGCCACGGTAGATGGGAAGCGCTCCCGTGAACTTGTTCTCGTCTCGCTGTTTGTCGAGTTTCGCGTAGAGCCGGAAGTGGTGTGTATTCGGCATTGCGCCGGCTGCTCCGTGCGGGGGTGCCTGGGGCGCCTTTTGGGCCTTTTGGGCCTTTTCTCCTGCCGCCGAACGCTGCATGTTGTCCATCGCCGTCTGGATCAGGTCGGGTGTGTGGCTGAAGACGACTTCCGGCGGCCCGTCGTTATGCTTGAGGGTGATTCGCCGGACGTCAGCACCTTCCTTTGCGGTGATCGTGATGGGGACCGAATGCTTCCAGATCGTCCACTGGACCGTCGCCAGCTCATCGACGGCGAATCGAAATGCTTCGAGCTTTCCTCCTGGCACGTTGACCTTCGCGATGATGTCGGGTTTATCGAGGTCGAGATCGAATCCGGGCGCAACGACCTTCAGTTCGGCTAGTGTCTTGTCGATGTTCACGCATTCCAGAGTTTCATCGCCGCAGTCGAACGTGATCTCGGCCGGTTTCGTGATGCGGAATTCGAGGAGGTTTACCTCGCGGGTGGAGCGATCCGGGTTCTGCACGCTGATCGTGCGCACAAACTTTCGGTCGCGCCACCAGCTGTCGGAATCGTGCAGCGATTCTTCGATGAAGAGGCTCGCATAGTGCGGAGGGATGTGCCCGTTGCCTCGAGTTCCGTTTGGAACGAGTGCGATCTTGTTGTCACTCTTGCAAACGTTGAAGTAGACAATGCCTACGAAATGTACTTGGTACATGGCCGCTCTCCTTTCATTTTCGGGGGTGGTGGATCAGCTACCGATGTCCTGGATGGCCGCCCACAGCGAGGCCGGCACGTCGCCACGGCGGATGGAGTCGAGTTGCACGGCGCGCAGCGCTTCCGCCGGCGGAAGGCCGGCCGCGAGCTTCTCGTGCAGGCGAGGGAAGAACCTCGCCGCTGCCTCGTCGTCGATCGGCCACAGGGTGGCGATGACCGACGGCGCTCCTGCCATCAGGAAACCATGAGCCACACTCATCACGCCTTCGGCCGCTCGCCGCTCACCGCGCGCGGTACTGCATCCAGCGAGGACGACGGCAAAAGTGTGATGAAAGGTGAGATGTGCAATCTCTGCGACCGAAACGTGCCGTGCGCGTCCATTCTGACGCAGAAGAATCGACGCAGGCTCGATACCGCGATCATCTCCGACGGCGTGCCCGCCGAAGTGAATCACGTCGACCTCCGAAGCCACATGAGTCAACGCGTCGAGATCCGCAGAGTCATTTTCGAGCCGGCGCGACCGCGGATAACAACGCTCGATCCTGCGGGCTTCGTCCGTGACGTGTGGCAACGCCGTCTCGTTCGGCGTGCCGTCGGCGTTGGACAGGACGAGCACCGATGCCGGTCGATGCACGTTCCGCCGTCTCTGCGCGGCCGCCGCAAAGACTGCGGCGCTCGGTGAAACCACGATCGCGTGCCGGACCAAGAGGTACTCGCCCTGCGCGTCCACCATGGCCGCGAATGGGACGCTCGCGGTGACGTCCTCCGGCACAAATACAATCGTCGCTGCGCGGAGAATCTGCGATTCGATCGGCGCAAGGAGTCGCTGATGAAGGCCACGCATCACCACGTTCGCGTCAATTGATGGCGTATCGCGAAGCGTGTGCGACGCGGCGTCGATTTCCTTCGCCAATTGCTCGCGACTACAGGCCACCGTCGTTGCGCGCGCGCCGGACTGATCGACCACGAAAATGACGACTTTGGACGCGAGGACCGCGTACTCCACGATTATGGTATCTGCCGGCAGGTCTCCGAGTTCGAGAATTGGTGATTGCCGGTACGATTCGATGAGAGACCGCGCGCGCTGTCGCTCTGCAAATCGGAATGCCTTTCCGGCGTCGTTCGTGGCGATTGCGATCTCGATTGCGTCCTCGAACAGTTCTTCTCCACCGCAGAACGCGCCCCATCGAAGCTCGTTCTCCGGCAGTGAGCGGCGCCTCCGCTCCAGTTCCTCGATTCCCTGCTCGAGATCAGGCATCACCCCGGCGAAGCCGGCCGAACGCCGAGCGCGGGCGCGCTGCAGAAGGAGCTGGGGAACGTTCAATGAATCCGACCGTTGCTTCGCGAAATCGATTGCATCCGTCAGCAAAGTGTCGGCTTCAGCCGGTGAAGTGGCAGTGAGCATCGCCTTCGCTCGGGCGGATTCGACGCGGAAATAATCGCGGTAGGTTGTATCCGGCAGCTGCGCCGTGACAGCGTTCGCCTCGTAGATGTCCGATGATGCGCCTGCGCCGTCCTTGAGCCGGTCTCGGACGACTGCGCGAATGAGAAGCGTCGCGGCGAGCTGCACCTGATCGTGCAGCCGGCGCACCATGGCGATCTGTACGCTCAAAAACGACGCCGCTACATCCCAGTCGTGCCGAAGGATGGCGGCATCCGCGATCGACGAGACTTCTTTCTCCAACGTCACGGACGTACGGGGTCCAATTCCACGCAGTGCGGCGACGTGGTACTTCCATGCGGTGGCGGAATCGCCGATCCGATCGTGTACAAACGCAAGAAGCCTATAGACGGAACCCGCGTTTGCGATCTCTCCGAGATGTTCGAATGTCGAAGCACTTTGCTCCAGGGCGTCTATGGCTGCGCCCCACTCGGCGCGGAGAATGTGAGTGGTGCCAACCTGCCAAAGTACCAGTGCGCGGTACGCCTCGAAATCGGGTTTGACCATCGGAAGCAGCGATTCATATTCGCGAGCGGCGTCATCATGCCTGCCCTGCTCGAAAACGGCATTGGCCGCGAAGTACCGGGCTGCCAGAACCATGGGACTGTGCAATTCCTCGAAGAGGTTCTCGGCGCGGCGAAGCATTGTCTCGGCTTCCACGGCGCGATACTGCTGGAGCGCCGTTAGGCCGCGGTCGTACGTGCCGTGGGCGACAGCAAGGCGCCGGCGCGTAGCGTCGTCTGCCGCGTCGATTGTCGCGACGGCTGCCTTGAGCATGAGGTCACCATCGCGGCGAGCGACGGCGACGCCGAGCTGGCGCGCGACCGCCAGATGCGCGTTCGCGGCGCGTTCGTCACCGCTCGTGAGCGCACGACCCCACCGGCCGAGCACGTCTTTGATTCCGACTCCCCTCGCGCTCATCGCATCGCGCGAAACGAGCGACGTCGCAATCGCGGCATCCGTTTGGGCACGGCCATACGAGCGATCGAGAACAACGAGAAGAGGTTGGGGCGGAGCAAGCGAAGCAATATGGTTGCGCGCTTCAATCGCCCACTCGCTTTCGCCGTCGACCGACAGATACTGTTCCCACGCCTCCCGCGCGTCATCAAAGAGACCGAGATGCTGGAGGATCAACGCGCGATTGAACAGGGCTTCAGGCCGCGAATGATCGAATGCCAGAGCACGATCGCTTGCCGCGAGCGCGTCCGCTAGCAGTTCCGGTGTTTCGTAGCGATTTGCGTTTTCGTGTAAGGCGACCGCAAGATCGTTCCATACGAAAGCGTTGTTTTCTGCCCTCGCTGCGGAGAGCTTCGACAGCCCCTGGCGCGGTCTTCCGTCTAAAAGCAACGCGACGCCGGCGCTGTGTTGCGCCAGAAGGGACGAATCGCGTTGCGCCGCCCCGATCATCGAAATCATTGCCGCGGCAAATTCTCGATCTTCTACCGCAACGCTGCGCGTCATCGGGTGAAACGGCGCCCATGGGAAGCCAGTGAGACGAGGCTCAATTCTTCGGGAGTCTGGATCGGCTGCCGCGATGAGTGAGGCTAGCGATGCTCGAGGCGATGAATCCCTTCTCTGCGAATGAACGAGGAGGACGCTCGGCATCAGCACCACCGCCGCGGCGATCAACCAGCCAGGATTGGCGATCACCCTTTGGTCGTTGCGTCCTGCTCTCATGGCCAACGTTACGTCTCTTGTCACTTGGCTGTCCCTCGACGTTCTAGACGGACATGCGTGTGCGCTTCTCGTCACGCGGAGCCAGAAAATGGAGCTCCCGCTAACAGCCGTTTGCGATTTGTCAAGGAGGAATAGAAGGATATCTTCTTTTGGGATCGGTGGCACGGCCGCCGCACTCACGAGTCCCGTGATCCCACTCCGACACACCCTTCCGCGCCGCGCGGCACCGATCGTCAACCGCACGCTCGTCTTCACGAACGTCGCGGTGTTCATCATGCAGATCGCGCTCGGGTCGCGGGCGGAGTTGATGATCCAGACGTTCGGCTACATCCCGGCGCGGCTGGTCCATCCGCAGGCGTGGCAGTACACGTGGTGGGAGGTGGCCATCACGCTCGTGTCGTCGCTCTTCCTGCACGGCGGCTTCGTCCACCTGATCGGCAACATGATCTATCTCTGGGTGTTCGGCGGTGCGGTGGAGGATGCGTTCGGACATGTGCGCTACCTCTTCTTCTACGTCGCGTGCGGCGCGATCGGCAGCGTGGTACACACGTTCATCTTTCCGATGTCGACGGTGCCGTCGATCGGAGCCTCGGGGAGCATCGCCGGCGTTCTCGGCGCGTTCTTCGTGCTGCGTCCGCGGGCGCGGATCCTCACGCTCTTTCCGCTGGTCGTCTACTGGGCGATGGCGGAGATCCGGGCGGCACTTTTTCTTCCCGTCTGGTTCCTGATGCAGTTCTTCAACGGCTTCCTCTCCCTGGCTTCGGCGGCGGGGACGCAGGAGGTGGCGGGCGTCGCGTGGTGGGCGCACGTCGGCGGATTCATCTTCGGCGCATTGTTCGCGGCGATCTATCGACGAGCGAGAAAAAGGGCGAGAATGCGCGTCGCATGAGCAGACACGTACTGGTGACCGGCGGCGCGGGCTTCATCGGATCGCATGTGGCCGACGCATTCATCGAGCGCGGCGACCGCGTCAGCATCATCGACAACCTCTCGACCGGCAACCTGCGCAACCTCAATCCGAAAGCGGAGCTGCACGAGGCCGACCTGCGCGAGGAGCGGACGGTGGAGCTCATTCGCTCGCTGAAGCCGGACCTCGTGAGTCATCACGCGGCGCAGATCGACGTGCGGCATTCGGTGGCTGATCCGGCCATCGACGCCGAGATCAACATCGTTGCGTCGATCCGCCTGCTGCAGGCGTCGCTCGACGCCGGAGTGAAGCGCTTCGTCTTCGCCTCGACCGGCGGGGCGATTTACGGCGAGCCGGTCACGACGCCGCAGGACGAGCAGCATCCATCGCATCCGCTCTCGCCGTACGGCTGCGCGAAGCTCGCCGTCGAGCACTACATGCACTACTTCCGCGAGATCCACGGCCTCTCGACCGTCGCCCTGCGCTACGCGAACGTCTACGGGCCGCGGCAGAACTCGAAAGGGGAGGCAGGCGTGATCGCCATCTTTGCCGATCGCCTGCTGCACGGCGGCGAAGTGACGATCAACGGCGACGGCGAGCAGACGCGCGACTACGTGTTCGTGGCCGACGTCGTGCGCGCGAACATGGCCGTCTGCGACGACCTTTCGCTGGCCGGTCCGTTCAACGTCGGCACCGGCGTGGAGAGCACGGTCAACGAGCTCTATCGCCAGCTCGCCGCGGCCGCGGGCGTCGATCGCGATGCGCAGCACGGTCCGGCGAAAACGGGCGAACAACGGCGCAGTGTGCTCGACGGCACGAAGCTGCGCGCGGCCGCAAAGCTGCCGGAGCCGGTGGCATTGGCCGACGGCATCCGGCAGACGTTCGCATGGTTCCGCGACGCGCGCGGCTGAATCACACTTCCGCTTCGACCGTCCGTGAGTGAGTCTCCGCCGCGTGCTCCTCGCGGATGCGCGCGTGGAGCAGGCAGGCGATGACGACGATCGGGAGCGTGATGAGCAGCAACAGCAGGCCGCCGAGGGCCAGCTTGTAGACGTCGCGGGCGCGCTCGGTGCGGGTCACCGGCGGAGTGCTCAGCGTGTAGAGCGCGCTGGGCGGATTCAGGTTGCGCGACACCGCCTGGTAGATCTCGTTGACGCTGCCGACGAGCTGCCGCGTCTCGGCGGCGGCGGCGGCGATCCGCTGCTGGACGTCGCGCACGTGTTCGGGCGAGGGCGTCCCGCCGTGGCTCGCCTTCACGTCGGCGAGGATCTGCTGGTCGTACTCGACCGCGGCCTGGGCCGGGATCACGGACGCCTGGGCGCGGCGGAACTGCTCGACGACCGCCTGGCGATACTGCGCGTCGGCCGCCTGATTCGTCAGCGTCATCAGCCGGTCGATGAACGTCTCGCCGAGCTGCGGCATCACCGTTTCGGAGCCGGCGGGGGCGGCGGGGCGTGGAGTGGCTTCGGTCCCCATCGTGCTCGTCGTCTTCGGCGCGGTGGAGAGGGCGCTCGGCTCCATCGAATAGACGGCGAGCGCCTGGCGCACGGTGTCGGAGAGGCTCTGGCGCCACTTCAGCTCGCGCTGGTCGTAAGCCAGCTGCGTCTCGAGGAAGCTGACCGTCGCGGCCTGGTTCGTCATCATGCCGGTGGAGTGGACCTCCACCGTCAGCGGCTCGACCTGGAAGCGCAGCAGCTCCTGCAGCCGCATCATGATTTCTTCCAGCGACACGCGGTCCTTCGTGCGGAGCAGCTCCGCGCCGGGGATCAGCTTCACCGCCTCGATGTTCTCGAGCACGCGGTTGATCTTCGAGCGGAGGATCTGCAGCGCGAAGATCGCGTCGCCCTGCCTGAGGGCGGCGTCGTTGAGCGCATCGGGGGAGAGGACCGAGACCTGGTATTCGAGCACGTGGTGCTCTTTCACCGCGCTCATGGCCCAGGCGCTCAGGACGTCGACCAGCACTTTGCGGGCGACGCTCTCCGGCACTTTCGACGTGCCCTTGGTGCGCTGGAAGTTGAGCGAGTACTCGTTCTTCGAGATCGACGACGCCTTCAGCTCGAACTCCTTGAGGATGCGGTCGCGATCGATGGGGGAGAGCTTCACGTCGGCCAGACGGGACTGATACTCGGCGGCCATCGCCTCGTACGCCGGGTTGGCCTCGAGCACGAAAATGGCGTGGCTGAAATCTTCGAAGGTGACGAATTGCGAGAGCTGGTCGGCGTCGTAGACCTCGAGCAGGACAGGCGTCGCGACGATGTCGGCGGTGGAGAAGCGGAGGCCGTTGGGATACTGGCCGCCGACGGCGCCGCGGAAGTCGAGGCGGAACGGCTGCGTGGTGATCTGGCGCGATGGGGCGACGAGTAGCAGGCCGACCGAAACGATCGCGTAGCCGATGGCGACGGCGAGCAGGGTCAGTCCGATGACCGGGCTGTAGGCGCGGAGAATCGCGATGAAATGGGAGAGTGAGACGGGAGGCTGCTCGGACTCGACGGTGGCGTCGACGGAGGTGTATTGCATCAGAGACCTTTCGGCCGCGTAGGATAGCGCAAAAAAAAGCCCGCCGCGGTTGCGGCGGGCTCAGAGAGTCGATGGGTGATGACTATTGCGTGCCGGCCGGGGTGGTCGCGGTCGGCAGCGTGTTCGTCACGTTGTTCATGACGGCGTTGTTGCCGTGCGACTGCACCGAGCCGCCCGAGACCTGAACGCTGATCTGGTTGTGCGAGATCTGCGAGAGGTAGAGCTGGGCGATGCCGTTGGTCGTGCTCACGCCGATGACGTTGAAGTTCAGGTACGAGCCGGCGATGTGCGCGTCCGAGGACGAGTTGTCGATGGCCACGCCCGAACCGCCGTTGAAGTTGACGTACGAGTGCGACATCGTCATCTTCGAGCTGTTGCCGCCGAGCTCGACGCCCGAGGCGCCGTTGTGCTCGATCGTCGAATCCTCGACTTCGAGGACGTTGGCGCCCGGCGAGGTCGGACCCGACTGGATGCCCTGCGCCGAGTTCTTGTCGATCTGGCAATGGCGGATGCTGATCAGCTGCGTGGTCGTGCTGCCGCCGATGAAGATGCCCTGACCGTTCGGAGAAGCGGAGCTCTGGTTGTAGATGTGGACGTTCTCGACGACCAGGCGCTTGCAGGAGATGACGTTGATGCCGCGGACGCCGGTGCCGGCGCCGTTGATCTCGATGTCGCGCAGGATGACGAGGTCATTCGCGCCGGGGGTGTTGATGATGATGCCGTTGACGCCCGAATTGAGAACGGAGGCGATGTGCCCGCCGCCCTCGATCGTAATCGGCTTGGTAATCGTCACCGTGCCGAAGCCGCCGTCATCGAGGGCGTTGATCTCGCCGCCCGAAGCGGTCTTGGAGATCGCGCCCGCGAACGTCTTGCAGGGGGCCGTTCTGGAGCACGGGTTCGCGTCGTCGCCGACACCCGAGACCCAGGTACGGGTCGCCTGCGCATGGGCCGCACCGGCGAACGCCATGATCGTCAGGGCAAGGATCAATTTCATTGCAGTGGAACGCATAAGTGTCCTCCAAAGAAAAAGTGTGTGTGTGCCGTCAACAACGCGAATGGGAACTCGTTAATCGAATGTGGCACAGATTGGGGCTGCTAAACACGTGCAGCTGTGATCTGGCTCACGCTCTCTCCGATTTTGGATGCAAAAAAGCCTAGCACACTTCCGCCCTTCCGGTAACGTGGCAATTCGGGAAAGGTCAGTGGAAGCCTACATCCTCGGAGTCGACGGCGCAAAAAAAGCCCGCCGCGGGGTGCGGCGGGCTCGAGGTCCGATGCGTTCCGGTTATTGCGTACCGGCCGGGCTGGTCGGCGTCGGCATGGTGTTCGTGACGTTGTTCATGATCGCGTTGTTGCCGTGCGACTGCACCGAGCCGCCCGAGACCTGAACGCTGATCTGGTTGTGCGAGATCTGCGAGAGGTAGAGCTGCGCGATGCCGTTGGTCGTGCTCACGCCGATGGTGTTGAAGTTCAGGTACGAGCTGGCGATGTGCGCATCCGCCGAAGCGTTGTCGAGCGCGACGCCGGAGCCGCCGTTGAAGTTCACGTACGAGTGGGACATCGTCATCTTCGAGCTGTTGCCGCCGAGCTCGACGCCCGAGGCCGCGTTGTGCTCGATGGTCGAATCCTCCACCTCCAGCACGTTCACCCCCGGCGCGGTGGGACCCGACTGGATGCCCTGCGCCGAGCTCTTGTCGATCTGGCAGTGGCGGATGCTGATCAGCTGCGTCGTCGTGCTGCCGCCGAGGAAGATGCCCTGTCCGTTCGGCGACGCGGCGCTCTGGCCGTAGATGTGGACGTTCTCGACGATCAGCCGTTTGCAGGCGATGACGTTGATGCCGCGCACGCCGGTGCCGGCGCCGTTGATCTCCAGGTTGCGCAGGATGACGAGGTCATTCGCGCCCGGCGTGTTGATGATGACGCCGGTGACGCCGGAGTTGAGGATCGAGGAGATGTGGCTGCCGCCCTCGATGGTGATCGGCTTGCTGATGGTGACGGTGCCGTAGCCGGCGTCGTCGAGCGTGTTGATCTCGCCGCCCGAAGCGGTCTTGGAGATGGCGCCCGCAAATGTCTTGCAGGGGGCCGTTCTGGAGCAGGGATTCGCGTCGCTGCCGACACCCGAGACCCACGTGCGTGTCGCCTGGGCCTGGGCCACACCGGCGAACGCCATGATCGTCAGTGCAAGAATGAACTTCACAGTAATGGAACGCATAAATGTCCTCCCAAAATAAGTCATCAGTTTGTGCCGTGATCGGCGCGAAGGGAACTCGTAATCCGGATGTCGCACAGGTTAGGGCCGCAAAACACGGCCAGCTGTGACCGGGCTCACGCGGTGGCGATTTAGGCTGCAAAAAGGCAGCGCGCAATTCCGTCCTTCCGGTTGCACGGCAATTCGGGAAGTGGTTGAATGCGCGGCGTTCAACGAGTGAACACACCGGAATGTCTTCGCATCCCATCAACGACGAAGTCCGCTACCGCGTCCTCAAATACGTCGCGGAACATCCCTCGGCCACCCAGCGCGAGCTGGCCCGCGATCTCGGCGTCAGCCTCGGCAAGGCGAACTACTGCCTCCGCGCGCTCGTCGAGAAAGGGCTGATCAAGGCGAAGAACTTCAGGAGCAGCAGTCACAAATCAGCGTACGCATACGCACTCACGGCCAAAGGCCTCGAAGAAAAGATCGACGTCACCGTCAACTTTCTCCGCCGCAAGCTCGCCGAGTACGACGAGCTCTCGCGGGAGATCGAACAACTGACCGCCGAGGCGCGCGCCCTCGGAGCCGGGCCGCTGCCCGAACGTCACGACGAAAGGTCCATCGAATGATTCTCGTCACCGGCGCGGCCGGCTTCATCGGATACCACGTCTCGCGCCGCCTGCTCGACCGCGGCGAAGAGGTCGCCGGCATCGACAACCTCAATGATTACTACGATCCGACGCTGAAAGAGGCGCGCCTGCGGATGCTGCAGGAGTACCCGCGCTTCTCGTTCCGCAAGATGGATGTCGGCGACACGCAGGCGATGGCGGACTTCTTCCGCGAAGCGCAGCCGGAGCGCGTGGTGCACCTCGCGGCGCAGGCCGGCGTGCGCTACTCGCTGACCAATCCGTACGCCTACACCGAGAGCAACATCACTGGCTTCCTCAACATCCTCGAGGGTTGCCGGCACAACGGCGTGGCGCATCTCGTCTTCGCGTCGTCGAGCTCCGTCTACGGCGCGAACACGCTGCAGCCGTTCTCCGAGCATCACAACGTTGATCATCCGGTTTCGCTGTACGCGGCGACGAAGAAGGCGAACGAGCTGATGGCGCATTCGTACGCGCACCTCTATCGCACGCCGATGACCGGCCTCCGCTTCTTCACCGTCTACGGACCGTGGGGCCGGCCCGACATGGCGCTCTTCAAGTTCACGAAGGGCATCCTCGAAGGGGAAGCGATCCCGGTGTTCAACGAGGGCAACATGATCCGCGACTTCACGTTCATCGACGACATCGTCGAAGGCGTGGTGCGCGTGCTCGACTCGGTGGCGGAGCCCGATCCGACGTGGAGCGGCGCCGATCCCGATCCGGCGCGCAGCTACGCGCCGTACCGGATCTTCAACATCGGCAACAACCGTCCGGTGCCGCTGATGCGCTGCATCGAGCTGCTGGAAGAGAACCTCGGACGCAAAGCGAAGCTCGACCTGCTGCCGATGCAGCCGGGCGACGTCCCATCGACGATGGCCGACGTCAGCGAGCTCGAAGAGGCAGTCGGCTTCCGGCCGGCGACGTCGATCGAGGACGGCATCGCCTCCTTCGTCGGCTGGTATCGGGCCTATTTCCGCGCAGGGGTAACGACATGAGCACCACCGCAACCACGACCGCGACGTCGACGCTCGACGCGCTTCTGCAGTCGATCGAAACGCGCACCGCGACGATCGGCATCATCGGCCTCGGCTACGTCGGCCTGCCGCTCGTCCTCCTGTTCGAGGAGGGCGGCTTCAAAACGCTCGGCTTCGACGTCGATGCCGAAAAGACGGAAAAGCTGAACCGCGGAGAGTCGTACATCCGGCACATCGGCGTCGACCGCATCGCGCAGGCGTTCCGCGGACGGGCCAAGGCGACGACCGACTTTTCGCGCATCGCCGAATGCGACGCGCTGATCGTCTGCGTCCCGACGCCGCTCGGCGCGCATCGCGAGCCGGACCTCAAATACATCCGCATCACGGCGGAGACGATCTCGCAGTCGTTGCGCAAGGGGCAGCTCGTCGTCCTCGAATCGACGACGTATCCCGGCACGACGCGCGAGGAGCTGCTGCCGCGCTTCGAGGCGACGGGACTGCATTGCGGCGACGACTACTTCCTCGCCTTCTCGCCGGAGCGCGAAGACCCGGGGAACGAGAAGTTCAACACGAAGAACATCCCGAAGGTGGTCGGCGGCATCGACGCCGGATCGTCGCGCGCGGCGGAGGCGCTTTACGGTTCGATCATCGATCACGTCGTGCCGGTGTCGTCGCCCGAGGTGGCGGAATCGTCGAAGCTGCTGGAGAACATCTTCCGCGCGGTGAACATCGCGCTGGTCAACGAGATGAAGGTGGTCTTCGAGCGGATGGGCATCAACGTGTGGGAAGTGATCGAGGCGGCGAAGACGAAGCCGTTCGGCTTCATGCCGTTCTATCCCGGCCCGGGCCTCGGCGGCCACTGCATCCCGCTCGATCCGTTCTATCTGACGTGGAAAGCGGCGGAGTACGGGACGTGGGCGCGCTTCATCGAGCTGGCCGGCGAGATCAACACGTCGATGCCGCGCTACGTCGTCGACCGCTCGGTCGAGGCGATCAACCGCACCGGCAAGAGCATCGTCGGCGCGCGCGTGCTAGTGCTCGGCCTCTCGTACAAGCCGGACATCGACGACGACCGCGAGTCACCGTCGTTCGAGCTGATCGAGATGCTGCAGGAGCGCGGCGCGGTCGTCGCGTACTGCGATCCGTTCGTCCCGCACGCGCGGCGCGGACGGAAGCACGACCTCGGCCTCTCGACGGTGCCGTGCACGGCGGAGGAGTTCGCCGGCTACGACCTGATCCTCGTCTCGACGCCGCATGCGGCATTCAAGGATGCGGCGTTGTACAGCCGCGCGAAACTCGTGGTGGACACGCGGAACATCGTGCCGGAGGGCGCGGGTCCGGTGGTCGTCCGCGCCTGACACGAACAGACAAGAGTGTCTGTTCCACATACGGAGCAAAACGTGACACGCAAACGAGCACTCATCACCGGCATCACGGGGCAGGACGGTTCGTACCTGGCCGAGCTGCTGCTGGAAAAAGGCTACGAGGTCCACGGCGTCATCCGCCGCTCCTCCTCGTTCAACACGCAGCGCATCGACGCGCTGTACCAGGACCCGCACGAGACCAACCTGCGGCTCATCCTGCACTACGGCGACCTCAATGACGCCTCGTCGCTCAATCGCATCCTGCGCATCGTCAATCCGGACGAGATCTACAACCTCGGCGCGCAGAGCCACGTGAAGGTGTCGTTCGACACGCCCGAGTACACCGGCGAAGTGACCGGCCTCGGCGCGACGCGCCTGCTCGAGGCGATCCGCGAGCTGCAGATGCGGCCGCGCATCTACCAGGCGTCGTCGTCGGAGATGTTCGGCAAAGTCGTGGAGACGCCGCAGCGCGAGACGACGCCGTTCTATCCGCGCAGTCCGTACGGCGTGGCCAAGGTCTACGCGTACTGGCTGACGGTGAACTATCGCGAGGCGTACGGACTCTTCGCCGTCAACGGCATCCTCTTCAATCACGAGTCGCCGCGGCGCGGCGAGACGTTCGTGTCGCGCAAGATCACGCGCGCGGTCGGCCGCATCAAGCACGGCCTGCAGGAGCGCCTCTACCTCGGCAACCTCGACGCGAAACGCGACTGGGGCTACGCCCGCGATTACGTCGAGGCGATGTGGCTGATGCTGCAGCAGGACGAACCGGACGATTTCGTCATCGCCACCGGCGAGACGCACAGCGTGCGCGAGTTCTGCGACCTCGCGTTCGCGCGCGCCGGCATCCAGCTCGAATGGCGCGGCAGCGGCTTCGACGAGAAGGGCTACGACCGCGCGACCGGCAAGGCGCTGGTGGAGATCGATCCGCGCTATCTCCGGCCGACCGAGGTCGAACTGCTCCTCGGCGATGCGTCGAAGGCGAAGGAGAAGCTCGGCTGGACTCCGCGCACGTCGTTCGAAGAGCTGGTGCACCTGATGATCGATGCGGACATCCGGAATGCCGCCGATGAGGCACACCTGAAGGCGGTCAACGCGTGAGCGGCTTCTGGTCTGGACGCCGCGTGATGCTCACGGGCGGCGGCGGCTTCCTCGGCAGCTTCATTCGCGAGCGCCTCGAGCGCGAGCAGCCGGCCGCGATCCTCGCGCCGCGCAAGAGCGAGCTCGATCTGCGCGACGCGGCGGCGACTCGCGCGTATTTGCACGACCAGAAGCCCGACTTGATCATTCACGGCGCTGCGGTGGTCGGCGGCATCGGCGCGAACCGCATGCATCCCGGGCGCTTCTTCTACGAGAACGCGATCATGGGCATCCAGCTGATCGAGGAAGCGCGGCTTGCCGGCGTCGAGAAGTTCGTCTGCCTCGGCACGATCTGCGCGTATCCGAAGTTCGCGCCGATCCCGTTCCGCGAAGATGACCTCTGGAACGGGTATCCCGAGGAGACCAACGCGCCGTACGGCGTGGCGAAGAAAGCGCTGCTCGTGCAGCTGCAGTCGTATCGCCAGGAGTACGGATTCAACGGCATCTTCCTCCTGCCGGTGAACCTCTACGGGCCGCGCGACAACTTCGATCTCCAGACAAGCCACGTCATCCCGGCGATGATCCGCAAGTTCATCGAGGCCGGCGCGCGCGGCGAGCACAAGGTCGTCATGTGGGGCGACGGCACGCCGACGCGCGAGTTCCTCTACGTCGAAGATGCGGCGGAAGGGATCGTCACCGCCGCCGAAAAATACGAAAAGAGCGAGCCGGTGAACCTCGGACGCGGCGAAGAGATCTCCATCCGCGACCTGGCCACGCTGATCAAGCAGGCCACCGGTTTCGAAGGCGAGATCGTCTGGGACACGGCGCAGCCGAACGGCCAGCCGCGGCGGATGCTCGACGTCGAGCGGGCGGCGAAGGAGTTCGGGTTCCGCGCCGGCACGTCGTTCCCCGCGGGCCTCGCGAAGACGATCGAGTGGTACCGGACGCACGCCAGTGCCTGAAGTCCCGCCGCCGCACATGAGCTCTACGGATATCACCACAGACATCGGCGTCGTGCCGAGTGAGCCGGCCGGCATCGCCTGGCTGGTGCGCACCGCGTGGATGCGCCTGCGCTCGTCGCAGGGCTACGGCGCGCGGCTGGCGCGCGGGACGATCTGGACGACGATCGGCATGATCGCGGGGCAGCTCTCCGCGACCGCCGGCGCGATCCTCGCCGCGCGCATCCTCGGCGCGAATGCGTTCGGACAATTCGGCATGCTGCGCAGCACGGTCGTGCTCTTCGGCGTGCTCGCCGGCACCGGCCTCTCGCTCAGCGCGACGAAAGTCGTGGCCGAGTTCCGCACCACCGATCCCGATCGCGCGGGGCGCGCGCTGACGATGCTGCTGCACGCGGCGCTGCTGATGAGCGGCGTGGCGATGGCCATCGCGATCTTCGGCGCGCATGCGATCGCCGGCCCGCTGCTGCACGCGCCGGAGCTCGTGTTCGGACTGCGCGTCGCGTCGCTGCTCGTCTTCCTCAACGCCGTCAACGGCGTGCAGATGGGCGGTCTCAACGGACTCGAAGCATTCCGCGTCAGCTCCGGACTGACGGCCGCGGAAGGCGTCGTGACGCTCTGCAGCGTCGCGAGCGGCGCGTGGTTCCAAGGCCTCAACGGCGCGATCGTCGGGATGGTCATCGGGCCGCTGGTGCTGCTGCCGTTCAAGCAGTTCGCCCTCGTGCGGGAATGCCGCCGCAACGGAATTCAGCTGCACACGAAGGCGACACGTACGGAACTGCAGATGATCTGGAGCGACGTCGTTCCGGCGATCCTGATCGGCGTCAGCTCGCAGCCGTTCGAATGGCTCGCGCGGGTGATGCTGGCGCGGCAGGCGGGGGGCTACGTCGAAGTCGGCGTCTTCACCGCGGCGTTCGCCTGGGCGCAGGTGGTGTCGCTCGCCTCGTCGCAGCTGACCAATCCGGCGGTGCCGATCATGGCCAACGTCTTCGCCGCCGGCGACCGCCGCGCGTTCCTGCGGCTGCTCCGTTTCGTGGCGATGTCGACGGGCGCGGTGACGGTCCTCGTCGTCCTGCCGGTCGTCCTCTTCTCCGGCTGGATCATGCGCGTCTACGGCCACGGCTTCACCAGCGGCGCGCCGGTGCTGCGCGTGATCGCCGTGGCGTACGGCTTCGCCTCGATCTCGTCGCTGCTCCGCTCCGCGCTCGTGGCCACCGGCAAGCTGTGGCACCAGAACATGCACGCCCTGATCTGGGGCTGCATCACGGTGCTGACGTTCCTGCTGCTCCGCTCGCACGGCGCGATGGGGCTCGGCCTCGCGTATCTCGTCGCGTACTGCGTCGTGATCTTCACGCAGGGGGCGTCGGTCTGGACGGCGATCCGCCACCGCGTCGAGGTGGCGTCATGAACCGGCCTCCCGCATTCGCGCGCGCCGCTGCCGCGGCATTCCGCGCCGTGCCGCCGGTCCGCGGGCGAGGACGCATCGAGACGCTGTTCCACCGCTGGTTCAGCGATCGCGACTGGTCCGACGTCGTGGCCGTGAACGGCGGCACGATGGAAGTGCTGCTCGATGACCTCATCGGCCGCAGCATCTACGTCAACGGGATCTGGGAACGTCCGAACACCGTGGCCATGCGCGTGCTGGCGCGGCCGGGCGACGTGGTGTTCGACGTCGGCGCGAACACGGGCTACTACTCGCTGCTGCTGGCGAGCCTCATCGGCCCGTCGGGACGCGTGTACGGCTTCGAGCCGGTGCCGTCGACGCGCGAGCTGCTGCTGCGCAACCTCGCGCGCAATCACGTCACGAACGTCGAGGTCGTGCCGATCGCGTTGTCGTCGGAGTCGGGCTCGGTGCAGATGAACGTCACGGCGACGCGCAACACCGGCGCGAGCCATGTCGTGGCGGCGGAGACGCACGAGCCGATCCGCAACAGCGTCCTCGACACGCTGACGATTCAATGTTCTACGGCGGATGCGTACTGGGAATCGATCGGACGTCCGCCCGTGCGGCTGGTGAAGATCGACATCGAAGGGCATGAGTACCACGCGATCCGCGGCATGCAGCAGCTGCTCGATTCGTCGCAGCGAACGATCGTCATGGTCGAGGTGCGCGACTCGTTCCTGCGCGCCGCCGGCGGGTCCGCGGCGCAGCTCTTCGAATTCCTCGGCGGACTCGGCTACGGCTCGTACGATTTCGACCTGCGCCGCCGCCGCTTCGTCCGCAACGACGAGACGCGCAACGGGGAGCTGATCTGCTTCGCGCGAGAGGCGCTTTGATGGCGGATGAGCTGCTGAATCGTCCGCTGCTGGCGTCGGATCTCGACGCGCTGCGCTCGAACGCGTGGGCCGCGAAGACGCGCGAGCTCGTGGCGCGCTATCGGGCCGAGGGGTTGCCGGTGATGAACGGCGGCTTCGCGTATTCGAACCTGCTCGAAGGGCGCTCGCAGGCGCTGACCTGTTTGCCGTATCGCTTGTGGGAGTATTCGTCGCTCTTTGCCGAGCTGCCGCCGAAGCGCGACGGCGAGCTGCTGCTCGACATCGGCGGTGCCGGCGCGCCGCTGGCGTACGTGCTGGCCGAGGCGGGGCGCAACGTGCTGGCCATCGACCTGCAGCCGGTGCTCGTCGCGCTGGCGAAGCATGTCGCCGCCGCGCGCGCGCTGCCGCTGCAGGCGCGCGTGGCCGACGTGACGAAAGACCTCGCCGAGCTCGAAGGGAAAGTCTCGGCCGTGACGTTCGTCTCGGTGCTCGAGCATGTGCCGGCGGCGGGACGGCGCGCGATCTTCGACGCGGTCGCGCGGCTGCTCGTGCCGGGCGGGCTGTTCTACATGACGTTCGATTACGGTCATTACGGCGAGATCGACGGCTACGTGCAGGAGCAGAGCGCGTCGCATGCGTCGCGATCGATCGAGGACATCGGCGCACTCTGCGGTGATCTGGAGCGCGCCGGTTTCCGCTTCCGCGGCAACGATCCGCGGGAGTTGCCAGCGGAGATGCTGGCGCTGACGACGTCGCCCGCCGCGCGCGAGGTGCTCTGGAGCCGCGCCGTGACCACTCAGCCGTTCGATGCGGCGACGCCATGGAGCGAGATCGCGAAGTACGTCGTGAAGCGGATCTTCCGCTACACCGGCGCGCAGCGCTCGCGGTTCGATCAGCACAATTTCTTCCGCATGTTCCTGGAGAAAGCGTGAGCGGCGACCGCGTGCTGCTCGTGGCCGACGGGCCGGGGCAGATCCTCGATCGCCTCGCCGGCGCATGGCGCGAGCAGTGGACGGGACGTCCGCATGACATCGTGTACGCGTCGCAGCAGCACGCCTGGGCGCTGCGCCGCGCGGCCGATCGCGCCTCGCTCGTGCACTGGGCCGATCCGCTGGCGTTCCGGTTCGCGCCGGAGTCGACGCTCGTGCCGCAGGTCGTGATGGCGCATCACCTGACGCCGGCCGAAGTCGAACCGATGCTCGCCGCGTTGCCGGCGGCCGACGCGATCACCACGAGCTCGCGCCGCTGGCAGAAGAAGCTCGGCGAGCTGACCGGCCGCGACATCTGGCTCGTGCCGTACACGCTCGACACCTCGCATTTCGTCCGGCGCGCCGATGCCTCGGAGATCCGCCGCGGTTACGGCATCAGCGAGTCGGAGTTCGTCATCGGCTTCTCGGCGCGCGCGAATGCGAACGCGTTCGGCCGCAAGGGGATCGACCTCCTGCTGGCGACGGTGACCGAAGCGCGGCAGGTGTGGAGCGACCTCACGCTGATGCTGATCGGCGACGGATGGGAAACGCTCGCGCGCCAGATCGAGCAGACCGGCGTGCGCTCGCTTCATCTCGTCCCCGAAACGACGGAGCACACCGCGGTCATGTATCCGGCGATGGACGTCTTCTTCTGCACGTCGCGCGAAGAAGGCGGGCCGTGCACGATCCTCGAGGCGATGGCGTGCGGCGTGCCGGTCGTCACGACCGACGTCGGTCATGTCCCCGAGGTCGTCACCGACGGCGTCACCGGCTTCATCGCGCGCGAGCAGTCGGCGAAGGAGTACATCGACGCGGTGCGCCTTCTGCGTCAGGATGCGGAGTTGTATGCGCGCATGACCGGGAAGGCTCGCACATTCGTGGAGGCGGAGCGCGATCACGCGCGCGTGCTGCCGCGCATCGACTACCGCGCGATCTACCGCGAGGCGGAGAGCACATTCGCGCGCCGGCCGCACGTCCGCGCCCGCCGCGCCACGCAGCGCGCGCTGCTGGCCGGCCGTTACGCCGCGCGCACTTTGAGGGACCGCATCCGTGGCCGTTGAGAGCATCTTCCGCCCCGGCGCGCGCGTCATCGTCACCGGCGCCACCGGCCAGGACGGCCACTTCCTCGTGCCGCTGCTCCTCCAGCGCGGCGTGGAGGTGCACGCGGTCGTGCGCGATGCGCAGCGTGCACGCGCGCTGTTCGGCGAGACGGTCGTCGCACACGAGTGCGATCTGGCGAACGACTGGGATCCGTCGCCGCTGCTCGCGACGCTGCAGCCGGAGGTGATCTTCAACCTCGCCGGCCAGAGCAGCGTGCGCGAGTCGTTTAACGATCCGATGCTGTCGTGGCGGCTGAATGCGATGACGGTCGCCGCGCTACTCGAATCGATGCGGAAAGAGAGCCCGGCGTCGCGGCTCTACCAGGCGTCGTCGAGCGAGATGTTCGGCTGTCCCGTCGCGGCGGAAGTCGTGCACGACGAAACCTCGGTGCTGCAGCCGGTCTCGCCGTACGCCGCGTCGAAGGCCGCGGCGCACATGCTCTGCCACACCTATCGCGAGGCGTACGCGCTGCGCGTGACGTGCGGCATCCTCTTCAATCACGAGTCGGAGTTCCGCGGCGCGCAGTTCCTCACCGGCAAGATCGCCGCGCACGTGCGGCGGCTGCGCGACGGCGATGAGGTCGAGCCGCTGATCGTCGGCAACCTCGAGATCCGCCGCGACTGGGGCAGCGCGCGCGAGTTCGCCAACGGCATCCTGATGATCGCCGACCAGATCGCGGTGCGCTCGCACCGCTCCGGCAAGCCGCTGGCGGACGAGGCGGCGAACTACCGCGACTACGTCCTCGGCACCTCCGCACTGACGTCCGTCCGGGAGCTCGTCGATGCAGCCTTCCGCATCGCCGGTTTTCCGCTCGTCTGGAACGACGGCGAAGCGCGCTTTGCGGACGGACGTCTCGCCGTCCGCAGCGACCGCGCGTTCTACCGCGCCGGCGAGCCCCCCGCGATCCAAGCCCGCCCAACCCGCGCCGCCGAAGACCTCGGGTGGCGCTGCACGCCGTCGGTCGAGCCGTTCCTGCGGGACATGATCCTGCGCGTCACCGGCTAATCGAGTTAGCCGGCCAACGACGGTATGTGAATGTGCGCCGCCTCGTTTGCCACATACGCAAGATCTGCAAACGGACGCGTGTCGAATAGATCACTCGAGTAGTCTTTCTTGATCCGTTGAGCCATTCGCACGACATCGTTATAAATACTGGTTAGATTTGCGAGGGTTGGTTGATCCTGCTGTCGCCCAAGAGCATTCATCAACGCCCGCAAAACGCTATGCGGCGACCGATCGTGAATTCTCGGACGAATGCCGCCTAAGTCACTCAATGCCTTCTCCAGACGATATGGCACGGTATCGAACACAAACCATTGGTGATTAACGCCAGGTGTTCTGGAATGAGCCACGGACAAACCGAGCTCAAACGTCATATTGAGCCTCGGTGTTCGCGGTGCGCGCCTATCCAGCGACATCCACGACAAATCGTGAAATGAGTACTGAGAACTAACGATCAGGTCATAGATTCGGTCGAGCTGATATCGGCTCGATGGGTCTCGAACCGCTGCGGTCGGCACAAGGCCATAGCCGGAGACACCGGCGATGAAGGCCAGATAGACCTTCTCATAAGTTCTTGCGTAGGGAAGATTGATGAATGCGACCGGCGGTTTGGAACTCTGGCTGCCCGCCGGCGCTGTAGCCATTACTTCTTTTTAGCCCGCCCAGAGGCGGTACCTTTTCGAGTCTTTTTGCGAAGTCCGCTCTTTACCTGCATGACGACCACCGATCCATCCGGTTGAGTCACATGCAGGTCAAAAAGCTGACGTCGAAGCTCGGCGGCACGGGAGGCAGGTATCCGAAGGCGAGAGGCCACGTCGCTTTGAGTCGCGAAATCAGACGTGATGCAGGCCTTCGTGGACATGTCAGATAGTGTAACGCAGGCGACATCACCGACTAACCATCAGGTTGTACACATTGCTCGGCTGGATCTGCGAGCCGCTCGTCGCGATGTTTCCGCCCGACATCAGCCACACCACCACGGCCTTCGTCGACGAGTTCTGCAGCACGATGTCGTACGTGCCGTCGCCGTTGAAATCGCCGCGGCCCTTCACCACCCACGACGTTCCGGGCGAGCCGATGACATGGCCGTTCGTGATGGTGAAGCCGTTCATCAGCCACACCGTCACGGCGCCGGTCGAAACGTTCTGCAGGACGATGTCGTCCCTGAAATCGCCGTTGAAATCGCCCGAGGCGATGACGTGCCATGACGGATCGACGCTGCCGACCGACTGGCCGCTCTGGATCGTGCCGTCGCTGGCCATCTTCCAGAGCGTCACCGATCCCGAGACGGAGTTCTGCAGGATCAGATCGGGAATGCCGTCGGCATCGAGATCGCCGCTGGCCAGCAGCTTCCACGCCGTGTCGGGCGTGGCCACCGTCGAGCTGCTGATGATCGACGAGCCGGACATGAACCAGATCACTACCGTGGCCGTGACGCTGTTCTGCAGGACGATGTCGTCCTTGCCGTCGCGATTGAAATCGGCCGTCGTGATCACCTGGTACTGCGAGTTCGGGTTGCCGATCAGGAAGACGCCCTTCGGCGCTGTGCCGCTCGTGGCCATCAGGTAGACGCCGATGTTGCCGGAGGAGTCGCGGATGATGATGTCGGCGTGGCCGTCGCCGTCGAGATCGCCCGTGGCCACCGGCACCCAGGTGCCGCCCGGCGTGTCGATCTGAACGCCGAGCGACGGCTGCGTGCCGTTCATCAGCCAGACCGTGATGCCGGAGGTCGAGCTGTTCTGCAGCACGAGATCGCTCTTGCCGTCGCCGTCGAAATCGCTCTTCGCCTTGCGGCCGCCCGGCTGGACGACGGTGATCGTGATGCTGCCCGACGTCTGCGCGCCGCACGAGTTCGTGATGCGCACCCAGTAGCTCGTCGTGGTGGTGGGGGTGACGGTCAGCGTCTTGCCGGTGCCGAGCGGAGTCGAGGTATCGCTCGGCAGGCCGAGGTACCACTGATACGTGACGGTCTGATCGGAATTGGCCGTGAGTGTCGTGCTCGAACCGCGGTTGATCGGGTTCGCGCTCGCGGTGACGCTCAGGTTCGCGCCGGTGCAGCCGCCGCCGGTCGTTCCGGGATAGACGGCGCGCACCGCGTTGATGTCCCACTGCTGCAGTGCCGCGTTGAGGCCGTGCGTCACCGAGGCCGTCATGATCGCGCTGCTCGAGCATTCCAGCGACGGATCGGACGAGCACGAGCCGCTCGACGCGCGGTTCTGATCGGAGTGGCGGAAGCCGAGCGTGTGCCCCAGCTCGTGGGCCACGGCGCTGTTGAAATCGCCGCTGTTGAAGAGGATCGTACAGTTCGCGAGGCCCTTGTTCATCTCCACGTCGCCTTCCTGCGTGGTGACGAACGTCTCGCCGCCGACCGTGTTCGAGCCGCTGGCGGAGCTGATGCCGCCGAGGCCGAGCGTGCCGCTGTAGCTGCTGCCGTTGCAGGTGAACGCGCCGGCGCCGAATGAGCTGAGGTCGCGCTCGAACAGCACGGTGTTGCGGCCGTCGGCGCCATGCAGGCCCTGCGTGTGGGAGCCGTCATCGGCACCGGCGTAGACGTAGTTGACGTTCGAGCCGGAGTCGCTGTCCCACGCCGCGATGCCGGCCTGGATCGCCGTCGCGCCGCCCGCCGGTGCGCCCGGTTCCTGCGTCGTCCCCATGTACCAGTTCACCGCGTTCGGGAAGACGTTCCAGCGCGAGCCCTGCGAGCCGCTGATCGTCATCGTGTACGACGTCGCGGTGTACGGCGCGACCTGCGACACCGGCTGCAGCGACTGCGTCGACGTGTGGAAGCGCGGCTGCTCGATCACCTCCGCGAACGGCACGGAGTAATCGGCCGGCGCCTCGTCCAGTTTCTGTCCGCGGGCCGATCCACGCACGAACTCGAGGAACTTGTCCGCCGCGCGCCGCGGCTCCTTGTGGATGCCGAGGTCCGGATCCCAGCCGATGATCTCGTCCTCGTCGCGGAGGAGGAGCTTCTGGCCGAGTTTGTCGGTGGCGAACGTGAACTTGCCGACCACGAGATCGAGCACGCTCCAGCGATCGGGGCCGGTGCTCATCAGGAAGAGCAGCATCCGTTGCCCTTCCGCGAATTGCGGCGAGCCGGGGACGATCATCACCTGCTTTTTGTACGCGCCGCCCGGCTCGACCACGTCGGCTGTCGACGGCACGCTGCCCTTGATCGTCTCTTCGATCGACATCGGCGTCACGGTCTCGACGCCGCCCGCATCGGTGAGGCGGGTGTACGAGGTGAGCGCGCTGGCGATGACGATGGCATCGGCGCGTTCGACCAGGTCGCGGTCGGAGCGGACGACGAACGTGGCGCCGGAGGCGCTCACGGTGGCCAGAATCAGGGAGACGAGCAGGAGCGGGAGTCGGTACGATCTCATCGATATCCTCGGGGCAAATAACTCGCGTTGGGGCTGGTGCGAATTCCCTGCCGTTGACGTCCCGCGGCGGGATTGAGATAGTGACGTAACGCGCGAAATCCCTCAGGTGCCTGCCATGTTGGGATGACGCAAATGGCAGCGGGCGCAGCCTTTCCGCGCGCGTTCATGACGACATGAAACCAAACGGTTCCACGACGCCTCCGGCGGTGACGGTGCTGCTGTGCGTCTTCAACGGCGAGACGCATCTGCGCGAGGCGGTCGACTCCGTCCTGGCCCAGACGTTCGACGGGCTGGAGCTGCTGGTGATCGACGACGCCTCGACGGACGCGACCGCCTCGATCCTCGCTTCGTACGCCGATCCGCGCCTTCGCATCATTAATAATCGTGAAAATCTCGGACTGACGCGCTCGCTGAACCTCGGGTTGCGCGAAGCGCGCGGCCCCTACGTCGCGCGGCACGACGCGGACGACCTCTCGCACCCGCGACGCATCGAGAAACAGTTTGCATTTCTGCAACGGAATCCCGAGGTGCCGCTGGTCGGCACGCAGTTCATCTCGATCGACGCGCGGGGACGACGGCGGCCTCCGCATCTCTGGACTAAGTGCCGCACCAGCCTCGGCATCCTGTGGCAGTTCATGTTCGAGAACCCGTTCGTCCACAGCGCGGTGATGTTCCGCCGCGACGTCGTGCTGCACGAGCTCGGCGGCTACGACGAGAGCTACCGGACGAACCAGGATTACGAGCTCTGGTCGCGCCTCGCGCGCCGTCATCCGCTGCGCAACCTCGGCGAATCGCTGGTGCGCTTCCGCAGCAGCGCCGGCTCGATCTCCAGCGGCTATTCGGCCGAGGCGATCAACCGCGTCCGTGATCTGCTGATCGCCAACCGCATCGCCATCCTCGGCGACGACTCGCTGGCGGAGGCGGGGCTCGATACGATGCTCGAGGCGACGAACCCGAAGCATCCGTCGGAAGTGCCGGTGCGCGAGCCGTTCACGCAGGCCGTACACGCGTTGTACGACCGGTTCGTCGAGGTGTACCCGGAAGCGCGCGGCGTCGCGGAGATCCGGGCGCACGCCGCGTCGGTGATCACGCGCGTGGCCATCGCGTACGCGCGCGAGGCGCCGCTGGCGATGCTCGGCATGCACGCCGAATCGCTGCGCTGGAGCGCCGCGACGTTCGCGGTGGCCAGCGCGCGCTTCCTGGCGATGAGCGTCGCCGGCGCGCGGCGTCCGATCCGGAGGGCGGCGAAATGAGTGAGCGCGGCGCGGTTCCGGAGCCGACGGTGATGCCGCTCGACCGCGAGCAGTGGCGCAAGCAGCTGCACCTGTCGAACTTCGTCAACACCTACTACCAGTATCGCGACCTGCAGTCGCTCGACTGCGGCCGCCGCATCCTCGTCATCGGTCCGGGCCAGGGGCTCGACACGCAGGTGCTGCGCTGGGTCGGTTACGAGGTGACGACGCTCGACATCGACGAAACGTTCTCGCCCGACGTCATCGGCAGCGTGCACGATCTCTCGATGTTCGAGGACGGCCGCTTCGATGCGGCGGTCGCGTCGCACGTGCTCGAGCACATCGCGGAGCCGTATCTCGACGCCGCGCTGAAAGAGATCGCGCGCGTGGCGCGGCACGCGCTGGTCTACCTGCCGGTGGCGGGACGGCACCTGCAGCTGCGTTTCGTCCCCGGCATCACGCCGCTCGACCTCTCGCTCGTCATCGACATGCACAACGTGCTCGACGCGCCCGACGGCGTGACCGCGAAGTATTGCGAGAAGCAGCATTTCTGGGAGATCGGGCGGAGGGGCTATTCGGTACGCGCGGTGAAGCGGCGCCTGGCCGCGCATTTCGACGTCGTGCGCCACTATCGCAACCGCGACTGGCTGCCCAGCTACAACTTCGTCCTCCGGTCCAGGCAGAAATGAAAGTCATCTACTCGTTCAACAAGCAGGGATACGAGGCCGATTACTGGACTCGGGAGATCTCCGCCGCCTCGGACGAGCGCTGCACGTTCATCCCGTTCAATCACGATCCGTACGTCCCGCTGGCCCGCTACCTCCGCGCGCAGCTGCTCGACGATCTCTTCTACGCGAAGCACGAGGGGCTGCTGCGGATGTACCGCGACGTGCAGGAGCTGATCGCGCGCACCGGCGCCGACGCGCTGCTCGTCGACAACTGCTTTCCGTATCACCCCGAGTTCCTGCGCACGCTCGACGTCTACAAGGTGCTGCGCACGACGGACGGCCCGGCGTCCGCGTACGACCGCGACTTCGCGTACGTGCACGCGTACGATCACGTGCTCTACCACAGCCCGGCGCACAACGAATACCTCGGCATGGCGGAGAAGCTCCGCTACGTCGGCGCGAAGCGGATCGACTTCTGGCCGCTGGCGTTGTTCGACATCGCGTTCGTGCCGCAGCGCTCCGTCGACGAGCTGCTGGCGCAGGAGCGCGACATCGACGTCGTCTTCATCGGCGCGTTCCACTTCGACAAGATGCCGCTGCTCGCGCGTCTGAAGAAGGCGCTCGGCCGCCGCTTCGTCCATCGCGGCATCGGCTCGTGGAAGCGGAAGGTCTACTACAACGTGATGCACGGCTTCCCCGGATGGGTGCGGCCGGCCGCGTTCGAAGAGGTCGTGCCGCTGTATCAACGGGCGAAGATCGGCATCAACGTACACGTGCGCGGCGATTACACCGTCGGCAATTACCGGCTGTTCGACCTGCCGGCCAACGGCGTGATGCAGATCAGCGACGGCGGCGAATACCTCAACGAATTTTTCGAAGTGGGGAAGGAGATCGTCCGTCATCGCAACGACGATCTCCTCGACCGGATCGTGCACTACCTCGAGCACGACGACGAACGGAACGCGATCGCCCGCGCCGGCTGGGAGCGGGTCATGCGCGACCATCGCTTCGCGCTGCGGATGCGGCAGGGCGCGGCGATGATCGAGCAGGGGATGGCGGCGCGATGACGACGGCGACGATGCCGCTGCCGCGCCGCCGCATGCGCGCGAACGTCGACCGCAGGTCGCGGCGCCGCTGGCAGGCCGCGGCCCTGAACCTCGCATTGATCCTGCTGGCGCTGGTCATCGAAGCGATGGTTCCGCGCGACGCGCGTCCATTGCTCGCCCCGGCCCTCACCCTCGCCGCCCTCGGCCTCTTTTTCCTCACCGCGCTCTGGGTGCGCGAAGGACGGGCGCCGGTGTTCGAGACCGGCACGCTGTGGGTCGGCGCCACGACGATCTACGGGATGATCCCGATGATCGGCTTCGCCATGATGCGCGGGCAGTGGGACCCGATGAGCGACTCGCGGCTGCAGGCCTATCCGTACAAGCCGCAGCTGCTCGCGCACTTCGGCTGGAACTACGTCATCTACGAGCTGGCCTTCGTCGTCGTCTACCTCCTGATCCGCGGCAATGCGAGCGTGCGGACGACGTTCCTGCGCAAGCCGTCGCGCCCGCAGTTCTGGGCCATCCTCGCCGTCTTCGGCGGCATCGAGCTGATGCGCCTCTTCATGAAGTACGTCTACGGCTTCGACCTCGAGGTCGCGTACACCGACCTCGATCAGCTGGCCGCCGCGGCCACCCGCGTGCCGTACGTGCTGCTGCAGGTCTCGCACAACGTGCTGTCCGCGAAGCTCGTGGTGCAGCAGGCGCTGATCGCGGTGCTGTTCCTCCACTGGCGGAAGGCGCGCTATCGCTGGCTCCTCGTCCTCTGGCTGCTGTGGGAGGCGTACAGCATGGCCACCGGCCTCGGCTCGCGCTCGCCGTACATGGCCGTCATCGTCAGCGCCGGCATGCTGTACCACCGGCTGGTCAAGCCGGTCTCGTTCCGGCTCTTCCTCGCCGCCGGCCTGATCCTGCTGGTCGCGTTCCTCGGCGTCGGTCTCGTCCGCTCGCTGCAGATGGTCGACAGCGCGAACGCCACGAAGAACATCCTGACCACCGGCAACGAGTTTCAGGCGTTGTTCGCCACCGCCTACGACCTGCACGAGCGGCGGAAGGAAGGGACGGTCGAAGTGCCGTGGCAGATCTACGCGGTCGATCTCTACCTGATGATCCCGCACCAGTTGCTGCCGTTCGAGAAGATCGATCCGGCGCAGTGGTATCTCGAAGTCATCGGCATGGCCAACGGGCGCGCAGGCTTTATGTTCGGCGTCATGGCGGAGGCGGTCGTCGGGTGGGGGAGGATCGAGCTGATCCTGCGCGCCGCGGTGCTCGCCGCCGTGCTGGCGCTCTTCCACCGCTGGTACGTGAAGCATGCCGCCGGCTTCTGGTCGACGCTGCTCTACCTCTTCGTCTCGCTCTGGACCTACTACACCTTCCGGGCGACGACGTTCTGGTTCCTCTACTACGTCTTCTACGAGTTCGTGCCGGTCGTCGCGTTCGTGAAGCTCATGGAGTTTCTCGCCTCGAAAGTGCAGCGCGTGCCGGCGGTGCAGCAACCGGCGGGAGCGATGTGACGATGCGCATCCTTTACTGCATCCCGGCCTTTGCCGGCGGCGGCGCCGAGCGGCGGATGACGCGCATCGCCTGCGGCCTCGTGCAGCGCGGGCACGACGTGCACGTCGCGTATCAGAACGAAGGGCCGCATCTGGCCACCGCGGAAGCAGCGGGCGTCCATTGCCACCGCCTCGCCGGCGGCCGTCACGATCCGCGCCTGCTGCCGAAGCTCGTCCGCCTGATCAATCGCGTCCGTCCCGATCTCGTGCAGGGCTGGCTCCCGCAGATGGACATCCTCGGCGCGGTCGCGGCGAAGATGCGGCGCGTACCGTTCGTGATGACGGAGCCGAGCAGCGAGCTGAATTACGTGCCGGGGTGGAAGCGGACGATTCGCGAATGGCTCGGCCATCACGCCACGCGGGCGATCATCGCGAACTCCCGCGGCGGCGCCGACTACTGGCACGCCAACGGGGTACCGCCGGAGAAATGCATCGTCATTCCGGGCGGCGTCTCGCTCGCGGAGATCGACGCGGCGCAACCGGTCGATCCGCGCGAGCATGGCCTCGATGGATTGCGCATCCTGCTCGCCGTCGGCCGGTTTCATTCCGACAAGAACATCGACAACCTGATCGCCGGGATGCGACTCGCGCTCGCCGATCCGGGCGTCGCCGTCGTCGTTTGCGGCGACGGTCCGCGCCTCGCGGACATCCGAGAGACCTTCGCGAACGAGCGCCGCGTGCTGCTGCCCGGCTTCGTGCCCGACGTCTTCCGCTGGATGAAAGCGGCCGCCGTGTTCGTGTCGGTGAGCCGCTTCGAAGGGCGGCCGAACGCGGTGATCGAGGCGATGGCCAGCGGCTGCCCGGTCGTCGTCTCGGACATTCCGGCGCATCGTGAGATCCTCGACGAGCAGTCGGCGGTCTTCGTCGCGGCGGAAGATCCGCCGTCGATCGCCGCCGGCATCGCGCGCGCTCTCGCCGATCGCGACGCCTCGGCCGCGCGCGCCGCACGCGCCCGCGCGACGGCGGCGGCGTGGTCGAACGAAGCGATGGTCGAACAATACGTGGCCGCCTACGCGGCCCTGGTCAACGGAGGAAGAACCTGATGTGCGGGATCGTCGGTGCCGCCGGACGGCGGTTGCAGCTCACGAGCGCGATGGTGGAGCAGATGCGCGACACGCTCGCGCATCGCGGTCCGGACGACGCCGGCGCCTGGCTCGCCACCGACGGCAACTGCGCGCTCGGACATCGCCGGCTGTCGATCATCGACCTCTCGCCCGGCGGGCATCAGCCGATGCACGATCCAAAGGGCGAGCTGACCATCATCTTCAACGGTGAGATCTACTACTTCATGGAGCTGCGGCGCGAGCTCGAAGGACACGGTCACTCCTTCCACACCGCCAGCGATACCGAAGTCATTCTCGCCGCCTATCGGGAGTGGGGTGAGGACTGCATTACGCACCTGCGCGGCATGTTCTCGCTGGCCATCCACGACGCGAAGCGGCGCCGCCTGCTGCTCGCGCGCGACCGCGCGGGCGAGAAGCCGATGTTCTACTGGCACGGCAACGGCGTCCTCGTCTTCGGCTCCGAGCTCAAGTCGCTGATGGCCTATCCCGGCTTCCCGCGGCGGCTCGACCTGCAGTCGCTCAACCGCTATCTCGCCTTCTCGTACATCCCCGGCGAGCACTGCATCCTCGACGGCGTGAAGAAGCTCCCCGCCGCGCACACCGCGCTGTACGACATCGACTCCGACAGCCTCACGGTGCGCCCGTACTGGCGCCTCCCCGAGCCGGTGCGCAACGTCACCGCCTCGGACGACGAGCTCGTGGAGGAGATGCATGAGCTGCTGCGCGATTCGGTCAAGCACCAGATGATCTCCGACGTCCCGGTCGGCATCATGCTGAGCGGCGGCGTCGATTCGAGTCTCGTCACGGCGGTCGCGGCGGAAGTCTCGTCGTCGCCGGTGCACACGTTCAACATCTCGATGCCCGATTCCGCGGCGCTCGACGAGTCGCCATTCGCGCGGCTCGTCGCGAAGCACTTCGGCACGAACCACACCGAGTTCGCCGCGGAGGCCGCGACCGTCGACCTCCTCCCGGCGCTGGCGCGGCAGTACGACGAGCCGATGGGCGATTCGTCGATGGTGCCGACCTACCTCGTCTCCAAACTGATCCGGCAGCAGGCCACCGTGGCCCTCGGCGGCGACGGCGGCGACGAGCTGTTCGGCGGCTATCACACGTACGAATGGGTGCGCCGCCAGGCGCTGGTGCGGCGGCTCGTCCCCGCTCCGCTGCGCACCACCGTCAGCAACGCGGCGAAGCTGATTCCGCTCGGCGTCCGCGGCCGCAACTACCTCATCGGCACCGCGCAGGACATCGACTGGAGCATGGCCCACGCGACGCTCTACTTCGATCAGCCGGCGCGCCGCGCGCTGCTCGCGCCGTCGGGCTTCGTCGCCGACGAGACACCGGAGCACGACCGCGCGCTTTTCGCCTACGGCTGCAGCGCCGAGCAGCGCGCCATGGCGATGGACTTCCGCACGTACCTCCCGGACGACATCCTGGTGAAAGTGGACCGCGCCAGCATGCTGACGTCGCTCGAAGTCCGCGCGCCGTTCCTCGATCCGAAGATCATCGAGTTCGCCTTCGGCCGCGTCCCCGATCACCTCCGCGCCGGACACGGTCAGCGCAAAGTGCTGCTCAAGAAACTGGCGAAGCGGATCCTGCCGGCGGAGCTCGACATCACGCGCAAGCAGGGCTTCTCCATCCCGCTCGACCGCTGGTTCCGCGGGCCGTGGGGAACGTACATGAGCGACGTGCTGCGGCAGGCCGATCCGAAGCTCTTCGATCCGCGCGCCATCGAGTCGCTGCTCGCGTCGCAGGAGCGGCGGATGGGCAACGCCAACCGCATCTTCGCGCTCACGGTCTTCGAGCTGTGGCGCCGCGAATACGCGGTCTCGTTCTGATGCGGATACTCTTCCCCGTTCCCGCGTACAAACCGGCGTGGCGGATCGGCGGCCCGGTCGTCTCGATCTCCGCGTCGGCCGAGACGCTGGCGAAGAAGGGTCACGAGGTCGTCGTGCTGACGACGAACTCGAATGTGACCGAGGACCTCGACGTGCCGCTCGACCGCGCGATCGACGTCGACGGCGTCGAGGTCTGGTACTTCAAACGCGAGGAGCCGCTGCAGAAGTATCTGCCGTTCGTCTCGTACCTCTCGCGCTCGATGGGCTACACCTACGCGCCGAAGATGAAAGCGGCGCTGCGGCGCGTGGTGCCGGCGGTCGACGTCGTGCACACGCAGATGCCGTTCGTCTATCCGTCGTATGCCGGCGCGCATGTCGCGTTCGCCGCGCACAAGCCGCTCTTCTACAGCCAGCGTGGCAACTTCAACCCGGTCCACCTCAAGTTCCGCGCGGCCAAGAAAAAGCTCTACATCAACCTGATCGAGAAGCCGATCATGCGCCGCGCCACGACGCTGCTGTCGCTGACCGAAAACGAGGACCGCGCCTATCGCCTGCTCGGCATCACGACGCCGAGCGCGATCGTGCCGAACGGCGTTTACGTGCCGCCCGCGCGGCCCGACGCGGCGCGCAACATCCGCGAGCGCTTCGGCATCGACGAGCGCGCGGAGCTCGTCCTCTTCCTCGGCCGCCTGCATCCGGTCAAAGGCGCCGAGAAGCTGATCGACGTCTTCGTGCACATTGCGGCGAAGCATCCGCGCGCGGTGCTGGTGATGGCCGGTCCGGATGAATGGCGATTGGAAGAGCAGTGGCGCGCGCGAGCGAACGAGCTCGGCGTCGCCGGCCGCATTCACTTCCCCGGCATGATCACCGGCGACGTCAAAGCCGACATGCTGGCGCGCGCCGACCTCTTCGTGCTGCCGTCGACGGGCGAAGGATTTTCGAATGCGATCCTCGAGGCGCTGGCCAGCGGGACGGCGGTGCTGATCTCGCCGCACTGCAACTTCCCCGAGGTCGCCGCGGCGGGGGCGGGCGTGATTGTCGACAACGACATTCCGGCGATCACGGGCGAGCTGTCGCGGCTCCTGGCGCAACCCGATACACTCCGTTCGATGGGCGAGACCGCGCGGCGTTTCGTCACCGATCACTACTCGTGGGACGTGATCACGGACCGGCTGCTCGACGTATACGCCGAGGGCATCTCGCGGGCGCGGCGGCCGTGAGCGCAGCGCGCGTGTGGGTCGTCTCCGAGCTCTACTATCCCGAGGAGACGGCGACCGGCTACTTCCTCACCGGCATCGCCGAAGGGATCGCCGCGCGCTTTCCGACCGGCGCCGTCTGCTGCCGGCCGACCTACGCGTCACGCGCCGTGGCTGTGCCGTGGCGCGAGATACACAACGGAGTGGAGATCATCCGCTGCCGCGCCACGCGGCTCGATCCGTACAAGCTCGTGTCACGCGCGATCAACGCGCTGACCATCACCGCGTCGATGTTCTTCATGCTGCTGCGGGTCGTGAAAAAGGGCGAAGTCGTAATCGTGGTGACGAACCCGCCGACGCTGCCGTTCGTCGCGCGCTTCATCTGCCGCCTTCGCGGCGCGCGCTGCGTGCTGCTGGTGCACGACGTCTACCCCGAGGCACTCGCCGCGGCGGGGATGCTGCGTCGCGGCGGTGTCGCGTACCGGCTCCTCGGAGCGATCGCGGCGCGGCTCTATCGCAAGGTCGATCACGTCGTCGTCCTCGGCCGCGACATGGCGCGCATTGCCGCGGAGAAAGGGGCGCGACGGATCGCGACGATTCCGAATTGGGGCGACGTCGAGCTGGTGCGGCGCGAAGAGCGCGCGCCGCACGAAACGTTCGTCGTGCAGTACGGCGGCAACATCGGACGGACGCACGACCTCGCGACACTGCTCGACGCCGCGTCGGCGCTGGCGAGCGACGCCTCGCTGCAATTCATGATCTTCGGAGCCGGCGCGCGCCGCGGCGAGGTCGAGCACGCCATCGCCGCGCGCGGACTGCGCAACGTCACGCTGCTGCCGCGGGTGGCGCGCGAGGAGCTGTCGGCCTCGCTGAATGCCGCCGACGTCGCGGTCGTGGCCATGCGCGCCGGTATGTCCGGCATCTCCGTCCCGAGCCGCCTCTACAACATCCTCGCGGCCGGCCGTCCGGTCATCGCGATTGCCGACCACGATTCCGAGATCGCCCTGGTGGTGCGCGAGGAAAGCATCGGCTGGGTCGTCCCCCCCGGCGATCTCGCCGCGTTCATCGCCGCGATTCACGACGCCCGCAGCGACGCCGCGCGCCTCGAGTCGATGGGCCGCCGCGCACGCGCCGCCGCCGAGCGCAAGTACACGCGGGCGCATGTGGTGGAGGCGTACGCGGCGCTGCTAGCGCAATACTTCGATGTCGCCCAGTGAAATCTGGTAGCGGCTCTTGTCGAGGAAGTGGTGCACCGGCGTCAGCATCAGCCGCACGTAGCGCGTCATCTGCGGCTCGAAGCGGCGCTCCATCCATTCGACGCGGTCCGGTGTGTAGTCGGTCACGCAATCGGCTTCGCGGAACTGGTTGCCGTCGAGGCTCATGTCGATCTCGATGGCGGACGGCGACAGCATCCCGTACTGCGCGTTCGGGCTCCAGCGCACACCGCTGACCACCTGTGGCTGCCCGAGGTCGAGCACGATCGATTGCGGCGTGTTGTTCTCCAGCATGTCGGACGTCCAGCCGCTGCCGGGCTGGCCGTCGATCAGGTACCGGCCGAGCTCCTTGTTGCCCCACGAGTTCGACGACGCCCACGCCGAATCGACCTTGATGCGATCGAAGCCCTCATCCGCGATGCACGTCCGCGGCGGGAGGTCGGGCATGGCCTTGCCGTGGCGCTCGTCGATCAGCCCGACGTGCAGCTCGTCGACGCCGTCGCCGTGCAGTCGCACCTCGTTGTTCCTGCGCAGCGCGACGTTCGCGCTCAGCAGGTAGTAGACCGCGACCTGCGACTCCGCCTCGATTGACAGCGAGCGCGCGAAGCGCCGCGCGTAGCGGAAGAGGTGCAGCTGATCGAACGCGTCGTCGCGCCTCGTGCCCTGCGTGAACTCCGCGGTCAGGCAGAAGTTGCCGGCGATCTGCCCGACGAACAGCCCGCTCCGCATCGTCGTCTTCGCGCCGGGCGGCATCTCCACCACCGCGAATTGATGCGGCGCGTCGGTGCGATCGCCGCCGAACGCGGACGAAGCGTTCTCCGGGAACATGCAGTCGTCGCCGGACGCCTCGGGCAACACCAGCCGGCCGTGCGCCGGGATCGTGAACGCCAGCTCGCGCCAGTCGTCCGGTCCCATCGGAATCTCCTTCACCGCATTCCACGGAGGCTGCTTCGACGACGCCATGAGCGCCGGATAAAAAGTCATGTTGGAGTGCGGGAAATCGAGGGGACGGACGCCGGGGAGGGGACGAAGCGCGAACTTCGAGCCGATCAGCTCCGGATGCGCCATCAGCTCGTCGACCCCGACGATCTCCCGTCCGTCGACGACGAAGCCGCGCAGATCGGCATCGAACACGCGCCAGCGGCCGTTCACCTTCACCTCGGTCAGTGTGTGTCCGTTCAGCTCGCGGCGCCGCACCTCGTATCCGAGCTCGTGCCACACCTTCGCCAGCACGTCGCAGAACGTGCCGCACGTGCCGAAGCCGAACGAATTGATCACCAGCATCGGGCTCTCCGCCCAGAGTCGCGGATAGCCCGACCAGCCGTTGTCGTCGAATTGATCGGTGAGCTCGGGGAAGTGATAGATCGCCGAGGCCACGCGCTCGAACGCTGCGCACGGAAGTGCCAGCTCGCTGCCGCCCTTCAGATGCCGGCACGCGGAGCCGCGCGACGAGCGCACCCAGTCGAGCAGCGCTGCCTTGTTCTCGAACAGCTGATCGTTCAGGCCGAGCGTGAATGTGATGTCGCGATCGGTGGGATTGTCGATCTCGATCCGCTGCGTGCCGGTCGTCGTCCGCAGCATGACCGTGCGGTCGGCGGCGCCGGCGGTCGTGGCGAGAAAGAGAACGAAGAGCGCGATGAATGACGGACGGAACGGGTCTGCATCCATGATTTTTATGTCAGCATCACCGGGTGTGGGCTGTTACAGGTGCGTCGGGATTCATCGGCAGCGCGCTCGTGCGCAATCTCGAATTGGACGGCGTCGATGTCCGAACGCTTACGCGCCGGCCTCTTCCGCGCAAAAATCATCTGACCGGCGACGTCTGCGATGAGAGATCGCTGCGCGCGCTGATCGACGGCGCCGAGGTGGTCGTGCATCTCGCCGCGTACGTGCATCGTCGTGTACGTAACGAAAACGAACGTGCTGAATGTTTCGCCGTGAACGCCGGATCGACGCAAAAGCTGGCGAAACTCGTGTCGGAAATTGCTGATGCGCCGCGCCTCATCTTCATCAGCAGCGCGAGCGTTTACGCGCCAACGCACGCCACGATCGTCGAAAGCTCGCCGCTCGGGCCCGACACGCCGTACGGTGAGGCCAAGCTCGAAGGGGAGCGCGCGGTGGCGGCGATCGGCGGCACGATCTTGCGGCCGGCGATGGTCTTCGGTCCCGGCGCGCCCGGCAACCTGCAGCGCCTGCTGCGGATGATCCGCACGCGCGTCGTCGTCGAGGTCGATCGCGGACGGCAGCGGAAGTCGCTCGTGCCGGTCGCCGATCTCGTCGCCGCGATCCGCACCGTCGCGCGGGGGCGCTACGCCGAAGCGTTCAACGTGTCATCGTCGGTGCTGACGATGCGCGAGATCGTCGACGAGCTGGCCGCCGCCTTGTCGATTCGGCCGCTGCGATTGCCGGTGCCGCGCGCCGCGACTCGTCTCGCGCGCCGCCTGCCTCCGCTCACGCGCCTCGTCGATGCCTACACCTCGGACGTGATCCTCGACGACGCGAAGCTACGCGCGCTCACCGGGTACGTACCGGTCGCCGACGTCCGCGCGGCGCTGCGCGACGTGGCGCTCGCGCAGCGTCACGAAGGCCCAGAGCGCGATCGCCGCTGAGGCGATGACGACGACGCCCGCGGCCGGCGCGACGATCGTGATGCAGCCGAGCAGCGCGAGCGCGCCGTACAGCAGCGACACGCGTGCGTGACTCCAGCCCGACTGATGTAGCCGCTGATAGAGGTGCGACTTGTGCGGCGTCCAGATTTTTTCGCGATGCAGGGCGCGGCGAATCATCGTGAAGCCGGAATCGAACACGAACGGCCACACTAGCGCGATGCCCTGCAGCGGCGGTCCGATCACGGCGAGCAGCGCGAGCACGAAGCCGAGAAACGCGCTGCTGACGTCGCCCATGAAAATGCGCGCGGGCGACCAGTTGTGAAACAGAAACCCGGCCGACGCCCCGGCGATCAGCGCCCCGGCGGAGCCGACGAGCGGCAGCGCGAGCTGGAATGCGATCACCGTCCAGGCGATACCGGCGATCACCGCCTGCAGACCGGCGATGCCGTCGATGCCGTCCATGAAGTTGTACGCGTTGGTGAAGCCCGCGATCCAGATCACCGTGATGACGATGCCGAACGTGCCGAGGTGAATGTTGCCGATGAACGGCAGCGCGAGGTCGCGCCAGCCGCCGAACCAGGCGACCGCGGCGATCGCCGCGCCGAGGTGAACGGCGAAGCGGAGCGCGGCGGGCGTGCCGTAGACGTCATCGATCCAGCTGACGATCGCGATCGCCAGCGCGGGGAGCGCGAGCGCCGCGCAGGCGCGCGTCGGCTGCAGCAGCGCGAGGCCGGCCAGCGTCACGGCGACGATGGCGATGCCGCCGCCGCGCGGAGTCGGCACCGTGTGCGACGTGCGGTGATCGGGATGATCGAGGATGTCCTTCCGCAAGGCCCAGCGGCGGATGACTTCGACGAGCGCGGCGGAAACGATCGCGGCGATGCCGAACGCCATCACGGCGGCGGTGACGCTCACATCTCGCCCCGCTTCTTCGCCGCCGCCGCGAGCTCGAGGTAGTAGCTGTCGACGGCGCGGCGGAGCTCTTCGTGATACGTCGTGATCTCGTCGAGATAGTCGGGGTTGTAGCGGCAGGCGATGGTGAGGTTCTGCAGCGCCTCGGCGTTCCGGCCGAGCTCCAGCTGTGTCTCGCCGAGGCTCAGGTAGAGCTCCGGCCGGCGGTCGTAGCGCATCGCGTTGCGATAGAGCTCCATCGCCTCTTCCTTGCGGCCGACGAAGCGGAGGTTGATGGCCAGCAGCATCGCGCGGTTCACGCCGTTCTCGCAGCCGAGGCACGGCATGAGGCGCTGGATGCTGCGCCGCGCGTACGGCGCGAGCGTCACCTGCGCCGCGCTGGCGCGATCGATCCGTTCCGTGACGCGCTGCACGTCGCCTTCGACGTAATTGCAGCGCAGCGGACGGACCACCGTGTACGCGATCAGTGCGAATGCCGCGGCGGCGATGGCGAGCGTCGCGATCCAGCGCGGCATCTTCACGATTGTGCGCTCCAGTGCAGCATCGCCGCGGAGAAATACAACAGCACCAGCAGCACCGCGACCATCTCCAGCGGGAACGATCCGAGCGCCAGCACCGCGAACGCGATCGCCAGCGGCGCCGCGAGGAAGTGGACGAGCGCGCGGCGATCGTCATCCGGCTGCGTGTTGCGCACCGACGCGCGCGCGAGGAGCACGATCGCCGCGAGCAGCAGTAGCCACGCCGGCACGCCCTCTTCCGCCAGCAGCTGCAGATGATCGTTGTGCACTTCGGCAAAATTCTCCGCGCTGTTCTGGAACCACTGCGGATGGCGCGCGTTCAGGCGCATGCGGTAATCGAGGAAGTTGAACTTGAACGCTCCCGGTCCGATGCCGGCCAGCGGATGGTCCTTGAACATGTCCCACGCGGTGGCGAACGGATAGACGCGGCTCGACGTCGCGGTCGGCCAGTCGCGGCGGCTCACGGCGTCGGTGATCAGCGCCACGCGATTGCGCAGCGGCGGAAAGACGATGAACGGCACGAGCGTGGCGAGCAGCGTCGCGGCCAGGACGATCGAGCCGGCGCGGCGCGACGCGAGAAAGGCGAGGGCCAGCAATCCGGCGACGAAGCCGCCGATCGCCGCCAGCGATTGCGCCGCGAGCAGGCCGGCGATCAGCACGCCCGCGACGAGCCAGTACGGCCAGCGCTTCGAGACGATCGCCGCGGCAACGGCGGCGAGCGACAGGATCATCAGGTACGCGCCGACGTCGTTCGGATTGCCGAGCAGCGCCGTCGTCCGGATGTGCGCCGGCAGGTTCTCGGGGAAGTGAAACGGGTTCCAGAACGTCGTCGCCTGCGCGATCGCGAGCAGCGCGTTCACCACGCCGCCCGCGCACGCCGGCGCGATCAGCTGCCGGATGCCGCGGTCCGACGTCGCCACCCAGACACCGCCGAAGAAGATCAGCGCGTCGATCGTGTACTCGAGCGCGCGGACGCTCAGCAGCCGGTTGGTCGACAACGCCGTCGTGACCAGCGCCCAGAACACGATCGCGGCGATGACGATCAGCACCGCGCGATAGCGGACGACGATCGGACGCTCGATGCCGTTCCAAACCGCCGCGATCGCGAAGATCGCGACGATGATGATCGCCACGCCGCGGAAGACGAGCTCTTTCGGAAAGCGGAACGAGTCAAACGAGGAGGGGCTGCAGATCAGCGGAATCAGAAACACGGCTGCCGCGATCACGCCACGGAGCACCCTGGCGAACGGCTCGGTCAAGGTCACGGAATCGACGGTACGTGCCCCGCGAGGCGCGCATTGAACGGCACGCGCGTTTCCTCGTCGGTCGGGCGCGGAGCCATGCGGTTCGGCGCGTACTCCTTGATCAGCTGCGCGAGGGACAGGACGGCCGCCTCGTCATCGTTCGACATCTTCGCCGCGCGCGACAGCCAGCTGCTCACGAGCTGATGCTCCGGCTGCGGCGCCTCGGTGATGACGATGTGCGGATGGATGGTCTTGTGGATCGATTCGCCGTCCAGACGGATCTCCTCGAACAGCTTCTCCCCCTGCCGCAGGCCGCTGAAGACGATGGGGATCTCGTCCTCTGTGTGGTTCGACAGGCGGATCAGGTCGCGGGCCAGGTCGACGATCTTCACCGGCTCGCCCATGTCGAGCATGAAGATCTCTCGCGAGCTGCCGAGCGTCGCCGCCTGCAGCACCAGCGACACGGCTTCCGAGGTCCGGAGGAAATAGCGCGTGACCTCGGGATGCGTGACCGTGATCGGGCCGCCCGCGGCGATCTGCTCCATGAACAGCGGGATCACGCTGCCGGACGAGCCGATGACGTTGCCGAAGCGGACGACCGTCATCTTCAGCGACGTCTGCGCCGCGAGGTCGAGCAGCGCGATCTCGGCGGCGCGCTTGGTCGCCCCCATCACGCTGGTCGGATTGATCGCCTTGTCGGTCGAGATGAACACCATCCGCTCGACGTTGTGCGTGGCGCAGATCTCGGCCAGCGCGCGCGTGGCGATGGTGTTGTTGCGGATGTACTCCGGCGGATTTTCTTCGCCGAGCGGGACGTGCTTGTGCGCCGCGGCGTGGAGCACGATCTGCGGGCGCTCCTCGTCGATGAGCGCGTCGACCATCTCCGTGTCGCAGATGTCGAGCAGGTTGTAGCTGATGGTGGTGCGCTTCTGCGCTTCCTCGCGCATGAGGCGCTTGCGGATCTCGTACAGCGCGAACTCCGAGCGCTCCACGAGCGCCAGGCTGGCCGGCTCGAACTCCGCGACCTGCGACGCGAGCTCCGATCCGATCGTCCCGCCGGCGCCGGTGACCAGCACGCGGCGTCCGCGGAAGAGCGCGCGCACCGGATCGCCCGGAAGGTCGATCCGCTTGCGGCGCAGCAGGTCTTCGACATTGACCGGCCGCAGCTGCGTGACATGTACCTTGCCGGTCACGAGGTGATCGATGCCCGGCATCATCTTGAACTGCAGGTCGGCCGAGGAGACGTGGCGGACTACTTCGCGCAGGCGCTTGCCCGACGCGCTCGGAATCGCGATCAACGCCTCGTCGGCCCCCAGCTCGTCGGCGATCGCGCCGATGTTCGAGATCGGGCCGCGCACCTCGATGCCGCGGATGCTGGAGTGCCACTTCACGCGCTGGTCATCGACGAAGCCGACGACCTTGCCGAGTTGCGGACGATGCTCGATCTCGCGCGCCAGCGTCTCGCCGGCATCGCCCGCGCCGACGATCAGCACGCGCTTCTGATTGCGCAGCGGACGTGCGTCGAACGCGCGGAAACGATCGCGGCCGACGCGCACCGCGAGCCGCGCGCCGAAGAGCGTCAGCAGCGCCAGCGCCCAGTCGATCAGGATCACGCCGCGCGGCGACTGGATGTACTGCGTTTCCGCCGGGAAGAGCGGTCCGGCGAACCAGAGGATGTTGAGGATTGCGGCGGCGGTGGTCAGTCCGAACACGAGGCGGATGACGTCCGAGATGCCGACGTAGCGCCACCAGCCGCGATAGAAGCCGAACAGCGCGCCGGTGACCAGCTGGATGGCCACGACGAGCGCGATGCCGGAGCGGGCCAGCGCCATCCCCTCGGGCGGCACGTGAAAGTCATAGCGGACCAGGTACGCCACCGAAAAGCAGGCGACGAACACGATGGCGTGAAAAACGAACAGCAGAAACGTGCGGGCGACGGCAGTCTGTCCCAGAATCCTGTCGAATAGTCGTATCTTCTGGTCGGCCACGAAATGAGTTACCTGTACGTTATAGAGCCATGCACTGAAGCGTTATTGCCAGTGCCTGCAAGTTCCGAATAATTCGATGATCGGCCATTGTATCCTGACGCCCGTCCGAGGCAACCATCAGTAATGGCAGAGCTTGTCAATTTTTCACCCCATGCAAACCCGCGCGAACTGGCGCGCCGCATCCGCGTCCACACCGTCCGGATGACCTCCCGCGCAAACAGCTCGCACATCGGCTCTTCTTTCTCGATGGCCGAGCTCCTTGCCGTGTTGTACGGAGGCAGAACGCTTCGCGTCGACCCGAATCATCCCGACTGGCCGGAGCGCGATCGTTTCATCCTGAGCAAAGGTCACGGCTGCGCCGGCCTCTACGCCGCGCTCGCGGAAGCGGGCTTCTTTCCGCTCGCCGAGCTCGATACGTTCTACCTGAACGGCACCCGACTGGCCGGCCACGCGACGACGACCGTCCCCGGCGTCGAGCTCTCCACCGGCTCCCTCGGACACGGCCTCCCCGTCGGCACCGGCATGGCCCTCGCGGCGAAGAGGGCCGGCGAACCGCATCGCGTCTTCGTCCTCCTCAGCGACGGCGAATGCGACGAAGGCTCGATCTGGGAGGCAGCCCTCTTCGCGCCGCAGCACCGGCTCGACAACCTCGTGGTCATCATCGACTACAACAAGATCCAGAGCCTCGGCACGGTGAAGGACGTCATCGACCTCGATCCGTTCGCGGAGAAATGGCGCTCCTTCCGCTGGGGCGTGCGCGAGGTCGACGGCCATGACGTCGACGCGATCGCGAACGCGCTGCACGACGTCCCGTTCGAAGCGAACAAGCCGAGCTGCCTCATCGCGCACACCGTGAAAGGGAAGGGCGTGAGCTTCATGGAGGACAAGCTGCTCTGGCATTACCGCGCGCCGCTCGGCGACGACCGCGCGACGGCGATGCGGGAGCTTGGCGAGGAGGCATGAGAAGCGCGTTCATCGAAGAGCTGACGCGCCTCGCGCGCGCCGACCGCAACATCGTCCTCGTCGTCGGCGACCTCGGCTTCGGCGTCGTCGGCAAGTTCGCCGAGGAGCTGCCCGCGCAGTTCGTGAACGCGGGCGTGGCGGAGCAGAACATGACCGGCATCGCCGCCGGCATGGCGCTCAGCGGCCGCACGGTGCTGACGTACTCGATCGCGAACTTTCCGGTCGTCCGCTGCCTCGAACAGATCCGCAATGACGTCTGCTACCACGACGCGAACGTCAAGATCGTCGCCGTCGGCGGCGGCATGGCGTACGGCTCCCTCGGCATGACGCATCATGCGACCGAGGACCTCGCGATCATGCGCGCGATGCCGAACATCGTCGTGTTGGCGCCGAACGATCCGGTCGAGGCGCGGCTCGCCACGCGCGCGGCGGTCGAGCATCGCGGGCCGGTGTATCTGCGCCTCGGCAAGCAGGGGGAGAAGCGGGTGCATGCGAGCGATCCCGACTTCCGCATCGGCAAATCGATCCGCATGCGCGACGGCGACGACGCGACGCTGCTCGTCACCGGCGGCCTGCTGCAGAACGCGATGGAGGCGGCGGAGCAGCTCGCGCCGCGCGGCATTCACGCGGCCGTGGTGAGCGTCCCGTGCCTGAAGCCGTTCGACGCGGAAGCGCTCGACGGCACAACCGCTGTCTTCACCATCGAAGAGCACAGCATCATCGGCGGCCTCGGCGGCGTGGTTGCGGAGACGCTGATGGAGGCGGGCGGTGCCAGGGTCTTCAAACGCATCGGACTGCCGGGCGAACAGTTCTCGTCGAAAGTCGGCGATCAGGACTATCTGCGCCGCGAGTTCGGGCTCGATCCGGCCGGCATAGCGTCGACGGTCGAGCGCGTTCTCTCCCGGAAATGACGCTGCCGCGCGCCTACCACGAGATCAAAAAGCTCTCGCGCGAGCAGCTCAAGTTCTTCGTCGCCGAAAACATCAAACACCTCGGCGAAGACGAAGCGCTCGCCGTCATCGAGAACCCCTTCGTCACGCCGATGCTGCTGATGGCCATCGCGCAGAACCCGCGCCTGGCGGGCTTCTACGCCGTGCGCGTGCGGCTCGTCGCGCACCGGCAGACGCCGCAGGCGCAATCGGCGAAGCTGATCCACTACCTCTACTGGTTCGATCTCGTGCGGCTGTCGGTCGAAGTGACGGTGCCGGCAACCGTGCGCCGCGCGATCGACACGCTGCTGGCGATTCGCGTCGACAAGCTGACGCTCGGCGAGCGGATCGCCAGCGCGCGGCGTTGCAGTCACGCGCTGGTGAAGATCTTTCTGCGCGATCACGATCCGCGCGTCTTCCTCACCGTGCTGTCGAACCAGCGCGTACGCGAAGACGACATCCTCGCGGTCATCGCGTCGCGCGAGACGACGCCCGAAATGTTGCAGATGATCGCCGACGATCAGAAATGGTCGTATCGATATGCCGTCCGGAAGGGGCTGGTGCTGAACCCGGCGACGCCGCGCTCGGCCGCCGCGACGCAGTTGCGATTCCTCACTCCGCGCGATCGCAGGCTCATCCATTCAAACCCTTCGACCTCGACGTATCTCCGTCGCTGCATCGAGCGCCTCCAGCCGAAGGATTTCTCGGCGCATGTCGAGCAAATTGAATAAAATGCCCCGAACCGATGGCTGACCAGGAACCCCAGGCGCATTCGGAGCTCGCCACCTTTGGCGAGGAGCTGAAGCGTGAGCGGGAAATCCGTGGAATCTCCCTCAAAGAGATCGCCGACGAGACCAAAATCAGCAAGCGATTTCTCGAAGCGCTGGAGCGAAACGATCACAAAACGCTCCCCGCGCCGGTCTTCACGCGCGGCTTCGTCCGCCAGTACGCCCGCTACCTCGGCTTGAACACCGAGGACATCGTCAATCGCTACAACTACGCGGCCGCGGGCGATGACCGGATCGAAAAAAGCGCGCATCTCGACCGCCTCGTGCAGCCGGTGACCGTCGAGACGCCGCCGCCGCGCAAAGGCATCCCGCCGGTTTACGCGCGCGTCGACCGCAACGTCTACATCACCATCGCGATCATCATCGCGCTCGCGCTCGTCGGCTGGTGGGCCTTCCGCTACAAGCAGCAGCGCAACGTGGAGCAGGCGGAGGCGAAGCCGGTGGTCGTTGCGTCCAGCAGCGCCGCCGCGGTGAAACCGCAGCCCGCCCCTCCGCCCGCTCAGACCGCAACGAATCCCGACACGCTGCATCTCACGATCGACGTCAACGACGACTCGTGGATCACGCTCGAAGCGGACGGCAAAGTGATCGTCAGCGACGAATTGAAAGCGGGGGAGCATCACACCTACGAGGCGAAGGACCGCTTTCGTTTCAAGACTGTCGGCAACGCCGGCGGCGTGGCCGTCACCTTCAACGATGTGAAGCTGCCGTCGCTCGGACGCGACCGGCAGGTCGTGCACGACCGTATCTTCGACCGCGACTGGCTGAGCAGCCACGCGAATTCCGGGCAGAGCCACACATGACCAGCATCCCATCCGAGCTGAATGCAGCGTCGCTGATCGGCCTGATCGACTCCGGCGCCTATCCGCGCGACGTCGTCGTGACCATTGCCCGCGGCTTCCTCCCGCTGCCGCAGGAGGAGATGGTCGCCGTGCTCGCCTACCTGAGCGCGGCGGAGGACGAGGAGGTCGCCAACGCGGCCCGTGCGTCGATCACCGAACTGCCGCCGAACATCGTCCTGACGTTCACCTCCAGCGAGGAGAGCGATCCGGCGTACCTGTCGCGGCTGATGGCCTCGAGCCACGACACCGTGGTGCTCGAGGCGCTGATCCGCAACAAGGCCGTGCCGGACGATGCGGTCGTCGCGCTGGCGCGGCGCGCGGATCCGGCGGTGCAGGACATCATCGTCATCAACCAGGCGCGCATCCTCCGTACGCCGGAGATCCTCGACGCGCTGCTGGCCAATCCCCAGCTCTCGCCCGACGTCAACCGCCGTGTGCTCGAGACGCGCGAGGAGTTCTTCGACAAGAAGGCGCGCATCCAGCACGTCGAACTGCCGCCGGGACTGCCGCTCGAGCCCGAGCTGCTGAACGAGCCGGTCGACGCCATCGCCGACCTGCTGGAGAAGGCGGTCGATCCCAACCTCGAGCTGTCGACCGTTTCGTCGACGCCGCCGCCGGACGAAAAAGACGAGAAGAAGGTCGCGATCTGGGTGCAGATCCAGAGCATGACCGTGGCCCAGAAGGTGATGCTGGCCTTCCGCGGCGACAAGATGGTGCGCATGCTCCTGGTGCGCGAGCGCAACAAGCTGGTCTGCTCCGCCGTCATGCGCAACGCCCGCATGACCGAGAACGAGGCGGAGACGATTGCCGGCATGCGCAACGTCGACGACGAGGTGCTGCGCATCCTCTCCACCAAGCGCGACTGGATGAGCAAATATCCGATCGTCGTGGCGCTCTGCCGGAACCCCAAGGCGCCGATTGGGGTTGTTCTCCCGTTGATCAATCGGTTAGCCTTGCGAGATTTGAAATTCCTGAGGGATGATCGCGGAGTCGCGGAGGTGGTCCGCACCACGGCCAAGCGCATCTACCTCGCACGGACTCAGAAGTCCCGAGAATGAAGATCAATTACTACGAGGTGCTGGGCGTCGAGCGGAGCGCAACGGAGCAGGAAATCCGCGACCATTTCCGCAGGCTTGCGCGGGAACAGCACCCGGACCGTTATCGCGGACCGGACAAAGCCGACGCCGAGCGCAAATTTCAGACGCTGACCGAGGCGGTCAACGTGCTGACCAATGCCGCGCGCCGCAAACAGCATGACAACGAGCTCGCCTCCGGCGCAGGCAAGGCCGGCGTCGATTTCGCCCAGATCGCCAAGGCCTACATCTCCAAAGGGGTCAAGGCCTACAAGGAAGGCGACTTCCGCGGCGCGTACGAAAACTTCGACATGGCGGTCAAGCACAACCCGCAGGACGCCAAGGCGTGGCACAACGTGGCCCTCGCCGCCGCCCGCATCCCCGGCATGACCAAACAGGCCGTGCAGGCGATCGAGACCGCCGTCCAGCGCGAGCCTGTCAACTTCGTCTATCTCAAGGACGCCGGTATGCTCTGCCGGCGAGCCGGACTCGTGGCCAAAGCCGAGCGTTACTTCGAGGAGGCGTTGAAGTGGGACCCATCGAACCTCGAGGTGCAAGGAGCGTTGTCCGAGCTCCGCGGCTCGAAAGAGCCGGCGAAGACGGGCTTCGGCCTCTTCAGGAAGAGCTAGTGAGGATGGAGATCAAAGCATACGGTCTGACCCACGTCGGGCGGCAACGTCAGCACAACGAGGACTCGTACCTCGTCGCTGACGAGGCGAAGCTGTTCCTCGTCGCTGACGGCATGGGCGGTCATGCGGCCGGCGAGATCGCCTCGCGCATCGCCGTCGACTCGATCTCCGAGTTCATCCTCCACACGAAGGAAGACGACGGCACCTGGCCGCACGCCTACGACGAGCACTTCAAGCGCTCGACGAACCGCCTCATGGCCGCGGTGCGCCTGGCCAACACCCGCGTGCTCGAGGCGATGCGCAAGGACGCCCGCCTCCGCGGCATGGGGACGACCGTCGTGGCCTGCCTCGCGGACGGCGAGACGATGTCGGTCGCGCACGTCGGCGACTCGCGCGCCTACATGATCCGCAACAACCAATTGCAGCGGATCACGAACGATCACTCCTGGGTCTTCGAACAGGTCCAGGCCGGCATGCTGACCGAGGCCGAAGCGGAAAAGCATCCGCTGCGCAACGTCATCACCCGCGCCCTCGGCGGCGCCCTGCAGGTCACCCCCGACGCGTCGGAGATCGAGGTCAAGGAAGGCGACGTCTTCCTCCTCTGCTCGGACGGCCTCACTGGCATGGTTCCGGAAGATGAGATTCTGAAGGTCGTCACGCAGTCGAACGGCGACCTCGAAAAAGCGTGTCAGAAGCTGATTGAAGAAGCGAACGAAAGGGGCGGCCTGGACAACGTCACGGCCATCCTGGTCAAGGCGGTTTGAAATCATCGTGAACGTTCGAATCGATTACTGCGGCGTTTGAAACTACCTCCCTCGAGCCTCCAGTCTGGCGGCTGAAATCAAGAAAGAGCTCGGCTTCGACAGCGAGATCGTGCGCGGCAGCGGCGGCATCTTCGTCGTCTCCGTCGACAACCGGCAGATCTTCAATAAAAAAGAGGAAGGCCGCTTCCCGACCGAGCGCGAGATCATCGACGCCCTGCGCAAACTGGCGTGACGTTTTTCACGCTGCTGGTCGTTGACCTCGTCCTGGTCGACCAATCCGACCACACGATGAAGTTGCTCGACCACGGACGCATCGTTTGCACTATCGCGTGCACCTCGGCCCCGCGACAGGTGCGAAGGAGAAGCGAGGCGACGGCCGGACGCCGGAAGGGCGTTACGTGATCGACTCGCGCAACGGCCAGCAAATACCCATCGCGCGCCGCATGTTTCGTATCCGAACGCCGCCGACCGCAAGCGTGCGCGCCGGATGCACGTCGATCCCGGCGGCGACATCAGATCCACGGCTGGCCGAACGGCACGAACAAGGTGACGGCGCTGCTCTTCAATCGCGACTGGACCCTCGGCTGCATCCCCGTCACGGACAGCGAAATCGAGGAGATCTGGAAGCTCGTGCCGAACGGGACGCCGATCGAGATCCGGCCGTAGAGCTCACTCCCTGGCCCGACCAGCTGTGACGCGCGGAGCGATTTGTGGAGACGCTGAGGTGTTGTCGCACGAAGCCTTAACACTCTAACCGAGCTGCCGCGTTGTAGGAGGCTTTCGATGGACATGACCTGCCCTTCGATCATCCTGAACCAGGTGCGCGCCGGGGAAAGTCGTCCATCGACACAGCCTCCTAGAACGAAGAAATCCGTCAGTAGTTCGCCCTTGGTCACGAACACACCTCAAAGGAAAGACTCCGGACGTGTGGTCATGACCCTGCCTACTTCAGCGACTACTCATCTGATTTGCCTCGCCCAGGCGCTACTGCCTGCGGCTGTCGATGAACCTCCTTCAACCTCGCGGCTTAGAACGACGACGATGACGCTACTGGCGATCACCGACGTTGCCGACACATAAATACGCTCGTACGTCTCTTCCGTCAAGCCGCCCGGCGCGGGATTCCGGCCGAAATCCGCCCCCCACAGTCATCGAACGCGCTCTCGGCGGCCTGGCGTAAACGCCTGATATATCAGGGCGTTATATACGCATCATTAGGGGAAAGTTTTTCGTTGACTTTGCCGCAGGGTCGGACGACACTCTTAAGGCTTCCGCGAGAGATCGCGGTCGGCGGTTCGTTGAGGCGGTTTTTTTCTAAAACGCGAGTGCGGGAGCCGCACGAGCGACCCCCGCACTCTACCCTACGAGGCCGACCGATAGAACGAGCGAGGATAGGACCTTTGACCGGGCGCCTTCCCCCACCGCCGTCAGCGACCTCGCGGAAGCTTCTTTACCCTCAACGTTGGCGAGCTTCGAAATCTACTTTTTGGCAAGTTGATCTCGATGGTTGGTCCGCCTAACGAATTCAAAAGATACACATCGAATTGGCTCTTGGCAAGTCTTTGGTCACGCCATGTTACCGCCAGCAACATCGCCAAAGACTTTGGTATCAATGAGTTAGTCGCGCTTTTGGTAAGTAACTTTTTTTCGAGAAAGCTACGAGAATCGTCTAGAACAATGCTTGCCGACAAGCATTTCCAATTGCAGCGGACCATTTCCAAATCACCGGTTGGTCCGTCGAAATTGAGGGCGACAAATAGGTAAATTGAATTCGCGAAGTTAAATTGCCGAAGCCAATTCCGATTCGGAAGCGTGGGCGTCCCCAATTCTTTCCACGCAACCGTCCCGATCGGCGCCTAGCGATCGCGGTCGTGCTCGCGGTCTGCGCGACCCTGGAGCGAGCGTAGTCGTCGTTCTGAAGTGGCTCGACCGCCGCGTTCAGCCGTCTCGGCTCTGATACACTTCTCGGGACTCCCCAGTCGGCCGGTGATCGCGAACGTCATGGAAGGATGGGCTGTGAGCACCCTTAGGACGTCAGTAACCGATCCCGTTCCGCGTTACGAGCGCGACCTTGTCGCGGCGTTTTGTGCTGTGTTGGCGAAGAAGTCTGGTGTTTTAGGGATTCAGGACTACACTCTCGAGTTTGATTACGAGCGCGGACGGACCGACATCGTCGGGGTTTCCGCCAAAGGCGAGGTCATCGCCGTAGAGGCCAAACTTCGGGATTGGCGTGAAGCGCTTCATCAGGCATACAGGAATACTTGTTTTGCCATTCAGTCATACGTTCTCCTGCCGCTCGCTACCGCACGTAAAGCTGCGGCTCACAGTCAAGAGTTCGACGACCTCCGTGTCGGAATCTGCACGATTATGGCCGGCCACGTGGTCGTTCTCCACCCGGCGCCCCATCACAACGAGCCACTCGAGCCCCAACTTCACGATCAAGCGCTCGCGTTCGTTGCTGCAGCTGCCAACGTTGCTTGACGAGGTCCGATGGTAAGCGCCGAAGCGGTTGCTGCCGCCGTTGTGAAGTCGCTCGGTTATGACTTAGGTGATGTTGTTGGCTCCGGCTCCTACAAGTACACATTTCGCATCGAACGTGATGGCGATGTCAAAGCACTGAAGCTCTACAATAGATCCGGCGTTACCGCACGCTCGCTTCGTGAAATCGAAGCAATGCGTCGCTGCGACCATCCGAACATCGCAAAGCTCATGGGCCTCGACGCAGTCGTTGTCGACGGCGCCGAGTTCACGTACCTTCTCGAAGAGTATCTCGAAGGCGGGACGCTGAGTGCGCGCGTCGGACGGCTGCAACGCGAAGACCTCTGCTCCATCGCCGTCTCGCTCAGCGATGCGTTGTGCCACCTCACGGATCTTCGTCTCGTACACCGCGATTTGAAACCGGACAACGTCATGTTTCGCGATGTAACCTGTTCCTCTCCCGTCATCGTCGACTTTGGCCTCGTCCGCGATCTCGGGGATACATCACTCACTGCCACGTGGCTTGAACAGGGACCCGGAAGTCCGTTCTTTTCCGCGCCGGAGCAATTGAACAACGAGAAGGGCTTGATCGACTGGCGGACAGACCAGTTCGGATTAGGAGTGACGCTCGCAATCGCCTACTACGGCGATCATCCTTACCGAGCCCACGGCCGCGAAACCAACGATGCCGTTCTTAACCGTGTCGCGTCAAAGGCACGCGTGCCGACAGCATTCACCAAACGCTGCAGCGACGATCGACTCGACGTCCTCTCGCGGATGATTCAGCCGTTTCCAGTTCAACGCTTCACGAGACCATCGATGCTTCTCGACGCGTGGAGAAAGGCTGCAACCTCATGACCTCGTTTCACCAGATGGCGCACGATAGCCAAAACCTTCTCGAGGCCCGTGGTGTGAGTGGCTTCGCCGGCGCGATTGTCAGCCCGGTGAATTACACGGAAGCAGAGACTGCATCTCACATTCATGACCACCAGGATGCATCGCCGCTTGGCTTCCCGGCGGACTTCTCGTTCATCCTCGACCCGCAGTTGTATTACCCGACGAGTGAGCGGTGGAAGCTCAAGACTTGGCCGTACTACCCCTCCGACTTCGACACGTCTGACCTGTCATCGCTTGAATACTGGTGCGAGTTGAACCTCAAGGTCATCGCCTGTTCCGAACGACTCGGTGTCCGATTCGCGTGTTCCCCGACAGCGTACGCCAAGAGGTTCACTCCCGAGCAATACAAGTTTGTCATCGACGTTGGCAGTGACTTCGCCCGAGCATCACGCGGCAAAAACTTCACGCCGATGCAGAGTGTCATCGTCAACATGGCAGCCGTCAACGACGCTCGTGCGGCTCTCGCGCTCGCATCCATCATTTCAGCGACCGAATGTCCGTGGGTATATCTGATGTTCCGCTCGGAAAATCAGGATCCCCGACGTGAGCTCGCCGAGGCGGATGAGCTTTTAGGTGCGATGCATCTCATCTCCGCACTAGAGCGCGCCGACATTCGGGTGATGGTCGCGTACTCATCGTCCGATCTCGTGCTCTGGAAAGCGGCTGGAGCAACTGCCTCTGCGACCGGTAAGTTTTTCAATGTGCGCCGGTTTACCAAGAGCCGCTTCGATCCGCCTAAATCCGGCGGCGGGAACCTTCCTTACTGGTTCGAGGAATCTCTGCTGGCGTTCCTACGTCAAGGTGATCTTCTCAAGCTCGACAAGGCTGGTCTCTTGTCCGCAGCATCGAAACAAAATCACTTCTACCTGCAGGTGATTACTCGCGCACGAGCCAACAAACCATGGAAAGCGCAGAGCTTTCGACAGTTCATGCATTGGTTCGCCGACGCCGAAGCACGCCTGCACGCCGGTATGGTTACAGCACGACACCTCATCGAAACAGCTCAAGCGAACTGGCAGAAAGTGCACGAGCAGAAGTTGTATCCCGAGGAGCCTGAGAATCGCGGCGCATGGCTCCAACAATGGCTTGATGCACTCGATCATTTTGAGGGCCGAAAAAGTGGCACAGACAGCGCCGCCTGAGGCGACCGTTGCTGACTAGTGCACTCGCGAACCCTCCGCGCGATCGCGATTCTCTCGCGGGTACCCGCGAAATATGTCTGCCCTGGAAAGGACGACAGCAGACGAGAGGCTGGAAATCCGGAGGGTAGTCCGTACGCCGGACGATTGATTGCAGAAAAGCACGGATTTGTGCGATCAGTGAGCGAGCAGGAAAGGATCTCTGGTGCCGACGCGGGCCAACGTTCGCATCGTGAAGGTCGGTCGCGACGCGCGCACCGGGAAGTTAATCCCCATGCGTGTGGCGCAACGAAACCCCCGGACGACGGTCGTCGAAACCATCAGGGTTCCGTTCAACCGTCGTTAACGCAGTCAACCGGTGGGGTGCGCCATTGTGCGCTTCCCCACCATTCGGGAGAACGGTCTCGACGCGAATCGCATCGCTGCACCATGCTCGTCGATCGCGACGGCACGATCTACAGGACCTTCGACGATTCGGGCTGGATCTGTAGTTTCAAACGCCGCAGTAATCGATTCGAACGTGCACGATGATCAGACCGACCAGAATGGCCGTGACGTTGTCGAGGCCACCTCGTTCATTTGCTTCTTCAATCACTTTCTGACACGCTTTTCCAGGTCGCCGTTCGACTGCGTGACGACCTCCAGAGTCTCGTCTTCCGGAACCAGGCCAGGGAGGTCGTCGGAGCAGAGGAGGACGACGTCTCCTTCCTTGACTTCGATCTCCGACGCATCTGGCGCCACCTGCAGCGCGCCGTGGCATCACTGTTTTTGCAGACCGACCCGAACAACGCGGCGCTACAAGTCCGCAGAAACAGCGCCGCCACTTCCCACCCTGCCACTGCCTATGGGTCGCTATCGCAGCCGCACGTTTCCCCCGCCAATGCGCCGTCACTCCGCTTGCAGCGGGGGCCCGATATCGTGCGCGCGCGCCCTCGTGGGCGCAAGCGCCGCGCCGGCGCCCCCACCGGGGGGCAGTAACCCCTGTGTCGTTCATAGGGTAGGGAAATCCGCCTCAGGGTCACTCCTATCTTGAGAGGTAACGCACCGTAGCTCTGAAAGCACCAGCACGCGCTCCAACTGACTCTCGGACTCTCCCGCAGGAATCGAATTCCGGTGCGTCGAAGAGTCGGCAGTCACGTTGCGAAGCATCGGGGTGCGAGCGCGTTCCAAACCATAGCGAGGTTGTCGTCCGCCTTAGCTCGCCCAACTTCCGCCGACATCAACGATTCACGTCCGCGAGTGCCGCATCTTCTTCGCGCCCTTGCTGTCAACGCCAGAATCTTGGCCCTGCATCTGGTAGCTCCCATCGCGGCCGTGAATCTGTAAACTGGTTCATCTACCCCATGCAATACGTGAATCTCATCGAGCGCTCCGGCGGCATCGATGCGAATCTCCTGACGAACATGAGGGCCCTCCCGTTTCCACACGCGTTTCCGGATCGGATCACGCTCCTCGCCACCGGCGCACTTGAGTTCTTTCTGAAGAATTCGCAGGGGCAGAACTCTTCGACGAACGCCGGTGTAACGCGCGTCTCACTCTTCAGCGAAGGTGTCGGCGGGATGTCGAGCGGCGATGTAATTCGCATCGAATGGCGCGAACCGTCGAGCACCGATGCGGATTTCGACGACTACATCGTCCACCTCGTCTTCCGTTGACGCGCGCCCTCGCGTCCAGCAACGTCACCCGTGACGAGATCTGGTTAGCCACGGAGGGCGCCGACGTCGCTCCCAAAATTACCTCCTTGGTTCGAGGCTATGCCTGGGGTAGGGAAACGCGGAGTTACGTCACTCCTTATATGACGCCTGCAAGGATTCGACACGGGCCGCCACTCGCAGTCGGGACTGACTTTCGTTCGCGATTCGCGAAGTTCCGAAGGCGACACTGCGATACTGGAGTTGGGGAGGTCAACATGCGCAGGAGTTCTTGGTCCCGATGCTGCTCAAGCAGAAGTTATGCTCTGCTTCACGTTACCTTCTCACTTATTGTGTTCGTTCTCCTGTTCGGCGGCTGCAGGTCGTGGTGTCGTATACAGCCGTCTGTTCGCTCGATCAGCGGGCGGGTTGCCGACCCGCTGGATAACGCTATCGAGGGAGTGGAGGTGCGTCTGGGTAGTCGTGTGGTGGGGGTCACCGACCGGAATGGCAAGTTCGCAGTCCGCGCCGTGCCGACGAATGACCGCGTGGCGGTGACTTTCAGCGCGCCAACGTTCATGAGCACGACGCGGATTTATGACGCTGCGGCGGTGTCGACCCGCAACACGGTTGTGATCTGGCCCAGGGCAACGCCGGCACGCTTGCGCACGTCCGAAGGCGGGAAGCTAGAGTTCAGCGGCGGGACGATAGAGTTTCCGCCGGACGCGTTCGTAGACACGAAAGGGCGACGGGTGACGGGTGACGTCAACGTCTCGATGTCGGTACTCGATATCACGGACCAGCGGCAGCTAGCGAGCGCGCCCGGCGACTTCACAGCACGCATGCGCGATGGTTCCATTCGAAATCTCGAGACGTTCGGCCTGTTCGAACTCGTCATCGCTGACGCTTACGGTCAGCGCGTGGAATTGGCGCGCGGCCGCACGGCGCGCGTCGACCTGAACGTGCCGAAAGGACGGCCCGAGGTCCCGCAGTCGGTCGGATCGTTCAGCTTCGACCAGCAAAGCGGACGTTGGATGGAACGGACGTCGACGTGGCAGCGGCAGGTGTCGACACTGTCGACACAATTGCAGCAGGACGGCACGTCAGGCTGGTGGAACGTCGACAAGCCGCTCAGCGAGACGACGTGCATGCGCGTCGAGGTGCGCGGCTGCAAACAGTGCAACAACAACACGATCGTCACGACAGCCACCGTGAAGGCGCACGGAAAAGACTACAGCGGCGCCATCACGCAGGGCAACACGATCAACAACGGAGTGGCGTGTCTGTTCGTAAAGAAATCGGCGCAGGTGATCCTCGAAGTGATCGACGCCCAGACGGCGTACAGCGTCGAAGTGGACACGCCACCGAACGTCTTGAACGTCTGCGATGCGACGTGCCCGCTGGTTGTGACGCATGCAGTCGGTGCGCCGCTGAATGCCAACACACAGCTCAACAGTGGCTGGTGCGCCACCGACGGCGCGAACGCCAGCCCGTTCAACACCGAATTCTCGAGCGCGAATACGAGCGCCACCGCGTCAAATGTGACGCTGACGATCGCGCCATGCACCTCGAACTGCACCAAAGGTTACATATCCGGCGAGTACAAGACCGACTGCTTCCACGGCTACGGCACGTACAAAGCGACGATTGACCCGCCGCAGAAACCGACGACGGGAAGCATCGAGGGGCTCGTCACCGGCTTCTTCACCTTTACCGATGGCAGCGACGGGACGACTGGCCCCGGCATCGCCAACTGGCACGACGAAGTCGACATCGAGTTGGTTGGACGCGATCCCCATGCGGGCGATTACCTGCCCGGCGCGCCGAATCCCGGTGGATGTTTGAGTTTGACGAACCCCATGGTCGTTCACACGAACTACTTCACGAAGAAGCCCTGGCAGCTCGCGAATCAACGCGATTACTGCATCCCATACGGCACCCACAACTACGAATTCGACTGGACGGCGACGCAGATCGAGTGGCGGTACGACGGAATAGTGCTGCGGAAGGTCATGCGCACGAACGACGACTGGCCGACGCAGCCGGGGCGTCTGTACCTCAATCTGTGGGGAACCGATGGCACGCTGGACGGTTCCTTCGCCGGCGCGAACGCGTACAACTTAGCGCAGTCGCGAACGGCGATCTTCTCGAACATCAGCACGCCGTGACGCTAACAGCGCCATCGGAATCAGTCCGAGAAGAACGCGGAGAGCACACCTACGATGTCGTCGCGGTGACGTTCGATCAGGCCAGCCATTGCACGACGATGCCGCCGAGCGTCTGGTTCGCCTACTTCTTGGTTCCGGCCGGGGTAGGGAAATGTCTCCCGGTAGACCCTCCTCACTCAGAGAGGTGGTACATGGCGACGAGACGATATAGCGATCCGCTTTCCATGGATGTTTCCGACGATCTCGAGCGCGTCGACGGAGTCATGACGCGGATTCTGAGCGATCGGGCGGTGTGGAACGAATTCCTGACAGACCCGAACGGAGTTTTCGTTCGATTGGGTCTGCATCCGGCGACGACTCCTGAGATCAATGACAGGGTCAATCGCATTTTCTACGCGACGCTCACGAACACGAAGCTGCTCAAACTCCTTCTCGAGCACTACGAGAAGTTTCGTCCGCGCAAGATGGCGCAGTACAGGGATCACTTCGTGTCCGGCCTGAAAAGAGGACTGATCGACAATGACATCGAGCTGGACCGCGAAGGAATTGAACATCTTTTGCAAGCCCCGGCGATGCTCGCGAAGATCCTCAGACTGACGCTCGACGATTTGAACGAGAAGAGACTTCTCACCAGGTACTACAGCCGCAAAGACATCAACAAATACATTGACGGTGTCGTCGCCGCGGTGAAAGCACGCCAGCCGCTCAGTGCCCATCCGAAACTCGAGGTGTGGGATCGGAACTACGGCATCGGTAAAGCGTTCGGCGGATTGCTTGCGGAGGCCGGCGTTCTGGTGACCGTGGCCGGTGTCGTCGAAGCCAGTGCGCTCGTCACGGCGGCTGTCGTAGCCGTCGCGCATACTGAAGTCACGGTTCTGGTCGACGGCGGGACTATCGTGACCATTCTCGCGTCGGCGGCGGCCGGCGACAAAGAGTCTATCCGTGCCACTGCTGTCCTGGGGCGGCTGCTCGATCTCTCGGGTGAGCTGCTCCTGCATGCTCACCACTTCGAGAAGGGATCCCCCTCGTGACCATGTCCGCGACCGAGGTGCCGAGGGCGACTCCAGCTCCTGTCGTGAGTCCGAGGTCCTATATCCATCCGCGCACGCTCACGGTCCTCGGGACTTACAAGTGCACGGCCGCGTGCACGAACTGCTGTTTCGACAGCAATCCGTCACTGACGCAGCGGCTCGCCTTGGAGGACATCGTCAAATTTATCGACGAAGGGTCGCGATACCAATCGCTGCAACTGGTCGTGTTTTCCGGTGGCGAATGTTTTCTCCTCGGCGACGATCTCGCACGAGCGGTGGAGTTCGCGGCACGCAAAAATCTCCGAACGCGTTGTGTCACCAATGGCTACTGGGCAAAGTCGTTGGAACATGGACGCCGGCGCCTGCGACAGCTCAAGGACGCAGGGCTGTGCGAACTGAACATCAGCACCGGCGATTTCCATCAGAAGTACGTCGACGCGGAAACCGTCGTCAACGCCGCTTGCCTGGGTGTCGAGCACGAGTTGGACTACACGCTGCTCATGGTGGAGCTGCAAACGGAACGCCGCGTCACGGCCGCCAGTCTGTTGGAGATTCCGCGGCTGCGCGCGCTGGCTCGAGCGGAAGCAGGCGCGCGTTTCAAAATCATCGAATCGCCATGGATGCCCATGAGCGCTGACGAAGTGATCGCTCAGCCCTCGGAACGCACCCTCAGCCAAGAGAATGCACCGCACCGCCATGGCTGTCAGAGCGTTCTGAGTACCATCGTGGTGACTCCCGCCAGAAAGATCGGCTTCTGCTGCGGGCTGAGCCGGGAGCTGATTCCGGAGCTCAATGCTCAATGGAACGACGTGGAGCTGGCGGCCTTGCTGGCCGAGGCGGGCAGAGACTTCATGAAGATCTGGCTGTTCGTGGATGGCCCGGAGCGCATCCTGGCGTGGGCAGCGAGCAAGAATCCGCAGATCGATTGGCAGGGACGATACGCGCATCATTGCCATGCCTGTCTGGCGTTGTTTCAGAATGGAGTGATCCGTCAGACGATCGTGAAGCACTATCGCGAGCGCGTGGATGATGTGCTCATGCGGTATAGCGTGCTTCTCAGAGGGCAGGAGCTCCTCGAGGACGCAGTATACGCGTGAACTGCGGTGGCTCGCGGGCGAGCCGGCGGCCCGCGAGACGGCCGCCCAGCGGCCGGCGCTATTCGGCCGACGGGAGCGGGTAAACGGCCCGCTAACAGTGCTGGCAGTAGTTAGATCGTCTGACGCCGGGAGTTGAAGTTGACGGGTAGGGGAACGGCCGCAGGCCGGCTGAAAATGAGATCGAGGGCGAGTCCAATGAAAGCAAAATTCATCCAATATGCGGTAGTAGTGGCCGTAAGTTCGCTTTCCGCATGCGGCCCGTCAAAGAAGGCGATGTGTGAAAAAATTACTGCATATCGATTGACTCCTGCTGCCTCGAAGGCAGATGAAACAGATATGTATATTAGCTGCTTGGCTGCCTCGGATGACGCCGTCAGAGGTGCGTATAAAGAAGTCCTGGCCCGTGAAGCCCGTGAAAAAAAGAAATAGCAGGGCACGCAGTGGCAAACAAAAAACCAGAAACCTCCGTCACTTTCTCCTGGATCGCAACGCTCAAGTATATGGCGATCGGCATCTTTGTTGGTGCTCTCGGCGTCCTGATGTGGCAGGCTGATGTTGTCCTCATTCGGCTGATCGGTGTAGTGGCAATTGTGGCCGGTTGCGGCCTGGTCGTCACGCTGCCCTTCAGCGGTGGAGTCCATACGGCGCCGTGCCCGATCTGCGGTACTGAGATCGAAGTCATGATGAAAAGTGGACGTTACCTCAAGTGCACGAACTGTCAGGAATACTTCGAGGCAGCCGACAGAACACTCCGACAGATGGACGAGACGCATGTCGCCGACGAGCCCAGATTCGAGGTTCGGCTTCCGTGGTGGGACGATCTTCATGCTCCGACCGGCGCCACGACAACGATAGGCGGTCCACAGGACTACGTCTCTGACCGCGTTCAGGAAGCGATTCTCACTCGGAGAATTCCAGATCGCACGGTTTCCGCTTCTTGGCCCAAAGCCTGTTGCGTCTGCGGCTCGACCCCTACTCGTTACGAAGCTCTCGCACAGCAGGTAAACGTAGGGCCCGAAGGCGTCGGTGGCGTGCGCGATCGTAAGGTCATCGTAAGGGTCGAAGGAATTCCGTACTGCGATCAGCATGAGAAGGGCGCGACGTTCTCCGCGTCGCCCGGCGAATGCGGTCGGCTGCTGATCTTCCGCTCTTACGCATATCGTAATGAGTTTCGCCGGGTCAATCCCTGGCGGATAGCTTGGAGCTAAAGCTACACGCGCCCAACCGAGCAACGCGGCTCAACGAAGCACGCTCCCGCCGACAGGGACCGCCACGCCAGCGGGCGACCCACGCGATCACCCACGCGATGCACCGTCGCCGCGGTGAGCTCCCGTTCTTTCACGTTTCACCCACGGCCCACCCACCACTCGTCTGCATCTCTTCAGTCGCAACGCATCGCAACTCGCACGCCCTCGGCGCAATCCACTCAGGTGTAGATCGCGGCCCCCTCGTGGCGTCACTGTTTTTGCAGAGCGACAAGACCAAACCGGCGCTGCAAACCCGCAAAAACAGCGCCACCACTTCACACCCTCCCATCGCCTGTGGCTTCATCCTCGCGGTCGCACGTTTCCTCCACCCATGCGCCGTCACGCCGCTTGCAGCGGGTGTCCGTAGCGTTGGCAGGTACGGCCTTCGTGGGCAAGCGTCGCGCCGGCGCCCCACTCGAGGGCGCGCGTCTCCGCGCTGCGCTTCGCGCATCGCAACATCGCGTAACCAATCACTGCCGCGCTCTCTCTCAGCGATGGGTGAGTATCCGCGAACGCCGAGGTAAAATCACCCGATGAGCACTGCTCCGCGTTACTACCTCGTCGCGGACGACGGCAAGATTCGCCGCCTTGCTCGCGCCACTTTCTACAAACTGCTGGAGCAAAAGATCCCAACTCCGTTTCCCGAGTTCAACGGCAAACGCGTCAAACTCGCAACCGTGAACGTTCGCCTCGACGGTAGACGAGTCATCGGCGTCGCGCGTGCCTCGTATACCTTCATCACCTTCGACGCGAATGGCATCTTAGACTCAACGGAATGGGACGCGGCTACCGGGCCACTTGCGGGACGCGCACGCCGCAGATCGTCGGAGGGTTCCCAAGTCTGTTCGAGCTCGTTCCGGCGATCCGTGAATCGCGAGCGTCAATGACGGGAGAACTCGGTGCCAACGATGGAATCGTCCAAGTAGCGATAGTCGCTTCGCGACGACGAGCCCGAGCCGTGGACGCAGAAAGAGCTCGCCGTGATCATGGGGCCTGCTCTCAAGCGGTACGAGAAGGAACAGCGCGCGTGGAACGCCAAGGTAGCCCAGGAGAAGAAGAATCGCGGCCTCCGCTCACCCTCGTACGTCCCGCTCCGCGGCTTCTGCCTCATCGCGTATTACACGATGATGCGCCCGGCGAATAACCGTCATCTCGATTGGGAAGAGATCACCTCGCTAGATTCCACGCTGAGGCGCGGCACGTTCAAGCTGAACCGGCACAAGAACGTCAACAAGGGCATCAAGGCGCGCGGCTGCCTCGCGCGCGAGCTCGTGGACTATCTCCTCTCAATCCGCCCGGCGAACGCCTCCGGTTCGATCCATGTCAACCCTGTGACCGGGAAACCGTACGTTGACTTTCGCAAGCAGTGGAAACGCCTTCTCGAGATCGCCGGCGAAATCCTCGGGTACAAGCTCAAAGGCAAGAAAGCCAAGTTCCTCAACTTCCGGCACACCGGCGCATCCGACGTCGCGCAACGTGGGCGTGATGCTAGCCACCTTCTCAGGGTCGTCCGGATGATGGGGGATACGAGCCTCGCGACCGTCAACCGGCATTACTTCAATCTTGACGATGAAGCGATGGAGGAGATCATCGACGGTTGGGAGATCCCAGACGCCGAGGTCTTCGCGGCTGACCTCGCGCCGCTCTGCGAGGACCCGGAGCCGGACGAAAGTGCTACGTCCTCCGTTGCTGCGTAGCAGGCGTCGGGCCGCGTCACTAAGTGAGCATCTCGCCGCGACGCGCTCACGCGTGCATTTGCCTGGCGCTCGCTTCGCGTTCCTCGCGGCCCGCTTTACGTGCCATGCGCCAGCATCGCCGGCCAGCGCTCGCCGCGCCGCCGCGCTGAGTGAGCATCGCGCGCGCGCGCGCTCACGCCTGCATTCCCTTGCTTCGCTCTTTCAAGCGCGCTGCGCGCGCTTCACGTGCCGTGAAACATCGGCTCTGTTCGCGTGGAACATTCGCGTTTTGCCGTGTTATTCGGTGTTTCTCGCGGCCTCAAAAAACCCTGACCTTGTGACGAACCTTGTGAACTCCAATTTTCTTTACCGGGCCGCTGAAAACACGAAAGCCGCCGAAGTGGCGGCTGGTGAGTGCTTTAGATTGGCGGGGCCGACGGGACTCGAACCCGCGACCTCCGGCGTGACAGGCCGGAGGGCTAACTCGTTGAAGCGAGGCGTTTTTGTCCGAGTCTGGCGCTGGTAAGAGTGCTGGTGAGAGTAAGAACTTCACTCGCCCTGCATAGACGAATTTACTCCGCGCGAGTGCGCTTTCGCGCGGGCTTTTGGCCCTTCGGAATGAGCTTTTTCATGTCGTGTTTGACGAACACGTCCACCAGATCCGTGACTTCGCACTCCAGGGCGATCGCAAGCCGAATCAGCGTCGTGAGGCTCGGCACTTTGCGCCCGCTCTCCATCTCGGCAATGTAGGGATGCGTCAGGCCTGCCGCATCGGCGAGTGATCGCAACGTTTCACCCCGCGCCTCGCGCATCTCCCGTAGCCGCTTACCAAACACCTTTCCTTCAGGCTGCGGCTGTGCGGTCATGCAGTGACTTTCGAATTGCTGGATCGCGCGATTCGTGGTAATCTATGGATTACCGAATGGAAAGGCAGCAACATGCTTGAATCCGACCTCATCGAACGCATCCGCCACATCTTCCTACATCACCGTCCGCACGTCAGCATCATGACGGCGGCGAACCTGCTCGGGTGGTCGCTCAAGCAGATGAAAGCGGCCATCGCCGCAGGCGAGATCGAAACGAACGAGACGCCGCTCGCGACTTGGGTCTGGCGCGAGGAGCTTGTGGGGAAAGCGCTGGAGCTCTGGCCGATCGATGTCATCGAGGAGGCGTTAGGGGAGGATGCGGAGCGCGTTCTTCCCGTCGCGCTGCGCACGCATCTGCTGCGCGCTCGCGTGCCGCGGTATCAATTCGACATGCTCCAGTACATGGCACAGCAGGAATCGACGACGGTTAGCGCGGTGCTCACGCGCGAGCTCGAAGACGTCGCGTGTGCACACGCCGATGAGCTCTCGCAGGCAATTTCGGGTTTCGCCGCTGCGCTTGCATGGCCGCACGACGCGGAAACGCATCAAACCTGTTGAACCGAATCCGAGAGCCGCATCGCATTCATCTCTTCGGGAGGACGGTGAATCCGATCGCCGGCGGCGTGAATGTGCAGCGCGCGCGGCATGAATCCGATCGCCGATCGCTTACTTCTTCCGCTCCGTGACCAGGCCGTGCGTGATGTCGATTGAATAACGTCCCACCTCGACGATGCCGGCCTGTCGGTCAGCAGGAATCTCGAACGTAGCCGCAAACACGGACGGACCATTGCTGCTTTTGCTCATCGACGTCGCGATCATGCGATGCCGCGCGCCGGTGGTGTCGACGAGCTCGGGGCGCTGCCATGAGTCATCCGGCACCAACCCGTCCGGCAGCGTCGCGGTGAGGTTGTAGAGCATCTGCCCTTCGGCCGCGATGCGTGTCGTAGTCGAGCCGACCGGCGTCAAGGCGTTCCCCATCTCCACCGACACGCCGCGGAGATGCTGCCGGTCGTTCTTCGCGCAGGCCGTGGCCACAATCATCAGCAGGAAGGCGAGTGTGCGGAGGCGCGTACGCATCCCTGCATGGTAACGCGGCGATGCCAAGCACGATCGAAGGGCCGTCGTTCTTTCCGATATCAATGCATTTCATCGCATTCAGCGATTTAAAAAACCTCGTATCGATATAAATCTCGCCGTAGGTAAATTACACATTCATAAGTCCTTAGAATCCAAGGCGGGGGATGAAAAAAGGCGTGCCGTGACAATTCGGTAACAGTACCAGCCGAAATTTAGAACGTATCTTTAGAGCGCGGGATCGGTCCCCTTCCCGGCAACTGCAGGTGCCATCGCCCGCCGCATTCGGACCCGGATGTGGGCGGGTAACGCAGTACGGCCACCGTGCGCGGAGTGCGTGTCGCACTCCTGCGCCGGTGAGAAAGGAGACCACTTTCGTGACTCTCACCCCGTCGATACCCAACATCCACACCGCTACGGCCGAAGCTCCGCCTCCGGACGGCACCACGCCTGATCCCGCGGCCGAGCCGACGCCCACCATCACGCACTACCAGCAACTGGCGAACAACTTCTCCAGGGCGCTCGACGAGATCGTCCAGATCATTCCGAAGCTGGAGATCACGCATCCCGCCACGGCGAAATTTGCCCGCTCGTTTCTCAATGTGCCGACCGCATTTCTCGCCACTGCAATTGCGGCCGTCGAGCAGAACCCGGAGCTGCAGGGCGTGAACAAACTCGACGTCGCCGCGGCGCGCGACACGCTGCAGTTCATCGAGGCCTTCCGTCCGATGCAGGACAAGATCACCGCGCTCGCGCAAAGCCTGAAATTCACGATGGCTTCGCGCCGGGCGGTGCTCGCCGCCGACTCGCTGCAGATCTACGACATCGCCAAGGGCATCGCGCGCGATCCGGGCGCGGCGGCCATCGCTTCGCACGTCGCAAATCTCAAGCGCGATCTCGGGCGCCGCGGCCGGCCCAAAGCTTCCGTCGATGCGGGCAAACAGCCCGCGCCGCCGTTCGCACCGGCAGGGGAGGGGGTCGAACCGCCGCAGGTGTGAGCGCTCCGGGCCGCGATTACAGCGCGACCCGAAGCTGACACGCACCCGCCTGGCGTTCGACCAAAGGAGCACATGTCATGCGAACCATAACCCACCACGTCTGCGCCGTGATACCTCCGCATATGCTGACCCGGGTCGCGGAGCAGACCGGCCACACCGCTCACGAAGCCGCGTGCTCGACGCTCGAGGAGATGCGGCGGCTCGCCACCGCGCGAGCCCGCCCCTTTCTCGATCGCGCCGCGCCCGCGGCGAAAGCCGAAACGCCGAAAGGACGGCGCAGCGTCTACGACGCCCGGCACGGCTGGAAACTGCCCGGAAAGCTCGTGATGAGCGAGCACAAACCGCGCAGCAGCGACGCCGAGGTCAACGAGGCGTACGACGGCTGCGGGGCGACGGCCGACTTCTTCGCCACCGTCTTCGGCCGCAACTCCGTCGATGGCCGCGGTCTCCGCATCGACTCGACCGTTCATTACGGCACGCAGTTCGACAACGCGATGTGGACCGGCCATCAGCTGGTGTTCGGTGACGGCGACGGCCGTCTGTTCAAACGCTTCACCTCTTCACTCGATGTGATCGGCCACGAGCTGACGCACGGTGTCACCCAGTACACCGCGGCCCTCGGCTACACCGGTCAGAACGGCGCTCTGAACGAGCACATCTCCGACGCGTTCGGGATCATGGTCAGGCAATACAAGCTCGGCCAGTCCGCGAGCGAGTCCGACTGGCTCATCGGCGCCTCGCTGCTCGCTCCCGGCGTTCACGGTCACGCCATCCGCTCGATGGCTGCACCGGGTACCGCGTACGACGATCCGATCCTCGGACGCGACCCGCAGCCCTCGCACATGCGCGACTACGTCGATACGCCCAATGACAACGGCGGCGTCCACATCAACTCCGGCATTCCGAACCACGCGTTCTACCTCGCAGCCATCGCGCTCGGAGGCAGGACCTGGGAGGTGCTGGGGTGCATCTGGTACAGCGCGCTGACCACCCGGCTCAGACCCGATGCGGACTTCGCCGATTTCGCTCGCGCGACCGTCGACATTGCCGGAGAGCTCTACGGCAACGGCGGTCCTGTGCAGCGGATCGTCGCCGACGCATGGGGCACGGTCGGCATCCGCGTGCGTCTTCTCACCGGAGCTCGCGTTTCGGTCGTTGTGCCTCCAGCCACGCGCGCAGTCTCGACGCGCACGGCGGCTGCGAAGTGGCGGCGACGGCCGGCGCGCTGAGCCCATCTGCAGTCACGAATGTCTAAACGAAGGAGAACTACGTCATGAGTACGTCCAGAAACCACATGGAAGAACTGGCCGCGTCCAAGACCTGGAAGGCGATCGACCGCTCCGTCAAAACGCTCGACCTCACCGCGATGGAGGAGGAGAACGCCGCGATCGGCGCGAGCTTCGCCACGAGTCTCGACCGGCTGGTGACGGTCTACAACGCCGTCAAGCCGCTCATCTCGGTCCTCGCCACCATTCCGCTGATTCCGCAGGCGTGGCGCGCCGCGATCGCGCTCTTCAACAAGAGCCTCGACGCGGTGGTCGTCGCGGTGCCGGACTTCAAGGCGGGAAAGGATCTCTGATGCCGACGCCGGCCAAGTTTCGCATCGTGAAGGTCGGTCGCGACGCGCGCACGGGGAAGTTCATCCCCGTGCGTGTGGCGCAACGAAACCCCCGCACGACCGTCGTCGAAACCATCAGGGTTCCGTTCAACCGTCGTTAACGCAGTCAACGGTGGGGTGCGCCATTGTGCGCACCCCACCATTTCGGAGAATTGCGATGAACATCAACGACTATCCGCTCAAACGCGGCCAGTATTACGAAGAAGCGACACGAAAACAGTTCGTCGCCTGGCACGGAACGGAAGGCCGCACTCGCTGCACGCCCGCATCGGGCCGTCCCGGCCGCGCCACGACGTCGATCGATGCCTGGAATCTCGACGCGAATCGCGTCGGTGCACCCTGGCTCGTCGATCGCGACGGCACGATCTACAGGACTTTCGACGATGCGGGCTGGATCTATCACCTCGGTCTCAATGGAACAAAGGGACGCTATGACCGTTCCGCCGTGGCGATCGAATTTGCGAATGAAGGCCCGCTGGCTCTCGACGGCGATCGTCTCCACGCGTTCGGCATGAACACGCCGAACACGATTTATACCGGTCATTACTTCGCGACCGAATGGCGTGGTCACAACTTCTTCGCCGAGCTGGATGAAGCGCAGGTCGACGCCGGAATCGAGCTCACCCTCGACATCTGCCGCCGCCATACGATCGATCCTGTCTTCTATTACCCGTCGACTTCATACGATTTTCCGCGTTGCTTTCAGGTGGCCACGATCGTGTGCCACTCCAATTGCCGCAAGGACAAGACCGATCTGTCATTGCCCGATTGGGTGTTTCAGAAGATCGAGGCGGCGGGGATCCCGCTGCGGTCGTAGTGCTACAGTGACGAAGAAACATGGCCAAGCGCGGATCGGGCATCGACGCGGACCTCGACGCACTCTTCCAGGGCTCCCTCGCCGACTTCACCGCCGATCGCAATGCGCTGGCGAAGCGCCTGAAGAACGAAGGGCGGACGCACGAAGCGGAGCGGGTGAAAGCGCTCGTCAAACCGTCCGCGCCGGCGTGGGCGGTGAACCAGCTCTACTGGCACGATCCGAAGTCGATCGAACGGCTGCTCGCTCTCGGTGAGCGCGTCCGTAAGGCGCAGACGGGCAAGCTGAAGAACGCCGATCTGCGCGCGCTGCTGGACGAGAAGAAGGAGATGACGGCAGCCCTGCTGGCGAAAGCGACGGCCATTCTCGAAAAAGCCGGGCATCCCGCGTCCGCCGACGCGACCCGTCGCATCTCGGCGACGCTGGAATCGCTCGCGGCCTGGGGCGACAGCGACGGCCGTCCCGAGGCCGGCCGGCTGACCGCCGACCTCGACCCGCCCGGCTTCGACACGCTCGTCGCCATGATGGGCGGCAAGAGCTTCGCGCCATCGAAGGTCCTCGCCTTCCGTCCCGCCGCGAAACCGCCGGCCGAAGACCCGGCTGCCGTCCGCGCCCGCCTGCGCGAGGCGGTGCAGGCGGCGGAGAAAACGCTCCGCGAAGCCCGCCGCGATGCCGACCGCGCCGCCGCCGCGCAGGCCAAGGCCGACGCCCGCGCCGAGGAGCTCGAGGCGCGCTACACCGAAGCGAAAGACGAAGCGCGCGAGGCGGCGGCGGAAGCAAGGAAGTCGGCGCAAACGGTGGTCGAGGCGGAGCGGGCGGTGGCGAAGGCGAAGAACGCGCTCGAAGCGTAGGTTCCTCTCCGCCTCCTGCCGCGTCTAATCATCGTGATCTTCGCGATCCTTCTGTCCGTGAACCTGATCGTGGTGGAGAAGGGGAAGCACACGATGACGCTGCTCGACCACGGCCGCGCCGTCAAAAAGTATTCGATCTCCCTCGGTCCCGACCTCGGTCCGAAACAGAAGAAAGGTGACGGCCGCACGCCCGAGGGGCGATACGTGATCGATTCGCGCAACGCCGCGAGCAAGTACCACCGCGCGCTGCACGTGTCGTATCCGAACGCCGCCGACCGCGCCCGCGCGCGGCGCCTGCGCGTCGACCCGGGCGGCGACATCATGATCCACGGCCTCCCCAACGGCTGGGGAAGGCTCGGCCGCATCCACCTCGCCCGCGACTGGACCGCCGGCTGCATCGCCGTGACCGACGCCGAGATCGAAGAGATCTGGCGCCTCGTCCCCAACGGCACCCCCGTCGACATCCGCCCCTAAGTTGGAGAATTGGGGTCAGGTCTGGAAAATCAACTTAACGACGCCCGTTAAGTTGATTTTCCAGACCTGACCCCAAAAAACCTACTTGCGCTTGAAGAGCATGAGGAGGTTGCGGGTTTTGGCGCGGTAGGTGCGGGCGTCGGCGCCCCACATGTATTGCGTGCCGCTCGGCTGCATGTCGGCGATGCCGTCGATGACGTAGCTGGCGGTCATGTAGGGCTGCATCCAGTTGAAGATGGTCCGGTCGGAGTCGGGGTGGGCGAGCCAGGACTTGGCCACGCTCACCGTCACGATGTACTTCGGTTTCGCGCGCTCGATCTCCGCGATCATCTCTTCCTGCATGTGGTGCGCGAACGGCTGCCTCTCCATCAAGGGATACGTGTAGATGTAGCCGGTGGCGGATCGGCGTCCCGAGTAGAAGTAGATCTCCGGCTCCGATCCGAGGATCGCGATCCGGTCATCCGGGCCGCTGTTCTCCTTGATGTAATCGGCGACCTCGATCGCCTCCGGGAACGGGTTGTCGCTGTACAGCGCCCGCGTGATGGCCATCGAATCGGCCGCCATCAGCAGCGGCCATTGCTGGCCGAGCGTGATGAGAAACGCGATGCCGTACACGACCGACGGCACGGCGCGCCAGCCGAGCAGCCGCGACGCCGACTTCACCGCGATGCCGTTCAGCATCGCGATCGCCGGAAACAACACGATGAGGTAGTGCTGCCGGAAGTAGAGTCCCGGCATCGTCGCGAAGACGCCGGCGAGCGTGAAGCTGACGACGAATCGCCAATGTTTCCGCGCTTCCGGGTCGACGAACAGCAGCACCAGCCCAGCGAGCGCGATCACCCACAGCAGGAACGTGAAGCTGAAGATCGGTCCGAAGTTGTCTTTGAAATTCTGCAGGCCCTGCGCGACGGTCATCTCCGACACGTACTGCCGCGCGTAATCGATCGTCCAGAGCTTGAACTGTGACCAGACGCCGGCGATGGCGATGATCGCGACAGTGAGCGCGGCGATGATCGACGCGCCGCCCGCGACGAGCGCGCTGTCTTTCCAGCGCTTTGACGTCAGCAGCCAGATGACCGCGAAGAAGCCGAAGAACATGCCCGGCTGCTTCATCAGCGCGGCAAGGCCGAGGAGTGCGCCGGCGCCGAGGATGGGGAGAGAACGCGGCCCCTCATCCGCCTGCGGCACCTTCTCCCCGCGCGCGGGGAGAAGGAAGATGCAGCCCGCCACTGCGAACAGCGCCACAAAGTGCGTCGCGTGTCCGTACGGTCCCATCGCCGGGATCGTGATTGACAGCATCAGCTCCGCCGCCGCGGCGACCACGCCCGCGACATGGCCGAACATCCGCTTCGTCAGCAGGTAGGTGCAGAGCGCGGTGGCGGTCGTGACGATCATCAGGCCGATGCGGATGCCGGCGATCGTCTCGCCGAAGATGCCCATCAGCAACGCGTACGCCGCGTACGTGCCGGGCCACTTCATGTTGTAGAGCAGCTTGTATGGCGCGAGGCCGTGCAGGATCAGCTGGCCGGCGTACGCGTACTCGCCTTCGTCGCGCTCGAGCGGAAGGTCGAGCAGGCGGAAACGGATCATGGCGAAGAAGGCGACGAGCACGAAAAGGGCGAGTGCGGCGAGCTGGATCTCGATGCTCTTCGGTGCGGGTTTCGGTTTCGCCAAGGCGGGGCCGAGTTTACACTCTCGGACGTGCATCCCGAGGTGGATGAGCTTCGCCCCAAGCTGAAAGAGATTTTGTACGACTGCGCCGTCGATCTGAAGGCGACGAAGGCCGCGCTTTATCTCTTCGACGGCGCCACGCGCAACTTCGAGCTCGTCACCGAATACGGCTTCCGCGGCACGGTGCGGCAGTTCGCCGACTTCAATGATCCGGTGATCGATCGCTGCGGCCGCGGCCGAACGCCGTTCTTCATCAATGGGCTGGCCGTCGATCCGCGCTTCTCCGAGGTGCTCTACGCGTCATCGACGGACCGCATGCTCGCCGCGCCGGTGTACCTGCGCGGCCAGCTCGTCGGCGCGATCGACATGCGCGACAAGGCGAGCAAGCTGCCGTTCGAGCAGACCGACGTCCCGAAAGCGCAGGGGATCGCGGACCGCATCGCGAACCTCTTCGCGAACAAGAACGTCTTCGGCAAACGCTTCATCGCGTTGTCCGATGTCGATGATCCGGCGCCCATGCAGGCGGCCGCTCCGGCTCCGGCGAACGAGACGGCGTCCGCGGCGCCTCGTCCAGCGGTAGCCGCGCCGCCTCCGCCGCCGGTCGTGAAACCGAAAGAGCAGGAGCCGCCGCGCGTACATGTGCCGCGGCTCGCGACGCTCGTGCTCGAGGCGCGCACGATCTCCGGTCCGATCGTCGTCGAGCAGGCGCCGCAGGCGATCTCCGAGGCCGAGCTGGCGGCGGCGCGCGAGATCCTGCGCGCCATCCTGATGATTCCCGGCGCCGTCGTCGCCGCCTTCTCCGCGTTCGGGCACATGGGCGGCGTGCAGGAGATCGCGTCGAAGTCGGCGTTGACGGATGACGCGACGACGCTGCTGCAATCGAAGCTCAACATCTGGCTGACGCGGCGCGGGGAGGTGGGCGGGCATGTCCGCACTGCCATCCAGACGCCCCTCGGGACCTCCTCCCCGGCGATCAACGCGGGGCAGCTGCAGAAAGTCTTCACCGCGCCGGTGGTCGTCGGCTCGATGCGCGGGATGTACCTGACCGTCGGTTTCGCCGCGCCGCCCGATCGCGCGACGCACGAGTTCCTCGCCGCGCTGCTGCAGCAGTTGCAGCTCGCGATCGAGCACTCGATGCAGAAGTCGACGCTGACGACGCTGCGCAATCGCGCGGCGGAGCGGCTCGTCGAGCCCGACTTCGCGCGCTATCCGGAGCTCCGCCGCCACACCGATGCGGTCTGCGCCCGTGCCGTCGCCTTCGCGCAATTCCTCGGCATGACGCCGGGCGAGGTCGACAACGTGCGGCTCACCGCGATGGTGCACGACTGCGGCATGCGCCTCCTCGATTACGACCGCCTCTATCGCAAGAAGGACATCTCGAGTGACGAGATCCACATCCTGCGCGAGCACGTGAGCGTCGGCGCCGCGCTCGTCGAGCCGCTCCTCGGCAGCGAGATCGCCCGCGCGGTTCTCTGTCACCACGAGCGCGTCGACGGCCGCGGCTATCCCAACGAGCTGTCCGGCGACGAGATCCCGCAGCTGTCGAAGCTCGTGCAGATCTGCGACGCGTTCATCGCCATGACCGACGCCGAGACCTACCAGACGCCGCACACGACCGAGCAGGCGCTGTCGATCATCAACAACGCGGCGGGGAGCCAGTTCGACGCGGAGCTGGCGAAGCGGTTCCTCGACATGCTGCGGAGCTAGCCGCCCGCGCGCGGTGTCATCCTGAGCCGCGCAGACGGCGAAGGACCCCCCGCCGACGGAGCGGGCATCGTGCTTCGGCAGGGGATTCCTCGACCGTCCCTTCGCTGCGCTCAGGGCGGCTCGGAATGACACATCGTCACAACCACCGCTTGAACACCGTCGAATACCAATCGCGCGCCTTGTGCGCGGCGCCGCGATTGCGCCACTCCTCGTACGTCCACTCGTGCGCGTGTTGCACGTCGTCCTCGAACGCGCGGCGCAGCTCGGCCGCGACGTCGGCGTCGCACATCGCGACGGTGATCTCGTCATTCAACCGGAACGAGCGCGGATCGAAATTCGTCGAGCTGACCGAGCACCATTCGCCGTCGACGATCATCACCTTCTGATGCAGTCCGCAGAGCGCGTACTCGAACACGCGCGCGCCGCGGCGGAGGAGCTCGCCGTAAAAGTAATGACTGGCGTGCTGCACGATCGAGAAGTCGCTCGTCGTCGCGTTCGGGAGCATCACGCTGATGCGCACGCCGCGCTCGAGCGCGCCCCCGAGGAGCGCGAGCGCCTCGTGATCGGGGAGGAAGTACGGGTTCTGCAGGATGATCTCGCGGCGCGCCGCGGCGATCGCGAAGTAGTAGAGCCGCTGCGGTGCGCTGACCGTCTGCCGCGGCGCGAGATACGCCACGTGCGCGGGCGTCCTTCCCGATCCGCGGACGTCCGGAAAGTAGTCGCGGCCGCCGAACGTCTCGCCGGTGACGATCGCCCAGTTGTCGAAGAACGCGGCCTGCAACTGATTGACGATCGGCCCTTCGAAACGGGCGGCTGTGTCGCGCCAGGCCTTCGGATCGTCCGTGTTGCCCCACATGTCGGCGATGCCGTGGCCGAACGTGTAGCCGATGCGGCCGTCGATGATGGCGATCTTGCGGTGATCGCGATGGTTGTACCAGGCGAACTCGCGGATGCGCATCCGGTGATGCACGCGAAACTCGACGCCGGCGGTCCGCAGGCGCGCCCACACCTGCGGCGACGTCTGCTTCGCGCCGCGCTGATCGACCAGCACGCGGACGACGATCCCGTTCCGCGCGCACGCCGCGAGCGCATCGCCGACGCGGTCCGACACCGCGCCGTCGCGCCACAGAAACGTCTCCAGGTGAATGCTGTGCCGCGCGGCCGCGGCGTCCGCCAGCAACGCGTCGAAGAACGCGCTGTTCTGGATGATCGTGACGCGGTTTCCTTCCGTGACCGTGCTCCAGGTCAGCGCGGCCATGGCGTGAAAGGCATCGCCGATCGTCGTCGCGTGCGGCAACACGAGCGCGACGCGGCGGCGCCTGCTTTTCACCCAGATGACGTACCCGAGAAGCGCGCTCACGAAAGCGAGCACGACCAGCAGCGGCAGCATGCGACACGAGCTATTGCAAGATTGAACGCACTCCGGCGACGCTTACAATGCGCGTCGATGAAGATCGATCGCGAAGAAGCGCGGCGCATCGCCCGGCTGGCTCATCTCGAGCTCGACGATGCGGCGCTCGTGCGCATGGCCGACGAGATGACGAAGATCCTCACGTACATCGATCAGTTGCGCGAGGTCGACGCCGAGGGCTTCGAAGAGCACGCGGAGTCCGAGGCCACGCCGTTCCGCGAGGACAGGCCGCGCCCGTCGATCGATCGCGCGCTCGCCGAGCGCAACGCGCCCGACTGGGTCGACGGCTTCTTCGTCGTCCCGCAGGTGATCGGCGGTGAGTGACCTCCTCGAGCTGCCGTGGCACGAGGCGAAGCTGCAGTCGTCGCCACGCGAATACCTCGACGCCTGCGTCGCGGCGATCGAATCGCGCGATCCGCAGCTGCACGCGTTCCTGCACGTGAACCGCGATGCGGCCGGCGAAGGGATGCCGATCGCGATCAAGGACAACATCGTCACCACCGACATGCCGACGACCTGCGCCTCGCACATCCTCGGCGATTTCATCTCGCCGTTCGACGCGACGGTGATCGCGCGCCTGCGCCAGCAGGGGGCGGCGCTGATCGGCAAGACGAACCTCGACGAGTTCGCCATGGGCTCATCGACCGAGCACTCGGCGTTCGGCCCGACGCGCAATCCGTGGGACCCGAACTGCGTCGCGGGCGGCTCGTCCGGCGGCTCCGCGGCGGCGGTCGCGGCGCGAATGGTGCCGGCGGCGCTCGGATCGGAGACCGGCGGCTCGGTGCGCCAGCCGGCCGCGTTGTGCGGCGTGGTCGGCGTGAAACCGACATACGGCCGCGTCAGCCGCTGGGGGCTCGTCGCCTTCGCGTCGGGTCTCGACCAGATCGGCATCGTGACGAAGACCGTGCGTGAATCAGCCGAGGTCCTCGGCGTGATCGCGGGCCACGACGAGATGGATTCGACGTCGAGCAGGCAGCCGGTCGACGACTACGCGGCCGATCTCGAGAGCGGCGTGCGCGGCCTCCGCTTCGGCGTCGTGCGTGAGGCGGTGGAGCAGCTCACGGGCGAAGTGCGCGAGAACTTCGACACCGCGATCGCGACGCTGCGCGGCATGGGGGCGGTGGTGGAGGAGGCGAGCGCGCCGACGATCGGCTACGCGATCGCGATCTACTACATCGTGGCGAACGCGGAGGCGAGCGCGAACCTCTCGCGCTTCGACGGCATCCGCTACGGACGCCGCAGTCCCGACGCGCGCACCCTCGGCGAGGTCTACTCCGACTCGCGCGGCGAAGGCTTCGGCGCGGAGGTCAAGCGCCGGATCATGCTCGGCACGTTCGCGCTGTCGTCCGGCTACTACGACGCGTACTACGGCCGCGCGCAGCGTGTGCGGGCGCGGCTGCGCCACGATTTCGCGGAGGCGTTCGCGAAGTTCGATTTCCTGATCACGCCGACGACGCCCGAGCCGGCGTTCCCGATCGGCGCGAAGACCGACGATCCGCTGTCGATGTATCTCTCCGACATCTTCACCGCGCCGGCGAACCTCGTCGGCCTGCCGGCGATCGCCGTGCCGTCCGGCTTCTCGCGCTCGGGATTGCCGCTCTCGCTGCAGATCACCGCGCCGCACTTCGCCGAGCGGGCGATGTTCCGCGCGGCGGCCGCGTACGAGCGGGAAACGCAGTTCTGGCGGAAGTCGCCTACTCCAGCTTGAACACCACCCTCACATCGCCGCGCGACCAGGTGATCGTGTTGCCGTCGTAATCCGTCTCGTCGGGAAGATTGCCGAGGTCCGTCGTTGTCTCGCGATGCCAGCGGACCAGCGCGCCGGTTTGCGTGTCGATGTACAGCCGGTCACGGCGCTGCTCGAGGATGTAGGTCTCGTGTCCTCGCACCGTCTCGACGCCGATCGCCGCGAGCCGTTCGCGATTGAGCGGCGGCAACTTGAGCGCGTCGTTCGCTTCGGGCGGATATTCGAGCGTCGTCTTCACTTCGCCCTCATGCACGGTGAACGGCGCGGTCGCTCCGTCGCTGCGGGTGATCGTCCCGTGGCCTTCGGCGATCGGATGCGCAACCTTTAAATACTTGTCGACGATCTGCGCGACCGGCGGCACGGGCGTCGTCGACTTCGGCGCCGGCGGCGGAGCGTTGTAGTACGCGGCCGCAATGCGGGGCGTCGTGATCGGCCGGATCTGGCCGCGATGGCAGCTGTTGCAGGTGATGGCCTGCTCTCCGCCGAAGTGGCGGTCGTTGATGTCGCGGACCATCGTGATCATCGTCCGCGCCACGCCTTTGGCCTCTTTTTCATCCGATTCCCATTTGTCCGTATGGCAATGCGCGCAGCTCACGCCGAGGGAGTTCGACATGAAGACCATGACGGGCAGCAATTGGGATTGCGGGAGGTCCTTGAGGACTTTCAGGTTCTTCGGTTGCGGTTCGGCGAGCGCGAAGAGAAGAACGGCGATGATCGGATTCATCACCACAGCTTACTGATCCGCGGCGCCATGCCGTAGTAGCAGTTCTGTCAAAAATAAGACGTTCCTGCCCCCCCGCCCCCTGTCACCTGCTATCATTTCCACGTGCGTAAGTGGTGGGCGTTGTTGATGCTGGTCGCCATCCCGGCGGCTTCACAGACCGCTCCGCTCGCATCCTCGTCAGTCACCCCCGAATTACGCGCGGCCTTGCTGCGCGATTACACGATCGACGTCGCGGTGAAGCCGCATGACGGCGACGCCTGGTCGCGCCTCGCCAAACGGGTGACCGGCGACGGCGCGAAATGGAAAGCCATCGCCGAGGCCAATGGCGGCGGCGAAAAACTGGAGACCGAAAAAAGTGTGCACGTTCCGCTGCGCATGCTCCGTCCGGAGCTGCAGCGGCAGATTCTGAAGAACCTCTTTCCGCAGGACCGCATGACCGAGTCCGGCTGGCGCCACGTCGTCGCCGGAGGCAGCGGGATCGAGGGGGAGTCGCTCTGGAACATCGCCGAGTGGTTCACCGGCGACGGCGCGAACTATCCCTCCATCCGCAAAGCCAATCCCGCGCAGGGACTCTCGACCCGCCCAGGTGACGTCATCGTCGTTCCAACACAACTGCTCACCGCCGTGTTCGGCGGGAGCTCGGAGGGACAGAATGCACCGACGCCGGCAACAGAGATTCGGAAACCCGAGGACGATCCGGTTGAGCGTACGACAGAGAATGATCATGCACCGGCGACTGCTGTGGAAGCGGTCTCCGTGGGATCGGCGTCGCTGACCTACGACCGTTCGGGCTCCGAGCCTTTTGCCGTCTATCGGCTGCAGAGAGGCGAGGCGCTCTACTCATCGGTGGCCATCCGCTTCACCGGCCGCGTCTACGCGAAAGACGTCGGCGACGTGCTCGACCGCCTCGTGAAGTTCAACGGCATCGAGGACGTGGCGAAGATCCCGGTCGGCTATCCGGTGAGGATTCCGATGAGCCTTCTCCTGCCGGAGTACCTGCCGGAGAACGACCCGGCCCGCCTGGCGCGCGAGCAGCAGCAGCGCGCCAGCGCGAAGCTGGCCCGCCGCACGCACGCGAAGGGGCTCAGCGGCGTCCGCGTGATTCTCGATGCGGGACACGGCGGCCGTGACGTCGGCGCCGAGCACGAGGGCGTGTACGAGTCGACGTACGTGTACGACGTGATGTGCCGCCTGAAACGGATCATCGAGAAGAAGAGCGCGGCGACGGTGTCGACCACGACGAAGTCGGCGGACGTCGGCTATGACGTTGCCGATGACGACACGCTGGACGATGCGCCGAACGATCAGGCCGTGCTGACCACGCCGAAGTACACGCTGGACGATCCGCGCATCGGAGTGCACCTACGCTGGTACCTGGCGAACTCCATCTTCCGCCACGCCATTCGCGAAGGGATCGCCCGGGAGAAGGTCGTCTTCATCTCGCTGCACGCCGATTCGCTCCATCCGTCGCTGCGCGGCGCGATGGTCTACATCCCCGGCGAGCGTTACGTGCAGGGATCGTTCAAAAAGTCGGACCAGGTCTACCTCGCGCGCGCCGAGGTGCGCGAGCGGCCGGTGGTGACGCACTCGGAAGAGGAGTCGCTGCAGGCCGAAGGTCTCTCCCGCGGCCTCGGCGAAGCGATCATCGATTCATTCGAAGAGAACGGGCTCAACGTGCATCCATTCGATCCGGTGCGCGACAACGTCGTCCGCGACGGCCGCGAATGGGTGCCCGCCGTCATCCGCTACAACCTCGTCCCCACCCGCGTGCTCGTCGAGATGTGCAACCTCGGCAACCCCCGCGACCGCGACCTGATGCAGACCCGCGCCTATCGCCAGAAAGTGGCGCAGGCGATCTACGACGGCATCGTCGGGTTTTACAAGGACACGGGGAGCAGGCAGCAGACGGCGGACGGCAGGCTTGCGCGCTGATCGCGCCTAAGTCGCGGTGGCCGTAACCTGTGCGACCGCCGCGCTCAGCACCGCGCCGATCCCGAGCATGACTCCGAGCCGCCAGAGATGTCCCATCAGCGGAATCGTGGTGAGGCTGTGGGCGGCGAAGATCCCGATGAACAGATAGAGGATCACCGTGGCGATCATGAACGCCCCCAGCGTCACCGAGAAGCGCCGCGACAACGGCTGCACGACTTCGGCGCGCAGGAACAGCGCCGCGACGATCACCAGCGCGGCGTAGGGGATGACGATGAGCGGACCGCGCGACGACAGCATCGTCGTGGCGATGAGCGCACTTCCTCCCAGGACGCCGAGAGCAACTGCAAACGCGACAGGACGGCGGGTAGCGGCTCCGATTGGGGACATCAATTTCTCCTTCAGGTCGGACTGCAGAGTGTTCAGGATGATGCCGATCAAGGCGACCGCGATCTCACGCCAATAGGTACTTCTGGTTGCCGCTTTTTCCTGCAGATCGCCGAGCAGTGCGTCTCGCCACTCCGGAGGTGTGAGCTGGCAAAGCAACAGTTCAGTCGCCGATCGTGAATCGCGGCGGGTCATCGCAGCGCCTCGCCCGCGGCGAGTGACCAGAGCGTTCGCCATGCGCGACGTGCAGCCGCCACGGCTCGCGATCCGGCCGGGGTGATGCGAAAAAACTTCTTGGCTCTGCCGCCGCGTTCGGGCGTCGGGTCGCCTGTGAATGAGGAGACGAAGCCCTTTTTTGCAAGTCGGTCGAGCGTCGTGTAAACGCCGCCGAACGAGACGCTCCGTCCCAACTGCTTCTCCAGTTCCTCGCGGATGGCCACGCCATATGCCTCTTCGCCAAGCCTGGTGACGGCGAGTAGCACGGCGGTTTCGAAGTGACCGGGAGGTCTCATGAGCATGACTTTGACAATGTAGAAGAAATCGAAGAATTATGCAAGCAAAAAATAAATAAATTTAAAATGATGTATGTAATGATGTTCGTAATTCCAGCCTCGCCGTCCCGAAAATCCCATAAAGGAGTGACTGTGACTAACTTGCGGATACCCGTGTGCCTGATCTTTGTTGTAAGCCTCTTCGTTGCTCCTACCCTCATCGGTCAAACTCATCGTGTTCCTTTCCGGAATGACCTCTCAGCGGTCATCGACAGCTACGACGTCCTTTCCAGTCTGGATGCCGCGGGCCAGCGCCGTTTCATTGCGACTCTCGACACAACGTTGCGGGAAGACCTCTGGTCGCAACACATCGAGATTTTTCTCCAGCACAATCCACAGTTGACGCCGGAACAGCGCTCGGTCGCATATGAAGCGCTCGGCCTCGTGCAATCGGGGGTTTTCGAGATCAGCCGATCGGCCGCGGATTGGGACATACGCGTTGGTCAACCTCTTGCCAGGCTGGAACATGAGGCGAGGCAGGTGTTCACGGCAGCCGAGGCGCGTGCTTTGTTGGTCGAACTGGCGCCGCCGGCGTTTTCGCCCCGCCGCGACCTGCGCGGACGGACGGATAGCGCTGGCCGTGGTCGAAGCGATGGATTCGGGGACGACTGCAACTGCAGTTCAGAGTCGAACTGGTGCGATGCCGTGACGAACCCGGATAACAGTTGCAAAGGGCCGTGCAGGGCGCAGCATGGGTGCGGAACGCTTTGGCTGTACGAGTGCAACGGGCTCTGTCAGTAATCGCGGGATTGGTCCTGTCGCGCCGGTTGCGGCCCCCGGCGCGACGCATATAATCCCGCCCCGCCATGCCTCGTTCTTTTGAAGGCGATCTGAATGCCGAAGGTTTGCGGATCGCCGTGATTGCCAGCCGTTTCAACGACGAGATCGTGTCGGGACTGCTCGACGGCGCGCTCGACTGCCTCCGCCGCCACGGTGTTCCCGACGATTCGATCTCGCTCTACCGCGTCCCCGGCGCGTTCGAGCTGCCCGCGCTCGCGGCGAAGCTCGACGGCTTCGACGCCATCGTCGCCCTCGGGTGTCTTCTCCGCGGCGACACGCCGCATTTCGACTTCATCTCGCAGCAGGTCACGCTCGAGCTCTCGCGCGTCGGCGTCGACCGCCGGCTGCCGGTCGCGTTCGGCGTCATCACCTGCAACACGCACGAGCAGGCCGTGCAGCGCTCGTCGGCCGGTGCCGGAAACAAAGGTTGGGAAGCGGCGCTCGCGGCGATCGAGATGGCCAACCTGTGGCGCGTGCTTCGCACGGAGGAGCAGCACTGATGGGTGCCCGGCGTAAAGCGCGCGAGCTCGCGCTGCAGATGCTCTTCCAGTTCGACATGGCCGGCAATCCGCCGGCGACGATCGTGGCCACGTTCGAGGACCTGCAGAAATCGAAGCCGAACACGCGCGAGTTCGCGGTGAAGATCTTCCAGGGGACGGTCGATCATCTGCAGGAGATCGACGACATGATCCAGGCGCAGGCCGACAACTGGCGGCTGGCGCGCATGGCCGTCGTCGACCGCAACATCATCCGGATGTCGATCTACGAATTCATGCACGAGACCGACACGCCGAAGCTCGTGATCATCGACGAAGCGATCGAGATCGCGAAGAAGTTCGGGACGCAGAAGTCGTCGCAGTTCATCAACGGCATCCTCGACGGGATTCTCAAAAGGTACAATCTCGCCTCGTGAGCCTGCTCGGCCGTCTCGAAGACCTTTCGCTCACCGACATCATTCAGATCGTTTTTCTCAGCCGCCGCACCGGCGTGCTGGAGATCATCGATCATGGCGGGCGACACACCGTGCTCTTCCGGCAGGGGCTCGTCGTCAACGCGTCGGCACCGGAACATCAGGACCTGGTCACGTGGCTCAGCAAACAGGGCTCGGTCGCGGATGACATGGTGCGCACGATCCGCCACATGGAAGAAGGCGGCATCCCGTGCGGCACCGCGGTCGTCGAGATGAACCTGATGTCGAAGGCGGATCTGGCCGAGGCCATCCGCATGCGGATTCTCGACGTCGTCACGCCGCTGCTGCAGAGCCGCGAAGGTGAGTTCAACTTCATCCTCAGCGAGCACGTCTCGCCGCTCGACACCGAATACGATCCCGACGCGCTCTTCAAGGAAGGCGGCATCGCGCCGCCGAAGCTTCTCGGCGCGGCCGACGGCGAGAAGATCAAGCCGTTGCGCGGACTCGAGGAATCGCTGAAAGCCGGCAAGGCGCTGCTGCGCGGTTCCGCTTCCGCCGAGACCACGCCCGCATCGCTGAACCTCGGCCTCGGTCAGCCGCTTGCGCCGCCCGAGCCGTCGCGGCTCCCCGGCACCGCGCCTGCGCCGACCGACAACGTCGTCCCGTTCCCTGCGCCCGAGGCGCAGCCTCCCGCGCCGCCGCCGCGCGACTTCTCGCCGGTCCCCGACGACGAGCCGTTCCCCGAGATCCCCGAAGAGCCGGCGCCGCGCGTCACGACGACGGCGCAGCGCTCCGGCCAGTTCAAAGTCTCGGGCGGCCTGATCGAAGTCGAGTCGCCCGACGCGATCTTCCGCAACGTCGTGCTGTACGAGCGCAACCCGCTCGTGCGCGTCGCCGCGAAGCGTGCCTTCACGAAAAAGAACGTGAAGATCTTCCAGTTCGGGACGCTCGAGGACGTGCGCAACGCGATGGGCGACCTGATCCGCTCGAACAGTTTCTTCGTCACGTTCCTCGAGCTCGACGATCAGGCGCAGCGGCTGATGATGCAGCTCAAACGCAAGAACCCGCGGCTGCCGGTCGTGCTGATCGACGTCGAGGCCGACCTGCGTCGGCGTCACGATCTGCTGCGCGCCGGCGCCGATCTCTATCTGACCAAGCCGTCGCCCGCGCGCCTGCAGCCGGGCCTCGCCGAGGAGGAGCTCTCGCTCTTCGCCGACGAGCTCGTGCTCTTCGCCGAGCGCTCGTTCCAGCAGTGGGAGCAGATGACCGGCGGCTACGGCGCGGAAGCGGCGCGGCGTTTTTACGAGCTCGCGGGGAAGGACAGCCTCGATCGCAGCTTCAGCCTGCTCAAGCAGCTGATCAACGAGCTGTCGAATCCGAACGACATCAGCGAAGTGTCGCAGACGATCCTGCGGCTGTCGGCCGAGTACCTCGAGCGCGGCGTGCTGTTCCGCGCGGCAGACGGCGAGTTCGTCGGCCTCGGCGGCTTCGGCGTAACCGGCGGCGGCGCCGACATGGACACGCGCGTGAAGCAGCTCCGCATCGCGCGCGAGCAACCATCGGTGCTGCACGATGTGACCTCCAGCGGCGAGGCGCATCGCGGAAAGATGAAGAAGACGGCCGCGAACGTGGAGCTGATCGACCAGCTCGGCGGGATGCTGCCGACCGAAGTCGTTGCACTTCCGATCATGCACGGCGACCGGACGATTGGTATCCTTTACGGCGACAACGCCGAACATCGTGCACCGATCGACAGCATGACCGGACTCGAGATCTTCCTCTCACAAGCAGGCTACGCCTTCAGCAACGCCGTCTTCGCCTCGGAAAAGGCCGAGGGGAAGCGATGAAGGTGCTCGTCGTCGAAGACTCGTCGTCGATGCGTGCGTACCTCACCACGATCATCGAAGGCGGCACCGAGAGCTACGACCTCGAGATCGTGGAGGCGGCGAGCGGCTTCGAGGCGCTCAAGACGCTGCCGCATCACAAGTTCGACGCCATCCTCACCGACATCAACATGCCCGACATCAACGGGCTGGAACTGGTCAGCTTCCTGAAGAATCATCCGGTCTACCGCACGATCCCGATCATGGTGATCTCCACCGAGTCGAGCGACGAGGACCGCAAACGCGCCGCCGCCCTCGGCGCCGAGGAGTACCTCGTGAAGCCATTCCAGGCGGGTGAGCTGATCGAGAAGCTGCGGCGGCTGCTGAAGGTGGCATGAAGCGCGCGGCGGTCGGCTGCACCCTCTTCCTGATTGCCGGCTGTGCTTCCGTGCAGATGACGCGAGTCCCCACTACGCTCGAGCTGATGCGCGCGCTCGATGCGCACATCTGGTGGCTGCCGTACGACGCGAAGTGGTCGATGGAGATCGCCGACGCGCAGCCGCTCGGGACGAAGACCGCGGGACTGGTGCACGCGGGACGCGAGTCGATGGTGTCGATCCGGCCGACGACCGAGGGCCATTTCGCGTACACGATCGACGATCAGCACGGCACGCTCAATTTTCTCGACGGGCGGCAGGTGCGCTTTTTCGATCAGCCGAAGTGCAATGCCGATTGCTCGGTGTACATCGTCGGCGACGCGGGTGCGCAGCAGATCGTGATCCGCGCGAAATAGCGGCAGCGAGCCGCCGCACTCCTTCGGGTAAACTTAGCGCGGTCCGATGACGAAAGAGGACGATCGCGCCCGCGAGGAGTTCACCAGCGAAGCCGAGGAACTGCTCGACACGCTGTCGCGCGACCTCGTCGAGTTCGAGTCGCAGGGGAAGAACGTCCGCCCCGAGGTCGTCAACAAGATCTTCCGCGAGGTGCACTCGCTCAAGGGACTGGCCGGCATGCTCGGCTTCGTCGAGATCGCCGAGCTCTCGCACAACCTCGAGGACATGCTCGACAAGCTGCGGATGGGGAAGATCCCGATCCAGAAAGATCTGATCGACCTCCTCTACGACTCGGTCGACGGCCTCAATCGCCTCGTCATCTCCATCAACGACCCCTCGCTCGCGGGGCTCGTCGACATCACGAACCTCTCGACGCGCATCCATCGCACGGTCACGAACCAGCCGGAGAAAAAAGTCGAGGACCCGTTCTCCGAATTGACGCTCGACGAACAGACGAAGAAGTCTCTGACCGAGTACGAGGAGCACCGGCTGCTGGAGAACGTCCGCGCCGGCAAGTACATCCTCTCGGTCGAGCAGACGTTCGACTTCTCCGACTTCGACGAAAAGCTCCGCGCGCTGACGACGGTGCTGAACGAAGCGGGCGAGGTGATCTCCACGCTGCCGGCGCTCGATGCGAGCGGCGGGGCCGGCATCGCGTTCCGCCTGCTGTACGGATCGACGCTCAACGATGCGGCGGTTGCGGCTCTCGCTCCCGAGGCGAAAGTCGGCTCGCTGCGGAAGCTGACGTCGCCGCCGACGACCATCCTCGAAGGCGGCATCTCCGCCCCTGAGGCGGCGCCGGACGAAGACCTTTCGCTGCGCTCGATGTCGCAGACGGTGCGCGTCGACATCGCCAAGCTCGATCACGTGATGAATATCGTGGGCGAGCTGATCATCGAGAAGACGCAGCTCGAGTCGCTCACGCGCCAGCTCACCGCGCAGCAGGCGCGGATGGCGGCGCACGAGCTGGGGAAGATCGCGCGCAACCTCGACCGCAAGCTGAGCGAGCTGCAGAAGTCGGTCATCGAGACGCGCATGGTGCCGGTGGGGCAGATCTACTCGAAGCTCTCACGCACGGTGCGCAAGGTCGCGCGCGAGCTGAAAAAAGAGATCGAGCTGGTGCTGCGCGGCGAGGACACGGAGCTCGACAAGATGATGGTCGAGGAGTTGACCGATCCGCTGATGCACATCATCCGCAACGCGATCGATCATGGCATCGAGCCGGCGGCCGAGCGCGTGGCGGCGGGGAAAGCGCCCGAGGGAAAGGTCATCCTCAACGCGTACCAGCAGGGGAACTCCGTCGTGCTCGATGTGAAGGACGACGGGCGCGGCATCGATCCGGCGCACATCCGCAAGATCGCCATCAATCGCGGGCTGCTGACGGAGAAGGATCCGTTCGATACGGCGCGCGCGCTGGAGCTGATCTTCTCGCCCGGCTTCTCGACCGCCGCGCAGGTGAGCGAGATCTCCGGACGCGGCGTCGGCCTCGACGTGGTCAAGAAAAACATCCAGGACCTGAAGGGGACGATCGACGTCATCTCGACTCCAGGCGAGGGCTCGACCTTCCGCATCTCGCTGCCGATCACGCTGGCCATCATCCAGGCGCTGGTCGTCCGCGCAGGCGGCGAGCAGTTCGCCATTCCGCTGACGTCGGTGGAGGAATCGCTGCGCATCTACTCGCGCGACATCCGCACGGTGGAGCGGCGTGAGGTCTTCACGCTGCGCGACTACACGCTGCCGCTGCTTCGCCTGGCCGACGCGTTCGGCCTGAGCGACGATCACGATCACGGCGCCGACACGAAGTGGTTCGTCGTCGTGACGCGGGCGGGGGAGAAGACGGTCGGCCTTTTGGTCGACGCGCTGGTGCGGCAGCAGGAAGTGGTGATCAAGTCGATCGGCGAGCGGCTGAAGACGATCCCCGGCATCGCGGGGGCGACGGACATCGGCGAGAGCGACATCGTTTTGGTGATCGATGTGGGGACGCTGATCGATCACTTCGGAGGCCGCGCACGCGAGACGCGGGCGATGGCCAATGTTTGAGGAGTTCTTCGGCCTCGGCAGCAAACCGTTCGGCAAGACTCCCGACCCGTCCTTCCTCTACGAATCGCCCCAGCACAAAGAGGCGCTGGCCCGGCTCGAATACGCCGTCGAGGAAAAAGAGCTGGCGCTGCTGGTCGGCGACATCGGCTCGGGCAAGACGACGCTGTCGCGCGCGCTGATCGACCGCATCGGCGATGCGCGTCCTGTCGTGCTGCTGATCAATCCGCGGCTCACGCCGACGCAGCTGTTGCGCGCGATTGCACAAGGCCTGGGCGTCGAATCGCCGCGCTTCCGCAACGACCTGCTCGACGCGCTGCACACGAAACTGTTCGAGCTGTACGAGCAGAAACGCGAGCCGCTCTTGATCATCGACGAGGCGCAGCTGATCCCGACGAAGGCGACGTTCGACGAGATCCGCCTCCTGACCAACTTCCAGCTCGACGATCAGAACCTGCTGTCGGTGATCCTCATCGGCCAGCCGGAGCTCGACACGCGCCTGGCGCGCGAGGCCTACGCGCCGCTGCGCCAGCGCATCGGCCTGCGTTATTCTCTCGGCCCGTTGTCACTCGAGGAAACCATCCGCTACATCGACCACCGCATCCGCGTCGCCGGCGGCGCGCGCAATCCGTTCTCCCAGGAAGCGATGATGGAGATCCACACCGTCAGCGGCGGCATCCCGCGCCTGATCAACACCCTGGCCACGACCGCCCTGCTCGATGCGTTCGGCGAAGACGCTCCGACGATCGATCCGGCCCGCATCGCCTCCGCGGCGCGCGAGCATCGAATGGAGAGCCATGGTTGATCTGGTGAAGATTCGGAAGAAGGCGAAAAAAGCGGCGCCGGTCGCCGAAGAGCCGGTGCCGGAGCCGGTAGTTAGTAGCTCGTCTGAAGTTGAGGGGGCTGCAGCGCCCGAGCCGCAAGCCGTGCATTCCCCCGAACCAGCTACTACCGACAAACTACAAAGATTCAAAGACGAAGCCGGCCACCGCCGCGAAGGGCTCGTCGTCGAGACGAAAGAGATCCTCGCCGAGAACGTCGTCGAGCTCCTCACCTTCGTCATCGCCGGGGAGCACTACGCGGTACACATCGAGAACATCGTCGAGATCGTGACGCCGCGGCCGGTGACGCGCATCCCCAACGCCGACGAATCGATCGTCGGGATCATTTCCCTGCGCGGCACGATCGTCACGCTGCTCGACGTCCGCCGCAAGCTTCGCCACCCGCCCGCCGCCGCTGCCGGCGCCGACACGCGCATCGTCGTGCTCGAGCACCGGGGGGAGACGGTGGGCTTCGAAGTCGATCGCGTGCTGCGCGTCGTGAAAACCGACGCGGGGGCGATCGAGCCGCACCCCGTCGTGCACTCGAGCGAGCTCGACGACGCCATCGAGGGCGTCTTCCGGCAAGCGAATGCGTTGACGATCCTCCTCGATTTAGACAAGCTGTTGGGCAGCCGAGGTCACGCCGCAACGCAGGAAGTCATCGCAGCGCGTCGCTGATCGCGGACGCATTCCCTTACGTCCCTAACTATGGAACTCACCTGTAAGAACTGTGGCTCGAAATTTCGCGCGGCGTTGCAACTGCCGCTGACCACCGCCGTGCGCGTGGCCTGTCCCTCCTGTCGCACGCAGATGGTCCTCAAGCCGGCGCCGGGCGAGAGCCTCCCGCGGGCGAAGGACCAGGGCGGCCCGCCCGCTCCCGCCGCGGGAGGAGATGGTGCCCGGCCGCCGGGCGCCGCGGGGCGCCGCCTCTGCGTGATCGCCGACGAGCCGCGCCCCTTCCGCACGTTCCTCGGCGAGCACCTCCGCCGCCTCGGCTTCGACGTCGAGTTCTTCGAGACCGGCGACCCGACGCTCGAGTTCGTCCGCCGCACGCGCGCCGATCTCGTGATCGTCAACGTCTACCTCAAGGGCAAGCTCGGCGTCGAAGTGTCGGAAGAGATCAAGGCCGATCCGGCGCTGGCGAAGACGCGCGTGATCCTCATCGGCGCGCTCTTCCGCGCCAATCGCTTCCGCGCGAATCCGACCAGCCTGTACGGCGCCGACGAGTACATCGAGGAGCAGATCCCGGAGCAGGAGCTGCGGCAGATCATCCGCAAGCTCTTCCCGCAGGTCGGCGCGACCGCCGAGTTCCCGATCGAGCCGCGCGAATACGACGAGGCCCGCCGCCTGGCGCGTCTCATCCTCTCCGACATCGTCATCTACAACGCCGACAAGGTCGACCGCGGCCTTCGCGAGAACAACTTCTTCGACGTCCTCAAGGACGAGATCGAGGAAGGACGGTCGTACTTCGATTCGCGCGTGCCGTTCCGCGTCCGCCGCGACACGGAGATCTTCAACGAGACGCTCCAGCAGTTCGTGCAGATGAAGCGCGAAGACCTGGAGCGGATCAGGACGGAAGCCAAATGAAATGAGTGCCGACCCCCAGTTGATCGAGCAGGCCCGCTCGTCCGATCCCGACGCGCGGCAGAAAGCCGCCTACCTCGTCTCCCATTCGACCGACGACGGCGATCTGCCGCTGATGTTCGAGCTCCTCGGCGATAAGGACTGGCGCGTGCGCAAGACGATCGTCGACGGCTTCGTGCGCGACGCGCGGCCGTCCGTCATCAACGGCCTCCTCGATTCGCTGGCCGATTCGGAGAACGCGGGGAAGCGCAACTCGGCCACCGAGGCGCTGATCCGCATCGGCGATCCGGCCATCGATTCCATCGTGAAGCGGCTCGCCGTCGAGCCCGACGTCGACGTCCGTCTGTCGCTGGTCAACCTCCTCGGCGACCTGCGCAGCCCCGAGGGCTTCCGCATGCTGATGGGGATGCTCGAGCCGGAGAACGACATCAACGTCGCCTCGTCCGTCGTCTCGTCGCTCGGCAAATATCGCGACGCCACCGCGCTGCCGCTGCTGATGCGGATGCTGGGCGCGCGCGAAGACCTCTGGCTCAAGTTCCACATCATCGAAGCGCTCGGCGAGATCGGCGACCGCGCGGCGCTGCCGGCGATCCTGCCGCTGTACGCCGAGAAGTCGCTGCGCAAACCGGTGCTGGAAGCGGTCGGCAAAGTCGCCGACGTCGGGACGGTGAGCTTCCTCCTGCGCATCATCGCCGACGAGGAGAAGCTGAACCTCACGGCGCTGCGCGCGCTCGTGCGCATCGCCGAAGCGTCGAAGCCGCGCATCGTCGAGCAGGCGGAGCGGACGCTGATCCAGCGCAAGTTCCGCGAGTCGTTCCCGAAAGAAAAAATCACGCCGCTCATCGATCACCTGCACACGACGCCCAAGCGCGACGTGAAGAACTTCATCCTCAAGTTCCTCGGCTGGTCCGCCGACGAGCGCGCGCTGCCGGTGCTGATGACGTTCCTCGAGATGCCCGACACCGCGGAAGTCGCGGCGCAGGGGCTGATCGACTTCGGCTCCGGCGCGATGCCGGCGATCCTCGAGACGCTGCGCAACGCGGAGGAGGACGAGATCGTCGCGCTGCTGCTGCGCGTCATCAACGTCGTCGGCGTGCCGGAAGCGATCCCGCACATCCTCCCGTTCCTCGATCACGACAATCCGATGATCCGCCGGCTGGCCATCGAGACCCTCGGCGAGATCGCCGATCCCGGCTCCATCGATTACCTGCTGGCGAAGCTCGACGATTTCGACGTCGCCTCGCAGCAGGCCGCGGTCAATTCGATCTCCGCGCTCGTCACCGCATTTCCGGAGATCAAGCAGGACGTCCTGACGAAGATCCGCCGGCTGTCGCAGTCGCCGTCGATCCCGATGAAGCTCAACTCGCTGTCGGTCTTCGTCAACATCCAGGGCGAGGGCTATCACGACGAGCTGCTGCTCGCGTCGAAGGACAGCGATCCGGTGATCCGGCAGAAGGCGATCTCGCTGATGGGGAAATTCGGCGAGGAGCGTTTCGCCGATCAATTAGTGCTTTCACTCGCGGACGAGTCGACGGCGGTGCGCCTCGCGGCGATCAACGCGATCGTCCGGCTGCGTCCGGAGAAAGGCATCGAGCCGCTCATCAGCTCACTCGAGGACAGCGACATCTGGATCCGCACCGCCGCGGCGCAGGCGCTCGGCGAGTACCGGCACCCCGAGGCGCTGGCGCCGCTGATGCGGCACCTGCAGAACGACCTGCCGCCGGTGCGCATCGCCACGATCGAGGCGCTCGGGAAATCGGAGAGCGCGAACGTTCGCGAGGTGTTGTTCAAATCGCTCAATGAGTCCGACCTCGAGATCCGCCGCGCCGCGATCCTGGCGCTGGCGCGCATCCCGGGGGCGGACGTCTTCGACTGCCTGATCGAGGCGCTGACCGACGACGACTGGCGCATCCGCGCCGCGGCGGCGACGGCCCTCGGCAATCGCGGCGATCGTTACGCGCTGCAGCCGCTGCATCGCGCGCTGGAGGATCCCGACACGTACGTGCAGCAGTCGGCGGTCCTGGCGCTGGACAAGATCCCGGACCGCGAGTCGTTCCCGCACCTCTTCAAGGCGCTGGAGAACACCGCGATCCTCGACGACGTATCGGAGGTTTTCGTCAGACACAAACAGCTTTATCGGGACCTGCTGGAAGAGGCGTGGCGGACGGCGGATAGCAGGAGGGAAGTCGTAATCGCGGCAATTCTGCAGGCGATGAGAGAGAAGCCATAACGCGCCGGTCCAAATGTCCACGTTCAATCTGTCCCTGAATCATCATCTCGAGCTGCCGGACGACGTCTTCCGGCTGCTGCGGGATCAGATTTACAAACGGACAGGGATGTGGTTCGCCGACACGTCGAAGTACCTGCTGCAGAAACGCCTCTCGCCGCGCGCCCGCGAGCTGAATTTCGACTCGTTCCAGAAGTACTTCTACTTCCTGCAGTACGACCCGCGCGCGGAGTCGGAATTCGACCAGATCTACGACCTGGTCACGACGAACGAGACGTACTTTTTCCGCGAGCCGGCGCAGCTCACCGCGTTCATCGACGAGATCGTCCCCGACATCCTCACGCGCAAGCCGGTGAAGAAGGTGCGCGTCTGGTCGGCGGGATGTTCATCGGGCGAGGAGCCGTACTCGATCGCCATCCTGCTGCAGGAAGCCGGCTGGTACGACCGCGCCGCGTTCGAGATTTTCGCCAGCGACATCAACCAGCAGGTGCTGCAGAAAGCGCGGCGCGGCCAGTACCGCGAGAGCGCGTTCCGCTCCACCGAAGCCACGCTCCGCGACCGCTACTTCACGCGCGAGGCGGATGGCTCGTGGAAGATCAAGGACGAAGTCCGCAACCGCGTCTCCTTCGGCCGCCTCAATCTTTATGACGAGGCCCGCGTCTCGCTCCTGGGCCACCTCGACATCATCTTCTGCCGCAACGTCATCATCTATTTCGATGACTCATCGAAGCGGGTGGTGGTGACGAACTTCTACAACCGGCTGGTCGACGGCGGGTATCTGTTGTTGGGCCACTCTGAGTCCCTGATCTCGCTGTCAACGCAATTTAAGCTGAGGCACCTCAAGAACGACATGGTGTACCAGCGTTGACGCGAAGCCCCGCCACCGCGTAACCCAACAACCCAACAACTCAACACCCCCCAACCCGCTACAATCCCTCCCGGATGCCGGTCCGCGCTCTCGTCATCGACGATTCGGCCTACAACCGCGTGACGCTCGCGCGGATGCTGGAGTCGCATTCGCAAATCAAGGTCGTCGGCACGGCCGTCAACGGCGAAGACGGCATCAAGCAGGTCATGAAGCTGCGACCGGATGTGATCACGCTCGATCTCGAGATGCCGATCATGGACGGCTTCGCCTTCCTCCGCTGGCTGATGGCGAACCTGCCGACCGCGGTCATCGCCGTCTCCTCGCGCTCCAGCGACCGCAGCGTCTTCAAGGCCCTGGAGCTCGGCGCCATCGACTTCATCGCCAAGCCCGGCGGGCGCGTCTCGCCGCGGCTCGAGGAGATCCAGAAAGACCTCGTCGCGAAAGTGCTCCAGGTCGTCGACCTGCGGATGGAGAACCTCAGGCGCCGTGTGCAGGAAGAAGAAACGGTGGCGCAGACCACGGCGCCGGTGCCGGAAGTCTGCGCCAAGGGCATCGAGCTGATCGCCATCGGGTGCTCGACCGGCGGTCCTCCCGCGTTGCAGCATGTCTTTCAACACCTGCCGCTATTGCCGGTGCCGATCGTCGTGGCGCAGCACATGCCGCCGACGTTCACCCGGCTCTTCGCCGATCGCGTCAACCGCCTCTCGCCGTACACGGTGAAGGAAGCGATCGACGGCGACATGCTGAAGCCGGGATGCGCGTACGTCGCGCCGGGCGGCATGCAGACCGAGGTGCGGCGGCTGTCCGAGGGGTTGCAGGTGCGCGTCTATCCGGCGGGACTCAGCGACCTCTACGCGCCGTCGGTCGATCGGCTCTTCGCCACCGCCAGCGATTCATGCGGCAACCGGATGGTCGCCGTGATCATGACCGGCATGGGCGACGACGGCGCCGAGTCGATGAAGAAGGTCCACGAGCGCGGCGGCAAGACGATCGCCGAATCGGTCGAAACGGCCATCATCTTCGGCATGCCGGGGGAGGCGATCAAGACCGGCGCGGTCGACGAAGTGCTGCCGCTGCACGAGATCCCCGGGGCCATTCGCAAACTCTGCACGGGATGATGTTAACTGCCCCCTGCCAACTGCCCCCCGAACCATGTTAGTCTCCCCTCGCCGCGTCCGAGGCAATTTCATGACCGAAGAATCGAAAGCCGAGAAGTTCCTCGAGCTGTTCAACAAAGGCAAGGAATTCACGGAGGAGCTGCTCCGTGAAAACCAGCGTCTCCGCTACCGGCTGGCGTCGCTGGAGACCGAGCAGAAGCCCGCGCCGGAGGAAGTCGAGCGCCTCCGCTCCCAGATCGCGCAGCTCACCGAAGAGAACAAGCGGATTCACGAGCGGTTCTCCGCCATCGAGGAAGAGAACAAAGACTTCGCGAACCGCTACATCGAGATCGAAGAGCAGAACAACAACCTGGCCAACCTTTACGTGGCCAGCTACCAGCTCCACTCCACGCTCGACTTCCGGGAAGTCATCCAGATCGTGCAGGAGATCGTCATCAACCTGATCGGCGCGGAGGCCTTCGCCATCCTCCTGCTGGACGAGAAGACGAACGAGCTGAAGACCATCGCCTCCGAGGGCGAAGACGTCATGCCCAACATCGACTCGATCTCCATCCGCCTCGGCGACGGCGTGATGGGGCAGGTGGCCCGTACCGGCGAGAGCTACTACATCAATCAGGACATCGACGCCGACAGCAGCGAGATCTCCATCGACAAGCCGCTCGCCGCCGTGCCGCTGAAGATCAAAGAGCACGTCATCGGGCTCATCGCCATTTACAAACTCTTGCAGCAGAAGGACTCGTTCTCGGCCGTCGACTACGAGCTCTTCTCGCTGCTCGCCGCGCATGCCGCGACGGCGATTTTCTCGTCGAAGCTCTATTCACAATCCGAACGGAAGCTGAATACGATCCAGAGCTTCCTCGATCTGCTCACCACTTCGAGTTAGGGGCCGAATTTTGGGGATGGAGAACGCGAACTTCCTGGTCGTCGAAGACTCGCCGACCATGCGCCAGTTGATCTCGTTTTCGTTGAAGCGATTCAAGAACGCGAAGATCATCGAAGCGGTCGACGGCGTCGATGCGCTGAAGAAGCTTTCTGGTCCCGACAAGATCGACCTGATCCTCACCGACATCAACATGCCGGTCATGGACGGCCTCAAGCTCGTCTCGCTCGTGCGGCAGAACGCGCAGCTGAAGAATATCCCCATCATCATCATCACGACGGAAGGCGCTGAAGAGGACCGCGAGCGCGGCCTGGCCCTCGGCGCGAACGCCTACATCAGCAAGCCGATCCAGTCGTCGCACCTGATCAAGACAATCTCCGAACTGCTCGCGGTGTGATCGCCGAACCCGGCTCCGCCATCCTCGTCATCCGCGACGGCGACGTCGTCCTCCGGCAGTGCAGCGGCTTCGCCGACCTCGAGAACCGCATCCCGATCACACCCGCGACGAACTTCCGCCTCGCGTCGATGACGAAGCAGTTCACCGCGCGGGCCATCGAGATCCTCGGCGTGCCGCTCGATGAACCGGTCTTCCGGAACATCACCGTGCGCCAGCTGCTCTCGCACACGTCGGGACTCATCGACTACGAGGATCTCATCACCGGCAGCGAGCAGGTGAGCGATCAAGACGTGCTGCGGCTGCTCGAACAAACCGAGCGCACGTACTTCGAGCCCGGCACGCAGTACCGCTACAGCAACGGCGGCTACGTGCTCCTCGGGCTGCTGATCGAACGCGTCTCCGGCAAGCCGCTCGAGCAGTTCATGCACGACAAGATCTTCACCCCGCTCGGCATGCACGGCACGGTGCTCGGCACCGCGAACGTGGCCAATCGCGCGTACGGCTACGCGCGCGAGAACGGCGCGTGGGTGCGGCGCGACCAGAGCCTCACCAGCGCGACGCGCGGCGACGGCGGGATCTACAGCTCGGTCGATGATCTGCAGAAGTGGAACGCGTCACTCGACGGCCGCATGCTCGACTACGGCTGGCATCACGGCCCCGGAATCGTGTGGCACGAGGGGGAGACGGTCAGCTTTCGCAACGTGATCGTGCGCGCGGAAGCGGCGCGCACGACCACGATCGTGTTGTCGAACTACGCCCCGTCATCCCGAGCGTGAGTCGAGGGACCTGGGCGGGCGAGTGGTGCGTGCTGCGTGCCTTCCGCCCACCCAGGTCCCTCGACTACGCTCGGGATGACGAGGCGAGGGGCTACGGCATCCAGAAGTCTCTCGCGTAGAGCCGGTACAGCTTCGTGTCGGGCTCCGCCGCCTTGATGTAGCGGTCGAGCGCGTCGAGCTGCTTGTCGGGACCGATGGCGAAATACTGCGCGTCGGCAACGTCGCGCGCGCGGACGCCGCCGTAGCCGGGGATGGCCCGCGCGTACACGCGATCCTTCCGGTCGAACAGCTCGTCGCCGAGCTTCGAATCCTTGCGCAGCTCGAGGATCGACGTGCGGAACTTGCGCACTTCCTCCGGCGGCTGCGCGTCAGCCAGATCGGCGGCCATCGCCTCGGCGCGCGTCTCGTACGTCTGCGACGAGCGGAACTCGCCGAAGGCCTGCGCGATCGTGTAATCGACGAGCGTCGTGTCGCGCGGCGAGCTCTTGATCGTTTCGATGACGAACTTCAGCGTCTGCGGGATCTCCGGCGTCCGCTCGGCGTAGTAGCCGATGCGTCCCGCCGACAGGTTGCCGCGGATGCCGTTGCTGTACGCCAGTCCCGCGCCGATGGTCTTGATGAAGATGCCGTGCGGTCCGCCGCCGCCGTAAAGCCGCGACGTGAGGAAGTCGAGCTGCTTCTCCTTGTCGTCGAAGTCGGCGTACTGCGCGGCCGGGACCGTGGTGATGATCACGCCGCCCTTCATGTTTGGCGCGAAGAGGCCGACGTAGTACGGCGTGCCGTTCTCACGCTGCGCGAGGCGCGCATCGATGGCGCGCGTCGTTGCATACGCGGCCGGCGGCGTCGCGCTCTTGTCGAGCGTGGCCACGAGCGTCGCGACTTTCGGCGCGACCGCGGCCTCCATCGACGTCGAGCCCACTTCCCACATCCGCGCGTTGCCGGCGTGCAGGAGCGCGCGGCGGGTCTCGTCGAGCCGCTTCAGCGTCTCGGCCGGCGGGATCGCGCTGTCTTCGCGGATGGCATTCGCGAGATAGGTGAGGTCCGCGGCGAGCGTCGCGTCGGGAATCTCGTTGAGGGAAAGCGTGAGGTCCTTCACCGCCTCCTTCACGATCGCCGGCGCGTTGTCCGGCGCCTTGAGATCGCGCGACGGCGTGAGCGCGCCGAGGAATGCGTTCAGCGCGTCGCGATCGGCGGGGGAGATCTCCTTCAGCATCCACTTGAGCCGCAGCGCGTTGTGCTCGCGCGTGAAGACCGAGTCGGCCGCGAGGTAGAGCGGATTCGATTGCATGCGATACGCGGTCGACGGGTTCTGCACCCACGACTCTTCCGAGCCGAGCGGCACATTGCGCAGGCGCGCCAGCTCCTGCTCGACCACGTCGCGGATGCGCGGCAGGTTCTCCGGCCGCCAGTCGGGATGGTTCAGCGTCAGCGACATCCAGTCGATGGCGCGCGACACCTCCTGCTGGCCGATGCCCGAGCCGCGCAGCACGAGCTCGACTCGATTCGTGCGTGGATTGGTCGACCAGCTGGCCTCGAGCCCGAGGATCTCTTTGCGCAGCCGCTCGCTCATCTCGTCGTACGACACCGGCTTGCCGTTCTCGATCACGCCGACGCGTGTGAGCAACAGCGGAAGGACCGAGACGAAGCGAAGGTGATCGGCGGGAATCGTGTTCGCGCGCAACGCGAGGCCGACCTGCGCGCTGGTCATGTTCTCGAAGCGCGACGCGACCATCGTCACGCCTTCCATCCCGACCAGCTCGTATTTCAACTGATCGTCGAGCGTCATCGGCGGCGACTTCACGAACGGCGTCCGCGCGACGTTCTTCGCCTCCTCGTCGATCTTCGCCGAGGCCGCGTCGTAATCCTTCGCGTAACGGCGGATCGCTTCCTGCGGATCGGTGACGCCGTACTGCTTCGCCAGCCGCTCCGCTTCCGCGTTCGCCCGCGCGACGCGCTCCGTCTCTTCGCGCGCGGCGAGCGCGGGGCTCGGCTTCACGGCGATCGTGTACGGCGTCACGTGCGCGATCTGCGCGCGCGTGAGGAGGTCGCGCCAGACGTTCTTCTCCGCGGCGAGCTGCTTCCGCGCGTAGTCGGTCTCCGGCTTCATCGTCACCGACTTGCGGAACGCGGAGGTGCGGCCGAGCTCGAAGAGGTGGTCCATCCACGACGAGAACGTGTTGCGCGCGCCGAAGCGCGGCGGCGTGTTCACGAACTTCGCGAGGTCGCGCTCGCGCTCCAGCAGCCGGTTGGCGACGCGCTCGTTGAACTGCTTCAGCTCCGGCGAGCCGTCCGGCAGCGCGGCGATGCGGTCGATCTCCGCCGTCACTTTTCCGCGGATCTCGGCGAGCTTCTCCGGCGTGAAGTTCGGCACCGCGACGTCGGTGAAGGCGATCGCCACCGGCTGGCCCGGCTGCTCTTCGTAATCGTTGAACACCGAGCGCGCGCCGATGTCCATCACGCGCGTCTTGCTGTCGATGAAGAGCTTGTAGAGGTTGGACGTCGCGTCGCTGGCGACGTTGTCGAGGAAGAGCTGCAGCAGCAGGACGTCGTTCGGCGCGAGGTCGCGCGTGGCGGGCCAGGCGAACATGATCGGGCTCGGCTGCTGCTCGTTTTTCTGCGGGTAGTCGACGATATCGATCTTCCCGGCGGGTGCGGGCTGCGGCTTCGGCAGCGTGGCGAACGACTTCGCTTTGCGCGTCGCCGCCTGCGGCTCGACCGCGCGCAGGATCGCGTCGGTCCGTTTCAGCACCTCCTCGATCGGGACGCTGTTCGGGAACGCGACGATCGAGCCCATGTTGGCCAGGTAGTAGTTCTCGTCGTGGAAGCGGCGGATGTCCTCCGGCTTCATCGTCCGGATGCCCGCCGGCTCGCCGCCGGCTTCGAACGACAGCGGATGCGCCGGGCCGTAGAGCGTCTGGAAGGTGCGCAGGAACAACGTGAAGAACGGCGTCGGCATCGACGACATCATTTCGTTGTAGACGCTCCCTTTTTCCTCGAGGCGCAGCGTCTTGTCGGGGTTCTCCGTGACGCCGAAGTTGCGCACCTCGCGGCGGATCTCCTCGTCGCTGTAGTTCGGGTGCAGCAGCGCGTTGAGCTGCGCGCGGTAGAGGTCGAAGAACACATCCGGACCGGCCGGCGTGCCGAAGTGGTAGCTGGTGCGCCACTGCTGCGTGAAGGCGTTCATCTCGCCGAGGGACATCGTCAGCGCGGCGGAGTAGGCGCGGCCGACGGTCCCTTTGCCGAGGAGGAGGTGCTCCTGCGTGTGCGGCTCGCCCTGCGGCGAGACGGGGAAGGAGTTCACCCAGGTGTAGGCCTGCGGCACCGACTCGATGCGCAGCAGGTCGAGCGTGAAGCCGCTCCGCCGGTGGATGAACTGGGCTCCCATCGGCTTGTTCGCATCATTGAGATAGATGGCGTTGACGCGGAAGCCGTCGACTTCCTGATTTCTGGTCAGCTTGTCGAGGTCGAGCTCTGCGGCGAAGGCGGTGGACATCGTGAGCGTGAGGAGGATCGCGGCGACGAGAAATCGCATCGGGGGATTGTATTAACGAAATCGGTGGGTGCGGTACACTGTTGACCTACACGGCATGCCTCATTTCATCACTGACAAATGCATCGGGTGTGGCGTCTGCGAGATCAAGTGCCCCACGAACACGATCTGGGGCGAGCAGAAGGGGCAGTTCTACATCCACCCGACGCGCTGCATCGATTGCTCGGTCTGCGGCATCTACTGCCCGGTCGACGCGATCCAGAACCAGCACGGCGATTTCATCCCCCGGGTGAAGCCGAAAGAGATCCCCAAAGCCGAGGTCATCAAGGAGCTCTGCACGGGATGCGAGTTCTGCGTCGACATCTGCCCGTTCGAATGCATTCACATGATCGAGCCGCAGGACGAAACGCTGGCCAACCACTACAAGATCGCCTTCGTCGAGAAGAACAAATGCGTCGCCTGCCGGCTGTGTGAGTCGGTGTGCGACAAGGACGCGATCGTGGTTCCGGAAGCGCCGACCCAGCTGAAGACCTACCTGCCCGACTTCGTAGTCGCGGGCACCGGGAGGTGAGGGAGAATTAAGAATCAGAATTAAGAATTAAGAATGTGCGCGAAGCGCCACCGCAATTCTTAATTCTGAATTCTTAATTCTTCATTCGCGTAGCAATGTCCGATCTTCCCAAAGAGTCTCCCCGCACGATCCTCTTCCAGTTCGTCATCTTCCCGCTCGGGATCGTGGCGATCGGCGTCGGCGTCTTCCTTCTCTTCGGCCTCCTCGCCTCGGAGAAGTCGTCGATTCCCGACTATCTGAACGAGATCCGCTCCGGCAGCGCACACGAACGTGGGCATGCCGCGTATCAGCTGTCGCGCTCGATCAACCGCGGCGAGGCGAAGAAGTATCCGAACCTCGAGCAGCAGGTGGCGTCGATCTACACGCAGTCGCGCAACGACGATCCGCGCATTCGCCGCTACCTCGCGCTGGTCCTCGGCAAGCTCGGCGACCGCCGCGCGACGCCGGTGCTGGTCAACGGCCTGACCGACAACGACGCCGAGGCGCGGCTCTACGCGATCGTGGCCCTCGGCGAGCTGCAGGATCCGGCCGCTGTGCCGCGTCTCGCGGAAGCGACGCGCGACGACGACAAGGATGTGCGCAAGACCGCCGCGTATTCGCTCGGCGCGATCGGCGATCCGCAGGCGGTCCCGGCGCTCGCCTCGATGCTCGAGGATCAGGTGCCCGAGGTGCGGTTCAATGCCGCGATCGCGCTCTCGCGCTTCGGCGACAAGCGCGCCGTCAACACGCTGCACGACATGCTCGACCGCCAGCGCCTCGCCGCCGCGCACATGCGCGAGGACCAGGCCGAGGACGCGATGATCATGGCGATGGAGCCGTACGCGAAACTGGCCGGACATGATGCCGCGCCCGATCTGCAGCGGCTCGCCACGACCGACGCGAGCCTCCGCGTGCGCGATGCGGCGAAGCAGGCGTTGCAGCAGGCGCGGTGAGCGTTCATGCGACGCCTGCTCCTTCTCCTCCTCCTGGCCACCGCCACCGCCCTCCCCGCCGCGCCCTACCGCAACGAGCGCTGCGGCATCGAGCTCGATCTGCCGCGCGGGTGGGCGGTCGGTGAGTGGGGGAGCGACTGGTGGAAGCACGACCTGCGGAAGCAAGACGTCCGCTGCGACCTTGGGATCAGGCCGGAGGGATGGGCGGCGAGGGCGAAGAAATCGGACGGGTTTCTGGAGCCGTATGCCATCGAGATCCTCGTCGTCGATCAGCCGTTCCGGAAGGTGGCGCGGTTCGGCGGATTCAGGCAGGTGCGGGAGTTCCCGCACGGCAACGATGACCTGCCCGGACGGCTCGGGAAGCTTGAGCCGGACGAGTGGACGATCATGGTGCGGCAGGGCGATGAACGGGCGGAGCAGTTCCACACCGCCTGCTGCCAGGGGGTGCGCGGCGCGACCTGGTCCCACGCCTGGAACGCGAAGAACGAAGTCGGCACTACCACCTCGGACGTCGTCGTCCTCAACGACCGGAAGCGGCACTCCGTTTATATCGCGACCCAGGTTTCTGAAGAGTTTACGACCGAGCTGAAGCGGATCGTCGACACCTTCCGCTTCATTCGCTGACCCCCGCACCGGAACGCGTGTCAACTGTCACCTTTTTCGTTGACAGGCGTCACTCGTCGAGCGATAGTAGGCCTCCACCGGAAGCAACTATTCACGGCTCCGATGTCTGAAGAAATCACTCCATATCAGGTGGTTCCGAAGACGCCCCTGGCGGGTAGCGCCGCGGCGGAGATTCGCGATCAGGGCGAGATTACCCGTCGCAGTTTCCCCTTCGTTCTCACCATCGCCTGGACCACCCTCGCGGCCGCCCTCGGCGGCCTGGCCAGCATCCTCGGCCGCTTCCTTTTCCCCAACGTCCTCTTCGAGCCGGTCCAGAAGTTCAAGGCCGGTCCGGTCGCCGACTACTCCGTCGGCGAGGTCGACGAACGGTGGAAAGACAAGTACGGCATCTGGATCGTCCGGACCGAAGACATCATGTACGCGCTGATCACGGTCTGCACGCACCTCGGCTGCACGCCGAACTGGCTCCCGTCCCAGAACAAATTCAAATGCCCCTGCCACGGCAGCGGCTATTACCGCACCGGCGTCAACTTCGAAGGTCCAGCCCCGCGTCCTCTCGAGCGGGCCAAGATCTACGTCGACCCGGCGGACGGCAACATCGTGGTCGACAAGTCCGTGCAGTTCCATCAGGAACGTGGAGAGTGGACGAATCCTGATTCGTTCTTGAAAGCCTGAGGGGAAAACCCGGGGAGAGAATGGCGAACCTACGACAACTACAGGAAGGCATCGTCAACTCGCAGATCTGGAAGTCGATCTTCCGTGTCGGCATCCCCAACACCAACCGCAAGCGCGTTCTCGCCGTCCTCGGCTCGCTGATCCTGCACCTGCATCCGGTCAAGGTGCGCCGCTCCGGCGTCCGCATGTCGTACACCTGGTGCATGGGCGGGACGTCGTTCTTCCTCTTCCTCGTCGAGACGGTCACCGGCCTGCTGTTGATGTTCTACTACCGGCCGACCATCGAGTATGCCTATCCCGACATCATGGACCTGCGCGAGCAGGCGCCGTTCGGGATCATGCGCGAGATGCACCGCTGGGGCGCGCACGCGATGGTCATCGCCGTCTGGCTGCACATGTTCCGCGTCTTCATGACCGGCTCGTACAAGCCGCCGCGCGAGTTCAACTGGAACGTCGGCGTCGTTCTCCTCGTGCTCACGCTGCTGCTCTCGTTCACCGGCTACCTGTTGCCGTGGGACCAGCTGGCGATCTGGGCCATCACCGTCGGTTCGAACATGGCGCGCGCCACACCAGGCGCGGGAAACGAGGGCCCGATGTCGGGCCTGATAAAACTCGGCGACATCCGGCTGATCCACGCCGGCGACGACGCGCGCTTCGCCCTCATCGGCGGCCGCTCGATCGGACCTTCGACGCTGCTGCGCTTCTACGTCCTGCACTGCATGGCGATCCCGCTGGCAGCCGGATTCCTGATGGCCATCCACTTCTGGCGAGTGCGAAAAGATGGCGGCATCTCAGGGCCGATGTGAGGTGAGACGATGACGTTCATCAAGGACTTCATCAACGTTCTCTCCGGTGCGTCGATCTCGTTCATTCTTTTGTCGGCCACCTTCGGCTTCATCATCTTTTTCAACCTCTACGACGGGAAGCTGAAGTCGAAAGCGGGCGCCGGCTTTTTCCTCTTCGGCGTGGTGCTGCTCCTCGCCGGGTTCTTCATCCTGCCGCTGCTCTACTGCGGCATCGCCTACCTCGGCATCATGTTCGTGCTGGCCCACCTCGGCGGACGCCTCTGGGACAGCAAGACCGGCCTCTGGATGCTGATCCTCGGCGGCGGCGCGTTCGTGCTGTCGTTCTTCGACGAGAACTTCTACCTGATCGCCGCGAAGCCGGACAACGTCCCCATCGCGGCGATGATCTTCCTTCTCGGATTCTTCACCTGGGTCGCGCTGCGCAAGGCGTATCTGAACGACAAGCAGATCCTCGCCGGCGGCATCCCGTGGGAGAAGACGGAGTCGGACGAGAAGCTCTTCACCTGGCCCGACCTCGTCTACACCGAGATGCTCTGCATGATCATCCTGACGATCATCATGATCATCTGGTCGATCGCGCTCCGCGCTCCGCTCGAGGAGCCGGCCAACCCGACCTCGTCCCCGAATCCGGCGAAGGCGCCGTGGTACTTCCTCGGCCTGCAGGAGATGCTCGTCTACTTCGATCCGTGGCTGGCCGGCGTCGTCCTGCCGACCCTGATCATCGTCGGCCTGATGGCCGTGCCGTACATCGACACGAACCCGAAAGGGAACGGCTACTACTCGTTCCGCGAGCGGAAGTGGGAGCTGGGGATCTTCCTCTACGGCTTCCTCGTCCTCTGGTCGTTCCTCATCATCACCGGCACGTTCCTGCGCGGCCCGAACTGGAACTTCTTCGGGCCCTACGAATACTGGGATCCGAACAAGCTCGTGCCGCTGGTCAACGTCGACCTCTCGGAGATCATCTGGGTCAAGCTGCTGGCCATGCCGCTGCCGAAGCTGTGGGTGATCCGCGAGATGTTCGGCATCATCTTCGTGCTCGGATATCTCGCGCTGCCGCCGCTGCTGGCCATCGGCCCGTTCCGCCGCTTCTACCTGAAGATGGGACCGCCCCGTTACTACGTCGGGACGTTCCTCTTCCTGTTCATGATGTCGCTGCCGATCAAGATGGTTCTGCGGTGGCTGTTCAACCTGAAGTACATCGTTCACATCCAGGAGATCTTCTTCAATATATGAGGAAGAACGAGGGACTTTGAAACCACAGGAGCCGATCCCGCACAACTATTCGATGGGCCGCCTGAACGCGATCTTCGCGTGGTCGTCCCTCGTCCTGCTCGCCTCGACCGCGCTGATCGTCGGGTACGACTACGTGCGCGGCTGGAAGTGGTTCCAGCGCGAGTTCCTCCGCATCCAGCAGGAGCGGATCGAGTCCGACCTCCGCGCCGCGCAGGAGTCGGCGAACCACGAGCAGCTGAAGGCGATCGACACGCAGATCAAGCAACAGAACATCGTCATTGCGCAGCATCGCGATCAGTACCTCCTGGCGCAGAAGGACCTCGACATCCAGGAGGGGAAACACTACGCCGCCGACGAGGACTATCGCTTCGCGAAGGCCGTCCTCGATGCCAAGCGCTACGACGCCGAGGCGGCGAACCTGCAGAAGACGCGTGACCGCAACGAGCGGTGGCGCGAGTACCAGTACTACGTCAAGCACGTCAACGACCTGCAACTCCGCCTGCAGCAGGTGACGCGCGACCGCGACGCGGCGAAAGAGCGCGTCAACCAGTGGCTGAAGAAGATCGATGACGCGGAGAACAAGAAGAAAGACCTCACCGCCTCCATCGATCTCCTGACCAAGCAGCTCGACACGGTCGACATCACGAAGGGGAAGAACCTCCTCCTCAACCTGCCGATGCTCGACTTCATCAGCCCGACGTTGAAGATCGACCAAGTCGTGCTGCCCGACCTCTTCGTCGACGTCAACTACATGCACATCCCGCGCGTCGACCGCTGCATGACCTGTCATCGCGCCATCGACCGCCCCGGCTTCGAATCGAAAAAAGAAGCGGCCCGCCTCTCGGCCGAGCTGCAGAAAAAGCTCGACACGTTCCAGGTCGCCGCGGACAAACGCAAAGACACCGAGGCCCGCATCGCGCAGCTCAAGCGAATTCAGGACGCGCCGCAGGACATCCTCAATCCGTGGCGCACGCACCCGCGGCTCGACCTCTTCGTCGGCTCCGCGTCGAAGCATCCGCTGCTCGAGTTCGGATGCACCTCCTGCCATCACGGCCAGGACCGCGCGACCGAATTCGGACGCGCCGGCCACGTCCCGCCGAACCCGAAGATGGAGCGCCGCTGGTCGGGCGCGGTGGTCAGCCTCCTGCCCGGTCCGTGGGACTACGCGAAGCGGCAGTGGCAGTGGGAAGAGAACCCGTTCAACGAGACGCCGATGTTCCCGCGCCAGTACTACGAGGCGGGCTGCATCAAGTGCCACTCCGGCCAGACGCAGATCGAAGGCGGCGAGCAGATCACGAAGGCCGAGCAGACGGTCGAGCTGTACGGCTGCTACGCCTGCCACAAGATCAGCAACTGGCGCTTCACCGACCTCCGCAAGCCGGGCCCCGACCTCACCGGCATCGCGGAGAAGACGACGCCTGAGTGGGCGCTGCGCTGGATCAGCGAGCCGCACGACTTCCGCTCCACCACGCGCATGCCGTCGTTCTTCTACCAGCGCAACATGATCGGCCCGTTCGTCCCGGCCGCCGAGAAAGTGCAGAACATCAAAAACCAGAACGCGGAGATCCACGCGATCGTCGCGTATCTCTTCGCCAAGTCGACGCATCGCCAGTGGCAGCCGCCCGCCGGCGCGGGTGACGCCGCGCGCGGCAAGGCGCTCGTCGAGAACATCGGCTGCCTCGGCTGCCACCTCAACAGCGAGCAGGTGAAGGACGAGGCGACCGGCGCGATCCGCCTGGCGAAGCGCGACGACTTCCCGCTCGAGCGCAACTACGGCTTCAACCTGACGGGCGTCGGCACCAAGACGCAGCCGGCGTGGATCTACAACTGGATCAGGAACCCGAAGGCGTACTACCCCGAGGCGCCGATGCCGTCGCTCCGGCTGACCGATCAGGAAGCGTCCGACATCACCGCGTATCTCATGACGCTGCAGAAGCCGCAGTTCATGATGAAGCGCGTCGACGCGCCGGATGCGAAGGCGGTCCACGACCTGGCCAAGGGTTACCTCATCAACACGATGTCCGACCGCGACGCCGAGGCGAAGCTGCGGACCATGCCGATGAACGACCAGCTCGTCTACCTCGGGCAGCGGTCGATCGAAAAATACGGCTGCTACTCCTGCCACAACATCAACGGCTTCGAGGGACTGAAGCCGATCGGCACGGAGCTGACGATCGAAGGATCGAAGCCCGTCCATCTCTTCGACTTCGGCTTCGTCCATCAGTACCAGCACGAGTCGGGGAAGATGGAGCACGTGCAGCACAACCTGCCGTCGTGGGTCTACAACAAGGTCCGCAGCCCGCGCGTGTACGACGACCGCCGCGAGAAGGGCTACAACGACAAGCTGAAGATGCCGAACTTCCACCTCAGCGAGGAGGAAGCACGGCTCATCACGATGGTCGTCACCGGCCTGACCAAGGACATGGTGGCGCAGAACCGGATGGCGGCGATGGATCCGCAGAACCGCCTGATCGAGGAAGGCCGCAAGCGCGTTTCGCAGCACAACTGCCGCGCGTGTCACATCGTCGACCGCAGCGGCCGGGCCATCGCCTCGCTCATCAGCGACACGAACTTCCTCCCGCCCGATCTCTCGCCCGAGGGGGCGCGCGCGCAATCGCCGTTCCTCTTCAACTTCCTGAAAGATCCGAGCACGATGAAGATCCGGCCGTGGCTCAGCGTCCGGATGCCGACGTTCCAGCTCGACGACCACGAGGCCAACACGCTCGTCACCTTCTTCGCCGGTGAAGGACAGGCGCAGCAGTTCGACACCACGCGCGTGACCAATCCGCCGGCGGCGAACATCGCCATCGGCCGCGAAGTCTTCAACATGGTCCGCTGCGGCCAGTGTCATTCGACGACGCCGGTCAATCCGGAGAACCCGCCGGTGCCCGACGTGGCGAACGCGCAGTCGCTCGCGCCGAACCTCACGCTCGCGCGCGTCCGCCTGCGCCACGAGTGGATCCCCGACTGGATCCGCCGTCCCGGCGAGATGATCCCGTCGACGCGTATGCCGGCCAACTTCCCGCACGACGCGGCGACCGGCGGCTTCCAGTCGCCGCTGGCGATGGCCATCGACACGCCGGCCTTCGCCCAGTACAAGGCGTCGCTCCTGCCGTACTTCCACAACGACGAGAAAGAACTGCGCCGCACCATGGGCGACGCCGTGGCGCTCACCGACTACCTCCGCGACTACATCTGGTCCATCGGCATCACGCAGATGCGACCGGCGGGGGCGAGCGGCGTCACGGTCACCCCGCTGCCGGCCATGCCGCCGCAGCCTGCTCAGAAATCAAAGGAGATCGCAAGCAAATGACCATGAAGAAGTTCCTCACGCTGCTCTGTGCCGCCGTCCTCGTCCTCGCCGTCGCATGCGGCAAGGGGAAAGAGGCGGAATCGAAAGAAGAAGGGGAGGATGATCAGGCGCCGCAGACCGCGAGCACCTCGACCAACACCTCCGGAGCTCCTGCTGCCGCGCCTGCGGCTGCACCGGCCGCCGTTTCCGCCGATGCCGCGACGCTCGCCGGCGTCGTGAAGTTCGAAGGGGCCGCGCCGAAGATGCCGGTCATCCAGATGGGCGCCGATCCGTACTGCCAGTCGCAGCACCAGACGCCCGTTACTGACGAAGAAGTGGTCGTCGGTCCGGCCGGCGAGCTGGCCAACGTCTTCGTCTACATCAAGAACCCGCCGGCCGGAAACTACCCGGCGCCGGCCGCGCCGCTCACGCTCGATCAGAAGGGCTGCCGCTACTACCCGCACGTCAGCGCGCTGCAGATCGGGCAGAAGCTCGCCATCAAGAATGACGACGCCACGCTGCACAACGTGCACGCGATGCCGGCCGTCAACTCGCAGTTCAACGAGGGCCAGCCGGTGCAGGGGATGGTCGCGGAGAAGACGCTCGACAAGCCGGAGGAGACTCCGTTCAAGATCAAGTGCGACGTCCACGGCTGGATGAAGTCGTACATGGCCGTCATGCCGCACCCGTTCTACGCCGTCTCCCAGGCCAACGGCCAGTTCACCATCCCGAACCTCCCGCCCGGCACGTACACCGTCGTCGCCTGGCACGAGAAGTACGGCCAGCAGGAACAGAGCATCACCGTAGGCCCGAAGGAGTCGAAGCAGGTCGCGTTCACTTTTAAAGGCTAGTTACCGGTTGCCGAGTTGCCGGTTGCCGGGTAACCGGTAACTGGTAACCGGCAACCTGTTCACGAGGAGCGCATGGCTCAGAAACGTCAAGTCCGGGTTGGATCGCAGTGGATGTACGCGCGGGACGCCGAGAAGGCGCTCGGCGAGGCGCTGCGTGTGATGAAGGAAGAAGAAGGACACGGACATCACGAGTCCTTCGTCACGAAGTATCTCTTCTCGCAGGACCACAAGTGGATCGGCGTGCAGTACGGCTTCACCGCCCTCTGCTTCCTGCTCTTTGGCTTCTTCCTGATGATCATGATGCGGCTCCAGCTCGGCTGGCCGAATCAGCCGTTCGCCGTCATCAAGTGGTTCTTCCACGGCACCGGCACGATGCTCCCCGAGCAGTACAACCAGCTCGGCGCGATGCACGGCACGATCATGGTCTTCCTCGCCATCGTGCCGCTGGCCGTCGGCGCATTCGGCAACTACGTCGTGCCGCTGCAGATCGGCGCGCCCGACATGGCCTTCCCGAAACTGAACATGGCCAGCTACTGGTGCTACCTCCCGGGCGGCATCATCATGCTGCTCAGCATCTTCCTCCTCGGCCAGCAGGGCGGCGCCGCGCAGTCCGGCTGGACCTCCTATCCGCCGCTCTCCGTCATCGCATCACAAGGCCAGACGTGGTGGCTGGTCGGGATGATCTTCCTGATCACCTCCTCGCTCCTCGGCTCGGTCAACTTCATCGTCACGATCATCCAGCTGCGCGCCAAGGGGATGACGTGGGACCGCCTGCCGTTCTTCGTCTGGGCGCAGTTCGTCACCTCGTTCCTGCTGCTGCTCGCCTTCCCGCCGCTCGAGGCCGCGGGCGTGCTGCAGCTGATGGACCGCGTGGCCGGCACCAGCTTCTTCCTGCCGTCCGGACTCGTCGTCAGCGGTGAAGTGTTGAAGAACGCCGGCGGCGGCAACCCGCTGCTCTGGCAGCACCTCTTCTGGTTCCTCGCGCACCCCGAGGTGTACGTGCTGATCCTGCCGGCGATGGGCATCGTGGCCGAGGTCATCGCGAACAACACGCGCAAATCGCTGTGGGGCTATCGATCGATGGTCGGCGCGACCGTCTTCCTCGGATTCATGTCGTTCGTCGTCTGGGCGCACCACATGTTCATGACCGGCATGGGCACCGTGATCAGCGCCTTCTTCCAGACCACGACGATGATCATCTCCATCCCGTCGGTCATCATCCTCAGTGCGCTCTTCATTACTCTATGGGGCGCCTCGATCCGCTTCACCACGCCGATGCTCTTCGCGCTGGCCTTCCTCCCGATGTTCGGCATCGGCGGACTGACCGGACTGCCGCTCGGCCTGGCCACGACCGACATCCATCTGCACGACACCTATTACGTCATCGGCCATTTCCACTACGTCGTGGCGCCGGGAACCATCTTCGCGATGTTCGCCGGCATCTACTACTGGTTCCCGAAGGTCACCGGCCGCAAGCTGAACGACACCCTCGGACGGATCCACTTCTGGGGCTCGTTCGTCTGCATCAACGGCATCTTCATGCCGATGTTCTACCAGGGCCTGGCCGGCGTCTCGCGCCGCCTCTTCGACGGCGGACTGCAATACGCGCACGCCAAGGCCGCGGCCGCGGCGACCAACCCGTTCATGTCGCAGGCCGCCATCGGCCTCTTCATCTTCCAGCTGCCGTTCATCTACAACTTCTTCAAGAGCATCTGGTGGGGCGAGAGGGTAGGGGCGAACCCGTGGCAGGCCACGACCCTCGAGTGGGCGGCCGCCGCTTCGCCTCCCATCGGCCACGGCAACTTCGCCGTCCCGCCGGTCGTCCGCCGCGGCCCGTACGAGTACAGCATCCCGGGCGCAGCGACCGATTTCCTGACGCAGATCGATGAAGACGGCGGGCCGGCGCTTCCGGCCCCCGCCGTCGCGCCGCCGCACGCGCCCGTGGTGGCGTAAGGAGAACGAATGTCAGTTCACGAAGCCGCGCACGGACACATGGAAATCCCGTTCACGGTCGAAGCCCGGCCGGACACGGGGCTGTACAACGGCAAGCTCGGCGTCTGGCTGTTCCTGGCCTCGGAAGTCATGCTCTTCGGCGCGCTCTTCTCGTCGCTGATCCTGATCCGCACCGGCGCCGCCGAATGGCCGAAGGGATGGGAAGAGCTGCACGTCATCCCGGCCACGATCAACACCTTCGTGCTGATCGCGTCGTCGGTCTTCGTCGTCATGGCGTGGGCCAACCTGCGGCTGCGCAACCTGAAGGTGGCGCGGATGTGGATCGCCGCGACGCTGCTCTGCGGCTTCGCCTTCATGGGCATCAAGGCCTACGAGTACAGCCTCAGCTTCCAGCACCATCACTTCCCGAAGACCAGCAACTTCTTCGCGATCTACTTCACGATGACCGGCCTGCACGGCCTGCACGTCCTCGGCGGCATGGTGGTCTTCGGCTACTTTCTGACCAAGGGGTGGTCGATGGCCGAGACCGAGCCGAAGCGCTTCACGAACCGGATCGAGATCGTCGGCCTCTACTGGCACTTCGTCGATCTCGTCTGGATCTTCCTCTTCCCGACGCTCTATCTGCTGTAGGAGACGGAACTGATGACCGAACACGTTGCCGATTCACACGACGATCACGACTCGCCCGAGAACATCAAGCGGGAGATGACGCGCTACATCGGCGTCTTCCTCGCGCTCGCCGCGCTGACGGGACTGACGGTCTGGGTCCGCTTCCAGCTGCAGCTGCCGGAGAAGCAGGCCATCATCGTGGCGCTGATCATCGCCACGGTGAAAGGCTCGCTCGTCGCCGCCTTCTTCATGCATCTGCTGTCGGAGAAGAAGCTGATCTACAGCGTGCTCGTGATCACGGTCGTCTTCTTTGCGGTGCTGATGTGGCTTCCGGTCCACGACATCCTCGACAAGTTCGGATACAGGTGAATGTCCCTTCGCGTCTTCCACATCATCTTCGTGATGATCTGCGTGGCCCTCTCGATCTGGGTGGGCGTCTGGGGCATCCGCAACGGCGCGACGCTGCTGGCGGTGGTCTTTTTCATCAGCGCCGCCGCACTCGTGTTCTACGGGACGAAGGTGTACGGGAAACTGAGGGATTTGCCATGACGAATGTTCGCCGTTCGCCGTTTGCAGTTGGCCGGAGCTACGCCGTCATGGCTGTTGCGATCTGCCAACTGCTAACTGCCAACTGCCTCCAGGCCTGCCCCGTCTGCTTCGGCAACCCCGCGTCGCCGCTGACCAAGGGCACGAGCAACGGCATCCTCTTTCTCCTCGGCGTCATCGGCCTCGTTCAAATCGGATTCGTCGCACTCTTCGTCACTTTCTGGCGCCGCGCGCGGTCTCTTCGCCGGCGGCGCGAGTCATTCCACCTCATCGAAGGGGGAGCACACTGACATGCAGGAGTTTCTCGCTCAATACATGCCTCCGATCGCGTCGCAGCACGGCGCGGCGCTCGACCGGCTGAACGCCTGGGTGCACGTGCTCATGCTCGTGCTCTTCGTCTTCTGGAGCGCCTACTTCCTCTTCTGCCTCTGGCGCTTCAGCGCGAAGCGCAATCCGCGCGCGAGCCACGCCGGCATGCAGTCGCACTGGTCGACTTACGGCGAGGTCGGCGTCGCGGTCGTCGAGGCCGTGCTGCTCCTCGTCTTCTCCATCCCGCTGTGGGGCGAGTGGACGTCGAAGCCGAAAGCCGAGCTCAATCCGCTGGAGATCCGCGTCACCGCCGAACAGTTTGCCTGGAACGTGCACTATCCCGGCGCCGACGGCGTCTTCGGACATCGCGACGCGAAGTTCGTCTCTTCGACCAACACCGTCGGCCTCGATCCGAACGACCCCGCCGGCAAGGACGACGTCGTGATGATCAACCAGCTCCACGTGGAGCTCAACCGCCCGGTCATCATCCACATCACGTCGAAGGACGTCATCCACAGCTTCTTCCTCCCGGTCATGCGCGTGAAGCAGGACGCCATCCCGGGGATGGAAGTGCCGGTCCATTTCACGCCGATCAAGACCAGCCAGGGCGCCACGTGGGAGATCGCCTGCGCGCAGCTCTGCGGCAACAGCCATTACCGGATGCGCGGCCAGCTCAACGTCGATACGCATGACGAGTTCGTCAAGTGGATGAAGGCCCAGACCCCGGTTCTACCAGGAAGTTGAGGTATAAAACCCCCGGATGACTCCAGTTCTCCCTGTTCCAGCCTGGCTTCGACTCTTTACGAAGGTTGTCGCGGTCCTCACTCTGTTCCTGATCTTCGCCGGCGCGATGGTGACGTCGACCGGCTCCGGCCTCGCCGTTCCCGACTGGCCGCTCTCCTACGGCATGCTCCTCCCGCCGATGGTCGGCGGCATCCTGTACGAGACCGGCCACCGCCTCATCGCCGGCTCGGTCGGATTTCTGATCGTCCTCCAGGCGCTCGCGTTGCAGTTCTTCCAGCCGAACAGGTTCCTCCGCAAGCTCGGCTGGTCCGCCCTCGGCTGCGTCCTCGTGCAAGGCCTCCTCGGCGGCCTGACCGTGCTCTTCCTGCAACCGCACGCGCTGTCCGTCGCCCACGGCGCCGTCGCCGAAATCCTCCTCTGCCTCAACGTGACAATAGCCTTCTCCTCCGCCGCAGCGGGGGAGAAGGTGCCGAAGGCGGATGAGGGGGTCCGCCGTCTGGCGAGGCTCCTCCCCGTCATCGTCTACCTCCAGATCCTCCTCGGCGCCGTCATGCGCCACATGAACGCCGGCGTCGTCTTCCCCGACTTCCCGCTCTCGAACGGAAAGCTCCTCCCCGCCTTCACCAGCGGCGCGATCGTCGCCAACTTCGCCCATCGTCTCGGCGCGCTCGCCGTCACGATCGCGATCCTCACCATGGCCACGTCTTGCTTCCGCGCGAAGCAGTTCCGCGGCTACGCCACGGCGCTCGTCGCGCTCCTCGGCTTCCAGATCTACTTCGGCATCAAGGTCGTCTTCGACTACGCCGACAACAAGGCGCTCTATCACTCGATGGTCGGCCAGGCCGCGCTGCACCACGCGTCGATCACCAGCATGCACGTCGTGACCGGCGCCGCGATCCTCGCGACGTCGCTGCTTCTCGCCCTCAGTGCCAGTACGACAAGCTCTCAGCTTGTCGAGGTTGCCCCGTCGCTCGCGGAGGAGCTCGCCGCATGAGCGCCGTCCTCACCATCTCCCGCGACTACCTCGAGCTCTCCAAGGCCCGCATCGTCCTGATGGTCCTCATCACCACGGCCGCCGGCTATCTGATCGGCGCGCCGCGCGTCGACGCGCTCGCCCTCGTCAACGTCCTCCTCGGCACCGCCCTCGTCGCCGCCGGCACCAACGCGCTCAATCAGTACGTCGAGCGCGAGCACGACGCGAAGATGCGCCGCACGCGCCTCCGCCCGCTGCCCGACGGCCGCATCACGCCGCGCAATGCGCTCCTCTTCTCCGCCGCCATCGCGGTCCTCGGCACGCTCTACCTCGGCGTGATGGTCAACTGGTTGACTGCTTTCCTCGGCGCCTTCACGCTGACCAGCTACATCTTCGTCTACACGCCGCTCAAGCGGATCTCCACCGCCTGCACGATCATCGGCGCCGTGCCGGGCGCCATCCCGCCGCTGATGGGGTGGACCGCGGCAACCGGCTCGCTCGCCGCCGGCGGCTGGATCCTCTTCGGCATCCTTTTCTTCTGGCAGCTCCCGCACTTCATGGCCATCAGCTGGATCTACCGCGAGGACTACGGGCGCGCCGGATTCGTCATGACCTCCGTGCGCGACGAGCACGGCCTCGCCACCGCCCGCCAGGCCGTGATCTGGGCACTGGCCCTCTTCGTCGTGAGCGTGCTGCCGAGATACGGCACCACGTACCTGATCGGCGCGGTCATCGCGTCGCTCGCCATGCTCGTGATGTCGGTCCGCTTCTACTTCGACCGCTCCAACAAGATGGCGATGAAGCTCTTCATGACCTCGAACTTTTACCTGATCGTCGTGATGACGATGCTCGTGATCTCCGCCCGTACATGATTCGCCGCTTCGCACTCCTCGCGCTCATCCTCACCGCCTGCCATCACCAATCGGATCTCCCGAGGCTCTTCGAAGTCCCCGACTCGCACCTCGTCGCCGAGACCGGCAAGCCGGTCAACCTCGCCGCGAACAAGGGCTACGTCACCGTCTACGACTTCATCTTCACCAACTGCGCGGCGTCCTGTCCGGTGATGACCGGCGCGATGCGCAGGATCACGGCGAAGGTGCCGAAGGACGCGCCGGTCCGCTTCGTCTCGATCAGCGTCGATCCCGCGCGCGACACACCCGCGGTGCTCGCCGACTACGCGAAAAAAGTGCGCAACGACGACCGCTGGACGTTCCTCACCGGCGAGCGCGATGCGATCGTGAAACTCTCCGTCGACGGCTTCAAGCTCGCCGCCGGCGGCACCCCGCAGCCGGGCGCCGAGCCGCTCCTGCACAGCTCCAAGTTCGCCATCGCCGACAAGGACGGCTGGATCCGCGAGTACTGCGACTCCAACGAGGACGACACGGTCGACCACGTCGCGCGCACGGTGAAAGAGCTGGCCGCCGAATGACGCACATCTGGCCCGCCATCAACGCCTCGCTCAACGCGCTGAGCGGGATCTTCCTCCTCATCGCCTTCGTTCTCATCCGGCAGAAGCGCATCCAGGCGCACAAGCGCTTCATGCTCGCCGCCTGTACGAGCTCCCTCGTCTTCCTCGTCAGCTATCTCTCGTACCACTCCGTCGCCGGCACCACGCGCTTCGCGGGGCTCGGCTGGAGCCGCCCCGTGTACTTCACGCTGCTCCTCACGCACACCGTGCTCGCGGTCGTGATCGTGCCGCTCGCCGTCATCTCCGTCTTCAACGGACTGAAGATGCGCGTGCCGACGCACCGCCGGTTCGCGAAGGTCACGTTCCCGCTCTGGATGTACGTCTCGGTGACCGGCGTGCTCGTCTATTTTTTCCTCTATCAGTGGTTCCCCTCGCGGTAGCATGAACGGCGATGTCCCGCCGTGAACGCCTACTCGAAGATCTCCGCGGATACGAGCCCGCCGACAGCATCGAAGCGTTCAACGTCGCCTCGGTCGTCAACCTGTTGACTAGTTCCGCCGACCCCTTTTCGCGCGGCCATTTCGAGCCCGGACACGTCACCGCCAGCTGCTACATCGTCGATCCGGCAGGGCGGCTGTTGCTCCATCACCATCGCCGGCTCGACCGCTGGCTGCAGATGGGCGGGCATGTCGAAGCGAACGAGCTGACGGCCGATGCGGCGTTGCGCGAGGCGCGCGAGGAGTCCGGCCTCGCCGACCTGCAGCTCGAGCCGCGCATCCTCGACGTCGACGTCCACGCCATCCCCGCGTCGAAAGGCGATCCGCTGCATCATCACTTCGACGTGCGGTATCTCGCACGCACCGCGGCGCCACATTCCGTCACCATGCATCCCGATGAATCGAACGACCTCGCCTGGTTTACGCTGCCGCGCGCCGAGGAGTTGATGAACGCGCCGGAGTCGACCCGGGTGATCCGCAAGTTAGGAGCGTTGAGTGGCTGAATACACCGGACAACTGCTGGAGAGCGATCTCGATGCGAACCCGTTTGTGCAGTTCGGCAAATGGTTCGATGAGGCGCAGCAGCGCCAGCCTGATTTGCCCGAGGCCATGACCGTGGCCACTGCGTCGACGGAAGGATGCGTCTCCGCGCGCGTCTGCCTGCTCAAGGGCTACGACGCCCGCGGCTTCGTCTTCTACACGAACTACAACAGCCGCAAAGGGGCGCAGCTGCACGACAATCCGCGCGCCGCGCTCTGCTGGTGGTGGCCCGTGCTGCAGCGTCAGGTGCGCGTCGAGGGCGCCGTCGTCCGCACGACGGAAGAAGAGTCCGACGCCTACTTCGCCATCCGCCCCCGCGGCAGCCAGCTCGGCGCGTGGGCCTCGGAACAATCGAAGGTGATCGTCGGCCGCGGCGATCTCGACGAGCGTTTCCGCCAGCTCGAAGCGACGTATCGCGACCTGCCGGTCCCGCGTCCGCCGCACTGGGGCGGCTACCGCGTGATCCCCGTGATGTTCGAGTTCTGGCAGGGCCGCGGCGACCGCCTGCACGACCGCTTCACGTATCGCCTGCGCGAAGCGAAAGACTGGGTCATCGAGCGCGTTGCCCCGTGAAGAAGCGCATCCTGTTTTTGTGCACGGGCAACGCAGCCCGCAGCCAGATGGCCGAGGGCCTCGCGCGCGCGTTTCACGGCGACGAGTACGACGTCGTCTCCGCCGGTTCGCGCCCCGCCGGCTGGGTTCATCCGAACGCGATCCAAGCCCTCGCCGAGATCGGCATCGACATCAGCAACGCGACCTCGAAGTCCGCCGAGCAATTCCTCGACGAGCCCTTCGACATCGTGGTGACCGTATGCGACTCCGCCGCCGCCGACTGCCCGATGTGGTCCGGCGCCAAACGGATCGAACACTGGCCGATCGAAGACCCGACGTGGGGCGAAGGCAGCACGAGCGAACGCTTCGCAAAAACGCGGGACGAGTTGAAGAAACGCATCGACGAGCTCCTCGCCTAATCAGTCCCCCTCGCCCCGCCAAGCGGGGAGAGGGGTCAGGGGTGAGGGGCCGCGCACCTAGAGATAAAGGCACGCCTCCTCGATGATCCCAACAACGTACTGAATGGTCCCGATCACCAACTCATTGCGAATGTGCAGCACTGATATCCCTAGCTTCCGCAACGCGATGTCCCTCTCCCGATCTCGCTCGCGCGCGTCCTCACCCTCATGCGCGCTGCCGTCAAGTTCCACCGCCCGTGACTACGGTTCCGCAGCTGATACCGCACGCTTACCGAGGATACCTCGGCCCCTCACCCCTGACCCCTCTCCCCGCTCCGCGGGGCGAGGGGGACCTCCGCCCCCGTTGCCGTCGTCTGCTCCGTCGGCTCTCCCGACCCCGGCTGCTGCGCGATGATCAGCTGCACCGCTTCGCCGCGCAGTTTCGGCAAACGCATGCTGAATGCGATCGCGCCGAGGATCGTGAGCAACGCGCCGGCGGCTACCGTCTTCGGCGCGCCGATGCGCTCGGCGAGCGAGCCGGCGAGCAACGCGCCGAACGGGCCGAGGCCGACGAACATCATCGAATAGACGGCCATCACGCGGCCGCGCAGCGCGTCCGGCACCATCGACTGCAGCAGCGTGTTCGTCGACGACGCCTGCACCATCATGGCGATGCCGAGCGGCACGAGCGCGATGACCGACAGCGCGAAGTTGCGCGACAGCGCGAACACCACCGCGCTGATGCCGAACGCCGCGGCGGAGATCGACACCCAACGTCCCAGTCCGCGCACGCTGGAGCGCATGGCCAGCATCACGGAGCCGATCAGCGCGCCGACGCCCGACGCCCCCATCAGGATGCCGAGGCCGCTCGCGCCGCGGTGCAGGACCTGGTCGGCGAAGATCGGCATCAGAACGGTGTATGGCATGCCGGCGAAGCTGGCCAGTCCGATCAGCAGCAGCAGCGCGCGGATCGGCGCGACGCGCGTGACGTAGCGGAAGCCTTCCACGATGTTCGCCCACGGCGAGCTCGCCGGCGCGAGCGTCGCCGGCCGCGGCTTCATGATCACGAGGCCCGCGATCACGGCGATGTAGCTGACCGCGTTCGCGAAGAAGCACCACCCTTCGCCGATCGTCGCCACGAGCAGGCCGGCGATGGCCGGGCCGACGATGCGCGCGCCGTTGAACATCGACGAGTTGAGCGCGATCGCGTTCATCAGGTCTTCGCGCTCCACCATCTGCACGAGGAAGGATTGCCGGATCGGCACATCGAAGGCATTCACGACGCCGAGCAGTGTGGCCAGCACGAAGAGGTGCCACTCGCGAATCATGTTCGACAGCGTCAGCGCGGCGAGAATGAAGGCCAGGATCATTGACGCGGTCTGCGTCATGATCACGCTGCGGCGGCGGTCGAAGCGGTCGGCGACGTAGCCGCCGAACGGCCCGAGGAAAAACGACGGCACCTGCGACGCGAACCCGATCGCGCCGAGGAGCGTCGCCGAGTGCGCGAGCTGGTAGATGAGCCACGACTGCGCAACCTGCTGCATCCAGGTGCCGATCAGCGAGATGAACTGTCCGCCGAAGAAGATCTGGAAATTGCGGTGCCGCAGCGCGCGGAGCGGATGGGTGCTAGAAGCTTGTGGTGACATCCGGCAACAACACCTTCAGCGACGCAGGCCGCACGCGTACATTCAAGGTCTCCGCCAGCGTGAACGGCTCGCCGTCTAGATGGACGGGACCGCTCGTCGCGCGGCGGATGGTGATCTCGCGGCCGCGCACCGTCGTCACCGCCGGTGATCGATCGATCGTCCCGCGGAAGAGGCGGAACGCGATCATCGGCGCGGAGAGCAGCGACACATCTGCGACCGTCACGACGTCGAGCAGCCCGTCCTGCACCGAGGCATGCGGCGCGATCCGCGCGTCGTTGCCGTACTGGCTCGAGTTCGCGATCGTGATGATCTTCGCCTTCATCGTCCGCTGCTGGCCGTCGATGTCGATGTCGTACGTCTCCGCGCGATACTTCAGCACCTCGCGCACGCCGACTTTCACGTACGTCATGAAGCCGCGCGTGCCGGCGACGGCGAAGCGGTCGGCGATCCAGGCATCGAAGCCGATGCCCATCACGCCGAGGAACGGGATGCCGTTCACTTCGCCGGTGTCGATCGTGACGATGCGCCGCTGGCCGCACGCGTTCAGCGATGCGCGCGCATCCATCGGCAGTCCGATGTGCCGCGCGAAGCCGTTGCCCGAGCCGATCGGCATGATGCCGAGCGCGAGGTCGCGGCCGACCAGCCGCTTTGCGATCTCGTGCACCGTGCCGTCGCCGCCGACCGCGTAGACGACGCCGTAGCCGTCGCGCTCCGCGTCGCCGATGATCGTGTCGAGATCTTCCTTCCGCTGGCACGGCGCGATCTCGAACTGCGTCGTCCAGCTCGCGCACGCGTTGCGGATCAGCGCCGCTACGTCGTACTTGCGCGCGGTGCCGGAGCGCGTGTTCACGAGGAACAGCGATTTCATGCGCGCGCCTCGCGATGGCGATCGATCCACCAGCCCCATAACGGCAGCAGTGAGAGTGCGAGCGCCGATCCGGCGACGAGGCGCTCGTTCGGCGGCGGCGGTCCCATCAGGCTGGCGACGTAAATGACGCCGAGGAAGATGACGAGTGCCCAGAACGCGATCGCGCCGGTACGGTCGCGCGCGGCGGTGGCGCGGAGGTAGATCGCGATGCCGACGATGAACATCAGCGACTCGATGACGACGGTCGCGGCGGGATGCAGCCACAGTCCGAGCCCGACCTTCCGTCCGCCCGGCCAGAGCGGGAGGTCGGGCACGTGCGTGATGAAGTCGAGGATCCAGTGGCTGACCACCAGCGCGCCGGCCATCAGCGCGCCGCGGCCGTCGCGCGTGATCAGCCGGTAAACGATGCCGAGAAGCAGGCCCCACACGATCGACATGGCGAGGCTGTGCGACCACGGGTAATCGTAAAAATCGAGGTTGAGGAACGGCGTGGGGCCGTGCTGCACCCGGACGTGCTCGATGCCGAAGAGGAGGAAGAGCGGCCAGAGGAGATCGAGCAGGTTCGGCGCGGCGATGAGGAGGCCGAGCGACACCGCGGGGGTGGCGCGTTTTGCCGCGAACGAGCAGGCGTCGTGGCCGATGAACATGCGCGAATGCTAGCAAGAATGCGCGTTGGCGCCGGATTTGCGAAATGAGAGGTGGGTCATGCGCACTGCAGTCATCCTGCTCCTCGCCGCGTTCGCGGCTGGTTGCTCCCGCGCCGGGGCGCGCGCGGACGAGACTTTCGACGCGCCGGCATTCATCGCCACGACGATGCACTCGGCGACCTCCGACGTCGACCTCGGCGTCATGGCCACCCGCCGCGGGCGCCGCCCCGAAACGCGCCAGCTCGGCGCGATCATGCATCGCCAGGAGAGCGACATGCAGCGCGCGCTGACCGTGATCGCGCAGCGAAAAGGACTGAACGCCGCCCCCGCCATCGAGCCGCGCCAGCTCGCGCTGAAGGAGAACCTCGACATCCTCCCCGGTCAGGTCTTCGATCGCGGCTACGCCCTGGCCATGCTGCAGGACCTCAATCGTTTGCGCGCGTCGTTCGAAAAGGCCGCGAAGTCCAACGATCCCGAGCTCGCCGCCTTCGCGAAGCACTACCTGCCGAGCATCAACGAGCAGCGCGAGCTCGCGTCGCGGCTCCTGAGCGAGCTCGGCGGATCGCCGTTCGCGTAGGCGGCTTCTTAGTAACCGATCAAAATGCTCGTACTCTTCATGCGTACGACGCCTGGTGGCTCAAATCTCTTTCGTTTCGCCACGCTTGAGCTCAGCCAGCGCTTCGGCTGCGAATTCATCGAGCCGGCCCTCTGCCGCATCGCGTTCGATCTGGCGATCCCAAACCTGCCAATCGTGTTCCACGAACCAATCGCGAAAAGCCGCCAATTCTTCGGGCGTAAGCTTTTCGACCTCGCGCTCGAGAGCTTCGACTTTGGTCATGTCATTCAGAAGTCTAAGACATTCGATACGGATTCCACACGTCTCCGGCTCGCCGTTCGCCTCGGCCGCGGCTTCGATTTCCCTCAGCAATTCCAGAAAACGTTCGCGGCCAAGCGTCTGGTCTGCCTTTGTGAGGACGACGCGCATTTCCTTCTCGATCGCGGGGTAAGCCCGGAACACGAGATCGGTGATTTCACGCAGCGTAGGATTCGGCGAGAGCGCGCCGTACTCATACTCGATGCAGGAGAGATCGCCGAAGATCGGCCACCAGCGAGCAACCTTGTCGCGTACGTGATTGGAGAACGACGGATCCGTCGGATAGAGCACTGCCGACGCCCGGTTCAGCAGCTCGATCAGCTGAGCGGGGGAGCGTAAGGTCGTCACGACCGTGTCGAGAAGATTGGTTTGCATCGGAGATGGCTGCCGATCCCGCTTCAGATCCAACCAGCGCCGCCACATTCACACACGACATTCCGCAGTGCAGGATTCGTCAGTGACGCCGCTAAGACACCGGTGCCTTCGCATTGTCCGCACGTGGTCGATTCCGGCCTCCGCGTCGGCAATAGTGAAAGTAACTCGGGGTATTGTCGGATCGATCTGAAGAGGGCGATTTTTCGTTCCGTTTCGGTGGCGACACGCGGCGCATTTCCGTATTCCGTATCGACGACGTAAACCTTGCCGTTCACGTCGAGCACGAGGTCCGCGGTCCAGTCTCGCGCGAGCAGGAGGCGTTTCTGCAAACCGTATGCTTGCGCCAATGATGCGTTTTCGGCCCACCTGCGCGCCGCTTCGTCCGCATCAGCGCTAACGCGCCCGATGAGCAACTCGATCAGTTTCGTCTGCGCCCGTTCCACCTACCCCGCCTTCATGATCTCCAGCATCACCGGCTTCACGCCGTTGATGATGAACTGGATGCCGATCGCGCCGAGAAGGAGGGACATGATCTTGGCGAAGACGAGGCGGCCGCGGCTGCCGATCACGCGCGAGATCGGGTCGGCGGCGAGCAGCACGACGTACGACAGCGCGCCGACGGCGACGATCGAGATGATCACCGCCATCTTCGCCTCGACGCCGGGGTAGAGGTTCACCAGCACCATCACTGACGTGATCGCGCCGGGGCCGGAGAGCATCGGCACAGCGATCGGAACGACGGCGATCGACGACGGATCGATCTCGGCCTTCTGCCGGTCGCGGTCCTCCATCCGCCGCTCGCCGCCGATGTCGAAGCTGCGCCGGTCGTCGTCGACGAGCGTGCGCATCGCGTTCGTCAGGAAGATGACGCCGCCCATGATCTGGAACGCCGGCACGGTGATGCCGAAGAACTTGAAGACGTAGTTGCCGGCGAGCAGGAAGACGGTGAGGACGACGATACAGGCGATCGACGCGACGAAGGCGACGCTGTTGCGCGCGCGGCGCGACGCATCGCCCGTGAGCGCCACGAACGACGGGATCACCGCGAGCGGATTCACCATCGTGATGATGGCGATGAAGGAGAGGATGACGACTTTCGACAACGGCATCAGGCCAACTCTACCGCGTGATCGCGCTCCTCATCGATATACCAGATCAGCCCCGCGCACGGACGTCCCGTCATCCGCGCGATCGCATCGCAGTAGCGCCGCACCTGCATCTGATGCTCCTCCGACGGCGCGCCTGTCTTGTAGTCGATCACCAGCTCGCGCCCTTTCTCGCGGACGATGCGGTCGATGCGGCGGTCGGCGAGGGTGCCGTTTTCGTCGATGCGCAGTGGGAGCTCGCGGCCGATGGTCTCCGCTTTCGCGATGCGGCGGAAGGTGGGGGAGGCGGTGATCGCGCGGAGGCGCTGCTTCACGCGCGCGACCGCTTCGCTGCTCGCGCCGAGCTCCGCGGCGGCGGCATCGACGAGCTTCAGTGGATCGACGTCCGCCAGCTCGAGCACGCGGTGCAGCAGGATGCCGGTGGTGCGATCGCGGCGCAGCGGGATCTCGGCGGCCTCGATCGGCGGCGGCGTGGCGATCGACAGCGGCAGGATCTCGGCGCTCATCAGCTCCGCTTCGAGCAGCGGATCGACGAGCCGGCGACGCTTGCGCGCGCCTGCGCCGTGCAGCGACATCCGCTCGAACGCGACGGTCATTCCGTTGATCGTACGAATCGTACGATTGTCGCTCCAGAGCGTCGCGAAGCTGTCCTTCGTGAACCCGAACGCCTCGGCGAGGCAGGCGAAGAAGCCCATCTTCGCGAACGAGCTCGTGTTGCAGACGAAAGCGACGTCGCACTTTGCGCGCGTCACCGCGACGTAGAACAGCCGCCGCATCTCCGCGTTCTCGCGATTGCTGCCGATGTCGCCGAGGAGGCGGGCGTTGAGGGTTTCATGCTGGCCGCGCATGACGAGTGCCTTCGGCTCCTCCGTGAGAAAAATCTCCGGCCCCTTCAGCGGGAAGACGAGGTCGGGGAGGATCACGGTGTCGAACTCGAGGCCCTTCGCGCCGTGCACGGTGAGGATGCGCACCGCGTTGCGCGAGTCGTCGAGCAGCGACGGCTCGACCTCGTCCGGATCGGCGCGGCGCCGCGCGATCTCGTCGACGAACTGCCGCACCGAGCCGCCGATCTTCCGGTCGTACTCGAACGCGATCGCGCGCACGTGCTCGAGGTGGCGCTTCGAGCGAGGGCCGTCGGCCGCCGCGTCGTAGACGGCTTCGATGTTTGTCGTGGCGATGATGCGGTCGATCAGCTGCGAGATCGTGAGGTGATGCGAGAGTGCGCGGTAGGCGTTGATGGTTTCGAGGTAGGCGCGCCAGGCGTCACTCTCGGCCAGCGAGCCCGCCACGATCTCCTCATCCGTCAACGCAAAGTACGGCGTCCGCGCCGCCGAGATCTCCGCGCCGCGATCGAACGGATAGGCAATCGCGCGCAGCACCGCGATCAGGTCGACCGGCGCGCGGCGATCGAGAAAGAGCCGCGTCGGCGGCAGCACGTAGTCGATGCCGTAGCGATCGAACGTGTCGAGGTAGTCGTCGATCTTCGTCAGCCTGCGGAACAGGATGGCGAAGCGCCGCAGATCATCGCCGCGCGACTTGATCCACTCCGCGATCGCCTCCGCCTCGGCGAAATGGCGATCCGATTTTTCGTCGTGCTCCGCATGCAGAAACGTGATCCGTGCATCGAGCTCGCGCGCGTTGCCGCTGCGCCCCGCGTGCAGCCGGTGATAGCGCGGACGGAACACGTTCACGTCGCGTTCGACCTCGGGGAAGAGGATCGTGAAGAGCTCATTGATGTCGTCGAGCAGCGGCGGATCGCTGCGGTACTGATCGGCGATCACGCGATGCTCCGCGCCGCCTTCGATCAGCTGCCGCGTCATCTGGTCGTACGTCTCCGGGTCGGCGCGGCGGAAGCCGTAGATCGACTGCTTCGGATCGCCGACGACGATCGTCTTGCCCGCGACGAAGTTGCCGTCGCGGTCGCGCGCGAGGCGGTCGATGATGCGCGCCTGCGTCCGGTCGGTGTCCTGGAACTCGTCGACGAAGAGGTAATCGATCTGCCGCCGGATGCGCTCGAGCACCGCGTCGTCGTCGAGCATCGCCAGCGTGCGGAGCAGGAGGTCGTCGAAGTCGAGGACGCCGAGCTTCCGCTTCTCGACGTCGAGGAACGCCACGAAGCGCCGCGCCAGCGCGAGCAATGCGAGCGACGCTCGATGGCTGACCAGCATGTCGTAAACCGAGTCGCCCTTTTTCTCGGTGCCGCGCAGGACCTTGAGCGCCGCGGCGGTCGACTCGTTCGCGCGGCCGCGCGGCAGGTCGCGCGAGCGGACCTCGCCGGCGATCGGCTCGAGGTAGTCGATCCATTCGTCGAGCGTGCCGCGCCGCGGCGGATGCGCCTCGACGCACCGCCCGATCGCGCCGTCGCGCACGTCGTGCAGCGCGGCGATCAACCGATCTTCGAGATCGCGCATGTCGCCGGTGTCGTAGCCGGTCTCGGCGAGCAGGTCGCGACGATCGACGAGCTCGAAGATCGCGTCGCGGATCATGAAGAGGTAGCCGGTGTGCCGCAGCAGGAACGCCCATTCATCGACGACGTGCTTCGCCGGATGGAGGCGCGTTTCGTCGTCGACCCACGCGTCGTACAACTGCCCGTGCAGCAGCGAGCGCTCGAAGCCTTCAATGATCTTGAACTGCGGATCGAGTCCCGCTTCGATCGGGAATTGCCGCAGGAGCGACTGGCAGAACGAATGGATCGTCTGCGAGCGCAGCGAGTCGATGCGCGCGAGCTGCTTCGCGCACGCGCGGCGCCACGCGGAGCGCTGATCGTCCGGCATCACGAGCAGCGGATTCGGGGAGCCGATGGGCCAGACGACGCGCTCGTCGTCGAAGTGCGCATCGAGCTCGCTGAGCGCGTCGTGGATGCGGTCGGCGATCTCGCCCGCCGCTTTTTCGGTGAAGGTGACGAGGACGATCCGCTCCGGCGCGAGCTCCTCGTTTTCCAGCATCAGCTTCAGCACCTCGGCGACGATCGCGGTCGTCTTGCCGGTGCCGGCGCCGGCCTCGATGACGAGGTTGCGGCGCGGAGCGGATGCTTTTTTGCCGGAGAAGAGCGCGAGCTGCGAGGTCACGGCGTCTCCTGCAGCAGCGTGCGCGGATCTTTTTTCTGGCCGATGACGTAGCGCTCATCCGGCTCGTGCTTGGTCCGGCAGGAGTGATTCACCGGGCAGTACTTGCACGAGTTGAACTCCTCGTCACGCTCGTTCGGGAACGCGGGGAAGCGTCCCTCGCTGATCGCTTTCGCGAAGACGTTCAGCGTCTCGACGAGCCGCTCCCGCTTGTCGGCGAGCTCGAACTCGAAGAGCGCCGCCTTCGGGCCGATGACGAGCGGCTTGATCGTGCCGCTGACCTGCTCCGCGCCGAGGAATTGCGAGGCGGCCATGGCGTAGAGCGCGAGCTGCAGGCGGACGCCGCGATCGATTTTCTCGGCCAGCTTCTGATGCCGCGTGGCCTTGCCCGATTTGTAGTCGACGATGCGCAGGCGATCGAAGCCGATGTCAATGCGATCGATCGAGCCCTCGACGCGGATCGGCATCCCCGCCGCATCGATCGTGAACGGTTCGGGATGATCGACGCGACCGCGTGCGGCGTACTTGGCGCCGAAGCGGTACTCGAAAAACTTCGGCATCAATCCCTTCTCCGCGAGGTCGGCGAAGTCGGCGGCGACGAAGTCGCGGAGGATCCGTTTGGTCGACATCCGCTCGATCGTACGAAGCGTACGATTGAACGGCGGCGCCTCCTGTTCGAGGTCGTTGAAGGCCTCGTCGATCAGCGTTTCGAGCCGCGACGTGATCGACGCCGGCAGCAGCGGCGTCGACTCCGCGGCCGCGGCGATCTCGTCGACGTCGAGCGAGCGATAGAAGCGCTCCAGGATGCGATGGTCCAGCGTCCCCTTGTCGCGATGATTGATCTGCAGCTCGCGCTCCGGATCGTCGATGTCGACGACGTGCAGGATGTGCTTGAGCAGGAACTTCTGCGGACATTCGCCGAAGTCTTCGAGCTGGGTGGGGGAGACGGTCTGGATTTTCGTTTTGAAGTGCTCGGTGAGCGTGGGGATGATGCCGTCGAAGACGGAATTGGTGCCGCTGACAGCGAGCAACTGCGTTGCTCGTGTTGCCGGTTGCCGGTTGACAGTTGCCGGCAACCGGTCACTGGTAACCGGCAACCGCTTCACGAAACGTGATTTACGCAACACCTTTCCAAACCCATCACTGCTCGCATACGACACCCGCACGTTCGGCCCGTCGACCGCGAGGTCGAACAGCAACTGCTCTTCATCGCGTCCGGTGCCGATCTCGCGGAGGCCGAGGACGCGGCGATCGCTGTCGGGGAGGAGCGGGTCTTCGACGCGGCGCTGGGGGAAGAGCTCGTCCTGCGCGCGGACGACGAAGAGGTGCTCGAACGAGCGGCCGCGGAACTTCATCACGTCGCCGAGGAAGATCGCGCCGGTCGGTTTCGCGGTGAGCACGCGTTGTTCGAGCGCGTCGATCACGGCTGAGTTGTCGAAGCGGATGTTCCACGCGGCGGCGCGGCGGAACAGCTCCGCCACTTCCGCGATCTCGTCGGCGGCGGCGAGGTCGGTTTCGGTCTCCAATCGGAACAGAGGTGCAGTCAGCAGCTCGACCGGCGCGAGCTCCGTCAAGGTTTCGAGCTCGGCGACGACGCTGATGTAGTCGTCGATCGTGCGGCTGTTGCGGCGGACCAGGCGCAACTCCGCGGACGTGCCGGCGGCGATGCGGAAGCGGCGCGTGTCGGCGTCGGCTTTGTCGACGTCGATGCGCGTCTTCGTCCGCAGGCCATCGCGCACCAGCTCCAGCACCTCGGCGCGTGGGAAGCCACGTTCGCGGATGCGCAGCAGGCTCACCAGCGCGCGGCCGAGGCGATGCGCGATCAGCGGCGTCTCCTCGGCGAACGTCGTGCCGAAGGTACGCGCGGCGGCGAAGCGGTTGATGAGACGCGCGTCGTACGGATCGATCGAGCGGGCGGTGATGCCGATCGCGTCGGACTTCACGCCGGCGTCGAGCAATTTGCGGATCTCGTCGCAGACCGTTTCGAGCTCCGCGTGTTTCGTTTCGTATTCGACGACCGACGGCGGCTCATGCGGCTCGATCGTCGGGATGAACTGCATCGCCGGCGCGAGCGCGTCGATCAGTTTCCGCTGGACGCCGGTCATGTCGTAGAAGCCGGCGACGATCTGCGGCTTCGTCTTGAGCAGGACGGCGGCGCGCTCGAGGAGGTCGGCGGGATCGATCGCGCCGAGGCGCGAGATCAGGCGCTCGTAGGAGTACCAGACCTCGATGATCGTGCGCGTGCGGCGTGCGCTGCGCAGCGAGCGCTCGGCCGAGGAGACGCGGCGCTCGAACGCGCGGAGTGTGAAGCCGCTGTCGCGCACGTCGCGATACGAGCGCTCGAGCATCGCCGCGATGCCGCGGCTTTCGAGCATCGCGTCGTCGACGAGGCGGACGGCGGTGCGCATCGCGAGGCGGCGCTCGCCGTCGTTCGCGACGCGCGGAAATTCACCCGCCGCGTTGACGATGCGGCGCGCGAGCGACTCGAGCGTCTGCAGTTGCAGGCCGGCGATGCCGTTCGGGATGTGGGTGAGGAGCTCGCGCGTGATCGCGCTGGCGAGTCCGCCCGAGGCGACGACGACCTCCTCGGTCCAGGCGGCGAGCGGATCGGCTTCCGCGCGCGCTGCGGCGAGTCGGGCGGCGACCTGGCGGGCGATTTCTCTGTATGTGGCGCTGCGGACCGGCGAATGGGGCATTAGTTATTCGAATTGTAATCCGCAACACTCGGCACGAAACGCGCAACCGGAGCGCTCATGCGTAGGAGTCGCGGCATAATGCGCGGCCATGGGGAAGCGCGAAGTGCGGGTGATCGTCATCCGCAGGCGCGTGACCGTGGCACTGCTCGTTCTCGTCTCCGCGGCCATGCTCTCGCTGATCGGCTTCCTCTCCGGGAAGACGTACAGCAGCGAGACGCATGCGCCGGCGGAGGAGATCGTGGCGCTGATGCAATTCCGGTCGGAGGTCAACCTCCTCGCCGCGGTCATGCCGCTGCTGGCCGACGTCATCGCCTTCGTGCCGTGGGGCTTCCTCGCATTCCTGGCCCTCGACATGAACGGGCGGCGGCGCTTCCGCACGTACCTGCTGACCTGCGCGGCGGCGATGGCCTTCGCGCTCGCGCTGGTGCTGTGGCAGTACGCCCTGCTGCCGACGCGCGTCACGACGTTCGGCGACACGATTTTCAATGTGGCGGGCGCGCTGATCGGCGCCTCTCTCGGACACGTGCGGCGCACGGTGCGCATCCGATTCGATTAGAGCCATGGCCATGATCCTGATCGTCGAAGATGATCCGCATGTCGCCCGGCTGATCGGCCTCGTGCTGCAGCGCGGCGGGCATACGACCGAGGTCGTCGGCGACGGCGACCTGGCGGTGGCGCGCGCGCGCGAGCTGCGGCCGGCGATGATCTTCGCCGACCTCGGCATCAAAGGCCTTTCGGGCGAGGCGCTCTGCTCGACGCTCAAGCGCGACGAGGCGACGCGCGGCATTCCCTACGTGATCGTCTCCGGCGACCGCGACCTTGCCGAAAAGGCGCGCGGCTGCGGGGCCGACGACTACATGGGCAAACCTTTTGAATTCGAAGACCTGCTCCGGCTGGTCGATAAATACGCGAGAGAGTGAGAGCGTAAGCCGAACCACATGCCACTACTGAAAGCGGAAACACCGATCGAATCACCGGCCGACAGCGATCCGGTCGCGCGCCTGATGAAGCGGCTCGTCGACGACGGCTTCACCACCGATCAATCCGAGCAGGACTGGAACGAGTTCGGCGAGATCATCTACCGCCGCGCCGAACAGATCTCGTTCGCCAGCGGCGAGACCATCTTCATCTTCACCCGCGTCCCGGAGATCAACGAACGGATCCTCCGCCAGACCGCGCAGTCGGTGGTGAACTCCTACAGCGCGCGCAGCATCCAGCAGAAGGCGCTGTCGGTGCTGCAATCGACGACCGTCTATCACTGCCTCGTCTCGCAGAGCGACCAGCCGCACAACGAGACGCTGAACCCGTTCATCACCCGCACGGGCGGCGCGACCTTCATCCCGGTCGTGATCGTCCCCGACATCAACGAGGTGCTCTACCCGGTCCTCGAAGAAAAGGTCGGCTCGATCCGCCCCCGCGTGCAGTACCTGCAGTACCTCCTCGGCGAACGGCGTGAGCCGGTAAACATGCACCGCATGACGGTGCAGGCGTTCTACATTTCGGTCGCGGTGGTTGTGCTGCTGTTGATCGCCATCGGCCTCTCGTTCGTGTACTGACCGCGATCGATCACGTGCGGCTCGATCTCGCCGTCGAACCACGGCTTGTGCTGATGGTTCGGATAATGGTCCTGCTTCTTCAATTTCCACTTCGGCTGCGAATCGACGCCGATGGTGAAGAACTCGAGGCCGGCGGCGGTGAGGCGGAAGCGGAGGAATTGCTTGTAGATCGTGAATCCCTGCGATGAGAACGCATGCTCGAGATGGCGCTCGAACAGCGCGTTGATGAAGTAGTAGAGGCCGAAGATGATCGAGCCGACGATGCCTCCGGCGATGAACATCTCGACGGCGAACGTCAGGACGATCGCCCACTCGGGCCACGGAGGCGCCATCGCGCCGAGCAACATCGTCAGCACGATCACGGAGAGCACATGCGCCGCCGTGTGCACGCTGCCGACGATCACCTTCACGATCTTGTTCTCGTAGTCGGCGTATGTGATGAGGCCGAACCAGAGGATGAAGAACAGCAGCATCGTCGTGGCGCTGAGGACCGAGATCCCCGCGAACTCCCGCACCGCGCTGGCGAACGGCAGGTGCGGGATCCTGTAGGCGATCGTCCTGCCATACGCCAACCATCCTTCCTTGAGCAGGCTGGTCGACTCGACCGACGTGATGAACGACAGATACAACCCGCCCATCAGCACCCAGAAATACCGATTCCACAACGCGAACGCGATCGCGCCGCCGGCCAGCGCGCGTGACTTCGCCCGCGTCGGATAAATCGCCTTCTCCTCGAACTCCTCCGTCGCTTTGCCGCGCGGCAGGTCGAGCTTCGACGGCAGGTCGTGCGTCGCGGCGAGGTATGCCCCGCCGCCGCCCGCGATGAAGCGCTGCCGTCCGCCTTCGCTCTCGTAGCGCGCGTAGCAGTGCACGTCGCCGGCGAGACCGATCACATGCTCGAAGCCGTTCTGCTCGATCAGCGTCTCCTCGAAAAAGCGGAACGTCTTGTACGCGTCGGGTCCTTTGATTTCCTTGTATGCCCACGTCGGCTCGGCGGAGCAGAGGATGACTTTCTTCGCCCCCTCGTCCTTCATCACGCCGGCGACGGCGCAGAAGTAATCGATCTGCGGCTGATCGACGTCCGATTGCAACTGCACGTCGATCGACCAGAGCCACCAGTCGTGCGGCAGCTTGATGGCGAAGTAGCTCCGCTTCTGCCACGTCTTCCAGCCGCCGATCCAGCGTCCCTGGCAGAACAGCCGCGTGAAGCTGGTCAGGCCGTCGTACCAGTCGTGATTGCCCGGGACCGCATACAGATGCGGCGCCTCGGCCGGCGGCACGTAGGGCAACGCCGCGGCGTATGGGCCGGCCAGGCGGTCCTGATACTCGTCGCGGCTCGCGGTCGGATAGACCTCGTCGCCGCCGAGGATCACGAACTTGCCGCGCTGCGTCGCCACGTCATCGACTTTCAGATCGGGCGCGGCGAGCAGATACGCCATGCCGTACGTCGGATCGAAACCGTCGCCGACGTCGGAGATGTAGTCGAACCAGAACTCGTCGCCTTCGGCGTCGGAGTAGTCGAAGTACTCGATGTCGGGCGCGAGCGCGACCTGCACCTCGCGCTCGTCCGCGTACGTCGCGAAGACCTGCGAGAGGATCGCTTTCTGCGCCGTGTTCGCCAGTTGCACCGGATCGAGCCAGCGGACCATCGGCTTCCGTTCGAAGCCGATGGCCTTCTCATCCTTCGGAAACTGCGGGATGTGCTCCGGCTTCTCGACGATCTTTCGGGCCTCGTCGAGAGGCTGCCGCCGGTTCGGACCGTTCACCGGTCGACCTCGATCGGATCTTCGATCAGGAACGCGCGGTTGGCCGAGCCTTCACGCTTCGGCACGATCCACTCCGTCGACGGCGTCGGCGTGCTGCCGGCGTTCTTGTCCATCCAGAGGTCCCAGCTGCGCGGCACTTTCTTCACGCCGATCGGATAGATCGTCAGCCCTTCTTTCGTCAGATGGAAACGGAGGAAGTGCTTGTAGTCGGGGATGCCCTGGCAGGAGAAGACCTCGTTCGTGTGCGCGCCGAGGATGCGGTTGGAGAGCCAGAGATAGAGGCCCATGATCACCGCGCCGAGCACGCCGCCGACGACGATCACGCCGGCGCCGAACGTCAGCGAGAACGCGAAGTGGAACGTGCTCTTCGGCCAGACGCGCATCACGAACGCGGCGCACGCCCAGGTGACGGCGACGAGCGCGAGGATGTGCATCATCGCGTGGAACAGACCGACCGCGATCTTCGCCGGCCTCGATTTCACGTCCGCGAATCCGATCATGCCGAAGATCAGCAGGCCGAGGATGATCATCGTCGACGGACTGACGATGGAGAAGTGCCACGTCTTCTGCAGCACCTGCCACCAGTGATCGTACGACCACATGCCGATGCGCTGGATGTACGTCATCTTGTCCGGATCGGTATCGAACGCGGTGATCCCTTCGAGCACGATGCTCGTCTGCTGCATCGACCAGGCGACCGTCAGGTAGAGCGCGCCGATGAAGAACGCGAACGCGCGGTTCATGAACGGGAAGAGGAGCGCGCGCCACGACAGCAGCTTCGAGTCGCGCAGGCTGGGGAAAACCGACTTGCGGCCGTAGCGCACCTGGCGATCCTGCTCCGGCAGGTCGAAGCGCTCCGGAAGGCTGTGCGTCGGATAGAGATACGCGCCGCCGCCGCCGGAGATGAAGCGATGCCGCGGCCCGCCCGCCTCGCGGCTCTCGTAGCGCGCGTAGGTGTGGAGGTCGCCGGCGAGGCCGACGACGTGGGTGTGCTTGTGCGGGTCCATCGCCGTCTTCTCCAGCACGGCGACGTTGTCGTACGCCGCCTCGCCCTTCATCGGCAGGTAGACCCAGCTCGGCTCCGCGGAGCAGAGGATGATCTTCGAGCCGGCCGGCATCTCCTTCTGCGCCACCTCCTGGAAGTACTTGATCTGCGGATGATCGATGTCCGATTCGAGCTGCACATCGATGCCCCAGAGCCACCAGTCGTGCGCCAGCTTGATGGCGAAGTAGCTGTGCGACTGGCGCGTTTTCCAGCCGCCGATCCAGCGCCCCTGGCAGAAGAGGCGGCTGAAGCTGGTGAGGCCGTCGTACCAGTCGTGATTGCCGGGGACGGCGTACATGTGCAGCGGCGTGGTCGACCACGGCAGCGCCGCCTGATACGGACCGGTGAGGCGGTTCTGATACTCCTCGCGGCTGGCGGTGGGGTAGACCTGGTCGCCGCCGAGGACGACGAACTTGCCGCGCTGGGTCTCGACCGACTTCGTATCGGAAGCCACGCGCAGCGTTGGCTTGGCGAGGAGGCGCGCCATCGCGTAGGTCGCGTCGAAGCCGTCGCCGAGGTCGGCGATGTAGTCGAACCAGAGGTCGTCGGCGGCCGAGTAGTCGAACAGCTCGGGCGGTCCGAACGCGGCCTGCACTTCGCGGCGGTCAGCGTACGAGCCGAAGACCGCGGAGAGGACGGCCTGCACGCCGGTGCGCGCGAGCTGGCCGGGATCGAACCAGCCGACCATCGGCTTGCGCTCGAACTCGAGATCGACGTCCTTCCAACTGCGCGGCGGATGTGGGCAGCCTTCCGGCCACTCGGGAGCGGGCGCGGGCCCGCCCTGAGGCATAGCACCGGCCGTCTGCTGCTGAGGCAGATTGGTCATTGGAGTTCTCCTTTGCGATTGGTTCCATTGTAGGAGTGTTTGGACCGGATGTTTCCCTACCTGCTATCGTGCGCTCCGCCATGGATTCCTTCCCCCTCCGGCCGCGCGACGTCTTCGAGGAGCTGCGCAAAACCGTCGTCGGGCAGGACGAGGCGATCCGCGAGATTGCGGTCGCGCTCGTCAAGCATCTGGTCGGACATCCGGCGCCGAACATCCTCCTGATCGGCAACTCCGGCTCCGGCAAGACGACGCTCATGCGCGCGGTCGAGCAGTTCCTCGCGTCGAAGCCGGAGCTTCGCTCGCACTTTGCGAACGTCGTCCGCATCAACGCGAACGTCCTCGCCGAGGAGCATCAGGGCTACGGCAAGACGGTCCTCGGGCGGCTCTACGCGAACGCGCAGCGCTTCCTCGGCGAGAGCGCGGCGCCGGACGATCTGCTGCGCGCCGTCGAGCACGGGATCGTCTTCATCGACGAGGTCGACAAGATCCGCGCGCAGGTCAGCGGCGTGCCGAACGTCCGCGGCATCGTGGCGCAGGAAGCGCTGCTGACGCTGATGGAGAACGAGAACGTCACCTTCGAGATCGACGGCCGCGCGGTCGCGGTCAACTCGTCGAACATCCTTTTCGTCGCCGGCGGCGCGTTCGAGGAGCTGTACGACGCGGTGCTGCGCCGCGCCACGATCGGCCAGGACGTCGCGCCGATGAAGCCGGTGGTGGTCGTCTCGGCGACCGGCGAAGTGCGCGAAGAACTGCCGTTCCATCTGCGCGATTACCTCCGCTACGAAGACCTGTTCCGCTACGGCATGACGCCGCAGTTCGTGTCGCGCTTCGAATCGATCGTCGTCCTCAACGACCTCGGCGAAGCCGAGCTGGCGCGCATTTTCGTCGAGCCGGAGGGATCGATCTTCCGCGCGTCGCGCGAATACTTCCGCCGCTTCGGCATCGACCTGCAGATCACGCGCGGCGCGTTGATGGCGATCGCCTGGGAAGCGTCGCGGCAGAAACGCCTCGGCGCTCGCGCGCTGCGCGAGACGTACAGGCGCGTGATCCGCACGCTGGAGTTCGAGCCGGCCGCCGGCGGCACATTGACGATTGACGAGGAGATGGTGCGCAAAGCACAGCGATGAGCGAAAAGACCTTTTTTGCAAAGTTGAAGCGTGGGCTCTTCATGACCCACACCGAGATCATCGAGAAGGTGAAGGAGTCGATGACTCCCGACCTTCCGATCGACAAGCACGCCATCGACGGCCTGGAGGAAGGGCTCCTCGGCGCGGACGTCGGCGCGGAGCTGACGATGTCGCTCATCGACCGCATCGAAGCTCGCGTGCGCACCGAGAAGATCACGAAGATGGAGCGCCTCACCGAGGTGCTGCGCGAGGAGACGCGGTCGCTGATCCCGCGGCGCGAGGCGCAGACGATCGACGTGTCGCGCGCGAAGCCGTTCGTCATCCTGATCGTCGGCGTCAACGGCGCCGGCAAGACGACGACGATCGCCAAGCTCGCGCAGCGCTGGACGAGCGAGGGAAAGAAAGTGATCCTCGGCGCCGCCGACACGTTCCGCGCCGCCGCGATCGAACAGCTCGAGCTGTGGGCCGACCGCGTCGGCGTCGAGATCGTGAAGCACAAGGCGGGATCGGACCCGGGCGCGGTGGCGCACGACACGATCACGGCGGCCCGCGCGCGCGGCGCCGACGTCGTCCTCATCGACACCGCCGGCCGCCTGCACAACAAATCGCACCTGATGCAGGAGCTCTCCAAGATCCGCCGCGTGGTGGAAAAGGAGATGCCCGGCGCCCCCCACGAAACGCTCCTCATCATCGACGGGACGACCGGCCAGAACGGCGTCAATCAAGCCGCCGCGTTCCTCGAAGCCGCGAAGATCACGGGAATGGTGGTGACGAAACTCGACGGCACAGCGAAGGGCGGCGTGATCCTCTCGATCATGCGCCAGTTCGACATCCCGGTGAAGTTCATCGGGGTGGGGGAAGGGGCGGAGGATCTGATCCCGTTCGATCCCGCGGCGTACGTGGATACGTTGTTCGAGTAGTAGAATTGGTAGGTATCGTTGGTAGCTATCATGAAGCCGAAGACGAAATCAAAAAAGGCAAAGCTCTTCTGGACGGGCCGCAGTCAGGCCGTTCGCCTGCCGAAGGAGTTCCGCTTCGAGGGCGACAGCGTGTGCGTCCGCAAGGAAGGGAACGCGGTGATCCTCGAGCCGAATCAGGGAGGATGGCCGGAGGGCTACTTCGAATCATTCGAAGGATTCCCTCAGGATTTCGAACGGCCTTCTCAAGGCAAGCTTGAAAAGCGGCGGAAGCTTTAGTGCGGTTTCTGCTCGACACCGATACATGCATCTACGCGCTCAAGCAGCAACCCGAAGTGCGCGGCCGGATGTCCATGCATGGCCAGGATGAGATCGCCGTCAGCGTGATTACGGAGGCGGAACTTCGTACCGGTATCGCGAAGAGCGACTCGCCACTGAGATCACTCCGGTTGTTCGAAAACTTCATACGGCCGTTGTCCGTCCTCGACTTCACGTCCGAAGACACACTCGTCTACGCGCAAATCCGCGCAAAGCTCGAACGGGCTGGCACCCCGATCGGCCCGCATGACACGATCATCGCCGCCCAGGCCGTCGCGCGCGACCTCACCCTCGTCACGAACAACGAGCGCGAGTTCCGCCGCGTGCCCGGACTGCGCGTGGTGAACTGGCGCGCCTAGCGCTTCGCCGCCGCGCTGTCGCCCGCCAGGAACTCCCGCACATCGAGCTCGAGATCCTCACGCGTGGGGCCGTCGCCCATGACGCCGTCGTACACGGCGCGGGCGAGGTCGCGTGAGAGGTGGGAGTAGACCGTCCCGTCGACGATCATGTTCGGGCCGTGGTCGCAGAGGTCGAGGCACGACACGCTGCAGACGCGCACCGTCGGCTTGCGGCCGAGCTTCTTGTTGTAGTGCTTGAGGTCCGCCTGGATGCACTCGCCGCGTTCTTCGCCGCGATCGGGATTGCTGCAGCGCGGGCCGGTGCAGACGAGGAAATGCTTTTGAAACGGGTACTTCAAGCCACGAACCGTTTCCCGGCGTCGAGCAGGTTCTTCAGATCCTTCGGCGAGCACGCCTCGGCGTACACGCGCGCCACCGGCTCCGTCCCGGACAACCGGAACAGCAGCCAGGTCGAATCGTTGAAGATCAGCTTCACGCCGTCCGTCGTGTTCACCCGCTCGACCTTCAGCCCGTCCAGCTCCGCCGGCGGATTGGCCAGCTTCGCCGCCAGCGAATCCTTCAGCTGCTGCGTCAGCTTCATGTCGATCCGCTTCGAGTAGAAGTAGCCGAACTCCTTGTACGTCTCCTCGATCAGCTCACCGAGCTTCTTGCCGGTGCGCGCCACCATCTCGGCGACGAGCAGGCAGGCCAGGATGCCGTCCTTCTCCGGGAGATGGTGATACATCGACATGCCGGCGCTCTCCTCGCCGCCCATGGCGATCTTGTTCTCCAGAATCAGCTCGCCGATGTACTTGAAGCCGACCGGCGTCTCGTACAGCGGCACGTCGAGCTTCTTCGCGATCGCATCCATCAGATGCGTCGTCGCCACCGACCGCGCGAGCCCGCCCGGGATCTCGCGATAGCGCTTCAAATACAGCGCGACCAGCGCCAGCACGACGTTCGGCGAGACGAAGCGGTTGCGGTCGTCGACAATGCCGAAGCGATCGGCGTCGCCGTCCGTGGCCAGGCCGAGGTCGAACTTCTCGTGCGTGATGAGATTGCGCAGCTCCGCGAGGTTCTTCTCGTTGCACTCCGGCGAGAAGCCGCCGAAGTACGGATCGCGGAAGTTGTGGATGATGCGCACCTCGACGCCTGCCTCGAGCAGGAAGTAATCGAGGTAATCGCGCGACGTGCCGTACAGCGAATCGATGGCGATGCGCAGTCCCGATTTGCGGATCACGTCGACGTCGATCTTCTGCTTCAGCTCGTTGAGGTAGCGGTCCTTCGGATCGATCGTCTCGATCAGCTCCGTCTTCTCGTAGACGTCGAGCTTTTCCTTCTTCTCCGCGACGTCGTGGATCTCGCTCTCGATCTGCCTGGTGATCTCCGGCAGCGCCGGCGCGCCGTTCGACGTCGAGAACTTCAGCCCGTTGTACTCCGGCGGATTGTGCGACGCCGTGAAGTTGATCGCCCCCATCGCCTTGCGCCGGACCGTTTCGTACGAGACGGTCGGCGTCGGCACATCGCGCGTGCAGAGAAACGCCTGGATGCCGTTGAACGCAAGCAGCTTCGCGCACTCGGCGGCGAACTTCTCGGAGAGGAAGCGCGTGTCGTACGCGACGACGACGCCCGATCCTTTTTGTTGTGATTTGCGGAGGTAGTTGGCGATGCCCTGCGTGGCGATCCGGACGTTGTCGAACGTGAAGTCTTCGCCGATGATGCCACGCCAGCCGGAGGTTCCGAACTTGATCATGCGGGTCGGAAACACTAGCACAAACGATGACAGGGGGCGCTGCCCTTTCCCTCTGGCTCGTTTTCCGCAATCATCATTCATCAATGACCGAACGACCGGTCGTCCTGATCGCCGACGACAACGATGATGTGGCGATGCTGCTGAAGAGCTATCTGCGGCCGCTCGACTGCGATTTCATCACCGCCCGCGACGGTGACGAGGCGCTTGCGCTGGCCCAGAGCCGCCTCCCCGAGCTCGTCCTTCTCGATGTGATGATGCCGAAGCGCAGCGGCTGGGAAGTCTGCCAGGCGCTCAAAGGCGTGCAGCGGACCGCGTGCATCGCGGTCGTGCTCGTGACCGGACGCGGCGAGGTGAAGGATCGCCTGACTGGATTGCAGGTCGGCGCCGACGACTATCTCGTCAAGCCGTTCAATCGCGACGAGGTGGTGAAGCGCTGCAAGGCGCTGCTCGACCGCAATCACGCGAAGACGACGGAGGCGGCGACGCCCGGCCGCGGCGCGTTGGAGAACCTGCTGATCGATCGCGCCACCGGCCTGCCGACCGTCGCCATGCAGCTCGATCGCGTGAAAGAAATGCTGATCGAGCAGGGAGAGATCGGCATCGTCTTCATCGACATCGAGCAGTACGAATCGATCGAGGCGGAGTACGGCTGGGCGTTCTTCGATGAATTTCTGCGGCGCGTCGCCGAGGTGGTGACGGCCGAGACGAAGAAGCGGTTTCAGAACGCGTCGATCGCCGCGCATCGCGTCGCGGGGTCGAGCTTCTTCGTTTTCTTCCAGACCAGGGGCGTAGACCACGCGCTCGAATCGACGGCCAACGAGCTGCGCGAGACGCTGGTCACCGCGTTGCGGCAGCAGTTCCCGAAGATGTCGCAGGAGCAGATCGGATTTTTCGTCGGCGCGACGCGCGTCGAGTATCGGCCGCAGATCCGGCTCGAGCGGCAGGTCTACTTCGGGATGCAGGTCGCGGCCGATGCGGTGCGTGACGCCGAGGTGCAGCGGAAAAAGCAGCTGACGCGCGAGTTGCGCGACATCATCCGCCGCAAGCGGATCACCACGCTCTTCCAGCCGATCACGCGGGCCAAAGACGGCACCGTCTTCGGATACGAGGTGCTGACGCGCGGGCCGGCGCATTCGTCGTTCCGCAATTCCGACATGCTCTTCTCGTTTGCGCGCGAGGCGAAGCTGGCGTGGGCGCTGGAAGCGATCGCGCTGGAGGTCGCGCTCAAGCGTCTGCGCGAAGTCGACCTGCTCGACCGCAAGTTCCTCATCAACCTCGAGGCGGAGATGTTCTCGCAGTCGGAGTTCCGCATCCACGAAGTCTCCGCGTACTTTGCCGAGCATCGCGGGCACTTTGTGCTCGAGCTGACAGAGCGTGCGGCGATCGAGGATTACGCGGTCTTCCGCAAGGTGCTCGACGAGTTCCGCGGCAAGGACATCGAGGTGGCGATCGATGACGCGGGATCGGGCTACGCGTCGCTCGAGGCGATCGCCGCGCTCGCACCCGACTACCTCAAGGTCACGAAGTCGCTCGTCTCGACGCTCGCCGCGGAGCCGATCAAGCAGGACCTGGTGAAGATGCTGGTCGAGCTGGCGGGAAAGATCGGCGCGAAGACGATCGCCGAAGGGATTGAGACGGTCGAGGAATACGAGACCTGCCGCGAGCTCGGCATCGATCTGATGCAGGGCTATTACATCGCGCATCCGCAGGAGCAGTTGCGGAGCGGCGACGCGGAAGTGGCGCGATCGCTGAGCGGGCAGTACGCTGCGGTGCGGTGAAACTCGCTTGATGGATCAGGTGCGCATCGTCTTCCTCGGCACGAGCGCCGGGATGCCGTCGCGCTCGCGCAATGTCGCGGCGGTCGCGGTGGTGATGGATGGCCGCGTGCTGCTGTTCGATTGCGGCGAAGGGACGCAGCAGCAGTTGATGCGCGCCGAGCACGTGCGCAGCGGCGGCATCGAGGCGATCTTCATCACGCATCTGCACGGCGATCATCTCTTCGGCTTGCCCGGACTCCTCTCGTCCCTCGGCCTCGGCGGACGCCGCGATCCGCTGATCGTCTACGGCCCGCCCGGCATCCACGCGTATCTGCGCGCGATCCCGTATTTCGGCATCGCGTACGAGTTGCGCGTGATCGAAATCGAGGAAGGGGAGGTGCGGCGGGGGAGCGGCTATCGCGTGAGTTGTGCGAGGGTCGTGCATCACGCGCCGTGCTTCGCGTTTCGCATCGACGAGGACGATCGTCCCGGCCGGTTCGATGCGGCCCGCGCCCGCGCGCTCGGCGTCCCGCCTGGTCCGCTCTTCGGCGCGCTGCAACGCGGCGAGGATGTGGGCAACGTGCGCAGCGCGGACGTGGTCGGCCCCTCGCGCCGCGGCCGGAGCATCGTCTATTGCACCGACACGCGGCCGTGTCCCTCGGCCGTTACACTCGCGCGCGGCGCCGATGTGCTGATCCACGAATCGACCTACGACGCATCGCTGTCGGTCGAGGCAATCGACCGCGATCACTCGACCGCGACGGAGGCCGCGACCGTCGCCCGCGACGCGGAAGTCGGCCGCCTGATCCTCACGCACATCTCGCCGCGCTACGAGTCGTCGGACCCGTTGGTGGCCGAGGCGCGGGCCGTGTTTCCCGAGACCGAAGCCGCCTCAGACTTCGCTTGCTTCGACATCCCCCGCCCCCTATAATCCGCGACCTCTTCCGCAGGAATGTTCGCCGGACAGAGCAAGTTACGGCGAATACCTTCCAGGATATGTGGGGCTGTAGCTCAGTTGGGAGAGCGCCTGAATCGCACTCAGGAGGTCATCGGTTCGATCCCGTTCAGCTCCACCACTTCTTCTCTTACTTTCCCCCCGAAATCCGATACAGCAGCACCGCCGCCCTTTTCGTTTGCACCGGCAGCGTGGTGAGATCCGCCGTCTCGGCAGGCGAGTGATCGTCGTGGCCTTTGAGGCCGGCGGCGTCGATGATCGACTTCACTTCGCTGGCGATGAACGCGACGTCGGCGGCTCCCGCCTTGTCTGGACTGACGGCCGTTACGGGGCCGAGTCCGAGGTCGCGGCTGACCTGGTCGTAGCGGGCGAGGAGGGCGGCGTTGCCTTCGGTCGGCGCGAGCGGGGGGTAGCCTTGCTCGAATTCGATTTCTGCGCGGATGGGCGGGGCCGCCGTCGCGGCCGCGGCGCGCATCGTCTCCTCGGCTGAACGGAACTGCTCCATCGTCAGGCCGCGCACGTCGCCGGTGACGATCACCCGTCCCGAAATGACGTTCGTCTTGCCGAACGCGGTGCCGCGCGCCGCCGCCGCATCCAGCTCCGCCGTCGTGCCGCCGACGATCGCGCCCGGATTGAACGTCAGGTGCGGCTGCCCGGCCAGCTTCTGGCGGAACAGATCGAGGATGCGCGCGGCCTCGAAGATCGCCCCCGCTCCGAACTCCTTGTTGAAGATCTGCGACGAATGGCCGGTGACACCCGTGACCGTCAGCCGCCACTCGGCGGTGCCGCGCCGGGCCACGATCGCGTGCGCCGGATCGCCGTCGCCGTCTTCGAATCCGATCGCGTACGCCGCTCCCTTCGCCGCGTCGACCAGCGCCTTGCGCGCAACCTCGGTCGGCGCCCCCACATCCTCTTCATCGCCGTTCATCACGACGATGATGTTCATGTTGCGCAACGCGCCGGTCGCGTGCAGCGCCTTCAGCGCCTGCACGATGATGACGTCGCCGCCTTTCATGTCGATGATGCCGGGACCGCGCGCCATCTTCGCGTCGATGCGCTCGAACTTCTGAAACGGACTGTCCGGCTCGAACACCGTATCGAGATGGCCGATGAGCAGGATGCGCGGGCCGGGGCCGGGGTGTTCGGCTACGAGGTGCCCGCCGCGCGCGACTGCATCCTGCGGGACCCACGTGGTTTTGAAGCCGATGGCATCGAGCTCCGCGCGGAAGATGCGGCCGACCTCCTGCACGCCGGCCGTGTTCTGCGTGCCGCTGTTGATGTTCACGACGCGCTCGAGCAGTGCAAGCGCTTCGGCATCGTGGGCGTCGATATACGCGGCGATGGCGTGTTCGTCGGCGTTCATGTGAACGGAGGTCAGCGCAAGACATGCCAGAAGGATGAGCAGGCGGCGGATCATCCGCGCATTCTGCCTCACGCGTGCGAACTTTGTGACTGGCGCCACAGCGCGCCTGCCGTTCGGGGCTTAAAACCTTCGAAATGCGCCGATCTTCGCTCGTTTTTCTCGCCGTCATCGCCATCACCCTGTCCGCTCGCGCCACGACGATCCATGTCGAAGGTCCGCAGGACAGCCTCGCGCAACCGCCGCAGGACTTCACGATGAATCACTGCACGTTCCGCAAGGCTCTCGTCAGCGCGAACGACGACTCCTCCGCGCTGTATCCGCAGTGCGCCTCCGGCAGCGGTCTCGACACGATCGTCTTCGACGCGCCGGCCGGTTCGCCGTGGACCATCACGATGGCCATCGCGCGCGCCAACCAGGCGGACGAGGCGGACAACGGCGATTTCAACATCACGCAGAGCCTGATCATCGAGGGCGACGGCACGACGTTCGACGCCGCGTCGCTCGACCGCCTGTTCCACGTCAGCGGCCCGTCCACCGTCGTCACGCTGCGGAACATGTGGCTGCGCAACGGCCGTGGCGTCGAAGGCGGCGGCGGAATCCTCGTCGACGACGGCGCGACGCTCAACCTCGAGAACGTGACGATCTCCGGCTGCAACGCGTCGGCCGAAGACGGCGGCGGCATCAAGGTGATCGGCGGCGGCACGCTGAACATGCTCAACTGCACGATCAGCGGCAACAGCACCGTGGTACACGGCGGCGGCATCGCCATCGACGACAGCCAGGCGCACGTCGTGATCACCAGCTGCACGATAACCGGCAATCAACCCGGCTTCTCGAATACCACCGCCGGCATCCACAACACCGGCACCTGCACGCTGCGCAACACGATCGTCTCCGGAAACGGAAGCGCGTCGGGCGACCTGCCGAGCATCACCGGCACGTTCACGAGCAGCGGCTACAACATCATCGACAACCTCGGCAAAGTCGCCGGCAACCCGCAGATCACCGCGACGACGGGCGACCAGTTCGGCACCTCCGCCTCGCCGCTGACCGCCAGCGTTCACCTCGGGCCGCTGCAGAACAACGGCGGATTCGTCCCGACGCACGAGCTGCAGAGCGGCAGCATCGCGATCGACGCGGGCCACAGCAGCGGCTCGACGACCGACGCGCGCGGCCTGACGCGGCCCTGCGACATCGCCACGATCGCGAACGCGACGGGCGGCGACGGCGGCGACGTCGGCGCCTTCGAAGTGCAGGGCTCGTGCGCGGCGGCGAATACGAATCCCGATGCGCTCGACGACAACGCGACGGTGAACAAGAACAGCAGCGCGAACACGATCGACGTGCTGGCGAACGACACGGACGCCGACGCCGATCCGCTCACGATTACCGCCGTCACGCAGGGTGCGCACGGCTCCGTCGCGAACAACGGCACGACGGTGAGTTACACGCCGGCGGCGTCGTTCTCCGGCACCGATTCGTTCACCTACACGATCAGCGACGGCCGCGGCGGCACCGATACGGCGACCGTCAACGTGACCGTCGTCAATCATCCGCCGGTGGCGAACGCGGACAGCTACAGCGTCAATCAGGAGACGTTGCTCAACCCCGCGGCGCCCGGCGTCCTCGCGAACGACACCGACGCGGACGGCGATGGATTGACCGCAACTCTCGTGAGCGGCACGACGCACGGAACGCTCGCCCTCGCATCGAACGGCTCGTTCACGTACACCGGTGCCGCACATTTCACCGGCGTCGACTCCTTCACGTATCGCGCGAATGACGGCGACGCCGATTCGAACGTCGCGACCGTGACGATCCACGTGCTCGATACCGAGCCACCGGTCGTCAACGCATCCGTCACCACTGCGATGCTCTGGCCGCCCCAGCACGATCTCGTGAACGTCGGGTTCAGTTTCTCCGCGACCGACAACGGCGGCGGACCGATCGCCACGCACGTCGACGTCTTCAGCAACGAGGACGACGTCACCAGCGCGGGCGGCGATCAATCGCCCGATGCGAAGTCGATCGGCGCCGGAACGCTGCGGCTGCGCGCCGAGCGAATGGCCACAGGCAACGGCCGCTTCTATCTCATTCGCGCGACGGCCACCGATGCGTCGCTGAACACGAGCCGGAAGTGCGTCGCCGTGGTCGTGCCCAAGAGCCTCAGCGCGGCGGACGTCGCAGCGATTGACGCGCAGGCATCCGCGGCCGCGACGGCGTGCACGGCGGCCGGGTTGTTCACGGTTGGAGACGGGCCGGTGATCGGGCCGAAGCAGTAGGGTCACCATGCGATTGGCCCAATGGCTCCTGCCATGCTGTGTCGTCCTCCTGCTGACCGCGGCCGCGCCGCGAACTGACTGGAAGGATGTGGAGCAGGCGCTCGGGCGCGCCGGCTCGGTGCAGGCGGGGGGCGTGTACAAGGTCGGCTTTCCGCGCGGCGATCTCGCGGTGACGGCGGGCGGCGTGGCCATCAAGCCGGCCCTCGCGCTCGGATCGTGGATCGCATTCAAGGATGCGGGCAACGGACAGGTGATGGCCATGGGCGATCTCGTGCTGCTGGAGCCGGAGATCACGCCGGTCATCGACGCGCTGCAGCAGGGCGGCATCGAACAGAGCGCGCTTCACAATCATCTCGCCGGTGAATCGCCGCACGTGATGTACCTGCATTTCAGCGGTCACGGCGACGCGGCGAAGCTCGCGCGCACGCTGCACGATGCGCTCGCGCTGACGAAGACGCCGATGGGACCGGCTGCCGCGCCTCCGGCAAATCCAACCGTCGATCTTCCGACCGCGGAGCTCGACCGGACGCTGCGCCAGTCGGGAAAGATCGCCGGCGGCACGTACCAGTTCGCCGTGCCGCGCGCGGATAAGATCACCGAGCACGGCATGGAGATCCCGCCGTCGATGGGCACGGCAACGGCGATCAACTTCCAGCCGACCGGCAACGGCCGCGCGGCGATCAGCGGCGACTTCGTGATGATCGGCTCCGAGGTGAATCGGGTGATCCGAGTGCTGCGCGCCGGCGGGATCGCCGTCACCGCGCTGCACAGTCACATGCTCGACGAGACGCCGCGGCTCTTTTTCATGCACTTCTGGGCGAACGACGATGCCGTCAAGCTTGCCGCGACGCTGCGCCGCGCGCTCGATGCGATGAACGTCACCGCAACCCGCTGACCACGAACAACGACGTAAGGAGCAGCTTGTACCCGAACACGTAATTGTCGCCGGCGCCGGCGTAGAGAATCGGGAACACGCCTTCCACGCCCGCCGCATCCGGCGGGCGCATGCTGCGCACGAAGCGCCTTGCGCCGGTGGTGAGGTCGATCGCGTAAATGTCGCTCTTCTTGCTGTCGCGGCGGCAGACGTAGATCTCGTCTTCGCGCGGCCAGTGCACCGGCAGGTCGCCCACCTCGGCGCCCGGCAGCGGTCGCGCCGGCGTGACGCCGTCGACCGAGCAGATGAACGGCTCCTGGCTCGCGTTGATCGTCACGACCTCATGTCCGTCAGGTGAGATGGCGAGGTAGAACCACGAGCCGCCGACCGCTTCGCTCAGCAACTGCGCCTCGCCTCCTTCGGCGCTGACGCGCCAGATGCGCGTCTCTTCGTCGCCGCATGAGCCGAGGATCAGGAGCTCCTTTTCGCCGGGAAGAAAACGGGCCGTCAGGAAATGGTCGACGCCGCGCACCGGGATCTCGCGCATCGAGCCGGCGCCGGTGGGGACGAGCATGATGCGCTCCGGTTTGTCGTTCGAGATCGCGAGCACGTGCTCGCCGTCGCTCGACAGATCGCGGCCCCGGCCTTCATCGAGGCGCACCGCCGGGCCGCCGCGCGTATCGCGCAGGTAGAACGTGTACGTGCCGCCGTTCGCGATGCCCTGCTCTTCGAACAGCAACGTCCTGCCATCATTCGAAAGCCGCATCGGGAACGACCAGTCGAACCACGACAGATCGTGATCGACGTCTTCGCCGTCGAGATGTCCGACGATGTTGCGGCGCGGCGTCTGGTGCGCCACGAGCGCCGTTCCATCGGGCGCGATGTCGTGCAGGAACGTCGCGCCGAGCGTGCTGAAGACTTCGCGCGGGTCGTGTCCGCGCGACACGGCGTAGACGGAGATGTTGCGTCCTTCCTCGCCATGTTTCGGCACGCCGCTGTACCAGATCTCGCCGGTCACCGGATTCCATGCCAGTCCCCAGGCGATGTACAGCTCGTCGGTCAGCGCTTCGGCGCGTCCCTGCAGGTCGACGACTTTCACCCAGCCGCAGTTGTCGCCGGCGAACGGATGCTCCATGAACGCGACCTCGCGGCCGTCGGGCGACACGCGCAGATCGCTGATCCACCACGGTCCCTCGTAGATGCGGCGGCCGATCGGATATTCGATCTGGAACCCGCGCTCCGACCTTCGCGCGATCGCGAGCTGCCTGCCGTCCGGCGACCAGTCGGCTTCGTGCACGTCCTTCGCGATCGGTCGCGGCACGCCGCCCGCGAGCGCGACGCGCGCGAGCGTCCCCGAGGCCATGAAGCCGACTTCGCTGCATCGTCCCAGCGATACGGCCAGCTCGCCGTTGCGCGACACGGCGTGAATCGAGCCGCTCATGCCGAGGGCGCGCGCTTCCGGCATGCCGCGATGCGAGATGAAGAGCTCGAGCGGCTGATCGTTCCACGCTGCTCCGTAGATGATGCTGCCGTCGGGCGCGAAGCGGGCCTGCGCCACGTTGCCGCGGCGGAACGTCACCTGCCCGATCTTCGGCTGCGCGGCCGGCGCGCTGGCGATGGCGGCGGTCGGCCCCGACGCGCCGACGTCGATCATCTGGAAGTGCAGCGCGAGATCGTGCGCGGAGTGAAAGCGCGCGTCGCGATTTTTCTCCAGGCAGTACAGCAGCGTCGACGCGAGCACCGGCGGGAACGGCGGCGTTTCGAGCCGCGGCACGTCGTCGTTGAGGATCGCGCTGATCGTCTCCGCGGTCGTGTTGCGCGCGAACGGCGTCCGGCCGGTGAGCATCTCGTACAGCACGACGCCGAAGCTGAAGATGTCGCTGCGCCCGTCGGCGATCTCGCCGCGCAACTGCTCCGGCGACATGTAGCCGATCGTGCCGAAGACCATCCCGGCCTCGGACAGCCGCGCCGTCGGCGCATCGTGCGGACTGCCCATCGCGTGTGCAACTTTGGCCAGCCCGAAATCGAGGATCTTCAGCGTGCCGTCGGAGAGGATGAAGATGTTGGCCGGCTTGAGGTCGCGATGCACGATGCCGCGCGCGTGCGCCGCGGCCACACCGCGCAGGATCTGCGCGGCCCAGGCCAGCGACCGGCGCAGCGGCACCGCACCGCGCCCGAGGAGGTCGGCGAGCGACTCCCCTTCGAGCAATTCGGTGACGAGGTAGGGGATCGAATCGGACGTGCCGAAGTCGTGGATGGTGACGATGTTCGGATGATGCAGCGACGCCGTGGCGCGTGCTTCCTGTTCGAAGCGGAGGAAACGCGAGCGGTCTTCGATGAGCGTCGCCGGAAGGATCTTCAGCGCCACATCGCGATGTAGCGCGGAGTCGGCGGCGCGGTAGACCTCTCCCATCCCGCCCGAGGCGATGGAGCTGACGATTTCGTAGCGCCCGAGACGCGTTCCGGGAGCGATGGCCACGTGCGAAGAATATCGTTACCGCGCGACGGACAGGTGTCATTCCGGACAAACGTGGGCCCCGAATCTTCGGTGTATTCTGTCCCCTCGGTGCCGATCACCCCAGGAACGCGCCTCGGTCCGTACGAGGTCATTGCGCCGCTCGGGGCGGGCGGAATGGGAGAGGTTTATCGCGCACGCGACACGCGGCTCGACCGCAACGTGGCGATCAAAGTCCTGCCGGCGGAGCTCGCGCATCGCGCCGAGCTGCGCGCGCGTTTCGAGCGCGAGGCGAAGACCATCTCCTCGCTGAACCATCCGAACATCTGCGCGCTCTACGACGTCGGCGACGACTACCTCGTCATGGAACTGCTCGAAGGCGAGACACTCGCCGACCGCATCGCCCGCGGTCCGGTGCCGATCGAGCAGCTCCTGCGCACCGGCATCGAGATCGCCGACGCGCTCGACAAGGCGCACAGCCGCGGCATCGTGCATCGCGACCTCAAGCCGGCCAACATCATGCTGACGAAGTCGGGCGCGAAACTGCTCGACTTCGGGCTGGCCAAAGAAAGCCCCCTCGGCGGCGATACGCCGACCGATGCCACTGTTGCCCGGGCCCTCACCTCGGAAGGAACGATCGTCGGGACCTTTCAATACATGGCCCCGGAGCAGCTCGAAGGGGCGAGCGTCGACGCGCGCACCGACATCTTCGCGCTCGGCGCGGTGCTCTACGAAATGGCCACCGGCCGCCGCGCTTTCGAGGGGAAGAGCCGCGCCAGCCTGATCGCGTCGATTCTCGGCACGCAGCCGCCGCCGATCGCGCAGCTCCGTCCGATGACGCCGCCGGCGCTCGACCGCCTGGTGCAGTCCTGCCTGGCCAAGGATCCGGACGACCGCTGGCAGTCCGCGCACGACGTCATGCTCGAGCTGCGCTTCATCGCCGAGGGCAGCTCCGCGGCGGGCGTGCCGGTCCCGGTGGCCCGCCGCCGTGCGTGGCGCGAGCGCGCCGCGTGGGCCGTCGCCGCCGTTGCCGTCGTCATCGCCGTCGCCGTTGTGACGATGGTGAAGCGCACGCCGCCCTCGGGTGAGCTCGTGCAGTTCGCCATCGACACGCCGCCGAACCTCGCGCTGTTCCCGTTCGACACGAAAGGGATGGCCATCTCGCCGGACGGGACGATGATCGCGTTCGTGGCCGGCGACGTCGAGGGGAAGACATCGCTGTACATCCGCAACCTGGCCACGACGAAAATCACGGCGCTCGCCGGCACCGACGACGCGCAGTATCCGTTCTGGTCGCCCGACAGCAGCCAGCTCGGCTTCTTCGCCGGCCGCAAGCTGCATCGCATCGATGCGAAAGGCGGCACCATCGTGACGCTCTGCGATGCCGCGTCGGGCCGCGGCGGCACGTGGAATCGCGACGGCGTGATCGTCTTCGCGCCGACGCTGTCGAGTGAGCTGTATCGCATCTCCGCCGGCGGCGGGCGTCCCGAGCGCGTCACGTCGTTCGACGGAAAACAGGTCCGGCATCGCTGGCCGTGGTTCCTTCCGGACGGCAAGCACTTTCTCTACAGCGCCGCCGACGACCTCGTGGCCGGCTCGCTCGACGGCAAGGTGCGCAAGCCGGTCATCACGAACGCTTCGAATGCGGTCTTCGTCCCGCCCGACCGCATCGTGTTCACGCGCGGCGAGGTGCTGATGTCGCAGCAATTCGATCCCGATGCGCTCGCGGTCAGCGGCGAGCCGGTGCCGCTTCCCTTCGGCAACGTCGCGTACCTGAGCTCGAAGCAGCTCAGCATCGTGAGCGCATCGGAAAACGGCACGCTCGCATTTCTGCCCGCGCCGGAGGGCGCGACGCGCCTGGTGTGGGTCGATGCGAAGGGACATGAGGACGGCGACGTCGTGGAGGCGGGCAGCTACGACGACGCGACGCTGTCACCCGACGGCAAGCGCATCGCCGTGGTGCGCAGGGCGCCCGGCGGCAGCGACATCTGGCTGGTCGATGCGGCCACCGGCAGCTTCTCCCGCTTCACGTTCCATCCCGGTTTGTACGGCTTTCCGTGCTGGAGCCGCGATTCGAAGCAGATCGCCTATTTCCTGCAGATGGACGCCATCGGCCAGGTCTGCACGAAATCGCTCGACGGCGCCGAGCGCACGCCGGTGCTGATCTCGAAAGCGTGGCAACTGCCGAACGATTATTCGCCCGACGGCAGCACGCTGCTGACGTTCGTGCAGACGCCGTCGGCCGCCGGCGATCTCTACACGCTGACGCTCGGCGATCAACCGGTGATGAAGCCGTTCGTGGCCACGCCGTTCGACGAGAGCGCGGCGTCGTTCTCGCCCGACGGCCGCTGGGTGGCGTATCAGTCGAACGCATCGATGCGCAACGAGGTCTACGTCCGCCGCTATCCCCTCGGCAGCGAGCAGTGGCAGATCTCCACGGCGGGCGGCGAGAGCCCGATGTGGAGCCCGGACGGGAAGGACCTCTACTTCGGCGCCGGCGAGACGATCATGCGCGTGCCGATCGGCGGCGGCGCATCGCTCAATGCCGGCACCCCGGTCCCGCTCTTCCGCATCCCCGGCCACCACGCCGCCCCGCGCCTGACCGGCTCGGTGTCGCGTCCGGTCATCAGCGGCATCACCCCCGACAAACAACACTTCCTCTTCCGCCTCGGCACCGAGCAGGGGCTGCCGTCGATCAATGTGGTGTTGAACTGGCGGAAGGCGCTTCAGGAACGGTAGACGACCACTCAAACCGTTTCCGCCGGCACCGTCGCGTCATGCCGCACCGGCTCGACGTACAGCATCTTTACGGCGACGAGCATGACCGCGACGAGCGGCTCGGCGATCACGATGCCGAGGACGCCGAGGACCATGCCGAGGGACGCGATGCCGATCAGGCTGAGCGCAGGCGGCACTTCGACGGCCCTCTGCAGCAGCAGCGGAATCAGCACGTTGCCCTCGAGCTGCTGAATAATCACGAACGCGATCAGCACCGCGAGCGCCTTCTGCGGCGAGTCGACGAAGCCGAGCGCGATGGCCGGAATCGCGCCGATGATCGGGCCGAAGACCGGGACGAATTCGAGCAGGCCGGCGATGACTCCGAGCGCGACCGACGCACGCACGCCGAGGATGGCCATCACCGCCGTGACCACGACGCCGATCGTGACCATGGCGATCGATCGCGCCACGAGCCACGCCCGCAATGATCGTCCCATCGTCGCCAGCACCTCGGCCCCGCGCTCGCGATGCGCATGCGGCACGAGATGCAGAATGCCGTCGGAGTACGTGTCCGGATCGGCGGCGAAGAAGATGGTCAGGAAGATAACGAGGATCAGTCCCGTCATCGAGGCGATCGTCGTCGAGAAGACCGGAAAGAGATACGGAATGATTGCGCCGAGCTGCTGCCCGAGGATCACGCGCAGAGGACTGCGCCGCAGCGTGGCCGCATCGGCCGCGGTCTGCGCCTGCACGGTGCGTTGCGCGACTGTCCGCGCGGGCTTCACGTGCACCGCTTCGGGCGGAGGCTGACCGCCTTCGAGCGCATTGGTCAGGATGTGCCGGCTGAGCAGCTCGCGATCGATGCGATCAATGGCCTCGGGCAGTTTCTGCTGCAGCTCGATGCCTTGTTGCTGCAGCACCGGCGCGAGCAGCAACGCGATCCCCGCCAGCACCGCGAAGAACGCCGCGACGAGCGCCGCCGCGCCGAGGCCGCGCGGTACGTGATAGCGATGCAGCCAGCCGACCGCCGGCATCAGCGAGACGGCGAAGAGGATTCCGAGAAACGCCGCGACGAAAATCGAGCGGCTGATCCAGATGAACAGGAGAAAGACGCCGACGCTCAGGAAGATGGAGGCGAATCGCAACGGCGATCCCCACGCCGCATGCCACGAGTCCGGGTCTTTCATGTGGACATCATGCACCAGTGGTCACGAGGTGCGCGGCAACTCCAGCGTCATCTCCATCATCGTGTCGCGGAATCCGAGGCGGCGGAAGAGCGACTGCGCCGTCTCGTTCGGCGCCGCGGTCCAGAGGATCACGCGCGGCGCATTGCGCTCGCGCAGCCAGTCGATCGCGGCCTGCATCAGCTGCGTCCCGACGCCCGACTGCCGCGCGTCGTCCGCGACCGCGAGGTCGTGGATGAAGCCGGCCGGACCGCGCAGCTCTTTCCACGAATGCGGCTCGAGCGCGACGTAGACGTATCCCGCGACGACGCCGTCGTGTTCCGCGACGAACACGCAATCGTCGTCGGAGTCGAGGACGCTGCCGAGGAACGACGCGTAACCGCTCTCCGCTCCTTCGCCGGGGGCGAGAAAGCGCTGCGGGTCGAAGGCGTAATGCGTTCGCATCAGCATCGCGCCGAGGCGGCCGAGCGCATCGAGATCGCGGCGTTCAGCCTTTCGAATCAGCATGACGGATGATTGAATCGGATGTGTCCGCTGCTCATACTGGTCGCGCAATGCAAATCGTAGCGCGGATCGGCGCGGTACTTTTGCTCTTGTGGGCATCCTCCGCGTTGGCCGCGTCGAAAGATGCCGCCGGAATGATCTGCATCGCTGCTTTCAAGCCGGCGTCCATCAACGACGGTCCCAACATGTCGCCGGAAACGTGGGGTCCTTCAGCGAGCTCCGTGTTCACCTTCAAAGTGGGCAAGCAGGCGCCTGTGACTGTGCACCACAATGAGGCTGTATCGATCAAAGACATTCCCACTGATCGCCGGGTTCTCGTGCGCGTCCAGTTGGATGGGCGGCCTTTCGAGAGCTTCTGGATCGACCTGCGCAAGGAGCCGGACCAGCGCGTCTGCCTGTGGTTGTATCCGGGGTATTGGCACTGGATCAATGGCGGTTGGAAGAAGAACCTGGGCTGTACGTGCAGGTGAGGGATAGCTTCGCTAAGAGCCTGCCCTCGTTCCTGCGCGTGCGATGTAGTGAAATCGGATGAGATACACGTTCTCGCCGGAACCATGTTTCGCCACCTTGAGAAGGTCACTGACGCCGGCAAAACCGCAGGAGCGGGCGATTTCAGGAGTGATCTCGTCGAACGAGATCGGTTCGATCGCATCGATCTGGATCTCGCCCTCCTCCATCCGGTACCGTTTGCCCACCGTCACACGAGGCCGATGCCACACGCGAACGGTGCTGGTGACGGCACCAGACCGCACGGCGTCGCGCAAATACTTGATGAACAGCATGGCTTCAGTTTAGAGCGTGGGCTTCGAGGAGAAAGCGGTCGCACGATATTCTTCCCCCATGACCGACCTCTTCCTCCACAACCCGCGCTGCAGCAAGAGCCGCGCGGCGCTGGAGCTCCTGCGCGACGCGGACGTCGAGCTGCCGGTGCGCGAGTATCTGCATGATCCTCTGTCTGTCGACGAGCTGCGGCGGATCGTGCAGCTTCTCGGCGTGCGGCCGATCGACATCGTGCGGCGCGGCGAGCCGCAGTTCGCCGCCCTCGGCCTCAGCGACACGACGCCGGACGACGACGTGCTCCGCGCCATGGCCGAGCATCCGATCCTCATCGAGCGGCCAATCGTCGTCCGCGGCGGGCGGGCGGTGGTGGGGCGACCGCCGGAGAAGGTGCGGGAGGTCTTGTAGTCCGTTGTTGATCAAAACGTTCCTCGAGCTCGTCGGCAAAGGTCGCATCGACGAGGTCCGCGCCGCGCTCGACGCCGATCCGCAGTTGCTGCAGGCCGTCGGTCCGCATCCGTTCTGGGGCGGACGGCCGCAGGCGCTGCACGTCGCGATCGAGACCGGACGCCGCGACCTCTTCGATCTGCTGCTCGAGCGCGGCGCCGATGTGAACGGGCGCAACGATGAATACGATCACTGGTCGCCGCTGATGCTGACGTTGCACCGCAATCGCATCGGGATGCGCGACGAGTTGCTGCGTCGCGGCGCGCGAGTCGGCTTCGTCGAGGCGCTGATGATGGGCGACGACGCGCGGGTGGAGCAGGAGCGCGCACTCCCCGCGGTCGTGCCGAACGGCGGCTCGCTCCTCGCGTTCGCGCGCACCACGCGCGCCATCGATCGCCTGATCGATCTCGGCGCGAGCACCGACGCGAAGGATCGCTGGGGCGCGACGCCGATGGACGCGCTGAGCGGCCTCGGCGCGCGCGGGATGCCGCTCGTCCGCCACCTCATCGCGCGCGGCGTCCCCGCTTCGCCGAAGGAGTACGCGCGCCTCGGCGATCTCGAGACGCTCGCGGCGATGTACGAACGCGAGCCGGCGGTCGCGCGGCTCGATGCGGTGATGATGGCGGCCGTCGACTTCCGGCACCACGCGCTCGTGGAGTGGCTGCTCGCGCGCGGCGCCGACGTCAACGCGCGCGCCGCGGCGCAGTCGCGGCAGACGGCGCTGCACTCCGCGGCGTGGAATGGCGACCTGCGCATGGTGCAGATGCTCGTCGCGGCCGGCGCCGATCCGTCGCTCCTCGACGAAGAGCACAGGACCACGCCGCTGGTGTGGGCCGAGACCTCGGCGGAGGTGACGAACAATCCGAAGTGCATCGAGGTCGCGGAGTATCTGCGGACGCTGACTCAGCAATGAAGCCCGTCCGTCGTACTCCTTCTGATGATCAGGCCGTTTGCGCTCTTCACCCTCCTCGCGCTGGCCGGCTGCACGTCGTTGCCGCCGTCGGTCGCCGTGATCCACACCTATCCGCCGAAGTTCAACATCATGCCGGCGAAGCGCGTGGCGGTGATCGGCGACGCGAAGAACGCGGAGGAGCGCGAACATGAAGGCGACTTCATCGATCTCGTCCTGAGCAGACTGCGCCGCTACGAGCAATACGACGTGAAGGACGAGCGCGAGCTCGCGTACGGCATCAACAAGGGGCGCGGGTTCTTCGAAGCGGCGGAGTGGCAGCAGTACCTCGATCAATCGGCGGGCGAGGTGATCGTGAAGATCGGCGTGCCGGACGAGGACTGCCGCGTCTATGAGAAGACGCGCGACGACGGCAGCGAAGATGCGGACGACGTCGTGGGATGGACCGCCGAGTGCCGCGAGTATCTCGATCTGCTCAGGCCGCGCACCGGCGAGCGGATCGGCAGCGTGACCGCGGACGGATACGGCACCGACCCCCACGAGTCGGACGCGCTGGCCGATGCGATGAGCGACGCGGCGGACCAGATCATCGGCGGCTTCGCGCCGTTGCGCTACGCGGAGCTGGTCGCGCTTGATCAGGACGCGCCGCTGGTCCGCGAAGGCCTGCAGAAGTTCGAAAGCCGCGATTACGACGGCGCGCTCGCGCTGTGGGAAAACGCGCTCGCCGCCTCCCCCGGCTCCGCGCCGCTCCTCTACAACCTCGGCGCGCTCTGCGATGCGCTCCAAGATTCGCGAGCGGCCGGCGCGTACTACCTGCGCGCGATCGCCGCCGCGCCGCAGGTGCCGCGGTACCGCAAGGCGCTGGCCCAGCTGCATCAGCGCCTCGCCGATGCGGACGAAGCGGCGCGCGATCCGGCGGTGAACGAGGCGCGGAAGGCGGCGGCGGTCAAAGAAGCGGCGGCGGACATGGCGACGATGGCCATCGACATCGCCGGAATTCCGTATCTGCCGATCCCCGCCGGATCGTTCACGATGGGCTGCACGAAGGGCGACCAGGAGTGCCGCGAGAACGAGACGCCGGCGCACGCGGTGACGATCAGCAAGCCGTTTTACGTGGCGCAGACGCCGGTCACGAACGAGCAGTATCAGCGTTGCATCGATGCAGGCGTCTGTCGCGGCAAGAGCGATGCGACGGCGAAACTCGAGCCGGTGGTCAGTGTCACGTGGAGCGACGCGCGCGATTTCTGCGCGTGGAGCGGCGGCCGTTTGCCGACGGAGGCCGAGTGGGAGTACGCGGCGCGCGGCGGCATGACCGGCAACCTCTCGCAATGGACGGCGGATTGGACGAACGATTATCCGGACGCCGCCGTGACCGACCCTGCCGGCCCGCCGACCGGCGAGAAGCGCGTCGTGCGCCGCGGCTCGCGTCTCTCCGCCCGCTACAGCGCGCCGCCGGACTCGGTGCAAGACACGCTCGGCTTCCGCTGCGTCGCGCTCACAGCAGGTCCACCTCTTTAATGTCCAGCTCCTGCTCGACGAGCTGGAAGGCCGCATCGCCGATCGTGCCGTTGTCGCGCAATTCGATCAGCCGCCGGCGCTCCGCGTTCGTCGCCACGCGCACGATCTCCGCGTCTTCGGGATCGATCTCCTCCTGGTGCCGCTCCACGCGCTGCAGGCGCAGCTCGTAGCGGCGGCGGAAGAGGTCGGCGCTTTCGCCGCCGCCGCAGGCCGCGACGGCATCGAGTGCGGAGCGCAGCGTCTCGACGCGCGCGAGCTGCACTTCGCGATCGACCGTGCCGTCGTCGCGGATGTCGAGCCAGGCGATCAGCGGCCGCAGCGTGACTCCCTGCACGACGAGCGTCACGAGCACGACGGCGAATGACGTGAAGAAAATGAGGTCGCGATAGGGGAAGGTCACCGGCAGCGCGAGCGCGGCGGCGAGCGTGACGATGCCGCGCAGGCCGCACCAGCCGATGATGTACGACGAGCGGCCGGAGAGCGCTTTCCAGCGGCTCACCGCCGCGGCCCCCGACACCCAGACGATGCGCGCGATGATCACCGCGGCGCAGACGGCGGCGGCGACGCCGAGGTATTGCGTCCACCCGCTCCGCGCGACGATGCGGCGGAGCTGAAAGCCGACGAGGATGAACGCCAGGACGTTGAGCACGAACACCGCGACTTCCCACACCGCGTACGACGGGATGCGCTGCCGTGCCGCGATCAGCTGCGCGGCCGGACGCGAGATCGACATCGCGAAGACGACCATCGTGAGGATTCCGGAGAGGTGCAGGCGCTCCGCGAGGATCCACACCGCGAACGTGCCGCAGAACTGGAAGATGACCGCGGTCGGGACATCCTTGATGCGCGCCGTGGTGACGAGGACGATGCGCGAGAGCGCGATGCCGAGGACGATGCTGCCGGCTCCGATGGCGATCGACATCCCGGCGAGCGACCACGTCGAGACGAAGCCGGTGGCGGCCGCGCCGACGGCGAAACGGTAGATCAACAGCGCGCTCGCATCGTTGAAGAGGCTCTCGCCTTCGAGGATGACGAGCAGGCGATTGGGCGGCTTGAGCTGCCGGAGCACCGCGGTCGCGGCGGCGGCGTCGGGCGGCGCGACGATCGCACCGAGCGCGATGGCCGCGGCCCACGGCAGGCCAGGGACGAGCGCATGCGCGACGACGGCGACGAAGATCACGGTGAGCACGACGGCCCCGAGGGCCAGGCTGACGACGGCGCGCCAGTTCTCGCGGAGGTCGCGCTGCGAGGCGTCGAACGCGGAGTCGAGCAGCACCGGCGCGACGAAGAGCGCGAGGGCCAGCTCGGGATCGAGCACGATGGTCGGCACGCGCGGAAAGAGCGCGAGCGCGGCTCCGGCGACCGCGACGAGGGCCGGATACGGCATGGCCAGCCGGCGCGCGACCGCCGCCATGATCGCGCCGCCGAGGAGCAGCGCGATGACGATCTCGAAGACCACCATCAGCGCACTTTGTAGCGCAGCCAGACGATGTCGCCGGCTCGCTTTTCCATCGACACGAGCTTCAGGTTGCGCGCCGGCGTGCGGCGGTTCGGGGTGTCGAAGAGCGTCGGCGTCCCGACGCTGCCGTCGGCGATCGGCGCAACGAGGATGCTCAGTTCATCGATCAGATTCGCTGCGAGAAACGAGCCGTTGATCCTGCCGCCGCCTTCGAGCAGCAGCCGCCTGATGCCGAAGCTCGCGCGCAGTTTCCGCAGCACTTTGCCGAGGTCGATGCGCGACTTGCCGCCGAAGAGATACGACACGCCTTTGGCCTGCAGGAACGCGAGGTAGTCGTCGGAAACGGCTTCGGTGAGGATGGTGATGACGTGCTCGCCGTCGATGTCGCCGGCACGCCAGGTCAGCTTGCCCGAGGGATCGATGGCGATGGCGTACGAGGTCGCGTCGTGCTTCGCGATGAAGTCCTCGCGCGCGATCGGCTCGCCGTTCTTCCGCTTCGGAACGCGAGTCTTGCCGGCGTACGGCTCCATCGAGATGCGGCCGATGATCCAGGCGTCGGCGTCGAACGTCGCGGCGGTCCGTTCGTACTCGCGGGTGCCGCTGCCGATGTCCCAGTTGCGGGTGACGATCCGGCCGTCGATCGACGGCAGCATGTGGCAGATGACGTAAGGGCGTTTGGCGTCGCGCGTCATGCCGCAATGATACGAGCGGAGGCGGCCCTATACTTTTCGAAAGGAGAGTCCAATGGTTCGTACGCGCGGGATCCTCATCGCGGCGCTGTTCGCGTTTTTCGCCACCGGTTGTTTCGAGGTCGAGCAATCGATCGAGTTGAAGCGAGACCTCTCCGGCACGGCGAATTTCAAGCTCGGCGTGGACATGGAGCCGATGGTCATCATCATGGCCAAGGTCCAGAAGGAGATGAGCGGGGACAAGAGTCCGCTGACCGCGGCGGACATCGCGGCGGCGAAAGCGGACTTCAAAAAGAACGAGAAGAAAAGCACGAGCGTGACCGAGGATCCGCGGAAGGAAGCGGAAGGCGGACTGCCGCCGGGCGTCAAGCTGCTCGATGTCTCGGTCGCGGAGAAGGAATTCGGCGTCACCACGAACATGAAGTTCGCGTTCGACAAGCTCTCCAGCCTCGTGGGCGTGAAGCTCGGCACGAAGAAAGAGGGCGACGCGCCCGCCGATCCGATGAAGAAGTCGGTCCTCGATACGCCGTTCCAGGGGCTGGAGGTCTCCGAAACGGCGAGCACGATCTCCATTCACACGACGCCACAGAACCCGGCGGACAAAGTGAAGAGCGAGGCGAGCGAGCAAGGGCCGAAACTCGACGCCGACACCGAGAAGATGATGAACGACGCCTTCAAGAACCTGCGCGTGGCGTGGAAGATCACCGCCCCGTTCGAGGTAGTCTCCAGCAACGCCACGCGCAAGGAAGGGAACACGCTGATCTGGGAGTACGACTTCGCGAAACTCCAGAAGCTCGCCGCGTCGAAGAAGGGGCTGGATGAGATGGGGGTGAAGGTGACGTACAAGAAGTAGGGTGGGTGAATCCCTCGAGGCACGCCATTTCCGCTCTGCTGATGCGATTGAGGATTGATGCTGACGCGTCTGGATGATCTGAGACCGACCGTACGGCTGCGAAGATGCACTGCTTCTAAGTCTTTGACACGAAAGGTGAGCGGCGTGTCCCGAGCAGGTAAGCAGCCCCTTGGCGCCACCGCTCGCCGCGGCACGTGGTTCTTCCGCCGGAGCTCGATGTTTGCTGATGAACCGAAAAGTATCGGACTATATTGAGATGAGTGAACGAAACGTACTCAAGGACTGGATCATGGAAGCTCTCCAATCAGCTGGCGGGGGCGCTCAAATGGTGGATGTGTGCAAGCACATTTGGAGTCACCATGAGAATGATCTTCGCGCCGCCGGTGATCTCTTCTACACGTGGCAATACGAGGTTCGCTGGGCAGCGCAAATGCTTCGAGACACAGGCGATCTTGCAGCAGCATCGCCTAGCCGCCGAGGCTGGTGGGCGGTAAAACAATCGAGCTAGGCACGCAGGCTCGCTGAATGTGGATACCACTACAGAGCCTTCCGCGACGTACGGCTATGCCGGTCCTACCGCGAGACCGCATTTGAGGGCAGACGTTAATGCCGCGGTCCGGCGCGAGAACAATGCGTCCGACCACGTCAAGGGGGATGAACTCTGAGCCATCTTTAGGAAGACACAGATCACTAGCGTTCCCGAAGCCCAGTCTCCTCTGGTAAGATCCTGAGAAACAGCAGTTTATGGCGCGAACCGTATCGCGGAATCAATCGAACCGAACTTCGTCACGCTCAGCCTCCGTCATGCCCATGTCGATGTCCGCTTAAGCCTACAGATTGTGATCCGAGCCCCGCAAACATCATCGTTTTCGTTTTACTTCAATCCGCACGAAGGAATAATCTGATTGACGAACGATAAGACGCCATTCGACGATGTCCGCGTGTCGATGGCGCAAAACAAGACCATCTATGAGGTCCTCGGGCGTGAGCCGGTGCACCCATTCCCCGCACGAATGGCGCCAGGTCTCGCCTTGGAGGTACTGGCTGAGTCAGGCAAGCCAATCAGGGTGCTCGATCCGATGATGGGCTCGGGTACCGTGCTGGCTCTTTCTCGCGCGCAAGGCCATCATGCCTTCGGCGTTGATATTGACCCGCTAGCTGTACTTATAACGAGGGTATGGACGACGGCGATCGATGCTTGCGAAGTGAGGGCGGCGGCGACCGACGTGTTGGCTGAGGCGCGGGACCTGTTTCGCGCCATTCTCACGCGCGATGCCTACCCTGCGACAGCAGATGAAGAGACGCGTTCGTTCGTGCGCTTTTGGTTCGATGCGTATAGCAGGCGGCAACTCACGGCGCTGTCTAGTGCTTTACAGAATGTATCCAATTCGAAGATTCGAAATGCCCTGTGGTGTGCATTTTCCAGATTGATTATTACTAAACAGTCAGGCGCGTCGCTGGCGATGGATCTGTCGCACAGTAGGCCGCATAAAGTATTTGTTACCGCACCTATCAAGCCATTCAACAGGTTTATCGCCGCGGTAGAGCGTACAGTTTCCAACTGCATTGACGATGGCGCGGCTCGACGTGGGCCCGCCACCTCCACCTATGAAGGCGATGCACGTGCGTTACCTCTGTCCAATAATTCGATTGACCTCGTGTTGACGTCACCTCCATACCTAAACGCAATTGACTACTTCAGATGCAGTAAGTTCTCTCTCGTGTGGATGGGATATACGATCGGCACGCTTCGCCAGCTGAGATCTGCCAGTGTTGGAACAGAGGTTGGTTCACGATTGCCGCCGAGCCAGCTTGCGAAAGACGTGATTGGCAGTCTTGCGATGCGGCCGGCGCTCGGTCCACGCGACGAACGAATCCTCACCAGGTACATCACGGACATAGAGTCTGCCGTTGGCGAGGTCCGCCGGGTTTTGACGATGGGTGGGAAAGCGGTTTATGTCATTGGCGAAAATACGGTTCGTCGTACGTACATTCGCAACGCGACGCTTATTTACGAGGTCGCTCGTGCGTGCGGCCTTCATTTCATAGACAGCAAGATTCGGGAACTGCCGGCGAATCGGCGCTACCTGCCGCCGCCAACCGGCAAGACGGCAATCGCAGCGCTTGACGCCCGAATGCGTCGCGAAGTCATTCTGTCGTTTGAGAAGCGCCGATAGTTCTATCAATGAACCGAAAGGCCGGATCATGTCCAGTCTCACGTTTGATCCATCTCGCTTCAAGCGTTCGAGCAAGGCCGGTACCCAGTACCAGCGCCAACTCGCACGTCTAACCGCCGAAGGGAAAGAGATCGGGTGTATCGAGCAGGCGGTGGATGGCGCAGTGGTCAATCTCTCCTCTACGCGGAGAGCGTCCTTCGTCATCTACGGTGAACCGCAAAGCGGAAAAACCGAGATGATGATTTGTTTGACGGCACGGCTTTTGGACGAAGGGCGTTTGTTCATTCTGCATCTTCTAAACGACAGTGTGGACCTGCTCGGGCAGAACCTTGGTCGATTTCAAAAGTCAGGGCTTGCTCCTGCCGCGAAGAATTTCACGGATATCCTCGATCCCGCCGTTCCAGTCAAGAACCGGCAGCATGTAATCTTTTGCAAGAAGAACCCGCACGACCTTGAGAAGTTATTGCAGAAGGTTGGTCGGATCGACGGCATCGTCGTCATTGACGATGAGGCAGACTACGCCTCGCCGAACGCCAAGATCAATCAAGGGACGCGGACGCGTATCAATGATTTGATTTCTAAATTGCTCGGATCGCATGGTGATTACATTGGAGTCACCGCGACACCCGCGCGCCTGGATCTCAATAACACGTTTGATAACGACAGCGCCACCTGGGTCAATTTTCCGCCGCACTCGGTGTATACCGGCCAGGACGTGTTCTTCCCGATGCCTGCGCCGGTGGAAATGCCTTACCGTCTCACACTTCTGCCGGCAAACTTCGATGCGCCAAAGTATGCGCGTACTGCTTTCTTCGGCTTCTTGGTTAACGTTGCGTATCTCAACACCAGACCCGGCGAGGAAGAGCAAAACTACTCGATTCTCATTCATACGAGCGGCAAGCGTGTTGATCACAAGGCCGACTGGTACGTCTTCGATAAGACGGTTGCTGCCCTCATCGACCGAGGAAGCGCGAAGTTCGAGCGGTACGCTAAGGAAATATGGGAAGCGGCGGTGGCTCGCTACGGCGCAGAGCGTGCAGATGCGCTTACCGCGTACATCTTGGATAACATTTCGCGGTATGCGATTTTCATTCTGAACAGCGACCGGGATTTTGTTCAGAACGGCCTGTCTGCGACGAACCCTTCCGCGCTATTTACGATTATTATCGGTGGGAACATTGTCTCTCGCGGAGTAACGTTCGAAAACCTTCTCGCGATGTTCTTCACGCGCGATGTCAAACATCGCATGCAGCAGGATACCTATATCCAACGCGCGCGAATGTTTGGTTCACGAGGGAAGTACCTGCGATATTTTGAACTGACGATCCCTGATCATCTTTACGTGGACTGGCATCGCTGTTTCGTTTTTCATCGACTGGCATTGTCGGCTATTCAGCGTAATCTCGGGTCACCTGTATGGTTGACTGACAATCGGATTGCGGCGGTCGCCGGTTCGAGCATCGATCGGTCGACCGTCGACCTTGATCGGGGTGAAATGGCGTTCCACCTCTTCGATTTTGACGAGAGATACGATGCGATCGTAATGGCACCAGTCGGTACGGAGCAGAAGCTGGAGCAGATATTTTCGACATTTGGTAGCGGCGTATTTCCTGGGTATCTAAAGGAGTTCATGCTTCAGACATCGCCGAATCCTGAGAATTCCATTGCCATTCATGGGGCGTCATCTATTGCGGGGTATACGAGTAAGGAAGACGGACTGGACAAGTCTCTTATCGAACGGAGGCGGGGTTTCATGGGCACCAACCAGTTAGAGAAGAATCGGTTCCCGGACGCGGTCCATCACATTAAAGTCTTCTACAATGACGAAGGTAAGGGTCGCCTCTTTTATAAGTTCGAAGGATCGATTCAGTTCGTCAAGAATACGCGGCCATGATCGCAGAACTTGATCGATACCATGGAGTCGTTCTCCGCCAGATTCTGCTGGCGCATGGCGGTCCGGTGATGGTGGGTGTCGCGGACTTGTCGGGGCGCAAGGATGCCTTTCGTATTGGCAACGGCGCTTTCCAGATCAAGCATTGTTCCAAGCGCCTCTCGCCATGGCAGTTTACCTATCTCCCCGAGAATCTTATCGAGCTCACAGAGCTTAGGCGCACCTTCGACCCCGTCTGGGTTTTTCTCGTGTGTGGAATAGATGGGGTCGTCGGACTTTCACTGAACGAGCTGACTTCCATCATGCAACCCGGCGCGGGAGGAGCGGCATGGATTCGGGTTAATCGCAGCCGCGGGTCGATGTACCGAGTGGCGGGCGCTGTCGGCGAGTTGCCGCGCGCGAAGGCACGCGGAGTTCAGGCATTTCTTTCCGAACTGGCGGGAAAGTAGTTTACCCCGCGCGACTGAACACGTCGCGTCGTTTCGCGCGCGCAGCAGTGCTATGTAGCACAGACACGCAGTTGTGCCCTACATCGGCAGCCAGTACGACAGCTTGATCAGAAACACGTCATGCGACGGCGCGTTGGCGGCGCCGCGGAGGTCGCGGCGAAGCCGGAAGTCGCCGATGCCGAGGGTGTCGGCGCGGTTCTCGTTCCAGACGACGTACAGCGCTGACCCGGGACGGAACTCCCAGCGCGTGACGGCGCTGGCGCGGACGCTGCGGAAGTCGAAGTCGGGATTGCCGATCGCCGCGCTGTACGGTTCGTAATCCGCGGAGCGGGGGCGGACGAGCGCGTGATCGTCGTGGAAATCGCCCGAGGCGACGAACGGCTGCATGTAGAGCTGGAAGGAGAGCTTCGGCGTGACCGTCCAGTCGACGCGCGTGCCGAGCTCGAACGTCCGCTGCTCGAGATCGGCGAAGACGTAGCGCTTGCCGTACGTTGCGGTCGCGGCCGGATCGGCGAACGTCGCCAGGTACTGCGTGGGATCGTGCAGGCGGCCGACGGTCGGCGAGACGCTGAGCAGGAGACTCGACGACGGCTGCGCCGTCAGCGTCACGCCGAGCGTGCGGTTGTACGTGCCGTCGCGCGCGCCGTCCGCATGCACGTTGAGCGTGAAGTAGAAGCGCTTGCGGTTGTCGCTGCCGACGGTCTCGGTCGTGTCCCACGACGCGCGCGTGCGCACGACGGGACCGCCGCGCGTGAGGCGGTCGTCGATCACGCCGGGCGAGAGGTAGAGCGTGGTGTGGTAGTTCCAGTAATTCGCGAGCACCGCCGAATGCTCGACGAACACGCCGCGCCCGAGGCCGTCGCCGTCGAAGTTGCGGTTCATCCAGGCGCCGAACCAGACGTTCTTCTCGCGGAAGCGCGCGGTCGGATGGTCGTTCTGGTAGCGGATCACGGCATGCGACGAGATGACGTCGGTGCGCTGCATGAACCCGACATCGTTCGTCTCGAACCCCGGCGAGTACGCCTGCACCTCGGCGAAGCCGCGCCAGAGTCCCGTCGTCTTCGAAAGCATCGCCTTTCCCGCCCAGCCGTCGAGCGACGTGCGCGTCGGGTCGAAGTGGAACGACTTCGCGTCGGGCCGGCCGTAGTAGCGCGACGGCGAGCTCTCCGCGTTCGCGATCGACTCCGCGCTGCCGGCGAGATGCGAGCCGGCGGCGAACCATTCGAGTATCCAGGAGTTGTTCGCGAAGCCGGCATAGCCGTCGACGCCGGCCAGCTCCGCGCGGTCGCGCAGATTCGAGAGCTCGTCCGGCAGGCGGCGATTGACGGACGTGAGCATCACGCCGATGCGCGCGTTGCTGCCGATCTCGCGCGTGTCGCGCGTGACGAAGTAGTTCGTCATCGGCTCGACGATCTGCCGTTGCTGCAGCGGGCCGGCCATGAACCGCGCGCTTTCGTTGTCGGTGAGCGCATCGAGCACGCCGAGCGTCCACTTGCCGAGCTTTCCCGTCAGCTTCGCCGCGCCGAGGATCGTCGTTTCGGTGGGGGAGTCGACGAAGGCCGCGTCGACGGAGCCCTGCGGCGAGCGGCCGATGCGGCGCGAGTAGAAGACCGCCGGCGCGTTGAAGAAGTTCCAGTGCTCGGGCGCCGGAGAGTCGCCGAAGTTGAAGATGTTGAGGCCCTCGGTGAAGAACGGCCGCTTCTCCGGATAGAACGTCTCGAACTGGCTGAGGTTGACGACGGCGGGATCGACTTCGACCTGGCCGAAGTCGGGATTGATGGTGCCGGTGAGCGTGAGCGTCGACGTCAACGCGTACTTCACATCGAGTCCGCCGTCGAGCTTTTGTTCCGACTGATGCAGGAACGGATTGCCGCGGTCGAAGCGCGAGCGGACGTCGGATCGCGCCACGCCGTACGGCACGATCTCCAGCGATTGTCCGCGATGAATGCCCGCGATGCCGTCGAGATCGGCGAAATGAGAAACGAATCCAGTACCGCCTTTCGGCGTGTTGACGATGCGCACGGTCTCGTTGAGGCGCGTGGTGCGGCGCGTGATGTTGAGTCCCCACACCTGCCGCTCCTGATCGGGAAAGCGCAGTTGCGAGAACGGGATCCGCACCTCGGCGACCCAGCCGTCGGGGACGATCTTCATCGACGATTCCCACACGCCGTCCCAGCTGACGTCTTCGCCGATGTCGTTGTAGAGCACCGTGTCGAGCTGCTCGCCGGCCGGCGTGACGGTGAAGGCATTGCCGGAGAGGCGGTCGTGCTGCGAGTCGATGTTGATGGAGAGGAAGTCGTCGTTGACGAAGTTGTCGCGCCGCGTGAGGAGAGCGGTGGGGCGATGGTCGTCCGTCATCTTCGCGCCGAAGTAGATGGCGTTGTCGTCGTAGACGATGCGGACGCTCGTGCGCAGTGAGGCCGGCTTGCCGTCGTCCGGATCGTGCTGCGTGAAGTCGGTGAACTCGGGCGCCGCCTGCCACGCGGCGTCGGAGAGATCGCCGTCGATGACGATGGGCGACGCGGCGCGGACGGCGTGGAGCGTCGGCCGCTCGGGCCAGTTCGCCGCCCGCGCAACCGGCACGCAGATCGAGCCCAGGATCAGCGAGACGATCAACCAGACGGCTGCGTGTTTCATGGCGGGCAGTTTGAGGCTCGGAGCGGCCGTTGCGCTATGACCACTCGGTTACATCCGCACAGGGCCACGCGCTACGTCATTTCTTCGCGGCCGAGTCGCGCAGCCAGGTCCAGACGGCCACCGACGACGGCATGCCGATGATGCTCGAGGCGAGGGCCACGACCTGGTTCATCTCCTCCGCCGTGATGCCGATGGCGAGTGCTTTTCGCGCGCTGGAGTGCACCGCCCCTTCGCGCATCGCGCCGATGGCCACGCCGAGCTTCACGAGGCGGGCGGTGCGATCGTCGAGCGGCCCTTCCTTCGCCGCATCGCCGAGGAGGTCCCACGCTTTGCGCACGGTGGGGAAGGTCTCGCTGAACTCGTCGAAGGTGCGCGGCGGCTTCGGTAGTTTCGTTTTCATCGGGTGACCTTCCGTTACGACTGCTCGAGATTTTCCGCCTGATCGTTCTGGTGCGAGGCGTGTGCGAGAAACGTAGCCACGAGCGCGGCCCAGGCGATCAGCACGACCATGCCGGACGCCTTCGGATCGCCGACCTCGATGAGACCGAGAACGTCGACCGAAAGGACAAGAACGAGAAACGATAGAACCGCAAACAGATACTGTCGCGCACCGACGACAGGTCGCGAACCGAATTGCATGGGCCGAAGTATGGGCGGCGGCTCCGAATTCATGCAACTCACGCGTCGTGACGCCGCGGCCTCCTCGGCGCGACGCTCTTCGAGGTGACGTTCGGACTCTGGCTGCTGATCAGGGGAGTGTGAGCGTGCGAGCCGCCACCCGGTCGAGCGCCTGCGCCAGATCCGCGCGGATGTCGTCGAGCTCTTCGCAACCGACCGACAGCCGGACGAGTCCCGGCGTCACGCCGTCGCCGCCGCTCTTGTGGGTCATCGACGCGGGGTGCTCGATGAGCGACTCGACGCCGCCGAGGGAGACGGCGAGGGTGATGAGGCAGACGCTGTTCATCAGCTCGCGGCCCGCGTCGACGCCGCCGCGCAGCTCGAACGCGATGACCGAGCCGGGGCCGGACATCTGTTTCTGCGCCAGTGCGTATTGCGGGTGCGACGGAAGTCCGGGGTAGCGGACCCACTCCACTTCCGGATGTCCTTCCAGCCACCGCGCGATCTCGATCGCGTTCGCCTGCGCGCGCTCCACGCGCATGCCGAGCGTGCGGGTGCCGCGGAGGACGAGCCATGCCTGATGCGGATCGATGGTCAGGCCGTAGCCGATCGCGGTGTCGCGCAGCGCGCGCAGCATGGCCGGCTTCGACGCGATGACCGCGCCGGCCACGACGTCGCTGTGGCCGTTGAGCGACTTGGTCATCGAGTGCAGTACGACGTCGGCGCCGAGGTCGAGCGGGCGCTGGAGATGCGGTCCGGCGAACGTGTTGTCGACGACGAGCGGGATGCCGGCGGCGTGCGCGATCGAGGCGATCGCTTCGATGTCTGCGAGCTCGAGGTTCGGGTTGGCCGGCGTTTCGATGAAGACGAGGCGCGTCTCGGGACGGATCGCGCTGGCGATGGCGTCCGGCGCGACGAACGTCGACGTCACACCGAAGCGTGACAGCCGGTCGGCGATCAGCTGCGCGGTCGCGCCGTAGAGCGGACGCGAGCCGGCGACGTGATCGCCCTGCTTGAGCAGCGCGAGGAGCACGGTCGATACGGCGGCCATGCCGGTCGCGGTGGCGACGGCGCCGCAGCCGTTCTCGAGCGCGGTCAGCGCTTCTTCCAGCGCCTGGTTCGTCGGGTTGCCGAGGCGCGTGTAGATCGGCCCGTCGGAGCGTCCGGCGAAACGTTCCGCCCCCTCTTCCGCGGACGGAAACGCGAACGTGGATGTCTGGTAAATCGGCACCGAGACGGCGCCGCGGTGCTGGGCGGGATCGAGGCCGGCGTGAATCGCTTTGGTGTGCATCGAGTCCAGCTTCACTGCGCCGGCACCAGCTCGGGTGTGACGACCCGCACCGGTCGATGTGACATGTAATAAAGGATGGGGACGGTCACGCGCGAGAGCAGCAGCGACGCGACTTCGCCCGCCATCAGCGACAGCGCGAGCCCCTGAAAAATCGGATCGAAGAGGATGACCGCCGCGCCGACCACGACCGCCGCCGCGGTGAGCAGCATCGGCCGGAAGCGGACGACGCCCGCGTCGATGACCGCCTCCTCCAGCGCCATTCCCTGCTTCAGCCGCAGCTCGATGAAGTCGACGAGGATGATCGAGTTGCTCGAGGCCGGAGAGGACTTCGATGCGGTCGCCCTGCGGCTCGCCGAGGGTGACGAGGCGCATGCGCGCGACGTTGTCGTTGTCGACGACGAGGACGCTGGTGAGCTGGCCGCGACGCTGCACCGCCGCGGCCGGAATCGTGATGCCGCCGCGCGTGCCGATGCGGAACGCGACGTGGACGAATTGTCCGGAGCGGAAGCCCGAGTGTTTCGGCAGGTCGATCTTCACCAGCGCGCTGCGCGTGGCCGGATCGAAAGCCGGGACGACGTTCGTGATCGTCGCTTCGTGGCCGTCGATCGTGACGAAGTCGCCCGGATGCACGCGCGCCGCGAGCTCTTCGTCGATCGTCGTCTCGACGCGTCGGCGCGTGTCGTCTTCGACCGTCAGCAGCGGCATGCCGGGGGCGGCCTGCGCGCCGGGATCGATCATCCGCGCGGTGACGATGCCGTCGATCGGCGAGGTCACGCGCGAGTAGCTGAGGAACGTCTGCGCCTCCGACATGCCGGCGCGGGCCTGCTCGCGGCGGGCGAGCGCCTGCTGCAGCTGCGCCTGCGCCGCGCTGTTCTTCGCGCTGACCTCGTCGAACTCCTGCGCGCTGACCGAGCCGCGGTCGCGCAGCATGCTGAATCGTTTGAAGGTCGCGGCCATGACGGCGGCGTTCGCGCGCGCCGCGGCGATGGCCTGCTCGGCCTCGCTCGCGCCGCCGGCCGCCTGCGCCGATCGCGCCCGCGCTTCGCGGTCGTCGATCTCGAGGAGCAGCTGGCCGGCGCGGACGCGATCGCCCTCGCTCACCAGCACGCGCGTGACGTTCCCCATCACCTTCGCCGCGAGCGGCTGACGTTCGCCGAGCGGACGGTGCCGGTGGTGACGCGCGTCTCGGCGAGCGTGTCGCTCTTCGCCACGTCGATCGCGCCGGCGTGCTTCTGCGTTTCGGCGCGCGGCGTTTCGCCGCTGCACGAGGCGAGGAGCAGCGCGGCGATGGCGAACCGGATCGGTTTCACTGCCGCACTCCCGCCCGGCGCAGGATCGACATCATCGGGCACCAGTTGGTGAATGCCGACTGCACGAGGTTCACCCCGACGAAGGCGATGAAGGCGAGGAACCAGGGGCTGACGGTCCAGGCGAGGACGGCGGAGATGGCGACGAGAGACCGGCGATGAGGCGAAGGGAACGTTCGATGTTCGTGAACGTGAATATATGAACATGTGGTTATATTGTCAAGACGGATAGCGGGGCGGATGAGGGGCCGCGCGGGGCGAGGGGATTACCGGCGTCTCGGCGCGGGCGTCTCGAGCAACCGCGCCTGCGCGGACATCCTCGCGTACAGCGCGGTGCACACCACGTCGCACAGCTCGAACACCGTCTGGTCGGCGACGAAGCAATACACCGTCGTCCCGCTCTGGCGGCGGCCGATCAGGCCGGCCTCCTGCAGCACCCGCAGGTGCTTGCTGACGTTCGGCTGGGTGGTGCCGAGGATCGAGGTCAGCTCAGTGACGTTCTTCTCGCCGTTGCGCAGCAGTTGCAGGATGCGCAGGCGGAGCGGCTCGGCCAGGACGCGGAAGCGGTCGGCCACCAGCTGCAGCGCCTCGGGGGAGAGCTCGGCATGTTTCGGTCGCATCGGGCCAGTGTAACACTCCATGACTACATGCTCATGTAGCGTTTTCGCGTACACTCTCCGGCCCTCGTGACCTCGTTTCTGACCTCCATCCTCTCCGCCATCACCCGGCGCTGGACGCGCCCGGAAAGCGACCGCGCGGAGCTCGACCAGCTGGCCAGCATCGCCGACGTCGTACCGGCCATCGTCTGGATCACCGACGCGGACAAGAGCTGCACCTATGTCAACGACCAGTGGCTCCGCTTCAGCGGCCGCACCCGTGAGGAGGAGCTCGGCTTCGGCTGGCTCTCCGAAATGCATCCCGACGACGTGCCGCGCTGCATGCCGCTGTTCGAGGCCGGCTTCGCCACGCGGCAGCCGGTGGAGATCGAGTACCGGCAGCGCCGCCACGACGGCGCGTATCGCTGGATGCTCAGCCGCGGCGTGCCGCGCTTCGACCGCAACGGCAACTTCAGCGGCTACATCGGCGTGGCCCTCGACATCGAAGACATGCGCGCCGCGGAGCGCGACCAGAAACGCCTCGCCGCGCAGGTCGGCCGCGAGCGCGAGCGTCTCCTCGGCATCGTCTCCAACGTCCCCGGCGTGGTGTGGGAAGCGTGGGGCCAGCCGGACGCGGCGTCGCAACGCATCGACTTCATCAGCGAGCACGTCACGCGCATGCTCGGCTACACGGTCGAGGAGTGGCTGGCCACGCCGAACTTCTGGCTGACCATCGTCCATCCCGACGACCGCACGGCGGCGGCGAAACACGCGCACGAGCATTTCCTCGCCGGCGGCCCGATGACGAACACGTTCCGCTGGATGACGAAGGACGGCCGCGCGATCTGGTGCGAGGCCCATTCGACCGTGATTCACGACGAGCACGGAAAGCCGGCCGGCATGCGCGGCGTGACGCTCGACATCACTGCGCGCAAACGCGCCGAGGAGTCGCTGCGGCTGGCCGCGCGGACGAGCGAGGTGCTCGCGTCGTCACTGGAGATCGACGCGACGCTGCGGAAGATCGCGGAGCTCGCGGTGCCGGCAATCGCCGATGCCTGCACGATCGTGCTGATCGACGACGAGGGGACCGAGCGAACGGTCGCGACCGCGGGCAACGCCGCGCCCGGAGATCAGATCGTCGTTCCGATCGCATCACGCGATCGAGTCCGCGGCACGATCACCTTCACCTCGGCCACACCGGCGCGTTACGACGAGCACGATCGCGAGCTGACGTCGATGCTCGCGCGCCGCGTCTCCATCGCCGTCGAGAACGCGCAGCTCTATCGCGCGGCGGTCGATGCGAGCAAGGCGAAGGACGACTTCCTCGCCACCGTCTCGCACGAGCTGCGCACGCCGATGACGGCGACGCTCGGCTGGGTGCGGCTGATGATGCTCGGGCAGGTCGATGCCGGCACCTCCGCCTCCGCGCTCCAGGCGATCGAGACGGCGACGCGCGCGCAGTCGAAACTCATCGACGACATCCTCGACGTCTCCAGCATCGTCGCCGGCAAGTTCCGCCTGGAGACGCGGCCGGTCGATCTGCGCGGCGTCGTCGACGTCGCGGCCGAGGCGCTGCGGCCGGCGCTGGATGAGAAAGCGATCACGCTCGACATCGACGCGTCGCGCTGGAGCGGCGTCGTGGAAGGCGACGCGAACCGGTTGCAGCAGATCGTCTGGAACCTCCTCGCCAACGCCGCGAAATTCGGGCAGCCGGGCGGGCGGATCGAGATCATCGTCGAGCGCGATCACGCCATCGCGCGCATCATCGTGCGCGACGACGGTGCCGGCATCGAGCCGGAGCTGCTGCCGCACGTCTTCGATCGTTTCCGCCAGGGCGACGCCGGCGCGCACGGCGGCCTCGGGCTCGGTCTCTCGATCGTGCAGCATCTCGTCGAGCTGCACGGCGGCAGTGTCTCGGCGGCGAGCGACGGCGCGGGCAAGGGCTCGACGTTCACGATCGAACTCCCGGTGCCGGCGGAGGATGCCGTTGCGGAAAGCGGGAAGAGCGCACCTCCCGACTTCCGGCGCAAGCAGATCCTCGTGGTGCATCGCGATCCGGACGCGCTCGAGTTCGTGGCCCAGGTGCTGCGCGATTGCGGCGCGCGGGTCACGACGGCGAAGTCGGCGGCCGAGGCCATCCTCGCGCTGCTGCAGCACCACGACCTCATCGTCACTGACGTCAGCGTGCCGGTGGCCGAGGGGGTGACGCTTGCGCAGCAGTTGGCGCAGACCAACGGAGGTCTGCCGTCCCTCGTGCTGCGCAAGCCGGTCGATGCGGAGGAGCTGGCCGCCGACGTGGCGCAGGCGCTCAGCCGATCAGCCGCAGCGTGATGTCGGTAGCGGCGCTGTCGGCCTTCGCCACGACGCGCACGTGATCGACCTTGCGGCCGTCGCGGAAGTCGAGCAGCGAGTACGTGCCGCGCGCGTGGACGTGATCGTTGAAGTCGACGACCTGCGTCTCACCGTTCTCGAACACGACCTCGGCGAAGCTGATCTGCGCCGCGCCCGGCCCGATCTCCAGCAGCATCCGGTCGCCGCGGTGATCGACGTTCATCGTGAAGTCGGTCCAGCCGTCCTCGCGCTCCAGCGTTTCGGTCCCGCGCCACGCGTGTGGGGTCGGAACGGTCGCGACGACGGCGGCGGTGAAGACGACCGGCGCGAGGTAGACACGCGGCGCGACGCGGAACACCGGCGCGGGACGGACCACGACCTCGGGAAGCGTGCGGCGGATGGGGAAGCCGGGATGCACCGTGACGTGGACGCGGGTGACACCGTGGCGCGTGACGCGCGTGCGGGTGACGCGCACGGCGGCGTCGGCGGGGATGATGGTGACTGCGGTCAAGAGGGCGATGACAAATGCGTTTCTCACAATTCACTCCTTCAAAAAGATGGGGCTTCTAGAATCGTGGCATGACTCGCGTGCTCATTCTTCTGCTCTCGGCCACGGTGGCTTCCGCGCAAAACTGGACCCAGTGGGGTGCGAACGCGCGGCACGAGAGCGCGACGGCGGCTTCGGGACAGAGACTCGATCGCGTCGAGGCGGAGTTCGTCATCGATCCGTTCGTCATTGCAGAAGAGACGGAGGCGGGCGGCGATCTGCTTACGCACTACCCGGTGCCGCTCGTCGATGGTGACGATCTTTTTCTCATCCTCAAGGGCGGCAGCTACACGAATTTCTCGAACCGCGGGACGCAGACGTGGAACGTGCGCGCGGTGCGGCGCAGCGGCGTCGCCTACGCGGTGCGCTGGACGTATGCGAGCGACTGGAAGCCGGTGCCGACACCGGGCGGCGGCGGCCCGTCGTGGGAGCCGGTCTATCACCCGGCGCTGACGAGCGACGCGGTGTGGGCGCCGGGCGCGGGCGGGACGATCGATCGCATCAGCCGCATCGACGGCAAGCGGATCGCACGCTTTGATCCGTTCGGCAACGACGCGTCGGTCTTCGTCACCGGACCGCCGGCGATCGACGACGCCGGCAACATCTATTACAACGCGATCAAGCTCGATACGTCGGCGCCGTGGACGAACGATGCGCACGGCGCGTGGCTGGTGAAGATCGGCGCGGACGGCTCGACGTCGAAGGTCGCGTTCTCGTCGATCGTCAGCGGCGCGCCCGCGGCAAGCGCGAAGTGTTCGACGAACTTCACGAACTCGCAGCTGCCGTGGCCGCCGGCTCCGAACGCCGTCGCGCCGACGATCACCTGCGGCTCGCAGCGGCCCGGCATCAATGTCGCGCCGGCAGTTGCATCGGACGGGACGATCTACACGATCAGCCGCGCGCACTTCAACGACCGCTGGGGCTATCTGGTCGCCGTGAACTCGAACCTCACGCCGAAGTGGACGGCGACGCTGCGCAATCGCTTCAACGACGGCTGCAACGTGATGATCCCGCCGAACGGCACGCCGGGCGGATGCCGCGCCGGAGCAGCGACCGGCGTCGATCCGGCGGAGAACCTGCCGGGCTCGGGGCGGGTGAGCGACAACAGCACGTCGTCGCCGGTCGTCGCGCCCGACGGCCGGATCATCTACGGCTCGTACACGCGCTACAACTACTCGCAGGGACACCTGATGTCGTTCGCCGCCGACGGCACGTTCGTCGCCGCGTACGGCTGGGGATGGGACCTCACGCCGGCGATCTACCGGCACGACGGCACGTATTCATTGTTGTTGAAGGAGAACCACTACGACGCGGCGCCGTACTGCTCCGTCGCGTCGCCGAGCTGCCCGTCGGACCGGACGTTCACCACGCCGTTCGATCCGGAGCAGTACTTCATCACGCAGCTCGATCCGTCGCTGCAGGTGCAGTGGAAGTTCAGAAACACGGAGACGAAGAGCTGCATCCGGCTCGACACCGGCGTGCAGTGCATCGACGATCATCCCGCCGGTTTCGAATGGTGCGTGAACGCGGTGGCCGTCGATTCGCGCGGTGTCGTCTACGCGAACGCGGAAGACGGCAACGTCTACGCGATCGATCAGGGCGGCGTCCTGCGGCAGCGGATGTTCCTCAACCTCGCCCTCGGCGCGGCTTACACGCCGCTCTCGATCGGCAGCGATGGACGCATCTACACGCAGAACTTCGGGACGATGTCGGTGATCGTGTCGGATGTCGAGCCGCGGCGGAGGGCGACCCTCCATTAAACTCGCGGCATGCCCGCACGGCCGATCTCACTCCGATGGTGGCTCGCCGTGCTCGTGGCCAGCGTCTCGGTCCCGCTCCTCCTTCTTTTACTGTGGCTCTACGGCTCGCAGGTGCAGCGGGAGCGGCACGATGCGCGCGCGCTGGCGCTGCAGCTGGCCAAGGGGACGGCCGCACGGCTGAACGTCCTGCATCGCGATTCGCGGCTGCTGCTCGAGCAGATGTCGGCGCGGCCGGCGATCCGCTCGTTCAGCAACGCGCCGTGTGACTCGCTCTTCGCCGTCGTCGACTTCTTTCCGCAATACGCCGACCTTTTTCTCTTCGACGATTCCGGCGCGCTGGTCTGCAACGCGTCGCCGACCGCGGAGGACCGCCGCATCTCCGCCGTCGCGCGGCCGTGGGTCGAGTCGGAGCTGCGGCAGGGGAGGTTGCGCGCGGAGACGCCGATCATCCGGCCGATCGAGTCGCGCTGGGTCTCCATCCTCTCGACGCCGGTGACGTCGGAGAACGGCAACGTGCGCGGCACGCTCGTCCTCGTGCAGCTGCCCGAGGTGCTGGTCAGCGAGGTGCTGCCGAAGGGATCGGTCGTCACGATCCTCGACCGCAACGGCACGATCGTCGCGCGCTCCGAGAGCACGACGAAGTGGACCGGCCGCAACGTGCGCGGCGCGGGCGTCACCGAGATCGCCATGCGCGAAAAAGAAGGAGTGGCCGAGGCGAGGGGAGTGGATGGGGTGTTACGGCAGTACGGATTCGTCTACATGCCGGAAATCGGCTGGTACGTCTATGTCGGCATCCCGAGCTCCGTCGTGATGGAACCGGTGCGGCAGATGTTCGTGCGCGGCGTCGAGGGAGGGATCGTCATCATCCTGATCCTCACCGCGATCGCGGCACTGCTCTCGCGCGGCATCGAGCGTCCGATCAAGATCCTCGTCGGCACCGCGGAGCAGCGGATCATCGACGACGAGCGGAAGCTGAAGGCGCTGTCCGATCGCCTGCTCGTGGTGCAGGAGGAAGAGCGGAGCCGCATCGCGCGCGAGCTGCACGACGACCTCGGGCAGTCGCTCACCGCGCTCAAGATGGACGTCACCGGATTGCTGGCCAACACCGAGCAGCAATACGGCCGCTCGCCGACGGCCAACCGCATCCTGCGCACGCTCGAATCGATGGTGACGGCGGTGCAGCGCATCTCCTCCGAGCTCCGGCCGAGCATCCTCGACGACCTCGGGCTCGTCGCGGCGCTGGAGTCGGAGGCGTTGCTCTTCGAGGAGCGGACCGGCATCGAGTGCGAGCTCTCGCTGCCGCCCGAGGCGCAGATCGAGCCGCATGCGGCAACGACGATCTATCGCATCGTGCAGGAAGCGCTGACCAACGTGGCGCGGCACTCGAATGCGAGCCGCGTCGAGATCCGGCTGCGGCCGCGGACCGAGGAAGTGCTGCTGGAGATCCGCGACGACGGCCGCGGCGTCACCGACGACGAGATCACAGATCCGCTGTCGCTCGGCCTCGTCGGCATCCGCGAGCGCGCCGATCTCGTCGGCGGCACCGTGCAGTTCGAAGGGGTTGCGGGGCGTGGGACCATTGTCTCCGTGCGGATCCCGAGGAGCGCTGCATGATCACCGTGCTGATCGCCGACGATCACGACATCGTGCGCGAAGGGCTGCGGCAGATCGTCTCCGAGACGCAGGACATCGTCGTCGGCGGCGAAGCGCGCACCGGCAACGAGGCGATCGAGCAGGCGCGCACGACGCGCTACGACGTGATCGTGCTCGATCTCAATCTGCCCGACCGCGCGGGACTCGACGTCCTGGCGCAGATCCGCTCGATCGCGCCGGAGACGCCGGTGCTGATCCTCAGCATGCAGCACCAGCCGTCGTACGCGGCGCGTGCGCTGAAGAGCGGCGCGCTCGGCTACGTGAGCAAGAACAACGCGCGCGAGCATCTCGTGACGGCGATCCGCAAGGTCGCGCGCGGCGAGCGTTTTCTGACGCCGGAGCTGGCCGAGAGCCTCGCCTTCGACCTGATGCAGCCGGCCGGCGGCTCGTCGCATCAGGGACTGTCGGACCGTGAGTTCGAAGTGCTCTGCCTCATCGCCGCCGGCAAACCGCCGCGCGAGATCGCCGCCGATCTGAACGTCGGCGTGAAGACCGTTGCCACGCACCGCGCGCGCCTGCTCGCGAAGATGGGGCTGAAAAATAACGCCGAAGTGGTGCAGTACGCGATCGAGCACGACCTCCTGCCGCGCCGGCAGTCGTAGGTAAAACACCTACAGAAGAACCCGCCAATTACGGATTACGCGGTCGACGCGGCGTCGCCGATGATGCGCAGGTCCCCAGGGTCCCCAACATCGAAAGGTCGTACATGAGACGCTTCGTTCCGGCGGTTCTTGCTTTCATTTGTCTTGCTGGTGTCGCACACGCGGCCGATTCTTCGAACCCGCCGCAATGCCGCGGCATCGTCACGCCGGAGCTGCGCGAGCTCGCGCAGAACGCGAAACAAGATCCGGCGAAGACGTACAGGAAGAAGCATCGCAAGGTGCCGGCGAAAGTGGCGTGCGAGAGCGCGCTCTGGAAGGCGAACCGCGCCGCTGCGACCGCGAGCGCCGGCGCGATGTCGCGCGCCATGGGCTCCGCCGCCCCGTTGAATGCCCCGCCGGTCATCGAGCCGTACGCCGGTCCGCCGGTCGATCTTCGTCCCGTCGTTCCGGTCCGCACGCCTCCTCTCCGCAACATCCATCCCATCCCGCCTCCGAAGCGCGGCGACCCCAATGACGGCCAGCATCCTGAGCCGATGATCCCGGTCACTCCATTGCCGGACGGCGGTCCCGATCTTTCGAAGCAGCAGGTGAGCCCGGGACCCCAGATCTCGGCTCCGACCTCGACGGGCCTCGCGTTCGACGGCATCGGCGTCGGCCTCGGCGGCTACACGCCGAGCAGCAATCCTCCCGACGTCAACGGCCGCATCGGCGCCACGCAGTACGTCCAGTGGAACAACACCAGCTTCGCCGTCTTCAACAAGACCACCGGCGCGCTGATCTACGGCCCCGCCGCCGGCAACACGCTCTTCCAGAGCCTCGGCGGCCAGTGCGCGTCGCACAACGACGGCGATCCGGTCGTCAGCTACGACATCCTGGCCGGACGCTGGGTCCTCTCGCAGTTCGTCGTCGGCGGCCCGGCCGGCAGCTACTCGCACCAGTGCGTGGCCGTCTCCCTCACCGGCGACGCCACCGGCTCGTACTACCTCTACGACTTCGTGACCGACACCACGAACTTCGTCGACTACCCGCACATGGGCGTCTGGCCCGACGGGTACTACATGACGACGCACGTCTTCAACTCGTCGACCAACGCGTTGATCTCCGCGCGTCTCTATGTCTTCGAGCGGGCGAAGATGCTCCTCGGCCAGTCCGCGCGCATGCAGAGCAAGGACATGCCGAAAGACGGCTCCGGCATCGAGACCGGCCTCCTGCCGGCCGACGTCGACAGCGTGACACCGCCCCCCGCCGGAGCGCAGGAATACGTCATCGGACCGAACGCCCAGTTCACGAACCGGACGGACATCAGCCGCGTCGCCGTGACGTGGGGCGTGACCCCGACGATCACTCTGACGTCCACGGTCAACACCACCGTCGGCGTCGGCAACGCGCCGTGCATCAGCAACACCGCGGGCCAGCTGAACCGCGACTGCGTTCCGCAGCCGTCGCCCGCCGTCGCCATCGACGATCTCGACAACATCAGCCGCCACTACATGCACCGCCTGGCGTACCGGAACAACGGCGGTACGGAGTCCATCCTCTCCACCGCTCTGACCAACAGCGGCACGGTCACGACACCCGCGCACGGCGCGATCAAATGGATGGAATGGCGCGGCGCGGCCGGAAGCGGCGCCCCGACGCTGTTCCAGTCCGGGACCTTCGATCCGACTCCGACGTCGACCGAGTACCGCTGGCTGCCGTCCATCGCCATGGACAAGGGGGGCAACATCGCCCTCGGCTACAGCAAGTCCGGCCCCTCGCTGATCCCCGGCATCTACATGACCGGCCGGCTCTCCGGCGACACCGCCGGCACCATGGGGGCGGAAACCACCGTGCAGGCTGGCGGCGGTGTTCAGACCTCCGGAGCCGGCAGCCGCTGGGGCGACTACGCGGCGATGACCATCGACCCGGTCGACCAGTGCACCTTCTGGTACACCAACGAGTACCTCAAGACCAACGGCGCCTTCAACTGGTCGACCCGCATCGCCGCGTACAAGTTCCCTTCCTGTACTCCCGACACGTCGTGGGGAACGCTCACCGGCACCATCACCTCGTGCGCCACCGGCGTGCCGCTCTCCGGAGTCATCGTCAATCTGAGCAACGGCTTCGCCGGCACGACCAACGCGTCCGGTCAGTACTCGATCAGCGTCCCGAGCGGCACGTACACGGCCGTGGCCTCCGACACCGACCGCGCCTGCTCCACAGGCTCACCGGCAACGGTCGACGTCGTCGTTCCGGCCAACGGCAGCACGTCGCAGAACTACTGCATGACGGGCGCGTCGAACCTCCAGTTCAACGCGATCGCGCTCGACGACGCCACGAACGGCAACAACAACGGCATCATCAACAAGAACGAATGCGTGAACCTCAACGTCACGCTGAAGAACAACGGCTGCGCGAATGAGTCGGCGATCTCCTCCACGCTGACGACGTCGACCACCGGCGTCACCATCAGCCAGGGGAGCTCGGCGTATCCCGACCTCGCCATCGACGCCACCGGCATCAACACCACGCCGTTCAAGATCCAGACGTCGAACACGTTCGTCTGCGGCACGGCCATCAACCTCACGCTCAACGTAACGTACGCCAGCGGCTCGAAGTCGATCGGCATCAGCGTCCCGACCTGCGCCGGCGGCGCGAACCAGTCGATCCCGACGAGCTCGATCGCCCTCAGCGATCCGGGCCAGCCCGACCGCATGGCACGCGACGGCGTCATCAGCAGCTGCAGCGGCAAAGCCTGCCCCGGCGCGATCAACACCGCCGGCACGCGCAATTACCGGACGTTCAGTTTCACCAATCCGGCCGCGGTGGCGGCCTGCATCACCGTGCAGATCAATGCCTCGTGCGGCGCCAACGACGTCGAAAGCGCCGCCTACCTGACCGCCTACACCCCGCCGATTGCGCAGGGCGATGCGGCCGGCAACCTCTGTCTCGGCTATCTCGGCGACACCGGCATCAGCGGCCTCGGGTCGTCGGTTCCATCGTCGTCGTACTCGTTCAACGTCCCCGCCAGCTCGACGTTCGTCGTCGTCGTCAATACGGCGACCGGCGGCACGACCTGCGGCACGTTCTCCGGCACCGTCTCCGGGTTCTACGACCTCACCGCCGGTCCCGGCGCCTGCCCGGCATGCGTGCCGCCGGCGACGCCGACCGCATCCAACACCGGTCCGTACTGCGCGGGCGGCACGATCTCGCTTTCGACTCCGACGGTGGCCGGCGCGACGTACGCCTGGACCGGCCCGAACGGCTTCACCTCGGCCCTGCAGAACCCGACGCGGACGAATGCCACGACCGCCGACGCCGGCACATACTCCGTGACCGTCACGGTCGCAGGCTGCACCTCGGCGGCCGGCACGACGTCGGTCGTCGTCAATCCGACTCCGGCCACTCCGACCGCGTCCAATACTGGCCCGTACTGCGCGGGCGGCACGATCTCGCTGTCGACGCCGACGGTTGCCGGCGCGACGTATGCGTGGACCGGTCCGAACGGCTTCACCTCCGCGCTGCAGAACCCGACGCGCTCGAACGCTGCCGCCGCCGACGCCGGCACGTACTCCGTGACGACCACCGTGAGCGGCTGCACCTCCGCGGCCGGCTCGACGTCCGTCGTCGTCAATCCGATTCCAGCCACTCCGACCGCGTCGAACACCGGCCCGTATTGCGCGGGCGGCACGATCTCGCTGTCGACGCCGACGGTCGCCGGCGCCACCTACGCCTGGACCGGTCCGAACGGCTTCACCTCGGCGCTTCAGAACCCGACGCGCTCCAGCGTGACGACCGCGGATGCCGGCACGTACTCCGTGACCGTCACGGTGAGCGGCTGCACCTCCGCGGCCGGCTCGACCTCGGTCGTGGTCAACGCCACTCCGGCCACGCCGACCGCGTCCAACACCGGCCCGTATTGCGCCGGCGCCACGATCTCGCTCTCGACTCCGACCGTTGCCGGCGCGACGTATGCGTGGACGGGTCCGGGCGGCTTCACCTCCGCGCTCCAGAATCCGACGCGCTCCAGCGCCACGACTGCGGACGCGGGCACGTACTCCGTGACCGTCACCGTCAACAACTGCCCCTCCGCCGCCGGCTCGACGTCGGTCGTGGTCAATGCCATTCCGGCCACACCGACCGCGTCCAATACCGGCCCGTATTGCGCGGGCGGCACGATCTCGCTCTCGACCCCGGCCGTCGCCGGCGCGACGTACGCGTGGACCGGCCCGAACGGCTTCACCTCCGCGCTGCAGAACCCGACCCGCTCGAGCGCCACGGCCGCCGATGCCGGCACGTACTCCGTGACCGTCACGGTGAGCGGCTGCACCTCGGCTGCCGGCTCGACCTCCGTCGTCGTCAATCCGATTCCGGCCACTCCGACCGCCTCGAACACCGGCCCGTATTGCGCGGGCGGCACGATCTCGCTCTCGACGCCGACCGTCGCCGGTGCGACGTACGCGTGGACCGGCCCGGGCGGCTTCACCTCCGCGCTGCAGAACCCGACCCGCTCCAGCGCCACGACTGCTGACGCCGGGACGTATTCCGTCGTCATCACAGTCAGCGGCTGCCCCTCGGCCGCCGGCTCGACCTCGGTCGTCGTCAACCCGACACCCGCCACTCCGACTGCCTCGAACGGCGGTCCGTATTGCGAAGGCGCCACGATCTCGCTCTCGACGCCGACCGTTGCCGGCGCGACGTACGCCTGGACCGGCCCGAACGGCTTCACCTCCGCGCTCCAGAACCCGACGCGCTCCAGCGCCACGCTCGCTGATGCGGGCACGTACTCCGTGACCGTCACCGTGAGCGGCTGCCCCTCGGCCGCCGGCGGTACCTCGGTCGTCGTCAATCCGATTCCCGCCACTCCGACCGCCAGCAACGGCGGACCGTACTGCGAAGGCGGCACGATCTCGCTCTCGACCCCGACGGTCGCCGGCGCGACGTACGCCTGGACCGGCCCGAACGGCTTCACCTCGGCGCTCCAGAACCCGACGCGCTCCAGCGCCACGCTCGCCGATGCCGGCACGTACTCCGTGACCATCACCGTCAGCGGCTGCACCTCGGCCGCCGGTTCGACCTCGGTCGTCGTGAATCCGATACCCGCGACTCCGACCGCCTCGAACGGCGGCCCGTACTGCGAAGGCGCCACGATCTCGCTCTCGACCCCGACTGTCGCCGGCGCGACGTATTCGTGGACCGGCCCGAACGGCTTCACCTCCGCGCTCCAGAACCCGACGCGGGGAAGCGCCACGCCCGCGGACTCCGGCACGTACTCCGTGACCATCACGGTCAACGGCTGCACCTCCGTCGCCGGCACGACCGGCGTCGTCGTGAATCCGACTCCCGCTACACCGACCGCCAGCAACGGCGGCCCGTATTGCGAGGGAGCCACGATCGCGCTCTCGACCCCGACCGTAGCCGGCGCGACGTACGCGTGGACCGGTCCCAACGGCTTCACCTCCGCGCTCCAGAACCCGACCCGCTCTAGCGCGACGCTCGCCGATGCCGGCACCTACTCGGTGACGATCACCGTCAGCGGCTGCACCTCCGCCGCCGGTAGCACTTCCGTCGTCGTCAACGCGATCCCCGCGACGCCGACCGCCTCGAACGGCGGCCCGTATTGCGAAGGCGGCACGATCTCGCTTTCGACTCCGACCGTCGCCGGCGCCACCTACGCCTGGACCGGACCGAACGGCTTCACCTCCGCGCTCCAGAACCCGACCCGCTCCAGCGCCACGCCCGCGGATGCCGGCACGTACTCCGTGACCATCACGGTCAGCGGCTGCACCTCCGCCGCCGGCACCACCGGCGTCGTCGTCAACCCGACGCCCGCCACTCCGACCGCCTCGAACGGCGGCCCGTACTGCGAAGGCTCCACGATCTCGCTTTCGACGCCCACCGTCGCCGGTGCGACGTACGCGTGGACCGGCCCGAACGGCTTCACCTCCGCCCTCCAGAACCCGACGCGCTCCAGCGCCACGCTCGCCGATGCCGGCACGTACTCGGTGACCATCACAGTCAGCGGCTGCACCTCCGCCGCCGGCACCACAAACGTCGTCATCAACCCCACGCCCGCGACGCCGACCGCCTCCAACGGCGGCCCGTACTGCGAAGGCGCCACGATCTCGCTCTCAACCCCGACCGTCGCCGGCGCCACGTATTCATGGACCGGCACGAACGGCTTCACCTCCGCGCTCCAGAACCCGACCCGCTCGAGCGCGACGCTCGCCGATGCCGGCACCTACTCGGTGACGATCACCGTCAGCGGCTGCACCTCCGCCGCCGGTAGCACTTCCGTCGTCATCAACCCGATCCCCGCGACTCCAACCGCCAGCAACGGCGGCCCCTATTGCGAAGGCGGCACGATCTCGCTTTCGACTCCGACTGTCGCCGCCGCCACCTACGCCTGGACCGGCCCGAACGGCTTCACCTCGGCGCTCCAGAACCCGACGCGCACCAGCGCCACGGTTGCCGATGCCGGCACGTACTCCGTGACCATCACGGTCAGCGGCTGCACCTCTGCCGCCGGCACCACGAACGTCGTCGTCAACCCGACTCCCGCGACGCCGACCGCCAGCAACGGCGGACCGTATTGCGAAGGCGCCACGATCTCGCTCTCGACGCCGACGGTCGCAGGTGCGACGTATTCGTGGACCGGCCCGAACGGCTTCACCTCCGCGCTCCAGAACCCGACGCGCGGAAGCGCCACGCCCGCGGATGCCGGCACGTACTCCGTGACCATCACGGTGAACGGCTGCACCTCCGCCGCCGGCACCACCGGCGTCGTCGTCAACCCGACGCCTGCGACTCCGACCGCCTCGAACGGCGGCCCATATTGCGAAGGCGCCACCATCTCGCTCTCGACCCCGACGGTCGCCGGCGCCACCTACGCGTGGACCGGTCCGAACGGCTTCACCTCCGCGCTCCAGAACCCGACGCGCACCAGCGCCACGGTTGCTGATGCGGGCACGTACTCCGTGACCATTACCGTCAGCGGCTGCACCTCCGCCGCCGGCACGACCGGCGTCGTGGTCAACCCGACGCCCGCCACTCCGACCGCCTCCAACGGCGGCCCGTATTGCGAAGGCGCCACGATCTCGCTTTCGACGCCGACCGTCGCCGGCGCGACCTACGCGTGGACCGGCCCGAACGGCTTCACCTCCGCGCTTCAGAACCCGACCCGCTCCAGCGCCACGATCGCGGACGCAGGCACCTACTCCGTGACGATCACGGTTAGCGGCTGCACCTCCGCCGCCGGCACCACGAACGTCGTCGTGAACCCCACGCCCGCAACACCGACCGCCTCGAACGGCGGCCCATATTGCGAAGGCGCCACGATCTCGCTCTCGACGCCATTCGTTTCCGGCGCCACGTACGCCTGGACCGGCCCGAACGGCTTCACCTCCGCGCTCCAGAACCCGACGCGCGGAAGCGCCACGCTCGCGGATGCCGGCACGTACTCCGTGACCATCACGGTCAACGGCTGCACCTCGGCCGCCGGCACCACCGGCGTCGTGGTCAACCCGACGCCTGCGACTCCGACCGCTTCGAACGGCGGCCCGTATTGCGAAGGCGCCACGATCTCGCTCTCCACGCCGACCGTCGCCGGCGCGACCTACGCGTGGACCGGCCCGAACGGTTTCACCTCCGCATTGCAGAACCCGACGCGCTCGAGCGCCACCACCGCGGATGCCGGCACGTACTCCGTGACCATCACCGTGAGCGGCTGCACCTCCGCCGCCGGCTCGACGAACGTCGTCGTCAACCCGATCCCCGCGACTCCAACCGCCAGTAACGGCGGCCCATATTGCGAAGGCGGCACGATCTCGCTCTCGACCCCGACGGTCGCCGGCGCCACCTACGCGTGGACCGGTCCGAACGGCTTCACCTCCGCGCTCCAGAACCCGACGCGCTCGAGCGCCACGCCCGCGGATGCCGGCACGTACTCCGTGACCGTCACCGTGAGCGGCTGCACTTCGGCCGCCGGATCGACGAACGTCGTCGTCAACGCCGCGCCTGCAACTCCGACCGCGTCCAACGGCGGACCGTATTGCGAAGGCGCGACGATCTCGCTGTCGACGCCAACCGTCGCCGGAGCGACCTACGCCTGGACCGGCCCGAACGGCTTCACCTCCGCGCTTCAGAACCCGACGCGCTCGAGCGCCACGACCGCTGATGCCGGTACCTACTCGGTAACGATCACCGTGAGCGGCTGCACCTCGGCTGCCGGGACGACCAACGTCGTGGTCAACGCAACGCCTCCCACACCGACAGCCAGCAACGGCGGCCCGTACTGCGAAGGCGCGACGATCTCGCTCTCGACGCCGACCGTCGCTGGCGCCACGTATTCATGGACCGGTCCGAACGGCTTCACCTCGGCCGTCCAGAATCCGACACGCACCAACGCGACCACTGCTGATGCTGGCACCTACTCGGTGACCATCACCGTCAACGGCTGCTCCTCGCCCTCGGGCTCGACCAACGTCGTGGTTAACGCCACACCGGCCACACCGAGCGCGAGCAACGGCGGCCCGTACTGCGAAGGCGCGACGATCTCGCTGTCGACGCCGACCGTCGCCGGGGCGACGTATTCATGGACCGGCCCGAACGGCTTCACCTCGGCGCTCCAAAACCCGACGCGCAGCAGCGCCGCAATCGCGGACGCCGGTACCTATTCCGTGACGATCACCGTGAGCGGTTGCTCTTCTGCAGCCGGCTCGACCAGCGTCGTCGTCAACGCGGCCCCCGCGACGCCGACCGCATCGAACGGCGGCCCGTATTGCGAAGGCGCCACGATCTCGCTCGCGACCCCGACGGTCGCCGGCGCGACCTACGCCTGGTCCGGCCCGAACGGCTTCACTTCCGCGCTTCAGAACCCGACTCGCGCGAGCGCCACGCCCGCCGACTCCGGCACCTACGCCGTCACCATCACGGTGAGCGGTTGCACATCCGCAGCCGGCACCACCGGCGTCGTCGTCAACGCGACGCCCGCCACGCCGACCGCATCCAACGGCGGCCCGTACTGCGCCGGCAGCACGATTTCGCTCTCGACGCCGACCGTCGCCGGTGCCACCTACGCCTGGACCGGCCCGAACGGCTTCGCCTCGGCTCTCCAGAACCCGACGCGCGCCAGCGCCGCGATCGCGGATGCCGGCACCTACTCGGTGACGATCACCGTCAACGGCTGCTCCTCCGCCGCCGGCTCGACCAATGTCGTCGTGAACGCCGTCCCGGCAACGCCCACCGCTAGCAACGGCGGCCCGTACTGCGCCGGCAGCACGATCTCGCTCTCGACTCCGACCGTCGCGGGCGCGACCTACTCCTGGACCGGCCCGAACGGCTTCACCTCCGCGCTGCAAAACCCGACGCGCTCCAGCGCCGCGATCGCGGATGCCGGCACGTACTCCGTCACCATCACCGTCAACGGTTGCTCCTCGGCCGCCGGCTCGACCAACGTCGTCGTGAACGCCGTCCCCGCAACACCGACCGCATCCAACGGCGGCCCGTACTGCGCCGGCAGCACGATCGCGCTCTCGACGCCGACCGTCGCCGGCGCCACGTACGCCTGGACCGGCCCGAACGGCTTCACGTCCGCGCTGCAAAACCCGACACGCTCGAGCGCCGCGATCGCGGACGCCGGCACGTACTCCGTGACCATCACCGTCAACGGCTGCCCCTCGGCCGCCGGCTCGACCAACGTCGTCGTGAACGCCGTCCCGGCAACACCGACCGCATCCAACGGCGGCCCATACTGCGCCGGAGCCACGATCTCGCTCTCGACGCCGACCGTCGCCGGTGCCACGTACGCCTGGACCGGCCCGAACGGCTTCACTTCTGCCCTCCAGAACCCGACGCGCAGCAGCGCCGCGATCGCGGATGCCGGCACCTACTCGGTGACGATCACCGTCAACGGCTGCTCCTCCGCCGCCGGCTCGACCAATGTCGTCGTGAACGCCGTCCCGGCAACGCCCACCGCTAGCAACGGCGGCCCGTACTGCGCCGGCAGCACGATCTCGCTCTCGACGCCGACCGTCGCCGGAGCCACGTACGCCTGGACCGGCCCGAACGGCTTCACGTCGGCTCTGCAAAACCCGACACGCTCGAGCGCCGCGATCGCGGACGCCGGCACGTACTCCGTCACCATCACGGTCAACGGTTGCTCCTCCGCCGCCGGCTCGACGAACGTCGTCGTGAACGCCGTCCCGGCAACGCCGACCGCCTCCAACGGCGGCCCGTATTGCGCCGGCAGCACCATCTCGCTGTCGACGCCGACCGTCGCCGGCGCGACCTACGCCTGGACCGGCCCGAACGGCTTCACCTCCGCGCTCCAAAACCCGACGCGCAGCAGCGCCGCGATCGCGGATGCCGGCACGTACTCCGTCACGATCACCGTCAACGGCTGCTCCTCCTCCGCCGGCTCGACGAACGTCGTCGTGAACGCAGTCCCCGCAACCCCGACCGCATCCAACGGCGGCCCGTACTGCGCCGGCGCCACGATCTCGCTCTCGACGCCGACCGTCGCCGGCGCGACGTACGCCTGGACCGGCCCGAACGGCTTCACCTCGGCCCTGCAAAACCCGACGCGCAGCAGCGCCGCGATCGCGGACGCCGGCACGTACTCCGTGACCGTTACCGTCAACGGCTGCCCCTCGGCCGCCGGCTCGACCAACGTCGTCGTGAACACCATCCCGGCAACCCCGACCGCATCCAACGGCGGCCCGTACTGCGCCGGCGCCACGATCTCGCTCTCGACGCCGACCGTCGCCGGCGCGACCTACGCCTGGACCGGTCCGAACGGCTTCACCTCCGCGCTCCAGAACCCGACGCGCAGCAGCGCCGCAATCGCCGATGCAGGCACCTACTCGGTCACGATCACCGTCAACGGCTGCCCCTCGGCTGCCGGCTCGACGAACGTCGTCGTGAACGCCATCCCCGCCACGCCCACCATCACCGGCGCGAGCACGTTCTGCGGCGGCTCCGGCACGACGCTCACCTCCAGCAGCGCGACCGGCAACCAGTGGTTCCTCAACACCAACGCAATCACCGGCGCCACCAACCAGACCTACTTCGCCACCGCGGCCGGCAACTACACCGTGCAGGTGACGGCGAGCGGCTGCCCGAGCGCCATGTCGGCCATCAAGACGCTGACCGACGCCACGCCCGCCACGCCGACGATCACCCCCGGCGGCCCGACCACCTTCTGCACCGGCGGCAGCGTCACGCTCACCTCCAGCAGCGCGAGCGGCAACCAGTGGCGCCTCAACGGCAACGCCCTCACCGGCGCGACGAACCAGACGTATCTCGCCAGCGTCGCCGGCGACTACACCGTCGTCGTCACCGCCAACGGCTGCAGCAGCGCTCCGTCGGCGACCACCACCGTCACCATCAACAGCAAGCCGAATGCGGCCATCACCGTCGCCGGCAGCGTCGTCTCCGGCTCGACCGGCAACGCCGCCTCGGTCGCCAGCGCCGGCGCGGGTGCCACGTACGCCTGGAGCATCACCAACGGCACCATCACCGGCGGCAGCGGCACGAGCAGCATCACCTACACCGCCGGCGCGGTCGGCACGCTCACGCTCAACGTCACCGTGACGACGAGCGCCGGCTGCTCCGATGCGAAGTCGGCAAACGTCACCGTCACCGCCGCCAGCTCGCCTGTCAGCGTCACCTCGGTCACCCCGTCGCACGGCACGCCGTTCGGCGGCACGCCAGTCACCATCGCCGGCACCGGCTTCCAGAACGGCGCCACCGTGACCTTCGGCGGTAACGCGGCCACGCAGGTCGTCGTCGTCAGCGCCACCAGCATCACGGCGAAGACGCCGGCCCACGCCTCCGGCAGCGTCAGCGTCAAGGTCACGAACCCCGACACCACCAGCGCCACGCTCGCCGCCGGCTTCACCTACGGCCAGCAGTTCGATCCGAACGGCGACAACGTCATCGATCCGGCCGACATCTTCTATCTCGTCAACTATCTCTTCACCAACGGCCCGGCGCCCGCCGGCACGGCTGGCATGATGTCGGGTGATGCGAACGGCGACGGCGTCGTCGATCCGGCCGACATCTTCTACGTGGTCAACTATCTCTTCACCAACGGACCGGCGCCCGCCGCACTGACGCCCGTCAGCACCTCCATCACTCCGCCCGTCTCCGGTTCGCTCACGCTGGGCGTGCCGGAGCTGCGCAACGGACGCTACGTCGTGCCGGTGATCTTCACCGCGTCCGGCGGCTCGCCCGCGCCGCAGGCCATCTCGATCAGCGTGCGGAACGCCGGCCTCGCCACGATGCATCGTCCGGCCGCTCTCGACACGCTGTTCGAGACCAGCCGCCGCTCGCGCAACACGCTCTCGTATCTCGCAGTGTTCGACGAGAAGACGCCGCTCGTGCTCGACGCGCACGGCTCCGCGTTGGTCGCCGAGATCGAGCTGAGCGCGCGCCGCAACGAAGCGCGCGAGCTCGTCCTCGATCCCGCGCTGACCATGCTCGGCAATCGCGCCGGCACGCAGAAAGCCAACACCGCGAATGGAAGGTTGCAGATCCAATGACCGCCACGGCCGAAGCTTCGCGGGCCCGAGTCCTCCTGATCGATGACGACGAGCAGATCGTCGGCTCGCTGCGGCATTACCTCGCGCTGCAGGGATGCGACGTCGACATCGCCGTCGAGCATGCGGCGGCCACCTCGCTCATGTCCGCGCAGCGGTACGGCGTGGTGGTGGTCGATCCCTATCTCACCGGCGGCGTCCACATGCAAAACCACGCCATGCTCGACGCCATCACGCATCTTCAGCCGCGTGCGTCGGTCATCGTCATCACCGGCTACGGCTCGCCGGAGCTCGAGCGCATCGCCGCGGGGGCGAGGCTCGCGCTGCTGCCCAAGCCGCAGTCCGTCGTTGCCTTGAGCGATTTGATTTTTGGCGCGCTGCAGGGCGCGCATTGATTTCCGCACGTAAAGGACCCAAATGACCTCGAACCGCATCGCACTGTTTGTCGCTTTCCTGGTTTTCGCGCCGTCGCTCGCGCTGGCCGCCACCGACGTCATCACCGTCGGCACCGTCAACGCCACGTCGCCCACCGTCGATGTGCCGATCTCCATCCGCGACGTCTCCGGCACGCCCCTCGGCGTGGATCAGCCGGCGGGATCGAAGATCCAGTCGTTCAGCGTGAAGGTGACGTACTCACCGGCGGCGGCCGTGCAATCGGTGACGATCGCCCGCGCCGGGATCACGCAGAATCTCAATCCGACGTTCGAAACGAAAGCGCCGACGAGCGGCGCGATTTCGATCATCGAGACGTTTCAGGAGTCGTCCGATCCGATTCCATTCACGCTGAACGCCAGTTCGCCGGGCAATCTCGTCGCCCACATGACGTTCACGCTCAGCGCCTCGGCGACACCCGGTTCGTCGATCACGCTGACCCTCGATACGACGGCGTCGACGCTGAGCGACCAGGGGGGAAGCGCCGCGACGAAAGAGACGGTCGCGAACAGCCGGCTCACGCTGACCAACGGCGCGATCAACATCCCCGATCTCACCGTCGCCCTTTCGCCCGCGACGAAGAACATCAACGCCGGCAGCACCGGCACGCTCTCCGCGTCGCTCAACATCGCACCGGCGTCCAGCACCACCGTGACGCTCAGCTCCTCCAACACGACCGTGGCCAAGGTCCCGGCGACCGTGACGATCCCCGCCGGCACCAGCTCCGTCAACTTCACCGTCACCGGCTCGGCCGTCGGCACTGCAACGATCACCGCGACGCTCGCCAACAACGCGACGTCCACATCGAACGTCACCGTCGTCACGGCGCCGGTGCAGTGCAACGCGCCGCCCGCGCCGCAGCTCACCGGGCCGGGGAACGTCGACGCCGGCGTGACTTACACGATCAGCTGGAGCGCGGTGGCCGCGGCAACCGAGTACGTCCTCGACGAATCGACCGATCCGACCTTCGCCACCGCGACGACGTCACAGACGCTGACCACGACCTCCGCCTCCTTCACGCACAACGCCGGCAACACGCGCTACTACTACCGGCTGCGGGCGCACAACAAGACCGCCACGTGCGACGTCTTCTCGCAGTTTTCCGAGGTGGTCAATGTGTTGATCAATCCGGTGCCGGTGCCGCTCAAGCGCATCCTCGCGGTGGTCGGCTCGGTGCAGGGCGCCTTCGGCTCGAGCTTCAAGACGTCCGTCCAGCTGTACAACCCGAAAGACGTCACCATCTCCGGCAAGATCGTCTTCCATCCGGCCGGCGCGTCCGGCAGCGCGACTGATCCGTCGCTGACGTACTCGCTCGCGCCGCGGAAGACGCAGGCCTACGCCGATCTCCTTCCCGCGATGAACATCCCCAGCGGACTCGGAAGCGCCGACATCATCGGCGACATCAACTCGCCGCTGCCGATGAGCCTCGTCCGCGTCTTCAACGATGCCGGCGCGGCCGGGACGACCGGCCTCGGCGAGGACCAGTTGGCCGAGGAAGAGGCGCTGCAGCCCGGCAGCACCGGCGTGCTCATCGCGCCGTCGGACGTGACGAAGTTCCGCCTCAACATCGGCGTTCGAACGCTGGCGTCCGGCGCCGCGGTCACGATCACCGTTCGCGACAAGGACGGCGTCGAGGTGAAGAGCGTGACCAAAAGCTTCGACCCGACGTTCTTCAGCCAGCAGACGTCGGCGCAGCTGCTCGACGGCTATGTGTTGACCGGCGGCGAGACGATCTCGTTCAACGTCACGAGTGGCAGCCTCTTCATCTACGGGGCGACGACCGACAACACCACGAACGACCCAAGCGTGCAGTTCGCGCGCGCCGGCTGATGCTGGCGCGCGTTTCGCGCTGCAGAGTAGCGTGACGAGATTCATTGCAGGTTTGCTCATCTGGAGTGCCGTCGCGGCGGCACCGTGCGGCGCGGCGCCCGTTGCATGGAAGGTGCTGAAGCCGGGCGTCGAGTACGCGGCGATTCCGATCGCGTCGGGACAACCGCTGCACGTGGTGCGCGTCGATCCGGCGCGCGCCACCCTCGTGGCAGCCACCGCATCCGAAACAGGAACCGAGCCGCAGACCGCCGGCCAATGGTGCCGCGCTTCACATCTCAGCGTCGCCATCAACCTCGGCATGTTCAATGCCGATCATCGGACGCACACCGGCTACCTGCGCACAGGCCGTCACGTCAATAGCGCGGAGTGGAATGCGTACAAGTCGGTGCTCGCCGTTCGTCCCCGCTCCGCGCAGTGGTTCGACCTCGAAGGCTCAATACCGGTCACGACGTTGGATCAGTACGAAATCGTCGTGCAGAACCTGCGGCTGATTGCGCGGCCGGGGAAAAACGTCTGGGCGGCGAATGACCGGAAGTGGAGCGAGGCGGCGCTGGCCATCGATTCGTCGCATCGGCTCCTCTTCATCTTCTCGCGTGCTCCTTACACAATGCGCGATTTCAATGCGCTTCTATTGAGCCTGCCGCTCGGCATCGAGAGCGCAATGCATCTGGAGGGTGGCCCCGAGGCGAGCTTATCGGTCCATGTGGGGAGTTTCAATCTGGACCTTTGTGGCAGTTACGAAACGGGCTTCATGGAAAACGACCGTAATGGCGTTCAATGGCCGATTCCGAATGTCCTGGGAGTGCGCTGATGGAAATCATCTGGCCGGAGAAATTTCATCCGAATCGGGCACCCGTACACGTCCGGAACGAAATCGACATCGCGGCGCCGTGTGAGCGCGTCTGGGCATGGCTCATAAGAGCGCAATTGTGGCCCGAGTGGTACGACAATGCATCCGACATGCAGTTCCTGAGCGGCTCCGGTCCCGATCTCGAAGCAGGCACGCGCTTCAAGTGGCGCACCTTCAGCGTGCAGATCGAATCGACCGTATGCGAATTCGAGAGCCCGCACCGCATCGCATGGGATGCCAAAGGCACCGGCGTCGATGCGTATCACGCCTGGCTTCTCGAGCCGGCGGGCGAGGGCTGTCACGTCACGACCGAAGAAACACAATACGGCGTGCTCGCCCGTACAGGACATCTGCTCATTCCCGGCAGAATGTCGCGCGGCCATCAGCGCTGGCTGGAGGGTTTGCGCGAGAAAGCGTTGGCCGGCTGGCCGCCTGCGATCTGACATGCACAATCACCGCGTTTTTTCTGTTGTTGTAATCGGGTTTCTCCTTCAATGCTGCACCACGGCCGTGCCGAATACCCCACCGCCGCGTAATGCGCAGACGTGGGTCGATACACCCGTCGGCCGCGCGGTCCGCCCCGATGGCGCGGTCAACGCCCCCGCCGTCCTCACCCGCGTCAATCCGACCTATCCCGACTCCGACCGCCGCGCCGGCACCGACGGCCTCGTGTTGCTCGAAGTCGTCATCGACGAACAGGGCAAAGTGGCGAACGTCAAAGTGCTCGACGCGCCCAGTCCTGCTCTCGGCGCTGCCGCTTCCGCCGCAGTAAGACAATGGACGTTCCAACCGACGGAAATCAACGGCGAGCGCGTCAAAGTACTGCACGCCGTGGCCATCCAATTCAAATTGCCGTAGCAGCGCGCTTCCGGTCGTATGTGCCCGCTTCAGCTAGAATGGAAGTATGGCAGTCCGGGTCCTGGTGCTGTCGAACACGGATGATCTACTGATCGTCGACGCGTTGATTGAGAAGCTCGCGGATGAATTCGAGCTTTACGCCTGGACCGAAGATGTCTTTACGCTCTCTGCCGCGCCTCTGGAGAGCCTGGCGAAAGTCGTGCAAACCGTAGACTGCGCGATCTTCGTCGTGCGGAGGGAAAAAGGGCGGGTCAGTCCGAATCTCGTGTCCGAAATCGGCTTTTGTGTCGGCTATTTAGGGCAGAATCGGATTGGCGTGGTTTCGAACGCGACGACCGCGCAGACGCTCTCGGACCTTCGCGAATCGTCTCAATTCATTATGAGCGGGCGAGGCGAGAGTCTGTCCGAAGCCGAGGTCGGAGAGCTCGCCGCCGCGATCCGCAAATGGATCAAGACGCTGGGCCGCAGGCGTTTTCGCGTATCGAATCATCCCGCGCCGAATGAACTTCTCGCGCGCAAGGGCTCACTCCGGCGCCGGGCGCGCGTCAGTAAGAAATCGGCCAGCCGAGGGGTGGGAGTTTTCATCAGTTACTCTCACGCCGACGCGGCGTGGCTGGCGAGAATCAAGACCATGCTGTCGCCGTTGTTGCGCGGCGGCATGCTCGATCTGTGGGACGACACGCGCATCAAACCGGGCTCGAAATGGCGGCTCGAAATCAGAGAGGCCATCGACAAGGCGAGGGTGGCGATTCTGCTCGTGAGCGCGCCGTTCCTGGCGTCGCCGTTCATCGCCGACAAGGAGCTCCCGCCGCTGCTGCGAGCCGCTCGCCGCGACGGCCTGACCATCCTGTGGGTCTATGTCAGCGCCTGCCTGTACCGGAATACGCCGATCGCGCAGTATCAGGCCGCGCACGCCATCGCGAAGCCGCTCGAGGCGTTGACGAAAGCCAAGCGCAATCAGGCGCTCCTCGATATCGCCGACAGCGTTGCCGCGTCGCTCAAAGTACAGCGCCAGCCGCGCCGCAGGAGCTGAGGCGTACGCGGCGGCTACCTCGATTACCATTCTGCGATGGAACCGCAGCTCGTTACTCACGCCGCGATCGCGGATGTCCTGAAAGAGCTTCAGGATCGCGAGCCGCTTTTTCATCGTCCGCGGTTCGGGACGACGCGTGCAGACTTTGAGAGGATGACCGACGTTGCATTCTTCGAGGTCGGAGCGTCGGGACGACGTTACTCGCGCGAGTACGTGCTCGATGAATTGGAGAAGCGGTACTCCGCTCCTTATGAAGACGCGTGGGAAACTCGCGAATTCGATTGTGTCGAGCTCGCGCCGGACCTCTACCTGCTCACATATACGCTGATTCAGAACAGGACTCGCATCACGCGCCGCGCGACGATCTGGCGACGGACAGGCGAGAGCTGGAAGGCTGTTTATCATCAGGGGACCATGGTCGAGGACGGCGCGATTGGCGAGAGTTGAGCGGCGCGTTCGCCGCAGCGTCGTCTTATCGCTGCTATTTGTCGGCACCTGTTTCGGATTCACGCGTCCCGCGTTTCGGCTGGCCGATCCGATGACGAATGTCGACCTGCGCGTGACGCCGGACGAACCTTTTCCAATTCTCGTCATAGAGCAGGGCAAGCCGCGGATCGAGATGCTGCAGAAGCCCTCGACTATGGTCGCGCCGCCCGGGGCGTCGTTTCTCGTTCCCGCGGGCAAAGAATCTTCCACAGAAGATTGGCTCAATGCGCATGACGGACGCACGGATGGGAAATGGGTCTTGCGCGTCGAGCACAGAAGCGCAGGCGAGGAAGACATCGAACTTTACCGGATGCATGACGGCTACCGGGGTGGCGGTTACCGCGCAACGAGTCGATCCGCCACACCGCGGTATCGCAAGCTGACCGGGCCCGGGTTTGCGATGGTAGCCGCTCTGGTCGCGCTCGCCCTCAACACGGTGTCGTGGGTTGCTGTCGTGCTGATGCTGCGCTTGTACCGGAGGTTCAAGCAGATGATGCCTGATCGGAACAAATGAAGCGGGGGAAAGCCGCGAGTTTTTTGCGCCTCTCCCATTGCGAGAGAGGCGAGCGGCAATGGGCGGGTGGGGGTGTTACGAGTAGATGCCGTTGTCGGCGCCGACGCCGGCGAACGTTCCCTGCGTGATTTCGGCGCACGAACCGAAGTCCACGAGCATCGGGGTCACGTAGGGCTTGCGGTTGTTTTCCTGCGTCGGAACGTTCTTGCTGGTCTCTTCCATCGAGGCTCTCCTGTCCGGGCGTTTCGTAGGCGCGGAATATAGCGCGGTTCGCAGGCTGACACAAGGCTATCCGAGCTGCCGCAGCCAAAGCCCCGTGGCGGCGGCGCTCCAGAGGCGGACGGCGGTCAGCAGATCGGGCGAACGGGCCTCCAGAAAGCCACGGTAGACGTCGCGGAGCGCATCGATATCGATGTATGGCGCCAGGACGTCCGGCTCGCGCAGGAAGAGGTCGTCGAGCGTCGCGTGATCCGCTCGGAGCGCCGTGATGATGTGCAGCCCCGGCTTTCCCTTGCCGTTGCGCCAGCGCACCGCGTCCGGGACAACGCCCGCCATCGCCCGCCGCGCCACCACGCGCGAATAGCCGCCGGCGAGCTTCTGATCGGCAGGCAGTGACACGCAGTACTCGACCAGCCGCCGGTCGAAGAACGGGTAGCGTCCTTCCACGCCCGCCAGCGCCATGACCCGGTCGAAAAGCTCCAGCCCCTCGGCCAGCATCGGCGACTGCAGATGCGCGATGTGCTCGCTGCGGACGGAAAGGTGCGGCTCGAATCGCACGTGGCCATCCGACTGCGGACGGCGGCGGATCGCGCGGTACAGACGAAATGCCGACGGCGGCGTGAGCGGCGCGAGGACATGCGTGACGAACGTCCTCGACGCAGAGCCGCCATTCACCGCGGCGAAGGCACGCAGCTCGCGGACCAGCGTCAATGCGCGTCCGCGGACGAAGAGCTCGACGAAACGCGCGCCGCCGCGGGAGATGCTGCTGTCGCCGCCGAGGCCGTCGAGCATCGTGCGGATGCCCAGCGAGCGGGCGATCGTCGCGGCGCCATGATTGAGGTAGTGGTTCGGCGCGTACGGCGGGCCGTCCGGCAGCAGCCGCTCGAGATCGCTCCACGGCGAAAACGACGCGGTCGCGGAATCGATGACGTGACGCGTAAAGCCGCCGCTCGCGGCGACCACTTCCTGGTACTCGCGCTCGTCCGCCTCCGGCACGTCGGAAAAGATCCACGAGAAGACCGGCAGTGGGGCGGTGCCCGCGAGCTCGTCGCGCGCGGTGCAGGCGATGGCGGACGAATCGAGGCCGCCGCTGAGCATCGCGCCGAGCTGCGACACGTCCGGCACGCGCATGCAGGCGCGCACGGCGCGGACGAAATGCTCGCGAAACCCTTCCGCGTACTCCGCATCGGTGGCGCGGGGGAGGGGACGGATCTGTTCCGGCGACCACCAGCGCGTCACCTTCGGCGTTCCGTCGCGCAGCGTCAGCGTGCAGCCGCCCGGCAAGCGGCGAATCGCGCGGAAGAACGTCCGCTCGAAATCATCGAAGTGGATGGACAGGAAATCGGCGATCCGTTTTTCATCGACGTCGCGCGGCACCTCGGCGAGTGCGAGCAGAGCACGCACTTCCGAGGCGAAGGCGAAGAGTTTTCCCGGGACGTGCGCGTAGACGAGCGGCTTCACGCCGAATGCGTCGCGCGCGCAAACCAGCGAGCGCGTGGCGCGATCGAACAGCGCGAACGCGAAGTCGCCGTCGAGATGGCGCGCGCAGTCCGCGCCCCAGCGCCGGTACGCGGCGGCGACGAGGGCCGCATCGCCGGAGGACGCGTCGAGGCGAATGTCCGCGGCGACGACGATGTCCGCTTCGACATGCGGCTGCGGCTCGGCGCGCGACTCCGGCGTCGTCTGCAGCATCGCGTGCACCAGCAGCGCCGACCCCTCGGACCAGGCGCCGTTCGCGTCGCCGCCGCGATGCGCGATCGCGGAGCGCAGCCGCGCGCCGTCCGCCGCATCGGCCGGACGGCCATCGAGTCGGATGATGCCGGCGAACCCGCTCATCGGTGCAGCGCGATCGGCGGCATCGCCACGAACGCCTCCGTGCGCGGATCGCCGAGGACCGGCTGCCCGCCGTGCTCGATCCAGGCGTGCGCGCGCAGGCGGCCGTCGTCTTCCTTGGCCACGCCGACGCGCAGCGTGCTCTCGTGGCCGTTCGCCGCGAGGAGGATCGAGGCGGCGAACGCCTGCGTCAGGCAGGTCGCGCGCGGCACGCGTCGCGACGCCGCTTCGATCGCCCAGACGATCTGCTGCACCGAATGGCGGCCCGTTGTCCGTCGCGATCGCGACGCGACGAAACGGTGCACGACGCGGAAGGGGAGGACCCAGAGCGCGATGCGGACCGGCACCACGACCGCAAGCGCCTGCAGTGCCAGCGCGAGCTTACGAGGCGAGCTCACTGCGCACCTCGATCAAACGTGCCGCGGCCAGCTGGTCGAGGAGCTTCAGCAGGTCGGCCTCGCAGACGGCGGGATCGACCTCGTACTCCGCCACGATCGTGTCGCGGATGTCGCCCACGCGCCGCGGCTCCTGAATCAGCTGCCAGACCCGCGCTCCGACGTCGCCGACGCCGTAGTAGTGACCGGCGTTCAGACCGAGGATCACGGTCTCGCCGCCGATGCTCGAGGAGAGCTGATCTTTGGCGGCGGCGACGACGCTTTGCAGATCGATTTTCATGTCGAATGGACGAGACCGATAGTAATCGAAAAGGGAAACTGATTCCGTAGTAGCGAAAGTTATTGACTTCCGATGCCGGACGCCATGATCATGGCGCGTTCCAACTTCGGCAATTCAATCCAAGCGCCATTAATTTCTCACCCGGAGAGTTTATGCGTCGAACACGCTACGCGTCGTTTTTGTTGGCGTTTTTTATGGCCGTGTCGGCTTTCGGCCGCCACCTTCCGAACATCGATAAACTAGGCGAGCAGCGTCCATCAGCGGCGACCTCCGCGGCTCTCGCCCAGAAGACGCAGGCGTTCAACAAAGGCGGCCTGCCGATGGAAAGCGAACCGCGTCTCGGCGTGCCGACCTTCGTCTGGGGATCGCAAATCCCCGCCGTGGTGCCGGCCTTCAAGTCGGGCGGCAACGCAACGCCGCTCGAGGCAGAGGGCGCAGCGCGCATCTACCTCGGCCAGGTGGCGTCGCTCTACAACCTCGGCGACACCGACGTCTCCGACGCACCGCTGCGCTACATCCACGATCTCGGCAAGGGTGCGGTGATCGTGAAGATGCAGCAGCAGATCGACGGCATCGAGATCTTCCGCGAAGAGATCAACGTCGTCATGAACCAGAAGCTCGATCTGGTCGCCATCAGCGGCTACATCAGCAGCAAGGCGACGCCTGCCGCGAGCGGATCGCTGTCGTTCCACCTCGGTTCGACCAGCGCCGCGGCGAATGCGCTCAACGACCTCACGCTGGCCAACGTCAGCGTGCTGCAGCTCGTCTCCGCCGGCTCGCACGACGGGTACGACTACTTCACCCTCTCGCCTTCCGCCGGCGCCTCGCTCGTCGAGCCGGTGCGCATGAAGAAGGTCTACTACCACCTGCCGGAAGGTCTCGTCCCGGCGTACTACGTCGAGGTCATCGCCCAGAACACGGGCACCTCGAACGAAGCGCGGATCGACACCGGCGACGACACGGTCGACGGCTACTCGTACGTCATCTCCGCGGTCGACGGCAGCATCCTCTTCCGGATGAACCTGCAGGCCGACGCAAAGGGGACGGGCGGCGAGAGCTCGCTCGCGCCGGGCGGCTTCACGTATCGCGTCTGGGCAGACACCGGCAGCGGCATTCCGTACGACACGCCGGCCGGCAACAGCGTGCATCCGAAGATCAACGTCGCGCTCGACGGCGTGCAGTACTCGTTCGTCTCGCAGCAGAACGTGCAGCTCCCGAACTATCCGTTCAGCCAGAACGATCCGTGGCTGGCGCCGGGAGCGACGCAGACCACTGGCAACAACGTCGAAGCGTTCGTCAACCTGGTGAACGCAGCGGGCAACGTCGACAACGGCTTCGGCCCGGCGGCGGAGCCTCCGGCCGATCCTCCGACCGGCGACCACCACGCTTTCACCAGCGCGGTCGACTCATTCATCTACACCCATCAGCCCGACGTCGATGCCTACAGCGTCAACGCGCGGCAGGCTGCCATCACGCAGCTCTTCTACAACATCAACTTCCTGCACGACTGGTACTACGACTCCGGCTTCAACGAAATCTCCGGCAACGCGCAGACGAACAACTTCGGGCGCGGCGGTCTGGGCAGCGACAGCATCAAGGGCCAGTCGGAAGACACCTCGAGCTTCAACAACGCGAACATGCTGACGCCGGCCGACGGCAGCCGTCCGCGCATGCGCATGTACAACTTCATCAACCCGGCGAACATGCTGGACATCCAGGCGCCGGCCGCGATCGTGGGCAAGGTCAACATCGGCATCTCGCAGACCGGCACCCACAACTTCGATGTCACCAGCGACATCGTCATCGCCACCTTCTCGAACAGCCCGAGCGCGTGCACGATCACGAACGCCGCGGCGCTGGCCGGCAAGATCGGCATGTTCGATTTCGACAACACCGACGGCACCGGCTGCTCGTTCTCGACGCGCATCACGCGCATCCACGCCACGAGCGCGCTCGCCGCGCTGATGGTCTACACGTCGGCAAGCCCGACGGCCGTGGCCAACATCACCGGCCTGGTCACGACGCACACCAAGGGAGTCGGCGTCATCTCCTGGAACAACGGCCAGCTCATCAAGGGCGTGATCGGCGGCAACACCGTCACGGCGCGCCTGCTCCGCGTGGCTGACCGCGACGGCAGCCTCGATCAGCAGGTCGTCTTCCACGAGTGGGGCCACTACCTGAGCAACCGCCTGGTCGGCAACAGCAACGGTCTCAATGCCAACTTCGCCGGCGGTCTGGGCGAAGGGTGGGGCGACATCTCGGCCATGATGCTCACCGTCCGCGAAGACGACACCGGCACGGCCAGCAACGCGAACTGGAACGGCGCTTACGCGCTGGCCACGTACGCCACCAGCGGCGTGCCGTTCAACGGCGCCGCCAATCAGGGTTACTACTACGGCATCCGCCGCTATCCGTACTCGACGGACATGGCGATCAACCCGCTCACGTACCATCACATCCAGAACGGCATTGCTCTGCCGGTCAGCCCGGCGCCCGCGTTCGGCCAGACCGGCTCGAACAACGCCGAGGTGCACAACACCGGCGAGGTGTGGGCCAACATGTACTGGGAGTGCTACGCCTCGCTGCTGCGCGACACCCTCGGTGCCACGCCGCGCCTGGACTTCACCACGACGCAGGCGCGGATGAAGAGTTACCTCGTCGCGTCGCTGAAGATCACTCCGCTCACGCCGACCCTGCTCGAAGCGCGCGACGCGCTGCTTGCCGCGGCCGCGGCCAACGACCTGATCGACTTCCAGCGGTGCAGCGCGGCCTTCGCCAAGCGCGGCGCAGGCATCGGCGCCCTCTCGCCCGACCGCTACTCCGGCACCAACAGCCCGGTGACGGAGAGCTTCCTCACCGGCGGCGACCTGTCGCTGGTCAGCGTCACGCTCGATGACAGCACCGGCAGCTGCGATGCTGATGGCACGCTCGACAACAACGAGAGCGGCCTCCTCACCATCACGCTGCGCAACACCGGCGACATCCACCTCAGCGCGACGACGGCCACCGTCAGCAGCCCCGATCCGAACGTCACCATCGGCAACGGCGGCGCCATCAGCTTCTCCGCCTCCGATCCGAACAGCAACATCGTCGGCACGATCCCGGTCACGCTCTCCGGCGCGGCGGGCATCGAGTCGATCCAGTTCGACATCAGCTACAACGATCCGGCCCTGGCCCTGGCCGGTCCGCGCAACACTTCGCAGTACTTCTACGGCAACACGAACGTGATTCCGGCCTCGACTTCGACCGATAACGTCGAAGCGGGCGCCGCGCCGTGGACCACCTCGGCCAACAACGCCGCGGGGCTCTTCACCGTCAACCAGTGGTCGCGCAAGCAGGACCCCGTGTCGACCGCTCACTTCTGGTTCGGACCGGACAACTACTTCGGCTCCGACATCTACCTCACCTCGCCGGTCATGACCGTCAACGGCGGCGGCTCGCTGAACGTGCAGTTCGATCACTCGTTCGGCTTCGAGTTCGACGGCGGCGGCAACTACGACGGCGGCGTCGTGGAGATGTCGGTCAACGGCGGTGCCTACACCGACATCAGCACCGCGGCGTACAACGGCACGATCCTCAACTACTCGGGCGACGTGAACCCGCTGAAGGGCCGTCTCGGCTTCGTGCAGAACTCCGGCACGATCCACACCTCGCTCACCGCGGCGATCGCGCCGGGATCGACGGTGCAGATCCGCTTCCGCGCCGGCAGCGACAGCTCCGTCGGCTCGACCGGCTGGACCGTCGACAACATTCAGGTCAACGGCGTCGTCGAGACTCCGTTCGCCACGCGCGTGGCCGACCCGGGCTGCACCACCGCCACCTCCACCACGCTCACGCCGAGCGCGAACCCGTCGCCGGCCGGCGTCTCACTGACGCTCACGGCGACCGTCTCCGGTTCGCGCACGGTGACCGGCGGTACCGTCACGTTCTTCGACGGCGCCTCGCCGCTCGCCACGAACCCCGTCTCGGCCGGCGTGGCCACGTTCTCCACCTCGGCGCTGATCCCGGGACCGCACAGCCTGACCGCGACCTACAACCCGATTCCGGGCTTCGGCGGCTCGACCTCCGCTCCGCTGAGCGAGACCATCACCAAGGCCAACTCCACGACGGTCATCACCAGCTCGGTCAACCCGGTTCCTCTCGTCACGCCGGTCACCTACTTCGTGACCGTGACGACGTCGACCGGCGCCACTCCCACCGGCAACGTGGCCATCTACGACAATGCGGTCTTCAAGACCAACTCGGCGTTGAACGGCTCGGGTGTCGGTACGTGGTCGACCGTCTACACGGCGGGCAACGGCGGCACGCACACCATCACCGCCGTCTATGGCGGCAACACGACGACCAACGGCTCGAACAGCGCCAATTTCTACGAGTACGTCGACGTGCCGGCGCTGAACTTCTCGCCGGCCACGTACTACCAGCTCGAGAACTCGGGCAGCGTCACGCTGACGGTCACCCGTACCGGCGGCACCACCACCGGCGCGTCGAGCGTCACCTTCACCACCAGCGACGGCACCGCCGTCGCCGGCACGCGCTACACCGCCACCAGCACGACGGTGAACTTCGCCGGCGGCGAAACGTCGAAGACGGTCAGCGTTCCGCTGATCAACACCAGCTCCATCGAAGGGATGCAGAACTTCACGGCGACGCTCTCGGCGCCGGTTGGCGCGTCTCTCGGCGGGACGATCACCGCGACCGTCAACGTCGTCGACGATGACATCATCAACAGCGACTTCAGCTCACCGAGCGACGGCAAGCGCGACATCGTGTGGCGCAATGCCACCACCGGCGACACGCGCGTGTGGCAGATGAACGGCATCTCGTTCCTCAGCTCCACGCTGCTGGAGAACCTCGGCGCGCCGTGGACGCTCGTCGGCATCGGCGACTTCAACGGCGACGGCAAGGCCGACATCCTGTGGCGTAACTCCACCGATCAGTCGATGCAGGTCTGGTACATGGACGGTACGGCCCATACCGGAACGGCGGTGATGCCTTCATCCACCGATCCGAACTGGAAGGTCGTCGCCGTCGGTGACCTCAACAGCGACGGCTTCGCCGACATCGTCTGGCGCCATGCCACGACGTACGGCATGAACGTCTGGACGATGCGCGACACGGTCCACCTCGGAACCACCGCTCTCCCCACTGTGCCCGATGCGAACTGGAAGGTCATCGGCCTCGGCGACTTCAACCGCGACCACAAGAACGACATCGTGTGGCGCAACTCGTCGACGCTCGATTGCGCGGTCTGGACGATGAACGACACCACGTTCGTCAGCGCCGCGTTCCTGCCGAAGGTCGGTGTTCCCTGGCAGCTCGTCGGCATCGGTGACATGAACGGTGACGGCGATGCGGACATGATCTGGCAGACCACCTCCACGCATCAGCTCGCGCTCTGGCAGATGAACCAGACCGCGTTCGGCAGCGCGTACTTCATCAGCACCGCGGGTGACTCGACGACGGCCAACGATCCGAATTACGCGATCGTGTCGCCGCGATAACCTCAGGCCACAAGCATCAAACGAACGGGCGGGGGCAACCCCGCCCGTTTCATTTTGTGCGGGCCGTGAGGATGCTGGCGCCGCGCGTGGACGGCGGCGTGCGGACCGATGCGAGCGCGAAGCCGGTCTCATCGAGCAGCGTTCGATATTCGTCGAGCGTCCGTTCGCGGCCGCCGGTGAGCAGCAGCATCTGCATGTCGAGCGTGAACGGATCGGCGATCGCGTCGCTCTCCACGACCTGATGCGCGCGCTCGGGCAGCAACACCTCGGCGATCAGCAGCGTCGCGCCATCACGCCGGCAGGCGCGGAGGATCTGCGCCGCTTTCGCGTCGTTCCAGTCGTGCAGGATCCACGACAGCAGGTAGACGTCGCCGTGCGGCACCGACTGGAAGAAATCACCCGCCACGAGCTCGCAGCGCTCGCGGACGTCGTGCAACGTGCGCTCGGCACCGGCGAGCATCGGCGCGGTGTCGAAGAGGACTCCGCGCAGTTGCGGATGCGCGCGGAGGATCGACGCGAGGTGCGCGCCGTGTCCGCCGCCGACGTCGACGACCGTCCGCGCGTTGGCGAAGCAGTCGTCGGCGGCGATGGCCGGACCGAGGTCGGCGGCGCTGAAGGCCATGCGCGCGGCGAACGATTGCTGGTTCGTCGTTTCGAAGAAGCTCGAGTCGTGCAGCGCCTCGTGCGGCGTGCCGCCGCTTTTCACCGCCTCGAGCAACCGTGACGCGACGTTCCACAAATTCTCTCCGGCGCGGATGGCGCTCGGCCGCAGCGAGCGCGGATGTCCGCTCTGCAGATATTCGGCGGCGGCGTTGAGCGCGAAGCGGCCGTCTTCCTGTTCGATGAAGACGCCGCTGCTGACGAGATACCGCAGCACGCGGCGCAGCGTGCTCGCATCGACATGCGCGTCGCCCGCCAGCTCGTCCGCGCTGCGCGGCCCGAGGGCCAGCTTGTCCGCGATGCCGAGCGTCGCCGCGACGTAGAGCGCCTGCGTGCGCACCGCACCGCCGATCATCTGCCGCAGCGCCGCTTCGGCGCGCGGATCGAATTTGTCGAGCAGGTTGCCCATCGCGTTTGCGTATTCTAGTGGCCGCACATGGCGCGCTCCCTCCACTCGGCGTTCGGCCTGACCATTCGCTCCGACATCCCGCTGCACGAGCTGCCGCCGGGTGAAGGCGATGCGGACGTCGAGGTCACGCTCGCGCCGTTCGACGACGCGCCTCCGCCGTCCGGCACGCTGACCGTCATCGCCGCGCCGAACGAAGTGCGCGGCTGGATCCCCACCGCCGGCGCGTTCCGCGTCAGGGGCGGACGCGAGATCGTCATCGATGCCATGCCCGGCGCCGACGACCGCTCGCTTCGTCTCGTCATCGTCGGTCCGCTCCTCGGCGTGATCCTCACGCAGCGCGGACACTTCGTGCTGCACGCCAGCACCGTCGCCATCGACGGCTCGGCGGTCGCGTTCTTCGGGCCGTCCGGCCGCGGCAAGTCGACGCTCACCGCCGCGCTGGCCAGTCACGGCCATCCGCTCATCGCCGACGACATGACGGTCATCGGCGTGCGCGGCGACACGCACACCGTGCAGCCCGGCTTCCCGCGCGTGAAGCTCTGGCCCGACTCCGCGCAGGCGCTCGCGCATGACGCCGAAGCGCTGCCGCTGATTCATCCCGAACGGACCAAGCGCTCGCTCAGTCTCGCCGACCGTTTCAATCCCGATCCGCTGCCGCTGGTTCGCTGCTATCTACTCGAGGACGGCGATGCCGAGTCGGTCGATGAGATGCCGGCGACGGAGGCGCTGCTGTCGCTCGTGAGGTGTACCTACCAGGCGAACTGGCTGCACGAGTCGGGGGCCGCGGGGACGAACCTGCTGCAGTGCGGCGCGCTCGTGCGCAGCGGCGTGGTGCGCAGGTTGCGCCGCCGCCGCTCGTTCGCCGCGTTGCCGGACGTCATCCGCTTCATCGAAGAGGACGTTCGTTCTCGAGCATTGCGAACAGACGTTCGCGCTTGAGATGGAGGTCGACGCTCTTCGCCACGTTGCGCGGACGCAGGCCGCCGGTGCGGACCGCGCGCATCGCTCGCAGCACGCGCTTCCATTCGCGCCCGATGCGGAACCGCATCCCCTTCGGCACCGGCACGGCGCGCGGCGTGCCGTGGTAGATCGGCGCCGGTGCTCCGCCCGCCAGCGCCTGCGTGATGCGCGTCGGGACGAAGTGCTCGTCCGTGACCCACAGCTGTTCCGCGGCGATGGCCAGCGCTTCCAGCGACGGCCGCCGATTTTCGAAGACGTCGGGAATCGGACTGCCGAGGAGGATGTGCGCCAGCGTGATCGTCAGCTCGATCCAGGGCGAGATGCCGCGGCGTTGCCATTCCTCATCGAGCGCGCGCCAGTCGAGCGACGCTTCGTCCGATTGCAGGAACAGCGCGACGTCGAGCAGCGACCGCAGCTCGCCTTCGAAGCGATGATGCCGCGACACGTGCATCACGACGTGCGCGAAGAATTCGTCGCGCCCGAGCGTCGGCAACTCCACGCCGTGCCCGATCGGCACGCGCCGCGCGCCGGCCCACGCTGCGTCCGCCGACGAATCGCCGTGCGGCATCGAATCGAGCACCGTGTGCAGCTCGAGCACCGCCGAGCCGAACTTCGTGTCGATCATCGGCGGCGTGTCGCCCGGGTTCGTCGTGGTGCCGGCGAAGTGCTCCGGCACGCGATAGCCGAGCTCCTCGAGCGTCTTCGTGGCGCGCTCGAGATCGGCGTCGTGCAGCAGCAGGTCGAGGTCGAGCATCGTCCGCATGGCCGGCTCCGGATAGACGGTATGCGCGAGAATCGGCCCCTTCAGCACGAGGTACGGAATGCCGGCTGTCCGCAACGCCTCATCGAGCCGCCGCAGGTCGGCCGTCCGCTGCAGCATCATCATCGCGTTCCTGCGGTAGCTCGCCGCGGTGCGCTCGAGCAGCGCGCGCGGAGCGCCCGGAAGTTTCAGCAGACGTGCATGGACGAACGCGTGGAGGTTGTCGGGCGTGATGGCGAGAAATGCGTCGACATCCAGATCGGCGGGGACTGCGCCGCTCTTCTGCGCCAGCAGGTCGAGTAGAAAGAGCCGCTCGCGCTGATGTGCGGAAGGAACGAGCTCCGTCACTCCTTCCACGACACCTCCACCCACGCGCTTCTGCCGGGCCAGCTCGTCGACGTCACGACGCCGGTCGGGCGCGCCGTGAGGTACGTGATGTCGGAGTCGAGACCGTTCTTCACGCCGAGGCGTATGCCGAGGCCGGGGAGGAAAAAGTCCTGGCGCGAAATCGTGAGGTCGGCGGTGCGGAATCCTCGGCCCGCGGCGCGGTCGCCGACGTAGTTCAGGCGCCCGCCGATGATCAGGTTCGGCATCGCGTGATAGAGCAATGTCGCGTTGCCGAGGTACTTCGACGACACCGGATCGGGCCCGCCGCCGTTCGGCACGCGCGGATCGAACGTCTCGGCGTACGACAGGTTCGATCCGATCTTGAGGCGGCTGCCGAGGTCCTGCGTCCATTCGAATTCGCCGCCCTGCGCCCACGCGTCGCCCTTCACCACCACGCCGCCGGGGCGGATCATGTCGCTCAGCATCGAGTGGAAGAGCGTGACGCGGCCGACGCGGCCTGTGTTGCGGTAGACGTAATTCAGCTCCGACGTCGCGTTCGTCTCGAACGGGTAGCGCGGCACCGTGCCCGGCGCGGGCCGCTGGTAGAACTCGAAGAACGTCGGCGGACGGAAGCCGTCCGCGTACTGCGCCTTCACGATGTGCCGGTCGTTGACGCGCCAGACGATGGAGATGCGCGGCGTGAAGCGCGAGTCGAGATCGCTGTAGTGATCGTAACGGCCGCCGAGCGTCAGCGTCAGCGACGGATCGAGATCGATCTGGTCCTGCAGCACGGCCCCTTCGATGCGGCGATGCACGTTCGTCGCGAACAGCACCGGCGAGCCGGGCGGCTGGCCGGGCGGCGGCGGGGGAGTGTGGTACGCGTCATCGAGGCCGGAGCGCGAGTAGTCGGCGCCGATCAGCCACGACTGCCGGCGCAGGCCGCTCCACGTCACGTTCGCCGCGAGCTTCGTCAGGCCGCCGCTGAGGATGTCCACCGGTTCCGAGATGTCGTTGTGCAGGTGCGTCAGCCGCACCTCGGCATTCAATCCTTTGCGCAGCTCGCGGTCATACTTCGCCTCCGTGTCCCACGTCGTCTCGTGCGAGTGCGCGCCGGCCGGATTGAAATTGCGATGCACCGCCTGCCCGGTCAGCGAGAGGCCGCGCCACGCCACGTTGCCGACGACGAACGAGCGTCCCTCGCGCGCCAGCGTGATCGGCGACGGCGCCGCGACGTTCGTGCTGTGCACGCCCGACACGTTGAGCGAGTAGGCGAGCGGCGCGCCGGTCTTCGAGCCGACGCGGATCGCGCCGGTCGTCGTTGGGTGCGGCGTCTCCTGCCGCAGCAGCACGCGCGTCCCCTGCTTGCGGGTGATGATGTTGATGAGGCCCATGAACGCGAAGTCGCCGTAGACCACCGAGCCGGGACCGCGGATCACCTCGATGCGGTCGATCTGTTCGATCGGCATGAAGAGCGCCGCCGTGTTGAAGCCGCCGTCCTGCCGGGCAACCGGAATGCCGTTGAGCAGCACTTGCGTATTGCCGGCATTGAACGGGAAGTCGATGCCGCGGACGATCACCGACGGCGCGCCGCGGTCGGTCATCACCGCTTCCATCCCCGGCACCAGCCCGAGCGCCTCGCCCGCGTTGCGCACACCGAGCGCTTCCAGTTCGTCGCCCTCCAGCACCGTGACGATGCCCGGCACGTAGTCGCTGTTGAGCCGCGTCTTCGTCGCGACGTCCGTCTCCTGCTGCACGATGTTGAGCAGGTCGGCCAGCTCTTTTTCTTCCGATTGCGGCGTCCCCGCGCGGGCGGTGTTCGCCACCAAAAGCAGCGCTGCCGCCACCACTAGCCCTCGCCCCGCAACGCGGGGAGAGGGTGCCGAAGGCGGGTGAGGGGTTGTGCCGCTGGCGACGAGAGACCCCCTCATCCGCCTGCGGCACCTTCTCCCCCGCGCGGCGGGGGAGAAGGGGTTGAGCGAGTGAATCTTCATACGACCTCTCCGGCCACGGCCTGCGCGGACTCGATGCGCTGCCTGCTGCCTCGCATCGAATCGGCGTGGAGCGCGTGGTTGCGGCCTCCTCGTTTGACCTCGTACAGCAATCGATCAGCGGCTTCGAGGGCCGACGACGGGTCGGCCTCGCGGGCGGGAACGAGGGTGATGGCGCCGACCGAGACGGTGGCCAGGCTGAGCGCGCGCACGGCGTCGAGCAGTGTGCCGAGGAGCTGCGCCATCGCTTCGCCCGGAGTGTCGGGGAGGATGATGGCGAACTCCTCGCCGCCGTAGCGCGCGGCGAGATCCGATCCGCGGCGGGCCACGCTCAGCAGCGTCTGCGCGATCGCGCGGAGGCATTCGTCGCCCTTCGCGTGGCCGTGCGTGTCGTTGAACTGCTTGAAGTGATCGACGTCGATGATGGCGATCGACATCGGCGACGCGCTGCCGGCCGCGCGCTTCCACTCCTGCGCGAGGAAGGTGTCGAGCTGGCGGCGATTTGCGATGCCGGTCAGTCCGTCGACCGACGCCATCCGCTCCAGCAGGTCGTGGGCGCGCTTCAGCTCGAGGTGCGTGCGGACGCGCGCCCGGACGATCGGCGGGACGAACGGCTTGATGATGTAGTCGACCGCGCCGGCCTCGAAGCCGCGCGTTTCGTCGTGCGTTTCTTCGCGCGCCGTGACGAAGATGACCGGGATGCGCGCGGTGCGCTCGTCGGCCTTCAGGCGCGTGCAGACTTCGAAGCCGTCCATCTCCGGCATCACCACGTCGAGCAGCACCAGCTCGATGTCGTTCGCCGCCACGACCTCCAGCGCCTTCGCGCCATCAGTGGCGAAGAAGAGCTCGTAGTCGTTGCGCAGGACTTCGGCCATGACCCGGATGTTGGCCGGCTGATCGTCGACGATGAGCACGCGCTGGCGGGAGTCGGCGCGCGTCATGCGGCGCTCCCGTCACCGTCATCCCGAGCGGAGTCGAGGGAGCTGGGTGGCGCGGGTGGCGCGCCGGCCTCCCCCCCGGGTCCCTCGACTCCGCTCGGGATGACGTTCAGGATCGTCTCCAGCTGCACGCGCGCGGCGTCGAAGTCGAGGCGGTCGAGGCTCTGCTCGAGCTGCCGCAGCGGCTCGCCGAAGCGCGTGCCGGCGAGCGCCTTCAACTCCTCGAAGCAGCTCATCGCCGCGAGGTTGTTCGCGCGGAGGTGCTCGCCGAGTTTCTTCGCAATCGGGAGGAGTGCTTGTGGGGGGCGGACGTCTCGTCCGCCCTGAGCGGACGGGACGTCCGCTCCCCTCTCGGCGTCCAGGAACGCCTCGATGCTCTCCCGCACTTCGCCCACCGCCTCCTCCAGCTCGTCGGCGGTGATCGCTTCCCCTTTGCGCAGCCGCGACTCCAGCGCCGCCGCGATCTCCGCCACGCGCCGCGCGCCGAGCGTCGCGGCCGAGCCCTTGACCGTGTGCAGCACGTCCATCGCCTCGCTCGTCACGTTGCCTTCGATCAGCGCGCGGAGGTGCGGAAGGACTTCATCCATCTCCCTCCGGAACTCCGCAAGGAGGCGTTTGTAGAGCTGCATGTTTCCGTTCGTCCGGCGGATGCCGTCGCCGACCAGCAGGCCGGGGAGGATCTCCGCGCTGGCGGCCGGCAGCTTCTGCTTCGCCGTGATCGGCTCGGTCGAGCCGATCCATTTGGTCAACACCTTGATCAATTCCTTTTCCTCGATCGGCTTGGCGATGTAGTCGCTCATGCCGGCCTCGAGGAAGCGCTCCCGGTCGCCGAGCATGGCGTGCGCGGTCATGGCGATCACCGGCAGGTTGCCGAAGCGGCCGCTCGCCGCGCGGATCGCCTTCACCGTCTCGATGCCGTCGAGCTCCGGCATCTGCACGTCCATCAGCACCGCGTCGAACGTTTCCGACGACAGCCGCTCCATCGCCTGATAGCCGTTGTGCGCCTCGGCCACGTACAGCCCGGCCGCGTTGAGCAGCTCGCGCGCGACCTCGCGGTTGATCTCGTTGTCCTCCACCAGCAGCACGCGCTTGCCGCCGGGGAAGCGCACGGGGTTCGGCTGCTCGCCCGTCTTCACGCGGCGCGGCGCCGGCGTCAGCACGTTCAGCACCGCGTCGTGCAGCATCGACGGGCTGACCGGCTTGTGCAGCACCGCGTCGATCCCCTTCGCCTCCGCCTGCTGGTCGGCGTACTCGCGCTCGTACGCCGTTACGAGGATCACAGGCAGGTGCGGCGACGGAATTTCGCCCGAGATCTGCGCCGCCGCGGTCGCGCCGTCGAGCCCCGGCATCTTCCAGTCGAGGATCGCGAGGCGATACGGCTGCCCCTCGCGCGCCGCGCGCAGCGCTTCCGCCACCGCCGCCTCGCCCGACTCCACCGCCGTCACTTGACACGACAGCGAGCGGAGCATGTTCGTCAGCACCGTCCGCGCGCTGGCGTTGTCGTCGGCGACGAGCACCGGCAAATCGCGGAACTCGTCGGCGAGGCGCCGCGTGCCGGTCGCGCCGCGCGGCAGGTCGAACTGCGCGGTGAAGCTGAACGTGCTGCCTTTGCCGACCTCGCTCTCCACCTGCAGCTCGCCGCCCATCATCCGCACGAGGCGGCGCGAGATCGCGAGGCCGAGGCCCATGCCGCCGAAGCGGCGGGCCATCGTCGCATCGACCTGCGTGAACGGCTCGAACAATGTCTGTTGATGTTGCGGCGCGATGCCGATGCCGGTGTCGCGCACCGAGAAGCGGATCTCCGCGCGGTCGCGGCGCAGCTCCGCCGGCGCGATCTCGACGACGATCTCGCCCGCGGTCGTGAACTTCAGCGCGTTGTTGAGCAGGTTCAGCAGCACCTGCTTGAGCCGCACCGGATCGCCGCGCAGGCGCCGCGGCACGTCGACCATCGTGTTGAAGAGGATCTCCAGGTTCTTCTGCCCCGCGCGGACGCCGACCACGTCCGACAGCTCGGCCAGCATGTCGTCGAGATCGAAGTCGATGCGCGAGATTTCGATGCGGCCCGTCTCGATGCGCGAGAGATCGAGGATGTCCTCGATCAACTCCGCCAGCAGCCGCGCCGACGAGCCGATCTTGCCGAGGTATTCGCTGATCTTCGGCGTCGGGTCCTGCTTCGCCGCGAGTGCGGTCATGCCGAGGATCGCATTCAGCGGCGTGCGGATCTCGTGGCTCATGTTCGCGAGGAACTGGCTCTTCGCGCGGTCCGCGCTTTCCGCGTGCTCCTTCGCCTGGCGCAGTTCCTCTTCGACCAGTTTCTGCGGCGTCATGTCGCGGGCGATGCCGTCGTAGCCTTCGATCGCGCCGTCGGGCGCAAAGGCGCGCACTTCCGACAGCTCGATGTGCCGCGTGCGTCCCTCGGCGTCCGGCACGTCGATCGCGTAATTGCGCTCCGCCTCGTGCTCGCGCGGCGGCGGTCCGAGCTTCGCCTGCACGCGGCTCATCACCTCGGGCATCGGCATCCCGAACAGCCTTGTCGCCGCGTCGCTGATGTAGGTCAGCTCGCCGTGGATGTTGCGCGCGTAAACGAAGTACGTGCTGAGCGAACCGACCAGGCGCTGGTACTTGCGCTCCTGGTCCATCAGCTCGCGCACCGCGAAGTCGCGCTCCACGCGCTGCCGCTCCAGCTTGATCAGCAGCAGGACGAGCATCGACCAGACCAGCGCCATCAGCAGCACGACCGATCCGGCGACGATGACCAGCTCGTGCCGCACGTCGTTGCTCAGCTGCACGAAGAAGCGGTCGCTCACGCGGAACGTCGCCACGCCCATCAGCTCGAACGTCGACGGGTCGTACAGCGCGACCTCGGTGCGGAAGCCGCCTTCATCGCTCGTGCCGCGGCGGAGATCGAGCGAGCCCCGCTCCGCGCGGATCACGTCGTAATCGATCTTGAGTTCGACGCTGCGGAAGAAGGGACTCTTTGTCTGCGTGTCGCGCAGCAGCAGCAGCTCATCGAGCGCGGTGACGAGGTTACGCACGCGGTCCGAGCCTTCGGCCGAGCGGAGCGCGTTCACGATCGTGTTTGCCTGCGAGCGCGCCACGATGTCGGCCTGCGCCACCGCCTCGGTCTGTAGCCGCGGGCGGAGCACGACGACCCAATAGATCGACATCAGCGCCGCGACCGCCGCCGCGAGCAGCAGGAAGACGGCCGAGACGACGAGCACGGGGCGGCGGCTCTCGTTCATCGGAACACCTTCGTCACCTTGAAGAAGAGCGGCTTGAGCGTGATGTTCGAGGCGTCGAGCGTGGTGAGGTTGACGTAGGGACGGACCTGCGCCTCGACCGCGAGCCCGCCGAGGACGCCGCGCTCCACGTGGCCCTCGAAGGGGGAGTAGACGATCACGTGATGGTCGATGCCGTACCGGATGATCGATTTCAACGTGTTCTGCGCCGGCGCCTGCACGAGGAAGATGCCTGCCGGGACCCTCGAGCCGTAGCTCGCCAGCGAAAGGTCGGGGGAAAGCTCGACCAGCACCGGCGCGCCGTGAATCGTCACCGCTTCTTTCGGATTGCCGGCGAACGAGGCGGCAAGATCGGCCGCGCGCTGGCGGTCGTCGGAGTAGAGGAAGACGACGAGGATCTGGTCGCGCTCGACCTTCTTGTGATCGACGTCTACGTCGGCGCTGAGGAACGCGCGGAAGAGGCGCGCGCCGGCCTGGGCGCGGACGTCGGCGAGGTCGTCGCCGATCAACGGCGCGATGACGCTGAGCGCGGCCACGAGTGCGAGAAGGCGTTTCATGGAGGGACCGCAATCATGATAAAGGATGCGCGTTGCTCGCTCGCCTTCGCATCTTTGCCCGCCGGTTTCTTCTCTTCACGCTCGTGGTGATCGGCTGCATCTGCGGCGTGCTCGCGGTGGCATTTCACAGGTTCGTCGAGCTCGCGTACGCCGCGCTGGCCGGGCACGCGCTGGCGCGGCATGGCATCCAGCGGATCGCACTGATCATCGTCACGCCGGCGATCGTCTTCGCGCTCATCGCGTGGGCCATCCGCCGCTTCGCGCCGCGCGCCGTCGGCGCGAACCTCGCGCGCGTCCGGATGGCCTACAACGAAAATCCGGAGCTGCTCGGCTGGCGCAGCATCGTCGCCACGTTCATCGCCACGCCACTCTCCCTCGGCGCCGGCGCGCCGCTCGGACCGGAAGGGCCGATCGTCGTGATCACCAGCGGCGTCTCCGCGGCGATCGGGCGCATGCTCGGACTGCCGCGAAAGCTCGTGCGCGGCATGATCCCGGTCGGCGTCGCCGCCGGCATCGCCGCCATCTTCAACGCGCCGATCACCGGCGTCGTCTTCGCGCTGGAGGAGGTCGTCGGCACGGCCGATCGCGGACTCCTCGGCGGCGTGTTGATCGGCGCGGTCGCCGCGGCGGTCGTCGAGCGCTTTCTCCTCGGCGGACGCGCACTGCTCGAGGCGCCGGCGTCGACGTGGCACGACGGCCGCGAGCTGATCGGCTTCGCGCTCGTCGGCGTCGTGGCGGGACTCGTCTCCGGCGCCTCGATCGCGTTCGCGCACCGGCTCAAGCGGGCGTTCGCGCGTGCGATGCCGTCGATGGTGCGAAGGGCGATGCTCGCGGGACTGCTCGTGGGCGGAGCGGGCCTCATCGCGCCGTCGGTCCTCGGCGTCGGCTACGAATCGGTCATGCGCTGGCTGCACGGCGGCGGCACGATCCACGAGACCGCACTGGCGTTCGCCGTCAAGTCGATCATCTTCGTCGTCGCCATCACCGGCGGCATTCTCGGCGGCAGCTTCGCGCCGTCGCTCTTCATCGGCACCGCGCTCGGCGCGGCGGTCGGCCTCACGGCGCGCGATCTCTTTCCGCATGCGGCGATCGATCCGAAAGCGTACGCGCTGATCGGGATGGGCTCGTTCTTCGCGGGGCTGCTGCGCAGTCCGATCGCCGCGGTGCTGATCGTGATCGAGGTGACGCGCGACTACGACCTCGTGCTGCCGTTGATGCTCGGCGTGTCGATCGCGGTCGCCGTGTCGCGCCGCATCTCGCCGCTGAGCGTCGTCGAGCAGCAGATGATCGATGAGGGCTACGTCGAAGGGCACGACGTCAGCGATCCGCTGCACGGCATCGCGGTGGCCGAGGCGATGACGCCCGATCCGCTCGTCGTGCAGGAGACGGCGACAGTGCCGGCCGATTTCACGCATCGCTACTTGCCGGTCGTCGATGCGGAAGGACGTCTCTCCGGCGTGCTGCGCCGCGGCGCGGCGAAGCCGGAGACGCTCGTGCGCGACGCGATGGAGCAGCCGCTGCTCGTTGCGCACGCGGACGATGAGGTGATCGACGTCGTCGAGCGGATGAGGATCGCGGGGGTCGATCGCTGTCCCGTGATCGACCGCGCGACGCGGCGGGTGGTGGGGTTTCTCAGCCCGTCGGACATCCTCCGCGCGCGGATGCGGCTCAGTGAGGCCTGAACGCCGCCGACACCTCGGCGCGCACGCTCGCGGCGTCGCGATGCAGCACCTTGAGGTCATCCGGATGGAACGCCGCGCGCAGCTTCTTCTCATCGGCGAACAGCGCCGTCGCTTCGTCCGCGATCAGCGCGCACCAGGCGCGGCGGCCGGCGTGGTCCTCGATCGACGTGGCGCGGGTCAGTAGCATGTCGACGACGCCGGTCCGCAATTGCGCGCGGGCCAGCGCCTCGCGATGCTCGCGCTTCGTCAGCCGTTCATCCGCGTGCGGAAAGACGACCTCCTCGTCGACCGCGGCGCGCTTGGCGAACGCGACCTGCAAGGAGTCGATGAGCGTCGTCGTGTCGCTGTGGGCCTCGGCGATCGCATCGATCAGGCGGAGGATCTCTTTCGATTCCGCGTCGAGCTCGGCGGCAAACGCCGCGGGCACCGGCTTCCCTTTTTTAATCGGCAAACGCGCCTTGACCATGACGCGGAGTATACGGCGCGGCCGCTGTGTTAGCCTCGGCCGGAATGGATGACGGGGCCGAGCCGCTGCATCCGGCAGTCCGCGGTCTGAAGACCGTCTGCCGCTGCAACAACATCAAATACAAGACGATCGAGCGCGCAATCCGCGAAGGTTGCGTCACGCTTTCCCAGATCGCCTGCCGCACTACGGCCACCACCGGCCATTGTGGCGGCAGCTGTACGCCCGATATCCTGCAGATGATCGCGGAGCACGCGCCGGCGTACACACAGAAGCCGCCCGCACAAGCCCCGGCCAATCCCAATGCGTGGTGGGTGAAGAAGAAATGAAAGCAGAGCTGTGGCAGAAACCGACGTGAACGAGCTGTCGCAAGGCGGTCGCCTGGCTCGAATCGCACGGAGTGGAACTGGTCAAGCACGATCTGGCGAAGGAGCGTCCCAGCCGCGAGCTGCTGGAGAAGCTCATTGACGAAAAGCATCTCGCCGACTTCGTCAATACGCGCAGCCCGGCCTACAAGGAGCGCGGACTGGACGTCAACAAGTTGACTAAAAAGCAGGCCATCGACCTGATGCTCGAGGAGCCGAACCTCATGCGCCGGCCGCTCTTGCTGGCGGGACGCAAGGCGCTGTTCGGTTTCGACGCCGGCAAGTACGAAGAGCTGGGCGGCAAATGATTCCGCCGATCGGGATGGCCATTGCGGCAATGACGGTGATGCTCTGGATCATCTGGAGCGACATCCTGCGCACGCGGCGTCGTCCGATGCCGCTGTTGTACGCGTTGCGCATTGCGCTGTTCCTCATCGTGGCGGCGATCATGGTGCTGAATCTCGTCCGCTATCCGCACAACTTCACCGGCGGGGCGCGCATTTTCGCGGTGCTGGCGGTACTGGTGGGAATCGCGGGAGCAATTCATTTCGGAAGGAAGTTGGTCCTGAGACGCTGAAGGAAGTAACTTTTCAGTTCCGCATGTGTTTAAGGGTGGACAAGATGACAGGATGGCGTTATCATGCGCATCAGGGTCTGGCGTGGAGGTTGGCGGCTACCGAGCGGGAACTTGGATCTGTAAAGTCGCGGGGCCTGCAACTTCTCTCTCTCTCGATTCTCCACGGCTTAAACCAGACGAGGCGAGCCCCATCGCCTTGATATCAGCGGTCGACCGCACGCCAGACCCTGCTAGTTACCGCGCGACTTTAGGTGACAGGCAACGAGATAGCAGGTAACAGATAGCAGATAGCAGGAAAAGCCCCGCGTGGTTCTCCTGCTATCTGCTATCTGTTTATCTGCTATCTATCTCCCGCGTGCAACTCGCCGTCATCATCCCCGCCCTCGATGAAGAAGACGCCATCGGCGCCGTCGTCGCTTCGATCGACCGCACCCTCGTGCGCGACGTGATCGTCGGCGACAACGGGAGCCGCGACGCGACCGCGGAGATCGCGCGCAGGGGTGGGGCGGTGGTGGTGCGTGTTGCGGAGCGTGGGTACGGCGCGGCCTGCGCGGGGGCGTTGACGGCGCTCGCGGACGACGTCGGCATCGTCGTCTTCATGGACGCCGACGGCTCCGACGACGCCAGCGAGATGCGCGCGCTCGTCGAGCCGATCCTCCGCGGCGATGCCGACCTCGTGATCGGCGCGCGCGTAAACGTCGAGCGCGGCGCGCTGACGCCGCAGCAGCGCTTCGGCAACTGGCTCGCCACCGCACTCATCCGCCTGATTCACGGCCATCGCTACACCGACCTCGGCCCCTTCCGCGCCATCCGCCGCGAGCTCCTCGACCGCATCGGCATGCAGGACCGCCGCTACGGCTGGACCGTCGAGATGCAGATCCGCGCGCTCCAGCTCGGCGCACGCGTGGCCGAGGTGCCGGTGAGGTATCGAAAACGGGTGGGAAAGTCCAAAATCAGCGGAACTGTGACAGGAGTCATCAAGGCGGGGTGGTGGATCGTGTACACCATCATTAAGTATTCAAGACGATGAAACGTCTCGTCCTCCTCGCTTTCCTCTCCCTCTCCGCCCGCGCGGCGACCTTCATCATTGCGCCCGACTCCACCATGGTCGTCGTCTCCGACGCCGTCGTCGTCGCCACGGCGGGCGAATCGCACGCGCGGTGGGCGCCGGGCGGGTGGATTGAGACCGTCACGACGATGCACGCCGATGAAGTGATCAAGGGCCGAATCGGTGAAACGTTCGATGTCGTGGAGCTCGGCGGCACGATCGACGGACTCACGTACCTCGTTCCCGGCGCGCCGCGGTATCCACAGGGCGAGCGGGTGTTGCTGATGCTCGAGACCAACGATCGCGGCGACTGGGTGGCGAAGAACATGGCCGCCGGCAAGTTCGCGTTTCGCGGCGACGACCTCGTGCGCGATGCGTCGGAGCTCACCGGGTGGGACGTCGGCGGCGCGCCGCATGTCGAGAAGACGCGGCTCGCTGCGCCGTTTTTGCGGTATGTGCGGGAGATCGCAAGAGGAAGCGCGGCCACCGTTGATTACTACGCGCGGACTGGAGAGTCCGCGCCACATGTCGCATCGGATGCGACGCCGACCATCAACAGCTACCTCCTGCAATCGGCCGGGTTGACGCAGGGACCGCGCTGGCCGGCGTTTCCGGTCGTCTTCTTCAGTCACGGCTCGCAGCCGGGCGCGGTGAACGGGGGCCTCACGTCGCTGCAGCGCGGGCTCGACTCGTGGACCAACGACGGCGGCTCCAGCATCGTTTATCAATACGGCGGCACGACCGCCGCGTCGCGCACCGGCCTCGTGCCGGGCGGCCGCAACGACGGCATCAACTCCGTGCAGTTCAACGATCCGTCGAGCGAGATTCCGGGCGCGTTCTCGCCGACCAACGGCGCGACGCTGGCCATCGGCGGCGCCTGGTACGGCAGCGCGACCCACACGTTCAACGGCGAGACGTTCTTCACGATCGTCGAGGCCGATCTCGTCGTGCAGAACGGCATCAGCGGCGCGGGCTTGACCGGCAACGGCTTCGATCACACGATCACGCACGAGCTCGGCCACACACTCGGCCTGCGCCACTCCGACCGCGTCCCAACCGACGACGCCTCCTGCGCGCCGCCGCTCAGCTGCTCCACCACCGCGCTGATGAACTCCAGCGTCGACTTCAACAGCGATTCGATCGGCGCGACGCTGCAGGCGTGGGACCGCGAGGCGATCGCCGCCGTGTACGGCAGCGGCTCGACCGGCGGCGGCGGTGGGGGCGGGGGAGGCGGGGGCGGAGGTGGCGGTGGGGGTGGGGGCGGTGGTGGCGGTGGCAATTGCACGCCGCCATCGATCACGACGCAACCGCAATCGACGAGCATCAACAAAGGGCAGAGCGTCACGCTGTCGGTGGTCATCAGCAGCGACGCGTCGCCGTCGTTCCAGTGGTACGCCGGTGCGACCGGCAACACCTCGCAACCGGTCGGCAGCGGCACCGGCGCGGCCGTCACCGTCTCGCCGTCGCAGACGACGTCGTACTGGGTGCGCGTCTCCAACGGCTGTGAGCCGCCGGCCGACAGCGCCGCCGCGATCGTGACGGTGAACGGCTGTCCCGGCATCACCATCAACTCGATCTCGCCGTCGACGTCGATCGTCAGCGGCAAGACGGTCACGCTCTCCGTCGACGCGACCGGCGGCAGCGGCGTCACCGTGCAGTGGTACCTCGGCACGCCCGGCGACATCTCGCGCCCGCAGCAGAGCGGCGCGACGATCGTCGTGCAGCCGGCGGCGACGACGTCGTACTGGGCCCGCGCGACGAACTCCTGCGGCGCGACCGTCGACACGGCGCCGGTGACCGTCACGATCACGCCGTGCGATGCGCCGTCGATCGTCATCCAGCCGCACGGCGGCAGCGTCGTGTCGGGCACCGCGGCCGTCGTCGTCGCGCAGGCCGGCGGCACGGCACCCCTGCACTATCAATGGTTCGCCGGACATCGCGGCGATACCTCGACGTCCGTCGGCAGCGATTCGTCGACTCTCTCGATCAACGCGCTGACGCAGACCACGACCTACTGGCTGCGCGTGAGCAACGACTGCGGCAGCGTCGATTCGTCCGAGGCGACGGTGGTGGTCGATGCGGCGTGCAGCGCGCCGGCGATTGTCGTGCAGCCGGCGAATGCCGACATTGTCACCGGCGGCACCGCGCGGCTGACCGTCGTCGCCAGCGGCGACAACCTGACGTATCGCTGGTACGAGGGCGATCTCTTCGACTTCACGCATCCGGTCGGCATCAATTCGCCCGAGATCGTGACGCCGTCGCTCACCGCGTCGCAGCGCTTCTTCGTCCGCATCGACGGCGGCTGCGGCAGCACCAGCAGCGTGGCCGTGACGGTGAATCCATCCGTCTCGCGGCGACGCTCCGCCGGCCGCTGAACGTGATCCAGCTTACGGCCCGTGTAACGCTTCGGCGTAAACTTGCACTCAAAGTCGGAGACGAGAGGGTCCGTCCATGAACGTTTTTTCATCGCCGCAGCGTGGCCTGAAGTTCGTGTCGTTCGTGCTTCTACTGATCACTGCCGTTCCTCTGCATGCCGCGGTGGCCGTCGTCCGTTCCGACGAGACGATGATCCGCCTGGCACCGGCGGTCGTGACCGGAACGGTCATCGAGACCTATCCGCGGCTGAATGATCGCGGCGACATCGAGACCGTCACCCGCATCCTCGTCGACGAGACGATCAAAGGCACGCTGCCGCCGGGCGGCATCGTCGACGTCGTGCAGTTCGGCGGGGCGATGAACAACCGGATCCAGGCGCAGTCGGGCGCGCCGGCCTACGAGCCCGGCGCGCGCTATCTCGTCATCCTCGATCGCGACCGCAAGGGCGACTGGACGACGTTCGATCTCGCCCTCGGACAATTCCGCTTCGTGCTGCACAACGGCAACGAGGTGGTCGTGCGCGACACGAGCGACATCGTCGGCACGACCGAGTCGGGCGAGGAGTTCCACGACGTCGAGCGTCCCGCCTCGCTGTTTCTCGCCTTCGCACGCGACGCCGCGAAGCGGTCGCCGCGCGCCGCCAGCGACATGCTGCACGCCGAGCCGAACGCCGCGCTCGACTACGACCTCAAAAACGTCACGACCAGCGCCGTGGGCAAGTGGGCCGGCGGCGCGTCGGCGATGAACGACAGCGTGAGCGCCTCGCCGGCAAGCGGCGACACGAAGGTGCTGGGCGATTGCGAATCGCGCGCGATCGCGGATGATCCGCACGGCGACATCGCGGGATCGTTCGGCGGCTCCGGCGTCGTGGCCACCGCGTTTTTCGGTTGCGGCCCTCCGTGCGGAACGTGCGCAATGGGGATGAAGAACGGAGAGACGTACGTCCACATCGACCAGATGGACGTCGTCGTGCAGGACGGCGTCTCCTCGGCCACGCTCTCAGCGGGCAATTTCAATTCCGCGATGGTCCATGAGATCGGCCACACGTGGGGCTTCCGCCATTCGAACCAGACCGGCAACGGCGGCGGCTCGTGCGCGCTGCCGCTTCCGTGCAGCTCGAGCGCGATCATGAATTCCAGCATCGTCGGCGGTCTGAACGGCACGCTGCAGAGCTGGGACCTCGACGCGGCGAATGAAGTCTACGGCGACGGCTCGCGGCAGGCCGGCTTCACCGGCTCGCAATACGTCGTGGCGCTCGGCGGAGATCCGGCGCGGCGTCCGGCGGGCACGTCGTGGAGGATCTCGCAGGCCGCCGCCACCTGCACCGGCGCCTCGATCGGCACGCAGCCGAGCGGCTCGACGGTCAGCTCCGGCAGCCCGGCCACGCTCACCGTCGTCGCGGCCGGAACGTCCCCCTTCACCTATCAGTGGTACGTCGGCAATCCGCCGTCGACGACGACGCCGGTGCCCAGCGGCACGACCGCATCGATCCAGGTGACGCCCTCATCGACGACGACGTACTGGGTGCAGGTCACGAATTCGTGCGGAACGGCGAACAGCAATGCCGCAACCGTCACGGTGACCACCACCAGTTGTGCGAGCGTCAACGTCGGCTCGCCGACCTCGACGGACCTCGGCGGCAACAGCTTCCAGCTCTCGGTGAGCGCGAGCGGCGGCAGCGGCTTCACGTACACCTGGTTCCAGGGCTCGGTCCCCGGCAGCGGCGTGCAGATCGGCACCGGCAATCCGATCACCGTCAACAACATCACCCAGCCGACGAGCTTCTGGGCGCAAGCGCAGAACAGCTGCGGCAATACCGGCACCAGCCGGACGGTCGTGACGGTCGGCGGCACGACGCAGTGCAACGCCATTAACATCATCAACCAGCCGCAGGGCGGATCGGTGCTGACCGGCGGCACGGTGCAGCTCTCGGTCGGCTACATCGGCACGTCGCCGGTGTCGATCACCTGGTACAAAGGCGCGCCGCCCGATACGTCGCAGCCGGTCGGTTCGGGGCAGAGCATCACGTCGCCTCCGATCACCGCGACGTCGACGTTCTACGCGAAGCTGTCGAACTGCGCCGGCAGCGTGAACTCGAACGTCGTGACCATCACGGCGACGACGGTATGCGACGCGCCGGCGATCAGCACCATCAGCGCGAATCCGACCACGGCAACGCCGGGGACGTTGATCACGCTCGCCGTCACGGCGACCGGGTCATCGCTCACGTACCAGTGGTATCGCGGCGCGTCGGGCGATACGTCGAACCCGATCGCCAACGCGACCTCGGCGACGATCACCGACACGCCGGCGGCGACGACGTCGTACTGGGTGAAGGTGTCGAGCGGCTGCGGCGCCGCGGCGGCAAACAGCAACGCCGTGACCGTGACGATCAGCGCGGCCTGCGTGCCGCCATCGATCGCGCAGCCGGCCGATCAGAACATCACCTACGGCCAGAAAGCGACGCTGACGATCGCCACGACCGCCGGCTCCGAGCCGCTGCACTACTCCTGGTTCCAGGGAGCGAAGTTCGACACCAGCCACCCCATCGGCACCGACTCGCCGACGGTCACCACCCCCTCCGCGCTCACGCAGGACACCCAGTTCTTCGTCAACGTCTCCAACTCCTGCGGAAACGTGAACAGCGAAACGATCACGGTGAAGGTGGAGTTGCCGCGGCGGAGGCCGACGAGGAAGTAGTTGGCAGTTAGTAGTTGGCCGTTGGCAGTTGGCCGCGTACTCCGGCCAACTGCCAACTGATCACTGCCAACGATTCAAATCGTTCCCAACTTCTTCTTCAGCGACGCGATCGTGCGGTCGCTGCGCTGGCCGTTCGGCAGGGCGTTCGCGTAATCGATGGCCTGCTGGAGCGTCTTGCGGGCGTTTTCTTTGTCGCCCATGGCGAGATAAATGTCGGCGCGGTTGCGAAGGACCGTGATCTTGCGCGGGCCGTAGACGTGGGCGAGCGCGCGGTCGGATGCGGCGAGCGCCTCGTCGTATTTCTTCATCGCCTTGTACGCGGCGGCGAGGCGCGACGGCGGGTTGTAGTCGTTCGGGAAGTCCTTCTCCGATTGCTGCAGCATCGGCACGGCCTTCTCCGGCGTCCCGAGCTCGAGGTATGCGCCGAGGCGGTGCGGATCGTAGACGGCGCGCTGCTCGGGCGTCTTCGCCTTCGCCGCTTCGGCGTCGAGGAACGCGGACCACTCCTCGGTCACCTTCCGCTGTCCGGCCTCGTCCTTCATCGCCTGGCGCGCGGAGATCAGCGCCTGGTACATGCCGGAGATGTCGTCGCCGGCGAGCGGGATCTTCGGATCGTTCATCTCCTCGCGCGTCGCTTTTTCGAGGAAGGCGATGCGGTCGGCTTTGGCCGGGATCTCGGCGGCGCAGCCGAGTCCCGTCGCCGCGACGTTCGCGCCGGAGTTGGTGCCGCGCAGCCGCTCGTAGTTCTGCATCGCGAACTCGGCGCAGCGCTCGTTCTCGTTGTTCATCGACAGCACGGTGACGTACGACTCCGCGGCGCGGCCGAAGCGCGGCCAGTTCTTCGGCGCCTTCGCCATCGCCTGCTCGTACGACTTGATGGCCTCGCTGCTCAGTCCTTCCGAGCCGTACTTGTCGGCCTGGCTGAGCAGCGCGTCGGCGCTCGACGGCGCCTCCGGCTTCACCGCGCGCCGGCCGTCGTCGAGGAGCTTCTCGAGCTGCGGCACCGTCGCGCCGCTGACGTAGCGGAGGGCCACCGATTCCTTCTTCGGATCGATGATCATCAGCGTCGGCACGGCCGGGGTGGGGTACTTCGCGAGGAACGCCGCGTTATGCGAGTTCTCGATGTCGATCTGAAGCCAGACAAACTGTCCGGCGTACCGCTCGAGGCGCTTGTCGGTGAAGACGAACGCCTGCATCGAGCGGCAGGTGTGTCACCAGGGTGCCCACGCCTCGACGAAGATCGGCCGGTGCGAGCTCTTCGCCTGCGTGAGCGCTTTCGCGTAATCGTTCTCGATGAAGGGGAGCACTTCCTTCGCCCGCGCCAGCGGCGCGAGCGCGAGTGCGGACAGAAGCAGCAGCGTCGTTCGTTTCATGCGGAGGATCGTAGCATCGCGCGTACCCGCCGGCGGCGCGTTCACGAATCCGTTGCGGAGTGCTGCGGCTTGCCGCAGCCCTGGAGTGCGGCGGCTTGCCGCCGCGAGGCGACCGCGCAGGCAAGCCGCCGCACTCCAGGGCGGCAGCGAGCTGCCGCACTCCACCTCACAACCACCGGGCCAGCCAGTCGGCAACTTCCTTGTAAAAGTACCGCGAGTTCTCGCCGTTGAGGATCCAATGATTCTCGTCCGGCCACACCAGCAGGCGCGACGGCACCTGCATCCGCTGCAGCGCGGCCCAGTTCTCCAGCGTCTCGTTCATCGGCACGCGAAAATCGTGCTCGCCGACCGACAGCATGATCGGCGTCTTGAAGTGCGCGGCGTAACGGATCGGGTTCTGCTCGCGCCACACGGCGCCCTGCTCCCACGGCGGCCCGAGGTTCATCAGCTCGCGGCCGTAGATCGTGTCGGAGGTGCCCCATTGCGATTCGAGATTGACCAGGCCGGCGTGGCTGATGATGCACTTGTAACGGGTGGTCGTCGCCTCCATCCAGTTCGCGAGATGCCCGCCGTAGCTCGCCCCCGCGGCGGCCTGGCGCGTGCCGTCGATGAACGGAAAGCGCTTGATTGCCTCGTCGGCGGCCTGGTTGATCTCGTCGCCGGGCGTCTTCAGCGGATCGCCCTGGATCAGCTGGCCGAACTGCTCGCCGAAGCCGGTCGAGCCGGTGTAGTTGGTCAGGAGGACGACGTAGCCGGGCCTGGCCAGCAGGTGGTAGTTCCACCGGAGGGAGATTTGATCTCTCCACATGTTGGCCGCGCCGCCATGCATCAATACAAGGAGTGGATATTTCTTCCCCTCGTCGAATCCGGCCGGTACGACGAGCATATTGTGTATTTTTCTGCCCTTTTCGGATGTGAAGTAAAAGTGTCTTGGCGCCTGCCAGTCGATCGCCGCGGCGGCGTCGGTGGTGAAATTGGTCAGATTTTTCCGACTCCCTTTGTCGATGCGCACGACTTCCGCCGGATCGATCGAGCTGCCCCAGCGCGCCAGGAGGATCGTCGCCGGCGCCTTCGACGGGATGACGAGATCGGTGTAGACGCCGCGCTCCGGCTCGACGGCGAGCTTCACCTCGCCGCCACCCGCCGGCACCGAGTAGATCTTCTCCAGCCCCGCATCCTCGGCCGTGAAGTAGACGCTCCTGCTGTCGGGCGCGATGGCGAAGCCGCCGACGGAGCGGTCCGAGCTCGCGGTCAGCACGCGGCGGTTTCCCATCGACGGCCAGTCGAATGCGGCGAGGCGCGTCAGGTTGTAGACCTTGCCGTTGTTCGGCTCCCACGTCGCGAAGAGCGTCTTTCCGTCAGGGCTGAAGCGCGGATGTCCGTATGTGCCGTCGGCGTGCGCGATGAGCTCCGGCTCGCCGCCCGACGTCGCGACGCGATAGAGATCGATCGGCACTTCCGCGAACGCCGCCGTGTTGCGCTTCGTGGTGACGGCGAAGACGACCGACTGTCCGTCGGGCGACCAGGCGGCGTCGACTTCTTCGCGCGAGCCCTCGCCGCCGCGGCCGCCGAATCCCGGCTCGGCCGCGAGCTTCGTCCCGGCGAGGAGGTCGTGCGGCTTCGAGCCGTCGAGCGCCTGCACCTCGAGATGCGTCTGCTGCTCATCAAGCCAGCGGTCCCAATGCCGGATCGGGAACGCGGTGTAGACGCGGACGTTGTACTTGCGGTCCTTCCGCTCCTTCGCCAGTTTCCGGTTCGCCTCGTCGTCTGCCGCACCGGGCCAGACGCCGGTGACGAAGAGGATGGCATTGCCGTCGGGGCGGAACTGCGGACCACGCGCGCCGGTCGCGACGTTCGTCACGCGCTGCGCTTCGCCGCCGTCCGCGACGTCGAGCAGGTAGATCTGCGCCGCGTCGTCGCCCTCGCGCTTCGTCGAGAAGGCGATCCGCCGGCTGTCGGGCGACCACGCCACGTCGCTCTCCGCCGCTTTCGTGAACGTGATCCGTCGCGGCTTCGCGCTGCCGTCGGCGGGCACGAGCCAGAGGTCGGTCGACTGCTCTTTTTCGTTGTACGCCGGCTCGACCACCGAGGTGACGACCCACTTGCCGTCGGGACTCACGGCCGGCGCGCCGACGCGCTTCATCAGGAAGAGCGCTTCGTGCGTGGGCGGCTGTTTGGCGAGGAGCGTGGTGGCGGGAAGGAGCAGCAGGAGGAGGACGAGAACCTTCTTCATGCGCGCAGTTATACCGGATCACCGCCGCGCGCGCGCCACGAGCTGCGCGATCACCGCGCCGCATGTATCGATCACCACATCGAGCGGCGACGCGGTCCGCGACGGCACGAACCATTGATGAAACTCGTCCGCGGACGCGACGCCGATCGCGATCAGCACGGCGATCACCGACCAGCGCAGCGTCCAGCCGCGCTCGTCGCGGCGCGCGGCGCGGAACCAGAGCGCGCCGAGGATGCCGTACTCCGTCAGATGCGCCAGCTTGCGGATCGCGAGCTGCGTCAGCTCGTACGTGAGGTCGCTGAGCGGATGGCCGAGGATCGCCTGCGCGAGCGACTGCAGCACGCCGCCGGTGTGCTGCGACGAGAAGAGATCGCTCGACGCCGCGAAGATGACCGCGGTCCAGAGGATCGCCGGAAGGGTGTAACGGAGGAAGACCCTCTCCCCGCCGCGGCGGGGAGAGGGGAACTGCGTCAGAACGACAACCGCACGCCGAAGCGCGCGGACGTTGGCGGTGTTCGCAAAATCGGTTTGCCGTAGCCGGGGTTGACCGGCGTCGGCGATGCGTTGTCCGACTCCTGGAAGCCCCAGCGCTGATCGAGCAGCACCGGCCGTTGCGCGTTGAGGATGTTGAAGATGTCGAGCAGCAGGTTGACGCGGACGCGACCCGTGTCGATCGGATATCCGAAGTGCACGTCCGCCTCGTAATTGTCCGGCGTCCGCCCCTCGGCGCCGCGCGTCGTCAGGAAGAATTCGTAGCGGCCGTACGCATCCGAGTAGCCGTAGCGCGTGAGCGGCGTGCCGCTGCGCCAGTAGGCCGACGCGCCGATCGACAGCTTCCACGGCGTCTCGTACACGCCCGACACCTTGAGCTGGTGCTTGCGGTCGTTCGACAGCGGGCCGCGGTTCGTGATCTTCGAGAGGTCGCTGCCGTTGGTGAAGAAGTCGTAGTAGTCGTACGCGGCGGAGATGTTCGGATCGGCGCCGACGTTCGTGAACGGCGCGTACTCGCCGTCGTAGTTGCCGTCGAGCTTCGAGTAGACGTACGACGCGATGGCCTGCCAGTTGTTGGAGAAGCGCTTGGTCGCGTCGAACTGCACGCCTTTGTACGTCCGCTTCGGCTCCGGCGCGTCGACCTGGTGCGAGTAGTCGAGCGTGAAGACCTGCTTCATGATCCCGTGGCCGGGATTGCCGATGCAGTACGTGCCGTCGTCGGCGCAGAGGAAGTCTTCGATGACGCGGCCGTAGCTGCGGTAGATGCCCTTCACGCCGACGGCGACGTTCGGCATGACCTCGCGCTCGCCGCCGAGGATGTACTCGCTGAGGTACTGGTTGCGCAGGTTCGGATCGCTCGGCTCGGTGAAGCCGCCGAGGATCGCCGACGTCGTGCCGTAATCGGCCTCCGCGTTCGGATCGGGCACGGTCGACGTCGGACTGTAATTAATGATGCGCGGCTGCCGCTCGTACGAGAACGAGCGGATGACGAGGTCCATCGGGATCTCTTCGTAGTAGCGGCCGAACGAGCCGAAGACCTTCGCCTGATGCAGGCCGCTCGGGTCCCAGCTGAAGCCGAAGCGCGGGGCGTAGTCCTTCTTCAGGTCGATCTGCGTGACGCCCGACGCGTCGATGATCCGCTGGCGGTCCCACCGGATTCCGGCGTTGATCGTGACGTTCTCCATCGACCAGCGATCCTGCAGGTAGAGCGCGGTGTTCTTGTGCTCCGGCTTCGCGATGAGCGCGCCGACCGGTGCGTTCGCCACCGTCGCGGACGGCGTCGTCCAGTAGAAGTGGCGGTAGATCGGCTTGGACGGATTGACGTCGTTCGCGAAAACGTCAATCTGTTGACCACCCGACATCTGCTTGGTGACGTCGGCGGTCTCGGTCTGGTACTCGAAGCCGCCCTTGATCTCGTGGCGCCCGAGGAAACGGTCGACCGAGGTGCCGTACAGCTTGCGGTCGAACGACTTCTCCTGCTCCAGGCCGAAGCCGCCGGTCTGGAAGAAATCGTTCGATGCGTCGCGGAACTGCACCGCCTCGCCGGCGGTCGTCGCGGGACCGACGGAGTTCTTCTCGCGATGCCGCGCGATCTGGCCGGAGACGATCCACTGCGAGGAGAAGCCGCCGTCGTAGCGGAGCGCGTAATCGCGTCCGCCGAAGTCCTGGCGTCCGAGGTACGTCGCCGGATCGCCGTTGAGCGCGTGGTTGCTGTCGTTGATCGCGCCGGTGTCGACGCGCGGGTCCTGCAGGAACGTGGCGACGAGCGAGTGGCCGGTCGTGATGTTCCACGTCAGCTTGCCCGAGCCGAGGTTGCGGTGGCTGTTCGACGTGACGATGTCGCCCGCGTGCGGACCGGACGGCAGGCCGCTGTCGATCGAGTTGCGCACCTGGTCGTACGCGGCGAAGAACCACAGCTTGTCCTTCATCAGGTAGCCGCCGAGGTCGACGCCGTAGTCCTTGCGCGTGAAGCCTTCGGCCGTACCGGCGTTGGAGACGACCGACTTCGCGTTCGACTGCAGCGAGTCGTTGTCGTAGTAGCCGAAGACATCGCCTTTCAGCTCGTTGCCGCCCGACTTCGTGATGACGTTGATGATGCCGCCGGTCGACTTGCCGAATTCGGCCTCGTATCCGCCGGTCTTCACGTCGACTTCGCTGATGAACTCGAAGTTGAGCTCTTTCCCCTGGAAGCCGTACTCGGCGTTCGTCGTGTTGACGCCGTCGATGTAGAACGAGTTCTCGGCGCCCGACGAGCCGTAGACGGAGATGGTCGATTGGCCGGGGTTCTGCGGATTCGCATCCGACGTCACGCCCGGCGCGACCTGCACGATCGACGAGTAGTTGCGCCCCGTCGGCAGCGTCTCGATGGCCCGCGCGTTGAGGTTCGTCCCGAGGCTCGACGTCGACGTGTCGAGCACAGGCGCCTCGGCCGTGACGGTGATCTCCTGCGCGGCCGACGGTTTGAGGCTGATGTCGACGGACGTGTCTTTACCGAGCGAGATGGTGATGCCGTTGCGCGATTCCGGCGCGAAGCCTTCGAGCTTGTACGTGATCGTGTACGCGCCCGGCGGCAGCAGCGGCAGGCGATAGACGCCCTGCGTGTCGGTCTGCGCCGTGCGCACGCCCTGCATCGACGCGCTCTTCGCCTCGACGGTGACGCCGGGCACCCCGCCGCCCGTCGAGTCGCTGACCTTGCCGCTGACCGACCCGGTCGTCTGCGCGGCGAGTGGGATTGCCAATAGAAGAATGAGGAAACCGAGGGAGAACCGGGAGAGAGACATGCGGACCTCCTGAATGCGATTGGACGTGTTTGGGGGAGTCTACCCCGTCTTACAATGTCCGCCCATCCCATGACCTCCCGCGAGCTTCAGATCCTTCTTCATCAGCCGAACACGCCGCCTGCCGCGATGACGCTCTCGGGCGAGCGGCCGATCACGCTCGGCCGCGCGGCGGAGTGCACGATCCCGATCAAGGATCGCTTTCTCTCGCGGCATCACGCCGAGATCACGTTCACCGCGGGGCAATGGATGGTCCGCGACTGCGGAAGCGTGAACGGCACGCTGCTCAACGGCGCGAAGCTCCTCGAGCCGGCGCTGCTGCGTGCGGGCGACCGCATCACGCTCGGCGATTCCGAGGTCGTCGTGCAGGGGGAGGAGTCGCAGCGGTCGCAGATCCTCGCCGTCGATACGACGCCCGCGGCGAAGAGCATGGTCCTCGCGATCGAGGACGCGATCGACGATCGCGCCACGCGCGGACGCGAGCGCGCCTCGATCCTCGGCGAGCTGGCGGTGGAGTTCATCGAAGAGCGGCCGATGAGTGCGTTGTTCGATTTCATCCTCGACAAGGTGATGGTGCTGCTGCAGCCGTCGCGCGCCGCCATCGCGCTCCTCGGGCCCGACGGCCGGACGTTCACCGACGTCCGCCTGCATCGCCTCGATCCGAACGACCCCACCGACCTCACGATCAGCCGCACGCTCCTCGGCGAAGTGATCGAGGAGCGGAAGGTGATCTCGTTCATGGACGTCGACGCGAGCCTCGACGACAAGCTGGCCAGGGCGGCGTCGATCATCGGCCAGCAGATCCGCGCCGCGGTCTGCGCGCCGATGGTGGTGAACGACGTCGTCAGCGGCGTGCTCTATCTCGATTTCCTGGCCACGCGCGGCGCGGTGACGCAGGACGATCTCCGCCTCATCGCACAGATCGCGCGCTTCGCCGCGGTGAAGCTGGAGACGACGCGCCTGCGCGAAGAAGCGCTGGTCAAGGCGAAATTCGAGGAAGAGCTGAAGACGGCGTACGTGATTCAGAGCCGCCTCCTCCCCGCGACGCTGCCGATCCTCGACGGCTACGAGTTCGCCGGCACGAACAAGCCGTGCCGCACGGTGAGCGGCGATTACTACGACGTGATCGTCCGCCCCGACGGCCGCATCTACTTCGTGATCGCCGATGTGAGCGGCAAAGGCATTACCGCCGCGCTGGTGATGGCAAGCCTCGCCACGGCATTCACGATTTTCACCCGCACTGATCCGACGCCCGCGGAGCTGGTGCGCGAGCTGAACCTGACGCTTGCTCCGAAGACGGCGCCGACGAAGTTCGCGACGCTCTTCGCCGGCCTGCTCGATCCGACTACCGGCCGCGTCGACTTCACGAACGCCGGCCACGTACCGCCGCTCGTCGTCGGCCGCGACGGCGTGCAGCAGCTCGCGACGACCGACATGGTCATCGGCCTCTTCGCCTCCGCGCAGTATCGCAATCAGTCGGTGATGCTCGAGCCCGGCGACTCGCTCGTCCTCTTCACCGACGGCGTGACCGAGGCGGAGAACGAACAGGAAGAACAGCTCGGCCTCGACCCCGTGGCCAACATGCTGACCGCCTCGCACGGCCTCCCCGCGTCGTCGATCCTCGACCGGATCGACCAGCAGGTGCAGCGGTTCACGAAGGACGCCCCTGCGGGGGATGACGTCACGATGCTGGCGTTGACGCGCCGCTGACCAGAATGGGCAGTACAATGCCCAATATGGGCAGGACCGGACTGGCCGACGCGCTCTTCACGACGACGCAGCAACGCGTGCTGGCGCTGCTGTTCGGCGAGCCGGAGCGCGACTTCATCCAGCAGGAACTCATCGACCGCACCGGATCGGGATCGGGCGCCGTTCAGCGTGAACTGGCGCGGCTCGTCGACAGCGGACTCGCTGCCGTGTCGCACATCGGCCGGCAAAAGCATTACCGCGCCAACCGTTCAGCGCCGATCTTCGAGGAACTGCGAAGCATCGTCACGAAAACCGTCGGGCTGGCGGACCCGCTGCGCACCGCGCTCCGCCCGCTGGCGAAGCGAATCGAGCTGGCGCTCGTGTATGGCTCCGTTGCCTCAGGCTCGGATCGCGCGCAGAGTGACATCGACCTGCTCGTCGTCTCCGATGGACTGACGCTGGAACAGCTCTTCCGGCGCCTTGGACCGGTGGAGAAGAAACTTGGCCGAAAAATCCATCCGACGCTGTACACGCGCGGGGAGTTTGCGCGGAGGCGAAGCGGGGGCAATGCGTTTGTGAAAAAGGTGCTCGGGGGAGACTACATTCTGCTGATGGGAAGCATCGATGGTGGCGAATCTCGATAATCTCGTCCGTTCAGGTCAACTGAAGCGGGAGACGCCCGCGCAGTCGGAGATCGATGGTCTCGTGCGTTCCGGTCTCGCGCGTTTGAAGGATGCGGAAAATTCGGAGCTCTCGCTCGATGGCCGCTTCGATCTGGCCTACAACGCCGCGCACGCCCTTTCACTCGCCGCGTTGCGCTGGCACGGCTATCGATCGGACAACCGGTATCTCGTGTTTCAGGCGCTGGCCCACACGCTCAAATTGCCGGCCGAACAGTGGCGGGTGCTCGATACGGCTCATCGGAAACGAAACATCGTCGAATACGAAGGCGTCGCGGAAGTCGACGAGCAACTCGTTGCGGCGATGATCCGCGTGACGCGCGAAGTCGCAGGCCGCGTTGCGCGCCTTGGACCTGTCCCTACCGCATGAGCGCGCGCAACTGCGGCTGATTCGGATCGATCGCCAGCGAGCGCTCGAACGCCTTCCGCGCCTCCGCCTCGTCGCCGAGACAAAGCGACGCCGCGCCGATCGACGCGTAGAGCACCGCGTCCTCGCCCTGCAGCGCGTGTTGGAAATCGGTGAGGGCGCCGCGGCAGTCGTGCCTTTCCATCCGATAGCGTCCGCGCATAGCGAGCCAATGGGGATCGGGGTTGATGGCGATCGCGTCGTCGAGCAGTTTGTCGGCGCGCGCAATGTCAATATGTTGACGATGGAGTAGATCGCTGAGGTTCCACATCGCGGACGCGCTGTGGGGATCGATCTGGAGGGCCATGTTGAAGGCCTTGATCGCTTCGTCGTTACGGCCGAGGTCGCGGAGGATGAGGGCTTCGTTGTCGTAGGACGCGGCGGTGCGGGTGCCGTGGTACGAGGCCGGGGCGTGCGACGACTCGCTGCTGCCGATGTAGCCGAGGGCCTTGAGGTTCGCCACCGCCTCGCTGCTGCCGGCGGTCGAGGTCGCGGCGATCCGTTGCTGCCGCCAGGCGCGCTGATACGTCGACACGTCGCGCGGGAGGCCGAGCATCTCGAGGAGCATCGGCGTGATGCCGTCGACGCGCGGACAGGCCGGCGCGCCGCGCGGCACCACGAGGATTCCTTCGTCGCGATGCCATTTCGCGGCGGTGGCCACCGCGGTGCTCGACACGTGGCGCGCCTCGTTCCAGGCGAAGCCGTGGTCGGATGCGATCACCAGCTGCGCGTGCTCCTGCGCGTACTCGCCGAGGATCTGGTCGATGCGGGCGAAGTACCGGCGGACGTCCGACGCGTGCTCGGGCTTCGAGGCAAAGAGATGGCCGATCACGTCCGTGCCCTGGAAGTAGACGACGGCCAGCGCCGGATGGTCCTTGTGGATCGCGGCGAGCGCGGCGCGGTGCACGTTCTCCGTCTGCGTCGCGTAGTCGCCCGCGACGTCGCGGTCGGTGACGATCGTCCCGTTGATCTTTTCCGGCGGGAACGTCGCCCACATGCCGACGACGTCCGCCGACGGGACCATGTTCCAGATCGCCGGCACGCGCCGCTCGTCGCTGGTGATCAGCTCCTTCTCGCCGGTCGCCGGATTGAAGCGGGTGAAGTCGAGGATGCGATGCTCGAGCGGCGAGACGCCGGTCATCATCGTCGTCCAGACCAGCGGCGAGAGCGGCGGATGCTGCGTCATCAGCACGCGCTTCTCGCCCGCGGCGACGATGCGCGCGAGGTTCGGCATCGTGCCGTCGGCCATGTAGCCGTCGAGCAGCTGCCAGTCGGCGCCGTCGAGGCCGATGAAGATGATGTGCTTCTGCTCGGGCGCGCGACAGGAGAGGAGCGCGAGCAGAATCAACGGGAGAAGACGCCGGGGCATGGACCGGCATCTTAATCCTGAGCCCTCATCACATTCCCATGTGAGCACCCGCACCCGTCCCTGCGACGGCGGCGCCGCACAATCACCGCGCGACGGAGGTGCGACATGGCGCTGCTTGCGGAGCGCGTTTCGCTGATTGATTCGGAGAACGCGTTCAAGGTCGGTCCGTGGATCCGCGCGCTCGAAGCGGCGGGCCGGCGCGTCATCAAGTGCAACATCGGCGAGCCCGATTTTCCGCTGCCGCGGCACATCGCCGACGAGGTCAAACGCCAGATCGACCTCGGGCAGACGCACTACTGCGACCCGCAGGGCATCGAGCCGCTGCGCATCGCCATCGCGAAAAGCGTCGGCGAAAGCCGCGGCCTCGACATCACACCCGACCGTGTCGTCGTCTTCCCCGGCGCCAAGCCGCCGATCGGATTGTCGCAGCAGACGTACTGCAATCCCGGCGACGAAGTCATCTACCCGAGTCCCGGATTCCCGATCTACGAATCGTTCACGCGCTATGTCGGCGCGGTGCCGCGGCCGCTGCACCTGACCGAGGAGAGCGACTTCGCCTGTACCGGCGCGGAGCTCGCGCCGCTGATCAACGGCCGCACGCGGCTGATCTACATCAACTTCCCGTCGAATCCCACGGGCGGCGTCGCCACGCGCGAGCAGCTGCGCGACCTGGCGAGCGTGATCCGGAAAAAAGCAGATCCCGACGTCCGCATCTACTCCGATGAAGTCTACGAGGCGATCCTCTACGACGGCGCGAAGCATCACTCCATCGCCTGCGAGCTGCCGCAGAACACGATCATCGTCTCCGGCGTCTCGAAGAGTTACGCGTGGACCGGCGGTCGCATCGGATGGGCGATCTTTCCGACCGCGGATGAAGCCGCGATCTTCCGCAACCTCAACATCAATTACTTCTCCTGCGTGCCGGCGTACAACCAGTTCGGCGCGAAGGTGGCGATCGAATCGCCGGAGAGCGTGACGTCGATCGCGGAGATGAACGCGGCGTTCGAGCTGCGCCGCAACATGGTCTGGTCGCGCCTCAACCTCATCGACGGCATCCGCTGCAACCTCCCGCGCGGCGCGTTCTACATGTTCCCCAACATCGCCGGCGTCTGCGCGCGCCTCGCCTGCGACGCGACGGAGTTCCAGCGGTTCCTCCTCTTCCGCCACGGCGTCGCCACGCTCGACCGCCGCTCGTTCGGACAGATCGGCAGCGAAGGGAAGCATTACCTCCGCCTCTCCATCGCCACCGCGTACGACGAGCTGGAGGAGGCGATGGACCGCATCAAAGTCGCGAGTTACGACATCGACGGTTTCGAGGAATGGAGGCGCTCATGAACGAGGCCGAACTGCTCGCCTTCGAGCAACTCGACGCGATCTACCGCTCGCTCTGCGCGATGCTCTACAACTACGCGCCGCTGTCGGGCCACCCCGGCGGCTCGATCTCGTCGGGCCGCTTCGTCTCGATGCTGCTGTTCGATGCGATGGATTACGACATCACGAATCCGTCGCGCGAAGACGCCGATTCAATCGTCTACGCCGCCGGCCACAAGGCCCTCGGCCTGTACGCGATGTGGGCGCTGCGCAACGAGATCATCCGCATCGGCCGCCCCGAATTGCTGCCGCCGGTCGACAAGCAATTGCGACTCGAGGATCTCCTCGGCTTCCGCCGCAATCCGCAGCACGCGACGCCGCTGTTCAGGGAGCTCGGATCGCGCGCGCTCGACGGCCACCCGACGCCGGCCACGCCGTTCGTCCGCCTCGCCACTGGCGCCTCGGGGGTCGGTTTCGGATCGGCACTCGGCTACGCGCTCGCCGCGCTCGACACCTACGGCGACGCCGCGCCCCGCGTGCACATCGTGGAAGGGGAAGGCGGCCTCACGCCCGGCCGCGTGGCCGAGGCGCTCGCGTTCGCGGCCACGGCGTCGCTGCGCAATGTGGTCGCGCACATCGACTGGAACCAGTCGTCGATCGATTCCGATCGCGTGACGCGCGAAGGCGATCAGCGCGGCGATTACGTGCAGTGGGATCCGGCGTCGCTCTTCCGGCTGCACGACTGGAACGTGATCCACGTTCCGGACGGATTCGATTTCGAACAGATCGCTGCCGCGCAGCATCAGGCGTTCGACAACGACAAGCCGACTGCGATCGTCTATCGCACGACGAAAGGCTGGCAGTACGGCATCGAAGGCCGCGCGTCGCACGGCGCGGGACACAAGCTCTGCTCCGCGTCGTTCTTCGACGCGCTCGAACTGCAGGGGCAACTGCCGTCGTGTCCCCCGAACGCGCAGCAGTGCGTGAGCGGCACGAACGCCGCGCAGCTCGAGCAGTGCTTCTGGGATGCGCTGCTCGTCGTTCGCGAATCGCTGCAGCGGCAGAGCGCGATGATGCAGCTGCTCGCTGATCGCATCGCCGATTCGAAGTCGCGGCTCGATGCCGCGAAGCGGACGCCGCGCGAAGGGGTGCCGGTCGTCGACGACGTGTACGCGCTGACGCGGGTCGCCACGCCGCCGCCGGAGCTCGCGCTGCAGCCGGGCAACGAGATCGCGTTGCGGACGCAGCTCGGCCGCGTGCTCGGCTACCTCAATCGTTTCAGCGGCGGCGCGCTGTTCATCGCCGCGGCCGATCTGCTCGGATCGACCAGCATCGCCGAGGCGGGGAAGGACTTCGATGCCGGCTTCTTCGGCGCGAGCAATCGCGATTCGCGGACGCTGGCCATCGGCGGCATCTGCGAGGACGCGATGGCGGCGGTGTTGTCGGGCGTGTCGGCATTCGGCCGCCACATCGGCGCCGGCTCGTCGTACGGCGCGTTCCTGGCGCCCCTCGGGCACATCGCATCGAGGCTGCACGCGATCGGGGATCAGGCCAGGGGAGCTCAGAACCGGCCGATGATCCTGATCTGCGGCCACGCCGGCCTGAAGACCGGCGAGGACGGCCCGACGCACGCCGATCCGCAACCGCTGCAACTGCTGCAGGAGAACTTCCCCCGCGGTTCGCTGATCACGCTGACGCCGTGGGAGCCGAACGAGATCTGGCCGCTGCTTTCGGCCGCGCTGCAGAAGCGTCCCTCGGTCATCGCGCCATTCGTGACGCGGCCGAACGAGGCGGTCATCGATCGCGCGGCGCTGCGGCTGGCGCCCGCCGAGGCCGCGGTGCAGGGCGTGTACAAGCTGCGCGCCGCGCGCGGACGGGCCGACGCGACGATCGTGCTGCAGGAATCGGGCGTCGCGTACGCGTTCGTCACCGGGGCGCTGCCGAAGCTCGATGAAGCGGGCGTCGACGTCGACGTCTTCTACATTTCGAGTGCCGAATTATTCGATCTCGTACCTTCCTCGGAGCAGGAGGCGATCTTCTCGTCCGAGGACGCCGCTCGCGCCATCGGCATCACCGGCTTCACGCTGCCGACGATGTATCGCTGGATCACCTCGGCACGAGGCCGCGCGATGACCATGCATCCGTTCATGCACGGACGCTTCCCCGGCAGCGGGCCGGGGCGGGCCGTCATCGCCGAGGCCGGGCTCGATGGCAACGCGCAATTCAACCGAATCATGGAGTTTGTGGGAGTGAACCGATGCCGCTGATCATGGAACCGTTCCGCATCAAAGCCGTCGAGCCGATCCGACTCACCACGTACGAGGAGCGCGAGCACGCGCTGCACGAAGCCGGCTACAACGTCTTCGGGCTGCGCGCCGACGACGTCATCATCGACCTCCTCACCGACTCCGGCACCGGCGCGATGTCGGCGAAGCAGTGGGCCGCGATGATCGAAGGCGACGAGGCGTACGCCGGCAGCCGCTCGTTCATCAAGTTCCGCGAAGTCGTCTACGACCTCACCGGGTTCAAGCACATCATCCCGGTGCATCAGGGGCGCGCGGCGGAACGGATCCTGTTTTCCAGCCTGTTGCAGCCGGGCGACGTGGTGCTGAACAACATCCACTTCGACACCACGCGCGCGAACGTCGAGTACGTCGGCGCCGAAGCGCGCGACCTCGTGATCGCGGAAGGGCGCGTGCCGTCGGCGCGGCATCCGTTCAAAGGGAACATCGACCTCTTCGCGCTCGATGAGATGCTGAAGAACGACGGCGACCGCGTCGCGCTGGTGATGATGACGGTCACGAACAACTCCGGCGGCGGGCAGCCGGTGTCGCTGGAGAACATCGCCGCGGCCGCGGAGATCGCGCATCGCTACGGGAAGTTGTTCTTCCTCGATGCGTGCCGGTTCGCGGAGAACGCCTGGTTCATCCGCGAGCGCGAGCAATCGCAGCGCGGGCGCGAGCCGAAGGCGATCGCGCAGGAGATGTTTCGCCTCGCCGACGGCGCGATCTTCTCAGCGAAGAAGGACGGCCTCGCGAACATCGGCGGCTTCCTCGCGCTGAACCACGACCGGCTGGCGGAGAAGTGCCGCAATCTGCTGATCCTCACCGAGGGCTTTCCGACGTACGGCGGGCTCGCGGGCTACGATCTCGCGGCGATCGCCGAGGGGTTGCAGGAAGTCGTGCAGGAGTCGTATCTGCGCTATCGCATCGGCAGCGTCGCGCGGCTCGCGGAGCGGCTGGCCGAGGGGGGCATTCCGATCGTGCAGCCGCCGGGCGGACATGCCGTTTACATCGACGCGGCGGCGCTTCTGCCGCACATCCCGGCGGACGAATTTCCCGGCGTGGCGCTGGTCAACGCGCTGTACCTGCTCGGCGGCGTGCGAACGAGCGAGATCGGCACGCTGATGTTCGGCGATGCCGCGAAGATGGAGCTCGTCCGCCTGGCCATCCCGCGCCGGCTGTACACGGACGCGCACCTGTCGTATGTCGCGGAGACGGTCTTTGCGGCGGCCAGCTTGTCGCGATCATTGTGCGGATTCCGGATCGTCTCGGCTCCGGCGGTGTTGAGACACTTCAGCGCGAGGTTCGAACCGATGTCGTTGGCCGTTGCCCACTCGTGTGACGCCGGTCACGCCAACGCGTACGTCGAGTCATAAAGCGCCTTTCTGTTGCAACCTAACATTGCTCCAGACTGTTGAAAGGAGCCAAAAACACAATGAAAACCCTCAAATCCACGCTCGTCGCACTGATCGCGATGTCCTTCGTCGCCATGCCGGCCTTCGCCGACGGCGCGGCCACCTACACGGCCAAATGCAAGATGTGCCACGGCGCCGCGGGCGAAAAGAATTTCGCCGACGTCGCCTCGAAGAGCGAAGCCGACCTGGTCAAGATCACCACCGACGGCAAAGGCAAGATGCCCTCGTACAAAGGCAAGCTGTCGGACGACGACATCAAGGGCGTCGTCGCGTACATCAAGAGCCTCAAGAAGTAACCACGCCGATCGTGTCATTCCGAGCCGCGTAGACGGCGAGGAATCTCCCTCCGACGGAGCGCTGGCCGTGCTTCGGCAGCGGATTCCTCGACCGTCCTCCGCGCTTCGCGCTCCGGCGGCTCGGAATGACACGTCACCCACATCATGAAAGCCATCCTTGCCGCGGTGGTGTTCGCGGCACTCCTCCCGGCGGTGGGCGGGGCTCAGGCCCCGCCCACCACCGCCGAGTGCCTCGGGTGTCACGATCAGATCGACGCGAAGAAATTCGCCGCCTCGGTTCACGGGGCGTTGTTTCAATGCGCCGACTGTCACACCGACATCAGGAGCGCGCCGCACGAGACGAAACCGCAGAAACCGCAGTGCGACTCGTGTCACGCCGAGGAGCTGTCGGCGTGGCGGCATAGCGAGCATGCGAAGGGACTGTACGAGGGCGTCGGCGGCGCGCAATGCGTCAGCTGCCACGGCAGCGTGCACGAGATCCTTCCGTCGACCGATCCGAATTCGCGCACGTACCACACCAACATCCCGAAGACGGGCGGGTCGTGTCACGGCCAGAAGTTCGTGATGGAGAAGGCCGGCCTGTCGACGCAGATGTTCGCGTCGTACCAGGGGAGCGTGTACGGCCGGGCCGTGGCGCGCGGCTCGATGAAGGCGGCCGTCTGCACCGACTGCCACGATTTCCACGCCGTCTACAGTCCGAACAATCCGCAGTCGGCGATTTTCAAGTTCAACGTGCCGCGCACCTGCGGCAAGTGCCACGCGAGCATCGCGGTGCAGTACTCGTCGAGCGTGCACGGAAAAGCGCTGCAGCACGGCAACTGGAATTCGCCGGTCTGCACCGACTGCCACGGCATCCACGCCATCAAGTCGCCCGTTGATCCGACGTCGACGGTCGCCGCCGGACAGGTGGCGATGACCACCTGCGCGCGCTGCCACGACGGCGTCCGGCTGACGCAGGAATTCGGCGTGCCGGGCGGCCGCGTGTCGTCGTATCAGGAGAGCTATCACGGCCTGGCGCGGCGCCTCGGCTCACACGTCGCGGCCAACTGCGCGTCGTGTCACGGCATCCACGACATCCTGCCGTCGTCCGATCCGCGCGCGGCGACCAATCATCAGAATCTCCAGAAAACCTGCGGAAAATGCCACAAAGGCGCCACGGCAAAATTCGCGCTGGGGCGCATCCACCTGTCGTCCGGCGAAAAGATCGACACGCAGTCGATGGCCGTGTCGACGATCCGCGAGGTGTACCTGCTGCTGATCTTCGGCACGATCGGCTTCATGATCGTGCACAACACGATCATCTGGCTGCGCAAGACGCTGGCGCATCGCCGCCGCGCCGGCCGCACCGTCACGCGGATGTCGCTCAACATCCGCCTGCAGCATTTCGCGCTGGCCCTCAGCTTCGTGATGCTGGTGCTCACCGGCTTCGCGCTGGCGTGGCCCGACTCGATTTTCGCCATGATGTTCGGCTCCAGCGAGGGCCCGCGCCGCGTCATCCACCGGATATCTGCCATCGTCATGCTGGCACTTGGCGCATACCATGTTTGCTACATGTTGTTTACCCGTGAGGGACGACAGGGCCTCCGCGACTTCTGGTTCAGCTTCAAAGACGCCCGCGATCTCTTCGACGTCCTTCGCTACAACCTCGGGCTGTCCGCCAAACGGCCGCGCATGGGCCGCTTCACGTACGGCGAGAAGCTCGAGTACTGGGCGGTGGTCTGGGGCACAGTGGTAATGGGTGTGACCGGACTGGCCATCTGGGCCAATGTCGCGACGGCGACCTGGATCCCGCGCTGGTGGCTCGACATCGCCACGACCATTCATTTCTACGAGGCGCTGCTGGCCACGCTGGCCATCATCGTCTGGCATCTCTACGCGGTCATTTTCGACCCCGATTCCTATCCGATGAACTGGGCCTGGTTCGACGGAAAAGTGTCGGAGGAGCACGAGCAGAGCTCGGAGAAAGAAGACAATGCCTGAAACGCCCAACAAGGCACCCAGCCTCGCCCGCAATCTGATCAGCATGATCGGCGCGATCATCGCGCTGATCGCGATTGCGAACATCATTTTCCTCGTGGTGGCCGATGCCACCGGCACGCACAATCCGTATGTCGGCGTTTTTGCTTATGCCGTCGTGCCGGGGGTGATGATTTTCGGGATGCTGCTGTTCATCGTCGGCATCATCCTGGAGCGCCGCAAGCGCCACCACATGGCGCCCGGCGAGATCTCCCGTTATCCGGACATCGATCTCAATGATCCGCGCGTCCGCCGGGCCACGATCATTACAGTGTCGGGACTGATCTTCTTCGTCATGATCAGCCTCCTCGGCAGCTATCAGGCCTATCACTACACCGATTCGGACGCATTCTGCGGCACGCTGTGCCATACGGTGATGCATCCCGAGTACACGGCCTATAAGCAGTCGCCGCACGCGCGCGTCGGCTGCGTCGGCTGTCACGTCGGCGAGGGCGCGGGATGGTATGTGCGCTCGAAACTGTCGGGCTCTTATCAGCTCTATGCTGCGTCCTTCAATAAATATCCGAAGCCGATCCCGTCGCCGGTGGAAAACCTCCGCCCGGCGCGCGAGACGTGCGAGCAGTGCCACTGGCCGGAGAAGTTCTTCGGCGCGCAATTGAAGGTGTTCACGCATTACGGCTACGACGAGACGAATACGCCGCGCGAGGTGCGCATGCTGATCAAGACCGGCGGCGGCAGTCCGAGCGGCGGTCTCGTCGCCGGCATCCACTGGCACATGTTCAATCAGAACGAGATCCAGTACATCGCCAGCGACCGGCAGCGCCAGAAGATCGAATGGGTGCGCACGCGCAACCGCCGCACGGGCGAGGTGCACGAGTTCACGGCGCAGGACACGAAGATGACGCCGGCGCAGATCGCCGCCGCGCCGAAGCGGACGATGGACTGCATCGATTGCCACAATCGTCCGACGCACATTTACGTTCCGCCCGATCGCTCTGTGGATCGCGCATTATTGGCCGGCACGATCGATCGTTCGCTGCCGTTCATCAAGCAACAGGCGGTCGACGCCTTGTCCGCCGATTACACGACGACCCCCGAGGCGGTACAGAAGATCGAGCAGCAGATGCGGGCCTATTATCAGAAGACGTATCCCGCCGTTTACACGTCGAAGCGCGCGGCGATCGATCAGTCGATCGCAACGGCCCAGGACATTTTCCAGAAGACGCGTTTCCCGGAGATGAAAGTCGACTGGAGAACGCATCCCGACAACATCGGCCATTTCTATTTCACCGGCTGTTTCCGCTGTCACGACAATCAGCACGCGGACAAGGCGGGGAAGGTGGTGTCGAAGGATTGCCACATCTGCCACGACGTGCTCAGTGAGGCGCAGGCGGGGGCGCCGATGTTCGAAATGCCGAAGAACGATTTCCAGCATCCGGTGGACATCGGCGATCTCCAAGCCATGACCTGCGCCGATTGCCACAGCGGCAAGTCGATGTGAGGTTCGTTGCAAGGAGCGTCATTCGCACGACGCCCGAGCGGCTCTTCGCGTTTCACGAGCTGCCGGATGCGATCGATCGGCTGATGCCGCCGTGGGAGCGGGCGCGCGTGCTCGAGCGCGCGCCCGATCTCCTCCCGGGCCGCCGACTCGTCGCCGAGGTCGAGGTGGCGTTGGGGTTTTTCATGCGCATCGAATCGGTGCATACGCTCTACGATCCGCCGCGCCGGTTCGACGATGAACAGACGCGCGGCCCCTTCCGCCGCTGGCATCACCGTCACATCGTCGAGCCGCATCCCGACGGCGCGGTGCTCATCGACGACATCGATTTCGAGCCGCCGTTCGCATTGATTTCGCGCTGGATCGTGATACGGAGGTTGCAGCGGTTGTTCGATTATCGGCACCACATTACGCGGGAATGGTGCGAGGCGTGAGTCTTCGCCGACTCCTGTAACGTTTGCCGCTCCATGTGCACTTCTCTTCATCAATACACTGAGAAGGAGAAATCGAAATGGCACATGAATTCGTAGTGAAGGCAAAAGACAACAGCGTGAGCGGCGGCAGTCCGGTGAATACCGGCATCGCGCTCCATCCGGGGCAGCTGCTCACCATCTGCGCGTCGCCCGACGACACCTGGAGCGCCGGCGCCGCCAACCGCACGTCCAATGCGAACGGCCTCGGAAATCCGCAGGGCGGCAATTTCGGGACATTCACGAAGGGCAACTTCACGTTCCTCTACGGCTCGCTCGTCGGCAGCATCGACGGCGGGAAGACGTACTTCGGCGTCGGTACGCGCCTCGAGATGACGGTGCTCGCGCCGGGCAATCTGTCGCTGTACTACTGGGACATCAATAACGCCGACAACAGCGGCGAAGTGACGGCGATCGTGGCCGTCAACAACGGCCCGATCTGAGCAGCGAGGCGCGCCGGCCATGATTCCTGATAGCATCGGATCATGGCCGACGCGATCACCCGTGCCTTCTGGGATCGCGAGACCGAATCGCCCTCGCACACCAGCTGGCTCGAGCATCCGGCGATCCGCCTCTACACGTTGCGGCAGATCGATCCCATTGACGCGGAGTGGCCGGTCGACTGGTTCAACATCTGGCTCAAGGGACGCCGTTTCGCGCGCGGATTGAGCATCGGCTGCGGCAGCGGTCCGTTCGAGCGCGACCTGATCGGACACGATCTCTGTGACTGCATTGACGCCTTCGATGCCTCTCTGCAATCGATCCGCATTGCACAAGGCGCGGCAGGGGATCGCATCCATTACTTCGTCGCGGATTTCAATCGCTGCGCGTTCCGTCCTCGCTCTTATGACGCGGTGTTTTTCCATCAGTCATTGCATCATGTCGAACGTCTCGAGGAATTGCTGACCGGCGTGCGCTCATGGTTGCGGCCGGACGGTCTGGTTTATCTCGACGAGTACATCGGCCCGTCGCGCAATGCGTGGTCGGACGAGCTGATCGCGCCGCACCGCGCGGTGTTCGACCGGCTGCCGGCGGAAATGAAACGGACTGCCGAGTTGCCGCTGCCGATCCAGGAGGACGATCCATCCGAGGCCGTGCGGTCGGACGAGATCATGCAGGTGCTGGAGCAGGAATTCGAGATCGCCGCATTTCGCGGTTATGGCGGCAATCTGTTGTCAGTCATCTTTCCCAATCTCGATCGCAATGCATTGAGCGACGAGATTGTCGATGCGCTCATTGAAGAGGATCGGGCAATGTCCGCCGCGGGGCCGTATTACGCCGTCATCGTGGCTCGACTTCGTCCCTGATCGCCGCGCCGCGCGACTCGAGCAGGCGCTCGAGATAGCGAGTCAATACGAGCTTCTCCGCGATGCGGCCGAGGATCCCGAGCGGGGCGGAGAAGGCGAGGAGGTCGGTCATCGTCGTGACGTCGCCGGTCGATTCGAAGTAGTGATCGTGTACGAACGATTTGAACGCGCCGCGCTGCATCGTGTCCTGGAAATGGCGCGGCGGATCGAACGCGGTGATCTTCGAAGTGAAATGTTGCGTGACGCCGAGGTGGCGTCCGCGCCACGTCACCTCTTCGCCCATCTCGATCAACCCCGAGGTGCGTCCGGCGACCGCGACCTCGTTCGTGTGGGCGAGCGATTTCGTATGCAGGTCGAGATCGCGCGCGGCGTCGAAGCAACGCTGCATCGGCGCGCGGATCAGCGTCACGACGCGGATCGTCACCATGACTTTGCTGCCTCCGAATGAAACACGGAGTTGTCGTTGAACGCCGGACCGGCCGCGTACGCGAATCCGCGCGTGGCCAGCGAGGCGCGCTGTTCATCGCCGAGATCGGCGAGCAGCCGGCCGGCGCTCCTCACCACCCGCCGCACCTCGGCCAGCCAGCGGAACTGCTGCGCTTCATCCATGTGCGTGAAGAGCGAGACCGCATACACGAGATCGAACGAGCCGTCGGCGAACGGCAGCCCGTGATCCGGCTGCAGCACGCGAAAATCGCCGCGGAGATTGCGGCCGCACCAGCGGATCGCGGCCGCATCAACATCGACGCCGTGCATCCGCGCGCGCGGCCACAATGCTGCGAGCGGCGCGGTGATCCGCCCACAGCCGCAGCCGAAATCGAGCACGTCGAGCGACTCCGCCACCGCACCCGCGATCTCGCGCGCGGCGCGGCTGCCGACCTGTACGAAGGCCTCGCGGCTGCTCGTCCCGGCCACGTTGAATCGAAGACGCGGCGGCGGAAGCGTGCGGCGATCGAGGAGATCGGCCCGCGCATCACGCAGCCGCACCGGCAACTCGCGCTGCAGCTTGCGCAGCGCGCGCCGGACACGCGGCGGGATCACCTCTCGCAATTTGGGTATCCTCTCCATCGATGATCCGCCGCTCGCTCGTCCTCGCCGCTCTGCTCATTCTCTCCGCCGCCTGCGCGCTCGGCAATCCGGTCGAGGAGAAGAACTTCCTCCTGCTCGCGCTGATCGAGCGGACGCCCGCGGTCGCGCGCGCGATCGCCTCCGATCCCGAGCTGGCGAAGCTGCACGAAAGGCGTCAATGGTCGGACGCGGAGATCGCGGCCGCGGCGGACGCCTTGAAGCGCCTGTACGACAACAGCGCCGCGGTCCGCGAACTGACCGACGGCGCATTGCGTCGCAGTCGCGCGTACATCCGCTACGACGCGAAGAGCGGCCGCGAGCTCCTCGCCGCGGCGTGGATCGACGCGGCGCGCGGCATCGACAACATCATCGACGTCTATGAAACCGGCAAGCCGCCGCGCTATCCGCTGATCGATTCGCCGTCGTCCGACGTGAAGAGCGAGGCGTACACGAAACTGCTGCGCACCGTCGCGTCGAGCCTCGACGAAGAGCACTTCACGCTCTTCTTCCAGCCGTCGCTGCAATACGCGCTGCAGCTGCTCGCGATCAACAATCGCGACGAGGCGGGGCGGCACGAGCCGATGGAGGAAGGGGTCAATGCCGCGGCCATCCGGCGCATCGCGGCGACGGATTGGAAGCAGTTCCCGTATTCCGTGATCGTCGTGCCGGGTTATGGTCCCGAAAAGCCCGGCCTGCGGCTCGCGCCGGAGGGACGGTTGCGCGTCGAGCTCGCGGCGCGGCGATACCGGCAGGGGAAAGCGCCGTTCATTCTCGTCTCCGGCGGCTACGTGCATCCGGCGCAGACGCCGTATTGCGAGGCGCTGGAGATGAAGCACGCGCTGATCAGTGATTACGGCATCCCGGCCGACGCGATCATCGTCGATCCGCATGCGCGCCACACGACGACGAACCTGCGCAACGCCGCGCGCCTGATGTACCGCTACAAAATGCCGTTCGACCACAAGGCGCTGATCACGACCGACTCGTATCAGAGCAGCTACATCGAGAGCGACCCCTTTTCCAAACGCTGCGATCAGGACCTCGGATATCAGCCCGCGAAGCTGCTCGGCCGCGTGTCCCAATTCGATCTCGAGTTCACGCCGCGCATCGAGTCGATGCAGATCGATCCGCTCGACCCGCTTGATCCATAACTAGGGCGCGATCCGCTGGCTGATGGCCATGATGTTCCCTTCGCTGTCGGTGAACCACGCGGTCTTCGCGCCGCCGCCGGTGGCGATGCCGTCCACCATCGTGATTCCCGGCAGGTCGTATTCCTCGAACACGATGCCGCGCGCCTTCAGCTCCGCGACCTCTTTCTCGACGTCGTCGACGTCCCAGAAGGCGGTGCTCGCCTTCGACGTGCCGGCGCCGGCGGACGGATACATGAAGACCCACGAGCCGCCGCCGCATTCGTAGATCACGCCGCCGGCGTAGACCTCCTTCGGCGTCAGTCCGATTTTCTCTTCGTAGAATTTCCGCGCGCGGGCGAGGTCGGCCACAGGGATGTAGGGAATGATCGGCGAGTTCTTCAACATGGGCCTTACTATACGACGCCGATGACGCTCCCGAATTTTCTGATCGTCGGCGCGGCCAAGGCCGGCACGACGTCGCTGTACGAATATCTGAAGCAGCATCCCGGCGTCTACATGAGCCCTCTCAAGGAGCCGGGCTATTACTGGCCCGAGGCGCCGACGGTGGAGGATGCACCGATCCGGACGCGTGCCGATTACGAGCGGCTCTTCGATGGCGTCACGAACGAGCAGGCGATCGGCGAGGCGACGCCGCGCTATCTGCAGAGCACGACCGCGGCGGAACGGATCGCGCACGACATCCCGCACGCGCGGATCATCGTCTCCTTACGCAATCCCGCCGACCGCGCCTATTCGAGCTACCTAGGGCGCCTGCGCGGAGGCCGCGAGCGGCGCGGCGTCGAGGCGGCGATGCAGCCGGGGACGTATTACTTCGAAACGAGCCTCTATAACGAATCATTGAAGCGCTTCTATGACCATTTTCCGCGCGAGCAGATCAAAGTCGTGCTGTTCGATGAATTGAAGAGCGTACTGCCGGAGCTCTTCGCGTTCTTACAGGTCGATCCAGGATTCGAGGTCGATACTGCGACGCGCCACAATGCCGCGGCAATTCCGCGGTCGCTGCTCCTGAACGCGATGTTCCTGAAGACGGCGGGATTTCTGCGCCGCGTCGCGCCGCCGATCCTGCGCAATCGCGGATTCACGCCGCGCCTCCATCCGCTGCTGCTCGAGCGCCCGGCGCCGTTGCCGCCGGCCATTCGCGAGCGGATGTTGAAGCAGTTCCGCGGCGACATCGAGAAAACCGCGGAACTGATTCAGAGAGATTTATCGCATTGGCTCGGGTGAGCTAGCGGTTCCCGTCCGGATCGAGTCCGGCGCCGCGATCGCCGGTAAGCGAGCTGCCGACGCAGACGCCGCCGTTCGGATCGATCGTACAGCGATGGTCGCCGACGCTCGCCGCGGCGCGGCCGCCGTTGGGATCGATGCCGATGCCATCATCGGGCGAGGCGAGGAAGAGGGAGAGGACGAACAAGAAATGCAGCATTACAGCCTCCTTGTCTATTGATACGAGGATCGGCTGGATCGGACTCGCGGCTTGTCCGAAAGGGCACGGCGGCGTAACGCTTACGGCACGGCTTGCCATACACTGCGATGATCGGATTCAGGAGGAGCGTCGCTCGTGAGAAAAGTCATTGTGCTCGAATTCATGACCCTCGATGGCGTCATTCAGGCGGGAGGCGGACCGGAGGAAGATACCAGCGGCGGCTTCCAGTATGGCGGATGGGAAGTGCCGTATTCGGACGATGCTGTCGGCGCCGTCATGCAGAAGCAGATGAACATGCCGTTCGATCTGTTGCTGGGGCGCAAAACCTTCGAGATATGGGCACCATACTGGCCACAGCACGCGGAGTTCTGGCCGGCCGTCAATACAGTGACCAAGTACGTCGCGTCGAATACGCTGACCTCGCACGAATGGGGACCGTCCGTGTTTCTGGGCGGTGACATTGCGGACAAGGTGACGAGACTCAAGCAGCAGGACGGACCGAATCTGCACGTGTACGGCAGCGCCAAGCTCGTTCAGACGCTCATGAAGCATGATCTCGTCGATGAATTCTGGCTGAAGATCTATCCGCTGACGCTGGGCAGTGGAAAAAAGCTGTTTGCCGAAGGGACGATCCCGGCCGCGTTCAAAGTGACGGAGAGCCAGATCTCGCCCGGCGGCATCATCATCGCGAATTACACGCGTGCAGGCGACGTCACGACGGGCAGTTATTGAACGTCAATGACATTCGCCCAACTCATCGGCATGCTGTTCGCGGCCCTCGGAGCCGGCATCGTCGTATGGTCGCTCGGGAGTCTCGTGCAGGTATTCGGCAGCCGCAAATGGGAAACGACGGAAGGCGTCGTATCGGTGTCCGATCTTCAGCGCTCACGCGATTCGGACGGCGGTCTGATGTACCGGCCGGAAATCTCCTACCAGTACACCGTCCGGGGCCGCGACTTTGTGGCCTCTCGCTGGTGTTTCGGCCACGGCTTGTCGCTCAGCTGGTCCGGTCCCGCGGTCAGAGCCGTTCGCCAGTATCCGGCCGGCAAACCCGTTCTGGTCTACTTTGATCCGCACGATCCAGGCGAGGCCGTTCTCGAGCGCGGCCTCAATCCGTACCTCTTTGGATCGACGCTTTTCGGGATGCTGTTCCTGTTGTTCGGAATCGGCGCAATCGTCGCCGGTTGACTGTATGCTCCCTCGCCCATGGCCCTTACGGCAACGATGCACACGTTCGCGATCGAGTTGGCGGACGTTGACCGCGGCGTTTACGAGAAGCTCGACCTGCGCGTCGCGCGGCAGCCTTCCGAGACCGCGGAGTACATGCTCAGCAGGGTGCTGGCGTACTGCCTCGAGTACACGGACGGCATTGCGTTCACCGAGGGGGTGGCGGCGGGGGATGAGCCGGCGGTGCTGGTGCGGGATCTGACGGGGCGGATCACGACGTGGATCGAAGTCGGGGCGCCGGATGCGGCGCGGATTCACCGCGCTGCGAAGCTCGCGTCACGCGTCGCCGTGTACACGCATCGGCCGATCCGGGTGGTGATGGAGCAGCTCGCGGGGAAGGCGATCCATCGCGCCGACGAGATTCCGGTCTACACCTTCGACGCCGGTTTCATCGAGCAGGTCGCGGCGATGATCGATCGCAGAAACGTCCTCGCGTTGACCGTCACCGAGCGCCAGCTCTACCTCGACCTCAACGGCCAGACCATCACGTCGACGATCGAGCAGCACACCATTGCCGGATAGCCGGCGGCCGCATTACGCGACCGCCAGCGCCTTCGGCTGATACGTACACGTCGGATCGGACTCGAAAATATCGCCCGTCAGCGACCATGCCCGCGAGCGCGAGCCGCCGCACAATTCGCGGAACTCGCAGACGCCGCACTTGCCCTTCAGATTCCTGTTGTCGCGCAGGCTGGTGAAGAGCTCACTGGAGCGGTAGATGTCGACGATCGATTCCTTCTTCACGTTGCCGGCCTTCATCGGGAGGAAGCCGCTCGGGAACACGTCGCCGATGTGGCTGATGAAGACGAAGCCCTTCGCTTCATTGACCCCTTTCGGCGCGCGCGTGATGGCGCCGGTCTGCATTTGCACTCCAATCGGACGCTGATGCATGAAGACCGTCGACGCGTCGATGAGTCCCGTATTCGGATCGATGAGCGGGTCGGTCTCGCCGACCATCTGCTGCAGCACGTAGCGCCGGTAGTGCATCGCCTCGGTCGTCCGGACGTTGAACCGCACGTTCTTGCTGATCGAATAGAGATCGCCGAACAGCGTCTCCACTTCCTCCGGCAGGATCATGTCGCCGCTCTTCGCCCGTCCGGTCGGGACGAGGAAGAAGACGCTCCACATCACGATGTTCTCGTACTTCGACAGCAGCTCGGCGAGCTTCGGCATGTCGGCCGCGGTCCGCTTGCTGACCGTCGAATTGATCTGCACAGGAATCTGGTTGTCGCGCGCCGCTTCGATGGCGCGAATCGTCAGGTCGAACGAGCCGGGGACGCGGCGAAACTCGTCGTGGTCTTTTTGCTTGTAGTGATCGAGCGAGATGGCCAGGCGGGTCACGCCGTGATCTTTCATCTTGCGGATCGCGTCCGGCGTCAGCAGCGGCGTGGCCGACGGCGTGACCGACGGCTCGAGCCCGACGCTCTTCGCGTACGCGATCGTGTCGTACACATCCTCGCGCTTGAGCGGATCGCCGCCCGTGAGGACGAACACCTTCGGATTCAGCTTCGCGATGTCGTCGATCAGGCGGAAGCCTTCCTCCGTCGTCAGCTCGAACTGCGAGCGGCGCGACTGCGCGGCGGCGCGGCAGTGCACGCACGACAGGTCGCACGCGCGCGTCGTCTCCCAGATCGTGACGAAGGGGCTGACGTTGAAGTCGATCGATTTCGGGTCGTGCATCAGAGCAGTCCTCTGGCGGCCGCCCATTCGCGATAGACGCGCGGCGCGACTTCGCTCGGCTTGATCTCCGCGCGGCCGCCCCAGTAAACGTTCGTGTAAGTCAGGCCGATGCCGGTATCGATGAGGTGCTGATCGATGGCCGCCTTGTGGGCCATGACCTGCTCCTTCGTCTCGCCGTGCGCCACGGCCATGATGCTGACGTTGTTCAGTTCCGGACCGGCATCGCGCCAGTACGCGTGCGTGAGGATGGCGAAGCGTCCGATCTCGCGGCCCGCTTCGATCTCTTTTCCGGGCGGCACGGCCCAATGAAACAGGCCATTGAACGATTGCACGCGCTTGTGCTCGAGGAACGTCGAGAAGCGTCCGATGACGCCGCGCTTGTCGAGACTCTCGGCCACTTCGAGGAACGTCTCGAGCGGCAGTCCGGCCTCGGCCGCACGCGCCCGCCACAGATCGGTGCTGAGCTCCGACGCTTTGAAATCGCGCTTCAGGGCGACGAGCACCTGCCAGTCGCGCGCGTCGAGCTCGACGATCGCCGGCTGCATGTCCATCGCCGGTTTGTCGGCCTTTTCGCCGACTTCGAGCTTCTTGCGGCGCATGTGGCCGACGCCGAGGACGAAGGCGCGGAGGGCGGGCATGATGCGGTACTTCTCGGCGCCGATCGCGTCGCGCAGATAGTCGCAATGTTTTTCCAGCGAGAACTCGGATGGCACTTTGATCGTGGTCCAGAGCGGCCAGTCGGTCGTGCCGAATTCCGAATTGCGGATCACGACGTGGCCGGAGAACGGATCCTCGGTGGAGATGAACTTGAACGCCGCTTCGAGTTTTTCCGGCGCGATCTTCCACGCGATCAGCGCGCCCTGCGCGAGGTTCGTCGCGAGCAGCGTCTGGCGCACGCGGCGCACCGTGCCGTCGTTCAGCATCGCCTGGATGCGCTCGATCACGACGTCGACCGGCAGCCCGGCGCGATTGGCGATCTCCTGCATCGGATTGCGGACGAAGCCGCCGATCTGATCCTCGGAGACTTCGAGGATGGCGCGATCGGTGTCGGTGATGGTCAGCGTCGCGGTCATCGCGCGATCTCCGACTGGGTCAGGTAGCACGCCGGGTCTTCCGCCCAGTAGTCGCTGTACGCCCCTTCGGCGCGCGCGCGGAAGTTGCCGTTGCAGACGTTCAGCCATTTGCACGGAGCGCAGCGGCCGCGCAGGTGCTCCTTGCGATTGCGCAGGCCTTCGAGCAGCGAGACGTGCGGATCGGTCCAGATCTCCGAGAACTTCCGCTCGCGGATGTTGCCGACGATGTGGTGCTGCGTGAACTGGTCGGGATGCACGAAGCCGAACGAGTCGATGGCGCCGATGGCCAGGCCGGTGCGGTTGCCGCCGTTGCGCATCACGAGGTCGTATGCCTGCGGCGCGCGCGTCGGATCGTTTTCCAGCAGCCAGAGGTAGATGAACGGGCCGTCGGCGTGATTGTCGACGGTCATCACTTCGACTTCGCGTCCCGCGGCGTTCCACTTGTCGACCTGGCGGATCAGCTTGTCCATGAAGATGCGCTTCTGATCGTTCGGCAGGTCGATGCCGGAGAGATACGCGCCGCGGCCGGAGTAGACGAGGTGGTAGATGCAGAGGCGGCCGATGTCTTCCTGCTCGACGACGTTGAAGATCGAGTCGATGTCGTTGACGTTCTGCGAGGTCAGGGTGAAGCGGAGGCCGACGCGGATGTCGTGCTTGCGGCAGTTGCGGATGCCCTTGAGGGTCTCTTTGTACGCGCCGACTTTCGCCCGGAACTTGTCGTGCTGCTCTTCCTGGCCGTCGATGGAGATGCCGCAATACGTCACGCCGATTTCCTTCAGGCGTTTGGCGCGGGCGTCGTCGATCATCGTGCCGTTGGTGGAGAAGGTGACGCGGATGCCTTTCTGCGTCGTGTAGTCGGCGAGCTCCATGATGTCGGGGCGGATGAACGGCTCGCCGCCGGAGATCAGGAGCGCGGGGACGTTGAAGGCGGCGAGATCATCGATCATCGCCTTCGCTTCGTCGGTGGTGAGCTCGCCCGGGAACTTCGCCTTCTTCGCCGATGCGTAGCAATGGACGCATTCGAGGTTGCAGGTCTTGGTCGAGTTCCAGACGACGACGGGGCCGCTGCCGGTGGTCGTGCCGTGCTGCTGTCTGGACGAGCTGGAGTCGTAACGGAGGCGATCGCCGAAGTACGACGGGCCGCCGAGAAGTTTGGTCACGCTGATCATTCGAACCTCCGGATGTGATGATCGTTCCGCGAGGGAACATGGCGACGTGCCGCGTCGCACGGGGGGATGTGATGGTCGACACAGTTGGCCGTTGGCAGTGGGCAGTTGGCCGTTCTACTGTCAACGGCCAACTGTCACCTGCCAACGAAATTGCCGAGGGAGACCCGTCAAACCACAGCCGGACGTAACGGCTCTACTGGTGCCCACCCGAGATGCCGACGTACCGGCGAAGGCCCCGACGGAGGTGAGGAAGCACGGTGAGCTTCGAGCATGCAAGGGGAAGAGACGACGGACCTCCCTCGGCCGCGCGATCGTTCGATGCACTGCAGCGAGCTCACGGGCGCATGGTGCGCCGCCGCGTTGCTGTGAGAGCATGACCGCGATCAACCGTCCGGGTGATACCAATCACGATGCAACGCCGTTTCCTCTTTTTCGTCGCCGCCTCGGCGGTGTTCATGACCGTGCTGCTGCGCGTCGATTGCGACGGTCTCGCGCAACAGCTCGTCCTCGGCCTGTCCACTGGGGCGTTCCTCTGGTTCTTCGCGCGGCGATCGGACGTCGAGCCGCGGCAGATCGTCACCGCGATCATCGTCGCCACCTGCGGCGAGATCGTGCTGTCGCTCGGCTGGGGCCTCTATTCGTACAAACACTTCCTGATCCCGCTCTACGTCCCGCCCGGCCACGGCCTCTTCTACGCGCTCGCGGCGGACACCGCGAATCAACCGGCGCTGCAGCGGCGATCGACGCTCATCACGCGCTTCGTGATTGTGTCCGGGACGTTGTATGCCGTCCTCTCGCTCGCGATCGCGCGCGATGCGTGGGGCTTTCTCTGGTGGCTCGCCGCGCTCGCGTTGATCGTGAAGTCGAAGAATCAGCTGATGCTGTCGAGCTGCTTCATCTACACGATCATCCTCGAATGGACCGGCACCGCGATCGGCAACTGGCGCTGGACCGCCGACGTGCCGTTCGTCCGCCTGCACTCCGCGAATCCGCCGTCGGGCGTGGGGATTCTCTACATCCTGCTGGATCTGATCACGGTGGCGGTCTGTACGTGGCTGCTGCCTCGGGCGCCCCTCGCGGAAATTGATGAAACAATGAGCGCGTGAAGCGCGCGCTCGCCGTTCTCATCCTCGGTTTCGCCGTCACGGCCTCAGGTGAGATCCGCAACATCAAGCGCTTTCTCGATCAATGTCCGGCGAGCGATCCGGCGATCGCGCGGATCCGCTCCGACTTCGAGATCCGCCGCGACGGCGTGCCGGCCGCGTTCCCCGCGTGCACGGAGCCGGTCTCGCTGATGACCAAAGAGGCGTACACGGACGAGCTGCTGCTCCTGCAGGCGCTGCGCGTCATCTACTCGATGGATCAGGGGATGAGCGGCCATCTGCCGTGGACCGAGGGGGCGCTGTACGGCTGGATGAAGTCGAACATCGGCGGCATCAACATCCACAGCAGCGGCGGCGGCACGTCGTGCTGCACGACGTTCAACGGCCGCCCGTATGTCGACATCGGCGCACACGACGCCGACACGCGCGAGTTCGACAAGCAGTGGATTTATCTCTCGGTGATCGTCTCGACGCTGGCCCACGAAGCGCGGCACGTCGACGGCTTCCCGCACTCCGACTGCTGCGGCACGCCGAACGGCTGCGACACCGCCTTCAATCCGGCGAGCCTCTCGCCCTACGGCGTGCAGTGGTGGCTCAACAAGTTGTGGCTCGACGGCACGATCGACGTCGGCATGGCGTGCGAAGCGCCGGCGGAGCTGAGCGACTCGACGGCCTTCTTCCTGTCACAGGTGAACTCGACGTATCCGAGCCGATTCTGCGCGCCGAAACCGCCGGTCGTCGCAGCGCCCGCGACGCCGGGCGGACCGTGTCGCGATGCAACGCGCCGGCGCGCCGCGCGGCATTAGGGGCCGCACGGCGCGCGAGAAACTTAGTAACGCTGACGGGTGGAGTCGACGCGGACGTCGTTCGCAATGACGACGCCTCCGCGGTTCATCCGGCCGGAGACGCTGATGCGGTCGCCGCGACGAAGAGAATTCGTCATGGAGCCGCGTTCGCCGTACGTGTTGAGGTCGATGGTGGTGACCTGCCCGTCATCGGCTTTCAGGACGAGCGTGTTTGCACGGCGGTCGACGGCGACGACGGTGCCGCTCATCAATGCGTTATTGAGGGTGTTGTTGCGGTGGCGATAGTTGCGGTTGTTGGACTGCAGGACTTCCAGCGAACGAACGCGCGCGTCGCGGCCGTCGCCTTCACGGCTGTAGACGTTCATGCGAACGAGGTCGCCGGGCACGAGGGTCGACGCGCCATAGCGGCGTCCCTGATTCACTCCGGTGATCGACGCCGGCACGAACAGATCCATGCCGTTGGTCAGACGTACGTGAGCGCCGCCATTGCGATCGGGCGCGACGGACGACACGGTGCCTTCCACGACGCGGTTGGCGTATTGATTCGCCGTCCGTTCCTGATTCGGATACTGAGCGAGTGCGGAAGAGCCGGTCATGATCGCCAGCGCTCCGGACAGTGCAATGCTGAATACAACGTTTCTTTTCGACAAGTGGACCTCCATGAACTACATCTTTCGTAGTCGCAAGGCAGAGGCCATGTTTCGTTGTCGAGGTCGTAATTGATCGATTACATCGCCCGCACGTAAATTTCCCGTCCGATCTCATCCTCCACCGCGATCGACGTCTGGCCGCAACTGAGCACCACGCTCGGCTTCCGTTCGAGCAGGCGGATCTCGCTGCCGGGCACCAGGCCGAATGACGCGAGGCGGCTGACGCGCGCCAGCGACTTCGGCGCGATGAAGACGACGCACGCGCTGGCGCCGATCGGCAGGTCGATCAGCCGCGTGACGAGCGGCTCGACCTTGCGCGAGTAGACCTTGCAGCACGAGCCCTGCGGTACCGGCTTGCCGTGCGGGCAGGCGGGCGGGTGCCCGAGGAACGTGCAGACGCTGTCGACGACGCGCTCGGTCAGGGTGTGCTCGATCTCGCACGCCGACTGCTCGGCGTCGTGCAGATCGACCTCCAGCACCTGCGCGAAAAGGATCTCGGCGAGGCGGTGGCGGCGGACGATGCCGCGCGCGCGCTCCTCGTCGTCGGGACTGGCGAACTCCACCGCGCGACCTTTCTCGCGGGCGTACCAGAGGCGCTCCAGTGCTTCGTCATCGGGCGGATGAATCATGAGTTCGTATCCTTTCGAACAAGCGCGAGAGCCAGCCCTGCTCCACGAATTCGTAGCCGCATCGCGGGCAGCGCAGCAGCGCGCAGCCGTGCGCCATCGGACACGACGAGGGGCATTTCGACTCTTCGAAATCGGTGTTGCAGAGCGGGCATTCGTGCGTCACAGCTTCACTCCGAAGATGCGGATCGCGGCGTTCATCACGACGCCGATGCCGAACGAATAAAGAATGATGAAGGCGGCCATGGCCAGGCCGGCGCGGCGTCCGCGCTCCTTGAGCATCATCAGGAAATTCGCCACGCACGGGATGAAGAGCGTGATCACGGTCAGCGCGACGACGGTCTGCGTCGGCGTCAGATGTCCGGCGCGCTGCATCGCGAACAGACCCGCCGCCCCGTAATCGCGCCGCAGGAAGCCGATGACGAACGCGTTCGAGGCTTCGGCCGGCAATCCGAGTCCGCCGACGACGAGCGGCGAGAGCACGCGCTGGATCGCATTGAGCAGATGCAGCGCGTCGAGCACGTAGAGCAGCAGCGTGCCGACGATGAACAGCGGAACGGCTTCTTTGAGATACCACTCCGTGCGCGCCAGCACTTTGATCGTGATGTTCGACAGCTTCGGGATGCGCACCGGCGGGATCTCGAGAATGAAGTCGCCCGCGTTGCCCGGCACGACCTTCGACGCGGCCCAGCCGACGAGGAAAATCGTCCCCACCGTCGCCACGAGCCAGATCAGAATCGCCTCGGGGCCGAGCGGCCCGAGCATCGCGAGGATCACACCGAGTTGTGCGCTGCACGGGACGCCGAGGGCGAGGAGCAGCGTGACGATCGTCGCTTCTTTTTTCGTTTCCAGGATGCGCGTCGTCAGCGTCGCCATCGTGTCGCAGCCGAGTCCGAGGACCATCGGCAGGACCGCTTTGCCGTTGAGGCCCATCTTGCGGAAGAGGCGATTGAGCATGACGGCGAGACGCGGCAGATAGCCGCTGTCCTCGAGCACGCCGAAGAAAAGGAAGAACGTGGTGACGACCGGCAGCACGATCGCGATCGCATACGTGAGCGCCATCGTGATCACGCCGTACGGACCGACCAGCAGGTCGCGGATGAAGCGCGGCGTGTGGATGAAGTCGATCGCCTTGATCGCGAGCGGATTGATGTAGTGCTCGAAGAGTCCGTGCTCGACGAGATCGACGAGGTAGCCGGCGCCGAATTTTCCGACGAAGAGATACGCGATCCAGAGCACGAACAGGAGGAACGGCACGCCCCAGACCGGATGAATGCTGATGCGGCCGACCCAGTCGCGGAAACCGTTGCGCGCGCGCGTCGGAGCGGAGGCGGCGGTGCCGATGAGCGCATTGACGGCCGCGACGCGCGCGTTGGCGATGGCGACGCCGAGGGGGATGGGGAGCTGTGATTGGGCGCGCTCGCGGATGGCGTCGAAGGATTCGAACTTCGCGGGATCGAGGTGCGGTTTGAGTGTTTCGTCGCCGGCGAGCATCGAGAGGGCGAGGCCGCGCGACAATCCCGAAACCGCGATGGCCTCTTCGATCGGCTGCGGATAGGCGGCGTGGATCGTCGCCATGCGCGGCTGCAGCGCCTCGCGCTTCAGTTTCTCGATGTTCCAGCGGCGCAGCGCCGACGTCGCGACGACCGGGATGCCGAGCGTTTCCGCCAGCGCGGCGGGATCGACTTCGACGTCGCGCTCTTTCGCCTCGTCGCTCATGTTGAGGCAGAGCGTGAACGGCACCTCGTGCTCGGCGATCTGCAGCGAGAGCAGCAGCGTGCGGCGGAGGTTCGACATGTCGCCGACCTGCACGATGTCGCCGCCGCGGCAGGTGAGGAGCATGTCGCGGGCGACGCGCTCGTCGTCGGATTGCGGGATCAGGCCGTTGGTGCCCGGCGTGTCGATGACCTCGCGCGCTTGGCCGCCGAGAACCGCTTTGGCACTCGTGATCTCGACCGTGGTGCCGGGGTAGTTCGAGACCGTGACGTAGCGGTTGGTGAGGCAACCGAAGAGCAGCGATTTGCCGACGTTCGGGTTGCCGATGAGGAGGAGCGACTGAGCGTGTTGAGACATGGTCTCAGTGAGTATCGGGCTGGGGCGAACGAGGCGGCATGACGGATGTCATGTGGAGGTGTGATTGGTATCACCGGTGGCGAGGTGACGCGGTTGCGAGGTGCGCCGTGCGGGTGCCGGCGCATCAACGATCGCGCACACACGAGGCGCCGGCCCCCGCACGGCGCCACCGCGAAACCGCGAAACCCCGCAACCAGTGACAACCATCACAACCCCCCGTGACGCCCCACATGGTCACTTGTTCGGGTGACGCGCATCGTTACGTCCCATGAGCGAAACCACTTTTTCGATCGTCGGCTCCGGCGGAGACGGCGCGGTTGCGGCGGGCGACATTCTGTCGATGGCCTGCGCGCGCGACGGACTCCATGTCATCAAAACCGAGGCTTATGGACCGCAGATCCGCGGCGGTGAGTCCTCCTGCACCGTGCGCATCAGCTCGGGGAAGATCTACGCGCAGTCCGACACCGTCGACGCGCTGATCGTCTTCAACTGGGCGGACTTTTCGCGCTTCCGCAGCGAGATCGCGCTGTCGCCCGACGCGTTCGTCCTGCACGAAGCGGACGACAAGGCGCCGGACGAGATCAGCGCCGGCGGCGCGCGCCAGGTGATCCCCGTCCCCTTCAACAAGCTCGCGCCCAAAGGCAAGAACATCCTCGCCCTCGGCATCCTCGCGGAGCTCTTCGGCCTGCCGATCGGCGCCCTTCGCGCCGCCATCGCCCAGCGCTTCGCCAAAAAAGCGCAGGCGGTGATCGACGCCAACCTCGCCTCGTTCGATCGCGGCGTCGCGTATTGCGACGAGCTGCCGAAACCGGCCAAACGCCTCGATTACGTCAAGTCGCCGTCGCACCTGCTGATGTCGGGCAACGAGGCGAGCGCGGTCGCGGCGATCGACGCCGGCTGCCGCTTCTTCGCCGGCTATCCGATCACCCCGTCGTCCGAGATCCTGCACTTCCTCGCCGACTGGCTGCCGAAGATCGGCGGCTCGACGCTGCAGACCGAAGACGAGCTGGCGGCCATCGGCGCGATCGTCGGCGGCTCCTTCGCCGGCGTGAAGTCGATGACCGCGACCTCGGGGCCGGGCCTTTCGCTGATGGCGGAGATGCTCGGACTGGCCTCGATCGCGGAGCTGCCGGTTGTGATCGTCAACGTGCAGCGCGGCGGTCCGTCGACCGGCATCCCGACCAAGAGCGAGCAGTCCGACCTGATGCACGCGCTCTACGCGAGCCACGGCGACACGCCGCGCGTGGTGCTCGCATGCAACGACGTCGAGGACTCGTACCACGCGACCGTCGAAGCCTTCAACATCGCGGAAGAGTTCCAGGTCCCGGTCATCCTGTTGACGGATCAGTCGATCGCGCAGCGTCGCGAGACGATCGCCGCGGAGTCGCTGGAGCATGACGTCGTCGACCGCCGTCTCGCGCACGACCTCGCCGATTACAAGCGTTACCGCATCACCGACGACGGCGTCTCGCCGATGACGGTGCCGGGGCAGGCCGGCGGGATGTATCAAACGAACGGCCTGGAGCACGACGAGCAGGGACGTCCGAGCTCGATGTACATCGTGCACGAGCGGATGAACGAGAAGCGCTTCCGCAAGCTCGATGCGATCGCGAAAAAGTACGGCAAGCTGTTCACACGCTTTGGTCCGAAGAAGGCCGACGTCGGCATCCTCTGCTGGGGCTCGTCCACCGGTCCGGTGCGCGAGGCGGTCGAGCAGTTGAACAAGGAAGGGCTCAGCGTGGCGGCGTTCGTGCCGAAGCTGCTGATGCCGTTGCCGCTTGCGGAGCTGGAGCAGTTCATCGCGGCGTGCAACGAGCTCGTGGTGCTGGAGCTCAGCTACTCGAAGCAGTTCTACAACTACCTCCGCACGCAGGTCGACCTGCCGAAGAACCGGACGCACGTTTACGCGCGCTCGGGCGGCAGCGCGCTGCGAGTGAGCGAGGTCATCGACCAGGTGAAGTTGTACGCGGGGGTGACGGCATGAACGGCTACACGCCACAGAGTTACAAGACCGACCTGAAGCCGGTGTGGTGTGCCGGCTGCGGCGATTTCGGGGTGCTCAATTCGCTGTATCGCGCATTGGCGGACCTGAAGTTCGAGCCGCACGACACGGTGGTCGTGTCGGGCATCGGCTGCTCGTCGCGCCTGCCGGGCTACGTCGAGTCGTACGGCTTCAATTCGCTGCACGGACGCGGACTGCCGATCGCCACCGGCGTGAAGCTCGCGTCGCCCGCGCTCAACGTGATCGCGGTCGGCGGCGACGGCGACGGCATCGCCATCGGCGGCAATCACTTCCTCCACGCCGCGCGGCGCAATACCGATCTGACCTACATCATGATGGACAACGAGATCTACGGCCTGACCAAGGGCCAGGCCGCGCCGACGACGCCGACGGGCGACAAGACGAAGTCGACGACGTACGGCAATCCGGAGGCGGCGGTCGATCCCTGCGCGCTGGCCATCTCGTTCGGCGCGACGTGGGTCGGCCGCGCGTTCAGCGGCGACGTCAAGGGGACGACGGAGCTGATGAAGAAGGCGATCGCGCACAAGGGCTTCTCGTTCCTCAACATCGTCTCGCCCTGCGTCACGTGGCGCGGCGACGATCAGCACAAGGAGATCCGCGCGAAGCTGGCGGCATTGCCGGCGGATTACGATCCGTCGAGCAAGGCGTCGTCTGCCGCGTACGTGAGTGAAACCGATGTGGTCACGACCGGCGTGCTGTACGAGGTCGACAACAAGACGCTCGTCGACGAGATCCTGGAGATCCGCTGGCGCGCGCAGGGCGACCGCCAGCCGCCGACGCGGAAGGATCTGCTGAAGGCCTTCACGCCGGCGTTCTAGTGTGGTGAATCAGAAATTCGTCGCATTGCGTTGCGGGCGCCGACGGGCCGAATGCGAGGCGCCGCGACGCAGGCGATGCGGGACATCGCTGAGGAGCGGCAACGACGCAGGCGGCCCGTCGCCGCCCGCAACCCTTCGGGCTGGTGGTGGTTGCGGGGCGATCTCCGCGTTGCTCGTCGTCAACGATGCCACCGCATCGCCTCCTCCTCGCGCCTTGATCTCGCCCCGCAAGCACCACCAGCGCAACGCGACGAATTTCTGATTCACCACACTACCGTTACGGCAATTCGAGCAGGTGCGCTGCGAAGACTTCGTTGAACAGCGCACCTGCACGCCGCTCGCGCAGCCGCTCGACGACCTGCCTGCCCGGCATGCCGAGGCGGTGCAGGATGCGTCCGGCGATCAGCGCGGAACGGTTGAAGCCCATGCCGCAGTGCGACAGCACGCGGTGTCCGCCTTCGACGAGATGCGCGCCGAGCGCCGCGACCGCCTCGAGCTTGCGCATGTCCGGCAGCTCCTCGTCGTAGATCGGGAAGTAGACGTAGAGGCAGCGGCCGGGAACGGTCGGGATGCAGTCGTCGAGGCCGCCCTCCATGTCGATCACCGTATCGATGCCGTGCGCTTCGAGCACGCTCCAATCCTTGATCACCGGCGAGATGAAGAGCGAGCCGGCGTCGTCGACCTGGTAGAGCTTGGAGAGATCCACGATGGACATGAGTCAGCGAGTCCTCGCAACGGCGGTGTTGCGATGGTAATTCTCCCAATCGAACCAGTAATCCTTCAATAGCGGGAGCGGGCGGAGCTGGCGGCCGTCGGCGGAGCGGCCGTTGAAGTCCCACTGAACGCCCGTCGTGTCGAAGAGCTTGTTGCCGTTGCGAAAGAGCTCGACATTTCCGCGGTCGAAGGCACGAATGGATCGGCCGTCGTCGCCGGCGAGCAGCACGATGTTCGTGCGGCCGAGGGAATCGAGGACCGGCGATTCGGCGAGGACGTAGTGCACCGGATACGCCTTGTCGTGACCTTCGATGCTCATCCCGATGACGATCTCGCGATCGGGCAGCCGCTTCGTCTGCGCGTGGATGGCCAGCGGCAGCTTCGCGATGTTCGCTTCCCAGTTCTTCGTCTCGTACTCCTTCACCGTCGGATCGGGACGGAGCACGCGGCCGGCGGGATGCTCGCGCTTCCACAACGCGAAGGAGAGCTCATCCATCGGCACGGCGCGCAGCTGGCGGCCTTTCAGCGGACCGAGGATCGCCACGCCGCTGACCTGCTGCCACCACGAGCCGGTCTCGTCGTCGCGCATGATGAAGTTCTGGTTGTTGATGCCGTTGAGATGGAAGTGCAGCGTCCTGCCGTCCACCGTCGCCTCCCACACCAGACCGGTGTGGCAGAGCGTTCAATAGGTGACGACGACCGGCAGGCCGCCGACGACGTCCTGCACGATGTGGTGATACGCGAGCTGCCGGATCGGATACGCCGCCGCCTCGCCCGCGTGCGCGACGGTCATGACCATGTCGTCGTCATCGACGAACTTCGCGTCGTGCACCGCCGCGTACTGCCCGCGCGGCAGCGGACGGAACATCTTCTCGAAGACGTTCACCCGCGCCAGCGCCGTCGCCGCGATGACGACGATCAGTGCGATCGACATCACGACTTTCCGCCGCCGCGCAAGCGCGATCACGCCCGCGATGATCGCGAGATCGAGCAGCAATCCCCACCGTTTCACCGCGTACGCGATCGTCAATCCGAGCGCCGTCTCTTCCTTGAACGGATGAAGGATGAGCATCGGCATCGCGAGGATCGCGAGCGAGACGACGACGAGTGCGGTGAGGACCAGCCAGCGCATGGCGATATTGTCGTTGTACAGTGGCGATTACGGTGCAACTTCCTTCCGGAACGCGCTTCGGTCCTTACGAAATCGTCTCTCCGGTAGCCGAGGGCGGTATGGGGGAGGTTTACAAGGCGAAGGACACGCGGCTCGATCGCACCGTCGCGCTGAAAGTCCTCCCGTCGCATCTCTCCAGCGATCCCGATCTGCGCCGCCGCTTCGAGCGCGAGGCGCGTGCGATCTCGTCGCTGTCGCATCCGAACATCTGCACGCTCTTCGACGTCGGCCAGCACGAAGGCATCGAGTACATCGTGATGGAGTACCTCGAGGGGCAGACGCTGGCCGACCGCCTCAACTCCGGCCCGCTGCCGCTCGAAGACGTCTATCGCTATTCGATCGACATCGCCGACGCGCTCGATCGCGCGCACCGCTCCGGCATCGTCCATCGCGACCTCAAGCCGGGCAACATCGTCTTGACGCGCAGCGGCGCGAAGCTGCTCGACTTCGGCCTCGCGAAATGGACGGCGGACAAGGACGAGCTGCTCTTCGGCCGCGCCGACCAGACCACGCGCCGCCAGCCCCTCACCTCCGCCGGCATGCTCCTCGGCACGATCCCGTACATGGCGCCGGAGCAGCTGGAAGGGAAGAACGTCGACGCGCGTACCGACATCTTTTCGTTCGGCGCGATCCTCTACGAGATGGCCACCGGCGCGCGCGCCTTCACCGCGTCGTCGAACGCGGCCTTGATCGCCGCACTGATCCACGACGATCCGCCGCCGCCGTCGTCGCTCGTGCCGACGCTGCCGTCGCGACTCGACGTCATCGTGCAGACCTGCCTGCGCAAAGATCCGAACGATCGCTTTCAGGCCGCGCACGACATCGGGCTCGCATTGCAGTGGCTCGCCGGCGGCACCGCCGATCCGAAGCCGATCCTCGCGCGCAAGCAGTCGAACGCCGCGTGGGCCATCGCCGCCGCGGGACTCTTCGCGCTCATCGCCATCGCCGCGCTGCTGCTGGCGTTCGGCGGACGCCTGCACAAACCCGAGGCACGTCCGGCCATCCGCTTTGCCGTCACTCCTCCCTTCGGCTCCGACTTTCCGTCCCTCGGCGAAGGAGGCGGCATCGCGCTCTCGCCCGACGGCCGCAACCTCGCGTTCGTGGCCATGGGCGCCGACGGCCGCTCGTTCCTCTGGCTGCGCGCGCTCGATTCCGACGTGCCGCGGCGGCTCGATGGGACGGAGGGCGGCGCGTATCCGTTCTGGTCGCCCGACAGCCGCTCGCTCGCATTCTTCGCCGGCGGAAAGCTGAAGCGGATGCTGACGCCCGACGGCGCCGCGCAGACGATCTGCGATGCGGCGGGCGGGCGCGGGGGAACGTGGAGCGAAGCGGGCGTGATCCTCTTCGCCCCCGGCAGCAGCACCGGCTTGTGGAGCGTCAACGCGGGCGGCGGCCAGCCGCGCGCGATCACCAGCATCGGCGCGGCCGGCTACTCGCATCGCTGGCCGCTCTTCCTCCCCGACGGCAACCACTTCCTCTTCGTCATGCAGACGCAGAACGAGAAGGAAGGGATCTACGCGAGCTCGCTCGACGATCCGAAGACGATGCGGCGCGTCGTCGCGGCGCACGGCAGCATCGCGTTCGCGCCGCCGAACGAGCTTCTGTACGTGCGCGACGGCGTGCTCGTGCGGCAGCATTTCGATCCGGCGAAGCTGCAGGTCGAAGGCGATCCGCAGTCGATCGCCGACGGCATGGTCTTCTTCGTCGACCGCGCGTACGTGCCGGTGACGGCGTCGTCGAACGGCGTGATCGCGTACCGCCGCCACGCCATCCTGAACATGCGCATCGCCTGGTTCGACCGCGCCGGCAATCGCGTCGGCACGGTGTGGGACCCGGGCGAGTACGAGGGGACGTCGCTCTCGCCCGACGGCACGCACGTCGCGTTCGGACACTTCGATCCGGAGGAAGGACTGAATCACATCTGGATCTGCGGAACGGCGGATGGCGTGCCGCGGCGCTTCACGTTTTCGAAGGGAAATCAGTACTCGCCGGTCTGGTCGGCCGACGGCCTGCGCATCATCTACAGCGACGATCATTCGGGCGTCGAGACGCTGACGACGAAGCTGGCCAGCGGCGGCGACGAGCGGACGCTCGAGCCGCAACCGGAGTCGTCGCATTACGCGCAGAGCTGGTCGCCGGACGGGAAGACGCTGCTCTATCGCACCGAAAGCGCGCAGACGGGACTCGACATCCACATGATGCAGCTCGGCGGCAAGGCGTCGCCGTACATCGCCACGCCGCCCGACGAATCGCAGGCGCAGTTCTCGCCCGACGGCCGCTTCGTGGCGTATGCCTCGAGCGAGTCGGGAACCATCGAGGTCTACGTGCAGCCGTTCCCCGCGACCGGCGCGAAGTGGCAGGTCTCGACCGGCGGCGGCGAGCAGCCCCGCTGGCGCAGCGACGGCGCGGAGCTTTTTTATCTCTCCGAGGACAAGCAGCTGATGGCCGTGCCGCTGCGCAAGGGAACGTCGTTCGACGCCGGCAGCCCCCGCCCGCTCTTTCCGACCACGATGTCGGTCGGCTACCTCGGCGTCTCCCAGGCCTACGACGTGACGCGCGACGGCTCGCGCTTCGTCATCGCCGCGACCGATCCGGGGACGCCGGTGAGTGGGGTGACGGTGGTGGTGACGAGGTAGCGCGGCCGCGAAACTTCGCAACCGCGCCACCACGCCATCATTGTTTACTGCACGTTCAGCGCGAAATCATCCACCACGAACGACGTCTGCAGAGTCGTGTCCTCCGTGCCGACGAGGTAGACCTGCACGGTCTGGCCCTTGTACGTGAGCACGTTGAACGACTTCTGCGTGTAGCCGCTCGCGGCGTTGACGTTGGAGTACGTCGCGAGGGTGGTGAGGACGGTGCCGGAGGAGTTGCGGAGCTGGACTTTCAGCGTGTCGTACGCGGTCGATCCGGTCTCCGCCGTGTCGATGTGGAGGTAGAACGAAAGCGTCGCGGTGGTGGCCGTCGACGGGATCGTCACCTGCTGCAGGATCGAGTCGGTGTGCGATGAGCCGTAGCCGTCCATCCACGCCTTCCACGATCCGCTGTGCGCCGCTTCGCTGGTGGAGTTGTCGATCACGCCGCTGCTCGCGGTCCACGAAACGGCGCCGCTCTCGAAGCCGGGATTGGCCAGGAGCTGCTGCGACGAGGTCGTGTTGTTGACCGTGACCGAGACGTTCGACGAGGTGCCGATGTTGCCGGCCGCGTCGTACGCCTTCGCGGAGATCGTGTGCGAGCTGTTGGCGAACGTCGTCGTGTTCCAGCTCCAGGTGTAGGGCGACGCCGTGTCGGTCACGCGCAGCGCGCCGTCGACGTAGATCTCCACCTTCGAAACGCCGACGTTGTCGCTGGCCGACGCGGTGATCGTGACCGTGCCGCTGACCGTCGAGCCGGCGGTCGGCGAAGAGATCGAGACGGTCGGCGCGGTCGTATCACCGCCGCCGCCACCGCCGCTGCTGTTGGCGATGTACGACACGCCGTTGGCGATCAGCAGGCCGTTGTCCCACGACGGATCGTTGTATCCGAGGTAGGTCGTATGGCCGCAGCTGTTGGTGGCGTCTTCCACGATCGACGAATCGCCCACCGCCGCGACGCGGCCGGTGCCGTAGGTCGAGGTCGCGTAGGTGACGCCGGTGGTCGAGCCCTTGGCCACGCCGGTCTTCCAGATGTGCGCCTTCGCGGCGCCGCTGATCGTCATCGTCGTCGAGCCGAAGAGGCCGAGGCCGCGGCCGGCGGAGGGATTGCCGTAGGTGCCGGTGAAGACGATGGGGGAGGTCGTGTCGGTCGTGTAGTTGTCGTCCGGGCTGTTGTCGAACCAGCCGAACGTCTTGTCGGCGGAGTTGTCGTTGAACGTGATGCCGAAGGCGCTCGGGCTCCCCATCAGTTCATTGAAGATCCCGGCCGCGTCCCAGCCGTCGCTGTTGCGATCGGCGCCGGCGTGGTCGGAGATCAGGAACAGGCCGCCGCCGTTCTGGACGAAGCTCTTCACCGCGGTGATTTCGGCGGCGGTGTAGCGGATGTTCGGCTCCGTCAGCACGAGGACGTTGTAGTGCGTGAGGTCCTGGGCGTTGGACGCGTCGTTGTAGCTGAGACGTCCGCCGGTGGGGAGGCTCTCGACGTGAAAGCCTTTCTTCACCAGGTCGACGCCCATCGCGGAGATGCCGCCCGACCAGAAGGTCTCGGCGGTCGACGAGGTGATGCCCGCCTGATCCGGCGTGGGGAGGCGCTGCGCGGTGCCGCACGAATCTTCGTCGAGGGTCCAGTCGGCGTTGCCGGCGGTCTGGGCGTGCGCGGCGTCGAAGAGGATCGACTTCTGTTGGGCGAAAAGGGAAACCGGGGCCAGACAAACGAGGAGCAGGAGCACGAGATGGGGGCGTTGGGACATTCTTCCTCCATTCGAAAATTTGCTTCAGGGGGTGGGTTGGGGAGCGTGGGAAAAACGGATTGCAATCGCAAGATCGCTGCCGATCCGTAAGTTACTGAAAACACATGAAGTGGGTATGAAGGACGGGTCAATTTGCGATCCAAATCCGGTGAATTCGGTGGGTCTGGATTGGGCCGTGGGTCAGAGTGTTGCCATCTTTGTGGAGGGACAGCGTTCCGGCTCATGACGCCGGATTCGCCGCGAACAACTTCGCGAACGCTCCCGTGGCCTGCGACAGCACCGCCTGCGCCGCCGCGGTGTAGGCCTCGTTCGTCGTCTCCGCGACGCGCGTCTGCTTCTTGCTCCTCGAGTCGGCGCCGTTGAGGCTGAGCACCGCGCCGCTCTTCGTGTCGACGACGTACATCTCCGCGAACTCGAGATCGGTGTCGAGCGTCTTCATCATCTTCAGCGCCCCGTCATCCCCCTTGAACACGATGCCGCCATAACGCGTCTCCTCGGCGCGGACGACGCGCGTGACGAAGTTCGGGATGCTCATCGCCAGCGTGGCGCCGACTTCCGCGCGCCGCTGCACGAGACCGCTGCGGTTCGCGCCGCTCGACTGCATGTGCGCGAAGTCGATGACGATCATCGGCGCGATCGTGATCGCCGCGTTCGTGCTCTTCGACAGCTCATTGAACGCGCGCATGTTCTTCTGGCCGAGCCCCGCGTCGCCCCACGAGTCACCCACCTGCCACCACAGAGGCATGCCGCTCGGGCTGAACGCCTTTCCCTTCAGCGCCGCGAGGTTGACCTCCATCGGCACCGGGTTGGTCTTGAAGCCGGCGTATGCGCTCGCATCGAGCGGCACGACTTCCCGTCCCGCCGCTTTCAACTGCTGGACGAAGAGCTGGTAGGCGTGATCGGTGATCGCCTGCAGCGTCGCGTCGTCGACGCCGCGCAGATCGACCTCCATCTTCGCCCGCGCCGATCCGGTCTCGACGCCGCCCGGCAGGTAGCTCGCGCGGACGAACGCGTGCGCCTCGTTGTGCATGACGAAGACGACGCGGAAGCCGGCGACGGCGACGCGGTTGCTCTTCGCGAACGCGGTGACGGTTTTCGCGCCGAACGTCCCGCCCATCTTCCCGTCGAACCACTCCGATGGATTGAGGTCCGGCAGGCTGATGGCCGGCTGCGCCGCGAGCGCAGTCGCGGCGAGCAGCAGAGACACAAAGAGCAGACGAATGAGTTTCATGAAGTCCTCCCTTTGCAGGAGGTCGCGCAAAGCGGCGCGGAACTCCCTCAGCGGAGGTTGTAAAGGTAGAGGAGCGCCGCCCACCCGCTGGGCAGCATCTGCGTCGGCGCATCGAGCTCGCGCCCGTATTTGATCGCCATCTCCAGCATGAAGCGGGCGTGGAAGAACGCTTCGACCATCGGCCGCGTCGTCGCCGTCCACGTCGCGTTCATCTCCGGCGCGAACGTGTGACCGGTCCCCGCCGCGATGATGGCGAGAAAGTCGGCGTTCATCGGCACGCCGGGAAGGAGCTCGCCCAGCAGTCCGACGATCTGCGAGGTCATCGACTGGATGCCGAAGACTTTGAAGCTGTGGTGATAAAAGCGATAGACGTAGTCCTCGTAGTCCCAGTGGCTACGCGCGCGATCGAGGAGCTTCTCGAGCTCCGGCATGCGCAGTTTGAGGTTGGCGAGGAGCGTTTCTTCGGCAGCGAGGTTCATGGTTGCAGCTCCGCTGACGTTCCCTGGGTCGCCATGTACCGCGCGCGCTCCCGAAATGCTTCGGCCAGGATGCGCTGCTCCCATGTGAGGGCATCGTCGTCGACATCTTCGAGACGATCGATGATTTTGCGTATGGGCACAAGGCGATCCAGATCTTCTGCCAGTGCATGAATACCGCTGCGTCGGCGGCGCGCGTTGCCGTCACGGAAAACATTCGCGACGCTGAATGCCGACAGCACGTCGAAAAGGCCGTTCTCACTTTCGATCAGGGTTTCGGTCATCCGGCGTGCTCCCGCTTCATCGCCGTTTTCGAGCCACCAGAGGAGGATCTCCCGAAGGGCGGGGTGTTTGACGAGAGTCTGGAGCGAGGCGATGCGCTTCGCCGCGAGTTCTCGCAGCACGCTGATTCCGGCGTCGTTGATCATCGCGGGATGCTCAGCATCTATGCCGGAGATGAACGACAGCGGCAGCGAGATCCCGGTCGATTTCCGGCTCGCCGTTACGACGATGTCGGTCCAGAGAGCATTGTTGAGCGCCCGGAGGCACTTCACGGTCGCCGTGTAAAGCTGGGTGCGATACGAACCGCGGTCGTCCACTCCTGCGTCGGGACGAAGCGTGTCGGCGAATGTGCCGAGCGCCGCGAGATATTCAACCGCTCCGTCGATGGCGGAAGGCGGCGAGGCGCCGAGGAGTAATTCGAGAAGGTATTGAAGCCGACCGCGCGAGCGCGCCGTCTCCAGCTCCTTCTCGAACCCGGGATGCGTACGCCGTGCAAGGACGTCGTTCTCCTCGGCGCCGCTGTACTGATCGGGCGGAATCGCGAAGATGAAATAGCGGTCGAATGCGCGCGAATGAGCGACGCGCGGCATGTCGGCGACAAGCAATTTCTGCGGTCCGAACCGGGGGAACAGCTCGCCGAAGATGCCCATGGCGGGATCGTTCGGCTCCCGCTTACCCGCCAGCTTTTTCAGAAACTCTCCACCCTCCGAAAGCAATCCTTCAACCCCGATGATGAACGAGCAGTAGATCGACTCGTAAAAATCCGGAGCGAACGCTCGCAGGATTTCGATGCCGACAAAATCCACCAGGTCGACGTCTGCGTCACGGCCGTGCACGAGCGCCGGAACGAGCGTTGCGAACGTGGCCAGAAAACGCTTGACGTCGCGCATCGTGCGGAAATACGAGCTCGCATGATGGTCGTAAAGGTTGAAGAGCCGGTCGCGATCGAGCAGCCGCTCGGCGTCGTTTTTGCGGACGATCTCGATCAGGCCGTCGAGCAGGATTGCTCGAAGCTTTTCCGGATACGACTTCGGAAGCGGCAATCCGAGCTGCACGATTTTTTCCAGATACTTGTCACCGCGCTCCGAGACGACGTTCTCGAGATTTCGCGCGACGACCTCGCGATCACAAAGAATGAGATAGACGATGTTGGGGAAATCAGCGTTGGATTTGAGCAACTGAAACAGGATGGCTGTTTCGGCGGTCGTCAATCGATCCACGTCGTCGATGGTGACGATGATGGTCTTGGCCATCGCTTTGATCGACTGACTGACGTTTTCCCTCAGCTCCGAAAGAGGCTCGTTCTTCGGTCTGGCATCGGAGGCTGCCTTCGCCTGCTTGCCCGCCTGCGTGAGTGACTTTCCGAGCAGAGTGGCGAGGGGGCCGACGCCCGGCGCGAACAGCGGCAGGATGGCCGCGGCCGATTCCGCGATCGACGCGCCAAGTGTGAAGTACGCGGCATATCGGCTGAGCCGCGCGGAAATCTCGTCGCCGTTCGGCGCGCGGCGGCCGATCTCCTCGATGAGACGCGCGAAGAACGCTTCCGCCACCTGCTTCGGCCCCTCCCATTCCCACGGGTTGAAGTCGATCATCAGTGGACGCTGCGGTTGCGGCAGCCGCTTCAACTGCTCGAGCACGAAATTCTTGAAGGTCGTCTTGCCGCTGCCCCATTTCGCCGTAGATTGCGAATACCGCGCTATGGTCGCTGCGCCAGGAGCCGATCATCTCCGCGACCCGTTGCGCGTACACGTCGCGCCCGAGCTGGTCGTCTTTGGCTGCAACGAGTGGCGCGTCGATGTCGCTCACGCCGCCGATCGTATCGAATCTCCCTCATACTCCGCCCATGACCCAACACGCCTCCTCCTCCCCGCCGCCCCCGCCCGGGTCCGAGCCGACGCATGCGGAGCGGACGCGCACGTTGCTCGTGAGTGAGCGCGTCGGGACGCTCGCTACGAACTCGCAGAAGCATGCGGGGTGGCCGTTTGCGTCGGTGATGCCGTATGCGCTGGACGGCGACGGCTCGCCGGTCTTTCTCATCAGCGCGATGGCCATCCACACGCAGAACCTCGTCGCCGATCCGCGCGCCAGCCTGCTGGTGATGCAGAGCGGCGGCGACTCCGATCCGCTCGGCGCGCCGCGGGTGACCCTGCTCGGCAACGTGACGAAGACGGGCGGCGAGGTGCGCGAGGCGTACCTGGCGCGGCATCCCACCGCAAAGTACTGGGTCGACTTTTCCGACTTCAGTTTCTTCCGGCTCGAGGTCACGGATGTCTACTTCGTCGGCGGCTTCGGCGTGATGGGGTGGGTCGAAGCGGGCGACTACCGCGTCGCCGCGCCGGATCCGCTGGTCGATTACGCGGCGGGGATCATCGAGCACATGAACGCCGATCACGGCACGGCGCTCGTCAGGATCGCGCGACACTTCGCCGGCCTCGATGCGCAGGAAGCCACCATGGTCTCCGTCGACCGCCTCGGCTTCGTCGTCCGCGTCCGGACGCCCGAGGGGATGAAGGGCGCGCGCATCGTTTTTCCGGAGCCGGTGCAGTCGCGCGAAGACGCGCGGCGCGTGCTGGTCGCGATGACGAAACAGAGCGCGTGAGCGGTTCAGCTCACAACTTCGCGAGCAGGCCCTTCCACCTCGCCCACGCCGCGTCGCGCGCCTTCTTGTTGCCGGCGTACGCGTCCTTCGTCTTCTGGTCGGCGTCGGGCGGGGGAGGTGGCGCGTCGCCCGCGCGCATGAAGCCGTGGCCTGCGCCTTCATACGTGACCGGCTCGTACGTCTTGCCCGCCGCCTTCATCAGCTCCTCGGTTTTCGGGACGGTCGCGCCGATGCGTGCGTCGTTGCCGGCGTAGAAACCATAGACAGGCGCCTTGATCGCGGCGATCGCTTCCGGCGACTGCGGACCGGGACCGTAGAATACGAACGCCGCGGCGAGGGACGGACGATTCGTGGCGAAGCGGAACGATTCACCGCCGCCCCAGCAGAAGCCGGCCACCGCGACCTTGCCGTTCGCCGCCGGCAGTTTCGAAACGTAAGCGGCGGCCGCATTGAGGTCGGAGGTGATCTGATCGGGCGGCAGATCGCGGATCGCTTTTCCGATCGCGTTGTTGTCGCCGCCGAAGTCGCTCGTGCCGCCGCCCTTCAGACCGGCGCCCGACAGCAGGTCCGGCGCGATCGCGATGTAGCCCGCGGCCGCGAGCTCGTCCGCCTCCTCCTGCGCCCAATCGCTCATGCCGAAGATCTCGTGGATGACGACGACCGACGTCGCCTTGTTCTGCACTTCCGGATAGACGACGAACGCGCTCACGCTGCGATTCCCCGACTTCAGGTTCACCCATTCGCGATGCCGCGGCGATTGATCGACGGCCTGCTTCGCCCAGTTCACGGCCGAGGCGGCGGAGGCGGACGTCATCGCGTGATTGGCGTGATCAGCGTGATCCGTCGGATCGCTCGCCGGTCTCTGAGAGCAGAGCGCGAGCAGCGGCAGGAGGAAGAGCGGCATCCATCGTTTCAGCATCATCGTTCCCTTCTCGCTTCAGCGGCCGGTGTGCATGTGCACGTACATCGACTGCAGCGCGATCTTGCCCGGGCCGGTGAAGCGGTTCATGAAGAGACTGAAGCCGCCCCACATGCCGGTCGTCAGTCGCTGCGCGGTCGTCTGTATTTTCACGTGAGTATCTTTATAGAGCCAGCCGCCCGGCTCGACGTCGATCTGCTCGTGCGGCGCGAGCTCCTTCTCGAAGACGTTGCCGTAGCCGTGCAGCCAGAGCACACCGCTGCCCCTTCGGGCGTGGAAGCGATCGATGAAGAAGCCGGTCCCGCCGAAGAGGATGTTCGTGACGCCTTTGACGCGCTCGTAGTCGTAGTCGATGTTCGCCGTCGCCGCGAGGAACTGATGCTCCCGCACGTGGATCTCGTCGCCCTGATTCATGTGCAGCGCGAGGATGTGTCCCGAGCCGTCGCGGCTGAACGCGATCTGCCCGCGGCCGCTCGCCTCGGTGACGAAGACCTGCATCCCCGCCACCATCCGCTTGAACGCGCCCGCCATCGGCCGGACGTCGATGCTCACCGTCGGGTTCTTCCACAGCAGCACGTGGTGCTCGAAGTAGACCGACATCAGGTTCACGTCGACCGTGAGCACCGGCACCAGCTCCCCGTCGATGTGATACGTGACGCCGCCGAACGTCTCGGCCGCGGCTTGCGTGGGAAGCAGGATCGGCGCAGACATCGGGTAATGGTAGGTCTAAATAGTTGCCGGTTGCCGAGTTACCGATTACCCCGGCCAACCGGCAACCAGCAACTCGCGTTACCGTCGTCGAACGCGAGGCGGGCGCGTGTAGTGGAGGACCCTCTGGATTGACGTAGGGAATTGTCACGGCGCGGCGTTTCTTAGATTCGGAGCGATGGCCTCGTTCTGGACGCGCACTGGCGGAGCATGCGTCATGGGCGATCTTGTGAGCCGTTATCCTGCATTGCGGCTCGTTGGCGAAATCCGCAATTTGCGCGTAGCGGAGCTGGGATGCGGCTCGGGGTGGTTCTCACGACAACTCGAAGTCGCAGGCGCGCGTGCGTTCGGTTGTGAGATCGATCCGCAAAGCGTGTTCGAGAGCAAGCGGGGTCGCATCGCGATGATGAACGCCCGTTGCATGGGATATCGCTCCAACGCGTTCGATCTGGTCTTTGCGGTCGGCGTGCTCGGATTGGCACGACCGAGCATCGAACGCCGCATCCTTCGCGAGGCTGCACGCATTGTGCGCCACGAAGGAGTGGTCATCATCGCGGTGACACATCCGTCGTTGTATGCGCGCAGTAGCGCGTCACGCAGCGGGGCTCCGAATTGGGTGATGCACAAGCCGACATACGCATTGCCGGCTAGCTTCAGTCAGCCATTCGAGGAGCGGTACGTCCGCAGCGATGGCGAGGTACTGACGTGGACGGTCTGGCACCACCCCGCCGCGTTTTACCGGGCCGCGATTACCGCCGCCGGGCTCGTCATCGAAGCCGAGGAAGAGCCGCGAGTCACCACAAAAATGCTTGAAACATCTTCTTATTGGGGAAGGAAGGACGGCGATCCTGCCGTTCTGCTCTTCAAAGCCAGAAAAGTGAGGGCTCGCCATGTTCGGTGACGTGTTTCGTCCGGAGGTGATTCATGCGTTGCTCGAACGTGCCGTCCCGACGGCGGATGAGATCGAGAGCATCCTCTGCAGGAGCAGTCTCACGCTCGAAGACGTCGCTGCGCTGATCCGCGGGGCGGCTGATCCGGCGACGATCGAGCGTGTCTGCACGGCCGCGGCAACGCGGCGTCACGTGCAGTGGCAGGAACAGCTCTTTCTGATGCCGCCGCTCTACATTTCGAACGGCAAGGTGCAAACGAAGGGTTGCGCCGATCAATGCAAATACTGCGGCTGGCGGAAAGGGGCGCTCGATCTGAACGAGATCCACGCGCTCACGGAAGAAGAGATCGGGAAGAATGTCGAAGTCCTGCGCTCCTGGGGCTACGAGGACGTGGAGCTCGTGGCTGCGACCGACATCGACCTGCTGAATCCACAGAACGTTGCCAAGGCTGTTCGTGCCGCGAAGAACGCCGGCGCGCGCCAGGTCGGAATCAACATTCTCCCGCTCGACGCGCCGGCGCATTACACGCAGATCGCTGACGCAGGCGTTACGTTCACCATCGTCTGGCAGGAGACGTATCATGCGCCGACCTATGAGGCGTACCACGGCTACGGACCGAAACATGACATGCGCAAGCGCCTCGACGCGCACGACCGCGCGCTCCTCGGCGGCACGGTAAGTGGTCTGCGCACTGTCGGTGTCGGGTTCCTGGGCGGGTTGTATGACTGGCGCTTCGAGACGCTCGCGACGATGACGCACGCGCGCCATCTACGCGACACCTACGGTGCGAACCTCATCTTCGGTATGCCGCGGCACAAAGGTGTGGGTGGCGAGGACGATCTGCACCTGCTGCCGTATTCGGACGAGGAGTACCGCTTCGTCGGTGCGCTCTACTCGCTGGCGATGCCCGAGGCGATGCCGTGGTTCTCCACGCGCGAAGACTTCCGCCTGAGCTATGCGGCGGCAACCGGAGGCGGTTGCCTGTTCACCGTCGACTGTTCGACCGTCGTCGGTGGCTACTGGCAACCGCGCGGGCGCGGCCAGTTTCCGGTGTACACGCAACGGCTCGACACGGCGCGCGCAGAGATGGCCGAAAAGGGATTCGCGCCGCGGACTACCCTGCCGTGGACCTGAGCCTGAGCGGAACGATCGAGCGCTGCCAGCTCGCGTGCAGCTTCGCGCGCATGTGAGCTTTAGTTTGATCGACAGACTCGAACCTGAGGTCTCCGCCGTGACACGCTTACAACCGGTCGAGCAGTTGCTCGAGGCTACGAGTCCGGCCGCGATGAGAATCGCCAGCTCGCGGGCAACAGTCACGAATTGGCGGGTCGCATTTGCGTCATTCGGACACGAAAGAGCGCAACTTCATCGCCGGCGAGAGCTACCTCGTGCAGACATTCATGCTCATCGGGCGTGGTGGTGGCGCCTTCGCTTGAGTGGGCGTCAGCATCATGCGCTCACCGCGGCGGATATCTGTATCACGCACTGACTACGGTTGCGTGCCGCTTCGCGATAAAAACCCGAATGCGATGGCCGAGGCGGCCAAACAAGCACCGACACCGGTCCAGTTGTAGGCGTTCACGAAGGCCAGCAAGCCGGTGAACAAGCCGCCGAAACCCGTCACGATCAGGCCGAACATCCCCAGACCTCGCGCTGTCTTTGCGTCCACAGATCCCCCTTTCCGAGTTGCCGGTGACCTCGGCCACCGGTAACCGGCAACCGGCAACTCGTCAACCCGGCAACTCCCGTTACCGATCCGGCAACGGAGCGTGAACGCAACGGTACCTTTCCGCAACTTGCCGGGTTCAGCCGTATCAATCCGAAAGGGTTGCCTTTAAGTTACTTATTGACTAATGTGCGCCCCACAATCTTTCAGGATCGTCCCTCCGGACAGCCTCACGTCCGGACGTCTTTACGTAAAAACTTCCCGCTCCGGTGCTTCCTCGAGGAGAGTTGCGTGAGCCGTCTACTTCTGCGGCCCCTGTGGCCTTTTGCCGTCCTTTTTCTCGTTGCGATCACTCCGCTTCGTGCGGCCGATCTGCTCTTTCCGTCGCCGCTGCACCTCACCCGGCGCGTCCATGATTCGATCGGCAACGGCACCGCGGTCGTCGAGCAGTACTGCTACGGCAACCGCGTCATCACCATCCGCGGGGCCGTCACCACCATCGCCGACTACGACAAGGGCGAGCTCACCGAGATCAATCGTGAGGACGGCACCTACAGCATCTCGCGCTTCGACCAGGTGGCGAAGGCGCTCCATCCGCGCTCGATGCCGGTGACGGCGACCAGCAAAGAGCCGTGGGAGCTGCGCAAGGTCGGCCGCGCCGGCGCGCTCTCCGCGCGCAGCACCGACCTCTTCGAGGCCGACCGCAACGCCGGCGGCGTCACGCGGCACATTCGCATCGGCATCGACGGCAGCGTGTCGTTATCAAAGGATGCGCTCGACGTCCTGACCGGCTCCGCCTTCCCGGCGACGCCGAAAGAAGAAGACGCCGCGATCGCCAGCGCGGCGAAGGCACATGCACCGCTTGCCGCTTCGCAGTCGGCCGGCGGCGCGAAGGGGGCGGAGCGTTACGGGCTCCCGGTCGAGCAGCTCTTCCGCTTCGAAGCGGACGGCCAGCAGGCCGAGTACCGCGACGTCGTGGTGCGCGTCGGCGACGAAGTGCCGCCCGCCGATCTCGTGGCCATTCCGCCCGGCGCGAAGCTCGTCGAGTCGCGGCTCATCGCCACGACCCGGATGATCGACGCCATCGACAAACTCCCCCTGGATGGACTGAAACAGCCCTAGCGCCACGAGCTCAGAGGTTCCTGATGCGGTCACTGCGACGGATAGCCCTTCTTTTCTTCATCGGCCTTGCCGGTACGTTTTCCGCGCACGCCGACGGCATCATCTCGGCCGATCTGCAGATCCAGGGCGCCGGCCTGAAAGTCATCACCGTCTCGGCCACGACCGGCGTCGACATCCCGGCGACGATCCAGACCGAATTCGGCGGGAAGCAGAACGACGACGCGCCGGCCATCGAAGGGCTCCTCGCCGTCGGCGAGCTCACCGGCCCCGGCATCGACACGCCGATCCGCCTCGAGACCGCACCCGGCCACAAGTTCCAGGTCCCCGCGCTGTCGCGTGAAGGCGTCTACTTCCTGCAGAACATCCGCCTGATGAGGGGGAGCGACTACCTCCAGCCGGCCGTCCCCTCCGTCGCCACCATCACCGTCACCAACCTGCTGCAGACCACCGTCAAGGTCCACCAGCTGACGACCGAAGAGCTGCGCGCGCGCGGCATCACCATCGACGAGCGCAACTTCGAAGTCTTCGAATACACCTTCTCCTTCTTCGTCGACGGCAAGGTCGTGGAGATCCCGTACCCGGTCGTCATCGACAAGCGGACGCATGAAGTGCGGCCGGTGGCGAAGGAAGAGGAGTACGGGCTTCCGCCGATCAAGAACGTCACGCCGCCGCGGTGGACGCCTCCGCAGGTCGAAGGCTTCGAGCTCGGACCGGGCGCCGACTTTCCGTCCGATCCCGATCCCGACAAAGGACCGAAGGGGCCGTCGCGTCCGACCATCCCGGCGGCGCTCGTCATCCCCAACAACCTCGCGGTGCTGCACCAGTTCTTCGCCGTCACGCTGATGGTGACGAACGGCGCGCCGGCCGGCTCCAACGTCACACTCGACAGCGTCACGGCGCTGATCAAGCCGCCGGCCGAGCTGCGCACGGTCAAGTCGCTGCCGCCCGTCGCCTTCAACCAGCCGGTGCCCATCGTCGATCCGACCACCGGCGTCACCTTCCTCGTCGCGCAGGTGAAGGGGTCGGCCGAGTGGACGATGGAAGGACTCAAGCCCGGCACGCACACGCTGGAAGTCGAAGTCCACGCCACGTACAAATCGCCCGGCCAGACCGACTTTCCGCTGAAGGGGACCGTGCGGACGACGATCGTCGTGCACGACCCCCGCTTCAACATCAACTTCTCGCATCCCGACACCGTGCGCAAAGGGGTCGACTACTCGACCTACTCGTTCATCACCAACATGAGCGCGGTGCCGCAGACCATCCATGTGACCAACGGCCTGCAGGCCTGCTCGGTCAATCCGACGGCGAACCTCTGCCGCCTCGACGGCACGCCGGAGTTCCACGACCTGACCATCCCCGCCGGCGAGATGCGGATGGTCGAGTACAAGGTGCGGCCGGGCATCACGGGACACGTCTACGCCAGCGCCGGCAGCGTGAGCGACGACAACATCACCGCATCGGTGCAGCTCTTCATGGGTGTGAGCGAGAGCGGGATCCCGCTCTCTCCGGTCACGCTCGTAATGCCGTACTACGCGAAGTACGTCAGTCAGGATCTGATCTCGCCGAACCTGCAACTGCTCGGACTCGGCTACAGCCTCGCGACGGCGCCGCTGACGCAGGCGCTCGCCTCGCATCCGCGCGTGATCAAGACCGACGTCTTCCAGCGCGCGGTCGACATCGCCCGCGCCGGCCAGCGCATCTACCTCGGCGAGACCGCCAACGACGCGATGGCCCACATGTCGCTCGACCTGCTCGGCAACGACGTCGAGCTGCGCGAATGGGACGACCTGCGCCGCCAGGAAAAGAGCGGCCGAGCCGCCGACGCCTCCGTTGCGCGCGAGCTCGAAAAAGGCGCGAGCAGCGGCAATGAAGCGTTCGTCTCGCACTTCGCCGCGATCACCGCGCACCGCGCGGGCTACGTGCTCGCGCTGCTGCGCGGCTCCGGCGAGCTCTCCGCGAAAATCATCGCCACCGGCGCGTCGATGTCGGTGCCGAACGAAGCGACCGCCGGCTGGGTGCGCAACCTGCCGTGGGGCAGTCTCTCGAAGTTCAACGACGGCGAGCTGGCCATGATCGGCCGCTGGACCGGCGCGGTGGAGCTGGCGGTCACGCCGGCCGCCACCGGCTCGTTCTCGCTCGATGTCATCTATCCGAACAGCAACGACGGCTCGCTCCTGCGCGCGCACGTCGACTTCACCGGCACCGCCGGCAAGACGCTGACGCTCGACCTCGATCGCGGCACGCAGCAACTCAACGTCCGCGATGACCTCGGCGGCATCGCCGCGGTGCCGACGGTCGTCGCCGTCTCGCCCGAGCCGATCCACCTCATCGGCGCGCGGCAGGACATGCACCTCAACGATCAGGGGCACCAGGTCTCGGTGCTCTTCAGCCGTCCCGTAACGATCGCTGATGGAGATGACTGGCTGAAGAAGTTCCACGGGCAGATCATCCTCAACAAGGACGGCGTGAACTACACCGCGCCGCGTCCGCTCTCCGCCGCTGCGTTGCAGGGCGACGGCCGCGTCGTCAACGTCACGTTCGATCACGCGCTGTCGCAGAACGCCTCGTACTCGCTGGCCGTCGATCCGGTCCTCGATCCGCTCACCACCATCGCCGTCAACTTCCCGCAGGCCATCACGCCGGTCATCGACAACGACGCGCCGGGCGGGATCATCTACGGCCACGTCCTCAAGGCGGACAACACGCCGATCGCGAACGCGGAAGTCGTGCTGCAACCCGAGGGCGCGCAGCAGTTCGATCTGACGCCGAGCGATGGGAGCTTCCTCTTCGAGTTCGTGCCGCGCGACATCGACAACAACATCAACGGCACGTATTCGCTGCGCGCCATCACGACGGAAGGGAAGGAGACGAAAGTCGAGGGAGCCGTGCGTCTGCCCGGCCGCGTCCACTTCGTCAACCTCGTCTTCCTCGGCCGAGGCAGCGCGCAGGGATACGTGCGTTACGACAACGGCGATCCGGTCGTCGCCGCGCACGTCGTCATCGGCAGCACGATGTTCGACCAGTTCCGCAGCGGCGACGCCGACGCCACCGGCTTCTACCAGATCGACGATCTGCCGGTCGGCCCGCTGACCTTCGCCGCCACCGACAAGGACGGCAACGTCACCTTCGGCGCGTCGGAGATCAAGACGCCCGGCCAGGTGCTGATCAAGGACCTCTCCATCTACCGCCGCCCGTTCCCCGGCGTCGCCACCGTGCGCGGCATCGTGCTGCGCTCCGACACCAACGGTCCGGTGGCCGGTGCACACGTCGGTGTGTACAGCCAGGGCTACGGCCTCATCGACGGCTTCACCGATTCCTCCGGCAAGTTCGAGTTCACCAAAGTGCCGTCCGGCTTCGTCACCGTGCTCGCTTCCGAATGGAGCGTCTCGATGCAGAGCGTGGCGCAGGACTTCGACCTCGCGGCCGACGAGACCAAAGACGTCAGCATGACACTCAACGTCGCGCCGAGCGTGCCGCTGGCCCAGCTCGAGGGCGACGTCACGCGCGAGAACCCGCTGCATCCCGGCGACGCGAACTTCTACGAAAAAGTCGCCGGAGCGCTGGTGAAGGTCGACAACGGCCAGGCCGTCACCGCCGATGCGAACGGCCACTTCGTTTACCAGCCTTTGCCCACGACGTTCGCCGGACACACCATCGCGGCCTACGACCCGTCGACCTCGCGCACCGCGTCGACGGTGATCCCGGCGCTCGATCCGGCCATCGTCAACCGCGTCCCGATCTTCATCTCCGCGGCGAGCGGCTACGGCAAGGGGACGATCCGCGTCCGCGTCTCGAATGCCGCCGGTTTCCCCATCGCCGGCCTGCGCGTCCTCGAGCCGGGCTTCCCGCCAGTGATCCTCGCCGAGACGGGTGGTCCGGGCGTCTACCAGCTGACCGACGTCCCGGTCGGCGCCACCATCAACATCTGGGCGATCTCCACCGGCGGCACCTACGGCGACCAGTTCGCGCAGGGGTCGGCGAAGGTCGAATTCAACGGCCACATCGCGTCGTTGAACCTGAGGTTCGGCGGCCAGGGCACCGTCCGCGTGAAGCTCGTCGCCGACATCGACGTCATCGGCGACGTCGCCATCACCTATCCGGTCTGGGACGAAGAAGACCAGGGCCTCGGCAGCAAGACCGTCACCGCGAACAGCGCGAAGAACGGCGTCGCCGACTATGCCGTCTTCAGCAAAGTGCCGGCGCTTCTCGGCTACAGCGTGGCCAGCCAGCATCCGGTCTACGGCTACGCCGGCCAAAGCGGAAAGCTCGGCTTCGACGGCGACGTGCAGTCGATCATCCTGCAGCTCAACAAGCTCTCCACCGTGCGCGGCTACGTCTACGCCATCGACGGCCGCACGCCGGTGCCGGGCGCCATCGTCCACATCGAGGACGGCCGCCAGGCGCAGGGGACGTACGCGACGCTGCCCGACGGCAGCTTCGTCTTCTTCAACGAGCCCGCCTCCACCGGCTTCCGCGTCGTCGCCGAGATCACGCAGGACGGCATCTACCGCACCGGTTACGGCTCCGGCTCGACGCCGGCCCTCGGCGGTCCGGTCAACAACGTGCCGGTGATCCTCCGGACGCAGGGAAGCGTCGACGGCAAGATCGTCTACGCCGGCTTCAAGAGATTCGATCCGAACAATCCGGCGAACAACATCATCGACGACACGCCGAATGATCTCTCCGACAACGCGCCGGTCCCGCTGGCGAAGTTCTCGCTGCGCGAATTCGACTTCCCGTCGCGCACGTTCGGCACGACGTCCGATCCGCTGACCGCCGACGCGCAGGGACGCTTCTCCATCAACAACCTCTTCACCGGACCGCTCCGCGTGACCGCGGAAGATCCGGGCAACCAGGAAAACCGCGGCTCGTGGACCGGGACGCTGACGCAGGAAGGGGAGCGGCTCACCGCGTACGTCGGCATCGGCACCACCGGCTTCGGCTCCGTCACCGTCAACGTCACCGATCCGAACAACCTCGGCGCGGCGGTCTACAACGCGGAAGTCACGATCTATCGCGGCAGCTCCGTCTTCGACTTCGCGACGACCGACGGCAACGGCGTCGCGCGCTTTGATCAATTGCCGGTCGGCACCTACAGCGCGGCCGCGTACTCGAAGGCGCTGGGACGCTCGGGCAGCACCACGGCGTCCTTCACGATCTCCGCAAATACGGACACACCGGTCCGCATCGACCTCGTCTTCAGCGGCAAGGTCACGGGCAAATTGAGCGATCCGCAGGCCGGAGGCGCAGGCGTGCCGGGCGCGCCGGTCACGCTGACCGCGTTCAACTACAGCACGCGGACCAGCACGGAGACCACCGGCAACTTCCTCTTCGAAGGCGTGCGCGAGGGGACGTTCACGCTCGATGCGAAAGACACGCTGAGCAACCGCCACGCGACCGCCTCGCACTCGCTGTCGCAGGCCGATCCCGAGCCGAACATCCTGCTCCAGCTCGAGCCGACCGAGGTGCTGCACGTGGCCGCGTATCTGCCGGCGGATAACGGGACGAGCTCCGGCATCCTCGCGCCGATCGTCAACCTCGACGTCACGCAGCGCAACGGCGACTTCATCCGCAGCCTGCAGGGGAACGACTTCCAGATGCCGGGGCTGTTCCTCAACTCGCCGTACTCGATCGACATCCACGAGGTCGGCGGCGCACAGCGCGAGATCCGCTACAGCGGCTCGTTCCCGGCGGGCAACGCGGCGAATCCGCTCAAGCTCGTCTTCCCGGCGTATGGCAGCGTCGAAGTCCACGTCATGCAGGCGTCGCTCCCCGCGGCGAACGCGAAGGTCAGCGTCTCGGGCGGCGGACGCTCCGCCACCGTCTACACCGACAGCCTCGGCGTCGCCGTGGCCAGCGGCATCGGACTCGGACCCGTCTACATCCAGGCCGTCACCGTCGACGGCGCCTTCTCCGGCTCCGCGTCGTCGACACTGGCCAGCCAGTCGACGCCGGCGCAGGTCTCCATCACCCTCGGCGCGTACGCCGGCGTCACCGGCTACGTCGAAGCGGAGACCGGCGGACCGTCCGTCGGCACGCGCGTCATCGCCAGCTTCGGCCGCGTGCTCGAAGTCCTCACCGACTCGAGCGGCCGCTACACGTTCCAGGGCATCCCCACCAGCACCAACGTCAGCCTCGTCTACATGGGACCGGACGACGTCACGGTCGGCGCGCGGCAGTCATACGGCGTCACGCTCAACGACGCGTCGAAGCTCATCACGCTGCCGAACGTGAAGCTCGACGCCACGCCGCCGCTGCTCCTCAGCTTCTTCCCCAGCGACGGCGCGCAGAACGTCTCGCCCGACACCACGCTGAAGTTCACCTTCAGCGAGCAGGTGCAGACCGCCTACATTAATAACAGCTACTTCCAGCTGATCCCCGCCGACAGCGCGAACGCCCTCAACTGCAGCTTCACCGCGGTCAACAACCCCGACGGAACGTACTCCATCACCATGACCCCGCCGCCGGCGGCGGCAGGGGAGAAGTTCCCGCTGAAGAGCAACACGCTCTACCGGATCATCGTCTCGGGCGAGATCCGCGACCTCACCGGCAACAAGATGCCGGCCACGCGCGGCGGCAGCTTCATCACCTCCGACTACGCCGAGCCGCACGTCGTGAAGATCTCGCCGGCGGTGACGACGCCGCTGCAGGCCGCCACGACCTTCATCTTCACCTTCAACGAGCCGATCGATCCGGCGCCGTGGCAACCGAACGGCGGCGGGCAGTTCCACCTGTACAAGATCAGCGCGGCCGGCCCCAGCGGGACCGTGCTGGCCGACCTGCCGGGACGCGTCTACGTCGATCCCGCGACAGGCCTCTCCCTCAACTTCGCGCCGAACGACACGATCGAGGCGCAGTCGTTCTACCGCGTCGTCTTCTCCGGCATCCGCGATCTGCAGGGGAACGCGTCGCCCGAGCAGACGTTCCACTTCTTCTCCTTCGATTCCATCAAGCCGGTCGTCGCCTTCGTCTCGCCGGTGCCCGACACCTTCCCGCTGATCTCCGGCGTGCAGTACGTGCTGAAGGTCAACCTGACGAACCCCGACGCCAGCGCCGCCACCGACGTCGCCCGCGTCGACTACTTCCGGATGGACGGAACGGCGCAGACGTTCCTCTCCACCGTTACGGCCTCGCCGTTCTCCTACACCTTCGTCGCCCCCGACGTGCCGGAAGGCGGCTCGACGCTGACCATGCGCGCCGTCGCCACCGACCAGTCGGGCAACTTCAGCGACCCGGCGACGATCACCTGGAACGTCCAGCCGAACAAGCCGCCGCAGAGCGTCGCCGTCGTCCTGACGCCGACGTCGGCCTACGCCAGCAACAAGGTCAACGCCGCCGTCTCCTTCACCGATGAAGGGACGTTCGCCACCGTGCAGGTCGACGCGAGCGGCACCAACAGCGACAACTCGACCTGGACCAAGTCGCTGGTCAAGCAGGTCACCCGCACGTCCGTCGACGCGGCCTGGCCCGCCAGCACTTTCGACTTCGATCTGCCGTCAACGCTGAAGGAAGGAACGACGGCAACGTTCAATGCCGCAGTGACGGACGTCCGCGGACAGAAGGGGACGGCCAGCGCGACGCTGAACGTCCTCGCCGACGCCGTCAATCCGGCGATCATCAGCGTCACCCCCGCGGCCGAGACGCGCTTCGTCATCGGCACGAAGTACCAGATCCTCACCCTCACCGGCGACAACGAGAGCGGCGTGAAGCAGGTGACGTTCGCCCTCGACGGCCAGGTCATCACCGTCCCGGTCACCGACACCACGCGCGTCACCCCCGGCCTCGCCGCGCACACCTGGAGCTTCTCCTCGGGATTGATCACCGTCCCGGCGAAGAACGTCGACACCCGCATCCCGATCACCGTCACCGCCACCGACTACCACGGCAACACGATCTCCACGTCGGTTGAGGTGATCTACGTCGGCGTCAACGACCCGACCGTGCCGAAGGGCTCATGGCTCTGCCCCGTCGACCGCGCCACCTTCCCGGCGAGCGCCAGCTTCCCGGTCACGCTGCAGGTCAAGGCGACCGATGACATCGCCGTCACCGGCGTGAAGTTCGTCATCCCGAACGTCGCCAGTCCGGTCGTCGCCGCGCGCGTCGGCACCACCGACACCTACCAGGCCACCGTCACGCTGGCCACGCCGGCGGCCGGCACGCCGTACACGCTGACCGCGATCGTCAGCGATGCCGACAGCACGCACGACGTCACGCTGACCACGCCGATCGAGCTCGTCGACGTCGACATCACGATCGACAACCGGACGCAGGCCGTGACTTCGACCGACGTCGCGACGTACAGCGGCAAGTCGATCGTCGTCACCGGCGCCGCGGGCAAGTTCGTCCCGCACGTCGCGCTGACGCTGAAGAACCTCCTCGTGCTCAACGGCGCGCGCGTCGAGACGCTGGCGACGACCACCACCGCCGAACAGAAGCTCGACCTCACGATCAGCGACCACCTCTACATCGACTGCACCTCATCCGTCGACGTCTCCAGCAAGGGCTACCTCGGCGGCTGGGCCGTCAACTCCGACGGCAGCAACACGAAGAACAACGACTCCCGAGGGATGACCGCCGGCAACACCGCAACCGGCGGCCCGACGCCGGGTGCTTCGGCCTCGTACGCGGGGCTCGGCGGCGAGATCAGCGGCGGCATCACCAACGCCACCTACGGCTCGTTCACCAATCCGTTCGACCTCGGCACCGGCGGCGCCGGCACCTCCGGCTGCTGCACCACCGGCGGCAGCGGCGGCGGCGCCATCCGCATCATCGCCGGCCCGCAGCCGGGCGACCTCGGCATCGTCTCCATCGCCGGCAACCTGAAGGCGAACGGCCAGAGCGGCACCGGCATCGCCGAAGCGGGATCGGGCGGCAGCATCAACGTGACGGCGAAGCAGTTCATCGCCGGACCGAACGCGCGCATCACCGCGAACGGCGGCGACGACGACGCCAACAGCCAGGCCTCCCGCGGCGCGGGCGGCGGACGCATCGCCATCAACGCGGCCGACCGCTTCAGCGTCGACACCATGGGCCTGCAGATCCAGGCGCGCGGCGGCGACAACCACACCTCCGCCACCGGCGCGAGCTACGTCGAAGGGGGCGCCGGCACGATCTACACGAAGCGTCCGGGCGAGACCTTCGGCGAGCTGTACGTCAGCTCGTTCGACGAACAGTTCCCGACGATCAATCACCTCACGCGTCCGACGCCGCTCGCGGCCATCCAGCTCGACCGGCTCGAGCTCGGGCAGCGCGCGCTCGTCCGCGCAGACGGCAACCTGCAGATCGGCAGCGCCATCAACGACCGCACCGCCGCGACCATCGACTCCAGCGCGGTGCTCGTCCTCCCGGCCGATCAGCCGGTCATCACGGTCACGCCTGCGCCGGCCTCCGGCAGTACGCTGGTGCAGGGCGCGACGATCACGCCGAGCTACAGCGCGACGTCGCTCGCCGGCATCGGAACCGTGACCCTGGCGTGGACTCCGGTTACGCCGAACCGCGTCGACTCGTACTTCAGCTATCCGTCGCCCGCCGCGGCGAACAACGTCTCGCTGGCCATCCCGGCCACCACCGCGCCCGGCGCGGCGACGCTCACCCTCACGGCGACCGATCGCGCGGGCCGCAGCGTCACCAGCAGCGCGGTGCCGTACACCATCGCCACCAACCAGCCGCCGGTCATCACGAAGTTCCTCGTCTCGCCGCTCTCGCTCTACCCGGGCAAGAGCGTCACCGCGACGATCTCCGCCACCGACGAGCTCTCCGTCACGAAGCTGACGCTCACCAGCACGATCAACAACGGCACGCCGGCGACGCAGACGAAGACACCGAACACCGCCGTCGTCACCGATTCGGTCTTCACCGTCACCGTTCCGATCGACACGCCGGGCGATGCGCCGATGACGCTGACCGTCGGCGCCGAAGACAACTTCGCCGGACATACGCCGACGACGCAGACGACGCCGGTCACGATCCTGAAGGACACGAATCCGCCGTCGCTCACCGTCACCTCGCCGCTGCCGAACGCGCTCTTCAACGAGGGCACCGGCGCGACCATCGCGGTGCGCGCCAACGCCAGCGACCTCGAGGTCGGCGTCAAGACGGCCTTCGTCGTCTTTGACGGAACGCAATATCCGCTGACGTCCGGAAGTGCGGGCTCGTACAGCGCCGACCTCCCGGTGCCGTCGGTCGACGGCGTCGACATCGTCACGAAGCAGCTCGTCGTCACGGTGAAGGATTACGAGGGCAACACGAAGAGCTCCGATCCGATCACCATCCAGATCAAGCCGCTCAACGATCCGAACGCGCCGGTCGTGGCCTGGTCGTGCCCCACCGCGGGCGCGCTCTTCCCGGCCGGCTACAGCGCGAAGCTGCGCATGTACGCCATCGGCAACAACGTCGGCAATGGATCGAACGGCATCCAGAAAGTCGAGTTCTTCATCAACGGCTCGAACACGCCGATCACCGGCGCGCCGGTCAGCGGCCTGGCGAATTACTACGAAGCAACGTTCCCGATTCCGTCCGACGCTACGGCCGGCACGCAGTTCGCCGTCCGCGGCGTGGCCACGAATGCCTCCGGCCTCTCCAACGACGTCTCGTCGTCGTTCACAGTGGTCGCCGGCACGAAGATCACCGCCGACACGACAATCTCCGCGAGCGACGTCTCGTTCGACAACAAGGTCGTGATCGTCCAGAGCGGCACGACGACCATCATCGGCGCGCACACCTTCGACACGCTGATCGTCCTCGACGGCGCGAAGGTCACGCATCCGGCCACCGACGCGGTGACGACGCAGAAGCTCGCGCTCAACACCACCACCGCCGTCTTCGTCTCCTGCAGCGGCACGATCGACGTCTCCGGCCGCGGCTACCTCGGCAACACGATCTATCCCGGCGCGACCGCGCCCGGCTTCGCCTCGGGCGGCAGCCACATGGGCTACGGCGGCGTGAACGCGCTGCCGCTCGGCTCGACGTACGGGAGTCTGTATCAGCCGCAGGAGGCAGGGGGCGGGGGCCAGCGGTCCGGCAGCGGCGGCGGCATCATCACCATCAACACCCCGTCGCTCACGAACGACGGCGCGATCCGCGCGAACGGCGCGAACGTCAACGGCTGCTGCGACGGCAGCGCCGGCGGCTCGATCTGGATCCGCACCACGACCCTCGCCGGCAGCGGCAGCGTCAACGCCGAAGGCGGCAACTGGGATCGCACCGGCGGCGGCGGCGCCATCGCCATCGAGTACACCGCGGGCAGCGGCACGCTGCTCAACAACCTGACGGCGTGGGCCGGCGGTTCGGTCAATGCCAGCGGCGGCCAGTACGGCGGCGCCGGCACGATCTACGTGAAGGGCCCGAGCGCCACGTTCGGCACGCTCACCATCAACAACAACGGCCATCCGGGCGGCGGCACGCAGGGCACCGACCTCCCGTCCCTCGGCAGCGGCATCGCCCAAAGCGGCAGCAGCGGCGCGACGCTCGTCACCGATCGCGCGGCGAACATCCCGGCGTACTTCAACGCGCACTGGGTCGAGCTGCGCAACGCGAGCGGCGCCTTCAAGGGTCTCTACCGCATCGGCGCGATCAGCAACAAGACCGTCACCCTCGCGGCCAACGGCAGCGACACGCCGGCCGCCGCGGCAGGCGATCAGTGGCGCGGCGTCTATCGCTTCGACGCGGTGACGGTCGCGGCGTCCGAGTCGCTCGTCAGCATCGATCCGATCCTCATCGGCGCGAACCATGCGCTCACGGTTGTCGGCACCACCACGGCGAATCAGTTCACCACCTACACCCAGCCGATCGTGAACGAAGACGTCACGATCGTCGGCCATGTCGCCGTGCCGCAGGTCAAGGCGACGAACCTCACCATCGAGACCGGCGCCGTCCTGACGTCGCTCCAGACCTCCGGAACGACGGCCCAGACGCTCTCGCTCGACATCACCGGCAGCATCAACGTGAAGGCGGGCGGCGCGATCGACGTCTCCGGCCGCGGCTACGGCGGCAACGTCACCTATCCGGGCGCCAGCCTGCAGGGCTTCGCCAACGGCGGCAGCCACATCGGCTACGGCGGTCTCAATGCCTCGCCGCTCGGCTCGACCTTCGGCAGCGTCTATCAGCCGCAGGAGGCAGGCGGCGGGGGACAGCGGTCGGGCAACGGCGGCGGCATCCTCCTCATCAATACTCCGTCGCTCCTGAACGACGGCGCGATCCGCGCGAACGGCGCCAACGCGAACGGCTGCTGCGAGGGCAGCGCCGGCGGCTCGATCTGGATCCGCGCCACGAGCGTGAGCGGCATCGGCACCGTCGAGGCGCAGGGGGGCAACTGGGACCGCACCGGCGGCGGCGGCGCGATCGCCATCGAGTACACCAACGCCGGTGGCACGATCCTCAACAACCTCTCCGCCTGGGCCGGCGGCTCCGTGAATGCGAGCGGCGGCCAGTACGGCGGCGCCGGCTCGGTCTACGTCAAGAGCGCGACGTCGACCTACGGCTCGCTGACCATCAACAACAACAATCATCCGAACTCGCAGATCACCGAGCTGCCGTCGCTCGGCAACGGCATCGCGCAAAGCGGCAGCGGCGGCGCGACGCTCGTCACCGACCGTGCCACCAACATTCCGGCGTACTTCGGCGCGCACTGGGTCGAGATCCGCGACGCGTCCGGCGCGTTCAAGGGCGTCTGGCGCGTCAGCGCGATCAACGCGAAGACGCTGACGCTCGCGCAGAACAGTGCCAGCGACGTGCCGAACGTCGCCGCGGGCGATCAGTGGCGCGGCGTCTACCGCTTCGACAACGTCACCATCGCCGGCAACGAGACGTTCTACAGCGGCGATCCGATCCTCGTCGGCGCCAGCCGCCTGCAGACCGTCTACGGCACCACGCTCCCCAACGTCTTCACCTGGTACGCGCAGGCGCTCACCGGCGACGACCTCTCCATCATCGGCCACGTCATGACCTCGCAGGTGAAGGCGGCGACGCTCACCCTGCAGAGCGGTTCCATCCTGACGTCGCAGCAGACTTCCGGAACGACACCCCAGACGCTCTCGCTCGACATCAGCGGCAGCATCAACGTGAAGAGCGGCGCCGCGATCGACGTCTCCGGCCGCGGCTATGCGGCGAACGTGACATATCCGGGCGCGACGCTTCCCGGATTTGCCAGCGGCGGCAGCCACATCGGCACCGGCGGGGTGAACAGCCTTCCCACCGCCGGCACCTTCGGCAGCGTGTATCAGCCGCAGGAGGCAGGGGGCGGGGGACAGCGGTCCGGCAACGGCGGCGGCGTGCTGCTGATCAACACGCCTTCGCTCGTCAACGACGGCGCGATCCGCGCGAACGGCGCCAACGTCACGAACTGCTGCGAAGGCAGCGCCGGCGGCTCGATCTGGATCCGCGCCACGAGCGTGAGCGGCAACGGCACCGTCGAGGTGCAGGGCGGCAACTGGGACCGCACCGGCGGCGGCGGCGCGCTCGCCATCGAGTACACCACCGCAACCGGCAACATCCTCAACAACCTCTCCGCCTGGGCCGGCGGCTCGGTCAACGCGAGCGGCGGCCAGTACGGCGGCGCCGGCTCGATCTACCTCAAGACCCCGGCCTCCACGTACGGCAGCCTGACGATCAACAACAACAACCATCCGGGCTCGCAATCGACGGAGCTTCCGTCGTTCGGATCCGGCATCGCGCAGGCCGGCAGCAGCGGCGCGACGCTCGTCACCGATCGCGCCGCGAACATCCCCGCGTACTTCGGCGCGCACTGGGTCGAGATCCGCGACGCGAGCGGCGCCTTCAAGGGCATCTGGCGCATCGCGTCGATCAATGCCAAGACCGCGACGCTGAGTCCGAACAACGCGAACGACACGCCGAACGTCGCCGGCGGCGATCAATGGCGCGGCGTCTATCGCTTCGACGCCGTCACCGTCGCCGGCAACGAGACGCTCTTCAGCCTCGACCCGATCTACGTCGGCGCCAGCCGCGCGCAGATCGTCTACGGCACGACGCAGTCGGGCGTCTCGACGACCTATCCGGCCATCGCGTCGGAGACGCTCTCCATCGTCGGCCATATCGCCACGCCGCAGATCACGGCGACGACGCTCTCCGTCGAAAGCGGCGCGAGCATCACCTCGACGCAGCAGACGCTCTCCATCAACGCGAGCGGCAGCATCAACGTGAAGTCGGGCGCCGCCATCGACGTCTCCGGCCGCGGCTACGGCGCGAATACCTCGTACCCCGGCGCGGGGCTGCCCGGCTTCGCCAGCGGCGGCAGCCACATCGGCTACGGCGGCCTGAACTCCGGTCCGCTCGGCGCGACGTACGGCAGCATCGACCAACCGCAGGAAGCCGGCGCCGGCGGCCAGCGCTCCGGCAACGGCGGCGGCGTGCTGACGATCGTCAGCCCGTCGCTGACGAACGACGGCGCGATCCGCGCGAACGGCGTCAACGCCACGAACTGCTGCGAAGGGAGCGGCGGCGGCTCCATCTGGATCCGCACTACCGCGCTCGCCGGCAACGGCACCGTCGAAGTGCAGGGCAGCAACTGGGACCGCACCGGCGGCGGCGGCGCGCTGGCCATCGAGTACTCAACCGTCACCGGCAACATCCTGAGCAACCTCTCCGCCTGGACCGGCGGCAGCGCCGGCGCGGCGGGCGGCCAGTACGGCGGCGCCGGCACCATCTTCCTGAAGGCCCCGGGCGCAACCTACGGCGCGCTCACCATCAACAACAACTCCCATCCGTCCAGCGTGCAGGCGACGGAGCTCCCGTCGATCGGCAACGGTACCGCGCAGGCCGGCAGCAGCGGCGCGACCCTCGTCACCAACCGCGCCGCCAACATCCCGTCGTACTTCCTCGGCCACTGGATCCAGCTGCGCAGCAGCAGCGGCACGGTCAAGGGCACGTGGCGCATCGCCACCGCCAACGCGAAGACCGTCACGCTCGCGCCGAACGCCAGCGAGACGATCGACGCCCAGCCGGGCGACACCTATCGCGGCGTCTATCGCCTCGACTCGCTCAAGCTCCGCTCCGCGCGCCTCAGCGTCGAAGACCTCCTCGACCTCGGTACCGCAGTCGATTCGGACGCCAGCTCGTCGATCGTCGGCAACAACCAGGGCGCGCCGGTCATCAACACCTCGCTCGTCACATTGAGCAGCACCGCCACCGGCAGCTCCGTCATCGGCACCGCCGGCGCCGTCACCGACGCCGACAAGCCGGTCACGATGACCGCCACCAACACCACCAGCAACAACACCTACGTCGTCACGGCGAACGCCGACGGCTCCTTCACCATCCCGGTGCAGGGGAATGCCGGCGAGACCATCGTGCTGAAGGCGAAGGACGGCAACGCCTTCCCGCTCGAGTCGCCGGTCGTCACCATCGGCCAGATCGCCACCAGCACGCCGACCTCGAGCCAGATCGACCGCACCACCTGGACCTCCGACGGCAGCTTCCGCGCGCGGCGCCTGGCCAACGACGCCACGCGTCTCCTCGTGGCCAGCAACAACGGCAGCGGCAGTGACAAGCTGGTCGTCCTCAGCATCGCCGACCCGGCGCGGCCGACGCTGCTCCGCACCATCACCACGAGCAACGGCGTGATCAACGACATCGCCCTGACCAGCAGCGGCTGGGCCGTCGTCGCGGCGAACGACCTCCTGCTCATCGATCTCGACAACCCGACGTCCACGCCGATCAACCTCGGCGACCAAGGCGGCTGGTACGAGAACGCCGTCACCCTCACCAACGGCTACGCCATCACCGCCGTCACGAACTACAACGACGGCCGCGTGCGCGTCTACGACATCAGCACGCCGGCCTCCGGCCGCTACCTGCGCGACCAGACGTTCATCAGCGGCGTGACCTTCCGCGGCCTGGCCACGATGGGCAACTACCTCATCGCGATGTCGCCCGACAAGCCGAACGGCGTCGGTCACGACGTCGTCGTCATCGACAAGAGCAACATCTACGGGCTGGCCAAGGTCGGCGATCTCGACATCCCGAACTTCGACGCCTATCACGGCTACGTCTCCGGCACGAAGCTCTTCGTGACCAGCCTGACCAGCCCCGACACCTACGTCGTCGACCTCTCCAACCCGGCCGCGCCGGCAGTCCTCGGCAAGGTCACGTTGAGCGGCAACGCCGGCGGCATGGGCATCATCAAAAACGACGCGTTCATCGGCGCCGGCAGCCAGCTCGTCGACGTCGATGTCAGCAACCCCGCCGCGCCGGCCATCGCCGGCGCGAGCACCACCGGCGGCACGGCCTACGACGTCGCGCTGCAGTCGCCGTACGCGTACGTGGCGAACGACAGCGGCCTCTCCATCGTCCCGATCACCACCGCGCCGCAGATCGATCCGACGCGCGTCGCGATGAGTCTCGGCGGCGCCACGCTCACCATCACCGGCGCCGCGCGCGCGGTCACCGGCATCGGCGCCATCACCATCGAGGCGAAGGACGCCACGAGCAACGTCACCGTCTCCGGCCAGCCGGTGGCGAGCGACGGCACGTTCAGCGTCAACATCGGCGCGGCCGCCGGCGACGCCATCACCCTCGAGGCCACCGATGCGGCAGGCCGGAAGTCCGGAGCTGTGTCCCTCGGCATCGTGCCGTTCGGCTCCGGCGTCAGCTTCCTCCCGATCACGCCGGCGATCAGCGAAGCCGGCTTCCACGCCCGCACCCTGGCCACCGACGGCACGAACCTGATCGTCGGCGGCTACGCGGACGGCGGCTCGACCAAGGTCCTGCTGTACGACGTCACGAGCCCCGCCACGCCGGTCTACAAGCGCACCGTCGCGGTCAACAACGGCGCGGTGACCAGCGTTGCCATCGCCAACGGCTACGCCTTCATCGGCGCGAACGACCTCATGGTCCTCGACCTGAGCAGCAACACCTCGACGCCGGTCAACATGGGCGATCCGGGCTGGTATGAGACCGACGTCGCGATCACCGGTGGGTATGCGTTCGATGCGATCAGCAACTACACCGACGGCCGTATCCGCGTCTGGGACGTGAGCAATCCGCCGACCACGCGCTTCGTCCGCGACCAGACGTTCATCAGCGGCGTCAATTTCTCCGGCGTCGCGCTCTACGGCAGCCAGTACCTCCTCGCGTTCACGCCCGACCGTCCGAACGGCGCCGGTCACGACCTCGTCGTCATCGACCGCAGCAACATCAACAGCTTCGTGAAAGTCGCCGACATCGACATCGGCGGCGCGAACTTCAACGCCTTCCGCGGCAAGGTCCTCGGCAAGACGCTCTTCCTCGCCGGCACCAACGGCGGCGTGGCGGTCGTCGACCTGACCGATCCGAAGAACCCGGTGGTGAAGACCACGCTGGCGACGGCGGAGGCGTACGGCGTCGACTTCGCCGGCTCGACCGTCGCGATCGCGGACGGCAGCGCCGGCGTCACCTTCCTCGACGCCACCAACCAGGCCGCCCCGATCAACCTCGGGACGCAGGCCGTCGGCGGCTACTCGTGGAGCGTCGCGTTCAACCGCGGCAGTCTCTACGTCGCCAACGAGCAGGGCATCGCCGTCATCCAGAACATCGCCACCTCGCCGTTCGTCTATCCGTCGCTCATCGGCATCACCGCGACCAGCGGCACGACCGCCACCGTCACCGGCGTGGCGCGCTCCGTCACCGGCGTCACGCCGCTCACCGTCGAGGTGAAGGACACGGCCACCGGCGCGTCGCTGGCCGGCCAGACCGTCGCCTCCGACGGCAGCTTCTCCGTGCTCATCCCGGCGGCGGCAGGGGAGCAGATCACCGTCGAGGCCACCGATCCGTCAGGACGGAAGTCCGGCGCGATCGTCGTCGGGACCGTGCCCTTCGGTTCCGGCGTCACGAACTTCCCGATCACCGGCTCCATCAGCGAGCCGAACTTCCACGCCCGCACGCTGGCCACCGACGGCACCACGCTCATCGTCGGCGGCTACGCGGACGGCGGCTCGACCAAGGTCCTGCTCTTCGACGTCACCAACCCCGCGCTGCCGGTCTACAAGCGGACCGTCACGCTGAACGACGGCGCCGTCAACAGCATCGCCATCAGCAAGGGCTTCGCGTTCATCGGCGCGAACGACATCATGCTGCTCGACCTGAGCAGCAACAGCTCGACGCCGGTCAACCTCGGCGATCCGGGCTGGTACGAGTTCGATCTCGCCATCAACGGCGGCTACCTCTTCAGCGCCATCACCAACTACACCGACGGCCGCATCCGCGTGTACGAGGTCAACAACCCGGCGACCTCGCACTTCCTGCGCGACCAGACGTTCATCAGCGGCGTCAACTTCAGCGGCCTGGCCACGCTCGGCAACAACTATCTCCTCGCCTTCACCCCCGACCGCCCGAACGGCGTCGGCCACGATCTCGTCGTCATTGACCGGACGAACATCAACTCGTTCAGCAAGGTCGCCGACGTCGACATCGCCGGCGCCACGTTCAACGCGTATCGCGGCAAGGTGATCGGCAACATCCTCTATCTCGCCGGCACCGGCGGCCAGCTGGCCATCGTCGACATGACCAACCCGCTGTCGCCGGTGGTGAAGAACGTCCTCGACACGCCGGGCAACGCGTACGGCGATGATGGCTCCGGCACGCTCGTCGCGGTCGCCGACGGCAGCGCCGGCGTCACCTTCCTCGACGGCACCGATCCGGCCAATCCAATCATCCTCGGCTCGCAGTTCGTCGGCGGCAACGCCTGGAGCCTGGTCATGAACCGCGGCAACATCTACGTCGCGAACGAGACCGGACTCGCGGTGATCCAGAACGTCGGCGCCGCGCCGGTCGTCGCGCCGGGCCTCGTCACCATCAGCGGCGACGGCAACGGCAACGCCACCATCACCGGCCTGGCCAAGGCCGTCACCGGCACCGGCTCGCTGACCGCCGACGTGAAGAACGTCTCGCTCAACACCGCCGCGCCGGCGCAGAACGTCGCCGCCGACGGCAGCTTCACCGCCACGCTGACGGCCAACCCGGGCGAGACCATCACGGTCGAAGCCACCGATGCGGCAGGACGGAAGTCCGGACCTGTGGTCATCGGCACCGTGCCGTTCGGCTCGGGCCTCCTGACCATCCCGATCACCCCGGCGATCAGCGAAAACAACTACCACCCGCGCACGCTGGCCAGCGACGGCAAGTTCGTGATCGTCGGCGGCTACCAGGACGGCGGCACGACCAAGCTCCTCGTGTTCGACATCGCCGGCGATCCGGCGAACCCGGTGCTCAAGCGGACCGTGACGCTCAGCGACGGCGCGATCAACCAGGTCGCGATCTCGAACGGCTACGCCATCGTCGCCGCGAACGACGTCATGGTCCTCGATCTCAACAACGCCGCCTCGACGCCGGTCAACCTCGGCGATCCCGGCTGGTTCGAGCTCGATCTCGCCATCGCCGACGGCTACGCCTTCACCGCCGTCTCGAACTACACCGACGGCCGCATCCGGACGTACGACGTGGCCGACCCGTCGCACGCGCACCAGTACCACGACGCCACGTTCATCAGCGGCGTCAACTTCACCGGCCTCACCACGTATGGCACCGGCTATCTCATCGCCTCGACCGCCGACAAGCCGGGCGGCGTCGGACACGACGTCGTCATCTTGGACCGCCGCGATCCGAACGCGCTGGTGAAGGTCGGCGATCTCGACATCCCCGGCTTTGATGGTTTCCGCGGAAAGGTCGTCGGCACGACGTTCTACCTCGGCGGCGTGAGCGGCGGCCTCGCGGTCGTCGACGTCAGCGATCCGAAGAACCCGGTGCTCAAGCAGATCGTGCACACGCCGGGCGATCCGTTCAGCGCCGACGCCGCCGGCACCACGCTGGCCGTCGCCGACGGCAGCGCGGGCGTCAGCTTCCTCGACATCACCAACCCGGTCGTGCCGCACCTGATCGGCACGCAGCCGACCGGCGGCACGGTGTGGGCCACCGCGTTCAGCCGCGGCAACCTCTACGCCGTCAACGAGCAGTCGCTCGTCGTCGTGCAGAACGTGACGACGTCGCCGATCCTCGACAAGTCGCTGCTGACGCTGACCACCGACGGCACGACCACGACCTTCACCGGCGCGGCGAAAGCGCTCACCGGCGTCGGCCCGCTGACCGTCTTCACCACCAACACCTCGACCAGCGCGACGAGCAGCACGACGACCGTTGCCAACGATGGCAGCTTCCTCTCCACGCTCGCCGCGCTGCCGGGCTCGATCCTCACGCTGACCGCGACCGACAAGGGCAACCGCGCCGGCACGACGCTCATCGGCCAGGCGCCGTTCGGCACCGTCTCGACGTTCCTCGCCGGCCAGGCGCAGGCGTCGAACGATGCCGGCTTCCGCGCGCGCCGCGTCGCCACCGACGGCAACGTCGCGCTCGTCGCCGACGGCTCCGGCTACGGCCTGGCCGTCCCCGGCTCGCGCCAGCTGCTGAAGTACAACCTCTCCGGCGGCGCGGTGCAGAGCATCGTCGGCGGCAGCGGCACGATCCGCGACCTCACGGTCTCCGGCGGCTACGTCTACATCGCCGCCGACGACCTCGGCGCGATCAGCCTCAGCGATCCCACGAACACGCTCCGCACCGGCGGCGATCCCGGCTGGTTCGAGCTCTCGGTTGCCGTGCAGGGGACGTTCGCCTTCACCACGGTCAGCAACTACGGCGACGGCCGCGTGCGCGTGTACAACCTCAGCAACCCCGCGCAGCCGGTCTTCGTTCGCGATCAATCGATCATCGGCTCGACGACCTTCCTGCAGATCCTCAAGCTCTCGACCAGCTACCTCGTCGCCATCACGCCCGACAAGCCGGGCGGCGTCGGACACGACGTCGTGGTCATCGATTCGTCGAACCCGAACGCGATGATCAAGACCGGCGACTTCGACATCCCGAACTTCAACGGCTTCGACGGCGCGGTCGACGGCGCGACGCTCTACGTCGTCGGCGGCGCGTCAGGCGTGGCCGTGGTCGACCTCTCCGCCCCGGCCTCGCCGGTGCTGAAGTCGATCATCACGACGCCCGGCTTTGCCCGCGGCGTGGCGGTGTCGGGCACCAACGAGATCGCCATCGCCGACGGTTCCGGCGGCGTGACGTTCGTCGACGTCACGAACAAGACCAGCCCCGTCATCAAGGGAACGCAGTACGTCACCGGAAACACCACCGGCGTCGCCGTGACGGGCAAGACCGTCCTCGCCGCCTCGGATCAGTACTTCAACGTGATCACTCGTCCGTAAGGGAAAACGCGCAGTCATGAAACGTACGTTCAAAACTCTCGCTGCTCTTGCATTCGCGGCCGTCCTCGTCCCGGCCCCGATCCTTCATGCCGACGACTCGTTCGCCGTCCCGAGTGCCCTGAGCGCGCGCGCGGTCTTCTCCTGCACCGACCTCACCATGTCGGACGGCACCGTCGATTCCGGGACGCTCTCGAACGGCGTGATCGGCAATCACGGCGACATCGCTTCGAACGGCAACATCAGGATCTCCGGCGGCACGGTCCACGGCGACGCCACGGCCGGCCCGGGGAAGGGAGTCAACCTTTCGGGCAGCGGCACCGTCCTCGGAACGAAGTCGTCCGCCTCGGCCCTGGTCAACTGCACGCCGATCGATCTCTCGCCGTTCGCGGCGAGCCTCCCGTCGTCGAATGACGACAACAAGATTCCGCTCACCGGCCATGGAAAAAATCCGATGGGCGGCGCGACGCATACCGAGTTCACGCTCAGCGGCGGCGACACCATCACCCTCGCTCCCGGCACCTACTACTTCACGAAGTTCACCGTCTCCGGCGGCTCGTCGATCACGCTCACCGGCCTGACGAACATCTTCTGCACCGGCAAGGTGGACATCAGCGGCGGCAGTTTCGACAACGCCCTGCCGTACCGTTTTCGCTTCTGGGTTTCGGGCGCCGGCCCGTTCACGCTGTCGGGCGGATCGTTGCTCCGAGGATTCGTGTATGCGCCGGCAGGGGCGGCGACAGTTTCGTCGTCGACCCTCGTCGGCGGTCTCTTCGCAAACCAGGTCACCATCAGCGGCGGCACCGCGCACATCACGCGCGCCGTCGACGACATTCCGCCGAGGGTGGCCATCACCTCGCCGGCAAACAACTCGGGGACGTCCGATCCGGCGCATGTGCTGGTCAAGGGCACATCCGCCGACGACCAGACGGCGACCACCGTCACGGTCAACGGAAAGCCGGCGGCCGTCGCGGCTGATGGAACGTGGCAGATCACGCTCGACCTCAGCGGCACTCCGTCGCCCGCGACCGTGACCGCGATCGCCACCGACGCAGCGGGCAACACATCGCAGCCGGCGACGATCTCGATCGTCACCGCGACGCCCGTGATCTCGCTCGTCTCACCGCCGCCCGGCTCTTTGCTCGCTGCGCGAACCGTGAATCTCGCCGGCGCGGCCGGCACCTCCACGACGCTCAGCGTCAACGGCATCGCCGCGGCAATCGCCGCCGGCAACTGGTCGCTGACGAGCTTCGATCTCGGTCCGGACGACGGCCAGCACACGCTGACCATCGTCGGGACGAATGCGGCCGGCAGTTCGACCATCACCCCGTTCCTCATCAAGGACACGACGCCTCCCACCATCACCGCGTCGTCGTCGCCTCTGCCGAACGGCGCCGGCTGGAACCGGACCGACGTGACCGTCTCGTTCGTCTGCTCCGATGCGACGAGCGGCGTGGCCACCTGTCCCGCGCCGGTCGTGGTCCAGACCGAGACCGCGTCGCAGACCGTGAGCGGCTCGGCCACGGACAAAGCGGGCAACAGCAGTCCCGCCGCGACAAAAACCATCAAGCTCGACAAGACCGCGCCGGCCGTCGCCATCACCGCGCCGGCGAACGGCAGCACGTTCACGTCCCCGGTCCAGCAGGTCAGCGGAACGGTGAGCGATGCTCTCTCCGGCGTCGCCGGCGTCACCTGCAACGGCGCGATCGCCACCGTGGCGGGCGGCGTCTTCAACTGCAGCGTCACCCTCGCCGCGGGAGACAACACGATCACGGCGGTCGCCACCGACCTCGCCGGCAACCCGGCCACGGCCACCGCGCACGCCACCTACAACCCCGACTCGGCGGCGCCGGTCATCACCATCACGTCGCCGGCGAACGGGACGTTCACCCGGCTGGCGACCGTGACCGTCACCGGCACCGCCACCGACGACGTGGCGGTCAGCCGCGTCACCGTGAACGGCGTGCCGGCGACCCTCAACGGCAGCGCCTGGACCGCGACCATCACGCTTCCCGCCGGCGACGGGCCGAAGACCATCACGGCCATCGCCATCGACTCGAGCGACAAGCAGACCCCGGCCGCGGTCGAGGTCACGCTCGATACGACGCCGCCGGCCATCACCATCGCGACGCCGAACGCCGGAACGACGGTCTCGAATCCCACCGTTTCGATCGCCGGCACCGTGACCGATGCGCTCTCCGGAGTCGCCTCCGTGACGTGCAACGGCGTCGCCGCTGCGATCGACAACGGCACGTTCACCTGCAGCGCGTCGCTGGCCGAAGGAACGAACACGATCGCCATCGTTTCGGCGGACAAGGCCGGCAATCAGGGGCCGCTGCAACCGCCCTTGACCGTCATCCTCGACACCCGCGCGCCGCAGATCGCCATCAACGCGCCGGCCGCAAACGTCTGCATCGATGCGACGACATTGACCGTCAGCGGCAGCGCGGCCGATCCGCGCATCGCGACGGTCACGGTCAACGGCGCCGCCGCGACACTCGATGCGGCAACGGGCAACTGGTCCGCGTCGATCCCCGTCGCCGCCGAAGGGCCGCTGCTGATCACGGTGATCGCGACCGATGCGGTCGGCCACAGCAGCACCGTCACGCGCAACGTCACCATCGACCGCACCGCGCCGGCCGTCGACGTCCGCGAGAGCGGCGCGTCGTTCACCGCGACGCTGCTCAACCGGACGATCTCGCTGCTCGTCCGCGCGAACGACGCCGACCCGAACGTCGCCGTCAGCGCGAAGCTCGACAATGTGGCACAGACACTCCTGTCTGTGCTCTCGGTCGGGGAGGGCGCGCATTCGCTCGCCGTCTCCGCCACCGACTGCGCGGGCCACAAGACCGACAAGACGCTCGCCTTCACCATCGACCTCACGCCGCCGACGATCCGCAATCTCAATCCGGCCGGCGGCACCACGGTCGGCCAGACGCCGAATGCCATCAGCGGCGTGACCGACACCGACGCCGCGCGCGTCGAGATCATCGGCTCCGCGCTCGCCGCGACGCCGAACGCCGACGGCACGTTCACCATCGCCGCGGTGCCGTTCGCCGAAGGGACGAATCGCTTCACGCTGAAGGCCACCGACCGCGCCGGCAACAGCTCGCAGAGCGACTACGCCGTCACGGTGCAGACGACCGCGCCGATCGTCTCGATCCTCGAGGGCGGCTCACCGCTCCTCGCCGCGACGCTCTTCAATCGCGCCGTCACGCCGGAGCTCAAGGTGAACGATCCGGCCGCCACGATCAGCGCGACGCTCAACGGCGCCCCCTTCACCAGCGGCACGACCGTCACCGCCGACGGCAACTACTCGCTGATCGTCGCCGCCACCGATGCGCTCCATCACACCGGCCACGCCGACACGACGTTCGTCATCGACCGCACGCCGCCGGTCGTGAAGATCACCTCGCCGGCCGCCGGCGTCATCACCACCGATCATCCCGAAGTGCGCGGCACCGCGGGCGACGCCATCGCCGCGACCGTGAACGGCATCCCGGTCACGCTGAACGCCGACGGCACGTTCGTCCTCCCGTCGCTCCCGATCGACTTCGGCACGATCGCCATCGTCGCCACCGGCCGCGATCGCGCCGGCAACACCGGCCGCGATGAAGTCGACGTCACGCTCGCCGACTCGCGTCCCGGCATCCTCCTCACGTACCCGCCCGATCACTCGCTGACCAACCGCCCCACCACCGAAGTCCTCGGCCGCGTCCTCTCGGCTCCGCCGGACGGCGTGGTAACGATCGGAACGGCCTCCGTCCCGGTCGACCCGAGCGGTGCGTTCCGCTTCAGCGGCTACGCGCTCGTCGAAGGCTCGAACACGATCACGGCGTCCGTGAAAAATCAGAACGGCACGACCAACAGTGCGACGGTGAACGTCACCGCCGACTTCACGCCGCCGTCGCTGGCCATTCTCGAATCGGGCCAGCCGCTCGGCGACGACGCCCGCTTCGCCACGCAGGCCGTGTTGTCGCTCTCCGCGTCGGATTCCGGCGGCGGCAGCGTGACCTCGGAGCTGACCGTCGACGGCGCCAAGGTCGTCACCCTTCCGCTCACCGTCACGACGACCGGCGGCCACTCCGCCTCCGCCACCGCGCGCGACGCCGCCGGCAACGAGTCGCGCGTCGACCGCACCTTCTTCATCGGCACGACTACCGGCGGCACCGGCAGCAGCTGCGCGCTCAGCGACTTCGATCCGAAGGACGGCTCGGTCGTCCTCTCCACGACCGCCACGCTCGTCGGCCGCTCCGGCGGCGCCCTCGGCGTGAAGGTCAACGGCGTCGCGGCCACCGTCGCCGACGCCTCGTTCCGCGCGACCATCGAGCTGCCGAACGAAGGGGCGAACCTCGTCACCATCGTCTGCACCGACGGCAACGGCAACCCCACCGGCACGCCGGTCACGATGACGCTCAACCGGATCACCGGAGATCCCTCCATCAGCATCGCCACCCCTGCGGAAGGATTCGCCACCGCCACCGACACCATCACCGTGACCGGCACCGCCGGCCCGGGCGTCGTCACCGCCGACGTCAACGGCGCGGCGGCGACGATCACCGGCAGCGACATCAGCGTGGCCCGGCCGTTCGTCGCGGCGAACGTCCGGCTCGCGGATGGCCTCAACGTCGTCGTCGCGCACGGAAAGAACGGCGCGGGCCGCGTTGCCACCGCGTCGCGCCGCGTTTACCTGCTGAAGGACGCGCCGGTCATCTCCGCCAGCGCGCCGATCTCCGGCAGCTCCACCGGCGTCGCCTCGACCGTCGTCAGCGGCAGCTGGACGCACCTCGATCCGGCGACCATCGTCATCACCAACCTCGCCACCGGCGTCGTCACGCAGGGTGGGGGAGTGGCGACGAGCGACACGACCGGCACCTTCAACGCGCCGAACGTCGCGCTGGTGCCCGGCGAGCAGACGCTGAAGATCACGGGCCGCGACCGCCTCAATCGCGAGGCCACCGACTCCGTCACCATCAAGCTGGTCGCCGGCGCGCCGAGCGTCGTCATCGCGCAGCCGCTCGATCACGCGTACTTTGGTCCCGCGGCCGGCAACACGTTCGGCGTCAGCGGCACGTTCAACGCCGCCGCCGGCTCGACCGTCGACGTCAACGGCGCCGCCGCGACGCTCAGCGGATCGAGCTACAACGCGACCGTGCCGTTCGCCACCGGCGCCGGCGGCCTCACGCCGGTCGTCGCGCGAGTCACCGAGCCGGGCGGCACCAGCGCCGCCGCGGCCATCGTCATCACGAAGCTCACCGCCGCGCCGAAGGTCCTCGAATCGTTCCCCGCGCCGAACGCGGTGGAAGTCGATCCGGGCGCGCTGCTGCTCGTCCTCTTCTCCGCGCCGATGGACCGCGCGTCACTCGCCGGCGGCGGCTTCCGCCTCGAGGATGCCAGCGGCGCCACTGTCAGCGGGACGTTGTATCTCGACAAGGACGTCGTCACCTTCGCGCCGGCCGCACTCCTCACGCGCGGCGGCAGCTACACGATCCGCGTCACCACTGCGGCGAAGGACGTCGCCGGCACCGCGCTGGCGGCCGAATACGTCGCCGCCTTCACCGTCGGCGCGAGCGCGCCGTCGACGCCGCCCACCCTCACGCCCGTCTCCTCCGCCTTCTGCGGCCAGACCGTGACGATCAAAGGTACCGCTCCTGCGGGCGCGCGCCTGCAGCTCGAATCGGGCTCCATCACGCTGCCCGCGACCGCGGATGCGCAGGGCAACTTCTCCGTCGACTACCCGCTCAGCGGCCAGTCCGGCTACGCCACCGTCCGCGTCCGCATCGTCGGCTCCGACGGCAGCCTCTCGCCCGCCGCCGAGCTCACCTTCCGCGTCGACTGCGTCGGCCCCCAGGTCCTCAACGCGACCTACGCCCGCAACGGCGCCAACACCATCACCATCGTCTTCTCCGAGCCCATCGATCCGAGCACGGTGACCGGCGCCATCTCGCTGACCCTCACCGACGGCAACCTGGTCACCGGCACCCCGGCAACCACCGGCTCCACCGTCACCATCGTTCCCGCGCAGGACCTCACGCAAAAGAGCTTCTCGCTCAACATCACCACCGCGATCAAGGACGTCATCGGCAACAAGCTGACGGCGCCCTACACGCAAACCTTCTCCCTCGCCACCGAACAACCCCCCGCCGGCGACGGCACCGGCTTCATCTCCGGCGAGGTCTACGACGCCACCACCGGCCGCCCCCTCGCCGGAGCATCGGTGTCGATCGAAGTCCCCGCCACCGCGTTCTCGCGAAAAGCCGCAACCCAACAACTCAACAACCCAACAACCCAACAACTCAACGTAACAACGACCACCGACGCCCGCGGCCGCTACCTCGTCCGCCTCCCCGAAGGCGCCCACACCATCCGCGCCACCATGGCCGGCTACACCACCGTCTGGCGCCAGATCATCGTCGCCGCCGGCGCCGGCGTGATCCCGATCGACGTCCGCCTCACCAAGGTCGGCGACCTCGAAACCTCCACCGGCGCCGCGCTCACGCTGACGCACGGCGGCGAGACCACCATCACCCGCAAAGTGACGTTGAGCGTTCCGGGTGGAGTGGTGGCGAGCGGTAAGTCCGTCTCTCTGACCGCCGTCGGCGGCCAGGCCCTCACCGGCCTCCTCCCGCTCGGCTGGTCGCCCATCTCCGCAGCCGAAATCGTCTCCGCCGACCCGCTCACCAACGCGCAGCTCACCTTCACCGTCCCGGCGTCCGACGTCGCCGCCGCGGCGCAGAACCTGACCGCCGTCCGCTACGACGAGCTGCGCGACAGCTGGCAGGTCCTCGTCCCCGTCGTCAACGTCGCGTCCAACGGCACCGCCTCCATCACCATCAACAGCGGCGGCGCCTACGCGCTCGTCTATCCCGACAAGGCTGCCGGCCTCACCCAGCCGGCGCTTCCCGCGGCCGGCGCCGTGCTGCAGGGCGTCGCCCTCCCGGCCACCCCCGCGCCGCTCACCGCCCGCACGTTCCACCTCGATCCGCAGATCGTCCTGCCGAACGGCCGCACCGTCGCCACGCTCACCATCGAAGGCCTCGGCGGCGCGAACTTCCCCTCCGGCACCGCCGTGCAGGCCTACATCGACGAAGAGCTCAAGCTGACCGACGGCTCCACGCTCCTCGATCCGCCGTTCGCCACCGATCTCCTGATCTACCGCGCCCTCAACGGAGAGACCGGCACCACCGACTTCCATCTCGCCCCGAGCCCGCGCGCCGCGCAGGTCATCCTCGAGGTGGGCTTCGACCACATCCGCGTCGTCCCGTATCCCGGCCGCCTCGATCGCGGCACGCTGATCGGCAGCGAGGGTGGACGCGTTCCCGCCGATGACAAAATCGCCATCGAGCTCCCGACCGGCGCGACCCCCGAACCGCTGCGCGCCACCGCGGCATCGCTCACGCAGTCCGACCTCGACGCCGCCGGATCCATCGCCGGCTTCCGCGTCGTCGGCGGCTTCAACATCACCCTGCAGCGCGCCACCGAACCGGCGCCGCAGGATCTCGACGGCGACGGCAAGCCCGACGCCGTCCCACCGGTCGAGCTCTTCAAGCCCGCCCGCGCCACGTTCACCGTCGACACGACGAAGCTCCCGTCGCTGACCTCGTCGCTGATCCTCGTCGAATTGCTCGATCAGACGCCGTACGGAAAGATGGTCCGCCTCGCCGCGCAGCTGCTGCCGATCGATCCGGTCGTCGCCGGCGCGTCCGCCCGCTTCACCACGAAGACGATCGACCGCTCGCTCCTCCCGGTCGACGGCGTGATCCGCGAGGGGAGATACCTCCTCCTCGCCGCCGAAGCGCCGATCGCCTACGCCACCGGCTCCGTCCACCTCGGCGCCGGCGGCTCGCTCCTCCCGAACGCCCGCGTCAGCGCGAACGCGCTCGGCGTCACCGACCTCACGCGCGGCGCCGGCATCTACAACATCCCGGTCGTCGCCACGCCCGCCGGACCGTTCACCCTCACGCCGCGCCACATCAACACCGGCGACGGCGCGCCGTACACGCACGGCGCCGCGGTCGCCGCGGAGTCGATCAACAAGATCGATCTCAATCTCGTCTTACAGCCGCCGGCGCTGACCTCCGTCACCGTCATCGGCGCCAACCAGTCGCAGCTCGTGCTGAGCGAAGCGACCGTCACGCCGAACGTCGGACTGAGCACCATCGTCCGCGCCTCGTTCACGCCGGCGCTCGATCCGGCGTCGATCGACGCCAGCTCGATCGTCGTCGTCGACAGCGAGAACGGCCAGGTCGTCGGCGGCAAGGCCACCGGCGATTCGACCGGCGTCACCTGGACGCTCACGCCCGGCCAGACGCTGAAGAACAACCATCGCTACTCCGTCACCGTCGCCGCGCAGCTCCGCGGCACCAACGGCGCGTCGTTCGGCCGCAGCCCCGTCTTCAGCTTCACCACCGTCGCGCAGGTGACGAGCAGCGAGATCAACCCCGACCGCATCGGCATCACCCTTCCGGATGCGAACGGCGTCTCGCGCGTCTACGGCACCGCCGGCGCATTGCCGTCCGGATGGCAGGCCGTCCCGGTCCGCCGCAACGTCGACTTCATCACCCGCTACCAGGCCACCGCGGCCGCCGACGGCAGCTTCTCGTTCAACATCGGCGACGGTCCCGACGCCATCGATCGCATCAAAATCTCCGACCTCATCGACCTGCGCGTGGTCAACACCGCGGGCAACGTCGCGGCGATCATTCCGCTCACGCCGTTCGTCACCGAAGACCATCGCGGCTTCGTCGCACCGGCGACGTCCGACGTCTCGTTCACCAGCGCCGACGGCATCACCGTCAAGGTCGCGGCCGGGACGTTCAATACCGCGACGCTCGTAAACATCGTCCCGACCACGCCCGCCGCGGTCGCCGACGTCCCGCACATCAACGACGACGTCGAGTACGCGGCGAGCGTCCGCCTCGACTTCGACGGCACCGCGAACAAGCCGCTCGAAGTCGAGCTGCCGGTCCCCGCCGGCCTCGACACCACCGGCAAGAACTTCATCCTCGGCTATCGCGGCGACTCCATCCGCGGCCCGCGCATCATGGCCGTCGACACGCTGCGCATCGTGGGCGGCAAGTTCACCACCACGCTCGACCCGAACGCCTCATCGCTGCGCGTCTCGGTCATGAGCCGCAACGGCGCCCGCGCCGGCTCGCAACAGACCCTCACCGGCAAGGACCTCAAGAACTACCTCATGCGCGTCCAGCGCAGCGGCGTCTACATGGCCCTCGACATCCGCGTCCCGGTGGGCGGGGGAGTGGGGTGGGCGGTGATGGACGGCTTCCAGCAGGCGTATGACATGTTCTGGGACACGCTGGCCTCGTTCTATGCGGCGCACTTCTACATCTTCGAGCGGGCGCGCGTCGTCATCCCGGTCATCACGAACAAGCCGTTCACGGTGGTCGGCATCGACTCCATGACCGGGCAGCAGGCATTCTCGAAGGTCTACGACCCGATCCCGAACGGCGATCCGGGCGTCGCCGTCAGCATTCCGTCGCCGCAGCAAAACACCGGCGGTCCTTATCCGGTCTTCAGCATCCCGTTCCGCACCGAGCTCCTCGACCTCAACGCCGAGGGTGTCGACATCGACGCGATCCGCAACTTCACCGTGAAGCTGCAGAACGATCAGGTCACCGTTTCGCCATCGAGCGATCCGCTCGACTCCGACACGAAAATCGATCTGCTCAACACGGCGAACGGCGCGTACGTCAGCGGCACCGCCGGCTCGTCGCTCTCCGTCGCGGCGAAGCTCAACGACCGGATCGTGCTGGTGATCGAGCAGCAGGAAGTCGATCCCAACTCGACCATCACCGTCACCTTCAACGAGCCGATCTACGTCGACGGCACGACCGACGACGCGATCAACACCTTCCTGCAATCGCAGGTGAAGCTCGAAAAGGCGGATGAGCCGCCGTCGGGCGCGAACCCGACGTGGAGCGACATCACCACGCAGGGACGTTACTCGCTCGACTCCGGCGGACGCCGCCTGAAAGTCGAGCTCTCCTCATCGCTGCAGCGCGAAGCGGTCTATCGGCTCACGCTGAAGAAGGAGATCGCCGACCGCTCCGGCTCCGGCGGCACGGCCGGCCTGAAGCTGGGAGTGGGCACGAAGAAGGATTCCAGCGGGAACCTGCAGCCGGTCGGCGGTGGCAATGATCTCCAGCTTCTCTTCCACGTCCGCAAGCCGGGCGGCAAGCTGGCCTCGTTCAACATCGCCTCGGGATTCGTGCGCGACATCGCGCTCAACGGCAACATCCTCCTCGTCGCCGCCGCCTGCGGCGCCGACGGCACGGGCGGCGGGCTGATGGCCTACGACGTCGCCGATCCGGCGTCGCTCAACGGCACCGCCACTCCGCTGGCCAAAGTGCTCACCGGCAACTACACCAGCTTCTGGGCCGTGGCCAGCGATCCGCACGGCCGCGTTTACGTCACCTGGCAAGGCTCCGTCCTCGGCTCGCTCCACAGCTATCGCCTCGAGGACCTCGTCGGCGCGAACGGCGGAACCGTGTCGCAGAAGGGCGCCACGATCACGAACTGGACGCTCGGCTACAGCTCGTCGCTCGGCCTCTACAGCAACACCATTTTGTCCGACCGTCCGGAATCGATTCCGCGCAAGCTGCAGCTCCTGCTCAAGGACGACGACCAGACCTACAACGGCCGCGACGCGTTCAAGAACGCGACCGGAGCAGCCGAGGGCGGCAACTACGCGAACGGCGTCAAGAAGTACTCGGTCACCATTCCGATCACCCCCGACACGACCACGTATCCGTATCTGACGCAGCGCATCACAGTGGAGAACCTTTCGCTCGACATGCGTTGGTCGGCCGACGCCACGGTGAATAGCCCGGCGGTGATTCAGAACATCATCGCCACGCCGAACGACCAGATCAAAGTCTCGAGGAACCTCCGCACGTACGGCGTCATCTCCCACCTCGGCTACGGCATCGGCGTCTATGACCTCAACGCCATGGACTCGAACGACGTGCCGAACCGGCCGTCGGGCTACAAGGAGATCTCGGAGCAAGTCGTCCTTTCCCCGGGCAAGAACGATCCGGAGTGCTTCCAGCCGAACACCTCGGACGCGAAGCCGCCCGATTACGCGATCCAGGAGATCTATCTCAGCGCCGAAGCGGCCATCCGCGGAGATTCGGCGGACCCGTCGAGGATCATGATCTACGCCCCCGATCCGTATCGCGGGCTGCTCGACATGCGCTTCTCTCCGGAGAAGTACCAGAACAATCCCGATCCGTCGGTCCAGCCGAGCGCGTGCGACACGCGCGCGCCGGTCGGCCTCATCTTCCGGGCCACCGATCCGAGCGCCAATCACCCGCGTGTTCAGGCGCTGATGAGTGCGTTCCAGGGAGCGGCGGGAAGGCAGCCGTTCATCCACTTCATCTCCGTCGCCAACTACACCTGGCACCGCAGCGGGAAGGACAATCCGAAGGGCCTCCGCGGCTCGAATCCGAATGGCGACGTCCGGCGCGATTACGTGCTCGTCGCCGGTGGCGACCTCGGCGTGCTGGTCGTCGAAGTGGGCGGCAATCCCGCGCCGAACCTGCCGGGGTATCGGCCGTACTGGCCGCTCCAGAACGAGCACCTCGCCGACGTCATCTGGGTGCCGGGTGGCGCCATCGCCGTTCGCGCGATCCCGAACTCGAATTACGCCATGATCGTCGACCGCGCCGGCCGCGTGCTGCTCGCCGACCTGTCGCGACTCGACGAACGCTTCCAGGACGACGGCACGCCCGTCGGCGCGAACGATCTCTTCGCCACGGTCAAGAAGTGCCTGACCACGCCCGGCGCGAGCGCGGACGAAGTCGGCGCGTACGACCCCCGCATCATCTGGAAATCGGAGAAGGGCATCGTCACCGGCTCGCTGGCGCCGGTCATCGACGCCGACACCGGCATCGTCTACGCCGGCGAGTTGCTGAACAAGGCGGTGAAAGTCGTCGCCGCGCTCGATCCGCACATTACGATGAAGGTCGATCTCGGCGACGAGAGCGGCCTGAGCGAAGTGGGCGGCGTCGTGCCGCTCGGCATCGCTCCCCCAAGCTACATCGCCAGCAAGATCAGCGGTCTCCCGGCCTGCGGCGGCACGACCACGCGCTGCCGCGACAACGCCTCGCTCGGCGTCTTCCGCCTCGAGCTCACGCTTCCCGGCGCCGTCGTCGACAGCCTGAGCGCCACCGGCAATCAGCTGCAGCTCGCCGTCGAGAGCGAGCGCGTGTTCAACGCCGTGTCCGAGCAGACGCCGCAGGGCTTCCCGCGCTCGCAGCTCCGCCGCACCAAACGCGACGGCACGCCAGAAGATCGTCCGGCGACGAATTTCAGGATGCAGCGCGTCGTGCCGAGCGATCCCGCCCTCGAGCAGGCCTTGCGCCGGCAGAAGGGCTTCAACAAGTTCATCTCGCCGTGGATCGTCGCGCTCGCCGATCCGCGAGCAGGCATCGACTATCCGGCGTGGGGAGGCGGCGGCACGCCCGACCAGATCCAGGCGAAGAAAGACGAAGCCGGCTGCCGCTCCTGCGCCCGTCCGGCGTATCTCGTCGGCAAGAAAGAAGTCGACGGTGTCTACGAGCTCTGGAGCAATGGACGGCAGATTGCCGTCCGGCCGGAGCTCTCCCAGAACGGCCAGAGCATCTTCGCCGGCACACCCTACGAATACCTCGGCAAGGAGCACCGCCTCGACGCCCGTTTCGCCACGATCATGGCGGACATGCTTCGCCCCGCGGACGTCGTGCTGGCGACGAAGAACCCGACGGCCCCCGCGTCGCTCGGACTCGTCTATCAGAGCACCGGCGAAGTCGGCGATTCGCAGAAGGATCTCGAGCTTCGCTCCCGCGGCATGGCCATCTTCGCGACCCGCAACTACAGCTCCGGCGCCATGTCGTTCGGACCGTTCGGCCGAAACATGGATTCGATGCTGTTCGCGCACGTCCGTCCGCTGCCTGACGGCACCGTCGATTTCTACGACGGCCGAGGGCACAAGACGAACTTCACGCCCAACTACACCGCGAGCTCGGCCCCGACCACCACGGTTCCGACTCCGTCGCAGTCGTCACTCTTCCGGCCGCCGCAGGGCGAGTTCCTCGATTTCTACGCCGGACCCGACGGCACGTACGTCCTCAAGTGCGTCGACGGCACGACGCTGCGCTTCGATCCATACGGCCGCCTCACCTCGGTCGCCGATCGCAATGAGACGATGGCCGACCATTCGGACGGCAATCGCATGCTGTTCCTCTACAACGCCGACGGCCTCCTCGACACGATCATCGATCCGGTCGGGCGGACGCTGAAATTCGATTACCACAGCGACCGGTCGTGGCTGATCCATCACATGAAGGACTTCAGCGGACGCACCGTGACGTACGACTACGACACGGCCGGACGCTTGACGACGATCAAGGGACCGGACCCGAATTCTGCGAGAAGCGCCCAGCAGACCACGACGCTCGAATGGACGCAGGCGCCGACCGGCGGCGACCTCAAACAATGGATTTACCAGGGCGCGCAGCTCACCAGCAGATCCGACGGCCGCAATCGCAAGATCTTCAGGATCGGCTATCAGACAGGAGCGAATCCGTGGGCCGCGGCCAATGTGACCCAGGGCGGCGGCACGTGGCAGATCAACCCGGGAGAACCGTCGCTCACGATCATCGATCCGCACGGAAGCTCGAACACGTTCGAGCACAATGAGTACGGCCAGATCGTCAAGAGAACGATTCCCGCGACGAACGGCCATCCCGAGCTCACGATCACATACGGATACGACGGCCAGGGTCGCCTCAAGACGATCCTCGCGTCCTCCGGCGGATCGCAGACGTTCGAATACGGCGCGACCGGCACCGGCGTCTTCACCAAGCTGGGCAACGTCACGAAGATGATTACGCAGACGGCCGAGGGATTGATCCGGTCGCGGTCAGTCGATTACGGCGCGCAGAATCTGCCGATCGTCGTGCACGAGCCCGACGGCTGGACGCTGACCATCGACCGCGATGAGCGCGGCAATGCGAAATCGATCTCCGAAACGACCGGTACGTCGACGTACGACTATGACGAGCACGGTCTGCTCCGATCGTCCACCACGCCTTATGAAGGCAATACGGTTTACGTTTACGAAGAGGACGATCCGAAGAAGAAGGGATACGTCAAGTCGGTGACGACGCCGGCCGGCACGACGCAGATCGACACCGACGTCCACGGCAACATCCGGTCGATTACTCCTCCGGGAGGCACGCCCGAAACGTTCGACGTCAACGACCTCGATCAGATCGAGACCCAGATGGCGGGCGATTCGGTGACGACGTCGACCTATGACGCAGCCGGAAACGTCAATGCGAAGAACGCGCTGGCCGGTACGGCGCCGGACGGCACGCCGGTTTATGCGACCGTCAATTACGAGACCGACGAACTGGGCCGGCTCACATCGGTGACCGACAGCGGCCACGTGACCTCGTTCGGCTATGACGACGTCGGCGATCTGACTCAGATCACGACGCCGACCGGCGCTCCCGCCACGCTCGCCTACGACGCGCGCGGTCTGCTCCTGTCGATCACGAAGGCCGGACGGACCTCTTCGTATGGCTACAACGACGCCGGATCATTGACGTCCGTCACGAGTCCCTCGGGCAAGGTGACGAACATCAATGTGAACGGATTCGGCGAGGCGGTTGGAACCACCGATCCGAAGGGGATCCAAACGTTCACGCGTCTCGACACCGGCGGACATCCGGTGGACACGCGCCAGATCAAGACGACGTCGACCGGAGACAAGCTGCTCCTCCACTGGACGCAGCGCGAATACGACGAATCGGGCCGCGTCACGAAAGAGACGCGGAAGCTCTTCAATGGAACGTTGACGCTGCCGGCCAATGGTGATGACCCCGCCGGCGCGACCGACCTCGTCACCACCGTGACGTATGACGATGCCGCGCACAAGGAGACGCTGACCGATCCGCGCGGCATGCAGACCATCACCGAGTACGACTCGATGGGACGGCGGGCGCGCGTCACCGATCCGGCGGGAAACAAGCTCGAGATGATTTACGACGGTAAGAGCAATGTCTCCGAGGTGCGCCTCATTGCGGTCCGCCAGGACGGCACTACCGAGACCTTCTCGACGAAGTATCAATACGACGCGAAGAACCGCATTACCGCGATCATCGACAACAGCGATCCGTCCAAACCGCTGATCGCCAGCTATCGTTATGACGTCCGCGGCAACCGCACCGAGGAGACGGATTACGAGGGCCATACCCGCAGGTTCGAATACGACCTGCGCGGCAATAAGACGAAGCAGACCGATCCCGAAGGCGGCGTCACCCTGTACAAGTACGACGACGCGAATCGCCTCGTCTCCGTGACGGACGCAAATCACAACGAGACGATTTATACGTACGACGCCGACGGGCGTCTGTCGACGGAGAAACGGGCCGACGGCGCGACCTGGACCTACACGTACGACGACGACGGCAATCGCGCCACGGTGACCGATCCGAACGGGACGGTGATTACCGATGCGTATGACGACGCCAGCCGCCTGGTTTCGCAGTCGATCGCCAAGGGTCCGGGCGTGCTCGGTCCGGGCCACATCACCTACACGCGCGACGACCTCGGCCGCGTCGTGGCGACCGAGACGGACGAAGGGGTCAAGACCTTCACGACCTACGATTCGCTCGATCGCGCGATCAATGAAGAAATCCAGACCGGCTCGGGTCCGCGCCGCAAGGTCGCTCGCCAGTTCGACCCCGCCGGAAACCTGACCGGGATCACCTACCCGTCCGGACTTGCATTGACCCAGACCATCGATCCGCTGGGCCGTATTACGGCGGTCAAGGAAGCCGGTGCGGCCAGTCCGATCGTGAGTTATGGCGATTCCGGAAACCGGCAGGTCTCGAAGTCGCTGGCCAACGGGATCAGCGAAACCTGGTCTTACGATCCGAACCGCCGCCTCAGTGCGATTCAGGATCGACTCGGCGACAGCGTCGTTCGCGACCTCACGTATGCGCGTACGCCGCTCGGCAACAAGAGCGCGGCCGTGCGGAACGATCTGGCGAAACAGTGGACCTATCAGTACAACCGCAATTCGTGGATGACGAACGAAAGCGTCCTGAAGACCGGCACGGAGACCAATCCGCTGCTCGAATCGCGGGATTACGACGTCGATCCGGTCTTGAATTACCGCTCCATCAAGCAGCTTTCGCAGTCCGACGCGGCCAGCACGACCACCACCACCACGTTCTCCGTCAACTCGCGCAATCAGTACACGAGCGCCGGCGGTGAATCGCCGGTGTACGACCGCAACGGCAATGTCGTGCAGCTGCACGGCGCCGTGATGCAGTACGACTATGAGAACCGGCTGAGGAAAGCGACGCTCCCGTACGGCGCAGTCGTCGAATACGTGTACGACGCGTCCGGGCGGAAGACCGAGGCAAAGCTGACGTCCGGCCCCGACACACGCGTGACCGATTACGTCACCAACGATCAGCAGGTGCTCGAGGAATATGTCGGCGGCGCCTTATCCGCGCGATACACGCGTGGCCGCGGGACCGACGAGATCGTCCGCGCGGAAGGCAGCACGAGACTCGACGGAACGGTCGATCGCACACTCTTCCCGCTGCAGGACGAGAACGGGAATGTCGACCGCATCACCGACGCCTCCGGCAGCACGCTGGAGCGGTACGAGTACAGCGGCTACGGGCAGTTCCACATCTTCGCGCCCGATTCGTCGGCGCGCTGGAGCTCCGCGTACGACTGGCGCTGGCTGTTCCAGGGCCGCGAGCATGATGCAACGCTCGGCGCCTACGACTTCCGCGCCCGCACGCTGTGGCCCGACCTCGGCCGGTTCGGCCAGGAGGACCCGGCGCGCTCGCACAAGGAATACTCACTGTACGAAGCGATGTCGGGATCGCCGGCCAACATGACCGATCCCTCCGGCTTGTACGAAGAGGACGTCCATCACTATCTCAGCTGGTTCCTCGCAGCGAATGGAGGATTCTTCAATACGACTGCGTCGCAGATCGGGTATGAAGCCGGGAAGCTCGACATCAACGACTCGCGCGACGCGATGTACGGTCCCGCGTGGCTGCCGGCCAACGACGCCAACATGCGTGACTATCACTTCGTCAGCGAAGAGCGGCTCGATGAGCTGAAGCAGATCGCCAACAGCAGCAACCGGCTCGATCAGCCGGCATTGACCCGGATCGGTGAGTTCATTCACGCGCTCGAGGATTCGTATGCCCACCAGGCCGACGAGCACAAGCGCGACTTCTCGAAGAGATACAACGGCCTGCCCAACAAGTGGATCACGGACAAGCTGTGGGGCGGTCTCGGTCACGGCATCGGCCACGGCCTGCACGGCCATCGCCCCGATCAGACGTGGCGGCGGGTCGGCCTCGCGATGACGATGGCCGAGGAGGTCTACAAGGAGATGGTGAACATGTGCGTCCGGTATACCGGCGCGGCCTGCTCGCCGAACTCGTTCGAGGGACTCCGCACGAAGATCAATAACTTCGTCCGCTTCCAGCCGGACATGTACGTGCAGTACAACATCGGCGGGCTCGTCCCGGTCGAAGACGTGATCGATTACACGGACAAGATCAAGAAGCTCGATTCCACGTATACGATCGACCACGACGAGTGGGAGATTCGCCATAAGAACTACGTGACGGCTTTGAGCCAGGACGTGAGGAAGTGGATCGGACACAAGATCTACAATGATCCGAAGATCATCAACGGCGTGGTCACGAATCCCGACCCCGACAGTGTGAGCGGATGCAAGTGCTGGATCGGACTCGGAGAATGAGGCTCGGACTGCCGGTAGTCTTGATGGCTGTTGCCGCAATGGCTTGTGGAAATCACGGGACTGTCGCCATCGGCGACAATCCGAACACCAGCGGCAACAGCTACTGGCACGGCGTATCGAAGGAATTCGACGAGCCCGAATTGAAACGTCTTCACGACGAGCTCAATGGACCGCGTGTCCGCGCGAAAATGCAGCAGTACGTCTGCCCGGACACGCTTCCGCCGTTCACCGTCACGGTCGTCCTGCTGCGCGAAGACGACTATCAGGAGCGCGGCGTCCGCATGCAGATGACGCCGCCGCTGTACAAGAAGGACGGCCGCATCGAGAACGGAATCGGCTATTGGTTCGAGCAGACGGTTCACTCTCTCGATAAGGGGAAACCGATCGACTACGGCTATCGAAGTCCGCTGGACGGGACTCCGAGACCGGTCGTGCACACCGACATGTACGCGGAGCCGCCGGCCGGCGATTGCAACAATCGGCCAAAATGACCCTCGGCGAAGAGACGCGCCGCGCGTTTCGCACGATGGGCTGGACGGTCTTCCAGGAAGTGATCACCCTCGCCGGTCGACGGCATCGCATGAAGTCCGCGATGGCCGCATGTTATTCTCTTGAACATACTTCACTACGTACGTTAACAATCCATGGCCGACGTCTTCTTAAGCTATTCCCGAGAGGACATGGAGATGGCAGAGCTCATCGCCTCCGCCATCGAGCAGGCAGGGCTGTCGGTATGGTGGGACCGGCACATCCGCGTCGGCGGTTCGTTCTCCCGGGTGATCGAAGAGGAGCTGTCGCGGGCGCGTTGCGCGGTGGTGCTCTGGTCGCGCGCATCGATTGATTCCGACTGGGTACAAAATGAGGCAGCGGAGGCGGCGCGGCGAAAGATTCTCGTGCCGATTTGCATCCAGGACGTTAAGCCGCCTCTCGAGTTCCGGCGTCTTCAAACCGCGAAGATGCTGCATCCCGCGGACATCGCCAGTCCGAAATTTGAATCGTGCATCCGGTCCATTCGCGAGATGACGAGTGATCCTGGTGCCGCGCCAGCGCACCAGCCGGCGTTGCCAGTCGACGGCGTTTCAGCGGTAGATACGCGACGGCCGGCGGCGCATCCCGCCGTTCGAAGCGTTCTGACGTTCTGCATCACCTACCTGGCCGGTGCGTCCCCGTTCCTCGGAAAGCTTCGGGTTCCTGTTGCCGGCAGCCTGCTCGATCTCTATCCCGTGAATTTGCGGGACACTGTCATTCCCTTCGCCGCGGTTCTGATGGCCGTCTGTGCGGTCGCCGCGCAGTCTTATCCGATCGAGAGACTCCATCCGGCGCGCCTTCACCGGTGGACACGGCGAGGCTTTCTCGCCGCCGTCATCCTCGGCCTCGTGCTCATCGCATGCGTCACGCTGTTCGTTACGGCCGTTCCGTACGAAGGTGGAGATCGTGTGGCGCGTTACGTCACTGGCTTTCATCAGCGGCTGGATTGTCCGTGCAAAGGAAAGGAGATCATCGAGTGCATCGGGGTGGAGCTCACCTTTAATCCGACGAGGATCGAGAGCTGCTATTCATCAAGCGAGATCCAGTTGGGCAAACTGACGCTGTCGCTGGTGTACCTGAGTATGATGAGCGTATTCGGCTTTTTGATCGGATCCGCGCTCCTGCAAAGGCGCACGCGGAGCGTTGCCGAAGGGAAAGTATGACTTTCTTGTGCGATCGCGGCTTTCTGGTGTGCAGTATCGCGTGCATCTGCATCGTCGCGTGTGCGGCCGCCGTACAGGCTCAGAGTCCGGCGCCATTCGATGCCGATGCTGCGCGCGCGGCATCGGCGAGCACGCTGCTGGCGAGGGATCTGTTCGGCGGACGCATCGACAACCTGAAGCGCGCATTCGCACAGCCCGCCGCTGCGCGTCTCGGCAGGTCGTTCCATGACGCGGTCGACAGCGCGAGGGGAGACCTCGGCGAGGTCAGGTCAACCGGCGTTCCCGTCATGAGTCGAATCGCGACTAGCGAGCTGTTCCTGCAGCCGGTATGCAGAGACTCCAGCCCTTTCGGCCGGGATCTCAGAAAGAAGAAACTGAAGTCATCCGACAACGCCAAGCCGGCCCTCCTTCGGATGCTCGTATCCGGTCAGGAACTGCTCGATATCGAATACGAACCCGCCGAGCGGGCCTACATATGGGGCGCGGTCCGAACGGCGCCGTTGATTACCCTGACGAAGGAGGGGGAGCGAGTTGCAGAACGGTATCGGATCACCGACGCGAGAGAATTGAAACTCTTCTCCGAGCAGGCCATCGATGATGCGACGTTCGTGGCATCCAACCGCTTCGCCTCCCGGTTCCCCCGTCCGAACGTTCCCGACGATCCGTCCCTCCACTGCGGGTTGTGGAAAAGGATCGCCACCCGCGAGTCATTCCATACCATCGCGTCGCTACCGGTAGAATTCGAGCGCGGCACGATCGAGGTCGATTTCGACTTCGACGCGGCCGGCTCACTCGTCGCGATTCTGTTCGGAAGCGATGCGGCGCGCACCGCCGCACACGAGTGGGATCGCGACCACTACGCCGGGAACCGGACCGATCGCGCCGAGGCGGCGTTCCGCGACCGGTTCTCGTCCCTTCAGAAGGATGTGGATGGCGCGCTCGTCCGCCTGCCGGCCATCGAGACGGCCTATGGCAAAGCGTACCGTGAGGACGACGCAACGGCGTTCGTGAACGACATCGTCGCCAAGACCCGCGCGCTCGCGAATTCGGCAACGACCCATCCGGCGGCGAGAGCGTACATCAACAAGGAGCTCGACGCTGTCGTTACGGCTCCTCCGGTCCTGCAGACCACGTTACCGAATGCGCCGGCGCAGCACGTCAATGTCGTCGAGCCGCCCGCCCTGGTCAAAGTTGCAGAAGCGATTCTTCGCCCTTTCCGAGCACTCATGAGCGCTTCCGATCTATCTCCCGACCTGACGTTCGTGAGCGATGTCGACTCTGCCCGCGTCACCCTTCATGTCGGTACCGATTCCGCCTCGCGCCGCGTGGTGTACACGAGCAATACGCTTCCCAATGTCTGGCGCGGCCGCTACGACGGGCTCGTTCAGCGCGATGGTTTCAAGGACGGCACGTTCGAGCTCGACATCGTCGACGAAACTCGCACCACCGTGCAGTGCATGTTGATCCGCTTGAACGACGAGGGGAAGTCGTTCTGCCAATTCATCGGCGATCAGGCCCGATGATCGCCCACGTCCTTTGATCCTGGTCGGTAGCGGCGGCCATTCCGCCGCAGTCCAAGCGTGATCCCGGTGTAATGTCCCCCCATGCAACGCGCTCTTCTCCTCCACAGCGGCGGCTTCACCTCCCGCCAGTGGCGCAAGCTCGGCGAGCTCCTCGCGCCCGACTTCACCGTCCTCGCGCCCGACCTTCTCGGTTACGGCGACTCCGCGCCGTGGCCGGACGGCGTCCCGTTTCACTTTCGCCAGGATCTCGATTTTGTCGAAGCGCTTCTGGGCGACGGCGATGATCGCCTGCACCTCGCCGGACATTCGTACGGCGGCTTCCTCGCGCTGCAGCTCGCGTTGCGGCGGCCGGAGCGCGTCGAGACGATCGCGGTTTACGACCCGGTCGCCTTCGGCATTCTCGATGAGGTCGAAGACGCCGACGCCCTGGCGCAGCTGAGGCTCGTGAAGCAGACGTGGGAGCCCGGCGCCAGCGGCGTCGACGAAGCGTGGCTGTGCGAATTCATCGACTGGTGGAACGGCCCCGGCGCGTGGGACCGCCTCGGCGAAGAGACGCGCCGCGCGTTTCGCACGATGGGCTGGAAAGTCTTCCAGGAAGTGATCACTCTCGCCGCCGACCGCACCAGCCGCGCGACCTACGCCACGATCACCGCCCCCACGCTCATCCTCGGCGGTGGGGCGTCGCCGCTCGCCGAGCGCCGCGTCGTCGAGAAGCTCGGCGCCGCGCTGCCGCATGCGACCGCGCGGCTCCTTCCCGGCGTCGGCCACATGGGACCGATCTCGCACGCGCCGATCGTCAATGAAGCGATCGCCGCGCATTTCCGCCGCATACTGTCGGCGTGATGCACTTCGTCCTCGCACTCTTCTTCGCCCTCACGCCGTCGCGCCCCGCCGACAAAGGCTGCACGTGGGAGCAACTGACCGACAAGAACGCCGGCCTGCAGGCGTGGGTCGAGCGCTGCGACTACGGCTTCCGTAAGATCGACTTCTTCATCAAAGGCAACCAGCTCTTCCAACGCTACTCCGACGGCGGCGCCCCGGAGGCGCTCGTCGACGTCATCGACCTGAAGGAAGGAGAGACGGCGGAAGCAGGCCTGAAACGCATCTTCGCCGAGCGGACGCCGAAGGCCGTCGCCAGCAAATGCCGGCTCACGCCGTACAAGGAAGACGCCCCGCGCGCCGGCATGAAGCGCTACACGTTCGTGCCGAAAGTCCCGCCGAAGACGAGTCCCGACGAGGTCGGCGATCCGCAGTGCGGCGAGTTCGGCGACGCCCCCGACGGCATCCAATACTTCGAAGTCCACCCCGGCGCGCGCAAGGTGCTGTTCGTTCGCGTGGGCCAGGACATCCCCCTCTTCGACGAACAGACCCTGACGCTGCTCTCCGGTAGCGGTAGCGGGAAATAATCAGTCCCCCGAGTGGTTTACCTGCCCTTGACCGCGGGATTTGGACGTTGATATCTTCCGCGTCCCCAGCCACTTTCGGCGCATTCGTCTAGGGGTCCAGGACGCCGCCCTCTCACGGCGGTAACACGGGTTCGAATCCCGTATGCGCTACCACATATCCCTCGCCGCTCCAGTGATTTAGGCCGGAAGTCGAGCAGTTTCTCCACGATCCTCAACTCTCCGTTTGTCCCGCGATCGCGCCGAGCGCGCCCGTCACGCAGATGCCCGCGATGACGTAGACCATCGACTTGCCGAACTCCGCCACGGTCGGCTCCTGGCCCATCGCCGGCATGTTGCGCCACACGCCGACGACGCTCAGGGCGACGACCGCAAGCGCGATCACCGCGTCGAGCAGCGGCGTCGGCTGGTGGAGGTAGTGCGTCGCAAACTCCGTCACCTGAGCTGGCAGCCATCCGGTCACACCATAAAGGTTGCTGATGAAGAGCAGGACCGCGATGGAACTGCCGATGGCGACCGCTCCGATGATGACACCGTAGCGGCGGCGTCCCGCGGAGAGCGCGCCGTTGATCTGATCGAGCAGCAACTGTCCGACCGTCGCCACTGCCACGATCAGCAACGCACCCAGCAACAGTTTCGCGATCAGACCGACGATGAACAGCACGACCGCTCGCAGGAATGTCGCGAGCGCGACCAGAATCGGCTCGATCCACCGCCAGGCCCAGATCAGCGCGAACAACACTCCGCTCGCCGCTGCGCCCGCGAGCAGAACGCGGCCGATGAGCGCGAGCAGGTCTTTCGGGCTGGTGCGTGATTGCAACATCAGCGCCAGCATCACGACGACGCCTGCGACGGGCACGATCCACCAGAACGCGCCGAGCCAGCTCGCGAGCAGCTCATAGATCCACACGAAAATCGCGAAGACGGCCTGGAGGATCCACGTGAGCACGGCGCCGAAGAACCGCGCGATCCCTCCGAAGACCCACAAGACGAACATTACGATCTTCGCCACGATGAACGACACCCAGATCAGCACGTGCAGAATCGCCACGGAAAACGCGAGCGTGGCCGCGCCCCATCCGAACAGGTTCAGCTGTCCGTGGTGTACGCCGAGGATCAACAGCGAGACGAGGTAGATCACGACCGCCCACGCGACGTAACGCATCAACGTGGGAAAGTCCGGAATGGCGCTGGCCAGGCGCTGATTAAAAGCGAGGCTCCACTCGCCGAGGCGCTGGACCGCCAGCCATTGCCGCTCGGCGCCGAGCGTCGCCAATCCTTTCGGCAACGTGAAGCCGATGTAGAACGTACCCAGAGCGAAACTGGCGATGAAAACGGCCAAGCGTTTGCTCGTCGCGGAATCGGCCTGTTGCCCGGCGGAGTAGCCGATGCCGGCCAGCAACGCTCCGATCAAGAGGAGAACGAGCAGAGTGGCCAGCGTGCCGCCACCCTCAGTGGCAACGGGAGCGGGTGCCGGCGGCGCGGCGGGAATCATTTCGACGTATTTTTTCGCCAGCCAGCCCTCGGCACTGCTGCCCGCCACGCGCACACGACACCACGTGCGCCGCGTCTCGAGGATCTCGAAGGTATCGGCCGTGCTCAACACGGCGATGACTCTGCTCCTCCGCGTGTTTGGCGCGTTGCGCAGGTTGACGTCGGTGCGCGGCTTGCCCGTCTCGCCAAAAGCAGTGACGGCGATCAGCCACACCACGAGCATGCAGGCGGCTCTACGCATAAGTATCCCTCACTGTGCTGAAGCTGGAGCGGAGATATTAACAGAAGGCTGGCTATCTATAACGCCGTAATACGCGCCCCTACCTGTGCCATCATTTCCAGACTTCTGCCTGAAAGGAAAGAACGATGTCCATTTCGAGATCGTTTCTCGCCGTCCTCGTTCTCGTCGGATTCGGGATGCAGGCTCAGGACACGGCGACGGCCGCGCAGAAGGAGGCGATTCTGCGCGGGGGAGTGTTGACGCTGTTCGGCCCGAGTCTGGTCGACGAATTCCGGACGGCCGAGGCGCGGACGAAATTCGCGGGGGACGTGAAGAATTCGGGGGCGACGTACCTTCGATGGCTCGGCTATTTCTGGACGGGCGTTCCCAAGGTCGGCGCGCCGACGGACTACAACGCGCGGTGGGACGGGTATTACGCCACATACGGCGCCGTGGTCACGGAGATTCATCGCCAGAATCCCGCGGTGTACGCGGAGTTCGCCGTTCCCGAGCTCGTGACCGAGGAGGTCAGCAAGATCGATCTCACCACGCCCGAGAACAAGACGATCGCGGCGCTGCTGAAACAGAACGGCATCCTCCTGCCGGATCACTTCGACTTCACCTCCATCCGTCAGGATGTGCCGGAGCACGGAACGAATCCCGATTACCAGTGGTCGTGTCTCTTTCATGGCGGCGAGGGCGGCTGCGGTCCGGGCGTGTACATGAAGAACGGCATCCCGTCGCTGAGCAAGCCGCAGGGGAGGGCATGGATGCTGTATCTCGCGGTGCGCGCGATCCGATCGGGCGCGAATGCGATCTTCATCGTCCCCGTCCACGAGCCGGGCGCGAAGAACCCGTGGAAGGATCTCGCCGACACGGTGGCAAAGCTGCGGGCGATCCAACCGAAGGTGATCATCGGCACGAGTGTGCTCAACGCGTTCCCGCCTCCGCCCGCGGGCATCATTCCCGCCAACACCGTCGATTTCATGAAGACGCTTCTCGACATCGACATCTACCGCACGAACGCGGAGGGAGTCCGTACCGTGGCTCCCGGCTATGGCAGCACCACGCGCGTGCCGTGTTACACGCTCAGCGCCGCGGGCAATGCGAAATACCTCCCCGCCGACAACAGCCAGGAGAGCCTCTGCATCGTGAAGAATCCCGTCGGCCGCCGTCCGGTGAGAGCGGGGCAGGGGACAACGATCGGCAGAAATTCGATCGAGTTCAACCCGCACAAGGTGGGCGTCCTGCTCGAGTACGACCCGGTTCTCACGAGCTGCGGGCCGATCTATCTGCCGAATCCCGATTCGCGACTGACGTCGCCATGCACCGCCGGAATCCGGCACGGCATGAGTCTGTCGACGATTTTTCCGATGAGCACGGCCGCGATTCGTCAGCGCTACATCCAGTATTCGTATCGCCTCGGCAAGAAACTCACGGCGGTCAAAGGATTCCCCGTCTATGCGTTCGGCTGGCTCAATTACGGCGAAGGGGTGGAGATCCGGAGTGCCTGGCAGCAGGCACAGGATCACGACGAGTACAAGGCGCAGCGGAGCGTCATTCGAATGATGCCCGAAGGCGAGGCTGACAGTGGTGTGCTCGTGGGTGCACTGCCACCGCGCTCGTACGATGCGTCGTACGTGCAGGGCGACATCGACACGCTGCGGGCGACGATTGCCGCGGTGCTCGCGTTACCCTGACTCACTTCCACGGTGAGCCGCGTCACGCAATCCCGTGCTCTCCCGCCTTAACCTGCGCCAGTTCCCACACGCAGTGCCTCTTCCAGAACAACACGACGGGCGGCGGCGCGATCAGCGTCCAGGGCGGCATCGCCAGCATCAAGGACTCCACGTTCAGCGGCAACTCGGCGCCGGGGCGGCGGAAATTGCGCCGGCGGCAGCTTCAGCGGCGGACACAACCGGCAGTTCGGCGATGCAACCTGCAACGGCGCGACGGTCGTCGATCCGCACCTCTCGCCGCTGACGAACAACGGCGGCGCGACGCAGACGATGGCGCTCGCCGGCGGAACCGGCACGCCTCCGCCGCCGCAGCGTCACACCGCGCGGCACTGACGCGCTACAGTCTCCCTTGATGAAAGCGATCCTCGCGCTCGATCAGGGGACGACCAGCTCCCGCGCCATCGTGTTCGACGAGCGCGGCGCCGTCGCGGCCGTGGCCCAGCGCGAATTCCGGCAGATCTATCCCGCGGCCGGGTGGGTGGAGCACGATCCGCGCGAGATTGCGGCGACGCAGTTGCAGGTCGCGGCGGAGGCGATCGCCAAAGTTCCGGGCGTCGAGCTCGCGGCCATCGCCATCACCAACCAGCGCGAGACGACGATGCTCTGGGACCGCGCGACCGGCGAGCCGATCGCGAACGCGATCGTCTGGCAGGATCGGCGGACCGCCGCGTTTTGCGACGAACTGAAGGCGTCCGGACTGGAGACGCTGTTCCGCCGGCGCACCGGCCTCGTGCTCGATCCCTATTTCTCCGGGACGAAAGTCCGCTGGCTGCTCGACAACGTGCCGGGCGCGCGCGCGAACGCGATGGCCGGGCGCCTCGCCTTCGGCACCGTCGACACCTGGCTGATCTGGCAACTCACCGCCGGCCGCGTTCACGTCACCGACGTCACGAACGCGTCGCGCACGCTGATGTTCGACATCCATCGCCGCGCCTGGGACGACGAGCTGCTCGACATTCTGCAGATCCCGCGTTCCGTCCTTCCCGAAGTCGTGCCGTCGAGCGGCATCTGCGGCGAGACCGCCGATGGACTGCCGATCCCGGCCGGCATCCCGATCGCCGGAATCGCCGGCGATCAGCAGGCCGCGTTGTTCGGCCAGCGCTGCACGCGTCCCGGCATGGCCAAGAACACGTACGGGACCGGCTGCTTCATCGTGATGAACAGCGGTGCGCGCGCCGTGACGTCGGAGCACGGCCTCCTGACGACGCTCGCCGCGGGCGGCGATTTCGCGATCGAAGGAAGCGTCTTCATCGCCGGCGCCGCCGTGCAATGGCTGCGCGACTCGCTCGGCATCATCCGCACGTCGCCCGACATCGAGCCGCTCGCCGCCTCCGTCCCCGACAGCGGCGGCGTCGTGTTCGTCCCCGCCTTCACCGGCCTCGGCGCGCCGCACTGGGACCCGTACGCGCGCGGCGCGATCCTCGGCATCACGCGCGGCACCAGCCCGGCGCACATCGCGCGCGCCACGCTCGAGGCGATGGCGCTGCAGACCGCGGACGTGCTCGAGGCGATGCAGGCCGATGCGCGGATGGAGATCACCGAGCTGCGCGCCGACGGCGGCGCATCGACCAACGATCTGTTGATGCAGATCCAGGCCGACGTCGCGAATGTGCGCGTGGTCCGCGCCGCCGTCTCCGAGATCACGGCCCTCGGCGCGGCATGCCTCGCCGCGCTGGCGACGAACTTCTGGAGCGCGGACGCGATCGACGCACAGTGGCGCGCCGATCGCGTGTTCGAGCCGCGAATGGATCCTGCCGCGCGCGCGTCGCTCATCGCGGCGTGGCGTGAAGGCGTGCAGCGCGTGCGCGGCTAATCCCGAAGTCGGCTGTAGATGTAGAAGTCGCGGAACGTGCCGCGGCAGTTGCGAAGTTGCCGCAGGCAGCCCTCTTTCTGAAAGCCGCACTTTTCGAGGACACGCTGCGATCCGACGTTTTCGACCATGACCACCGCTTCGGCCCTGTTCAGGTCCGTCGTGGCGAACGCCGAACGAAGCGTGGCCGCGAGCGCGTCCGTGGCGATGCCGCGATTCCAGTAGTCATGCGCCAGGTCGTACCCGATTTCTCCGCGCCTGTCTTTCGCCGACCACGAATGAAAGCCGCACGTGCCGATGAGCATGTCGTCGCTTTGCCGCGCGATGGCCCAGCGCGGAAGTTGACCATCTTCATGACGTTCAATCATCGAGGAGACGTCGGTGATCTGCCGGATGTCGTAGCTCGTCAGCTCCGTCACGCGCGGATCGGACAGATACGCGAACCACGCCTCAGCATCGTCCGCGCGCAGCGGGCGAAGGTGCACATCGGGGCGGTCGAGGCGAGGCGGCTGCATCGATCCAATCATAGGGCGACTAGAATCGTTGCCACTATGCGTCGCTTCATCTTCCTTCTCGTTCTCATGGTCAGCATTCCGGTCGCGGCGGCGAACGACGTTCAGAAGCTCGTGAAGACGCTGGCCAATGATCGCGATGCGAATGCGCGCGCCGAGGCGGCGTGGCAGCTCGGGCAGATGGGGGCGGCGGACGCGGTGCCGGCGCTCATCAAGGCGCTGAACGACGATCAGTCCCGCGCGGTGCGCGCGAACGCGGCGGG